>Ga0335069_10000106_pt1 | contig 141801 bp, 138 predicted proteins | sample Lox_Sample_11_FD_206714 | JGI IMG/M metagenome (GOLD analysis project Ga0335069, IMG submission 206714) | Soil microbial communities from Loxahatchee National Wildlife Refuge, Florida, United States - Lox_Sample_1.1 | ecosystem: Environmental > Terrestrial > Soil > Wetlands | place: USA... | reverse complement strand
CGTGCTACCAGTTCGTGAGCTGGACTGACACCAGCGGCCACGTGCTGAGCACCACGAACTGTTACATGTTCACGGTGGCCAACAGCCAGAGCCTCGTGGCCAACTTCAGCCCGATCACCTACACAATCACTGCCAGCAACTCCCCTGCGGGCGGCGGTACGACCACCGGTGCTGGTATCTACAGCTGCGGCTCGAACGTAACCGTGTGCACAACGCCCAATTACTGCTACACCTTTGTCAATTGGACCGATCAGAACAGTAATGTGGTCAGCACATCGGCCTGTTATTCCTTCACGCCGACCACCGACGTCACATTGGTCGCGAGTTTCTTTTCGAGCGGCAGCCTCGGTGCCGCCACCCTGACGAACCTCTGGTCGTTTACCGGTGGCATTGACGGAGCCAATCCAGTACTGGCCAGCTTGGTGCAGGGTGCCGATACCTGTTTCTATGGCACTGCAGCCTATGGCGGAGTGAATGGCTTCGGCACCGTTTTCCGAATCACTCCGGCCGGTGCGCTGACAAGTCTGTGGTCCTTCGCCAACGGCACTGACGGAGCTAATCCTTACGCCGGGTTGGTGCAGGCCAGCGATGGGAGTTTCTACGGTACGACCTCCGGCTCCGGGTCCGGGCCCGGCGCTAATGGAACAGTTTTCCGGATCACTTCGAGCGGCAGCCTCATGACACTCTGGTTGTTCAGCGGTGGCTCGGACGGAGCCGCTCCCTACGGCGGACTGATTCAAGGTATCGACGGCAACCTCTACGGCACCACGTCAGCAGGAGGAGCCAACGCCAATGGCACGGTCTACCGCATCACCACGAGCGGCACGTTCACAACCCTCTGGCCGTTCAGTGGCGCGTCGGACGGGGCCACTCCCTACGGCGGACTGGTGCAAGGTGTCGATGGCAACCTCTACGGTACCACTACGGGTGGAGGAGCCAGCGGCAATGGCACGGTTTACCGCATCAGCCCGAGCGGCAACCTCACGAATCTGTGGTCCTTCACTGGTGGTCCAGATGGCGGCAACCCGAGTGCTGGATTGGCTTGGGGCATCGATGGCAACCTCTATGGTACTACTGCGGGTGGAGGAGCCAATGGCAACGGCACCGCGTTCCGCATCACTCCGACTGGTGCCCTGACCAACCTCTGCGAATTCCAGGGCTGCTTGGATGGGGCGGGTCCCTACGCGGCGCTGGTGCAGGGCAGCGACGGCAATTTCTACGGCACCACGTACGGCTCCGGCTCCGGGCCCAGCGCCTACGGCACTGTGTTCCGCGTCGATACCAACGGCACCCTGACCACCCTCTCGTCGTTCAGCAGCGGCTTGGACGGAGCGAACCCTTATGCCGGGCTGGTGCAGGGCGTTGACGGCAATTTCTACGGCACGACCTTGGGGTCCGGGTCAGGATCAAGCCCCAACGGCAACGTATTCCGGCTCTGGGTCCCGCTGACCCCACCCGCCAACCAAATCAATAAAATCGCAGCCCAAAGCGGTAATCTGATCCTCACCATCCCATCCGTCGCGGGCGAGACGTACCAATTGCAGTTCACGACTGATCTGACGATTGGCATTTGGTCAAACGTCCCCGGTGTCTCGGTCAACAACAGCATCGGCGGCCCGCTCTCCCTGACGAATTTCGGCGGAGCGGTCGGGCCGCAGGGCTTCTATCGGTTCGCCATCACGCCGTGAGCGGAAGGGGGCGTCACGGGCGCGGCGGTCGCTTCGGCTCGGAAGAGGTATGGGGCGGGGCGGGGTCGACCTCCCGGCTCGATACCAGCCAGCCTTCTTTGCCGCGAAACATGACCCGGGTGGCGGTGATCTCCCGGTCCACGACCGTGCCGTCCTTGCGGCGATGCTTCCAGATGCCGGCGTTGGACGTGTGCCAGGGGCGCATTTGCGACAGATGGCGCATGAATCTCCGTACTTCGTAGGACGGGCGGAGGTCCTTGGCGCTCATGGCGAGGAACTCCTCACGTGAGTAGCCGTAGAGGCGGATGGCGGCTTTGTTGACGACCAGAATCCGCAGCGTCTCATTGTCGAAGACCCACATCGGGGTGGGCGCATTTTCGAAGAGCCGGCGGTACTGTCCCTTGGTGCCGCACAGCGCCTGTTGCGGATCTGGAGTACTGTCGCTCATCGCACATTCTCTCCAAGGACTTGCGCGACGAGACGCTTCCCGTCAGCCGGCGACCGGGTCGGCTGGCGAAGACCACTATACGCCCGCTGAGGGGCATACACAAGCCGGTTGCCGACATGCCGTGAGGAGACGGGGAAGCCATCACATCTTGACGGCGCGAAGCCGCCGGGTCTAGTATGCGCACGATGGCACCGTTGGGGCTCAAACCGGTGACCTCCACCAATGTATTGGGAGTGATCATGGGCGGAGGCGAAGGACGCCGGCTCTTTCCATTGACGAAGGAGCGGGCCAAACCCGCCGTGCCCATGGCCGGCAAGTACCGGCTCGTCGACATCCCGATCAGCAACTGCATCAACTCCAACATCCGCCGCGTCTACGTGCTGACGCAGTTCAACTCCGCGTCGTTGCACCGGCACATCCACCAGAGTTTTTCGTTCGACCGGTTCTCGCGGGGGTTCGTCGAGATCCTCGCCGCGCAACAGACCACCGACAACATGGGCTGGTATCAGGGCACTGCCGACGCCGTGCGCCAGAACCTGCGGTATTTCGTCGAACAGAATTACGACTACGTTATCATCCTGTCGGGCGACCAGTTGTACCGCATGGATTTCCAGAAGGTCCTGCGCCAGCACGTCGAATCTTACGCCGATATCACCGTGGCCGTCATTCCCGTACCACGCGAGCAGGCGCGGTCGCTGGGCATCCTCCAGGTCAACGAGGAGAAACGCATCACCCGCTTCGTCGAGAAACCCAGCGACGACAAGGCGCTGGACGAGCTGCGCATCCAGGACCCGCTGTTGTCCCATCTGCGGATCACCAGCAGCTCGGACCACTATCTGGCATCGATGGGGATTTACGTGTTCAACCGCGAGGTGCTCCGCAAGGTCCTGGACAACGACAAACCCGATTTCGGCAAGCACGTCATCCCCGACGCCATCGGCCGCCAGCGCGTGTACGGCTACGTGTTCCAGGGCTACTGGGAGGACGTGGGAACCATCGGGTCGTTTTTCAAGGCCAACCTGGCGCTGTGCTCGCTCAAGCCGTCGTTCAATTTCTTCGACCGCAACGCGCCCGTCTACACCCACGCGCGGTTTTTGCCGGCGTCGAAGCTCGTCGAAAGCCAGTTGCGCAACGCGCTGGTCGCCGACGGCTGCGTCATTCTGCGGTCCCGCATCGAAAACAGCGTGATCGGCGTCCGCTCGTTCATCGGCAGCGACAGTATTCTGCGCGACACGATCCTGATGGGGTCGGACTTCTTCGAGACGCAGCACGAGATGCTCGAAGAAGACGCCATGGGCATTCCCCACATGAGCATCGGGCGCGGCTCGAAGATCGAGCGGACGATCATCGACAAGAACGTCCACATCGGCGAAGGCGTGGTGATCACTGACAAAACCGGCGCGCCGGATTTTGACGGCCCGAGCTATTACATCCGCGACGGCATCGTCATCATCCCCAAGAACGCCGTGATCCCCGCTGGCACGAAGATCTGATGGGGATGGGGCCCGGTAGAACCGACGCTCGCGTCGCCTCCGTGAAGAGAAACGGCGGACGGCGGCTCGTTCGACAAGCCCATGGCAAGAGAGAAAATTCTTCCACATGGGGATTGACAGGGGGCGGGAATCCATTATACTGCGGGTCACCCTGTTGAAGGGGTAGATCGTATAGAAAGACTAGATGGCGTGGCAGAACCCGCCGACTGTTTCCGACGCGAAGAGCGAATTAGGGAAGCGGAGGAGGGATTCTGGCGTCTTTTTGTGTCTAGTGAAAATGGAGTAGCATGCGGGTTTTTCGGGGGGAGCTTTTGGAGGCAGCCGCACGGTTGCGCCTTCGGGATTGAATGTGTGCCCACGTAGCTCAGACGGTAGAGCACGTCCTTGGTAAGGACGAGGTCATCGGTTCAATCCCGATCGTGGGCTCCAGATCATATGGTTGGATGTGGACGACGAAGTAGAATTGAGACAAGAGATCAGGTCACATAAATCGAGAGAGTAGACAGGAGGACAGCAATGGCAAAAGGCAAATTTGAACGGACGAAACCACATGCCAACGTTGGCACGATTGGTCACATCGACCACGGCAAGACAACCCTGGTAGCCGCGATCTTGCAGGTCCTGTCCAAACAGGGCAAGGCGGAAGTCAAGAGCTACGCCGATATCGCCAAGGGCGGCACGGTCCGTGATGAGACCAAGACGGTGACCATCGCCGTGGCGCACGTCGAGTACGAGAGCGACAAGCGCCACTACGCCCACGTCGACTGTCCCGGCCACGCCGATTATGTGAAGAACATGATCACGGGCGCGGCCCAGATGGACGGCGCGATCCTCGTCGTCAGCGCCGCGGACGGCCCGATGCCCCAGACGCGCGAGCACGTGTTGCTGGCCCGCCAGGTGGCGGTGCCGGCGATGGTCGTGGCGTTGAACAAGGTGGACCTGGTCGACGATCCCGAGCTGCTGGACCTCGTCGAGCTGGAAGTCCGCGAGTTGCTGTCCCAGTACCAGTTCCCGGGCGACAAGGTTCCGGTGGTCCGCGTCAGCGCGACGAAAGCGCTGGCGGGCGATCCCGAGGCTGAGAAGCAGATCCTGGCGTTGGTCAAGGCGGTGGACGATTTCATTCCGGATCCGGTGCGCGAAAAGGACAAACCGTTCCTGATGCCTGTCGAAGACGTGTTCTCGATCACGGGCCGCGGCACGGTCGCCACGGGCCGCGTCGAACGGGGCACGATCAAGGTCGGCGAGGAAGTCGAGATCGTCGGCTTGCGCGACACCCAAAAGACGGTCGTCACCGGCGTGGAAATGTTCCGCAAACTGCTCGATCAGGGCGAAGCCGGCGACAACATCGGCGCGCTGCTGCGCGGCATTGAGAAAGACGGCGTCGAGCGCGGCCAGGTCCTGGCCAAGCCGGGATCGATTACCCCGCATAAGAAGTTCAAGGCCGAAGTGTACGTCCTGAGCAAGGAAGAGGGCGGCCGGCACACGCCGTTCTTTAATGGATACCGTCCGCAGTTTTATTTCCGCACGACCGACGTCACCGGCGTGGCGAAGTTGCCGCAGGGCGTCGAGATGGTGATGCCGGGCGACAACGTGAACATCGAGGTCGAATTGATCACGCCGATCGCCATGGAAAAGACGATGCGGTTCGCCATTCGCGAAGGCGGACGCACGGTCGGCGCGGGACGCGTGACGGACATTCTGGAATAACCACGCGGGAATTTGGAGCTGACGGAAGATGCCCCGAGAATTGATCACACTGGCCTGCACGGAGTGCAAGAGCCGCAACTACACGTCGACACGGAACAAGCGCGCGCCGGGTTCCGAGCGGCTGGAGCTGCGGAAGTTCTGCCCGAAGTGCGGCAAGCACGTCTCGCATCGCGAGACCAAGTGAGCCAGGATGGAGGTTCGGCGCGGAAGAAGCCCCAGGGCGGTTACGCCAGTAGCTCAATTGGCAGAGCGACGGTCTCCAAAACCGTAGGTTGGGGGTTCAAGTCCCTCCTGGCGTGCCAATTCGGGGGGACCGATTCGATAGCGAGGACCCGGCCGACGGAAGGCGGACCGGGGCGGCGAAACAAATTGTCGGAAACAGAGATAGCGACACATGGCTAACCCGGTTCTGAAAGTGCAGGAATTCGCGGTCGAGGTCTGGACGGAGCTGAAGAAGTGCTCCTGGCCCACCCGCAAGGAATTGGTCGACTCGACCCTGGTCGTGATCGTGACGATCGTGGTCCTCGGCATTTTTGTGGCGATTGCCGACCTGATTTTCCTGCGGATTGTCGCGCTGTTGACCCGGAGCTGACGGAAGAGACGACTATGGACACGACGATGAGATCGGAGTTTCAGTGGTTCGTTCTCCACACGCTGTCGGGTCAGGAACAGAAGGTCAAAGACAATATCGAGAAGCGGATCAAAGTCGAAGAAATGGGCGAGTGGATCAAGGAAGTGTTGATCCCCACGGAGAAAGTCGCCGAGGTCAAACGGGGCAAGAAGACAACCAGCACGCGGAAGTTTTATCCGGGATACATCCTGGTGCATATGAAGTTGCTCGATGAAAAAAACCAGTTGCACGACAAGTCGTGGTATTTCATCCGCGAGACGCCGGGCATCATCGGGTTTATCGGCGGGGACCGCCCCGTGCCGCTGAAGCAGGATGAGGTCGATAGCATTCTGGCCCAGATTGAGGAACGACAGGAGAAGGTGGCCCCGAAGGTCGCCTTCGAGAAGGGCGAGACGATCAAGGTCACCGACGGACCGTTCCAGAATTTCACGGGCGTGATCGACGAGATCGACCCGGACCGCGGCAAGCTGAAAATATCCGTGTCAATTTTCGGGCGCTCGACGCCGGTGGAACTGGAGTACTGGCAGGTGGAGCGCGCGTAGCGAGGGACCATGGCAGGAAAACCAATTACAGGCATGATCAAGTTGCAGATTCCGGGGGGACAGGCGAACCCCGCGCCGCCCGTCGGTCCGGCATTGGGCCAGCAGGGCGTCAATATCATGGAGTTCTGCAAGCAATTCAACGCGGCGACGCAAAAGATGGCGGGAACGATCATTCCCGTCGTGATCACCGTGTACAAGGACAAGACGTTCACCTTCATCACGAAGTCGCCGCCGGCGAGCGCGTTGCTCAAGAAGGCCGCCGGAATCGCCACGGCCAGCGGGGAACCGAACCGCAACAAGGTCGGCAAGGTCACTCGCAAACAGGTCTTGGAAATCGCCAAGACGAAGATGGCGGACCTGAATGCGAAGAGCGAGGAAGCCGCCTGCCGCGTCATCGCCGGCACGGCGCGGAGCATGGGCATCGACGTGGTCGATTAGCGAGGGCTCGAGGTTTTTATGGCTACACACGGCAAGCGATATAACGAGGCAACGAAACAGGTCGACGCAAAGCGCCAGTACAAAATCGGCGACGCGGTCGATCTGTTGAAGAAGCTGCCCAAGACGAAGTTTGACGAGAGCGTCGAGCTGGCGTTCAAGCTCGGGGTCGATCCCAAGCAGAGCGACCAGATGGTGCGCGGCACGGTCGCGCTCCCGCACGGCAGCGGCAAGAAGGTGCGCGTGGTCGTGTTCGCCAAGGGCGGTGCCGCCCAGGCCGCGAAGGATGCCGGGGCCGATTTTATCGGATTCGAGGACCTCGTAAAGAAGTGCCAGGAAGGCTGGACCGACTTCGATGTGGCGATCGCGACGCCCGAAGCGATGCAGGAAGTGCGCAAACTCGGCAAGGTGCTCGGACCGAAGGGGCTGATGCCCAACCCGAAGACGGGCACGGTCACCGAGGACACCGGCAAGGCGGTCAAGGAAGTCAAAGCGGGCCGCGTCGAGTTCAAGATGGACAAGGCGGCGAACCTGCACGTGTCGTTCGGCAAACTGTCGTTCGAGGGGAAGGCGATCGAGGAAAACGCGCGCGCGGTCATTACGGCGGTCACCCACGCCAAGCCCGCGACGGCCAAGGGGCAGTTCATCGAGAGCTGCACGCTGTCGAGCACGATGAGTCCGGGAATCAAGATCGATCATCACGAGTTTTCGGCGAGCTGAAGTCGGGAGCGGTAATTTCATGAGACCAGAGAAACAACTGATTGTAGAAGATTTGAAGAAGCAGGTGGCGGCGTCCCCGTTCGTGATCGTCACGGAATACCGGGGCATGACCGTCGGCCAGTTTGCCGAATTGCGCAAACGTCTCCGCGGCGCGAAGGCCGAGTATCACGTCGCCAAGAACACCATGCTGCGTCACGCGTTCCAGGCCGCCGAGCTGCCCGAATTGGACCGTGATTTTGGGGGAATGACCGCTGTGGTGGTCGGCCACGACAAGTCCGATATCGGGGCGGTCGCCAAGGTGTTGAAACAATTTGGCAAGGAATTTGAGAAACCGAAATTCAAGGTCGGGTCGATGGGCAAGAAGGCGCTGAGCGCGGACGAAATCTCCGCGGTGGCGGATCTGCCCTCGTTGGATGGTTTGCGGGCGCAGTTGGTGGGTCTGTTGCAGACCCCGGCGACCCGGATCGCGGTCGTGCTCGGCGCGCCTGCGGGTCAGATTGCGCGTGTGCTCAAGGCGCACGCCGACAAGGCGGGAGCGGCCCCGGCAGCGGCCGGCGCACCCGCGTAGAAGCGGAAACTAAATGGTTCCTCGTCGCCCCGGAGGCTTTCGGGGGTAAACGTCTTGAGGCTTTGAGACACGACGATACCGAGAAAAGGATACGAACATGGCAGCAAATCTGGATCAAATCGTGGAACAGTTGAGCGGTCTGACGGTGTTGGAAGCCGCGGAGCTCTCGAAGAAGCTGGAAGAGAAGTGGGGCGTCAGCGCGGCGGCCCCGGTCGCGGTCGCGGCAGCCCCGGCGGGCGGCACGGGCGGCGCGGCACCGGCGGCGGAAGCCAAGACGAGCTTCGACGTCGTTCTGAAGGAAGCGGGCGCCAACAAGATCAGCGTGATCAAGGAAGTGCGCGCGGTGACCAGCCTCGGCTTGAAGGAAGCCAAGGATCTCGTGGAAGGCGCCCCGAAGACCGTGAAGGAAGGCGCCACGAAGGAAGAGGCCGAGGAGATCAAGAAGAAGCTCGAAGCGGCCGGCGCCAAGGTCGAGTTGAAGTAACAGTAGTTGGCGGATCAGAAGGCGGGTGGGAATGCGGTGGGTGCCGCGTTCCCACAAAAATGGTGGCAAAACAGCAGTCATTGGGCAGTGATGCCCGGGAAGTAATTCATGGCTGAACGAAAATATTTCGGCAAGTTGGGCGACGTGATCGAGCCTCCTCCGATGATCGAGGCTCAAACGGATTCCTACGCGGAGTTTTTGCAGGCGGAGTCGACGACCCGCCGCAAAAACGTCGGTCTGCAGGCCGTGTTCAAGGAGGTGTTCCCGATTGAGAGCTACGATGGCCAGGCCACGCTCGATTTCGTGGAGTACACCATCGGCGAATCCAAGACGTCGTGGCTGGACAGCTTGCGGGAGGGCATTACCTACAGCGGCCCGCTGCACGTCACGTTCCGGCTCAAGGACACCAACGGGACAAAGGAAGAAAAGGTGTACATGGGTGAAATCCCGCTCATGTCGCCGTCCGGCAGCTTCGTGATCAACGGGGCCGAGCGCGTCATCGTCAGCCAGTTGCACCGCTCGCCGGGCATCTGTTTCGAATCGTCCATCCATACCAGCGGCAAAGTGTTGTACGGGTTCCGCATCATCCCGGATCGCGGCTCGTGGCTGGAAGTGCAGTTTGACAACAACGATCTGCTCAACATCTATCTCGACCGACGCCATCGGCGGCGGAAGTTCCTGGCGACGACCTTCCTGCGCTCGCTCGGCTACAGCACCGACGAGGACATCCTCAAGCTGTTCTACCAGATCGAGGACGTCAAGCTGAAGGATTTCACCAGCGGCGAGGAAACCGCCAACAAGGTGCTGATCGCCGACGTGATGGACACGGAGAAACAACTGGTTGTCGGCCGCGCGTTCGAGCCCCTGACCAAGAGTGTCGCCCGGCAATTGATCGATCTCGGCATCGACAAGGTCAAGATCGTGGATATTTCCGTCGACGATGGCTGCATCGTCAAGTGTCTGCGCAAGGACACCTGCAAGGACCAGGAAGAAGCCCTGAAGGAGATCTATCGGCGGTTGCGTCCGGGCGATCCGCCGACGATCGCGAACGCCAACGCGCTGATCAAGCGGCTGTTCTTCGATGCCCGCCGCTATGACCTCGGTCGCGTCGGCCGGTACAAGATCAATCAGAAACTCAATCGCGGCGCCGACCTCGAGAGCCGCGTCCTCGAAAAGGAAGACCTGATCGAGGCGATCAAGTACTTGCTGAACCTGCGCAAGGGCGAAGGCTCGGTGGACGACATCGACCACCTCGGCAGCCGCCGGCTGCGTACCGTGGGCGAATTGCTCGCCAACCAGTGCCGCATCGGCCTCGCCCGCACCGAGCGCGTCGTCAAGGAGCGCATGACGCTCTTCGACGTCAATACCGACACGATGACGCCGCAGCAGCTCATCAATCCCAAGGCGCTGTCGGCGGTGATCCGCGATTTCTTCGGCCGCAGCCAGCTCAGCCAGTTCATGGACCAGACGAACCCGTTGAGCGAGCTGACGCACAAACGCCGCTTGTCGGCCCTCGGGCCGGGCGGCCTGTCGCGGGAGCGCGCGGGATTCGAAGTCCGCGACGTACATCCGTCCCACTACGGACGGATTTGCCCGATCGAGACTCCTGAAGGCCCGAACATCGGTCTGATCAGCGCGATGAGTCTGTATGCGCGGATCAATGAATTCGGGTTCATCGAAACCCCGTATCGCAAGCTCAAAGACGGCCGCGTAACCGAGCAGGTCGATTATTTGACCGCCGATCAGGAAGAAAACTACGTCGTCGCCCAGGCCAACGCGCCGCTCGACGCGCGCGGTCACTTCCTCGTCGAGAAGGTGTCCTGCCGGTACAAGGGCGACTTTATCGAAGTCGAGCCGGAGCGCGTCCATTATATGGATGTGTCGCCGAAGCAGCTCGTGTCCGTGGCGGCGGGCCTGATCCCGTTCCTCGAACACGACGACGCCAACCGCGCGTTAATGGGCTCGAACATGCAACGCCAGGCGGTCCCGCTGCTCAAGAGCGATTCGCCACTGGTCGGCACGGGCCTGGAAGACCGGATCGCGCGCGACTCGAAGGTGTGCATCGTCGCCGAGGAATCGGGCGTCGTTGCCAGTGTCGACGGCCGACGGATCGTGGTGACGAAAGACGGCGAGATTCCGGAGGGCAAACGCAAGCTCGTCACCGATCCGGAGAACCACCTCTGGGTGTACGAACTGCGCAAGTTCATGCGCTCGAATGCCGGCACGTGTTTCAACCAGAAGCCGATCGTCGAGAAGGGCGCAAAGATCAAGAAGGGCCAGGTGCTGGCCGACGGCCCGTGCTGCGAGGGCGGCGAACTGGCGCTGGGCCGGAATGTTCTCGTCGCGTTCATGCCGTGGTGCGGCTACAACTTTGAGGACGCCATTCTGGTCAACGAACGCCTCGTCAAAGAGGACGTGTACACGTCGATCCATATTGACGAATTCGAGGCGGGCGCTCGCGACACGAAGCTGGGTCCCGAGGAAATCACCCGCGACATTCCCAATGTCGGCGAAGAAGCGTTGAAGGACCTCGGGCACGACGGCGTCATTCGCGTCGGGGCGGAAGTGAAACCCGGCGACATTCTCGTCGGCAAAATCACGCCCAAGGGCGAGACCGAACTGGCACCCGAAGAGCGGCTGTTGCGGGCCATTTTCGGTGAGAAAGCCGCGGATGTAAAAGACACCTCGTTGCGCGTCCCGAGCGGCACGTACGGCATCGTCATGGACGTGAAAGTATCCGCGCGCAAAGAGCCGACCCGTCCGAACCTGACGCCGACGGAGATTCGCCGGCAGAAGAAGCAGATCGAGGAAGAGCACAAGAAGAAGTCGACCGAGCTGCGTGAAGAGCTTACGGAAAAGCTGAGCAACATCCTGCTGGGCGAAAAGATTCCGCTGGACGTGGTCAACGCCGAAACGGGCGAGATCATCATCCCGGCCAATCGCAAGATCACCAAGACACTGTTGCGCAAGCTGGCGACGGTGTACGACCACATCGAGATCGATCCCTCGCCGATCCGCATCAAGATTCGCGAGATCATCGGGGAATTCGAGCACCGCTTCAGCGAGCTGGACATGGAGCGGGACCGCCAGCTCGACCGCATCGAGAGCGGCGAAGACGTCGACCCGGGCATCATCAAGCAGGTCAAGGTCTACATCGCCAGCAAGCGCAAGCTGAGCGTGGGCGACAAGATGGCCGGCCGTCACGGCAACAAGGGCGTCATCGCCAAGGTGTTGCCCGAGGAGAACATGCCGTTCCTGTCGGACGGCACGGCGGTGGACATCGTGTTGAATCCGCTGGGTGTTCCCAGCCGTATGAACGTCGGTCAGGTGCTGGAAACGCACCTCGGCGTGGCGGCGAAGGCGCTCGGCCTGAAGGTCGCCTCGCCCGTGTTCGACGGCGTCACCGAGACCGAGATCAACGAGATGATCAGCCAGGCCAAACAGGTGGACGGATTTTCGTGGGTCAAGGCCGATGGCAAAACGCGGCTGTACGACGGCCGCACGGGCGACCCGTTTGACCAGGAGGTCGTGGTCGGCTACATCTACATGCTGAAACTGGGTCACCTGGTGGCGGACAAGATTCACGCGCGCGCCGTCGGGCCGTACTCGCTGGTCACGCAGCAGCCCCTGGGCGGCAAGGCCCAGTACGGCGGCCAGCGGTTCGGCGAAATGGAAGTGTGGGCCATGGAAGCCTACGGCGCGGCCTACGCGTTGCAGGAACTGCTCACCGTGAAGAGTGACGACGTGCAGGGCCGCACGCGGATCTACGAATCCATCGTCAAGGGGGACAACACGCTCGAAGCGGGCACGCCCGAGTCGTTCAATGTGTTGATGAAAGAAATGCAGAGTCTATGCCTCGACGTTCGCGTCGGGAAGAACGGAGGCGAACACAAGATATGATCGCAGCCAAACCTGGTACGTCCATTCCATCCACTGCTGCCGCCACCGCGGCCGCGCGCGCCGCGCTCGGCCTGGAAAAGGCGGATGTATTCGACCGCGTCAGCATCGGCGTGGCTTCGCCGGACACGATCCGTTCCTGGTCGCACGGGGAAGTGAAGAACCCCGAGACGATCAATTATCGGACGTTCAAACCCGAAAAGGGCGGCCTGTTCTGCGAGCGGATTTTTGGTCCCGTCCGGGATTGGGAATGCAACTGCGGAAAATACAAGCGGATCAAACACCGCGGGGTCATCTGCGATCGATGCGGCGTGGAAGTGACGCTGGCCCGCGTGCGCCGCGAGCGGATGGGACACATCGAGCTGGCCGTGCCGGTCAGCCACATCTGGTTTTTCAAGTGCATGCCGTCGCGGATGGGCCTGATGCTCGACATGACCGCGCGCGATCTCGAACGCGTGCTGTACTACGAAGATTACATGGTCGTCGACCCCGGCAAAACGCCGCTGAAGGACCGCCAGCTTCTGACCGAGATGGAGTACCGCGAAGCCCGCGAGCAATATGCCGACGGGTTCGCCGCCAAGATGGGAGCGGAGGCGGTCAAAGAGGTCCTCACCAAGATCGACCTGCGCAAGCTGGCTCATGAACTGGAACACCAGCTCGATGCGACCAAGAGCAAACAGATTCGCAAGAAGATTGCCAAACGCTTGAAGCTCGTGAAGGGATTCCTCGGTTCCAAGATGCGTCCGGAATGGATGATCCTGGAAGTTTTACCCGTGATTCCGCCCGATCTTCGTCCCTTGGTGCCACTGGAAGGTGGACGGTTTGCCACCAGCGACCTGAACGACCTGTATCGCCGCGTCATCAACCGGAACAACCGGTTGAAGAACCTGCTGCAGTTGCGCACCCCGGACGTCATCATCCGCAACGAGAAGCGGATGTTGCAGGAGGCGGTGGACGCCCTGCTCGATAACGGGCGGCACGGCCGGCCGGTCACGGGCGCGGGCAGCCGGTCGCTCAAATCGCTCGCCGACATGCTCAAGGGCAAGCAGGGCCGGTTCCGGCAGAATCTGCTGGGCAAACGCGTCGATTATTCCGGCCGTTCGGTGATCGTCATCGGACCGGAATTGAAGCTGAACCAGTGCGGGTTGCCGAAGAAGATGGCGCTGGTGTTGTTCGAGCCGTTCATCATTCGCCGGCTGCGCGAGATGGGATTGGTCCACACGATCCGTTCGGCGAAGAAGTTGATCGAACGCCAGTCGCCCGAGGTGTGGGACATCCTGGAAGAGGTCAGCAAGGGCCACCCGGTCCTGCTGAACCGCGCCCCGACGCTGCACCGTCTGTCGATCCAGGCGTTCGAGCCGCAATTGATCGAAGGCGACGCGATCCGCATCCATCCGCTGGTCTGCACGGCGTACAACGCGGACTTCGACGGCGACCAGATGGCCGTGCACGTGCCGCTGTCGGTCGAGGCGCAGATGGAAGCCCGGCTGTTGATGCTGGCCCCGAACAATATCTTCTCACCATCGAGCGGAAAGCCGATCACGACGCCGACGCAGGACATTGCGCTGGGCGTGTATTACCTGACGTACGGCGGGAAGAAGGACGGCGGCGACGCCAAACGGCTGAAACTGTTCTCCGACGCGCAAGAAGTGTTCTTCTGCCGCGACGAGCGCGACGTGAAGATTCACGAGCGCATCCGGCTCAAGAACCCCGACTACGGTCGCCCGACCGTGTATGGCGACGCGACCTCGAAGATCATCGAGACGACCGTCGGCCGCGTGATCTTCAACGAGATCTGGCCGTCCGAGCTCGGATTCATCAACAAATCGATCAACAAATCGTCCCTGGGCGACGTGATCTGGCAGTGTTACCGTACGACGGGCCATCAACGGACCGTCGAGGTGCTGGACAAACTCAAGGCGCTCGGGTTCGAGCACGCGACGCTGGCGGGCATTTCCATCGGCATTGAGGACATGGTGGTGCCGAAAGAAAAGACCGTCGTGATCGACGACGCGCTCAAGGACGTCGCCGACGTCGAGAAACAGTACCGCCGCGGGATCATCACCGACGGCGAGCGCTACAACAAGATCATCGATATCTGGACCCATGCCACGGACAAGATTTCCAACATCATGTACGCGGCGATGGAGCACAACCAGGGCCGGCCCGAGTTGAATCCGGTCTATATGATGGTGGACAGCAAGGCCCGTGGTTCGCGGCAGCAGATTCGCCAGTTGGCGGGCATGCGCGGGTTGATGGCCAAGCCGTCCGGCGAAATCATCGAGCGGCCGATCCTGTCGAACTTCCGCGAAGGCCTGAGCGTGCTGGAATACTTCATTTCCACGCACGGCGCCCGCAAAGGACTGGCGGACACGGCCCTCAAGACCGCGGACTCGGGTTATCTCACGCGCAAGCTGGTCGACGTGGCGCAGGACGTGATCGTTCTGGAAGAAGACTGCGGCACGGTCAACGGCATCTGGGTCAAGCCGATCTACGAAGGCGAAGACGAGGTCGTGAAGCTCAGCGAGCGCATTATCGGGCGCATCGCGGCGGAAGACATCGCCGATCCCGTGACCAAGAAGAAGATCGTCACGGCCAATACGGAAATCGACGAAGCGGCGGCCGAGGCGGTGAACAAGCTCGGCATCGAACGCATCAAGATCCGCTCGGTGCTGACGTGCGAATCGCGGCGGGGCGTGTGCGGGATGTGCTACGGACGCAACCTGGCGACGGGCAAACTGGTCAAGCTCGGCCAGGCGATCGGGATCATTGCCGCGCAATCGATCGGCGAACCCGGCACGCAGTTGACGATGCGGACGTTCCACATCGGCGGCACGGCCAGCCAGGTGTTCAAGCAGCCGCAGATCCGCGCCAAGAACGACGGCGTGATCCACTACCAGGATCTGCGCGCGGTCCAACGCGCCGAGGGCAACTGGGTCGTCCTCAACAAGAACGGCCAGGTCGTCGTGAGCAACGACGAGGGCCGCGAATTGGAGCGCTACTCGGTCGTGGTCGGCGCGGAAATTGCCGCGGCCGACGGAGGCCGCGTAAAGAAGGGCGACGTGTTCGTGCAGTGGGATCCGTACAACGTGCCGGTGCTTTCGGAAGTGGCGGGTACGGTGAAATTCCACGACCTGATCGAGGGCATCACCGTCAAACGCGAACTCGACGAAGCGACCGGTCTGATGGGCACGGTCGTGATCGAACACAAGGAAGACCTGCATCCGCAGGTGAACCTGGTGAACGACGCGGGCGAAGTCATCGCGTTCTACGGCATCCCGGCGGGCGCACACATCGTGGTGGAGGAAGGCCATCGAGTCGAGCCGGGCGCGCTGGTGGCCAAGACGCCCCGGAAAGTTTTCAAGACCAAGGACATCACGGGCGGACTGCCGCGCGTGGCGGAATTGTTCGAAGCGCGGCGGCCCAAGGACGCGGCCGAAATCGCCAAGATCGACGGGATCGTGGACTTTGCCGGCACGGTGCGCGGCAAACGGCGGATCATCGTGAAGGATCCGAAGACGGGCGCCGAGGAAGAGCATCTGATTCCGCACTCGAAACACATCATCGTGTTCCGCGGCGACAGCGTGAAGAAGGGGCAGCAATTGACGGAAGGCCCGGTGGTGCCGCACGAGATTCTCGAGGTCTGCGGACCGCAGGACTTGCAGGAGTATCTCGTCAACGACGTCCAGGAGGTCTACCGGTTGCAGGGCGTCGAGATCAACGACAAGCATATCGAGATCATCGTCCGCCAGATGCTGCGCAAGGTGCGGATCGTGGATCCGGGCGACACGCGGTTCCTCTGGGGCGACCAGATTGACAAGGTCACCTTTGAAGAGGAGAACAAGCGAGTGGCGGAAGCGGGCGGAAAGCCGGCGGAGGCCCAACCGGTATTGCTGGGGATCACCAAGGCGTCGCTGGAAACGGAGTCGTTCATCAGTGCCGCGTCGTTCCAGGACACCACGCGGGTACTGACCGAGGCGGCGACCCTCGGACGAATCGATTATTTGCGCGGATTCAAGGAGAACGTGATCATGGGGCACCTGATTCCGGCGGGGACCGGGTTTGGGAAGCATCGGGGGGTCAAACTCGTGCCATTGGCGGAGCCGGTCGAGCCGCCGCGGGAGGAGCGAGTCGAGGTTCAGCCCGAGGAGGCAGCCATTTAGCGGGGTCTGGCGAAAGGACTTGCGCAGGGCGGGCGCGTATGGTAGTTTTCGCGCTCCTTGCGTCAGCTAGGGAATGACAAACAGCGGATTGCGAAATGCCGACAATTAACCAACTGGTTCGAAAAGGGCGGCGCCAACTCAAGGCGAAGTCGAAGGCGCCGGCGCTGGGGTCATGCCCGCAGCGGCGGGGGGTGTGTTTGCAGGTCATGACGCGCACGCCGAAGAAGCCGAACTCGGCGCTGCGGAAAGTGGCGAAGGTGCGGTTGACCAACGGCGTGGAAGTGATTGCGTATATCCCCGACGAAGGGCACAATCTGCAGGAGCACTCGATTGTGCTCGTGCGCGGGGGACGCGTGAAGGATTTGCCCGGTGTGCGCTATCATATCGTCCGCGGCACGCTGGACGCGATGGGCGTGGAAAAGCGACGACGCAGCCGCAGCAAGTACGGGGTGAAACGTCCGAAGGACACCGGCCCCAAGCCGGCGGCGGCGGCCGCCGCCTGATGGAATTGAGAGATTTGGACCATGCGTAGACGACGAGCCGATCAACGACCGAGGATCCGTGACGCCCGCTTCAACAGCGCGACGGTGACGCGGTTGATCACCTGCATCATGAAGAGCGGAAAGAAATCCGTGGCCGAGCGCATCGTGTATGGCGCATTTGACCGGATTGCCGAAAAGGCCAAGGATAAGAATCCGCTGGACGTTTTGCAGGTGGCGTTGGAGAATGTGAAGCCGAGGCTTGAAGTGAAGTCACGCCGCGTCGGGGGCGCCAATTACCAGGTGCCCGTCGAAGTGTCGGTGGACCGCCAGGAAGCGCTGGCCATGCGCTGGATGATCCAGTACGCGGGATCGCGCAAGGGTACGGCGATGATGGATGCCCTGGCAGCGGAAATTTTGGATGCGTCGAATAATACGGGCGCGTCCGTCAAGAAGCGCGAAGATACGCACAAGATGGCGCAAGCCAATCGCGCGTTTGCGCACTACCGCTGGTAGTCCGGAGGGAATTCACTCTGCGGGATGAGTCAGCGTTGTGCCGTCGTGTCATTTGGCAGCCAACGAGACGTAGTCGGATGGAGTCGTTTAACAAGATAGAGACAATGCAGGCCGTGTTGGAACAACCGAAACAGACCGGACAGCAGAAGGCGAGATCAGCGCCGGAGCGGCTGGTGCCGTTGGAGCGCACCCGAAACATCGGGATTTGCGCGCACATCGACGCCGGCAAGACGACGACGACGGAGCGCATTCTGTATTACACCGGCAAGGTGTACAAGGTCGGCGAGGTCCACGAAGGGACCGCGACGATGGACTGGATGGAGCAGGAACGCGAGCGCGGGATTACGATCACCAGCGCGGCGACGACCTGTTTCTGGCGGGACCACCGCGTCAACATCATCGACACGCCCGGCCACGTGGATTTCACGGTGGAAGTCGAGCGCAGCTTACGGGTGCTGGACGGAGCCTGCGCGGTGTTTTGCGCGGTGGGCGGCGTCGAGCCCCAGTCTGAGACGGTCTGGCGGCAGGCCAACAAGTACAAGGTGCCGCGCATCGCGTTCGTCAACAAGATGGACCGGACCGGCGCGGATTTCGAAGCGGCGGTCAGCCAGATGCGGGAGCGCCTGGCAGCCAACGCGGTCCCGATCCAATTGCCCATTGGCAAGGAAGCGGATTTCAAGGGCGTCATCGACCTGGTCAAGATGAAGGCCCTGATCTGGTCGGGAGAAGAACTCGGCGCGAACTTCGAAGAAGCGGGAATTCCGGCCGAAATGAAGAGCGCCGCGGACGCGGCGCATGCGAAATTGGTGGAAGCGGTGGCCGAGAAGGATGAGGATCTGATGCACCTGTTCCTGGAAGGCCGCGAGATCCACCAGCAACAGTTGCAGGACGGGATTCGCCGGCTGACGATCAAGAACGAGTTGGTGCCGGTGATTTGCGGCGCCGCATTCAAGAACAAGGGCGTCCAACCCCTCCTCGATGCCGTGGTCGATTACCTGCCGTCGCCCCTCGATGCCCCCGATATGGTTGGCATCAACCCCGATTCCAAACAGCCCGACGCGCGCCGCGCCGATGACGACGGCCCGTTCTGCGCCCTGGCATTCAAGATTTGGACGGACCCCTACGCGGGCAAGCTGATTTTCTTCCGTGTCTACTCCGGCAAGGTCACGAAGGGAGTTTCGGTGTACAATCCGCGCAATAACAAGCGCGAGCGGATCGGCCGGCTCCTGGAGATGCACGCGAATCACCGGCAGGAGATCGACGTGTGTTACTCGGGCGACATTGGCGCGCTGGTCGGCCTGAAGAACATCACGACGGGCGACACGGTTTGCGACGAAGATCACCCGATCCTGTTGGAAACGATTACCTTCCCCGAACCCGTCATTTCGATGGCCATCGAGCCGAATACCAAAGCCGACCGCGACAAGATGTCCACCGCCCTGCAGCGACTCGCCGAAGAAGATCCGACATTCCGACTCACCACCGACCAGGAAACCGGCCAGACGATCATCTCCGGAATGGGCGAGCTGCACCTGGACATCATCAAAGACCGCATGTTCCGCGAGTTCAACGTGGGCGCGACGGCGGGCAAACCGCAGGTGGCCTATCGCGAGACGATTACGAAGACCGCCGAGGCGGAAGGCAAGTTCATCCGCCAATCGGGCGGGCGCGGGCAGTACGGTCACGCGGTGGTCACGATCGCTCCGGGCGAAAAGGGCTCCGGCGTCGTGGTCGAAAACAAGATTGTCGGCGGCGCGATTCCACGGGAATACATTCCCGCGGTCGAAGACGGCATTGTCGAAGCGGCGCAGACCGGTGTGCTGGGCGGGTATCCGATGGTGGACGTGAAGGTCGAGATCATCGACGGCACGTTCCACGAGGTGGACAGCTCGGAAATCGCGTTCAAGATGGCGGGCAGCTTCGCGTTCAAGGAAGCGGCGCGCAAGGCGGGCGCGATCATGCTGGAACCGATCATGGATGTGGAAGCGATCACGCCTGAGGAGCACATGGGCGACGTGGTCGGGGACCTCAACAGCCGCCGCGGCAAGATCAGTCACATCGAGCCGCGCGCGAGTTCGACGATCGTTCACGCCACGGTTCCGCTGGCCGAGATGTTCGGCTACGCGACGGCATTGCGGTCGCTGACCAAGGGCCGGGCCAGTTACTCGATGGAGCCGGCGGCATTTGAGAAGGTGCCGGAGAGCATCCTCACGCAGATTTTGGACAAGAACGGCACCCCGAAGGGCGGACACAGGAAATGAACAATCAACGCATTCGAATCCGCCTCAAAGGCTACGATCACCGGTTGCTCGACCAATCGGCGCATGACATTGTGGAAACGGCGAAGCGGACGGGCGCCAAGGTGGCGGGACCGATTCCGCTGCCCACGGACATCTGGCGACACACGGTCAATCGCTCGCCGCACGCGGACAAGAAGTCGATGGAACAATTCGAGATGCGGACGCACAAGCGATTGCTGGACATCATCGATCCGACGGCCAAGACGGTGGACGAGCTGAAGAAGCTGAACCTGCCGGCGGGCGTCGATATCACGATCAAGATCTAGTCATGGAACTGTTAGGCAAAAAACTCGGCATGGCCCAGCTGTTCGACGCGAACGGCAACTTCGTGGGCGTGACCGTTATCGAATTGGGGCCGTGCACGGTGCTGCAGAAGAAGACGCCCGAGACGGATGGCTACCATGCGGTGCAACTCGGTTTGGGCACGCGCAAAGAGAAGAATGCGTCGAAGGCGCTGGCCGGCCACTGCAAGAAAGCCAACGCGGCGCCAGCGCGGTTTATCCGCGAGTACCGGACGCAGGAACCGCTGGCGATCAACGTGGGCGAGGCGCTCACCGTGAAGGAATTTCAGCCCGGCCAGTACGTGGATGTGATCGGGACGGGCAAGGGCAAGGGCTACCAGGGCGTGGTGCGGCGGCACAAGTTCCGCGGCGGCGACATGAGCCACGGCGCGAAAGGCTGGCATCGGCGGTCGGGCGCAATCGGGCAACGGTTGTTCCCCGGGCGCGTGTTTCGCAACATGCGGATGCCGGGCCACATGGGCGATCGGACCGTCACGACACAGAACCTGCGGGTGATCCAGGTGCGCGAAGCCGAGAACCTTCTGCTGGTGGAAGGGGCGGTCCCGGGCGCGCGCGGGGCATTTGTCGTGGTGCGGCACGCCAAGAAGAAACCACAACCGGCGGCCAAGGCGGCGAAATCATGAAGCTGTCGGTCATTACCATTTCCGGTCAGGCCAAGGGCGAAATCGAGTTTGCCGATGAGCTGTTGATCAAGGACGGCAAGGGAACCCAGGCGGTTCACGACACGGTCACGGCGTACATGGCCAACCAGCGGCAGGGGACTGCCAGCACGAAGCAGATCAGCGAAGTGCACGGCAGCGGGAAGAAGCCGTGGCGTCAAAAAGGCACGGGACGCGCCCGGGCGGGATCGTTTGCGTCACCGTTGTGGCGTGGTGGCGGCGTGGTGTTCGGGCCGAAGCCGCGGGATTATTCGATTGCCATTCCCCGGAAGGTCAAGGCGCTGGCGTTCCGCAAGGCGCTCAGCGAGCGATTGCTGGCTGGAGACGTGGTGGTGGTGGACGATTTGAAACTGGCCAGCCACAAGACCAAGGAATTTGCCGGGATCGTGGCGGCGATTGGCGCCAAGGACGACGCGCCGACGCTGGTGGTCACGGACCAGGTGGACCGCAACCTGAAACTGGCGTCGCGGAACGTGCCGAACGTACAGGTCGAACCGGCCGACTCCGTCAACGTGTATGAATTGCTGCGGTTCGGAAAGATCGTCACGACCAAAGCGGCGCTCGACAAACTGGGGGCGCGATTGGGGCAGGGCCGATGAAAGATCCCTATAGCGTCGTCAAGACCGTCCGCGTGACCGAAAAAGGCAGCGCCCAGACGGAAGCGGCGAACCAATATCAGATCGTGGTCGACAAGCGCGCGAACAAGGTCGACGTCAAACGCGCGGTGGAACAACTGTTCAAGGTCAAGGTGCTGCGCGTGAACACCCTGAACGTGCGCGGCAAAGCGCGCCGGGAGCGGACCGTGCAGTTCGGGCGGACGCCGGCGTGGAAGAAAGCGATCGTCACCCTCAAAGAGGGCGACAAGATTGAACTGGCATAACGATTTATGGGACTCAAGAACTACAGACCGTTAACGCCCTCGTTGCGGTGGACGATACTGCCTGATTTCTCGGAGGTCACGAAGCACAAGCCCGAGACGAAGCTGACGTGGGCCAAGCGCAAGACCGGCGGACGCAACAATCTGGGGCGGATGACGGCGCGCGGGATCGGCGGCGGCCACAAGCGCCGGCACCGGGTCATTGATTTCAAGCGGGACAAGATCGGCATGGAAGCGACGGTGGAAGCGATCGAGTACGATCCGAATCGCTCGGCGCGGATTGCGTTGTTGAAGTACAAGGACGGGGAGAAGCGGTACATCCTCGCGCCGATCGGCTTGGCGGTGGGTGCCAAGGTGATGAGCGGGCCCGACGCGGAATTGGCGGTCGGGAACGCGTTGCCGCTGAGGAAGATCATCCCGGGGATGCCGATCCACAATATCGAACTGCATCGGGGACGCGGCGGCCAGATTTGCCGCAGCGCGGGCATGGCGGCGCAGATCACGGCGAGCGAAGGCGAATTCGTCACGGTGAAGATGCCGTCGGGCGAAGTTCGTCTGATCAGCCGCGAGTGCTTCGCGACGATCGGCCAGGTGGGCAACACCGATCACATGAACGTGTCGCTGGGCAAGGCGGGACGGACGCGCTGGCTGGGGCACCGGGGGATTTCCCGCGGCATGGCCCGCAATCCCGTCGATCACCCGATGGGCGGCGGCCAGGGCAAGAGCAAGGGCGGCGGCGGCTGGCATCATCCGTGTTCGCCGTGGGGCAAGCTGGCCAAGGGCGGCAAGACGCGCCGCAAGAAAAAGTACTCCAACGCGATGATTTTGGAGAGAAGGAAAAAGTAAATGGGACGCTCCCTGAAAAAAGGCCCGTTTGTCGACGACCATTTGATGGCCAAGGTCGAGGCGATGGCGACCGGCGAAAAGAAGCCGATCAAGACCTGGTCGCGGCGCTCGATGATCGTTCCCGAGTTTGTCGGGCACACGTTTTTGGTGCACAACGGCAAGGTGCACACGCCGGTGTTCGTGACCGAGAACATGGTCGGCCATCGGTTGGGCGAGTTCGCGCCGACGCGGACGTTCCGCGCCCACGGAGCGCACACCGAGAAGGCGGTCGCGAAGTAACGCGACCCGGAGCCGGTTGTGCCCGCGCGCGGCAGGCGGAAGAGAGTTTGGACAGTTTGTTTGTTCTTTGTAGCGGCATGGCCGTTGGCGGCTGAGGAAGCGCAGCCGTCGGAGTTGATCACCAATCCGGTGGTCGACGAGTTGCGTGTGTTGGTGGACAGCCTGCACGCGGACAACCAGCGGTTGAAGACCGACCTGGAGCAGCGGGAGACGGTGATCCGGATGTTGACGGAGAACCTGGCGCTCGCGCGGACCGAGAGCGAAATGTTCCACAAGAAGTGGAGCGAGGCGCAACTGCGGGCCCAGGCGCTCGGCGTGAATTCCGCCGATGACAGCGCAGCCCAGGCCCGGGAACAACTGGCCGAGAGCGTTCGGGCGTTGTATCTGGCCGACGCGGAGCGGCAGCGGTTGGTCGCGCAGGTGCAACGGCTCATCGACGCGCTGCGGAATTCGGGAGACGTTGCCGGCGAAGTGGCGCGGACGAAAGCGTTGCTCGATCCGGCCCGGGGGACCGGTTCGGACCATGCGGGAAGCGGGACGGGACCGGGATCTCTGGAGTCGGCGACGGTGCTGGACGTGAACCCGGACCTGCGGTTGGTCGTGCTGAACATCGGCCAGGCGCAGGGGGCGCGAGTCGGCATGCCGATGGTGGTGATGCGCGGGGAGCGCGTCATCGCCGAGTTGAAGGTTGTGGAAGTGCGACAGCGGATTTGTGGAGCGGTGATCGACCGTGTGGACCACGGGATCACGCTGAAGACGGGAGACGTGGCCCACGTGGCCAGAACCTCGTAAGAGCAGATGTGGTTTTTATGGATGTTAAAGCGACAACGAAATATGCGCGGATGAGCCCGGCGAAGGTCGGCGAAGTGACCCGGCTGATCCAGGGACTGAGCGCGTCCAACGCGTTGGAAGTGTTGCGGATCATCCCGCGCAAATCGGCGCGGATGATCGAGAAGACGCTGAAATCGGCCATCGCCAACGCGACCGACCCAAACAGCTACAAGCTGGATCCGGCGTCGTTGCGGGTCAAGGAAGCCGTGGCCAACGAAGGGCCGCGATTGAAGCGCTTTCAGCCGAAGGCGCGCGGCAGCGCGGGGCCGATCATCAAACGGACCACGCACATTCAGATTATTGTGACGGACGGACAATAGATTATGGGACAAAAGACGAACCCGGTTGGTTTTCGCGTGGCAGTCACCAAGGACTGGCTGTCGAAGTGGTATGCCGACAAGAAGGAGTACGCGCCGTTGTTGCTGGAGGACATCCGGGTGCGGGACATCGTGAAGAAGAAGCTGGCGTCGGCGGCGGTGCCGAAGATCGTCATCGAGCGCTACGCCAACCGCGCGCGGATTACCATTTCCACCGCGCGGCCCGGGATCGTCATTGGGCGCAAGGGCGCGGAAATCGACAAACTGAAGGAAGAGCTGGCGGCGATGACCGGCAAGGAAATCTTCGTGGACATCGTCGAGGTGAAGACGCCGGAGACCGACGCCCAGCTGGTGGCCGAGAACATTGCGCTGCAACTGGAACGGCGCATCAGTTTTCGCCGCGCCATGAAGAAGGCCGTGCAGACGGCGATGGATTTCGGCGCGCAGGGGATCATGGTGAAATGCGGCGGACGCCTGGGGGGCGCCGAGTTGGCGCGGCGGGAGAGATACCGCGTCGGCAAGATCCCGTTGCACACGTTGCGGGCGGACATCGATTACGGTTTTGCGGAGGCCCACACGGTGTACGGCAAGATCGGCGTCAAAGTATGGGTGTGCAAAGGCGAGCGGCCGGTACGGGCTGCGGAACAACCACCGGTGGCTGCGCCGGTCGGGCCGGCGCCGGCCGCCTGATGGAGATGGATTAACGGAAGGATTTTGAAGCCATGCCGATGATGCCCAGCCGAGTGAAGTATCGGAAAGCCCAGCGCGGAAGCCGGACCGGCACCGCGTGGCGCGGCGCGTCGGTCGCGTTTGGCGAATACGGTTTACAGGCGCTGGAACGGGCCTGGGTGACCACGACGCAGTTGGAAGCCTGCCGCGTGGCGTTGTCACGAAACATGAAACGGCGCGGCAAGCTCTGGATCCGCGTGTTCCCGGACAAACCGATCACGAAGCGTCCACCCGAGACGCGGATGGGCAAGGGCAAAGGTCCGCCCGAAACGTGGGTGGTCGTGGTGCGGCCGGGGAACGTGCTGTTTGAACTGGGCGGGGTAACGGAAGTGTTGGCGCGCGAGTCGTTTCGGCTGGCGGCGTCCAAACTGCCGATTGCCACGCGATTCGTCTCGAGGCGGTAACGAACGTCATGAAGGCCAAAGAAATCCGTGAGTTGACAGATGCGGAGGCGCAGGCCAAACTGCGTGACCTTCGGCAGGAGATGTTCAACCTGAGGCTCCAGCAGCAGACAGCCCGTCTCGAACGCGCCAGCCGGATCCGGGAAGTGCGGCGGGACGTGGCGCGGTTGGAGACCGTGCTGAGAGAGCGGCAGATTCAGGCAGCGGCAGCGCCCGCGAAAAAGTGAGAGAGCGATAACCAAACCCATTTGGATTGACCATGGCGGAGACAGCGACAAACGAGAGCAAGAAGCAGGAGTTGGTGGGCGAAGTGGTCGGCAACAAGATGGAAAAGACCATCGTGGTCGAGGTTGCCCGGCGCGTTCGCCATCCCCGCTATCAGAAGGTGATCACGACCTACAAGAAATTCTACGCGCACGATGAGAAGCGCGAAGCGGGCCTGGGCGACACCGTACGGATTGTCGCGTCCCGGCCGTTGAGCAAGCTCAAGCGGTGGCGCCTGGTCGGCGTGGTGGAGAAGGCCGCGAAGATCGAGAAGGTTGACGTATGATTCAGGTCCGCACACATCTGGACGTGGCCGACAACACCGGCGCGCGCGTCGCGTGGGCCATCGGCGTGTTGGGGCATCAGAAACGGTACGCGCGGATCGGCGACGTCATCAAAGCCCACGTCAAGGAAGCCGCGCCCGACGGCACCGTGAAGAAGGGCGAGGTTGTGACCTGCGTCGTGGTGCGAACGAAGTCGCCGTTGCGGCGCAACGACGGGTCCTACGTGCGGTTCGACAACAACGCGGTGGTGATCATCGACGAGCAGTTGAACCCGAAGGGGACGCGCATTTTCGGTCCCGTGGCGCGCGAGTTGCGCGACAAGAATTTCACCAAGATCATTTCCCTGGCTCCCGAGGTGTTGTAGCGATGAAGAATCTGGCGGTCAAAAAGAACGACATGGTGGTGGTGCTCTCGGGGGAGGAGAAGGGCAAGATCGGCCGGGTGCTGGCCGCGTTCCCCGACAAGCAGCGCGTGTTGGTCGAGGGCGTCAACGTGATCAGCAAGGCCATGCGCAAGACCCAGAACAGCCCCAAGGGCGGGATCATTACCAAGGAAGCGCCGATTCACGTGTCGAAGGTGATGAAACAGGAACGATACGACGCGCGGAAGAAGAAACACGGGGCGGCGACCGCGCCGGCCTCCGCCGAGGCGTAAGCGAGCATTATGGCGCAGCTATACGAACATTATAAGAAGAACGTCGTGGAGCAGCTCCTCAAGGGCGGCCGCTACACCAATCGGATGCAGGTGCCGAAGGTGGAGAAGGTCGTCGTGAACATGGGGGTGAACGCCAACCACGAGAAGGACGTGATCAACGAGGCCCAGCAGGAGCTGGCCACCATCACGGGACAGAAAGCGCTCGTGACCAAGGCGAAGAAGAGCATTTCGAATTTCAAGGTGCGCAAGGACATGCCCGTGGGCGCGAAGGTGACGTTGCGGGGCCTGCGCATGTACGAGTTCCTCGAGCGGTTTTTCAACGCGGCGTTGCCGCGCATCCGTGACTTTCGCGGGGTCAATCCGCGCGGGTTCGACGGCCGCGGCAGTTATACGATGGGCGTGAAAGACCAGACGATTTTTCCGGAGGTGGAACTGGACAAGATCAAGCACAACCTGGGGATGGACGTGACGATTGTGACGACGGCCCGAACGGATGTCGAGGCGAAGGAACTGCTCAAGCTGCTCGGCATGCCGTTTAGCAGTTAGAGGATGGCGATATGGCGAAAGTTACCTGGGAAGTCAAACAGCGGCGGCCGGTGAAGTTCAAGGCGCGGCAGTACAATCGCTGCCAGAACTGCGGGCGGCGTCACGCGTACATCCGGCGGTTCAGGATTTGTCGCATTTGTTTCCGTGAACTGGCCAGCCAGGGCAAGATCCCGGGCGTGGTGAAGGCGAGTTGGTAAGCTGATGAACGTAACCGATTCCATTGGTGATATGTTGACGCGGATTCGCAACGCGAATGCCGCCCTCAAGCCGGATGTGCTCGTGCCGTATTCGCGGCTCAAAGCGGAGATTGCGAAGGTGCTGAAGCGCGAAGGCTATCTGGCCGATTTTTATGCGGAGAAGCTGGAGAACGGCCGGCAGGTGTTGAAGATCCAGTTGAAGATCGTCGGCAAGGAACGGGCGATCGTCGGCATCAAGCGCGTCAGCCGGCCGGGACTGCGCCGGTACGTGGGCGCGGCGGATATTCCGCGCGTGCTGGGCGGGATGGGGATTTCGATTCTCACGACCTCGCGCGGTGTGATGACCGGCCAGGATGCGCGCAAGGCGAACCTGGGCGGCGAACTGTTGGCGTACGTGTGGTGATGGATTATGTCACGAATCGGCAAGAAACCCGTTGAGATTCCGGCCAAGACCAAGGTGGAGGTCAAGGGCCAGGCGATCCATATCGAGGGGCCGAAGGGCAAGCTCGAGTGGGTCGTGCCGTCTCCGATCAAGGTCGAAGTCAAGGACAGCAAAGTGGTGACCAGCACGACGCAGATGGACCGTGTGGGCAAGGCGCGCTGGGGATTGTCCCGCAGCCTGATCGCCAACATGGTCAAAGGCGTCAACGACGGTTACGTGAAGAAACTGCTCGTGGAAGGCGTCGGGTTTCGCGCGTCCGTGCAGGGGACGAACCTGCAGATGTCGCTGGGCTATTCCCATCCGATCGTGTTTGCGATTCCGAAGGGCGTGAAGGTGTCCGTGGCCGACACGCAGGACAAGAAGCCGGAGATTACGGTGGAAGGACCGGACAAGCAGCTCGTCGGTGAAGTGGCGGCGCGGATTCGGCGGTTTTACCCGCCCGAGCCCTACAAGGGCAAGGGGGTCCGCTACGTCGGGGAGCAGGTGCGCCGCAAGGCCGGCAAGACGGTTACGACCGCGGGCGGCGGCTAATTGGGTGTGAGAGTATGATTCCACGAACACGAGTTGAAGCGCGATATCGACGGCATCTGCGCCTGCGGCAGAAGGTGCGCGGCACCGAGCAGCGTCCGCGGATGAGCGTGTGCATGACCGGCCGCCACATCTACGTTCAGTTGATCGACGACGTCAAGGGCGTGACCTTGGCGAGCGCGAGCACCAAGACGCCGGCGTTGAAAGGCACGAAGGCGACCGTGGCGGGCGCGAAGAAGGTGGGGCAACTGGCCGCGGAACAGGCCAAGGCGAAGAAGATTACCGAGGTTGTCTTCGATCGTGGCGGGTTGCGGTATCACGGACGAATCAAGGCGTTGGCCGAAGCAGCTCGGGAAGCAGGATTGAAATTCTAATATGGCACCGGAGAAGAAACCAAAGATTGCGAAGCCGATTGCGGCCAAGGAAAAGGAAGCGTCACCAGTCGCGGCCGTCGAGGAACTGGGCGTCGACCTGGCGAGCGAGGGTGGCGAGATCGTTGAAAAGGTGGTCTACGTCAACCGCAGCGCCAAGGTCGTCAAGGGCGGGCGGCGATTCCATTTTAGCGCATTGGTGGTCGTCGGCGATCGGCGCGGGCACGTGGGCTGGGGGTTTGGCAAGGCCAACGAAGTGGCGGATGCCATCCGCAAGGGGACCGAGCAGGCCAAGAAGGCCATGGTATTTGTGAATTTGAAACAGTCCACGATCCCGCATGAAATCGTCGGGGTGTTCGGCGGCGGGCGCGTCCTGTTGCGTCCGGCCTCGCCGGGCACGGGCGTCATCGCCGGCGGAGGCGTGCGTGCGGTCATCGAGGCCGCGGGCGTGCGCGACGTGCTGACGAAATCGCTGGGGTCGAGCAACGCGGTCAACGTGGTCAAGGCGACGATCAACGCGTTGCAGAATCTGCGGCCGCGCGAAGAGATCATGCGGGTGCGCGGGCTGACACGACCGACCGCGGCCGGAGTGAGCTGATATGGCGATGCGATTGCACAATTTGAAGCCGCGTCCCGGCGCCAAGCACCGAACGAAGCGCCTGGGCATCGGCGAGAGTTCCGGCCATGGCAAGACCAGCGGCCGCGGCGGCAAAGGGCAGACGGCGCGTGCCGGCGGCACGATTCGCCTGGGGTTTGAAGGCGGCCAGATGCCGCTGTTGCGCCGCATTCCGAAACGCGGGTTCAACAACGCCGAATTTCGGACCGTGTACGGCATTGTCAACGTCGAGCAACTGAATGCGTTCGAGAACGGCGCGACGGTCACGCCGGAATCGCTGGTCGAAGCCGGACTGGCCGACAGGCTGTTTGAGGGCATCAAGGTGCTCGGCAACGGTGATCTGAAGAAGAAGCTGACCGTCAAAGCCCAGAAGTTTAGCGGGTCGGCGCGCGAGAAGATCACGAAAGCGGGCGGGACGTGCGAAGAACTGCCGTTGCGGAGCATCCATCACAAGCCCGAGGCGCCCGCAGCCCCGGCGCAACCGTCGAAACCGGCGGCGGGAGAGAAGTGACCGACAACCGCTGACGAGCCATGTTTTCCGCATTCCTCAATTGTTGGAAGATTCCCGAGCTGCGGCGTCGGATTCTGTTCACGCTGGGCATGGTGGCGATCGCCCGTCTGGGGGCGAATATTCCCTGCCCGGGCGTGGATCCCTCGGAGCTGAATGCGTACATGGCGCAGATCCAGCAGCGCGTGGGCGGCAGTTTCATGGGTTTGGCGGACATGATGACGGGTGGCGGACTGCAGCAGTGCGCCGTGTTCGCTCTGGGCGTGATGCCCTACATCAGTGCGTCGATCATCATGATGTTGCTGCCGGCGGTCATTCCATCGCTGGAGCAGCTCAAGCAGGAAGGCGAGTCCGGCCGGGCGAAGTTGATTCAGTACTCACGCTACATGACGGTCGGTCTGTGCGTCGTGCAGTCATGGTTGTTGGCGAAGGCATTCGAACATCCCGAGCGGATGTTTACCGGTTTTAGCGGCGTGCTGGTGGCCAATCCCGGGATCGGGTTCGAGCTGTCGACCGTCATCACGATCACCAGCGGATCGATCTTGCTGATGTGGATCGGCGAGCAGATGACGGAGCGGGGGATTGGCAACGGGATGTCGATTATTATCACCGTCGGCATTGTCGATCGTCTGCCACGGGCGATCAACCAGGCATGGCGGCTGTTTGTCGGGCCGGAAAGCCAGTTCAACGTGCTACATGCAATTCTGTTGCTGGTGATGGCAGTGGCGGTGACGGCGGTGGTGGTGGCGGTCACCGAGGCGGAGCGGAAGATCCCGGTTCAGTACGCGAAGCGGATGGTGGGGCGCAAGATGCTCGGCGGCGGCCAGACATTCATGCCGTTGAAGGTCAATTACTCGGGCGTCATGCCGATCATCTTCGCGCAGGCGATCTTGTTGTTTCCGTCGAAGCTGTTTTCCATGCTGCAGATGCCGTTTTTCCAGAACCTGGCCCGCCAGTTGACGGAGGGTGAAGGCTTGTACCTGACGTTGTACGGCGGGATGATTTTATTCTTTTCGTATTTTTGGGTGGCGACGCAATTCAATCCGCTGCAAATCGCCGACGATCTGAAGAAATACGGGGGATACGTGCCCGGAATTCGTCCGGGGCGGCCGACGGCGGAGTATTTGGATCGGGCGATGACGCGGATTACGTTGGCGGGGTCGCTGTTCCTGACCGGGGTGGCGGTGATTCCCTACATTTTGTCGCACAACTTTCGGCTGCCGTATTTGACGGCCAGTTTCTTTGGGGGAACGAGCCTGCTCATCAACGTCGGGGTCATGCTGGACACGATGCGCCAGGTGGAATCGCATTTGGTCATGCGTCACTACGACGGGTTCTTGCGGAAGGGCCGATTGAGAGGCCGGTTCTAGGGCCGGGCAGTGGTCGCCTCGAGAGCGGCGAAGCAGTTCATTGACAACGGGCAATCGGTGCCCGATGACATCACGATGGGACACGAGAGTTGCGAAAAGCGCAGGGCGTTGTATGATGGGAGCTTCCCATTGAGGTTGCTGCGGTCGTGATCGTCATCAAGACACCAGAAGAGGTTGAGCGCATGCGCGCGGCCTGCCGGGCGGCGGCAGAAGTCCTCGCCGGCGTCGCGCGTGAGGTGCAGCCGGGACGGACGACGGCGGAGTTGAACGCGATCGCAGCCGGGTTGATTGAGAAGTTCGGCGGAAAGAGTCCGTTCCTCGGATACAAGGGTTATCCGGGACACATTTGCGTGTCGGTCAACGAGGAAGTGGTTCACGGCATCCCGAGCCAGCGCCGGGTCCAGTATGGCGACATCGTCAGTCTGGATGTGGGGATCATTGTGAACGGATTTGTCGGGGACAACGCGACGACGGTTGCGGTGGGAGTGGTCGAAGACCGGACGCAACAGTTGCTGCAGGTGACCGAGCGGGCGTTGTACGCGGGCATCGCGGCGGCGCGAGCGGGAAACCGGGTATCGGATATCTCGCGGGCTGTCCAAACGATGGTGGAAGCGAACGGGTTTTCGGTTGTGAGAGAATTTGTCGGACACGGGGTCGGGCGGAAGATGCACGAAGAACCGCAGGTCCCGAATTACGTGGGTTCGGGTCCGGACCCGAAATTGAAGCGGGGGATGACCCTGGCGATCGAGCCGATGATCAACGCCGGGTCGCACGAAGTGGTGATGCTGAGCGACGGCTGGACGGTGGTATCGGCCGATGGGGCGCCGAGCGCGCATTTTGAGCATACGGTATTGATTACGGATGGAGACGCGGAGATTTTAACGTGGCTAAAGAAGAGCCCATACGAGTCGAAGGCACCGTAGTCGAGTTGCTGCCGAACACGATGTTTCGGGTGGAGTTGCCGAACAAACATCGGATTCTGGCGCACATTTCGGGCAAGATGCGGCTGCATTTCATTCGGTTGTTGCCGGGCGACAAGGTGATGGTGGAGATGTCACCGTACGATTTGAGCAAGGGACGGATTACGTTCCGGCAGAAAGAGCAGTAGACAGGCAGGACAAACATGAAAGTGAAACCTTCGGTAAAACGGTTGTGCGAGCGCTGCAAAGTGGTGCGGCGCAAGGGCGTGGTGCGCGTGATTTGCACCAACCCGCGGCATAAACAACGTCAAGGCTAGAGGTGTTGGCATGGCACGTTTGATTGGTGTGGAAGTACCGGACCAAAAGAAGATCGGGATCGCGCTCCGTTATATTTACGGGATCGGGCCGACGACCGCCCTGCAGGTGTGCACCAGGGCGAGCGTGGATCCGAACGTGCGCGCGAAAGATTTGAATGACGAACAATTATCGCACCTGACGACGGTGCTGCAGGCGTATCGCATCGAAGGCGACCTGCGGCGCGAGGTGCAGTCGAACATCAAGCGCCTGATGAGCATCAATTGCTATCGGGGAATCCGCCACAAGAAGGGCCTGCCTGTGCGCGGCCAGCGGACATCCACGAACGCCCGCACCCGCAAGGGCCCGCGCAAGACGGTCGGCGTTGTCCGCAGCAAGGAAGCGAAGACCGGCAAGGTTTGATCGTGATGAGGATTGATTAAGGAGCGCAATGGCTAAGGAAGCACCCAAGAAGATGGAAGAACCGAAAGCGAAACCCGCGACCGAAGCGGCCGCACCCGCGGCGAAACCGGAGCCGGCGCCTGAGGGCGCGGCACCGGCCGCAGCCGCGACCGCCGCGCCGGCAGTCCCGACCACGGCGGCTGAGGCGTTGGCCGAGGGCGAGGTGGCCAAGAAGGTCGTCAAAGCCAAGCACAGCAAGAACGTGTTTCAGGGGATCGCCCACATTCTGGCCACGTTCAACAACACAGTGGTGTCCATCAGCGACTTGAAAGGCAAAGTGATTGGCTGGTCGAGCGCGGGTCGGGTGGGGTTCAAAGGTTCGCGCAAGAGCACGGCGTACGCGGCACAATTGGTCGCGCAGGATGCCGCGCGGCAGGGCATGGCGCACGGGCTGAAAGAAATTGAAGTGTGGGTGAAGGGGCCGGGCAGCGGGCGCGAAGCCGCGATACGCGCGTTGCAGGCGATTGGATTGGAAATCACGGTCATCAAGGACGTGACGCCGATCCCGCACAATGGCTGCCGGCCGCCGAAACGCCGCCGCGTGTAGCAGGAGAATCTGGCACCATGGCACGATACAAAGGACCGCGAATTCGCATCAGCCGACGATTTGGGCAGCCGATCTTCGGCCCGTCAAAATACCTGGAACGCCGCGCCTATCCACCCGGCGTGCACGGCCCGAAGAAAGCCCGGCGCAAGCAGAGCGATTACGGCGTCGGGTTGGCCGAAAAACAGAAGCTGCGCTATCAATACGGGCTGCTGGAACGGCAATTTCGGCGGATGTTCGAGAAAGCCCTGAAGAAACGCGGCGTGACCGGCGAAACGCTGCTGCAATTGCTGGAGACGCGGCTCGACAACGTCGTGTTCCGAATCGGATTTGCCACGACGCGCCCGTTTGCGCGGCAGATGGTGACCCACGGACACATCCGCGTGAACGGACGCAAGGTGTCCTCGCCATCGTACAACGTCAGGGCCGGCGACGTCGTCGAAGTTCGCGACACGGCGGCGACGCGGCAGTTGGCAACGAAGAGCCTGGAATCAGCACAGATTCACCCCGTGCCGGACTGGATTACGTTCAGTCGGGACGCGTTGCGGGCGCAAATCGCGCGGATGCCGTCGCGGGACGACATTCAGCCGATCGTCAACGAACAATTGATCGTCGAGTTTTATTCTAGATAACGAGAATCCGCGTCCGCCGTGCGGGCGCGACAACGGGCCGTTGGTCCGCGTTTCTAGGGCGCGGGAAACCCGGTCCACAGGAGGAAGTTCATCATGCCAGTTCGTCTGGGTCGATTTGAAATGCCGAAGCGGTTAACGCGCGATGACGCAACCGCCACGCCGACGTACGCCAAGTTCATCGCCGAGCCGTTGGAAGCCGGCTACGGGCACACCATCGGAAACTCGCTGCGGCGCGTGTTGCTGAGCTCGTTGGAAGGGGCGGCGATCAGCTCGGTCAAGATCGAAGGCGCGCCGCATGAGTTCACGAGCATTCCCGGCGTCGTGGAAGACGTGACCGACATCGTGCTGAATTTGAAGAAGGTGCTGCTGAAGTCCCACAGCCGCGAGCCGCACGTGATCTATCTCAGCGCCAACAAGGACGGCGCGGTCACGGCGGCGGACGTCAAGAGCGACCAGGTGGTCGAGGTTCTCAACCCGGAACAGCACATCTGCACGCTCGATAAGAAGATGCACTTCGAGATCGAACTGGAGATCAAGGTCGGGCGCGGGTTCTGTCCGGCGGAGGAGAACAAGAAGCCGGAGCAGCCGATTGGCGTGATCGCGATCGACTCGCTGTTTTCGCCGGTGCGCCGCGTCCGCTACAGCGTCGAGGACACGCGCGTCGGTCAGCGCACCGATTACGACAAGCTGATCGTCGAGGTATGGACGGACGGGCGGATCACGCCGGAGGACGCGATGGTGCAGTCGGCCAACATCCTGCGGCATCACCTGGATGTGTTCTGCGACTATGACAAGAATGTCGTCGTCGAGTTTGAAGAGGCGGGGGAGAAGGTCAGCGCCGAGCAGGCCCGGCTGAGGAAGATCCTCAACATGAGCGTCAACGAGATCGAGCTGAGCGTGCGGGCGGCGAATTGCCTGAACAACGCCAACATCACGACCGTCGGCCAACTGGCGATGAAGACCGAGCAGGAGATGCTCAAGTACCGGAATTTCGGGAAGAAGTCGCTCAATGAGATCAAGGAAAAACTGTCGGCCCTGGGCCTGACGCTGGGCATGAAGGTTGACCCGGCGTTGTTGGAGGCGCCGGACGCGAACAAGAACGTTGAGGCAGTGCTTTCCGGCGCGGTGCCGTTGCCGGAATAACACCGGGCGCAACCAGAGGATTCATCGTCATGCGACATCGAAAACGAACCGCCAAGATCGGGATGAAGTCCCAGCATCGGCGCGCCACGCTGGCCAATCTCGTGTGCAGCCTGATCGAGCACAGCCGGATCACGACCACGGTGGCCAAGGCCAAGGTGGCCCGGCGGTACGCCGACCGGATGGTCACACTGGCCAAGAAGGGAACGCTGCACCACCGGCGCGAAGCGCTGGCGTTCCTGCGGCAGAAGCGGGCCGTAGCCAAGCTGTTTGCGGAGATCGGCAAACAGCACGGCGACCGCAACGGCGGATATACGCGAATTGTGCGGGTCGGGCAACGTCTGGGCGATGCGGCGCACGTGGCGATTCTCGAGTGGACGGGCACCGTGGCGACCAGTCCGGCTCCGGAACCAGGCAAGAAAGCGGAGGAGCCAAAGTCCAAGGAGCCCAAGGCGTCCAAGGCGAAGAAGGCCGACGAGAAGAAGGAACAGGCGGCGGCGACATCCTAGCCAATCATAGATTACAGCGAGGAACAGCAATGGCCTCCCCGGTGGGGGAGGCCGTTGTTTTATGGGAGGATTTGCAGTCCTTGACTTTCCGTGTCCGGGGGAATCCGGCCCGCGGAATGAGTCGGATGCGCTTATAACGTTGGCGACGGTGTTGAGAGAAAGTGGTGAACAATCGCCGCTTTTCTGCTATAAGGACACCTGTGACCACCAGGTGATGAAAACCCCTGATAGCACGGTGCCCGGTCCCAAACCGTTGCGCGACCCGCGACTAACGGCGATCAATTTCGTCTCGGATGCTGTCAACCGCACCCTGGACCTGAAGGAAGTCGCGGACAACGCGCTGGATTCCGTGCTGGCGGTGATGAAGATGGACGCGGGGGCGGTGTACATCTGGCATGACACCGATCAGTGCCTGCAGATGTTCGCGTCGCGGGGGCTGGATGAGAAGTTCACCCGCACAGTCTCGGTGCTGCCGCGGGGCACGGAGGCCATCGACGCGGTGCTCAACGGCGAGGCGCGGGTCATTGAGGATCTCGCATCACGTCCGGGCGACATGGCATCGAACGTGACGCGGGCGGGATTCCACTCGGGAGCATTGGTGCCGATTCGAGCCCACGGGTATGTGGTGGGGGCGCTTGCATTGGGGACGTACCACCGGCGCGAGTTTGCTGAGCCCGATGTGGATCTGATCGAGGCGGTCAGCAATCAGATTGGCAACGCCATGGTGCACGCCCAGTTGCAGTCGGAGTTGCGCGCGAGCGAGGAGCAGTACCGCGCGCTGGTGGAAAACTCCGACGACGCGATCTATATCACCGATTCGACCGGGCGGTTGCGGTTCGCCAACAGCGCGTTTCCCCGGATCCTCGGCTACAGCGCGTCGGAGGTAGCTCACGCTGATCTGATAAGCCACGTACACGAGGAGGATGTCGGTACGGTTCGTGAGGCGGTGGACGGGCTGTTGCGGGGAGAGGCCATTCGCAACCTGGAGTACCGCTTTTGCCGCAAGGATGGCGTATGGATCCATCTCCAGTGCAGCGGCAGCGTGTTCTCACGGGAGGGCGACCACGTCATGGCGGTGCAGTTTGTCGTTCGCGATGTGACCCAGGCGCGCCAGCGCCAGCAGCAGTTGGTCCGGCGGAACCGACAACTGGCGGCGCTGACCACCCTGGCCAACGTGGCCAATTCGTCGCTGAACATCGATGAGATCGCCCGCGACACCCTGGAGGTTGCCATGCAAAGCACGGGAATGAGCGGTGGGGCAATTCATCTGGCGGAGCCGAACCAACAGGTGCTTCGTTTGTACCTGCAAACCGGATTACCGGATGACTTTGTGGATGGCCTTCGCCAGCTCAAGTGGGGTGAGCTGGTGCCGGGTTACGTTGCGGCGTCAGGCCAACCGGCGGTGGCGGAGGATCTGGACATCTGGACGCCCGCGGGGCCGTCCCTGGCTGTGCGGTACGGCTTCCGGTCGACGATCGTGGTACCGGTCAAGACCAAGGGAGAGATCCTCGGTACGCTCGGTCTGCTGAGCCGCCAGCGCCATGAGTTTACACCCGAGGTGGTGGAAATGGTCACGGCGATGGGGAATCAACTGGGCATCGCCGTCGCGAACGCGCGATTGTACAAAGAGCAGCTCCAGGAGAATGAAAAACTGGCGGCCCTGGTGGACATCAGCACGGGCAACGCCCAGCAGCTTGAACTGGAGCGGCTGCTGCAACGCATCCTCGAACGGGCGGCGCTGCTGCTGCGGGCGGATTCCGCGTACATTACCCGCTACAACAAGGCGACGGAACAAGTGGAGTTTGTGGCGGCCAGCGGCGGGTTTGAGAGGCTCATGGGCACGTCATACCCGGCGGATGAAGGCTTGTTCGGGCAGATTCGCGCCACGCGGCAAGGCAGGATTTTTGGTCGGGACGAGGTGAGGGCTTACGGGTACAGCGCGTTGGTGCGAGAGCCGGACGCCCGGTCCGCGGTGGTCGTACCGCTGATCTCGCGCAATGAGTTGATTGGGTCACTCGGCCTTGCCCGGCATGGGGAACACGCCGTCGAGTTCACCTCGGCCAGCCTGGAATTGATCGAGGCTTTTGCCAGTCGCGCGGCGGTGGCGATTGATAACGCGCAGTTGTTCGAGGACCTGGAGCGCAAGAACGAACTGTTGCAGTTGCTCATTGAGGAAGCGCACCATCGGATCAAGAACAATCTGCAAATGGTGTCGGGTCTGCTGCAATTGGGGTCCGACTCGGACCAACTGGACGCGTCGAAGAATTTTCTGCAGACGGCGATGGCCCGCATTCAAGCGATTGCCCAGGTTCACAACCTGTTGAGCGAAGAGATGGCGGAGAAGGTGGACGCCAGCGCTCTGATCACGGCCATCGTGCACATGCTGGCCGGCTCCGCGACGCGGTCAACGGGGCAGCCGGAGGTTGCGGTCGATCTCGAGCGCGTGTGGTTGGGGGCGGAGCAGGCGGTGGCGCTCGCGCTGATTGTGAACGAGTTGGTTTCCAATGCGTTCCTCCATGGCCGGGCGTCCCCCGGGCAACCGTTGCGCGTTCGAATTGAGTGCCGATGTCGCGATGAGTACGTGGAACTGGTTGTGGCTGACAACGGCGGCGGGATTGCGCCGGGCAAGGACGGGCGCGAGTCCGGAGGCAAGGGAATGAACATTGTATCCCGGCTGGCACAGGTCAATCTTCGCGGCCAATTGCAGATTGACACCCGGGACGGGGGCGTCCGCGCCGCGTTGCGATTTGAGATTGTTCCCTACGGTCCCGGACCGGGCGCGCGGGTTAGGCCGACCTTAGCCGCCCGGGAAGCTTGACCTTTGCCCGCCGGCATAGTAATAAGGTTGTGGAGGCGCGACTTTGGAGAACGTATGGAACCCCTACGAGTGGTGATTGCGGACGACGATGGAGTGACATTGATGGCGCTGCGGAAGACCCTCTCGGCGATGGGGCACACGGTTGTTGGGGAGGCCGGCGACGGACAACAAGCCGTGACGCTGGCGCGCGAGACGAACCCCGATCTGGTGATATTGGATATCCGCATGCCCAAGCTGGACGGATTGGAGGCGGCCGGGCAAATCCGCAATGAGCGTCCGACGCCGATCATCATTTTGAGCGCACACTCGGAGGCCGGGTTGGGGAGCAAGGCGGTGGGTGCGGGTGTCAACGCCTATCTCGTCAAACCTTTTACCGTTGAGCAACTGAAGCCGGCGATCGAACTGGCGCTGGCCAGTTCGGAGAAATCCCGCGAGATGGTGGCCGAGCTTGAGCACATGCGGGAGGCGTTGGAGTCGCGCAAGATTGTCGAGCGGGCCAAGGGGATTCTGATGCGGCAGACGGGCATGGACGAAGAGTCGGCCTACCTGAGACTTCAGAAGACCGCGCGCAACGAAAACCGCAAATTGGTGGACGTGGCGCGGGGAATCATCACGGCGGAACAACTCCGGCGGGGTGGCGGCAAAACTCCGGCGCCGCGGGGGCAAAGCCGTCCGCGCCCGCCACAAGCAGGCACCGGGCTTCGGCCTTGACCGCCGGCGCAACTTCCCGCTAGTCTGACGCATCCAATGTTGGAAGGCGAACGATCACCCATGGAAACTGTTGTCATTATTGGTTCGGGTTGCGCTGGTTGGACGGCGGCGCTGTACACGGCGCGGGCGGATTTGAAGCCGCTCGTGGTGACCGGTAAACTGCCCGGCGGCCTGCTGACGAGTACCAGCATCGTGGAGAACTACCCCGGCTTTCCCGAGGGGGTCGACGGGACGGATCTGATGGTGCGGATGCAGAAGCAGGCGGAGCGATTCGGCACACAAACGCGGTACGGCGAGATGGTCACGAAGGTGGACTTTCGGAGCGCGCCGTTTCGTCTGTGGCTGGACGAGGAGATCATCGAGACCAGGAGCGTGATTATTGCCACCGGCGCGTCGCATCGGCATCTGGGCCTGAAGAATGAGGCGCTTCTCGAACGCAAAGGCGTGACCTATTGCGCGACGTGCGACGGTGCACTGCCAATGTTTCGCGGCAAGGAGTTGGTGGTGGTGGGCGGCGGCGACTCGGCCTGCGAAGAAGCCACGTATCTGGCGCGTTTCGCGTCGAAAGTTTACCTTGTGCATCGGCGGAATGAGCTTCGCGCGTCGAAGATCATGGCGGAGCGGGTGCTGTCCAATCCCAAGATCCAACCCGTATGGGATTCCGTGGTCACGGACGTGTACGACGCGAGCAAGGACATGGTAACGGGCGTGCAACTGAAGAATGTCAAGAGCGGTGGCAGCTCGGACCTGCCCTGCGCGGGCGTGTTTGTGGCGATCGGCCACGAGCCGTCGACGCGGCTGTTTCGAGGGCACATCGAGATGGATGGCGAAGGCTACATTACCTGCCGGAAAGGGACATACACGAGTGTGCCGGGGGTGTTTGCGGCCGGTGATTGCGTGGATCGCGTGTATCGACAGGCGATCACGGCGGCCGGGAGCGGTTGTGCGGCGGCGATTGACGTGGAACGTCATCTCGCGGCGCAGCATGGGTGAGCCACGCGGTTGCAGAAGAAGGGTTACGACTCGGCCGATTCGATGATCTTGATGAACGCGGCCGGATCGGGTGCGTCGAGCAGCCGCTGGCGAAGATCATCCTGACGCAGCAGGCGGGCGAGCGTACCGACGACGCGCAGGTAATCGGTGACCATTTGCTTCGGGGTGCCAATCAGGAAGATCAATCGCACCGGTTGACCATCCTTGGCTTCGAAATCGATGCCCGCGCGGCTGCGCCCGACAGCGATCACGATGTCCGAGCATTGATCGGTGCGGGCATGAGGGATGGCGACGTCGTGTCCCAAGGCGGTATTACTGACGCGCTCACGCTGGAGGATCTCGTTGAAAAACGCCTCGAAATCACCCACGCACTTGTTGTGGACCAGTAATTCGGCCACTTCGCGCAAGGCAGGAATTTTCTGCTGGCTGCGCAACTCCAACTGGATCTTATCGGGACTCAGCAACGACGCGATCTTCGATGGCGAAGCATTGGGTCCGTTAGACATTGGCTCCACTCCATTTCAATTTCTCTCGTAACACTTCAAAATACGAATGCTCCCTGGGCATGACCAATTGCACAGTCCGCGGAGACCGACGAACCTCCACTTCGTCGCCGACTTCCATGCGCAATTGCACCTGTCCATCGACCGTCAACAACAACGCGGCCGCCGCGTCCGCCACCTGGCAGCGGATGACGGAGTTGCCTCCCGCGACGACGGGACGGTTGCTCAACGCGTGGGGGCAGATGGGGGTGATAATGAGTGCCCGTGACGTCGGCACCAAAATTGGCCCACCCGCGCTCAAGGAATACGCCGTTGAGCCCGTTGCCGTGGCGAATATCATGCCGTCGCACACGTATTCTGTCAACAATTCGCTGTCGACAAACAACCGCAACCGAACGATGCGGGAGAGCGCGGCGCGCGACACGACGACGTCGTTGAGCGCCTGATGGGTGACGCGACGTTTGCCCTTGCGGACGAGCGCCGTCTGGAGCGTATGACGCGGGCTGATCTCGTAGTGGCCGTGCAGAATGTCCTGGACCGGACCGTGGAGCCGGTTGCCATGAATACTGGTGAGGAATCCCAGGTTGCCCAGGTTCACACCCAGGATCGGCGTGGCGAGCCCCTCGAGTTCGCGGGCGGCGCGGAGGATCGTTCCGTCGCCGCCGAGCACGATCACCATGTCGGCGGCCTTGCCGATGGCGGGCAGCGATCGGCCCGGCCTTCGTGTGCCCACGAGAGCCGCGGCTTCGCGCTCCAGCAGGACCGTGATGCGGTGGTTGTGAAGAACTTCCAGCAACTCCGACAGGCGGGCGCGGGCACCGGGTTTGCCCGGGTGCACGACGATACCCACTGTCCTGGGGGCGCGCGGTTTCACGGTTTGCGAAGGGCGATGAAGAACTCCTTGTTGCCGGCCGGACCAAGCAGAGGCGACTCCGTCACCCCCAACACGGTCAATCCCAGCGTTTGCCTGGCAAACTCATCGATCATTGTGATCACGGCCTCGTGCACACCGGAGTCTCTCACAACACCACCGCGTTTCACGAGCTTTTTTCCAGCCTCGAATTGCGGTTTGATGAGAGCGACGACCGTTCCGCCGGGCCTCAACAGGGCGACGGCGGCCGGCAAGACCTTGGTCAGCGAGATGAACGAGACGTCAATGGTCACAAGGTCGACGTGGTCTCTCAAGTTGTCGGTGGTGATGTGGCGCGCGTTGCATTCGTCGTGCACGACCACGCGCGGGTCCTGGCGCAGTTTCCAGTCGAGTTGGCCTTTGCCGACGTCGACCGCGTGGACGCGCACGACGCCGCGCTGCAGCAGGCAATCCGTGAAACCGCCGGTCGAAGCGCCGAGGTCGGCGCCGACGAGGCCAGCGCAGGAAATGCGGAACCGGTCGAGCGCAGCTTCGAGCTTGTAGCCGCCGCGGCTGACGTATTTCTCCGCGGCGTCGACACTCAGGGCGGTGTGTTCGTCCACCAGTTCGCTGGGTTTGTGGGCGAGTTGGCCGTTGACGCGCACGGCGCCCGCCAGGACCAGTCGTTTGGCCTTCTCGCGGGTCCCGCAGAGGCCGCGAGCGACGAGTTGGGTATCGAGCCGTGCACGCATGCCACGAGCCACGAAGTTCACATCGTACCGAAACGGCCCGGGCTACGCGGTTCGGGCCGTCGCGCCCAGGACACGGAACTGAGGCTGTTTGACCCGCTCGGTCGACGCCTCCTGCAATAGATCCTTCACCTTGGCAATCGCGGTCCTGGAGTTCAGGCCGTACTTGTCCTGCAGGTCCTTGTTGTTGGTCGCGTGTTCGATGAAGTTGTCGGGCCAGCCGACACGGGCGACCGGCGTGGCAATCCGCAGATCGTCGAGCGTCTCGAGCACCGCGCTGCCGTAGCCACCCATCAACACGTGGTCCTCAATTGTGCACAACACCTTGCAGATGCGCCCGTATTTCTCGATGATGTCGCGGTCGATGGGCTTGCAGAACCGGGCGTTGATGATGGCGACGGACAGGCCTTCCGTCTGAAGCGCGGCGGCCGTCTCGTGAGCGATCTTCGAGACGGCGCCGTAGAAGAAGATGGCGACATCCGTTCCATGCTGGCGCACCTCGGCTTTGCCGAGCGGAAGGATGGCCGGGCGCTCCTTGATCGGCACGCCCTCGCCGGCGCCGCGCGGGTACCGGACAAAGATCGGGCCATGATGTTGCAGGCCGGTCCAGAGCATGTCGACCAACTCATCCTCGTCGCTGGGTGCCATCAGGATCGCGCGGGGCACGCAGCGGGCGTACGAGATATCAAACACACCGTGGTGCGTGGGGCCGTCATTCACCGACAGGCCGGCGCGGTCCATGGCAAACATGACATCCAGATTCTGGAGGGCGACATCGTGGATGATGCAGTCGTAGGCGCGCTGGAGGAACGTGGAATAGATCGCGCAGACGGGGCGATATCCCATCGTCGCCATACCCGCGGCGAAGATGACAGCGTGCTCCTCGGCAATGCCGACATCGAAATATCGGTCGGGTTTGGCCTTCTGCAGTTTGATAAGGCTGGTGCCGGTGGGCATGGCAGCGGTGATGCCGACCAGTTTGCTGTTCACATCGCAGAATCGGACGAGGGCCTCGGCGAAGACATCCTGATAGCTGGGTGGAGTGCCCTCCTTCTTCGCGGGTGACTTGCCGGTGGCGATATCGAACGGTCCGCAACCGTGGAACGTCTGCGGGTCTTCCAGGGCCTTTTCGTAGCCCTTGCCCTTCTTGGTGAGAATGTGAATCAGCGTCGGCGCGTCCTGCTTCTTGGCCCACTGCAACGTGTCGATGAGCAGGGCGGTGTTATGGCCATCCATGGGGCCGATGTAGCGGAGGCCGAATTCCTCGAACAGCAGGCTGGGGACGATCATCCCCTTGACGGCCTCTTCGACCTTGTGACCGATCTGCGCCAGCTCGGCGCCGCGGGGCAAACGACCGAGGAAATGTTCCATGCGCTTGTGGGCGGCGGCGTAGGAGGGATGGCGCACGAGGCGGTTCAGGTATTCCGAGATGGCGCCGACGTTCTTGGCGATGCTCCACTCGTTGTCATTCAGGATGACGATCAGGCGCTTCGTGGAGTTCTTGATGTTGTTGAGGGCCTCGTAAGTGATGCCGTTGGTGAGCGCGGCGTCGCCGGCGATGCAGACAATGTGCTCGTCCGTCCGGGCGCGGTCGCGGGCGGCGGCCATGCCCAGCGCCGCCGAGAGCGCGGTGCCGGCGTGGCCGGCGCCAAAGCAGTCGTACGGGCTCTCGGAGCGGAAGGCGAATCCCATCGGGCCGCCGGACTGGCGGATCTTGTGGAAGTTCTCGCGGCGGCCGGTGAGCAATTTGTGCACGTAGACCTGATGGCTGACGTCCCAGACGAACCGATCCTTCGGCGAGTCGAACACGCGGTGCAGCGCGAGCGTCAGTTCCACGACCCCGAGATTCGGACCGAGGTGGCCACCATTCTTGCTGAGCACGGTGATCAGCTCGTCGCGGATTTCCTGCGCCAGCACCTGAAGCTGATCCAGCGTCAGCAGCTTCACGTCGGCTGGCGAATTAATCATGTCAAGATAACGTCCCATCGTGCTCTCCTCGTAAATCAGAACAACTTGCCGCCTTCATCTTCGGGCTTGTCGTCGTCGCCGTCGTCTGTCTCGGACTCGAACGGCTCCTGCGTGACGGTGCCATCGGCTTTTTTGGTCAAGATCTCGATCTTCTTCTCGGCTTCTTCCAGTTTCTGGCCGCAAAAGCGGACAAGGCGGGTGCCTTCCTCATATTTCTTGAGGACATCCTCGAGCGGCAATTCAGCGGCTTCCATGTCGGCCACGATTTTCTCGAGCCGCTCGACGGCCTGTTCAAACGTTAGCCCGTTCTTGTCGAGAACGGGCTCGGTACCCTTCTTCTTGGTCTTCATTTTGCGTCCAACGGGGAAGATACCACAGAGGTGAACGTGCCATCAAGCACCTTGGTGGGCACGCTTCCCTCTGGTAGTGAAGGAGTTCCCCAGCCAATTGACGGGTAGCTCCGCTTTCGGTGTTTTTGCGTCGCGCCAGTCATCTCAACTCCGCGCCGCACCTTCCACAGAACTTGAGTGCGGAGTAGAACTTACCCCAGCCGCGACCACCGGTAACTGCGTGGAAAATGTCCGGCCGACGACAGTTGGCGCAGGCCGTAGGCGTCAGGGAGGTTCGTGGCAGGACCCGCGAATCTGGCAGTGGCAGTTCCTCCCAAGGTCTTCCGCACAAACAGCAAAAAGCGAGGCACTCGCCCCCCAAAGGATCTCGGCCGCAAGCCGGGCAACGATATCCCGCCAGTGACACGATAAAGAACCAAAAGAAGGCCCCGATGAAGAGTAGCTCGATACCTCCCAGCACAACGAAGGGGACGCGCAAACCGGTCAGGACGATTACGGCAACCAAGATGGCGGCGACAGCCGAGGCCGCCGCGAAGATTCGCGGGTAAACGACGCGCTTTCTTCGAAGCAGGGCACTGTATTCTTCTTTGAACTTGGATGTCTGCGTTTCGGGGAGTTGCATGCTCGCGCCTCGGGCGCTATCGAGCGGCTCCGTGCTCGCCGTTTTCCACGTGTTCGGTAATGGTTGAACGGAATGCGCCGTCGCCAACAGAGGTCACAATCGTCGTGCCCGGAGCTACGACTTTCCTGCTTCGCACGATCTTGCCTGAGTCTGCCAGGGTCGTGATGCTGTAACCGCGCTGTAACGTGGCGTTGGGGCTGAGGAGCTCGAGCCGGGTGGTGGCCTGGGTCAGGCGATGGCGGGTGGTCTGCGCGTGCTGTGCCCAGGCGGTTTGAACCCGGTGATCGTGGGCGGCGAGACGCTGCCGCCAGTTCGCTAGCATCGATTGCGGACTCAGCAGCTTGAACTTCTCAGTGACGGTTTCCCAGCGCGCGCGGTGCGCCGCCACAGTCGCACCGGGGGCGCGGCGAAGCCGGTGGGCGCAATCGTCGAGCTGTTGTTGGTACTGGCGGACGACCTCAGCGGGGCGGTGGAAAACGTAGCTGGAGGCCAGCGTCGCGAATCGCTGGCGGGCTTCGGCCAGGCGCAGGCGCAAGTCCTTCTCGATCCGCGCCTGATGATGGGCGAGCTGGCGGGCGAATTCGTCCTTGGCTTTGACGACGAGTTCCGCGGCGGCGCTTGGGGTCGGCGCGCGGAGATCGGCGACAAAATCAGAGATGGTAAAATCGATCTCGTGGCCGACGGCGGAGATCGTAGGGATTTTGGACCGGGCCAGCGCGCGGGCGACGACTTCTTCATTGAACGCCCACAAATCCTCGAGTGAACCGCCCCCGCGGGTGACGACGAGAACATCGAGCGTGAGGGCGTGGGACGCGTGGAGCAGGTTGAATTCATCGATGGCCGCGGCGATTTCCGCGCCGGCGCCGGCGCCCTGCACGCGCACGGGATTGATGACGACGTGCACATTCGGGAACCGGCGGTTGATGATGTTGAGGAAATCGCGGATGGCGGCGCCGGTGGGGGACGTGACCAGGCCGATGTGTTGGGGCAGGGCGGGGATGGGTTTCTTGCGGGAGGTATCGAACAGGCCCTCCTTCGCGAGGCGCTGTTTGAGTTCTTCGAACGCGAGCTGCAACGCGCCCAGACCTTTCGGCAAGAGTTGACGGGCGACGAGTTGGTATTGGCCGCTGCGTTCGTAGACGCTGACATCGCCAAACGCGATGACCTGCAGGCCGTCCTTGAGCGCGAAGCCGATCTTGGCGGCGACGCCACGAAAGGCGACGACGGCGAGCTGGGCGTTGGCGTCTTTGAGCGTGAAATAGACGTGGCCGGACGACGGTGAGCGGAGATTGGAAATCTCGCCCTCGACCCAGACGGCCGGGAACTTTTCCTCGAGGAGATCTTTGACGCGGCGCGTCAGGTCGGTGACGGACAGGACTTGTGCGGGGGTCGCGGCCATCGGTCAGTTGAGGTGCGGTTTGACGCGTGTGAGATTTTGCCGCGCCAGATCCCAGTAGTAATCATCGGTGACCCAGCCGCGGGGCATGGCGAGCGCCTGCTGCAGACTGTCATTGGCCTCGCGCCAGCGACGGGCCGAGGCGAACGTGATGCCGAGTTCGACGCGATGGGCAACGACCTTGGGGGCGAGTTGGGTGGCGCGTTCCAGGTCGTGGATGGCATCGTCGAGGGACGCCGACGGGAACTTTCCATAGATCAGCTCGGCGAACTTGCGCAGGAACCAATTCAATTCGACCATCTCGCGGTTCCAGACGCCCAGGACGTGGTAGCCGAGGTCTTCCTTGTCGTTGCGGCGGATGGCCCGCTCGGCTTCCTTCTTCACCTCGCCGGCCAGAGACACCTTGCGTTTGCCGCCTTCGTAGAGGGCGAGTTTGCCGACAGCGACGGCGAGGTACGCGTGGCCCTTGGAATCGTCGGGGTTGAGCTTCACGGCGGCCCGGGCCAACTGCTCGGCTTCGACGCAGCACTGTTTCTGCTGGGTCGGGTCTTTGGAGAGAACGCTCGTGTCGACCAGCGCGCGGGCGAGTTTCCACGTGGCTTCATAGTTGTCAGGAGATTTGACGTGCGCGGCGCGGTAGGCGTTCAATGCGGCGGCCAGATCGAATCGGGCCAGAGCAGCATCGCCCGCCGCGAGCTCCTCCTGCGCAGGAACCCCGGTGACGAGCGCAAACAAGCCGACAGCCAGCGAGAGGCTACGGCGTATAGTCATCCGCGGGGAACTCCGGCTTCATAATCGGCTTGTAGCCGCGCGGGAAAGGCGCGGGGAACGTAACGATGTCGTACACGCCCGTGACCTCGCGGCCGATCCATCGGGCGAAGCCCTTGCCCACGCCGTAGGTGACGCCGGCGCCGCCGCCGTGATCGGCAGTGGCCTTGGTGATTTGGTTGGGCACTTCGACGATGCCGAAGAGGACGTTGGCAACACCGCGGCACAGTTTCCGGAGCGCATTTTGGCCGCGTGGAACATCCTCGGTATCGGCCATCGCGCAGACGGGAAGCAAGAGGGCGAAGACCGTCAATAAAGTGAGCAGTTTGGCTTTCATGGGCCGAGTATAGCGGGATTGCGGTGGCAGTTCAATTTGTTTCACGGAGGAGCGGCGGCGCGGGGGGGTGCATCTGGATACTGCCACTGTTGTAGCGTCGACTGTCCCCAGTCGATTGGCTTCCGACCGGCCCGGATGCGCTGGGGACAGCGCACGCTACACCAGCGGTCTGATCTTTGGTGACAGTGTCAAGATGCACCCGGCGCGGGGCAGATGGCGAAACGGGGCTTGACAGAGCCGCCCGCGTAAGTATAGTGGGCGTTCGGGAGCGTGAGACATGAAAGCGAGACTTTTGCTGCTTGCCGCGGTAGTTATGGCGATGGCTGCAGGGCGGGCGATCGCCTGTGAGAGTTGCATCTTCGGCCGGGTTGCCGTCCTATCCCCGACGACGAATGCGCCGAGTGGGGCGACGGGATTGGCGACGTTCGTACCGGATATTTGGGCGACGCCGGACGACGTGACGACACCGGGGACGAACGCGCCGGCGCTGCATGTGACGACCGAGGGGCTGTCGACGGGGACCTACACGGTCGTCGTGACCGACGCGGAAACCAACGATTACACCTTGGGCACTTTCACTGTTACGGCGGTGACGGAGTACCCGCCACCGGTGGGGAGAGGGCATGCGATCCCGGAATGGGTCAGGCTCGTGGACGTTGGTGGCGGCAACTTCGATCTGCCGAGCGGGCTGGCATCGAGCAACGTGGTGGGCATTTCCATTTCTGACACCAACGACCTGGTGGATCTGACGGGGACGTTCCCTGTGCCGCCTCCTCCGCCGCCGTGCGGGGTGCGCGAGGACGCGACGCTGGCAGCGACGACGAATGCGCCTGCAGCGGCCAGCGGGTATGCGCAGTTGTTTTCGGGACCGTGCTTCTTGCCGCTCGGCTGCGGGGACATTATGCCGCCGATTTTTGCGCCGACGATACGCTTGACGGTCGATGGGCTGCCCGGCGGAACGTACACGGTCAGCATTACCGACGTGGCGACCAACACGTATGACCTGGGCACGTTGAACATCCTGACCATCACGAACCCGATTGCGGCGTGCACCTCGACCGTGGTTACGGACAAGGTGCCGTCGATGATCATCCTGGTCGGGAGCGGGACGTTTGCCTTGCCGTCGGGATTGGCCCCGACGAACGTGGTCGGCATCTCGGTGTCGGACTCGAACGACGTGGTGGATCTGACGGGGACGTTCGGGGCCCAGCCGCCGCCGCCGCGTGTGGTCCGCGAGTTCATTGTGCTGGGCGACACCACAAATGCGCCGAGCGGGGCGATGGGGCGCGCCGCGATGGTGGGCCAGATTACCAGCAGCACCAACACGGTCAATGTGAAGGTGGAAACGCTCGGGCTGTTGGCCGGCACGTACACGACGAGCATTGCCGACCAGACGGGGACCAACTTCTTCACGCTCGGCACGTTTGATGTCAGTGTGCGAACGAATGTGTTCCCGTGCGCCGCGAAGGCGAGCTTGGTGCCGTTCGGGTCGAACACGGTAGGCGGGGGCAGCTTCCCGTTGCCGTCGGGATTGGACCCCACGAATGTGACGACGATCTCGATCAGCGACACGAATGGCCTGGCCGATCTGACGGGCGACTTCACGAATGCGGTACATCGGTTCCCGTGCGTGTTCGACACGCTGGTACCGTTGGGACCCGGCCCGCTCTGCACAAATCTGACCGGCAGCGCGCGGTTGTACGTGTGCGCCACGAAGGGCAAGACGCACGGCGGCTTGTCGCTGGTGGCCGCGGGCTGTCCGCCGAAGTCGACGCTGCATGTGTTCGTCAACGGCTCGGAGGTCGGCACCGTGAAGAGCGACCGGCGCGGGCATGTGACGATCAACCGGCTGCCGAAGGGCACGGACTACGCGGGTGTGTCGACGCTGGCCGCGCAAGATGCGGACGGCAACGTCGCCTTCAGCGTGAACTTCTAGCAACGACCGGGCTGTTGGCTGTCGGCGATCGGCGCTCGGCGCTCGGCGCAACGACGATGCGTCGGCCGCGCCTATGGACTTCGCAGATTGACTGGGCCGATTTCGTGGGCGACGTTTCGACCGCCCTGCTCCTGGTATCTTACCAGGATCTCGCTGCCGACGACCAAATCTGCCAATTCGCCGATGGGCTTGGCCTTGGCGATAATCTGGGCATCCGGGGCGAGGAAGAACACGCGACTGACCGACGCGGCTCCTTGGACGGCGACGGTTCGTGCCGCGGGGTCAACCGATTGCAGAATACCGCGGTAGATCAGGAGGTTGCTGGCAGGTTCAGACGGTGACGGCGGCGCGGTCTGTTGTCCCCATGCCAACCAAGCCAGGGCGAGACCAATGAAACCAACCAGCGCGACGTCCAGCGCGGACCTCAAAGATTTTTTCATGACCGACTCCTTTTGTTCCACCCTGAACGTATTCACCGGGCATCGCGGCTCAAGGGGCGGGGAAGCTGATTTCGGCCAGGGAATTCTTCCTAGGGAATCGAGCCCCGGGTTTTCTTTCCGGCGGAACTGCGATACATTCCGGCCCATGGAGCTTCCCATTGCCGGTGGCTGTCTGTGCGGCGCGGTGCGCTACGAGTGCGCGGCCGAACCGTTGCGCATGCTCAAATGCCATTGCCGCGACTGCCAGCAGCTCAGCGGCGGACCCTACACGCCCGTGGTCGTGTTTCCCCTGACGGCGTTCAAAATCACCAGGGGCGAGCTGAAATACTACCGGTCGCAGAGCGTTCTCGGCCGGCACAATCTCCGCGGGTTCTGCGCGAACTGCGGGTCGCGTCTGACCGGCGCGGAGAATCCTGAGAGGAATTACATCGGGGTCAACGCCGCCAGCCTGGATGATCCGGGCATCTTCCGGTCGGCGATGGACATCTTCGTGGAGGACGCCCAGCCGTGGGACCTGCTCGACGCCGACACGCCCAAGCACGCGCAATACATGCCGCGGAAGTAGGGGCCGGGACGAAGATCCGGGGGCGGTTGACAAGGAACGCATCGAGTTGGTATTCCATTGCAAATACACGCGTGTCGGTGGTGAGGAGAACTCCATGACGCTGGATTGGAACAGAACCCTGTCAGGCTTTGTCGCGGTCGTCTATCTCGTCGTGGCGTACTACGGCGGCAGCGGGAAGAGTTGTTTCGAGGCCGGTCTGTTTCTGATCCTGCCGCTGGCCTGCATCTGGTTTGGCGACGCGATGGGCGGGTTTATCGGACAAACGGGGAGTGGGCTGATCACCAGTTCGAGTCCGGGAATCATGGTGTGCGTCATGGGTTGGCTGTTGCTGTTGTTGCCGGCGATTATTGCCGTGATTTACGCCTTCACGAAGTCGCCGGCGTGAACTCAGTCCGAACGCGTGCGTGCTTGCGCCACGGATTCACGCCGATGGCCACGGATGCGTCTCCCTGTCGAAGATATATCCGTCTCCGCGCAAGCCCGCCTGAGGCGGACAAGTCGTATCACGAAATATCATCGGAGCGGCAGGCGCGCCCACCAGAGGCGGGCAGGGATACATGGTAGTGCCATGCATCGGCATGGGAGGTGTTGGCAGCCCATTGAAAACGGTCTCCGGGGTCTCCGGGGTCAACTCTTGACACTTGACATATCCTGCGCGACGCTCGTTTGAGAAGAACCTTCCCACCGCGAGACGTTCTCAGAAGACACGAGATGAACGGCGTGCGGGAACGAGCAGGATGCCCGTTCCACTACGTGGTACAAGGAATCGCAAAACAGTTTCGCGACTACAACTCCGAAGGCGTTTACGGCTGGCAACCACAAAGCGACGACAAGTCACCGCAGTCCAAACGAGGGGCAAACGGGCGGACGCACTGTTCAACTTGGCGGGCGGGACGTCGTCGGAGACGACTAGGGCCCGTTCCACTATGAGTTGCGGGGGGGCCGAGAGTTCGGTAAGGTGGGCGTGAAAGGTGGCGTGAGATGAAACTGAGAGGCAAAACGGCGTTGGTCACTGGCTCGGGGAAGCGGGTGGGTCGAGAGATTGCGCTGGGGTTGGCGCGGCGCGGTGCGAACGTGGTCGTGCATTACAACACGTCGGCCGCGGAGGCGCGCGGGGTGGTGCGGGAGATCAAAGCGCTCGGCGTGGACGCGCTGGCGGTGAAAGCCGATCAGACGGACGGTCGGGCGGTGCGGTCGGCCGTGGCGAAGGCGGCAAAACATTTCGGAGACATCGACGTGCTGGTGGCGAGCGCGGCGGTATTCAAGAAGACGCCGTTCGATTCATTGACGGAGGCGGACTGGGACCTGCATATCGATGCGAATTTGAAGGGACCGTTTCTGTTCGCGCTGGAGATCGGGCGGCGGATGAAGTCGCGGAGGATCGACGGCAAGATCGTGTTGTTTGCCGACTGGGCGGCGATCCGGCCGTATGCGAATTATCTGCCGTACTGCGTGTCGAAGGCGGGGGTGATTTGCCTCGCGAAATCGCTGGCGAAAGCGCTCGGGCCGCGGGTGCAGGTGAACGCGATCGCGCCGGGGCCGATTTTGCTGCCGCCGGATTTGACGGAGGTCGAGCGGCAGGAAGTGGTGGACGCGACGGTGGTCAAGCGGATCGGCTCCCCGCAGGACATTGTGAATTCGGTGCTGTTTCTGATTGAGGGGAGCGATTTCATCACGGGGCATACGCTGCTGGTGGACGGCGGACGATTGATTGCGGGAGTGTGAGACATGTTTCGCGTGACGAAGCGGATCGAATTCTGTTACGGCCATCGGCTGTTGAACTACGAGGGCAAGTGCCGGCATTTGCACGGGCATAATGGCCGCGTGGAAGTGCGGATCGAGGCGGAGAAGCTGGACGGTCGGGGGATGGTGCATGATTTCTCAGAGATGAAGGGGGCGATCAAGAAGTGGATCGACGAGACGCTGGATCATCGGATGTTGCTGCACAAGGACGACCCGCTGGTGGCGGTGCTGAAACAGCGGGGCGAGGCGTTTTATGTCATGGATGAGAATCCGACGGCGGAAAACATCGCGAAATTGATATTCGAGCACGCGCGGTCGAAGGGGCTGCCGGTGGCGGAGGTCGAATTGTGGGAAACGCCCACGTCGTCGGCGTGTTATCGCGGCTGATGGGGGCGGTGGATGTTACGTTTTGCGTTTTGGCGTCCGGGCACCTTGACGGTATGACGATCCGGCTTATGTTGTCAGGTGGTGACACGGATGTACGGGAAATGGCAAAGGGTTTGCCATTCGTCACGAGCCACGCTCGGCGCGGTTCTGACGGGCTGGGGGGTGTCTGTCGGTTTCGTGCCGGGGGCGCTCGGGCAGGAGCTGGAAACCAACCGATTGGCGCGGTTGATCACGCCGGTGCTTCTGTCGTACGAGACAACATCCAAGCCGTCGATGGAGGCGGAAATCGAGACCAACGCGGTGATCGCGGTTCCTTCGTGGAGCGAGATTGTCAAACCGACGCGGGCGACGGCGGGGGATCGTCTGGTGCGCTTCGAGGAGGAATACGGAACGGATCAGGAGAGTCGGTCCCCGTTTGAGCGGGTGCTGCGGGCGGCGAAGTACGGGCTGGACAAGGCATGTTTCACGGCGCAGGAAGCGGCGCGGAAATTGGAGTTCAAGTACGATACCGCGTATGCCACCTCGGGCGTGCTCGGCGGCGATGCGGGCAACCCGCAGTATTACCTGCCGGTGTTTGGACGGTTCAGCCACGCGCAGTTGCAGACGGTGGTGACGGTGCACGATCCGCAGACGGGACAGGCGTTTTTTGGCGCGACGTTGAGCGTGCCGTTCGGGCCGGGCGGAGAAGACGGCGTGGAGGCTGCCGGCAGTCGGCCGCATCTGCGGTCGCCGGCCAGCTAGGTGGCCGGTGCCTGACCGAAGCGCGGTGTTCGGACTGCGGACGGCTTGGCGGCATTCGGACTTGAAGCCGCAATGGAACCGGACGAGAATTCTGACGATGATGGCTAACGCAAACGGGCAAGCGGGTCAGGCGCTCTGGCGTTGCGCGTGGGGCGTCGCGATCGGGGTGTGGGCGTGCGTGATGGCAGGGTCGTGCGTCAATCAAACCATGGGGACCGGACCGGGGAGCGGGGGAACGGTCACGTTGTCGGATGCGGCTGTGGAGAATGCGTACCTGCAGTTCGATGGGGTGATCGGGAAGATCAGTGCCGATAACGGGTCGATCACGGTGGAGCACTGGCCGTTGACGAAGACGTTCAAGGTGCCGGCAGATTGCGAGATCGACATTTCGACGAACGCGAATGCGACGGTGGCACAATTGAGGGTGAACGATCCCGTGTCGATTGCGTATTCTGAAGTGGGGAAGGAGCTCGTGGCCAACCGCATCGTGCGACGGGGGCGGGCGTACGAGCGGGAGCAGCGGGAGAAGATGGAGCGGTTGAACGACATGTTGTATCCGAGCCCGAACCAGTAGGGGTTGCGCGGCGGGGCGAGCGCGGCGGTTTTGCACTTTCCACATCGAATCGCGGCGGGGTAATCTCACGCGCCATGCAGGAGAACTCCGCGCGGGTGACAGGGAGCGAGCCGGTGGAGAAGTTTGCGCCGCGGGACTGGTGGATCGCCGCGGCGTTGATTGTGGTGAGCCTGGCGATCCGCGTGCCGTTCCGCAGCCATTTCACCTATCACTGGGACAGCGCCCTGTTTGCGCTGGCGGTCGAAAACTACAACGTGTCACTGGCGCAGCCGCATGTGCCCGGGTTTTTTTTGTATGTGATGCTCGGCCGCGCCGTGAATCTGATCGTGGGAGATCCTCACGCGAGCCTGGTGTGGATGAGCGTTGTCGCGGGCGCGCTGCTGCCGGGTGTCGGCTACCTGCTCGGCGCGGCGTTGTTTGGGCGCGATTGCGGACTGGTGACGGGCAGCCTCCTGGCGTCGAGTCCGCTGTGCTGGTTTCAAAGCGAGGTGGCGCTCACGACGATCGTGGACAGCGCTCTCGTGACCACGACGGTTTTGACCTGCTGGCGGGCGGCGCGGCGCGGGGGAAGCTGGGCGTGGGTGGTCGCGATGGCGGTGATGCTATCGGCTGTTGCGGGGGTGAGGCAACAAACAGCGGTGGTGCTGTGTCCGCTGTGGCTCTACAGTTTTGGGCGATTCTCGTCGCCCCGATGGCCAAAGCTTCTGGCGGGCGCGCTGATGGTCGGACTGCTTTGCGGCGCGTGGTTCATCCCGATGGTGGAGCTGTCGGGCGGGCTCGGCGCGTACCTGCGATTGTACCCGGGGCGGGTGCGGGTGAACGGCGCGGACTCGATCTGGAACTGGGGCATCGGGAAAGTGCTGGCGGAGCGCACGGCGTTTGTTGTGGGAGACTGCTGGGCAGGGTTGTCGGCGGCGGCGCTCTTGGCGGCGACCGAATTCGTGTCATGGGTCCGGACGGGCGAATCTCGCGGGCGCGCCGTGACACAGCGGGCCGAGCAGTTGCGATTCCTCGCGATCTGGATTGTTCCGATGTACCTGTTCGGGGTGGTGATGGTCGCGCCCGTGCCGGGGCACATCCTGAATTATTACCCGGGCGTGGTCATCCTGGTGGGGCTGGCGTTGAGCCGTCTCGTGCAGAGGATGGCTGGCGGCTTGGAGTGGCGGCAATGGACGGGGCGGACGAATCCGCATGGCAGTGCGGCGGTTGTCGTGATCGCGGTGGTGACGCTGGTCAACGTCGGCGTGTTTCTGCTTCCGCCGCGGCAGACCGCTTGGCTGCGTTCGGGCATACCGCTGACGGCGGATGAGATTCGCGAGCACGATCGCCATTTGGCATGCTGGCTTGAGGCGATCCGCGCGAAGTACCGGCCCGACGACGTATTGATTTGTCATTACCGCCAGTATCTCTCGTGGGGTTTTCGGCTCTTCCAATATCACATGCCCGACTACGAGAACTGCCTGCTGACGCCGGATCGCGCCATCGCCCCCGCGCTGACCAACAAACTCTGGTACGCGCGGGATCGCCGAGTGGAGTTCGCGGACCGGTTTGAGTTGCGCGGACGGAAGGAGCTGATTCTCGTCGTCGCGCCGGGACAGACGGTGGAGGCGTTCACGAACGTCTTTGACGTTTCGCTGGCCCGGCGGTGGGATATTCCCGGTTGTTCGCCGCTGTACACACTCAGTCTTCCCGCGGAATGAGGGCGAGACCGCGCGGCGAGCATCCGCCATCCGAAATTTGCTTGCACCTCCGGTCAGAAACCGAAAACATGCCGCGTGCCTGAAAATCCTCAACTGAAAACCTTGGGTGTCGGCATCGTTGGCGCGCGGTACGGCGCGCGGATGCATGTGGCGAATTATGCCAAGCTGCCGCGCGACGTGGTGCAGGTGCGCGGCATTTGTTCGCGGACGAAGGAGACTGCGGAGGCGCTCGCGCGGGAGGCGCGGATTCCATTCGTCACCACGGACTTTGATGCATTGCTGGCGAGGCGCGACATCGATGTGGTCGATCTCTGCGTGCCGCCGGCGCTCCATCATGAATTTGCGGTGCGCGCCGCCGATGCGGGAAAACACATTATTATGGAGAAGCCGCTGACCGGTTATTTCGGGACGGCGGGCGACCCGGAGCCGATCGGAATTCGCGTGCCGCGGTCGCGGATGCGGGCGGGCGCGCGGGCGAACGCCGAGGCGGTGCGCGAAGCCGTGCGGCGGAATCGGGTGCGGTTCTGTTACGCGGAAAACTGGGTGTACGCCCCGCCGATCGACAAGATGCGGCGGATGATCGCGGTCGCGAAGGGAGCGATCCTCGAACTGCGCGCGGAAGAAAACCATTCGGGGTCGAACTCGGTGTTTTCGCGGGAGTGGAAATCGACGGGGGGCGGCGCGTTGTTGCGGATGGGCGTGCACTCGGTCGGCGCGTGCCTGCATCTGAAGCAGTGGGAGGGACAGCTCAGGATCGGCAAGGGGATCCGTCCCGCGTGGGTGATGGCCGACACGGCGGACCTGATTCACAGTGCGGCATCAGAGCGGGCGCGGCAGGCGGGTGCCAATCGCTGGATCAGCGCGAACCCGGTCGACGTGGAGAACTGGGCGAATCTGGTGATTGGTTTCGAGGATGGCTCGCGGGCGATGGTGGTGGTCAGCGACGTGGGATTGGGTGGATTGAACACGCGGGTGACGGCGTTCATGACCGATGGCGTGATCAAGGCGAACATGACGTCGAACGACGCGATGGAGACGTATGCGCCGGACCCGGCAACGTTTGGCGACGAATATTTCACCGAGAAGCTCGAAACGAAGTCAGGCTGGAACCGGCCGAGCTGCGACGAAGACTGGTTCCGCGGGTTTGCGCAGGAGATCGAGGATTTCGTCGGCGCGATTCGCGAGGGACGCGAGGCGCGGTCGGGCATCGATCTGGCCGTGGAATGCGTGAATGTGATTTATGCGGCCTATCAATCCGCGGAGACGGGCGGCCGCGTGACGGTGGATTGAGCGCGATTTGAGAGCGAGGCATTTCATGTCGAGATACATATCCAACTTGTTGTTCGCGGTGGCGGCGGTGTTTCTGGCGGGATGCGCAGCGGAGAATGGCGGAGAATTTCGACGGCGCGTGCAGTCGGGGCCGGTGTTCGACATCACGGCGTACGGCGCGGTGGATGACGCGAAGGTCTCGAGCGCCGACGCGTTCCGCAAGGCGATTGACGATTGCCGGAAAGCCAGCGGCGGGACCGTGCGGATACCGTCGGGACATTATCTGACCGGACCGATCGACATGGTCGACAACATGACGCTGCAGGTTGACAGCAACGCCGTGGTGCTGTTCGAGACGGACCGGGCGAAGTATCCCGATGTCACGTCGCGGTGGGAAGGGTTGACCGAGAGCGGGCCTCATCCGCTCATCTTCGCGAATGGCCTGCGCAACATCGCGATCACGGGCGCGGGGACATTTGATGGGCAGGGCGCGACCTGGTGGGAGAACATGGACATGGCCGAGCACGGCAACGCCCGGCCGAGCCGGCCGATCCGCCGGCGGCCGATGTTCCTGCAAGTCAAGGATTGCATGAACGTGCGCATCGACGGGCCGACATTCATCAACGCGCCGTTCTGGACGGTGCATCTGCTCTACAGCGAGAACATTGACGTGGGCAACTGCAAGCTGATCAATCCGCCAACCTCACCGAACACCGACGCGCTCAATACCGATTCGTGCCGGCACGTCGTCGTCCATGATTGCTATGCCGACGTGGGAGATGATGGGTTCGGGATCAAATCGGGGCGCGATGAGGAAGGGCGGAAGGTGAATCGGCCGACGGTGGATGTCACGTACATCCGGTGCCATGTGAAGCACGCGCACAGCGTCTGCGCGATCGGCAGCGAAGAATCGGGCGGCGTCCGCCATGTGCGGTTCCTCGATTGTGATGGCGACGGCACGGACAACGGGATTCGGCTCAAGAGCATGCGTGGTCGCGGCGGGGTCGTCGAGGACATTGTCGCCTCGAACTTCCGCCTCAGCAACGTGCGTACCGCCATCGTCCTTTCGCTGCGGTATGTGCGGATGCCGGTCGAGCCGCGCTCGGAGCGGACGCCGCTGTTCCGCAACATCCATATCGACCACGTGACCGCGACCAATTCGAACTGGTGTTGCCGCATCGAAGGACTCGAAGAACAACCGATCCAGAACGTCACGCTGAAGAATCTCGATCTGTCCGGCGCCAACGGCGTGAGTTGTTCCTACGCGAAAGACATCACGTTCCGCGATGTGAAGATCACGGCAAAGGAGAATCCGTACAAGGAAGAGCATTCGGAGAATGTACGGCGGGTGAATTGGACGGAGGAACCCTCACCCTGACCCGCCTGCGCCAGACGACGGGCTTCGGTGCGCAGGCCACTCGGAGGACCACAAGTGATAGGAACCCTTACCCTGAACCTCTCCCTTAACACAGCAAGGGAGAGGGGAACACGGGCGAGACGCCCGCGCCACTGGGTAATGGCGAGACCGCGGTCGGCGCCCGCGGCTACAACGCGCTCAGTCTTTGTAGGGGTCAACGATGTCGCGGCCGGCCATGGCGACGCCGAGCGGGCGGAGCGTGTGGAGGATGCGAATCGTGCTGGCGTGCGCCGCGAGGACATCATCTAACCGGCGATAGGCTTGCGGCGCTTCATCGAGGTCGCCGCCGCGCAACACGACCCCCTTGTCGTGAAGCCAGGCCATCATCTCATCGTGGCGGACCAGGCCGGGCTGGCGGATCCGTTTCCCGCGATCCTTGACGAATTTGCCCTTGGCGGCGGTGCGGGACATGATCCGGCCCGCGCCGTGCACGGTCGAGAACAGCGCCTGACGCGCCACGCCGGAGTCGACGCCTTCGATGATCACCGCGTCGTCGCCCATGCTGCCGCCGACGAATCCCTTCTGGCCCGGAAACGCGGGTGTCGCGCCCTTGCGCACGACCCACAGCTTTTCGCCGCCGTGCTCTTCTTCCCAGGCGAAATTGTGATGGTTGTGGACTTCCTCCTCGATGTTAGCCCGGAGAATCTCGCGCACGACGTATCGGGCGACGTATTCGCGGCCGGCGTAGGCGTAACGTCCGCCGAGCCGCATCGCGGCGAGATAATCCTGGCCGATTTGCGAATCAAGATCGACCACGGTGGGCGGCACGTCCATGCCTTCCTTGCCGCCGGCGATATTGAGGAAATGGGTCGCGGTACGGTGGCCGAGTCCGCGCGAGCCGAAATGTACGCCGACCCAGACCATGCCGTGCTCGTCGGCAAAGACATCCACGTAATGATTCCCGCTGCCGACGGTGCCGAGTTGTTCCTGCGCCAGGTGCTTGAGCTGGCCGACCGCGGGGATGTTCCAGGCTTCGTCGTCGAACAGCTCGTGGTCAATCTTGTTCTTGTTGACGCGGCCCACGCCGAAGGAGATTTGGTGGACCACGTCGTCCATGATCGACTCGATCCTCGGCTGGATCTCGTCCTCGGTGGCGTCAGTGCGGATGGCGAGGTTGCCGCAGGCGATGTCGAATCCGACGCCCGAGATGGAGACCTTGTCCCTGTAGGCGACCACGCCACCGATGGGCTGGGCGTAGCCTTTATGTCCGTCCGCGCAGAGGACGGCGCGCTCGCCGCCGGTGTTGAGGCAGGTTTCGATCTGGCGGATGGTGGCCTCGTCGTGTCGGCCGAAGATCATCGGCTTCATACGAGGCATCTTTGATGAAACCGGCGGAGACGTCAACCTCGGGGAGGGGCACAGGAGGAGTTGGGATAGGGAGAAGGGTCCCCGTCCCCGAGGTTGCTCTGATTTGCATGGGTAGCGCGTGGCTCAGGATGAAGGCGGGAAACTGTTTCGAAGCCGTTGAGAAATCGCCCACTGAGGGCAGTGGGCCTACAACACCTGACGGTTTCTTGTAGGCCGTGTGCCCCCACACGGCGCATCCCGTAGGCCGTGCGCCCTCACATGACTCATCCTGTAGGCCGCGTGTCCCCACGCGGCGGTCGTAGATGATGTTGATGATAAGGAGGTCGTCATCCGTCAGCAGGGAGGTGTCGGTGATCAGGGATGCGGCGGTGGATTTGCTGTCAGCCAACAGGCGTGCGTTCATATTTTGGTCCTCCAGTGTTGGATGGATTCTCTTTTGCACGCGACAATGTTGGGCCGATTTGCGAATTTGTCAGGTTAAAGGTGTGTAAAAAAATGGGGAGGGGAACACCCTGCCGGCTACGGTTTGAGACGTCCGTTCCGGTCTTGCGTCTCACGCAGAAGATAGCGGAGTCTGAGGGCCTAAGACTGGCAGAAACGACAGCGACAGCAGACGACTGAACGCGTCAGTCGGAATCCAGCGTCTTTCGTGGAGGTCCTCCTCCAAGCTCACTCCTTCCACTTGGCGCATTTCTCGATCACCTCACTCTCGCCGCCCTTGCGGTGACACATTGCATACCAATGCATGGTAGTACCATGCATCATTGCCTAACGTCTGAATGATATTTCGTGATACGATATATCTCAGGGAAGGGGGGAGGGAACGACTGAGATCTCTCGACGAGCTCGGGATGACAGCGTTTTTGGGGAAGGGGAGGTGAACGGGCGAGACGCCCGCGCCACTTTGGGGGCAGGGCCGCGTTCAGCGCCTGCGGCTACAGCGGCGGCGCACAATCCCGCGAATGGGATTCGCGGCTACAGTTGAACGGGCGGGACGCTCCGTTCTACGTTCGGCAGAGACGGCACACGGGCGGGACGTTTACCCGCCTGTGGCGGCGCCGAAGGCGACCAGGGCCTGCGCCACCATGCCCGACAGGGACGCCCGCTGGGGCCAGTGGGCCTACAACTTGCCCCTCACCCGTCCCTGCGAACGACAGCCGGGCCGGCCCTTGCGACCACAGCACGACACGCTCGCGTCTCGTCGGACTTGGCTCCCTCCGGGGAGGCGAGGCGTTCAATTGGCCGGTTCACGAGGCGTGGATTGCTTTGACGGATTTGGTACACTGGGGGGCATGGGTTTCAGCAGAGACGATGAGAGATACATGCGGCGGGCGCTGGAGTTGGCGCGGCGCGGGTTGGGGAAGACGAGTCCGAACCCGGCGGTGGGGGCGGTGCTGGTTTCCAAAAGACGTGTCGTCGGCGAGGGTTGGCACAGGAAGGCGGGGGGGCCGCATGCGGAGGTGTTTGCGCTGCGCGCGGAGGGAAAGGCACGCGCTTCACAGAAGCGCGGCTACAACGGAAAGGCACACGGGCGGGACGCCCGCGCCACTAGCGGCCTGACGTTGTATGTGACGATGGAGCCGTGCAGCACGTGGGGGCGGACGCCGCCGTGCACGGAGGCGATCATCGCGGCGGGTGTGAAACGGGTGGTGGTGGCGGCGCGTGATCCGAATCCAAAACATGACGGGCGCGGATTGAAGGTGCTGCGGCGGGCGGGGATTCGGGTGGAGTCGGGACTGTTGGCGGATGAGGCGACGCGAATGAACGCGGCATTCAACAAATGGATCACGACGGGGATGCCGTTGGTGATCGCGAAGGCGGCGATGAGTTTGGATGGTAAGATCGCGACGCGGACGGGCGATTCCAAATGGATCACGAGCGAGGCGGCGCGGCGCGAGGCGCATCGGTTGCGGGCCGGTGTGGACGCGGTGATGGTCGGGGCGAACACCGTGATTCGGGATAATCCGCGGCTGACGGTGAGGCATGGCGCGGACGGGAAACAACCGTGGCGGATTGTGGTGGATGCCCGGGGGAGAATACCGGTCGATGCGAAGGTTTTCAGGGATAAGGATCGGAATCGGACGATTGTAATAACGACGAAGCTGTCGCCGGCGAGGTGGAGAAGAAGGCTGGAAGCGCGAGGGATCGAAATCGTGACCGTCAAACTCAACGGCAAAGCGGCGACAAGTCGCCGCACTCCACAGGTGGATTTGCAGGCGGGGTTGAAGGCGCTGGGGAAGCGGGAGATCACGAGTGTGCTGGTAGAGGGCGGCGGAGAGTTGTTGGGGTCGCTGTTCGACGCGCGGCTGGTGGACAAGGTGGCTTTGTTTTACGCACCGATCGTCATCGGCGGACGCGGCGCGGTCGGGTCGGTCGCTGGGAAAGGTGTCCCGAGTGTTCGGAAGGCGGTGCGGTTGAAGTATGGCGAGTGGCGGCGAGTTGGGAAGGACGAGATGCTGATGGAAGCGAGCGTGGCGCGATGATTCTGGTGGTGGGTTTGTCGCCGGCGTGGCAGCGGACGCTCGTGTTTGAAAAACTCGTGATGGGCAAGGTCAACCGCGCGAGACGGGTCAGCGCGACGGCGTCGGGCAAGGGCGTGAACGTGGCGCGGGTGGCGTCGATTCTCGGCGCGGACGCGAAACTGCTGACCGTGGCGGGCGGGGCACGGGGTCGGCTGCTGCTGGCGGCGTTGCGGCGGGAGGGATTGGCGCTCGATGCGGTGATGGTGGAGGGCGAGACGCGGATTTGCCAGACCTTGCTGAGCGACGGGCCGACGACCGAGCTGGTGGAAGAATCGGCGGCGTTGCGGCCGGTGGAAGTGCGGGAAGTGCTGCGGGTGTTTGGGGTGGAGGTGCGCAAGGCGGAGTTGGTCATTCTGACGGGGACCGTGCCGAAAGGGTGCGGTGAAGGTTTTTACGCGCGGCTGGTGGCGGAGGCGCGGCGGCGGGGCGTGCCCGTGCTGATCGACGCGCAGAAGGAGCAGCTTCTCAACGCGGTGAAACGGCGGCCGTTTCTGGTGAAGATCAACCGCGACGAATTGGCGGCGGCGACGGGCGTGAAGTGTGAGCAATGTTCAGGAATGTTGCGCGGAGTGCGGCGGTTGTTGAGGGGCGGTCCGAGATACGCCGTGATTACCGATGGAGCGAGAAGTGTGTTGGCGGCGGAAGCGCCAGGTCGGACCATTGTGACGTTGAATCCGCCGCGCGTGAAGGTCGAGAATCCGATCGGCTCCGGCGACGCGATGATGGCCGGGATCGCGGTGAGGTTGTTACGGGGCGGATCGATAGAGGAGGCGGTGCGGTTCGGGATCGCGTGCGGCGCGGCGAATGCGATGACGGCGGAGCCGGGATTTGTGCGGCTGGCGGACGTGAAAAGACTGTGCTCGACAGGGGGGCGAGCGGTTTCTATCGTTTGAGCCATGTTTACCGGAATTGTCGAAGAGGCAGGAGTCGTCGAGAGGATTCGCGCGGGCAAACGGTCGACGGAGCTGACGGTGCGCGCGCCGGGGGTCGGCCGGTCGCTGCGCATCGGCAATAGCGTGGCGGTCAATGGCGCGTGCCTGACGGTGGTCGGGGCGCGGGGCGGAGTGTTGAGGTTTGATGTGCTGGTGGAGACGTTGCGGCGAACGAATTTGGAGTTTGCGCGGCGCGGGACGCTGGTGAATCTGGAGCGGCCGCTACGGGCCGATGCGCGGTTGGACGGGCATTTTGTACTCGGGCACGTGGACGCGCGGGGGAAGGTGAGGCGGTTTGAGCAGCAGGGGAAGGATTACGTGCTGGACGTGGAGGCGCCACGCTCGGTGATGCGGTATATCGTAGAGAAGGGATCGGTGGCGGTGGACGGCATCAGCCTGACCGTGGCCGGGGTGGGACGCAACTGGTTCCGCATCTGGATCATTCCGCATACGCGGGACATCACGAATTTGCGGGCCTGCAAGGCGGGGGATGCGGTGAATCTGGAGGCGGATGTGCTGGGCAAGTACGTCGAGCAACTGATGGCGGGACGGCGGAGGGCGGGGCGTTGACACGCCGCGCGCCGACCTTTACACTGATTCGTATGGGAAGGATCTCATGCTCGTAGTCCTCGAAAAACTCCTGGTGCTGCAGGATCGCGACCGGCGGGTCGCCCAGCTCAAGTTGGAACGAATCCGGATTCCCGAACAGATTGCTACTGCGGATGAGCGTCTCAAGGCCGAATCGGCGCGGCTGGATGGTTTGAAAGACGAAGTCAAGCATATCGAAGCTGATAGAAAGAAATTGGAGATCGATGCGGAGTCGAAGCGGGCGCAGATTGTGAAGTATCGGACGCAGCTTTCGTTGATCAAATCGAACACGGAATACCAGGCGTTGCTGAAGGAGATTGCGCGGGTCGAGCAGGAGATCGACGAGATCGAGACGCACGAGCTGGAAGTGATGGAGAAGAGCGACCATCTTCAGCCGTCGGTGAAGACCGAGCAGGCGACGTTGAAGGAAGTCACCGCGAAAGTGGAAACGGAGCGGGTGGATTTGCAGAAGCGGCTGGCGGCGATCGACGAGGAATTGAAGCAGGTGCTGGCCGAACGGCAGCAACTCGCCAAGGAGATCGATCCATCGGCGCTGAGCCGTTACGAACGGCTGATGCGCAGCAAGACCGATTTTGCCGTGGTGCCGATCCGCAACGGAAACTGCGGTGGTTGCCACCTGAACATTCCCCCACAGTTGGCCCACAACGCCAAGCACGGCGACGAGCTGACGAGTTGCGAATACTGCGGGCGCATCTTATATTGGCAGCCAGAATGACAGGGGCTGGCCGGTGGGCGGGGGTTGTTATTTGATTTGGATTCGATTTGGAAGGGCGGATAGCCGCTCGGCCTGAAAGGGCCGGGAGGAAAGTCCAGACTCCCCAGGGTGCGATGCCCCGCGCAAGCGGGGGCGGCCCGGCGTAACGTCGAGCCGACGGACAGTGCCACAGAGAACATACCGCCCCGGAGAGTTCCGGGGTAAGGGTGAAATGGCGGGGTAAGAGCCCACCGCGCCGGTAGCGATATCGGCGGCACGGAAAACCCCATCGGGAGCAAGACCAAATAGGCGGCGAGATGTGGCCCGCATCACAGCGCGGAAGCAATTCCGGGCGGGAGCCGCGGGTACCGGTCGCGTAGATAAATGGCTATCAAGAACAGAATCTGGCTTACGGCCCTTCCAATGAACGGATGGCGGGGGTGACGAGAGCGTCATCCCCGCCCCCATTTTCTTGATGCACTATCCACTGTTTCTCGATCTCTCAGGCCAACCCGTTGCGGTCGTTGGCGCGGGCAACGTCGCCACCCGCAAAATCCGCACGCTCCTGGCCACGAACGCGCGAGTGACCGTCATCAGCCCCGCAGCCGGCGCGGCCATTCGCCGTCTGGTGCGAGAGAAACGGGTTCGTTGGCTGCGCCGGCCCTATCGACGAGGCGACCTCGCTCGCGCGCGACTGGCAATTGCGGCCACGGACGATCTGCTGGTCAACAGGGCCGTGTGCGCCGAGGCAAACCGCCGCAAGATCCTCGTCAATTGTATTGCCCCGCCGTCGGCCGGTAATTTCATCGTTCCATCCCAGGTGCGGCGCGGCGGGATCACGCTGGCGATTTCGACGGGCGGGGCCAGTCCCGCCTTCGCGAAGCGTTTGCGGCGCGATCTTGAACGCTTCCTCGGAGACAGGTATCCTCGGCTTCTGAGAATGATGAGCGCGGCTCGCCGCGCGAGGAAACGGGCAGGATGAATGGTGACCGAATATTTCTCTGGCTGGCCCAGGTGTTTTACGCGACCAGTTGCGTCGTGACGTTGCGCCGTCTCCGGGCGGCGGGCGCGGGGCCGGAGCTGCAGCGGGCGAACTACGCGGCCATGGCCTGCGGGTTCGCGTTCCACACCGTCTTCCTCTACCTGCGCGGCCATGCTCTCGGTCGCTGCCCGCTGACGAATCTGTTCGAGACGCAGGCCTTCATTACCTGGGCCGCCGTGCTGTTCTTCCTGCTGATTGGGCCGTCGTACCGCGTTTCGTTCCTGGGCGCGTTCACGGCACCGCTGGTGCTGGTGATCTGTCTGGCGGCGCTGCTGTCACCCGTCGATGTTGCAGGGTCCGCGCCGCCCAATCACAGTCCGTGGATCGAATTTCACGCGGCGATCGCCGTTCTGGCCTGCGGCGCGTTTGCGCTGGCGTTCGTAACGGGCGGGATGTACCTGTTCCAGGAACGCCAGCTTAAGACGCGGCGGCTGACCTCGTCGTTTCTCCTGTTGCCATCGATCGAACAGCTCGACGTGATCCATTTCCGTCTGTTGATCATGGGTTTCGGCATGCTCACGGTCGGCATGGCGGGCGGCATCGTCTCGTATCACATCGTCGGTCACTGGACGATTCCCAAGATCATCTGGGCATCGTCCGTGTGGACGTTGTACGGTGCGGTGGTCGCGGCGCGTGGACTGTGGGCGCTGCGGGGGCGGAAAGTGGCGGTCGCGTCGATGGCATCGTTCACGGTGATGCTCGTCGGATTCTGGGGGGTCAACCTGCTGCAGCGATGAATCTCATTGTCATTGGCTTGAATCATCGCAGCGCGCCGGTCGAGGTGCGCGAACGGCTGGCGTTTGCCAAGACGGCTCTGGCCGAGGCGCACACGCGGTTGCTCGGCGCCAACCCCGTGCACGAAGTTGTGATCCTGTCGACGTGCAATCGCGTCGAGATTTACGCGCTGGCGGACAACATCCGCGACGCGTCGTGCGCCGTGCGCCAGTTTCTGCACGACCATCACGGGCTGACCGAGCGCGTTGACAGCCATCTGTATGAGCACCGTGACGACTCGTGCATCCGTCATTTGCTCGAGGTCGCCTGCGGAATCGATTCCATGGTGCTCGGCGAGACAGAGATTTTCGGCCAGGTCAAGGACGCCTATTCCCTTGCCCAAGACGCCGGCACGACCGGCGTGGTCTTGAATCGCGTGTTTCAGAAGGTGTTCTCCGCCGCGAAACACGTCCGCTCCACCACGGCGATCGCGCGCGGTTCCACTTCCGTCGGCACGGTGGCGGTCGATCTGGCCGAAAAGATTTTCGGGAAACTTCCCAAATGCACGGTGATGGTCATCGGCACCGGCGAGATGAGCGCGGCGACGGCGCGGGCCCTGCAGAGTCGCGGCGCGGGCGCGATTCTGGTTTGCAGCCGTGCCCAGGAACGCGGCGAGGCCCTGGCCGTCCAACTCCAGGGACGGGCGATCTCGTATGACCAGTGGCCGAACGAGTTTCCCGGGGTGGACATCGTAATCAGTTCGACCGCGGCGCCGCATCCGATCGTGACGCGGGAGAAACTTGGCCCACTGATGAAGCTGCGCGGCCGGCGTCCGCTGTTCCTCATCGACATTGCCGTGCCGCGCGATGTCGAGCGTTCGTGTGAAGAACTCGAGAACGTGTATCTCTACGACATCGATGACCTGCAACAAATCGCCGAGGAGAACCGGGCGGCGCGCGAGCGCGAAATCGCGAACTGTCAGACGTTGATCGACCAGCACGTGCGGCGTCTGGCGGAATGGCTGGAGAACAACCGCGCCGCTGTCGAAGACCGGTACCGGCAGCGGGTGACGGGTTCGCCGGTGGCCGATCCCGCCCATCCCCAGATATCATGAAACCGCTGGTCATTGGCACCCGGGGGAGTCCGCTGGCGCTGGCGCAGGTGGAGATTATTCGCGGTCTGCTGCGGAAGACGAATCCGTCGCTGCCGGTCGAGACCAGGATCATCAAGACCAGCGGCGACAACTTTGTGAATCTCTCGCTTGTCGCGGGCGGCGGGAAAGGATTGTTTACGAAGGAAATCGAAGACCAACTCCTCGCTGATGAAATCCGGGTCGCCGTGCACAGTATGAAAGATCTGCCGACGATCTTGCCGGACGGATTGATGATTGGCGCGGTGCCGCCCCGCGAGGATGTGCACGATGTGTTTATTTCGAAGCGCGTCCAATCGATCGGCGAACTGACGAACAGCGCCCGCGTCGCCACGAGCAGCATCCGCCGACGCGCGCAATTGCTGGCGAAGCGGCCCGACCTGCAAATCGAGGAAATCCGCGGCAACGTCGAGACGCGCTTGCGCAAGCTCGCCGAGAACGACGCGCTCGACGCGCTGATTCTGGCCGCGGCGGGATTGCGTCGGCTGGGGTTGTGGAAGAAGTTCGGGAACTTCTACTGGCGGGAGATTGATTTTGACGTGATGATTCCTGCGGTGGGGCAGGGGGCCATCGCCTGCGAGATTCGCGCGGCGGACGCCGAGACGCGCGCGGTGTTGGCCGCGATCGATGATGCGAACACGGCGGCCTGCGTGACCGCCGAACGGGCGTTCCTGCGGGCGCTGGGCGGCGGCTGTCAGGTGCCATACGCCGCGCACGCAACTGTGAACGGCAAAGAATTGCATCTCATCGGCGCGACCTTCAGTCCCGAAGGCAAAGATGTCCGCCGCGTCGATGTGGTTGGCCCAGCGAACGATCCTGCAGATGTGGGCGAGCGGGCTGCCAAGCAGGTGCGGCGATGACCACGACGGGCAAAGTGTATCTGGTTGGCGCCGGGCCCGGTGATGCCGGACTGATTACCGTGCGCGGTTTGGAATGCATCCGGCTCGCGGACGTTATTGTCTACGATAATCTGGTGAATCCGTCGCTGCTGAAACATGCCTGCTCCGACGCGGAGATCATTTTTGCGGGCAAGATGTCGAAGAAGCACACGCTCACACAGGATGAAATCAATGCCTTGCTTGTTGAGAAAGCGCGCGCGGGCAAAATTGTTACGCGACTGAAAGGCGGCGACCCGTTTGTCTTCGGGCGCGGCGGAGAAGAGGCGGAAGAACTGCGCAAGGCCGGTGTTGAATTCGAAATTGTGCCCGGGATCAGCTCGTCGATTGCCGCGCCGGCATATGCCGGGATTCCGGTAACTCATCGGGCCGTCGCCACGGCGTTCATGGTCATCACGGGCCACGAAGATCCGACCAAGGAAGAAACACAGGTGGACTGGGCGGGCGTGGCGAGGTTTTTCGGAACGCGCGTGATCCTGATGGGCGTGGAACGCATCGGCACGATCGCCGAGGAGTTGGTCCGGCACGGCGCTCCGCCTGAAACCCCTGTGGCGATGATCCGTTGGGGGACGACGGGCCAACAACAGACCATTCAAGGCACGCTGGCGACCATTGCCGATATCGCCGCCAAAGCGGATTTCAAACCCCCGGCGGTGACGATTGTCGGTGAAGTGGTCCGTTTGCGCGAGAAATTGGATTGGTTCGAACGTCGGTCGCTGTTTGGCCGGCGCATCGTGGTGACGCGCAGTCGCGAGCAAGCCAGCGAATTGGTCCGCCAGCTCGCCGAGCTCGGCGCGGACGTGCTGGAGATTCCCACCATCCGCATCGCGCCGCCGACGAGCCTGGCGCCATTGCGGGAGGCGATTGACGCCCTCGGCGAATACGACTGGATCGTCTTCACGAGTCCCAATGGAGTCGACGCCTTCTTCCGTCAGTTCTTTGCGCAACACAAGGACCTCCGTGAGATCGGTCCGTTGAAGATTGCCGCGATCGGCGCGGTGACGACCCAAAGACTGGCCGAGCTGCATCTCGAGGTGGATTTGCAGCCGAAGGAGTTCACAACCGAAGCGCTGCTCGCCGAATTCAAGCGGTCGGTGAGCTGCGAGAATCTGAAAATGCTCCTGCCCCGGGCCGACCTGGCTGACCAGCGGCTGGCCCGCGGGCTGGAGGATCTCGGAGCGATCGTGGACGATCTGGACGCGTATCAGACCGTGCCCGAGACGACGGACCGAACGGGGCATCGCGCGCGATTGCTCAGTGAAGGCGCGGACATCGTGACGTTTACCAGCTCATCCACGGTGACGAACTTCTGCAATCTGGTGGACGTACCGGCGTTGCAGAAGCAGTTCCCGCAAATGAGATTCGTCAGCATCGGGCCACAGACCTCGCAGGCCGCGCGCGAGAAGGGTCTGGAGGTGGCCATCGAGGCGAAGGTGCACACGATCCCCAGCATGGTCGAAGCGATCCTGTCACTCGAGGCGGAGAAATGACCGGCGCGATTCCCGTCATTGCCGAGAACCGAATCCGCGAAGCGATGGAACGCGGCGAATTCGCGCATTTGGAGGGCATGGGTCGGCCCTTCCGCGACATCGGCGGGCATTACGATCCCGATTGGTGGCTGAAACGTAAATTGCAGCGCGAGCAACTGACGCCCGACGAGGTCGCGTCCATCGTGGAGAAGTTGAATCAGACCGCATCCGCGAGACGGAAAGCATGACCAAGGAAGAGCTTTACGACCAGGGCATGGCCGAGTTCGCCATGGCGGAGTACGACAAGGCCATCGAGAGCTATCGCAAGGCTGTCGCGCTCGATGACACGTATTTCGATGCGTGGCACGCCCTGGGAATGGCCTGCCTGCGCGCGAACAAGATCCCCGAAGCGATCGGGGCCGGGAAACGTGCGGTCGAAATTAATCCCAACGACATGCTCGCCCACACCAGTCTGTCGATGTATTACATGCGGGCAGGCGACAAAGCCATGGCCGAGAAGGAAAAGGGATTGGCGACGGTTCTGTCCTGGGGCGGAAAGGTCGATCAACTCAAGGACGGGTCGAAATTATAGCGCCGCTCAATGGAACATGTAGGACGGGAGGAAGTACATGTGTCCCGTCTGCAGCTTGAATTCGTTCGGCGTCAACTCGATCTGGATCTTCGCCTTGCTGCTGCTGTTGTTGGAGTTGCCCATGAACCGAAACAGATTCCGCAGGCTGAACGGCTCGACGTAGCGGATCACCCGCGCCTTCTTGATCGACGCCAGTTCCTCCGCCTTGCCAATCGCGTCCTCGAAATAACCCAACTCATCCACGAACCCGGCATCCAACGCCTGTTTGCCGGACAGGATGCGCCCATCGGCGAGGCCGTTCTTCAAATCATCGACTTTCATGTCGCGTTCCTGCGCGACGATCCCGACGAATTTGTCATACACTTCCATCACCATCCCCTGGACCAGCGCCTTCTCGTCTTCCGTCGGCTCTCGCGTGGGGTTGAGGATGTCTTTGTACTTGCCGGACTTGAACGTGTAGAACTTGATGCCCACCTTGTCCGCCAGCCCGTCAAACGTGAAACTCTCCATGATCACACCAATGCTGCCGGTGATGCTCAATTCATTCGCCACAATGTAATCCGCCGCGACCGCCACGTAATACGCCCCGGACGCGCCCATCGTGTCGATGTACGCGACCACCTTCTTCTTCTCCCGCGCGTCCACGACCGCCTGATAGATCGTGTCAGATGCCACCACTTCGCCACCGGGCGAGTCGATCTTCAGGATGATCGCTTTCACGTGCTTGTCGTCGACCGCCTGCTGGAGCTGGTCTTCGATGTCACCGACCATCCCATCCTCGGTGCTGTAGCCGTCCTCCGATGAATTGATCACCCCCGTCACGTAGATGACCGCGATCTTGTCCTTCGCGTCCTCCTCGCCTTCGACGTACTGTTCCTGGTAGCGCCCGCGATGAGTGGTCACAGAAAGGCCATCGGTCGCCGTACCTCTGCCAAATGCTGCGGCGAACAACACCAGGTTGGCGAGCACGCTCAGGAATAGAAAGAACGTCACGATCACCGAATAGACAATCCACCCCGTCCGCCGGGGTGGCGGCGCAGGCTGGTTGAACAGATAGGGCGGCACCGAGTCCATGCCGAGTACATTGCACCAGCCCTGACAACCCCGCAAGAGCAAAAGCGCCGCGGAGAGCGCCGCTCGTCTTTCGGCTTGGCCGACAGCCCAATTTGTCGTACGGTACGGACCCATGCTGCTGGTGATCGATAATTACGACAGTTTCACGTACAACCTCGTGCAGTATCTGGGCGAGCTGGGCGTGGAGATGAAGATTTTCCGCAACGACGAAATCTCGCTCGATCAGATCCGCGACTCAAAGCCTTCGCGTATCCTCATTTCGCCCGGCCCGTGCTCGCCGCGTGAATCGGGCCTGTCGAACGACATCATCAAGACGTTCGGCCCGACCACGCCGACCTTTGGCGTCTGCCTCGGCCACCAATGCATGGGCCACGTCTTCGGCGGCGACGTCGTCCGCGCCGAGCGCCTGATGCACGGCAAGACCTCGCCCATCTACCACAATGGCCGCGACCTGTTCGTCGGCATGCCCAATCCCTTCACCGCGACACGCTATCACTCGCTGCTCGTCAAGCGCGATACGCTGCCCGATACGCTCGAGATCACCGCCGAAACCCGGCCCGAAGGCGAAATCATGGGCCTCCGCCACAGACAATTCCCGATCTGGGGCGTCCAGTTCCACCCCGAATCCATCCTCACCCAGGAAGGCAAAACCATCCTGTCCAATTTCCTCAAGTTGACGGCTTGAGCCGCGCGGAACGGGCGTCGGCGCGCCGGCAGATTCGGCGGCCATGCAATTTGCGGACCGTGGTGTTTTGTATTGACTCGATGCGCGCTCCGGAACTAGGCTTCCGCTAAACCGGCGAGACGTAAGCTTCTCAAGTCCCATCTTTTATCGCGGTGCGTGGCCGTCTTTGTCGCCGTGGTCGCAGGTTGAGGAGCCAGACTATGGAGGATGTGAGCCATGACCACGGCCAGAGTTGTCAGCGTCAGTCACTCTAGGCGGCAAACTTGCGGGCGCTGCGGCGGGAGAACGAGCGCCAACCACACTGCGTATGATCCGCGCAATCTTCGACGGGGTTTTCTCCGTCAATGCGTTGCCGCGTGCTTGAGCGGCGCAATGAGTGGCGCGGCGCTGCTGCTGGCAAGTCCCCGGGCGGCACTGGCGGCTCCGGACCCGCCGATCATCTCCAATAACACCGCCTACTTTCAGGGAAATCAGTCGGCGGGCATCAGCTTTTCTTCCGGCACGATTGCGACTCTGAATGTTAACAATCTATCCACGACGATCACCCCGGGAGCGGGAACAGCCGGTGTCCTCTTCTCCAGTTCTTCCGGAGGCAATGTGACGCTTAACAGCGGCACGAGCGCGACCAGCGTTGTCATCCGAACCAGCGGCGCCGCCGGCATCAATCTCCAAAGCACGGGAACGGCGTCCTCGCCTCAAATAAACCCTGTTTTGGGCATACCAATCCCCGGCGATGGCGTTCCCGGAGGCGTCGTGCAGGTCAACAGCTACAGTGACATCACGACCACAAACAACAATGCTGCCGGGATTCACGCGCTGAGCTATACCACCGGTTATCCCCAATCCGTCATCAACGAGTTGAACAACTTCAATCCGAGCAATATCACCTACGCGGTATCGTCGGTTGATGGCTGGGCCGGCGATGTCGGTCAGGCGGTCTCCGGCGTCGTCATTGATTCGAATGGCTTGCCGGTCGTGGGAAACGGCGGCACGTTTACCATCTCCAGCTCGGGAACGTACACCTACAATCCCGGCACGGCGTTCACCAACCTGGCGGAGGGCGCGTCGGAAACAGTCCGCATGCAGTATGACGTGGTGCTGAGCTCGTCGGGCGGGAGCATTACCGCGACGGCCTACCTGCTCGTCACCGCCACCATGAACAACAGCAACCTGACGTATCTGACCAACGCCTACTTCCCCGAGTTCGGGGTGCAGCAGATCGCCACGAACAACAACAGCGTTCTGCCCGATCTGCAAGGTTACGTGGACAATTTGAAAGACGAAGCCGCCGCGGGGGGCGCCGGGAACAACGTCACGGTCGCGAGCAACGGGTCAATCGCCACGTCCGGTGCTAGTTCTCCCGGGATCCAGGCGGAAAGCCAGGGCGCCAACGGCTCGACGGGACGCACGGGCAGCATCGGCCACAGTGCCGGCTCCGGCGGACTCGGGAATCGCGGCGGTGACGTGGATGTCACCGCGAACGGAAACATTTCGACCACTTATCATTCCACCAGCCCAACAGATGCCAGTGCCGGGATTGTCGCTCATAGCCAGGGCGGCACCGGCGGCCAGGGCGGCGATGGCGGCAGCGGCGGCGTGCGCTGGGGCGCGAGCGGCGGCACCGGGGGCAACGGCGGCGATGTGACTGTCACTGGAAGCGCGACGATCCACACCGTTGGTGACTACGCCAGTGGCATCATTGCGTTCAGCGAAGGCGGCAATGGCGGCAACGGTGGCGCCGGCCACGGAGCGATGCCCGGCGGCAACGGCGGTTATGGCGGCTTGGGGGGTGCCGTTACTGTCGACGGGAGCTTTGATATCACAACCGAGGGCGACAAGGCCCATGCGATCTGGGCCAAGAGCCTCGGCGGCAACGCCGGCTCGGGAGGAAACGCTGGCTGGCTATCTTCAAGTCCGGGCAGCGGCGGTCAGGCGACGGATGGCGGCACGGTCACGGTTGTCAGCGATGGAATGCTCCAGACCTTGGGAGACGACTCGTACGGCATCTATGCCCAGAGCGTCGGGGGATTCGGCGGCAACGGCGGCACGGCCGGCGGTTTGTTCTGGTCGTTTGGCGGTAACGGCAACAGCGCCGGCAGCGGCGGCTATGTCACGGTAACGAACGGGAGCAATGCTTCGATCACGACCTGGGGTGATCGGTCTCACGGGATCTTCGCGCAAAGCGTCGGTGGCGGTGGCGGCAGTGGCGGCGGTGAATTTGCTTTGATTGCCAGTCTGGGTGGCACGGGCGGTGCCGGCGGCAACGGCGGGACGGTCAACGTCGTCAATTGCGGGACGATCCAGACCTACGGCGCGTACGCTTATGGAATCTACGCGCAAAGCATCGGCGGCGGCGGCGGTGACGGCGGCGATTCGAGCGGGTTGGTCGCCATCGGCGGCGACGGCGCGGGCTCCAGTCCCGGCGGCGCGGTCAACGTGGTCAATCAGGGATTCATCGGGACTACCAACACGTCCTCCGATGCCATCTTTGCCCAGAGCATTGGCGGCGGCGGCGGTAACGCCGGCGAATCCGCGGGAGCGGTCTCGATCGGTGGCGCCGGCCAATCCGGCGGCAGCGGTGGAACCGTCACGGTCACGAACAACGGCCAAATCGTGACACTCGGTAGCGGCTCTCGCGGCATCGTCGCGCAAAGCGTCGGCGGCGGCGGCGGGGACGGCGGCAATTCGGGCGGCTTGGTCGCCATCGGCGGCGGTGGCAGCAGCACCAGTCCCGGCGGCGCGGTAGGCGTCGTCAACACGGGCAGCATCAGCAGCCGCGGTGAGGCCATTTTCGCGGAAAGCGTCGGCGGCGGTGGCGGCAACGGCGGGTCCAGCGCGGGTTGGTTCTCGTTCGGCGGCTCTGGCGGTGGCGGCGGCAATGGAAGCACTGTCACTGTCAGCAACAGCGGCAATCTCGCCACGACGGACAACAACGCCAGCGCCATTTTCGCTCAGAGCGTCGGCGGCGGCGGTGGCAACGGCGGCAACAGCATTGCCGTGGGCGCTTTCGGCAGCCTCGGCATTGGCGGCACCGGTGCCGTCGGCGGCGCGGGCGGCTATGTGGAGGTGGACAGCACGACCGGCACAATCGTCACGGCCGGGAACAATTCGTACGGCATCATGGCCCAGAGTGTCGGCGGTGGTGGCGGCAACGGCGGGTTTGCGTTCGCGGGTTCGATTGGTTCCGGCTTCTCTGCTTCCATCGGGATCGGTGGCCTCGGCGGGGGCGGCGGCGGCGCGAGCAACGTTGTTGTCAACAGCGACAGCGCGATTACCACCTACGGCTCCAATTCGCATGCCATCTTCGCTCAGAGCGTCGGCGGTGGTGGAGGAGCCGGCGGGTTCAGTATCGCCGTCGCGGGCAGCGAAGGCCCCAGCCTGTCGCTCAGCATCGGCGGCAGAGGCGGCTCCGGCGGGAACGCTCAGGATGTATCGGTGACCAGTTCGGGTACGATTCAAACGTTCGGAGACAAATCCTACGGCATCATGGCCCAGAGCGTGGGCGGTGGTGGCGGCGAAGGTGGATTCAGCATCTCGGTCGCTGTGAGTCTCGAGGGATTGGCGGCGCCGCTCAGTTTCGGTGGGTCCGGCGGCGAGGCCGGTTCTGCCGGTAATGTGTATGTGGACAGTTCGGGCGATATCACCACGGTCGGTAACGACTCGCATGCGATCATGGCCCAGAGCGTGGGTGGTGGTGGTGGTGCCGGTGGGTTCAGCATTGCCGGTTCCGTCAGCGCGAGCGGCGGGCTTGGGCTCAGTTTCGGTGGCACCGGTGGAGCCGGGAGCAGCGGCAGCAATGTGACTGTCGTTAGCACGGGCAATATCGCCACCTACGGTGATCGATCCGATGGCATTCTGGCCCAGAGCATCGGGGGCGGGGGCGGCAACGGCGGGTTCAGCATCGCGGGTGGCATTAGTGGAGGCCCGTCAGCCAACCTCAGCCTGGGTGGCAGCGGCGGCGCGGGGGCAAACGGGGGCGCGGTGTATGTTGATAGCACCAGCAGTATCACCACGACCGGTAGCGACTCTCACGCGATCATGGCGCAGAGTGTTGGCGGCGGTGGCGGCGCCGGGGGCTTCAGCGTGGCCGGTTCGGTTTCGGTTGATAGCGCGGCGGTCAGCGCCAGCATCGGCGGTTCTGGTGGCGGCGGGAGTACCGGCAGCACCGTGACCGTCACGAGCTCGGGCACGATCACGACCCTCGGAGATCGATCCGATGGTATTTTGGCCCAGAGCATCGGCGGCAGTGGGGGCGACGGTGGATTCAGCGTGGCGGGCAGCATCAGCAAGGGACCATCCGTCAGCCTCAGCATTGGCGGCGGTGGCGGCGCCGGCGGCAGCGGCGGCGCGGTGGTGGTGGAGAGCACCAGCAGCATCGCCACATTCGGCGCGGACTCGCACGCCATCTTCGCCCAGAGCGTCGGCGGTGGCGGCGGCGCCGGCGGGTTCAGCGTGGCCGGTTCGGTCTCGGCGGACACCGGGGCGATCAGCGCCAGCATCGGCGGCTCCGGGGCCGGCGGCGGCAACGCCGGTTCAGTCACAGTCAGCAGCACGGGCACGATCACCACTCAGGGCGATCGATCGTACGGCATTCTCGCTCAAAGCATCGGCGGTAGTGGCGGCGCCGGCGGATTCAGCGTCGCCGGCAGCATCAGCAAAGGGCCGTCAGCCAGCCTCAGTCTTGGCGGGCGCGGCGGGCGCGCGGGTACCGGTGGCGATGTGACTCTCGACAGCGGCAGCAGCATCGGCACGTCCGGAACGTGCGCTCACGCCATTTTCGCCCAGAGCGTCGGCGGGGGCGGGGGCGCGGGCGGGTTCAGCGTGGCGGGTTCGGTTTCGGTTGATAGCTTCGCGGTCGGCGCGAGCGTTGGCGGCGCGGGAGGCGCTGGTGGCGACGCAGGCGCAGTGAGTGTTACCAGCACGGGCGCCGCAATCAGCACAATGGGTGAGCACTCGTTTGGCATCCTCGCCCAGAGCATTGGCGGCGGCGGTGGTGATGGCGGATTCAGCGTGGCCGGCAGCATCAGCAAAGGCCCGGAGGCCGACCTCAGTATTGGCGGCAGCGGCGGCGCGGCAGGCAATGCCGGGGCGGTCAGCGTCATCAACAGCAGCAGCATCAGCACCATTGGCTCGAACTCTCTCGGCATCTTCGCCCAGAGCGTGGGCGGCGGCGGCGGCGCGGGCGGGTTCAGCGTCGCCGGCGGCGTGTCGGCGGACAGTATCCCCATCGGAGTCAGCATCGGTGGTTCGGGAACGAACGGCGGCAACGGCAGCACGGTGACGATCAACAACACGGCGGCCATGATTCACACGCGCGGTCAGGATTCCGACGGGATTCTTGCCCAAAGCATCGGCGGCGGGGGCGGTGACGGCGGGTTCAGCGTTGCCGGGGGGTTCAGCAAGAAGGCAAGCGTCGATTTCAGTCTGGGCGGGAGCGGCGGTGCGGGCGGTGATGGCGGCGTGGTGAATGTCCAAAGCGCCGGTGCGATCTACACCGAAGGCGACAACTCACACGGCATCTTCGCGCAGAGCGTGGGCGGCGGCGGCGGCAAGGGCGGATTCAGCGCCGCTGGTTCCGTCCAGGCCGGCGACGAATCGAAACAAATTAGTGTGACCATCGGCGGCGATGGGGGTAGCGGCGGCACGGCAAGCGTCGTTAGTGTGTCCAACTCCGGCACGATCACGACCCTCGGTGATTGGAGCCACGGCATCTTCGCCCAAAGTGTCGGGGGCGGCGGCGGCGACGGCGGGAGCGCGAAGGCCCTGAACACGTCTCTCAGCAGTTTGGTCACTTCGCTCACCGCGAATGCCGTCCAACCGCAGAGCAGCGAACCGGAGAGCAGCGATAGCAGTAGTGGCGGGAGCAAGAGTTGGAGCCTGAGCGTGGCCATCGGCGCTGGCGGTCATGGCGGCAGCGGCGGGATCGGTGGCAAGGTCAGCGTAAGTAATAGTGGTGACATTTACACGGCTGGCAGCAATTCCTGCGGCATCTTCGCGCAAAGTGTGGGTGGCGGGGGCGGAGCGGGCGGCAGCAGCATTGCTGACACCGGCGGCGACGGCAGCACCAATCTGGCCATCAACCTCGGTTTGAGCCTCGGCGGCAAAGGCGGCGCGGGCGGCGCTGGCGACGTCGTGACGGTCACCAACAGCGGGACAATCGTCACGCAAGGCGGAGCGGCCCACGGCATCTTCGCCCAGAGCGTCGGGGGGGGCGGCGGCGCGGGCGGCGCGAGCACCACAACCGCGGGCACGCCCGGCACCAACACCGCCAAGTCCATCACACTGGCTGCCTCTGTTGGCGGTGACGGCGGTATTGCCGGTAACGGCAGCAACGTGTTTGTCATCAACACCGGCGTCATTCAAACGGGCGGTGAAGGTGCTGACGGGATCCTGGCGCAAAGCGTCGGCGGTGGTGGGGGCGATGGCGGCACGGCGAAAGCCCAAATCGAGGCGGCGACGTCCGGAGCCTCCAATCAGGTCGCGAAGGCATCGCTTTCTCCAGCCAGCACTGTGACCAATGAGAGCGAAAGCAAAAGCAGCAGTTGGAGCGTGACGGTCGCCATCGGCGCGGGCGGACATGGAGGCTCGGCCGGTGCCGGCGGCCAGGTCACCGTGCAGAACACCGGCGCCATTTTCACCAGCGGCGACAATGCACGCGGTATCTTTGCGCAGAGTGTCGGCGGCGGTGGCGGCGCCGGCGGCGCGAGCACGAGCGATAACGGCGGCGGCAGCGGGGACATATCCGTCAATCTCGGATTCAGCCTCGGCGGGCAGGGCGGCGCGGGAGGAAGCGCGGATACAGTCAACGTGGACAACGCCGGTTCGATCACCACGCTCGGTGATTCGGCCCACGGCATCGTGGCCCAGAGCATCGGCGGCGGTGGTGGTATCGGCGGCGCCAGCGTGGCCAACAAAGCGGCGGCCAGCGACGAGAACACCACGATCAACCTCACCGCCACCATCGGCGGCAGCGGCAGCGTGGCGGGCAACGGCGGCACTGTGTGGGTGTCCAATCACGGTTCCATCGACACGTCCGGAGCTGACGCCTATGGCATTCTGGCGCAAAGCGTGGGCGGGGGCGGCGGTCACGGAGGCAACGCGACGATCGAAACCGTCGAGGACACGAACAGCGCCAGTGCCAGCGCCAGCACCGCATCGCTGTCTTCCCTGTCCTCCAGTTCGACAGACACCAATTCCAGTGCAACGGACACCAATGCGAGCAAGCGGACCTGGAGCGTGGACATCGGTTTTGGCCTCGGTGGTAGCGGCGGCGCGGCCGGCTACGGCGGCAGCGTAACCGTCACCAACACCGGCGTCATTGCCACGCGCGGCACCAACTCGATTGGCATTTTTGCCCAGAGCGTCGGCGGTGGCGGCGGGGCCGGTGGTAACAGCACCACCGACAGCGGTAGCGGCGGCAACACCAATGTCGCCGTCACTCTCGGCCTGAGCCTCGGCGGCCAAGGCCATGGCGGTGGCAATGGGGGCGCCGTTGTCGTCAACAATCAGGGCACGATCACGACGCTCGGCGATTCCGCTCACGCGATCTTCGCCCAAAGCGTTGGCGGTGGCGGTGGTGCGGGCGGCGCAAGCACCACAGCCGCGAGCACGCCCGGCACCAACACGTCCAAGTCGATCACGCTGACCGCTTCCCTCGGTGGCGACGGCGGTATCGCCGGCAATGGCAGCAATGTGTTTGTCGTCAACGCGGGCATCCTTCAAACGGCCGGTGAAGGCGCCGACGGGATCCTGGCGCAAAGCGTTGGTGGTGGCGGGGGCGATGGCGGCATGGCGAAAGCCCAAATTGAGGCGGCGAAATCCGGAGCCTCCAATCAGGTCGCGAAGGCAGCGCTTTCTCCAGCCAGCACTGTGACCAATGAGAGCGAAAGCAAAAGCAGCAGTTGGAGCGTGACGGTCGCCATCGGCGCGGGCGGACACGGCGGCTCGGCCGGTGCCGGCGGTCAGGTCACGGTGCAGAACACCGGCGCCATCTTCACCAGCGGTGCCAACGCGCGCGGCATCTTTGCGCAAAGCGTCGGCGGCGGTGGCGGCGCCGGCGGAGCGAGCACCAGCGACGACGGCGGCGGCAGCGGGGACATATCCGTCAATCTCGGATTCAGCCTCGGCGGGCAGGGCGGCGCGGGAGGAAGCGCGGATACAGTCAACGTGGACAACACCGGTTCGATCACCACGCTCGGTGATTCGGCCCACGGCATCGTGGCCCAGAGCATCGGTGGCGGCGGTGGCGTTGGCGGCGCCAGTGTGGCCAACAAAGCGGCGGCCAGCGACGAAAACACCACGATCAACCTCACCGCCACCATCGGCGGCAGCGGCAGCGTGGCGGGCAATGGCGGCAACGTGTGGGTGTCCAATCAGGGAACCATCGACACATTCGGGGCCAGCGCCGACGGTATTCTCGCGCAGAGCGTGGGTGGCGGCGGCGGTCACGGAGGCAACGCGACGATCGGAACCGTCGAGGACACGAACAGCGCCAGCGCCAGTGCCAGCACCAGCAGCGTGTCGCTGTTTTCCATGGCGTCCAGCTCAACGGACACCAATTCCAGCGGATCGGACACCAATGAGAGCAAGCGGACCTGGAGCGTGGACATCGGTTTTGGCCTGGGCGGCAGCGGCGGGGCGGCTGGCAACGGCGGCAGTGTGACCGTCACCAATACTGGTTTCATTACTACGCGCGGCACCAACTCGATCGGCATTTTTGCGCAGAGCGTGGGCGGCGGCGGCGGCTACGGCGGCACCAGCGCGACTGACGGCGGTAATTCCGGCGGCAACACAGGTTTGGCGATCAACATCGGCGTCGTCCTCGGCGGATCGGGAACGTGCGGCGGCAATGGCGGAGTCGTCGTCGTCAACAGCCAGGGCACGATCACAACGCTCGGTGATTCCGCGGACGCGATCTTCGCCCAAAGCGTGGGCGGCGGCGGCGGCGCCGGCGGCGACAGCGCGTCGTCGGCTGGCTCGAATGGCAACAGCATGGTCAGTGTGACCGTGGCGCTTGGCGGCAACGGCTCCGTGGGCGGCAATGGAAGCAACGTGGTCGTGATCAATAACGGTCTTCTGCAAACGGTGGGCACGACCGCATACGGCATCCTCGCGCAGAGCATTGGCGGCGGTGGCGGTGTCGGCGGCGCCAGCACCGACAGCGGGAGTGGCAGCACAAACACGATTGTCGACATCGCTGTCAACGTCGGCGGAAGCGGGGGGGCCGGCGGCACCGGTGGATCGGTCACGGTTACGAACAGCGGCGGCATCGTCACGCTTGGAGACGATTCGCACGGCATCTTCGCGCAGAGTGTCGGCGGCGGTGGCGGCAACGCGGGCGGCACATCGTCGCCGGTTGGCGGAGACAGTAAAGTCACGCTCAACATCGGCGTCGGTGGCGGCGGTGGAAACGGCAACAACGGCGGGGCGGTGGTCGTGTACAACAATGGCGATATCGACACTTACGGCGACAGGGCCTTCGGTATTCTGGCCCAGAGTATTGGCGGCGGGGGCGGGATGGGAGGAAACGCCATGGTGGAAACCAACAGCAGCGGCAACCACAAATGGGCGCTGGATGTGGGTGTCGGCGGTGCGGGCGCGGGTGCAAGCGACGGCGGCAACGTCACCGTCGAGAACATCGGAACGCTCATCACGCGCGGGGTGGACGCGCACGGCATTTTTGCGCAAAGCGTCGGCGGAGGCGGCGGCGATGGCGGCTACGGTGGGCATGCCAACTCGGAGATTGGCAGCGTCGCCACCAATGCGGATCTCGAGATCACGGTGGGCGGCAGTGCGGGCAGCGGCGGCAAGGGTGGGAATGTCAGCGTCAGCAATTCCGGCACGATCATCACCCTTGGCGACAACTCGTTCGGCGTGTTGGCGCAGAGCGTCGGCGGCGGCGGCGGCATTGGCGGCCAGGGACAGTCCGGATCGTTGGCCAAGCTCGCCATTGGCGGGGCCGGTGGCGCAGGCGGCAACGGCGGTTCGGTCAGCGTAACCGTTACCGGCACCATCGAAACATTCGGGGCAGCCTCGTACGGAGTGTTTGCCCAGAGCGTCGGCGGCGGCGGCGGCATTGCTGGCAATGTGAACAACGGTGTCAACACGTACGGGCTGGCGGTGAACATCGGTCAGTCCGGTGGCGCGGGCGGCAACGGCGGCGATGTCACGGTGGTCAGTGCCGGGGACATCGTTACTCATGGCACCGGTGCCGATGGCATTTTCGCCCAGAGCGTCGGCGGCGGTGGCGGGCTGGCCGGCGACCACGGCAACGGATGGTCATTTGCAGGCAGCGTGGGTGCGACCGGTTCGGCCGGGCGGGTCACGATCACACACACCGGCAACATCGTCACGTATGGTGATGATGCTGACGGCATCTTCGCGCAAAGCGCGGGTGGCGTCGGCAACGGCGGGACGGTCACGATCAACTACATCGGGAGCATCAGCGTCTTCGGATCCAACTCGTACGCCGTGTTCGTCCAAAGCGCGGGCGAGCAAACGCCGGAAAACATGTCTCTGACATTCCGCAGCGGCATCATCCAGGGCGCGAACGCCGCAGTGCGGTTCGCAGACGGCAGCGATAACACGATGCAGAATTTCTCTACCGTTACGCCGTTAAGCGGTGTAAGCGGCACCGCCATCATCGGGGGTGACGGTAACGAGACCATCAACAACTACGGGACGGTTACGGGCGCGGTGGACCTTGGTGGGGGCCAGAACGGGTTCAACAATTACGGCTTGTTCAACTCCGGCTCGGCCATCAATCTCGGTTCGGGCAACCTGCTTCTCAATGCGGGCACGCTGGCGCCCGGCGGGCCGGGGACGTATCAAACCACGGTGCTGGCCGGTGATTTCCAGCAAACGGCGTTCGGGACACTGGCGGTCAAGTTGGGCGCGCAGTCGGGCGCGGACCAGTTGGTGGTGGAAGGGGCCGGCACGCTTGATGGCGGGATTTCTGTGTTCAAGGGGCCCGGTCTGTATCTCAACGGCGCGACCTTCAACGTGTTGGTGGATACGAACGGGTTGTCGGGCACATTCAACCGTACCAATCTTCCCACGGCGACACCCACGCTGAGCTTTCAACTGAACCAACTGCCGGATCAAATCCAGGTCCAGGCCAATGCGAGCTTTTCGGCGTTCGCCAAGAACACGCTGGAGCGAAGCATGGGGAAATACTTCGACCGCGTTGCTCCAACGGCGAACGGGGAACTGGCGCAGGTCTTGGCGGAAATCCAGAACATGTCCACACGCGAACTCGGCAACGCCTATTCAAGCCTGGGCCCGGGCGTTTACCAGGCGGACACGCTCACCACACTGAGCGCCATCCGCGGTTACATTCGCAGCATCCAGGAACGGATGCTCGTGCTTCGTCCGGATCTGGCGACCATGGTGACGCTGCCGCGCGCTCAATCCAATGGCGACCCGGTGTTGCTGGCCTACAATGGACCGCTATCCGATCTCGGGCCGCTGCAAAGCAAGTCGCCATCGAATGAGATCTCGAAGGCGACCGGCTGGTGGATGGAAGGCCTCGGCCAGTGGGGCGTACAACACGGCTCGGACGGGTACGCCGGTTTCGACTATCAAACGGCCGGACCGACTTTCGGCTATGATTGCACTCCGGTCGATCGGCTGCTGGTGGGCGGCGATTTCGGCTATACCACGACGCACATCGACATCGACGATGGTCAGGGTAACGGGGACATACACAGCTACTACGGTTCGCTCTACGGCGAGTATTTGATCGAGCGCTGGTACCTGGAGGCCATCGCCTCCTACAGCAACCACAGCTACGACAACACGCGCCAGATCAACGTCGGAACAATCAGCGAGGCGGCCCAAAGCGACCATGACGGGAATGCCTTCTCGCTGCTTTTGGGTGGCGGCCACGTCTTCCCCTACAAACAATGGGCGTTCCAACCGTTCACCTCGTTGCTCTACACGTACCTCGCCGAGAATAGCTTTCAAGAATCCGGCGCGGACGGCCTCGATATGAAGGTCGACAGTCGTGAGACGAGTTCGCTCATTTCCGAGCTGGGCCTGCGGGTGGCCGGCGTTTTCCCGACGGCAAACGGCCGGCTGATCCCCGAAGTCAGCGCCGCTTGGGAGTATGACTTCGACGTCGATAATCGCGACATCACGGCCTCCCTGACCAGCGAACCTAATGAACCGGTCACGGCTCCCGGCCAGGGAGTCGAAAAAAGCAGTGCCGTGCTGCGCGCCGGGATCAGCTACATCGGGAAGGGCGGCGTTACGGCCTCGTTGAAATACAGCGCCGACCTGAGCAGCGATCACAATTCTCAGGCCCTGAGCGGGCAGGTCAGCATCCCCTTCTGACAACGACGGCCCGAAGCGATTGTGGTGCCGGCTCTGATGGTGCCGGGAGCGCTTCATGGATGCACTGACTCTCGACCATACACCCGACTTGCCAGCGCGTCTCGCCGCTGGTATAGGTGCCTCGTGAATCGGCGGTCACGGCTGTTCTTGCGCGTCAGGTTGAGGATTGTCACCGGGCCCGGGTGGCGGAACGGCAGACGCATCGGACTTAAAATCCGAAGGTGAGTTACATCACCGTGAGGGTTCGAATCCCTCCCCGGGCACCCGCCGATGATGGCAGGCCGCGACAACAAACAACCAACTCACCATGCCAGAGCTTCCCGAAGTCCAGATTGTGGTGAACCAACTCGCCCCACGGCTGGAAGACGCGCGGATTCGGGCGATCGAAGTCCGCGATCCCAAGATCAAGCTCACGAAGGATCTTGTCAGCCGAAAAATCCAGCGCGTTCGTCGGCTGGGCAAGAATATCATCTTCGATCTCTCCGGCGGATTGCATTTGCTCGTTCACCTGCGCATGACCGGGTGGTTCGAGCTCGACGAGCCGAAGCGCTGGCGGGCCGCCATTCACACGAGCCGGGGGACGGCCTGGTTCGAAGATCCCCGGCGGTTGGGCACGATGGAGTCGGTGACGACCGCGCAGCTCGAACGCGCGCTGAAGCAACTCGGGCCGGATCCGTTGCTGGACGGGGCGGACCTCTCGGCGCTCCGAACCACCTCGCGTCCGATCAAGGTCGCGCTGCTCGATCAACGGCTGGTCGCCGGCGTGGGCAACATCTACGCCAGTGAATCGCTCTGGCGGGCGCGGATCAATCCCCGCCGGCGGTCCGACCGCTTGCGTCCCGCGGAACTGCGCGCCCTGCATCGGGGAATTGTCGCATCCCTGCGTCGCGCCATCGCGTATGGGCCTCGCATTTTTGAGGTGCAACAGTTTGTCGTTTACGGACGGGAGGGCCAGCCGTGTCGGCGGTGTGGCACGCCGATCCGGCGGTTCGTGCAAGCTCAACGGAGCACGTATTTTTGTCCCCGCTGCCAGCGCTGAGCGGTTTGGGGCGCACCTTGGTCATTTGGGAAGGCCGGGCATGTGCTTTGCTCTTTAGGGGTTTGGCACTTGCGAAATGCCGGAAACACGGGATAAGTTGTCGTCAGAGAGGAAAACCATGAACCAACGCAGCATCACTCTCATTTTTGGGATCACCGCGGTGGCGTCCGCCGCCAGCTTTGGCCAGGTCATCATCCGCGGGACGGAAGTATCCGACCCCTCGGCGGGCAACTCATCGAGCAGTTCCGCTGTGACGATTAACACGGGTGATCGCAATATTGTGCCGCTCATCAAGGAAGACAAGACCACCAAGCTCAACGCCACCACCGAGGAATCGCAGTCGGTCACCAAGGCCCCCGGCGCCAATGGCGGCTATTATGACTGGCGGACCAGTACGACCGTAACGAAGGAGGTCGCTCCGGGCCAGTCGGACAGCTCGTCGACGGTTGTGGAAAAGGACCGCCAGGGCCAGAGCCGTGTCATCCAGCAGACGGATACGACCGTCATCAAGTCTGCCGCAGGCGAAGCCGAGCAGGCCAAAGTGTACCGGCGCAACAGCAGCGGGGAACTGGTCCTCGACCACGTGGCGGACGTCGATACGGTCAAGCGCGGCGCGGGCGTGGCAGAGACGACCAGTGCCCAACAGACCGTGGACGTCAACGGCAACCTCATCGCGGTGCAGCAGGTCGATTCGACCACTGTCAGTCATGGGCCGAACGAACAGGTCACCACCGCTGACACCAGAAGCGTGAATCATATGAACGGTCAGACCGCCGTCACCGCCCAGGAGACAACTTCGGTTGCCACCCAGGGCAACACCAAACAGAGCGACAGCGTCGTTAGCACACCGGGCCAATTCGGCTGGGCGGCGACATCACGGACGACCACGACCGAGACGAAAGCTCCTGACGGCTCCGTCGTACGCGAGACGACGGTGAGCAGCCTGCCGGCCTACTCGACGAAGACAGGCAATGAATCAACCGCGCCGCTTACCCCGCAGACCAAGATTGTGGAGCACGAAGTCCGCAAGCCCGATGGCACGGTCGTCCAGCAACGGGACGTGTTCCACCGCGACGTGAATGGCGAGTGGGTGCCGGAGACGTTTTCGACCAAGCAGGCCGACAAGGGCTTGAACAACTAGAGGAACGACACGGTTCATCTGACGAGCGCCCCCTCACCCTGACCCTCTCCCCCGGAGGGGCGAGGGGATAGGTTTTCGTCGCGTCGCAGTTCTTCCCGGTGGCGCATTGTCACTCGTCAAATCAAGTGTGTCTCAGCGCTAGAGGCGCTCGCGGCCGGCGTAGCCGGCGTCGATGTCGTGCCAGAACTCGATGTCGTCTTCGTCGAGTTCCCAGCAGAGGAACACCTCGCGGCCATCGCGCAGGTGCGGGAAGTCAACCAGACCGCGGTCGAAGTCCTTTATCTGGACGCCCATTTCCTGGATGCGACGGAGCTGGGTATTGAGTTGGAGCATGTCCAGGAGCAGCCCGGAAACCTTTTCTCCACCCACGTCGGAGCCTGTCTGCCGCACCGTCTCGCCCAGTTCCTTGTCGGTTCGCTGGACGACGTCTCGTCGGCGGTGTGCATCGCGAAATGCGCGGCGTAGTTCGGGAAGCAACGCCCGCGCTTCATCGAGCGTGAAATGTTTGTGGAAGAGGTAATCCATGCGCGGTCAACGCCGATCATTTGCCGTCGCGTTGCCGAAGACCCTGGAGCGTGGTGTTCCACGCCAACGTGGCGCATTTGACGCGGACGGGGAATTTCAGGACGCCCTCGAGGGCTTTCAGGTCGCCCATTTCTTTCCCGCCGAAGGGCGTTTCGCCACGCATCATGTTGAGGAAACCATCGATGAACTGTTCGGCCTCGGGCAGGGTCTTGCCGACGAGTTTTTGCGTCATGATTGACGCCGACGCGGTGCAGATCGCGCAGCCCTTGCCGTCAAACTTCAGTTCGGCAATCTTGCCGTTGGCCAGCCGCGCGGTAACGTCGATTTCGTCGCCGCACAACGGATTCGAATCGTGGCCCGCGATATCCGATGGATCCACCTTGCCCTTGTTGCGCGGGCGGCGGTAGTGATCCATGATGATTTCGCCATAGAATTCTTCAAGCATCGCACCCCAAATTACCACACCCCATCGCCGCGGGAAGGAAAAAAACCGCGACAGCCGACACGCCACGGCGACGACCGGGCGTACCGGCGCGATGTTGCGCGGCCCGTTACCGTACGATAACGCGGCGTCCGTTACCCTGGGTGTGGACCCGTACCAACCCGCGATTGATCAGGTCCGCGACGACCAGACCGGTTTCACGGTCGTTACGAGCGAACCGCGACACGATATCAACCACGTCCTGCAACCTCATCAAATGCTTCCTAACCCGATTTTTCATACTCGCCACCTCTGCAGGGTTAGACGCATCAGGTGGCTGTTTCGTTTCAAAAAAGTTTTCGGGGCGCCAAACGCGGCGCCCAACGGCTGGTTACCGCTCGGCAATTTCGGCGGGAAGATCCACTTTCAGGGCCGCCAGCGCCTGGTTGATATCGTGAATGAACACAAACAACGACCAGATAAGACTGGCCAGACAGATAATGAACAGCGCGCAGATCACCCAGGCATTCTCAAGGTGCAACAGGGCCGTCACAAACAGCACAATGATCAGAATGGCCGCAAACAACGCGCTGGTCGACGCCAGGGCGATCGATAGCCGAATCAAACGGGCCCGCTTCCACAGAACGCGCAACTCCTCCTTGCGCTTGATGGCATCTGCGCCACTCTCGGTCGCGAGTTCGCGAGCGGAAGCACGGGTCCGGTCAATCGTTCGCGCCAGGCGATTGGTCATCGTCAGTAACAGGAGGCCAACGCCCGAGATCAGAATTGTCGGACCAATCGCCGTCTGGAGAACCGGAATGAGTTGTGCCACGGATAGTTCCTGCATATCGCCTCCAAGCAGAGACTAGTGCGGCCATCGCGGCGGGTCAATTTGAATCCTTGCGGTGTCCAGACTTGGCTCGACAAACGCCTGACATCGTGATATTAAAATGCGGTATAGATCGCTGGGAGCTTTTGGTGGCGGGCACTGGTATCCCAATACCAGAGGGAGAGCCTCATGCAGAAGCGATCTTTTGCTGTGGGCGTACTTGTTGCAACAGCTATGATTCCTGTAGCGTGTCTGGCGGGGGCGTTTCAAGACCTCGATTTCGAACAGGCGCAGTTGGTGCCCAGCACTGAGGGTTATGGGTGGGGTGTGGTCCTTACGAACGCGTTTCCTAGCTGGCAGGCAACAGTGAACGGCAGTCCGACCGACTTTGCGATCCATAATGTTGTGATCTTGGATTACAACACCGTGGGGATTTATGACGCGAACGCGCCTGGCTACATGGGTCACTCGCCGACGTTCGGCCGGTATTCGGCGTATTTGGAGTCAGAGTACCCACTAGCGGATGCGGAACTTGCCCAAACCGGGCTCATTCCGTCCACCGCCAAGTCCATCTGGTTTGCGACGACGCCCTTTTCACTCGAACCCAATCCCCAGGCACAACCGAGCGATTTGCTGCTGAAGTTCGAGGTTAATGGACAGACCATTCCGTATGTCGCCATGGATGAGGAAGCGGGTTACACGATGTGGGCCGCAGACATCTCTGCCTTTAAAGGAACAACATCGGAAATCCGCTTTGCACTGCAGGACGCCGTCGGGGTCGCAGTCGGCCTCGATGACATCGCGTTTTCTTCCCAGGTCGTCCCGGAACCGGGCACGCTGGCTCTTGTGGCTGTCAGCGTATCGCTACTTGGGTTTGCCCTGCGTCGTGCTCGTGGCGGCAAACGATAACGACAGGCTGTAATCAGCTATCCTAATACCCCATGGCGCGGCCGGTGGGGCAGGCGCCGAAGAATTTCTTGGCCTTGTGGAGCATCTCGATGAACACGTCCACCTCGTCGCGCGTGTTGTACAGGTAAAAACTGGCGCGGGCGGTGGCCGCCAGTCCGAGTTTCTTGTGGAGCGGCATCGCGCAATGGTGGCCCGCGCGGATGGCGATGCCGTCCTGGTCGGCGAACGTGGCGATGTCGTGCGCGTGGACGTCGCCGAGCGTAAACGCGACCAGCCCCCCGCGTTGCTCAACGTTCTTGGGGCCGTACACGGTGATTTCGGGAAATTCCTTCATCCGATCCAGCGCGTACTGCGTGATTTCTTTCTCATGCTGTCGGATCTTGTCGAGGCCGATGTGGGTCAGATAATCAACCGCCACGCCCAACCCGATGGATTCCGCGATATTCGGTGTCCCCGCCTCGAATTTGTACGGCAGGTCGTTGTATTTCGCGTGATCGAACCAGACCTCTTTGATCATCTCGCCGCCACCCATGAACGGCGGCATCGCTTCCAGTAGCGCGCGCTTGCCGTAGAGCACGCCGCTGGCGGTCGGGCCGCACATTTTGTGGCCGCTAAACGCGAAGAAATCGCAATCCATCGCCCGCACGTCGACAGCCATGTGGGGAACGCTTTGAGCGCCGTCCACGAGAATGATCGCGCCGCGCCGGTGGGCGGCATCGGCGATCTGGCGGACGGGATTGATCGTGCCGAGGACATTCGATTGCTGCGTGACGGCCACGAGCTTCGTGCGGTCGGTGATCAGTTTGTCGAGATCGTCCAGCCGTAGCGTGCCATCGGGATTCAATTCGATGCGCTTGATGACGGCGCCCGTGCGTTCACAGACCTGATACCACGGCACCGTGTTGCTGTGGTGCTCCATGAACGTTGTGAGGATTTCATCGCCCTTCTTCAGGTTGGCCGGCGCCCACGTATACGCCACGAGGTTGATGGACTCGGTCGTGCCGCGCGTGTAAATCACGGTCTCGGGGGAGGGGGCGTTGATGAATTTCGCAATCTTCTCGCGAGCTCGTTCGTATTCCTTGGTCGCTCGCTCGGCCAGCGCGTGAATGCCGCGATGGACGTTGGCGTTATAGCGCTGATAATAGTCATTGAGGGCCTCAATCACCACCCGCGGCTTCTGCGAGGTCGCCGCGTTGTCGAAATAGATCAGAGGTTTGCCGTGGACTTTCTGCCGCAGGACCGGAAAGTCATCGCGGATTTCCTCCAGTTCCACCGCATCGAGGACTTCGATCATCCTTTGCGTACTACCTTATCGTGAACCAGCTTGGCAAACTCCTTGTGCACACTGTCGACCTGGATGCGCGCCAGCACCGGGTCGAGGAACGCCTCGATCAACACATCTCGCGCCAGCTCGGGCGTCAGACCCCGGCTGCGCAGGTAGAAAAGCTGCTGCTCCTCCAACTGGCCGACGGTCGCCCCGTGCGTGCAGCGCAACTGGTTCGATTCGATCTCCAAAATGGGCCGCGTGTCGCAGCGGACTTCCTTGTTGAGCACCAGATTGCGGTTGGCTTGATAGGCGTTCGTGCCGTTCGCGTTCTTCTCGACCTTGATCACACCCGCGTAATTGCTGACAGCGGAATCGCGCAGCACGTTCTTGAACAGCAGATCGCTGGTCGTGTTGCCCGTCTTATGGTGCTGCCGGGTGAACTGGGCAAATTGCTGGTTGTGATCGAGCACGCCGACCGCGTACATGAAACTCGTGCCGCCTTCGCCCTCCATGACGCATTGGACGTCGTATCGCTGGAACGACGCGCCAAACATGCCGAGTACCCAGTCGATTTCCGCGTCGCGCGCGACATGGGCCCGCTTCAGTGTGAAATCGTAGACGTTGGGCGAGAAATTCTGTTCGCTGATGTAGTGGAGATGCCCGCCTTCCTTGACGAACACTTCCGTGCCACTGGCGTGAACGCTGGGCGCGCCGTTGGCGCCGACGGGCGGTCCGCCGACGAACTTCTGGACGAGCGTGGCTTCCGCGCCGGGCTCGACGACCACCAGGGTATGCGGGAATCCCGCGGTATTCCGTCCGGAAAACTCGTAGGCCACTTCCAGCGGCTGCTCGATGCGAACATTCGCGGGAACATACAAGAACGCGCCGTTTTTCCAGAGCGCGCTGTGCAGGGCAGAGAACTTCGCCGGTTCCTCCGGTGAAATGCTCTGGCCGAGATACTCTTTCAGCAGATCGCCGTATTTGGCGACGGCCGTGACCATGTCGCAGAAGATGACACCCTTTCTGGCGAGATCGGCGGACACCGCCGAAAGGCGTTCGTGGATCGCGGGGTCGCCAGCAGGCAACGACACCTTGTCCAGTTTGAGCGCGCGGATGTCGAACCGCTGCCATTCGAGGTCGCGCTTGGTCGGCAGTGGGAGCTTCTCGTACGTCTTCCAGGCGGCGAGGCGCTGGGACTTCAGCCAGGCCGGCTCGCCGGCGCTGATGGCTTCCAGTGTTTCCTGTGTGAATCCAGTTGTCATCGTAATTTCGGGTAAGGGGCGGGGGGTGGCCCCGCCCCAACGGGTTCTCGATCAGCCGTTGCCCGTTTACCCGACTGATCCTTCCATCTGCAAATTAATGAGGCGATTGATCTCGACCGCGAACTCCATGGGCAATTCCTTCACGATCGGCTCGATGAACCCGTTGACGATCATCGACACGGCATCCTCCTTCTTGATCCCGCGGCTCATGAGATAGAACAACTGCTCCTCGGAAACGTTCGACACGCTCGCTTCATGCTCGACCGTCGCCAGGTCGCCGTCGATTTCCATCACGGGATAGGTATCCGAGCGGCTGACCGGGTCGAGGATCAACGCGTCGCAATTGACCTGCACGCGGCAATTCTTCGCGGATTCGTTCACCTGGACCAACCCGCGGTACGACGAGCGCCCGCCATGGCCGCTGATCGACTTGGAATTGATCCGGCCCGTGCAATTCGGCGCGTGGAACACCAGCTTGGCGCCCGCATCCTGCCACATGCCCTTGTCCGCGCTGGCCAGGCTGAGGACTTCGCCGTGCGCGCCTTCGCCGACCATGTAGCACGACGGATACTTGACCGTGCGCTTCGAACCGAGGTTGCCATCGACCCATTCCATGACGGCGTGTTTGTACAGATAGGCGCGCTTGGTCACGAGGTTGTACACGTCGGTCGACCAGTTTTGAATCGTTGTGTACCGGCAGCGGGCGCGGTCCTTGACGAAGATTTCGACCACGGCCGAGTGCAACGAGTTGGTCGTGTAGACCGGCGCGCTGCAGCCCTCGACGTAATGGCAGAAGCTGTCGTCGTCGCAAATGATCAGCGTCCGCTCGAACTGGCCGAACTGCTCCGCGTTGATGCGGAAGTAGACGGAAAGGGGAACATCGCACTTCACGCCCTTGGGCACGTAGACGAACGAGCCGCCGCTCCAGAACGCGGAGTTGAGCGCGGCGAACTTGTTGTCCTCGGGCGGAATGGACTTGGCGAAATGTTCCTTGAAGATATCGGGATACTGTTTCAGGCCGTCGTCGCAACTGAGGAACACGATGCCCTTCTTGGCGAGGGATTCCTGGATGTTGTGATAGGCCATCTCGCTGTCGATCTGCGCCCCGAGACCGCCGAGCAGCTTCTGTTCTTCCTTGGCGATGCCGAGCTTGTCGTAGGTACGACGGATCTCGGCGGGCACATCCTCCCAGCGGCGCGCGGATTTCTCGACCGGGCTGATGTAGTAGGTGATCTCGTTGTAGTTGATTTCATCGCGCAGGCCCGGCATCCACGCCGGCACATCCGTCTTGAGAAAGAGGTCGAGGCTGCGGTGGCGGAATTGGCGCATCCAGTCGGGCTCGCCCTTGACGTCGCACATGTAGTCCACCACACCGTGCGAAAGACCCTTCGGGACCTGGTGAACGGCCTTCAGAGTGTCGTGAAAGCCTTCCTTGTATGCGCCCGGAAGAATTTGTTCGGCTGGGGGAGGGGTGCTCATCGTCCTACCTCTTCGACGGCACGGCTGCCGGCTCGGCGTCCTTGACGATCCAGTCGTACCCGTGCTCTTCAAGATGCGCGGCGAGCTCAGGACCGCCCGACTTTACGATTTTGCCCTCGACCAGGATGTGCACGAAATCCGGATTGATGTAGCGCAGGATCCGTTCGTAGTGGGTGATGATCAAGATGCCCAAGCCGGGGCCGCGCAGTTCGTTCACGCCCCGCGACACGATCTTCAGCGCGTCAATGTCGAGGCCGGAGTCGGTCTCGTCCATGACGGCGAACTCGGGCTCGAGCATCATCATCTGGAGGATTTCATTGCGCTTCTTCTCGCCGCCCGAGAAGCCCTCGTTGAGATAGCGCTTCATGAACTTCTCGTCGATATCGAGGACCTTCATTTTTTCTTCGAGCTTGTTGTAGAACTCGGTGACCTCCAGCTCGCGTCCCGTGCGCGCGTTGCAGGCGAGCCGGAGAAAATTGGACTGACGAACGCCGGGAACTTCGCAGGGATACTGAAACGCGAGAAACAGTCCCTTGCGGGCGCGCTCGTCAGTTTCCATCTCGAGAATGTCTTCACCCTTCATCAGGACTTTGCCGCCCGTGACGGTGTACTTGGGGTGACCCAACAAGGCGTTGGCGAGCGTGCTCTTGCCGGAACCGTTCGGCCCCATGAGAGCATGGACCTCTCCCTTGCGGATAGTGAGATCCACACCCTTGAGAATCTCGCGTTCCTCGATGCTGACGTGTAAGTCCCGGATCTCGAATGTATCGGCCATGATGATTGAGTTCCTCTAAAATGGAGGTCGGACGCCTCGTTAAACACGACAATTTTTGTCCGATTACAGTTTCACTATATCGCGACTGCGGGAAGTGTCAAGCGCACAACGCGCAAAGCCTCCAGCCGCGAGGGGGAATTCTCTCAGGCAGGAATAGAAGCCGTTGCCCATCAAGCCGATACGGGCCTGATGGGCAACGGGTAGAAGCGGACTGACCTACCTGGCTTGGTGGTGGCGCTGGTGATGATGCCGCTTGGCGTGGTGACGGTGCGTGCCGTTGGCCGCAAACGCCCCCGTCGTCAACATGCCAAATACCACTGCCGCCAAGAGAACCCCCATAAACTTCCGCATACCGATTTCCTCCTTAGTCTGCTGCGAATACTGTGTTCGTATTGATACTGTCGTCCGCCGTCCCCACGACACAACGCGGCGAACGAGATGGTAAACACCGGGATCCGGGAATGGTTTCGCAGTTTGTTGATGTTCGGATATACTCTCACGACATGAATCTTCCGGCACGCGCGCGGAGCCTGGCTGTCCTGATCGTATTCTCCGCGGTTTTTATCGCGCTGACCGTCAACAGCTATCTGCGGGAGTCGGGCACATCAGATGAAGCCCAGCAACTGACGGCGGGGTACGCGGCGCTCACGCTGCACGATTACCACATCGACGTCGAGCATCCCCCGATCATCCGCATGTGGGCCGCGTTGCCGCTGCTCTTCAAGCGCGGCATCACGCTCGATACCAATACTTCCTTGTGGCGGGACCGCCACTTTCCGGAAATCGCGCACGAGTTGGTGTACCGGCGCTCGGATACCGACAGCCTGTTGGCTTGCGGGCGGTTCATGATCGTGCTGCTCGGGGTGTTTCTCGGCTGGCTGGTGTTCTTTTGGGCGCGGGAGATGTTCGGGTTCTGGCCGGCGGTCATTGTGCTGGGGCTGTACGCGACCGAGCCGAATGTCCTGGCCCATTCTGGACTGATCACAACCGATCTGGGGGTAACCCTGTTGTTTTTCGGAACCATCTACTTTCTGTGGCGGACGTCGCGGAAGCTCAGTCTGGGCAATGTGGCCGGTCTGATCGCATGCTGCTCGCTGGCACAGGTTGCCAAGTTCTCAGCCATCTTGCTCGCACCGGTCGTGGTCATCCTGCTGGCGATTCGTGCTGGCCGCGGCGATCCATGGGTCTCCGACATCGGCCGGACCCGGGAGTATCCAGGCCGAAGCCTGAAACTCTTCGGGATTGCCGCGCTGCTATTACTGTTGCTGGCGGAAGGGTCATTGTTCACGATCTGGGCCAGCATGTCGTTTCGCTATCTCCCGGCGCCCGAGCAAGTCGACCGGACTTCCGAGATACTCACAAAACCCACGGTGATCAAAGCCGTGCCCAGACTCTCCGTAGCGATCAACTGGATCGATCAGCACCACCTGCTGCCCAACGCCTACACGCAGGGGTTCCTTTTGGGGCAGAGCCTGGCCCAGGATCGTCCGGCGTTTTTGATGGGACGATTTAGCCATGGGGGTTGGTGGTACTATTTCCCGCTCGCGTTTCTGTTCAAGACCTCGATCACGGTCCTGGCGCTGTTCGGCATCGCCCTCGTGTGGTGTGTCGTCGACCGCAACACGCTGCTTCAGAACGAAGCCTGGTATCTGGTCCCGATCGCCGTCTATCTGGGGGCGGCGATGCGGACGCATATCAACATCGGTCTGCGGCACATCCTTCCCATCTATCCGTTCGTCCTGCTGGCCTGTGGCAAACCAATCGCCGCTCTGCAATCGCGGATATCGCCGCGGTGGTTGCTGCTGCTGCTGGTGCCGCCGGCGCTGGAACTGGCGTGTGTGTACCCGCATTGTCTCGCGTTCTTCAACCAGGCTTGCGGCGGCCCGCGCCACGGGCACATGCTGCTGTCCGACTCCAACATCGATTGGGGACAGGACCTCAAAGGGCTGAAACAATGGATGGATAAGGCCCACGTCCAGCACATCAACCTGGCGTTTTGGGGGCCTGCCGATCCGGAGTATTACCACATCAGCGCGACGTATCTCCTCGGATCTTCCGTATTCGTCAAAGACCGCGTGAAAGATCTGCAGGTGCCGGGGTACGTCGCGGTCAGCGTCAATCAATTCCGCGAGCCGGGCAATACGAAGGTGCGGGACATGTACAGCCCGTTGCTCCAACGCGAGCCCGTGGCGGTGATTGGCTACTCGATCTACGTGTATTGGGTGGACAAGAAGTGGTGGTGACGCGCCAGCACCGGGACTTGGGAATGGCTTCGCGCTTTGGTTGCGGTTGGATATAATCCAGCGGTATGAACCGTTCGGCAGGGATGAAGAGCTTGGCCGTCCTCGGCGTGTTTTCCGTGATCTTCATCGGCCTGGCCGTCAACAGCTACATGCGGGAGTCGGCTACGGTAGACGAACCTCATCACCTGACGGCGGGGTATGCGGCGCTCACGTTGCGCGATTACCGCGTCGATGTCGAGCATCCGCCGGTGGTGCGCATGTGGGCGGCGTTGCCGCTGCTCTTCAAGCCCGGTGTCACGTTCGATACCGAAGATCCCTTGTGGCGAGGTGGCGACTTTCCACGATTCTCGCGCGAGTTTCTGTACCGGCAATCGGATGCCGACAGCGTGCTGGGTTGCGGGCGGTTTATGATCGTGCTGCTCGGGGTGTTTCTCGGCTGGTTGGTGTTCTTTTGGGCGCGGGAGATGTTCGGGTTCTGGCCGGCGGTCATTGGGCTGGGGCTGTACGCGACCGAGCCGAATATCCTGGCTCATGCCGGTCTCGTAACGACCGATTTTGGAATTACGCTGTTTTTCTTCGGCACCATCTACTTTCTGTGGCGCACGTCGCGAAGGCTCAGTCCGGGCAATGTGGCCGGTCTGGTCGCGTGCTGCTCGCTGGCAGTGGTCGCCAAGTTCTCGGGATTGCTGCTCGCGCCCGTCGTGGTCATCCTGCTGGTGATTCGTGTCTGCCGCGGCGATCCATGGGGTTCCGACTTCGGCCGGACCCGGGAGTATCCAGGCCGAAGCCTGAAACTTTGCGGGATTGTCGCGCTGCTGATATTGTTGCTGGCGGAAGGATCATTTTTCACGATCTGGGCCGGCATGGGGTTTCGGTATCTTGCGGCGCCCGCGCAATTGGGCTCGAATTCAATCATACTCACAAAACCCACGTTGATCAAAGCCGCGCCCCGACTCTCCGCAGCGATCAATTGGATCGATCAGCGCCACCTGCTGCCCAACGCCTACACGCAAGGGTTCCTTTTCGGCCAGGTCAAGGCCCAGGATCGTCCGTCATTTCTGATGGGCCGATTCAGCCCGACGGGTTGGTGGTACTATTTTCCGCTGGCGTTCCTGTTCAAGACCTCGATCACAGTGCTTATTCTGTTCGGCATCGCCCTCGTGCTGTGTGCCGTCAATTGGAAAACGCTGCTCGACAACGAAGCCTGGTACCTGATCCCGATCGCGGTGTATCTGGGTGTGGCGATGCGAAGCAGCATCAATATTGGTTTGCGGCACATCTTACCGATTTATCCGTTCGTGATCCTGGCCTGCGGCAAACCGATTTCCGCCCTGCAATCGCGGGTGTCACCGCGGTGGTTGCTCCTGCTGCTGGTGCCGGCCGCGCTCGAGCTCGCGACCGTCTACCCGCATTGTCTCGCGTTCTTCAATCAGGCCTGTGGCGGGCCGCGTCACGGGCTGATGTTGCTGGCCGACTCCAATGTCGATTGGGGGCAGGACCTCAAAGGGCTGAAACAATGGATGGACAAGGCCCACGTGCAACACATCAACCTCTCCTATTGGGGCAATGCCCTTCCGCAGTATTACCACATCCCTTATACGTGCCTGCCCAAATCTTCCGATTTCCTTTCCACCCCGGGCCACGCGGGAGAACCACGGTGGCCGGGCTACGTCGCGGTCAGCGCCTTTCAATTCCGCGACGCCGGCCGTGAGGACATTCGAGCCCTGTACGACCCGCTGCTCCAACGCGAGCCCGCGGCGGTGATTGGCTACTCGATCTATGTTTATTGGGTCGACAAGAAATGGTGGTGACCCGTCAGCCGAGCAACTGCCGCAGCACGAACGGCAGAATCCCGCCATGGCGGTAATACTCGACCTCGATCGGCGTGTCGATGCGGGCGATGATCGACACCTTTTCGCCGTCTCCGTTCGCGCGGTGGATCACCAGCGTCAACTCCTGCCGCGGCTGCAAATGCTCGGTGAGCCCGAGAATATCGTAGGTCTCTGATCCGTCCAGCTTCAGCGACTGGGCGGTCGTCCCGTCCTTGAACTGACACGGCAGCACGCCCATGCCGACGAGATTGGAGCGATGAATGCGCTCGAAACTCTGGGCGACCACGGCGCGCACGCCGAGCAACCGCGTGCCTTTGGCGGCCCAATCGCGCGAGCTGCCGGTGCCGTATTCCTGCCCGGCGAACACGACGAGCGGGACGGCGCTTTCGTGGTATTTCATCGCCGCGTCGTAAATCGTGGTCGGTTGACCCTTGTATCGGGTCACGCCGCCTTCCACACCGGGCAACATCAGGTTCTTGATGCGCACATTGGCGAACGTGCCGCGCGTCATCACGCGATCGTTGCCGCGCCGCGCGCCGTAACTGTTGAAGTCGGGCGGCTGAACGCCGTGCTCGATCAGGAATTTTCCCGCGGGCGAATCTTTCTTGATGCTGCCGGCGGGCGAAATGTGGTCGGTCGTGACCGAGTCGCCGAAAATCGCCAGCGCATTCGCCCCGTGGATTTCACGGATCGTGCCGGGCGTCATCGAGAAGTTCTCGAAGAACGGCGGCTCCTGGATGTACGTGCTCCGGATGTCCCAGCGATACACGTCGCCGACGGAGGAGGGGATTTCGTTCCACGACGGATTCTGCGCGGCGAAATCCTTGTACAACGCGCGGAACACATCCGGCTTGAGCGCGCTCTTCATCGCGTCACGGATTTCCTGCAGCGTTGGCCACAGATCGCGCAGATGCACGTCGCACCCGCGCTTATCCTTGCCGATCGGCTCGGTCGTCAGGTCGATATCGACGCGGCCGGCCAGCGCGAACGCGACGACCAACGGCGGCGACATCAGGAAATTCGCCTTGACGCTGGAATGGACGCGCGCTTCGAAGTTGCGGTTGCCGGACAGGACGCTGGCGGCCACGAGGTCGTTCTTCACCACGGCTTCTTCGATCGGCGCGGGGAGCGGCCCCGAGTTGCCGATGCAGGTCGTGCATCCGTAGCCGACGAGGTTGAAGCCAAGCGCGTCGAGATCGCGCTGCAGGCCGGTCTTCGCCAGGTAATCGCTGACGACCCGCGAGCCCGGGGCGAGCGAACTTTTGACATACGCCGGCACCCGCATCCCGCGCTCGACGGCTTTCTTGGCGAGCAGGCCGGCGGCGAGCATGACGCTCGGGTTTGAAGTGTTCGTACAACTCGTGATCGCGGCAATGACGACCGAGCCGTGGCCGATCTGCCAGTCGCCCGCGTGGGCCGGTTCCAATGCGTGGACGGCGTCGGGCGACGGATGCTCCCCAGCCATTTCCGATTCGCTTGACGAAATGCGATCCTTGACGGGTTCGGTTTCGTGCGGCTGCTCCATGGGCGTCCGCGGATCCAGATGGAGGCTGATGCGCCTGCTCAATTCCTCGCGCGGCTTGTTGTAGCCGTTTTCCGTAAGCGGCTTGGAGAATAGTTCCGTAAACGTCTTCTTGAGCCTGGGCAACTCGATGCGGTCTTGCGGGCGTTTCGGGCCGGCGACACTCGGCTGCACATCAGCCAGATTCAATTCGAGCTCGACGCTGTAATCGATCTCGCCTTTGCGGGGGATGCCGAACATCTTCTGCGCCTTGAAATAACTCTCGAAGACGGCGACCTGCTCGTCGCTGCGGCCCGTGGCGCGCAAGTAGGCGACGCTCTCGGCGTCGACCGGAAAGAAGCCCATGGTCGCACCGTATTCCGGCGCCATGTTGGCGATCGTCGCCCGGTCGGCGACGGGCAACGACGCCGCGCCCTCACCGAAGTACTCGACGAATTTTCCCACGACCTTGGCTTTGCGGAGCATCTGCGTGACATGCAGTGCGACGTCGGTGGCCGTCACGCCTTCGCGGAGCGCGCCCGTCATGTGGACGCCGACCACTTCGGGCGTGAGGAAATAGACCGGCTGGCCGAGCATGCCCGCTTCGGCTTCGATCCCGCCCACGCCCCAGCCGACGATGCCCAGTCCGTTGATCATCGTCGTATGCGAATCCGTGCCGACCAGCGTGTCGGGGTAATATAGTGGGGCGGGCGTCCCGCCCGCCTTTGCCGATTCCACGGGCGAGACGCCCGCGCCACTAAGCACCCCCTTGGCGAGGTATTCGAGGTTCACCTGATGCACGATGCCGATGCCGGGCGGGACGACCTTGAAGGTCTTGAACGCCTGCTGGCCCCATTTGAGAAGCTCGTAGCGCTCGCGATTGCGTTTGAACTCCATTTCGAGGTTCAGCTTCATCGCGTCGGCGGTGCCGAAGAAATCAACCTGCACGGAGTGGTCGACGACAAGATCGACGGGCACGAGCGGCTCGACGATCTTCGGGTCTTTCTTCAGTCGGGCAACAACCGACCGCATCGCCGCGAGATCGACCAGCAACGGCACGCCCGTGAAATCCTGCAGGACGATGCGGGCGACGATGAACGGGATTTCCTCTTGCGCGGGCGATTTGGCGTTCCAGTTGGCCAGCGTTCGCACGTCGCGCTCGGTGACTTTTTTGCCATCGACATTGCGCAGGACCGATTCGAGCACGATCCGGATGCTGATCGGCAGCCGCGAAATCTTGCCGATGCCAGCTTTCTCCAGGGCGGGCAGGGAATAGAATTTGCCCTTGCGCCCGCCCCCAAGATCGAATGTTTGCAGCGAATTGAACGAACTATGTGCCGTTGCCATGCCGAGTCATTATACGGTGCGGCCGGCCTTACGCAAGCAGGCGATGTCAGGCGTGACCCGGGCTGAAGCTCTGTCGACGGCCCTTGGCGAAGGCCGCGGCAGCTGGGCGGTTCAAACCAGTGGCGGGGACCATGGCCCAAGCGAAGGAAACGCTGATCGCTCTGGCAGCTTAAGCAGGTCGGTAGGCGGTCGAGACCAACCTCGTGCCTACGGCTGTTTGCGCCATACAGGCTGCGTGCTCAGCCCTCGGTCGGATACCAGGATACGTCTCGATCACTTCTTCAGGAAGAGCTCGATTTCTGGATGATCTGGCAGCGGACCATCCAACTCGTGACCGTCTTCCCGCTTCAGATACCGGGTGAAAAAGTCGACAAGATAGCTTCGTACGAGCACCCGGGTACGACCCGTTGGGGAGTGCCGTGTGAGCTCGGCAAAATCTCCAAATTCATCATGACCAGCGTCTCGAAGTTTGATGAAATAACAGTTTTTGTTCAGTTGCTCAAACAACTGTCGTGCGCCCGCTGAAACGCCGTGCGGCCCGGCCAAAATCAAAAAGGGTTTTTGGAATCGTATTGTCGACAGATCGGGATGTCCACCCGGATCGAGTGCAGCCCCAGCCTTGCAGCGGGACTCGACGTTGCAGAGTTCCGCCGCCGCCGCCCCTCCGTACGACCAGCCAAACACGCCGATGTGGTTCATGTCGAACCGCCCGGCAAAAACTTTGTCGCTGGAATTCAAACGTCCCAGTTCGTCCATGGTGAACTGGAGGTCTCTGGTCTGGTCCTGGAAAACGGCCAGGGCAATTGGGTTCGTATCATTGCCAGACAAGTGAAATGCCAGTTGTGGTCTGACCAGTGTTCCGTCTGGCAGTTCCATGCCTGCAGTGCCGCCGTGCGCACTGCTGACGACGATGAAGCCATGGCTGGCCAACTCTTCCGCTGAACCCGTATTGTCTGTGCGCAATCCGAGTTGGCCGTGAACATAGAGCACCACTGGAAACTTGTGGGGTCGGGATAGTAACGGTGCCCCAGGGAACGAATGCGAATACGAATTTGTCAATCGGGCGCGTTGGGCGGCGTCCAAGCGGAGCCCATACTTCTGGAAAACCTCGATCCAGGCGAGCATCTCTCGCGGGTTGACGTATGGAGACGGACTCCGATCTCCCACGTCGCCCGCCGGGTACCAAATCGTAGCCATCAAAGAGCCGTTGGTCACGCTCCGATAAAGGATGTCGCGGGAGGAATCTGTGAACAGCCGATCCACCCTTCCGACTGCGAACGGTCCAGTGGGCGTCGACAGCCGCGAATCCACCCACTTCGTGGAGCGCTGGTCAAATCCGGTGGTGCCGCCTTGTTCACCCAAACGGGTGCTGTCCGATGTCTTGGTTGCGCAGCCAGTCACCAGACAACAGGCGGCCAGCGACACCCGCAACAAAGGTAACAACCTGCGGAGACTAGTATCGCGGTTCATGCACGATCGACACTCAAACACGGCATGTTTGTACAAATCTTTAGCATTCCGCTTCCAAGATTTGTACAGGACTTTGAGCATCCGCTCCACTCGGGAATCACGGTCTCGCGCCAGCGGACATGCTTCATCAGCCGGATGCGAACCACCTCGTCGGTCGCATCCCTCAACGCAACGACCCGGCTGACCAGTTGAGCCTGTCGGTCGACAGGTTCAGCACACAACCTATTTCAATTGCGCGAGGGTGCCTTTGATCTTCTCGAAGCTGGGCAACTGGCCGGGGTCGTCGCTGGATTCGGCGTAGCGGACGACGCCCTGCTTGTCGATGACGAACGCCGAGCGCTTCGGGACGCCGCCCATGCCGAGGTTCTTTTGCGGCAGGAAACTGTCGTAGGCGATGCCGTAGGCCTGGGCGACCTTGTGTTCGTAATCGGAGAGCAGCGGCACAGTGATCTTTTCCTTCTCGGCCCAGGCGCCCTGCGCGAACGGGTTGTCGCCGCTGATGCCGAGCACATCGGCGTTGAGACCGCTGTACGCGCCGAGGCCCGCGCTGACCTCGCACATTTCCTTCGTGCACACGCCCGTAAACGCCATCGGGAAAAACAGCAGGACGGTGTTCTTCTTGCCGAAATTGCCGCTGAGCTTGATCTTCTTCGGGCCCTCAGCCGATTTCGTGGTCAGTTCAAAATCCGGTGCCTTGTCGCCAACTTTCAGTGCCATGATGAATTCCTCCGAGTTGATTCAGTTGAGTGCACGACACGCCTGCGTGCAGGCGCTCAATATGCCAGACGTTCAGCGAAAATGTCGAGAGGCAAAAGCTTGCCCGGAGCCGGTCTTCAAGTACTGCTCGAACGAGATCGCTCTGTCGCGCTCGGCAAAAGACACGACTACGCGTAATTCCCAGGGTCGGAACTTGCTCGTGTGCGGAGACCTGCCAGCGTTGTGATCGGCGAGCCGCTCGCGAACGTTGTCGGTGTACCCGACATAATGCTGCGTGCGGTTGTTTGGGCTGCGAAGAAGGTAAACGTGGTGCATATCGGCTTCACATTAACTCTCGCGATTGTCCATACGTGGATGGCTTGCCATCCGTAGATCGAGGCACAGCAGACCCACGGTGATAGCAGCCCTCCGTCGCCAAGGCTATGGAGGGCATCCTCCGCTCTCGTTGCACTCGAGCCTAGGATGGTGGACGATACAGGACTTGAACCTGTGGCCTCTTCCATGTCAAGGAAGCGCTCTAGCCAACTGAGCTAATCGTCCGCCGCCACCGCCCGCATACTACAAGCCGACCGAGGCGGTGTCAATCCAGCCCCGAATGCGTTCGGGGGGAGGCCCGAAAACCACTTTCAAGATGGAACCCGGGTCTGCTATCATCAGGGAACCATGAACGTCCAATTCTACGAGGCGTTTGAGGAAGAGGTGGTGGCGTTGCGAAGTCATCTGCCCGGGCATCTCGCCGCGCGATTCACGTTCAAGACGATCCAGGAAGCCGGCGACGTCGAGCCGCCCGCCGAGATCATCAGCATTCGCACGCAGTCGGTGATCCCGCCATCGTGGGCGGGGAAGGTGAGCGCGATCGTCTCGCGGACGACCGGCTACGATCATCTGATCGGACAGAAGATTCCGTGCGGTTATCTGCCGCTGTACTGCAACCGCGCGGTGGCCGAGCAGGCGATCCTGCTGGTGATGGCGTTGTTGCGGAAACTTCCCGCTCAGATCGCGCAATTCCCCACATTTGATCGCGACGGATTGACCGGCAGCGAGTGCGCGGGGAGGAAACTGCTGGTGGTGGGCGTGGGCAACATCGGCTCGGAGGTTGTGAAGCTCGGGCAGTTGCTGGGGATGCAGGTGCGCGGCGTCGACATCGTCGAGAAACATGCGTCGGTGTCGTATGTGAAGCCGGACGAAGGCCTGGCGTGGGCGGATGTGATCGTCTGCGCGATGAACCTGACGAAGGACAACGCGTGCTATTTCTGCTACGAGACGCTGAAGCGAGCGAGGAAGGGCGTTGTGTTTGTGAATGTGGCCCGCGGCGAGTTCACGCCGACGGAGGACATGGTGTTGCTGCTCGATGAGGGGCACCTCGGCGGTCTGGCGCTCGACGTTTACGAGAATGAGAGCACGCTCGGAGACGCGCTGCGCGCGGGCAAAGAGCAGTTCCCGCTGGTAGGTCGGCCCAACGTGATTCTCACGCCACACAACGCGTTCAACACGGTGGAAGCGGTGGACCGCAAGGCGAAGCAGACGGTGCAGCAGATCGAGCATTTCCTCACGCACAAATGGTTCCTCTGGCCGGTGCCGTGAAGTCGCCGCCCGTTATCCGCCAGATTACAGCGGCTGAGACGCGGCCACTGCGACAAGCGATTCTCCGGCCGCACCAACGCATCGAAGAATTGACGTACCCCGGCGATGATGCAGCTGCGACGATGCATCTTGGCGCGTTGGTCGACGGCAAGCTCATCGGCGTCGCATCCGTCTACCACGAGGCGCCGCAGGGCGAGACGGACGAAGGCGCGTGGCGGCTCCGCGGGATGGCGGTCATGCCTGGCTTACACCGCAAAGGGATCGGCAGCCTCCTGTTGCGCGCATCCATCGATTACGCGAAACAGCGCGGCGGGACGATGATGTGGTTTAATGCCCGGACGCCCGCGGTGCCCTTTTATCGAGCGCACGGGTTCCAAATTCGCGGCCAGGAATTTGAGATCTCAGGAATCGGCTCGCACTATTTCATGTGGAAGGCGATCGGGTAGCGTGGCCCGGCACAGCGACAAGATTCATTTGACGACAGCCCCCTCACCCTGACCCTCTCCCCCGGAGGGGCGAGGGGATGTTTCTCCACGCGGCGGATGCAGCCAGTAGAAATTCTCGTTGTCGATGAGGCCGCGCAGCATCGCCTTGTAGGCCTGCGCATCCTGACCGCGCAGCAGCCCGCGTTTCTCCAATTCGGCGACGTAGGGCAGGCCATCGAGGTCATCCTTGTGGCGGATCAGGTCGGCGTTGAATGTCCCCATTTGATGACCGAAGAAATACCGCGCCGAGTCCTGACTCCAGTCGCCATCGAATGTGAACAGGACGCGGTACATCGTCCAGAAATCGAGGCGATTGACCTCGTACTGCAACCATGTCGAGTACCCCAGCGTAACAACTGTCACCACGACCATCGCGAATCGTCGCCATCGCCACGGACCCGCCGCCAGCCGGTCCAAGTAGACAATGAACGGCAGGGACAGCACCGGCAACATGAAGATCAGCAGGCGCGGCCCGTAAGCCCATTCGCCGCGCCAGATCGGCATCTTGGTCAGGAAGACGACCAACGCCGACGGCAGCAGGAACATCACGACGGCGTCGAGTTGGTATCGCCGCCAAAACTCGCGCATCGCGAAGAGACCGAAAATGAGAATGGGGAAGTGAAGCAGCATACTGGCCTGTGGGTCGAACAACACGCCCCAGAGTCCATCCTGCCAGCGGCCCGTCGGCGCGTGAGCCTGTGGGCGCCACTGATGGTAGCCGGTCAGCCACGGTTCGCCGAACTTGATCCAGTTGATCCACGCCAGCGCGCCGACGATCAGCAACGCGGGAATGACCAGCCAACCCGCCTCGCGCCGCAGCAGTCGCTCGCGCTCTTCTTGTTCCAGGCTCCACGCCGCGTAGATCACCGCAAGCCAAACCGTGGGGATCAACAACCCGAAAACTACGCGGGTCAGCACGAGCGCCCCCACGAACATCCACGCTGCCAGCAACGCGCCCCGGTTCGTCGCGCTCGACTCGCCCCCGGCGCTCGTCAATCCACGCAGGTACGTCATCAGAAAATAAAACGCCGCGGTGAAAAACAGCACCTGGTAAATCTCGGCGCCCTGCGCCCGTTGGTAATACCAGAAGAACGTCGCATAGAAGGCGCACAGGACGTACGCCACCCGCACCCAGGTCCGTGCCGTGTACCAGCCCGTGATCCGATACAACAACCCGCACAGGATCAGGCTGAGCAGGATGTTGTACAGATTGAAGATCAGCAGGTCCGGCGCTTCGCCAAGCCGGGGCATGTGCCCATCGAGCGCCGCCTCCAACGCCGTTGGTGGCACCGCCATCAGCGAGTTCATCAAGCCGTACTTCGAGTACCAGAGGCCGTTGCGGGGATTGACGACGAAATATTGGCCGCGCTCGCCAGCCTGCCCAGCGTATTGCGTGTCCACGTGCAGCGCGCCATCGCGCAGCAGGCTCCGCGTCTCCTCACGCCAAGCGAACGGATCTCCCGGCCACCAGGTTCCCGGCATCGCCACGAAATTAATCACGAAGACCGTAACCAACAGCAACGTCGGAGCCACCCATCGCCGCTCAAGGCCGGGGGTTTCCCGGCCGGTGGAACCGGTGGGAATCGTCTCGGATGAATTCTCTCTCATGCAGTCTTTGCCCGACAGCTCAATCGCCGGTCGGGTTACCAGGTTACCAGTGTATCACAATCAGGGCCGGGGCGAACAACCCCCATCATGCGGCGCCCGGGCGCAATCTGCTGGGAATGTCGGTTTCTTCACCCGCCATGCCGCGTCTCTCGGGAAAAAGGTTGCGTTGCAGCAATACTCAGGGCTATAAGTGCGCTCGTCACCCGGTTGAGGCCAGTCCTATGATGCTCGCGTACTCCGAGGCGCTACGGTCCGTTCGCGGCAATCCATGTCCCCGCCAGACGGTTCATCCCGTCAACCGCCTGGAGACCCGCAACTGGGATCTTCTTGCCGCCCTCGTTTCACCCCGACATGCCGATCCGATCGCCGCGTTGCGGGGTGTGATTCAAACGCTCACGGGACGGCAACGCGTTTACTTCGCCCCATCGGCCCGCTGCGCCATCGCCCAGGTTCTGTCTCTGCTTCCCCAGCAGGAAGTCGTGATGCCGGCCTACACATGTCCCGTGGTCAAGGCCGCCGTCGAAGTCGCCGGTAAGCGTATTATTTATGTTGATCTCGCGAAGAACAACATCAACGCCACATCCGCCGAATTTGCCGAGGCCGCGCAGCCCGGTCGGATTCTTCTGGCGACCCATCTGTTCGGGGTTCCCACGGACATCGAGGCGATCTGCGACCTGGCCAGGGAGCGGAATTGCGTGACGATTGAGGACGCCGCCTCGTGTATTGGCGCCACGCGAAACGGGCGGCCGCTCGGCACGTTCGGCGACTTCGGCATTTTCAGCTTCGAGCGGTCGAAACGTTTCCCGGCGTTTCACGGCGGCGTCATCGTCGTCAACAACGAACAGGTTTTCGATCCCGCCAGGCTCGATACGGAACGAGTGGTCGAGACAACACTGGCGATGCCCGCCCGCGAATTTGTCTTCTCGCTGTTTTACAACGTCGCGAGCATGCCCTGGCTGTATGGCCGGGTCACGCTGCCGCGCATCCTGCGGGAATACGTTGGCCGCGATGTGAACGTCGACGCGCCCGCGGCTCCGCCGGCAAACGCCAGGGCAAGGGAAGGCTCCACATCGGCCTACAACCGGGAGTTTCATCCCTATCAGGCGCGATTGGTGTTGCGGATGCTCGACAGAATGGACTCGATCCGCGAGCGGATTGCCCGGTCGGTATCCATTTACCTGGATGCGTTTGGCGGTCGATCCATTATGACCTTTGTGCCCGACGGATGCGACCGGGCCGGGTTGCTCCGTTTTCCCATCGTGTTCAAGGGACGAGAACGGGCGGAGATTCTGCGGCTGGCCCTGGGCCGCGGCGTGTACCCGGAGGTGAACTTCGATCTGCCGTTGCCGGAGAAATCGGAATGGTCGCGCTTCCCGAATGCGGTGTGGACGGCGCGCAATCTGATGGAGCTTCCACTCTACACGGCGCTGTCACCGCGATCCGCCGAGCGGCTGGCGCAGAAACTCGTGGAGATCGAGAGCGGTCGTAGCAGGTCAGAACTGAACGAAGCGGAGCGGATTCTAGCCGTATGATATCCAACACGAAATTCCTGAGTCGACCTCAACAGTCATCGGAGCAAACGGTCCGTCCGCTGGGAGGCCGCGGTCGGGATCGCTGGCGCCGTCGGCTGGTTGCCGGCGATCTCGTCGAGGTGCGCCCGTGGACGGAGATTCGCGCGACACTGGGCGGCGACGGTTCGCGAGATGCCCTCCCGTTCACGCCGGAGATGTTGCCGTACTGCGGTCGGCGGTTTGTGGTCAGCAAGCGCATCGAACGAACTTGCGAGGGGGCTTCGGGAAATATGCGTCGGATTCGTGACACCGTGTTCCTGGACGATCTGCGGTGTGACGGCTGGGCCCACGGCGGCTGTCAATTGCGGTGTGCCATCTTCTGGAAAGAGGCGTGGCTGAAGAAGCTTGATAAGAATGCGGCCAGACAGGCCGGTTCATCACCGGAAGCGCCCGTCGATCCGCCCATGGTTTATCCGTATCCATGCCGGGGCGCGGATGGCCGGTACGTCTGCCAGTCCACGGAACTGAGGCGGGCCACAACGGCTCTCTCGCCACTGGATGTCCGCTGTTACCTTCGCGACATTCGCGCCCGGACCTACTCGCCCGGCCAACTGGCGCGGGTGGTGTCCTACGCGCTGTTCCTGCGGCTGAGAAAATACGTCACCGGTCAATCCTACCGCTTCCTGCCGGGCCGCCGACAGGATACGACTCCGCAGGAATCCCTGAATCTGCAAGCGGGGGATCAGGTCCGAATCAAGAGCCAGGAAGAAATCGCGGAAACGCTGAATCAGCGCGGCGAAAACCGTGGCCTGGCCTTTACGGTGGAGATGCTGCCGTTCTGCGGGCAAACCGCCCGCGTCTTGAATCGCGTCGACAGAATGATCGACGACAAGACGGGGGAGTTGATGGACATCAAGAACACGGTCATTCTCGAAAGCGTCATCTGCGATGGATGCCATATCCTGCGCGGTGGCTGTCCCCGCGCCAATTTCCATCTCTGGCGGGAAATCTGGCTGAAGCGGGTGGAACGTAGCGATCAGCCTACTGCAAGATCTTCCGCATCACCGCGTGAGACAGCTTGATGGATGGGCGCTCCCGACGGCCCCGCATCTCCGCAAATACGTCTTTGAGTTTGTCCAGCAGGTTTGCTTTTTGCATGTGACGAAACTCGCCAGCGTCGAGAAACGATCCACTGCAAATCTCACAGGTCTCGTACCAGATATGCGGATGATCGTTGTCCACGAGTCGAATCATGGGTTCGCCGCACTTGGGGCAGCGGATACGATCGCCCTTGTTGGGCTTCTGTCCTGGACGGGCGCTGCCCGTATCAATCGACTCGCTGCCGGGCTTCCCCTTCAGATCATCCAGCTCAAATTCGTCAAACCACAGCCCGTGGCACTGCGTACAGCGATTGATTACCTCCCCTTCAATCTTAACCTCTTCCATCTCCGCCTGGCACCTGGGGCATTTCACGTTCCGCTCCTTTTCCTTCGGTTGCGCATCCGATCAAAAGATCGTGCGTTCAGAATGGCAGGAACGAAGTGGGAAATCAATCGGAACTTCGAGGGTCACTGGCGGGGGGAGCATTCACCCGACATAGTGTCGGGATTGACTTTGGCCCGTATTTCTCTTAGCGTATCGCGCTGTGCAAACGACGACGTCAGCCTCCCGCCGCACCCTGTAGGGCCACGACGGCTCGTTGGGTGGATCTACGGCTGGAGGATGAAAGGCTCACTCCCCTATGGAACGTAAAACTCTCGATCAACGCGCGCAGATGACCGATCTGGAACGGTTGCGGCACTCCGCGGCCCACGTGATGGCCACCGCGATACTCCGCATCTGGCCGGAGGCGCAGTTCGCCGCCGGGCCGCCGGTCGACGACGGCTTTTACTACGATCTGGAGATGCCGCACCGGATTTCGCCCGAGGATTTCCCGAAGATCGAAGAGGAAATGAAGAAGGAGATCAAGGCGAACCACGTTTTCGAGAAGGTCGTCGTCACCCGCGACCAGGCGATCAAGGACGCCGAGAGCGGACGGCTGGGCGGACTCAGCGAGCGCCCGGGCAATCCGAGCAAGTTCAAGCTCGGCAATCTCGAAGCCATTCCCGAGGGGGAAGAGATCACCTATTACCGGAACGGCGATTTTATCGATCTGTGCGCCGGGCCGCACGTGATGCGGACGGGGAATGTCGGCGCGTTCAAGCTCACCAATGTCGCCAGCGCGTACTACAAGGGCGACGAGAAGAACCCGCAGCTCCAGCGCATTTACGGAACGGCGTTCAAGAACAAGACCCAGCTCGACGAGTATTTCAAGATGCTCGAAGAAGCCAAGAAGCGCGACCATCGCAAGCTCGGCGCGGAGATGGGCCTGTACGTGATCGACACCGAATTCGTCGGGCCCGGGTTGCCGCTCTGGTTGCCGAAGGGCACGGTGATCGTCGAGGAACTCGAAAAGCTCGCGAAGGAAACCGAGTTCGCCGCCGGCTATGTCCGTGTGAAGACTCCGCATATCGCTCGAGAAAAGATGTACACGACTTCGGGCCACTTGCCTTACTACGCGGAGAGTATGTTCCCGCCGATGGAACTCGATGAGTCTCAAGAAGACCGCGCTAAGCTTAGACGACGATTGGAGGAACTAGACCTAAGACTGTATGATTTGGCAGTAAGTTCAGGCTGCGTCCCGTCTGCGAATTCGCAGATTAGCAGAGACACTTTAATGCAGGGCATCCCAGAAACTCTCAAGTGCATGGGTGATGAGCTTAAAGGCAGGCCTCACGGATCCGCAATCATCGATCTAATGAATCAGCGGAATGAATTGCAGGATGCGCTTAGAAGGCTTTCTTCGGCTGCGGCGTACTACCTCAAGGCGATGAATTGTCCGCATCATCATCGGATTTTTGCGGCGGAGCCGCGGAGTTATCGCGATTTGCCGTTGCGGCTGGCGGAATATGGCTGCAACTACCGGTATGAGCAATCGGGTGAGTTGTTCGGCTTAATGCGGGTGCGGTCGCTCAACATGAACGACGCGCACATCTATTGCACTCCCGAGCAGTTCGCCGCCGAATTCAATGCCGTCAACGACATGTACCTGAAGTATTTCAAGATCTTCGGCATTGAGAAATACGTCATGCGCTTCAGCACGCACGATCCGTCGCGCCTGACCGGCGACAATGCCAAGTTTGTCAATGAGCCGGAGCTGTGGAAGCAGACGGAGGACATGGTGCGGCAGACCTTGATCGCCTCGAAGATTCCCTACGTGGAAGTGCCGAACGAAGCGGCGTTTTACGGGCCGAAGATCGACGTGCAGGTCTGGAGCGTGATCGGACGCGAATTCACCTTGGCGACCAACCAGGTCGATTTCGCCGTGCCGAAACGGTTCGGGCTGACCTATCGCGACAAGGACAATACCGACAAGACGCCGTTGTGCATCCATCGCGCGCCGCTGGGCACGCACGAACGGTTCATCGGGTTCCTCATCGAACATTACGCCGGCAATTTCCCGCTCTGGCTTGCGCCGGAACAGGTCCGCGTCCTCACCATCGGCGATGACGCCGCGCTGGTGGACTACGCCAAATCGATCGTCACCGAACTGCGCACCAACATGGTCCGCGTCGAAGGCGATTACGGGCCCGACAAGATCAACGGCAAGGTGCAGGAGGCGGAGAAGGCCAAGGTCCACACCATGCTTGTCATCGGCCCGCGCGACATGCAGGCCGGGGCCGTCAGCGTCCGTCTCCACGGCAAAGGCAACGTCGGCGCCAAGCCGAAGGCGGAAGTGATTGCGGATGTTTTGCAGGCGATCAAAGAGCGACGGGCCTGACTGGATGGCCCGAAGGAGGCCGCGTGGTGGTCACGATTTTTCGTTCCCGGCTTCGGCCGGAGCACGTTGAGGAATACGAACGACTGGCGCCGCGGATGCGGGCGCTGGCGGAATCGATGCCGGGATTCGTCTCCTGCAAGACGTTCGTGGCGGCGGACGGCGAGCGGGTATCGATCGAGGTATTCGAATCTCCCGAGACGCACGAAGCGTGGCGCAATCACCGGGAACACCGCAACGCGCAGCAGCTGGGGCGCGAGAAGTTTTACTCCGAGTTTCACATCCAGGTTTGCCGCGTCGAACGCGAGTACCGCATGCCGTAAGGTCTGGCCGCGGGTCGTCGGGAAGATGTATAATCTGATCATGAAGACACTTCTCTGCATCCTCACATTTGTTGCGCTCGGAACAGCTCTATCCGCCCAAACCAAGGAGGTTGCGCCCGCCATGCCATCCAGTACCAACAAACTTACGTCCGCGATTTACGACTGGGAGAAGATGCAGCCCGTCACCGTGTCGAACGGCGTGCGCCGGTTGGTGTTCGACGGTCCGACGGCGACGCTCGACAAGATTGATTGTCATATCACGACGCTCAATCCGGGCGAGCGAAGCGGGCCGCCGCGGCTGCACCTGCAGGAGGAGGTCATCATCGTCAAGGAAGGCACGATTGAGGCGACTTATGACGGCCATTCCGAGACGGTCGGCCCGGGTTCGGTGATCTTCTTCGCCTCGCACGCGACCACGTGTCTGCGCAATCCCGGCACGGTGCCGGCGACGTATACGGTGGTTTATTATTACACGCCGCTGACGCCGAAGAAATGACCAGACCGGACAAACAACGGACATGCAGGTAACAAACCGGTAACATGGGGTTGCGATGGTGAGGCTCATGAAAACTCAATCTACTTTGTGGACCGTACTCCGCACACTCCTCGTTGCCGCCACCGCCGCCGTGTATCCGTCGGCCGCGCGCGCCGCGACGGAGTCACCCTCCGAATTGCTCGAGAAGGGGATTTACGCCGAGGAAACCAAAGGCGATGTCGATTCGGCCATCACGATCTATCAGCAGTTGGTCACCGAGCAAGACGTCAATCATTCGGTGGCCGCCCAGGCGCAGTTCCGGCTCGGGCAATGTTACCTCAAGAAGAACCGCACGGATGACGCGACGGCGGCATTTCAGAAGTTGATCCACGATTACCCCAACGAGACGAATCTGATCGTCCAGGCGCGCGCGATGATGCCCAGCGGGCTCACGTTTGGGCCGGTGCCATGGATCGACGGCGAGCGCCTGCAACTCAACATCGCGTTGTCAACGGGCTCGGATATTGGCGTGGCGGAATACCGCGCCGATCTCGTGACGCGAACCAACGGTCGCCAAATCTGGCGTGTCGGGTGCCGGATGATGGCGGCGGGGGCGCAATCGGTCAGCAGCGTGGATGTGGACGCCGATACGTTCCGGCCGATATCGAGCCATTGGAAACACTCCACATTTGGGGAAGTCACGGCGACCTACCAGACCGGTGAAATCCAGATTCAGCGGGTCGGCAAGACGCAACCCGAGACCGTGCCGGTTGACGGCATCGTGTACGACAACGAGGAGGCCATGCATGGCATCCGGCGTCTTCCGTTGGCCGTTGGTTACAAGACGACAATGCCGATCTACAGCACCATCGGCGGGACGCCGATTTCCATCGGCCTCGAGGTATTGGGGAAAGAGATGGTCGATGTGCCGGCGGGGAAATTTGATTGCTTGAAGGTGAAGCTTACGCCCGTAAACCAAACATTCTGGTTTTCCGATGACGCCCATCGCTATCTGACGAAGTTCGAGGCCGGCCCGGTGGTCGCCGAGCTGGCTTCCATCACCACGCGTCACCCGGGCGACTCCGTCTCGTTTCACGATGCCGAGACCGGCGTGTCGTTGACCGCGCCGGCCGGCTGGGTTGTCTGGCGCGCCCAACACGGCCAGCCGGAAGGACAGGTGCTGATTCGCACGCTCGATCCGGACGCGGACACCTACGACGGCGGGATGCGGTTGTTTGCGACCGATTCGCTGTCGGATGCCGCCAAGAAATCCGCCCGCGCCTGGATGGACGAGGACGTGCAAAAGAACCCGACAAGGAAGATCCGGCCCGATAGCTGGAAGGAATTTACCATCGATGGCCGGCCCGCGGTCAGTTGCATCGGCGACTACACCGAGAGCGGCTCGCCACGCGTGCAGTACCTGGCGCGCGTGCTCGGAAAGAAATACTCCGAACTGTTCGTGGTGACGACGGCGCCCGACAAGTTCGGGGCACTCAAAGCGCAGTTCGACACGATCGTCGCGAGCTATCGAACCGACAAGCAATGACGGCCGCGGATGATAGAGCGATGAAACACTACACGGCTCCCTGGTGTGTCCCGCTGGTGGTTGTTTCATGGCTGTTCACCGGCGTGTTTTTGTGGGTCGGATTCGGATTGGGCGCACACGCTCCTGGAGCCAGGGTCATTTGCCTGGGCATACTTGTTGGCTGCGTGCTGTTCACCATTCGCGGATATACGATCACGCCCGAGGCGATCTTGATTCACCGATTGTTCTGGTCAACACGCTTGACGCGCGAGGGGTTGTGCTCGGCGAAGTTTGAGCCGCGAGCGATGCACGGGAGTCTTCGGGCGGGCAACGGTGGCGTCTTTTCGTTCAGCGGACTCTACTGGAACCGGACGTTGGGTCTGTACCGGGCGTTTGTTACGGATACGCGCCAGACAGTGGTGCTGCGGTATCCGCGGCGCACCGTGGTCCTGTCGCCCGGTTCACCGGAAGAATTCGCTCGGGATCTCATCCCGACGCATGCCGCATGAGATGTCATGGAACCGACAATCAGCACGCTTCACGTCCAATGAGCATGTTTCAAGACCAGGGAAAGTGGTTCCTGCGATTCGCACTCGCTAGCGTATTCGTTGCGTTTCCACTTACGGCACGACCGGTTGAGGTGGACCGGGCCAGTAGTGGGGAGAGCCGTTGGTGGCCGACGCAGGCGATGCCCAGGGGGCTTGTGCGCACAACAAGCCGGAATGAACGTCCGTCGCTGCGTGCTTCATACGACATGATGGTGCAATCCGTGTCGGGTCTGGCTGCCAGGGCCGTGAACGAGGGCCATGGCGACGAGATGGTGTGGGTCACCGTCGAGGACAACGTCGACGTGGAGGATTGGTTGGCCCGGCTATTGCGACGCCAGCCGCAATTGGAGATGCGGGGAACATTCGCTCCGTGGGAACTGGTTGATCGCTACGAGAAACGCGGATTGATCAAGGGCTACGTGCTATATCGGGCAGACCACTCCAAGGGCGAACTCAACGAGCATCGCCCCGGCATGGACTGCTCGGTCAATGTCGCCACGAGCCTGGCTGGACTGCTCGACGCGATCATTGTGGACGAGCAGCTTGAAGCCGAGGCGAAAGCTCACGGTCTCAAGATGTTGATGGATGTGCGGGACAAGACGCAGGCGTGGTGCTTCGAGAGGTACAAGGACCGGTTCAATCGCCGGATGGTTTGCACTCAGGATCCTCGAAAACCCAACGTCCGCGATCTGGCCATCGCACAGAAATCCCTGGTCGTGTACGGCTACGCCGAACCGGTGCCAGCGATCATGAAATGGCTGGAACCGCTCTCCCCGATTCTTGGCTGGAATGGCGGCGACGAATTCAAGACCACGAGGATGTCCACGGTGGCGGGGCACATTCAGACGTCGACGGATTGGTGCATGAACCTGCCCGTTCTCATGGCCGGGACCGAAACGGCCGGCTCAACCGGGGCGAGAGCCTTCGACCCACGAACGATTGATTGGAAGGACACGCGCAGCGCAGTGAGCTTCGTCGATACCGACGGCGACAACGTGGATTGGTCCGAAGGCGATTTCTTCCGCGCCCGCAACAGCCAGAACTACTGGGCGAATCCCGACCGCGGCAAGCTCCCGTTCGGGTGGTCGTGTTGCTTCGCCCATCTGGCCCAGTTGTGCCCGGAAGCCATCGAGTACGCGGTGGCCAGCCAGTCGGCAAACGATTCGTTTATCGAGTGGGGCGGTGGCTATTATTACCCGGACCAATTTGGTCTGGATCGCCCGAACCGATGGGAACTGCTCGCGCGCCATGCGCAACGGACCTGGGCGTTGATGAAGCAGAACAACACGCGCATCATCGGATTCAATGTTACCCAGCACGACTCACCAGACGCCCTGAAGGCGTACGAGGTTTTCGCCCGGCAAACGGATGGCCTGCTCGCCATCCTCGTTTTTCAGTATTATCCGTACGAAGGCGGCGCGGGCAGAATCTTTTGGGTCAAGGATCGGAACGGGATCGAGCTGCCCGTGATTACCGCTCGCTATTCGATCTGGGAACACGCGAACACCCGCCCGCGTGCGGGCACGCCGGCAAAGATCGCTCGCGTGATTCGCCAAAGTGTGGAGAATACGCCGCGGGATGATGGACCCCGATATGACTGGGTGATCGTGCACGCGTGGTCATGGTTCAAGAAAGCTCCCGGCGAAGACGAGAACGCCGAGGATATGCCCCAGCAAGACGCCGCCGCCAACGGTGGCCAGAGCATTTACGGCCCGGCGACCTGGTGCGCCGAACGGCTTCCTGGCAGTATCCGCGTCGTCAGACCGGAGGAGCTCGTCTGGCGGATACGGATGAAGCATAACACAGAGCAAACCGCTCGGTTGATTCGGGGGTGGACGCCGTGAGTGTCGGCCGCTTTAGCCTTTTTCATCGCCGCGTGGGTCAGGACGTACGCGCCTGGCCCATGCTGGCGTTGTTGGTGATCGTCGTGGCGGTCGCCATCGGCTGCGTGTTGTGGTTCATGCGCGAGGCGATGCAGAACGAGCGGATGGCGGTGCGCGAGAAATTGGCCGAGGCCTATCGCGGTCAATTGACCTTCGCTCGGGCGCGCGTAGTGGCGCATTGGAACGATCGACTGGCCCAACTCGACCTCACCGGACCGCCGCCGGCGCGGTTTGTGCGTTGCGTCCTCGACGGGCTCGCCGACAGCGTGATTTGTTTCGATGAGCAGGGGCGTGCGGTATATCCGACGGTTGTTGGCGGAAATAGAGACACGGCAGCCAATGCGGAGTTGCTGGCCTTGGAGTCTGAAAGCCAGGAGGCTGCGCATTATCGCGATGCGATTATCCGTCTGGGAGCCCGCGTCAACGATTACGGGACCAATAGCATGTCCTCCACCCAGCGCCGGTTCCTGATGCATGAGCTGGGTCGGCTTCAGCCCGGGATGACATGGCCGACACTGCCCGCCGAGGAACTCGCGGGCCGTTTCCTGGATGCGAATCCGCGTCTGGAGCGAGGACCATTGTGGCACGTGGGCGAACTTCCCGATGTCTGGGCGGTGTTCTCTCCGAGTGGTCGGGTATTGGGCCTGTTCAGACAAAGGAGTCTGGTGTTGAAATTAATGGAGGCGTTGCCACAACGCGAGCTGCCCCCTGGTGTCAGCGTATTCGTCACCGTGCCCGGTGAAGAGTCCCCGCGAGATACTGCGGTCGTTAGCGTCAATCTTAGCCCGGAACTTCCCGGTTGGGGTCTGTGGCTTGTGTTGGACGATCGCAAACTATTCGATACCGAGGCGGAACGGCGCGCGGCGCACTATTTCGCCATCGGCAGCATCGTGAGCGCGGCGATGCTGGTACTGGCGTTTTTCATGGCGCGGGGATTTGGGCGTCAGGTGAAGCTGGCGCGATTGAAGAACGATTTGGTCGCCACGGTGTCGCACGAACTCAAGACGCCGCTGACAGCGATGCGGGCGCTGGTGGACACCTTGCTCGATAGCGAGCGGCTGGACGAAAAGACCACGCGCGAATACTTGAACCTGCTGGCCACCGAAAACGCGCGGCTGAGCCGGTTGATCGAGAATTTCCTGACCTTCTCGCGGCTGGAACGGAACAAGTTCAAGTTCGTGTTTGCGCGGGTCCGTCCCGAGGAGATTGTCGAGGGGGCCGTGGCAGCGATGGGCGAACGCGCGCACGCGCCCGGCTGCACGGTGGAACAGAGGGTGGCCGCGGAACTTCCGGAAATCACCGGCGATGCCGACGCGCTGGTGACGGCGTTGCTGAACCTACTGGATAACGCGTGGAAATACTCGGGCGATCCGAAGCACATCCTCGTCTGCGCCGAGGCGCGGGACGGTTACGTTGATTTTGCCGTCGAGGACAACGGGATCGGCCTGTCGGCGGGCGAGCAGCGGCGTGTGTTCGACCGGTTTTACCAGGCCGACCAGCGGCTGGCGCGGACCGTGGGCGGCTGCGGGCTGGGCCTGAGCATCGTGCAGGCGATTGTCGAAGCTCATCATGGACGGGTGCGAGTGGACAGCGCGCCCGGGCGTGGCAGTACATTCACAATCGAAATTCCCGTGGTGACGGAGGGCGCGTCATGACCCCGGCCAACATTCTCATCATCGAAGACGATCCGACGATCCTGCGCGTGGTGAAGGACAATTTCGTGGCTCACGGATATCGCGTCCAGACAGCGCGCAACGGCGAAGAAGGGCTCGAGGCGGCGCTGAATCGCGGGCCGGACCTGATCATTCTCGACATCATGCTGCCGAAGGTCAACGGGTTTGAGATTTGCCGGGCGGTGCGCGCGGAGAAACTGGAGATGCCGATTCTGATGTTGACGGCGAAAGGGCAGGAAGAAGACATCGTGCGCGGGCTGGAACTCGGCGCGGACGATTACATTACGAAACCGTTCAGCGTGCGCGAGCTGTTGGCGCGGGCGCAGGCGTTTTTGCGGCGGAGCCAGGCGGGCGCGGCGCCGAGTTACACATTCGGCCGGTGCCAGCTCGACGTGGTGTCGCATCGGCTGCTGAAGGACGGCAAGGAAGTGCCGTTGACGAACAAAGAGTTTCGGCTGCTTGAGTACTTCCTGCAACATCCCGGGCGGGCGTTCACGAGGGACAGCATCATGAACGCCGTCTGGGGCAACAGCATTATCGTGACCGGGCGGAGTGTGGACCGTTGCGTGACCACGCTGCGCGCCAAGGTCGAGCCCGACCCGCATCATCCGACGTTTATTCAGACGATTCGCGAAATCGGGTATCGGTTTGAGAGCGGGGCAGGGGAGTGATGATGTCCGATGTGGGGCCTGTGAGGTGAGAGATGCATCGAACTTCGCAAATCCGGATTGAATTTGACAGTGAGAGGACGTAATCGGAGGCGCACTGCGGCGTTTATTGGTCGATCCAGAACGTCATTGACAGAAGGGAGAAACGTGACCGATTCCGCTTACAAGGGCGTGCCTTGAGCCTATGAAGAAGCGCCACCTCGTAATCGCTGTCTTATTGCTCTTCGTATTCTATGTTGGCAGCTATACCCTGCTGTACATGAATAGGCATCCGGCAGGCAATCTTGCGTACTTCGTTTACTTGAAGAATGATGCACCCGATGCTGAAGAGTACGCTTTGTATTATTTCTACTACCCCATATACAAGCTTCACCTCCGGTTGGGCGGCGGGAAACACAACTGGGACCGTTATCGGGGAGTTGTCACGAAAGATTTTAATGGATGAAGGACCGTGGGCTTACAGATCCAGACGTCTATCCAGTGGATTTTGACCCGCGTGTGGTGCCGATCACGTCGCACGCTAATCCAGCGCGCAGACCGTGAAAAACAGAATAATTAGGCACGACACTATGCTGTTCCAATGCTAGTGTGGACTCCGGCGGACGTTGCAGCTTATGCCAAAGCTACCAATCAGTACCACTAATGGGGATTTGCGAGATGTGATACGGGTGTGCTGGAGCATTGTCGGAGTGGTCTGCTTTCTTTTGGGGACAGCCAGTTGTTCCGAACGGGGCAGGGAGGCAATGGAGTCGCCTCAGCAGATGAACTACTACTTTGAAATGGACGCGGCGAGGCAAGCGAAGCTCCGAGCCGCAGTCCAGGGACTAACAATCGGCGACGACGACCAGAAGATTGTTGCCGCGCTTGGCAAGCCCGATTATGACCAGAAGCTCGTCAAAAAGGACGGGCAGTTCGTGGTAAGAGTGCTCAAGTATTACGTCAAGAGATGGGAGAAAGACCTGGTAAACGAGAACAAGGACCGTCGTGTTCGGTTGGAACTTGACGCAAATGACCATCTGATTCGAATTGAGTCCAACGTTGATGGCATCCCGAGTGTCAACGCAGAGGCCCGTTGAGTCATTGATCAGCCTCTCTGTGGGATGCCGCCAAGGGCGGTATGCCGGCCGTTTCTGGAACAAGGTTATGGACGCAGCTTCTCGCTGACCGCCGGGCCGCAATGCGCCGCGTGAGGGCACGCGGCCGACAAGTTCAGATTTTGCTGTGGCATTTTCCAAGTGCATCTTGAGGTGACGCGGGGACCGGGGTATTGTCGCGCTCCACGGGAACCACCATGGAAATGAACCGGAGGCTCGGGAGTTTCATTGCGATAGTCGGCGCGGCCATGATCGGCCACACGTGCGCGGCGGCGGGGATGGTTGCCGGGGCGGACATCTCGGAGCTGGGCTACTGCGAATCGCAAGGAGCGGTCTATCGAGATGGCGGTCAGGCCGAGGATGCGATTGCCATACTCAAGAAGCACGGGCTCACTTGCGTGCGCCTGAGATTGTTCACCAGCAGTGACGCCCAGGTTCTGAGGGACCCGTGTAATTACATCAACAATCTCGATTACACCGTCCCACTGGCGGTGCGGGTCAAGAAGGCCGGCCTGCAATTCATGCTCGATTTTCATTATTCCGACACGTGGGCCGACCCCGGCAAACAGGCCAAGCCGTCGGCGTGGACGAATCTGACGTTCGCGGCGCTTGTGGAACAGATGCGCCAGTACAACAGCAATAGCATTGCGGCGTTCGCGGCGGCGGGGGCGATGCCCGATTACGTGCAGGTCGGCAACGAGATCATCAGCGGGATGTTGTGGCCGGATGGGGCGGTGGGCGGCGCGCATGACACGCCGGCGCAATGGGCGCAACTGGGCCAGTTGATGAAGGCGGCCATCGAGGGGATACACGACGCGGCGGGCGCGCGGATGCCGAAGATCGTGGTGCATATTGACCGCGGCGGAAGCTGGGCGGGCACGGAGTGGTTTTTCGACAACCTGATCGGGCAGGGCGTGCCGTTCGACATCATCGGCCAGAGCTACTATCCGGCGTTGCACGGGTCGTTGGAGGACCTGCAGACCTGCCTGACCAACGCGGCGCAGCGTTACGGCAAGCCGATCTTTGTGGCGGAGACCTCGTTCCCGTGGGCAAGTTCGTTCGGGCGCAGGACCATCGTCGGCTTCGCGCCGTCGGTCACAGGCCAGGTGGATTACGTCACAGCGCTGGGGGAGATTGTGAAGTCGGTGCCGGGTGGCAACGGGGCGGGAGTGTTTTGGTGGGGCGCCGCGTACCAAACAAACGCGACGGTGGGCCGGTTGGACGCGGGGGCGCTGTTTGATCGGGACGGCAACGTGCTACCGGCGGTGAGCGCGCTCGGGAACCTGGCGGACGGTCAATCTCCGCAGGCCGCGCCGGCTGAGGGAGCGCCGGTCACGCATTTGAGCAACCGGGAGATTCAGGTGCGCGATCCGTCGACGATTGCAAAGTGCAAGGACGAGTATTGGGTGTTCGGCACGGGGGAGGGAATAACGACGGCGCACTCGGAGGATTTGGTCAAGTGGGAAGACGGACCGCGCGTGTTCACGAATCTGCCGGCGGCGGTAGCCGAGGCGGTGCCGGGGCACAAGGGCAATCGGGCTTGGGCGCCGGACATCATCCATTTGGGCGATCGCTATCTGCTGTATTACGCCGTGTCGACCTGGGGCAAGAACACGTCGGCCATCGGGCTGGCGACGAACCCGACGCTTGACCCGGATGATCCGCGGTTTCGCTGGACCGATCAGGGGATCGTCGTCCAGTCGCGCGAGGGAGACGACTTCAACGCCATCGATCCCGCGATCACGCAGGATGCGCAAGGCGGACTATGGCTCGCGTTTGGGTCGTACTGGAGCGGGATCAAGTTGGTTTCACTCGATCCGACAACCGGCCAGCGTTTCACGCGGGCGGATACCAAGATGTACCCGCTGGCGCATGCGGACGCGATCGAGGCGTCGTACATTTATCACCGCGGGGGATGGTACTATCTGTTTGTGGATTGGGGCCAATGCTGCCGCGGGACGAACAGCACCTACAATATCCGGATCGGACGCAGCGAGAAGATCGCGGGGCCGTATGTTGATAAGGACGGGAAAGATATGCTGCAGGGCGGCGGGAGCCTGTTTCTGGGGTCGGAAGGGGCGTTTATCGGCCCGGGACACGCGGGGATTGTGTCGGACGGCAAGACGGAGTGGTTTAGCTGTCATTTTTATGACGGGAATCGCGGCGGAATGCCCACGCTCGGCGCTGGGCAAGTGGAGTGGGGGAGTGACGGGTGGCCGAGGCTTGTGCCGGTGAGGTGCGGCGGGTATTTTTAGGCGGCCGGTTCCATCACGGCGGCCTGATTTTGCTGATTGCGCTCGACAGCGGCCTGACCTTGGCCTTCTGCGCCATACAGTAGCGACTGTGTCACGGCTTGGATGTCTACCGCGTAAATAGAGAGGCGTTGGCCCCCTAAACTCTTCCCGTCGAAAGAAGCGGTGGTGTTCATCCCTCGCCGCTCTTGCGCCAGGCACCAGGCCTGACTCCGATTTCGCGCACGAACGCTCGTGAAAACGTGAACTCCGATTCGTATCCCACCGCGGCCGCTACTTGCGCCAACGTGTCGGATGATTCCCGCAACCGTTGGCCGGCCAGAAGCATTCTCCAGCGTGTCAGATACGCCATGGGCGGCAGGCCGACGGTGCTCGTGAATCTCTCGGCAAACGCCGAGCGCGACAGGCGAGCCTCCTTCGCCAGTTCTTCGGCAGTCCAGGCGTGGGCGGGTCGCAGGTGCAGGGCGCTTAATGCGCGCGACAGCGAAGGGTCGCGCATCGCAGCAAACCAACCGGTCGCGTTGCCGGGAAGGGCTTCGATGTATCCCCGAATGGCTTCCACGAAGAGCATCTCGGACAGGCGCGCGAGAATTTCCTGCGAGGCGGGACGGCGTGCGGCGTGTTCGCGGGCGGCGTAGCGGAAGGAAGTTTCTGCCCATTCGGCACACGGTCGTTCACGCAGGTCAGCCACCACCAAGGCTGGCAACGCGGTGAGCAGCGGATGGTTGCGCATCGCGGTCGCCAGGAAGCCGCATACGAAGCGGTTCTTCACCTGCCGGCCCGTTCCGAAATCGAGGCGCGCCAACACATCTTCCTCCGCCTTGCGGATCAACGGCCGCGCGTCCACTGGGGCCATTGCGACATCACTGCCGAGCAGGTGCGGGTCGTTGCGACTGAGCAAAATGATATGGCCCGGTCCCGCCATGCGCGGCGGCTCGCTTCCCACGCGCACTTGGAGGCGTCCGTCCAGAACATAGTGGAAGGCAATCAGGCCGCCGTCGACCCTGACGCCGGGTCCGCAGTCTTCCGGCACGATCTGCGAACGCACACACCACGGCACGCGGAAGTTCGATTCGAGAAACATCCCGCCGGAGAAGCGCATTACGCCCAAGAGGTCAGAAAGCGCGTCCATGATCAAAGACACCGTCCGGGCGTTTGGGCCAAAACATCCGTCGTCCCGGCCATTCCACGCCGGCCGCGCTGCCTGTAGAGTGTCGCGTGTGCCGGACGTATCGGTCGCAACTGAAAACTCGAATCATGGGAACAAACAAATATGCCGAATATCACCACGATTGACAAGTTCAAGGCTGGCCTGCGCGGTGAACTGATCCAGCGCAGCGACCCGCAGTACGACGACGTCCGCCGGCTCTACAACGGCATGATCGACAAGCGGCCGCTCCTGATTGCTCGCTGCGTGGATGTTGCTGATGTCATCTCTGCCGTGCGCTTCGCCCGGGAGAATGACCTCCTGACCGCCGTGCGGGGCGGCGGCCACAACGGGCCCGGACTCGGAAGCTGCGACGACGGATTGGTGATTGACCTGTCCCCGATGAAGGGGGTGCGCGTGGATCCCCGGAAGCGCACCGTGCGGGCGGAAGGCGGCTGTACGCAAGGCGGTGTGGATCACGCGGCGCATGTTTTTGGATTGGCCGTGCCTGCGGGAATCGTGTCTTCCACCGGCATCGGGGGCCTCACGCTCGGCGGTGGCCACGGTTATCTCTCGCGGAAATTCGGTTTGACGATCGACAACCTGCTCGAGGCCGATGTCGTGTTGGCCGACGGGAACCTGGTGACCGCCAGCGCGACGGAGCACGAGGATCTATTCTGGGCCTTGCGCGGCGGAGGCGGGAATTTTGGCGTCGTGACGAGTTTCCTCTACCGAGCGCATCCTGTGAGCACAGTCTACGGAGGCCCGATCTTCTGGGAACTGAATGATGCGGCACGGGTGATGAAGTGGTATCGGCAATTTCTGGCGCAAGCGCCGCTGGAGCTGAGTCCGTTCGTGCATCTGGGAACTGTGCCGTCAACGGAGCCTTTCCCGAAAGGTCTTTGGAGCAAGAAGACCTGTGGCTTGGTCGTCTGCTACACGGGGCCGCTGGAGAGGGCGGAGGAGGCGGTCCGGCCCATTCGCCAGGAGCTGCCCACGCCCATCCTCGACTGGATGGGGCCGATGCCGTTCCCGGCCCTGCAAAGCCTGTTCGACCCGTTGCTCCCCAAAGGCATGCAGTGGTACTGGAAAGGCGACTTCGTCAAGGAGTTGTCCGACCGGGCGATCGAGCTGCATGTTGAGCACTTCGGTAAGGTGCCGACGGAGCTTTCGATCGCACACCTCTACCCCATAGATGGCGCCGTCCACAAGGTCGGGCGACATGAGACGGCGTGGAACTGCCGGGATGCCACATGGTCCTTGGTCATTTGTGGCATCGATCGCCAACCGACGAATGTGCAGGCGCTCAAGACTTGGGCCAAAGAATACTGGGACGCCGTCCATCCGCATAATCTGAAGGGCGCTTACCTCAATTTCATGATGGAAGAAGGCGAGGACCGCATTCGCGCCACATACGGCGACAACTACGACCGCCTGGCCGCCATCAAGAAGAAGTACGACCCGACGAATTTCTTCCGCGTAAACCAGAACATCAAGCCGGCCTGAGAGGCCATCGTGCACGCGCCGTGCAGGGATTGCGGCGCGATAATAATGATGTCAGGCAAACATAAGGAAACCATGACCACAACGATAATCCAGTACCCCCTGCCACCGGGGGCGCCCATCGATGTAGTGAAGAGCGGCTTCCTCGAAGTCGCGCCCTTTTTCCAGCGTCCGCCCGGGTTACTCCGAAAGTACTTTCTCCTCTCGGACGACGGCGCAACAGGTGGCGGCGTGTATCTTTGGACCTCACGGCAGACGGCGCACGATTTTTGCGAGGTGACCATCCGCCCGATGATCAAGGAAAGATTCCACGTTGAGCCGTCGATCATTTATTTTGAGACGCCGGTCATCGTCGACAACGTTTCGTCTCAGATTCTATCCTGATTTGAACGTTCCCAAGCTGCTCGATGACAACGACCCTGGTCACGTTTGGCACCGCGTGGCACGGGTAGTCACGAGTGAGGAATGGCTGCCTCGCCACGACTCGTTCCGATTCTCAAGGGACACACCGACAGAGCAGCGTGGCTACGGCGCGCGTCGCACCGGCGCAGAACTCGGGGGTTGTCAAGATCAAAAGTATCGTTGGGCGATATTTTGTGAGAGGATGAGAACGGAGAGATGTGACGCCAATTCCCGTGCCGTTGCGGTAACTCGTGGTTAGTTGTCCGGCTAGCCAACACCTTGCAAGGATAACTGTCGCTAAGATTGTGGTGGCTAACGTGCTGGGGCTTTGGCACACTCCGTGGCGGCGAGGTTACGAATGGGGCGAGCGCATATCGAGTTGCAATTGGGGGCCGACGGTGCAATTGACGTTGCGGCATCGGCGGACGGACGGAAATTTGCACACCATGCTTCTGCGGCGGTCGTGAAGGAGGTGCGCGAAGTGGTTGCAGCCCTGATGGAGAAATTTGGTGGAGGCGGACGACCGTTTGCCGATCCGGTAACGCTGACCGAGCTGGGCGTAAGGTTGCGGGACGCCTTTTTTCAACCTTTCTACGGTGAGATGCTCGAAGCTCTTGGGCGGTCGGAAGTTCGCCTCGTTTTTGCTTCGGTCGCGCCGGAATGTGTGAATTTCCCATGGGAGTTGTTGCCGGGCCGGAATGGCGGGTTTCTGGTTGCGGACGGACGTGTGGCGATTCGCCGGCGCACGCGGCCCGAAGCGCTTGCGGTGGCGAGCGAATTGGTCGCGCCGCCACTCCGCCTGCTGTTTTGCGCTTGTGCGCCGATCGATCTGCCCAAGTTGGACTACGAAAAAGAGGAGGAGGCAATATTGCGCATTGCCGACCGCCTGGGTGGCAAGGTGCATCTGGACATTGGTGAAGCGGGGACGTTCGAAGAACTCAAAGACCTTGTCTCGGAATTGCGGCCCCACATCGTCCACCTCTCCGGCCATGGTGCCCTCGACAAGGGGGTTGGTTTCTTCGCGTTTGAGAGCGAGCGCGGCGGCAACGATAGCCGGGAAGGCCGCGAAGTAGCGGAGCGTGTGTTCGCGGACCGCGGGGTGCGGATGGTATTTGTTAGCGGCTGTGAATCGGCACAGGCAGGTGTGGCAGGTTTTTGCCAATCGCTGACCGTGGACGGGCACGTCCCGCTGGCGCTGGGATGGGGGGCCAGCATCGCGGACGATCGCGCCATCGACTTTGCGGCAACTCTGTATCACGAAGTTGCGGCGGGACGTCCGGTGGATCGTGCCATTGCCGCGGCGCGGCGCGATCTTTTCGAGCACGGGCGTGTGCGTTTCGGGTCGGCGGAGCTCTTGGACGCCAGCTTCGCCTTGCCGCAATTGTATGCCGCCGACGACTCCGATCAGCTTGTGGACGAGGGGCGACCGATGGAGCGGCTCGCGCGGCCGGGGGTCCACTATGAGCTTTTGGGCGACAACATCCGCGGCCTGCGAGAAGGTTTTGTCGGTCGCCGTCGCGTCTTGCAGCGGACGCGACCATTGTTGCGCGCCGGGGAGAAGACGGTGGTGCTCCTGACGGGCATTGGGGGAGCTGGTAAGAGTACGTTGGCGACACGTCTCGCCAACCGATGCAAGCAGGATGGCTACCGGATCGTGGCCGTGCAGGCGCGGCGAGAGGAATCCGCGCAGTTCTGCCTTCGGCTCACTGGTGAACTGGCTGCGGCGTGCCAACGGCTGGGACGTGAGGCCGACGAAAGGATGTTGCGCGACGGCCAGCGGCCCATGACGGACCGGTTGCGGTTAGCCGTGGAAATTCTAAATGAGGCGAAGGTTCTTCTGGTGCTCGATAACCTGGAAGCTTTGATGCCGCAACCTCCAGCGCCGCCGCGCTGGGACTCAGAAGACTTCGCCCAGTTCGCTCGTGAAGTGACCTCACGGCTGACGCAGGAGGGGCGAGCGATTCTTACCTGCCGGTATGTACCGGAGGGGCTGGATCTGACACAGCCCAATGTGGCGCACGAACCTCTGCCCGACTTTACCGAGGCCGATTTTTTCAAGTACCTGCGTCGGCACGACAAGGTGGCCACGCGGATGGAAACCGGCGAGTTGAAGCGGGAGTTGCTGACGCTGTTCTATCGGAAGCTCGGTGCGACGCCCCGGTTTGTGGAGCAGGCGAGCGCCGTATTGGGAACCGCCGATCCGGACGGCTTGCGGGAGCAACTCGAAGGAGTGGCCGAGCCCGGGCTCGGCGTGGGAGGGGACGAGCTGTGGGAGCTGCAGCAGCAGTATTTCAGCGATCTGTTTTTGCCACAGTTGTATGACGCGCTGACGCCGGCGTTTCGAGTGGCACTGAGCCGACTGGCGCTGGTGGAGATTCCTTTGCCGGTTGACGGCGTCGCGCGCGTCGTGGCCATGAAGGATGATGACGTCAGGGAAGCACTGGAGGCGTGGTTGGCATTGGGGCTCCTCCAGCGATTTGGGGAAGAGGATGAAGTTCCGCTTTATGCGGTCTACCCGTTGCAACGCGAGTTCTTAACGGGGGAGGGGAAGCTGGACCAAGGCCAGGCGAAGGAGTCACACGTGGCGGCTGCGGCCTTCTTTCGCGCGTGCTACGAGACAGATCGCGAGAAGGAGTTGCGTCTTCCCGTAGGGCTGGAGTTGATGGCCTGTTTTCGACACGGTAGGGCAGGGGACGAAAAGGAGTGCTGGCGGTGGGCTGCGGAGCTCGTCGCGAATGGCCTGCAACGCCGCGCGGAATACAGGTCAGTTCTCGAGTTCCTTGAACCCCTACTTGAGGAGGATCGGGATCACAGACTGCTTTGTGCGACGGCTGATGCACTCCAATCGCTTGGGGAATGGAGGCAAGCGCGGCGGCGATACGAAGAGGCCTTGCCTGTTCAAAATTCCAATGGGGATCGGGCTGGCGAGGCGAGCACATGGCACCAACTGGCTACGATTGATGTGTACGAAGGCAACTACGCGGCGGCGCGTGAGAAATTCGGCCAGGCGCTGGAGATGCGCCAGGCGATTGGGGATCGGGCTGGCGAGGCGGGCACATGGCACAACCTGGCTACGATTGATTTGAGGGAAGGCAACTACGCGGCGGCGCGGGAGAAGTTCGGCAAATCGCTCGCGATCGAACAGGCTATTGGTAATCGGGCTGGCGAGGCGAGCACATGGCACCAACTGGCTACGATTGATGTGTACGAAGGCAACTACGCGGCGGCGCGTGAGAAATTCGGCCAGGCGCTGGAGATGCTCCAGGCGATTGGGGATCGGGCTGGCGAGGCGAGCACGCTTTATCAAATTGGCTTTGTGGCTTGGGACCGGGAGCGCAAGCAGGTTGGTATCCGCTTGGTTGCACTTTGCTTTGCGATCGAGTCTTCAATCGGCTCTGGCGGGGTCAAAGAGACTGTGCCGACGTTGGGGGGTATGGCTGGGGATTTGGGTTTGGACGAGGCTGGCGCTAAGGCTGTGCTGCAAGAAGCTGTTGAGCAGTACCGACGAGACCGTGGGGCTGAGTTGGTGCGTCAGGCGTTTGAGGGGCTGTAGCGTGGCGGGTTCCACGCGTCGAGGTCGGAGCCAACAGAAGAACTGTCCGGTTTCTGACAGTCCGGCCGTAAGCCCGCGTGCGGGCACCCACCCCTTGTTCCCCTGCGGGGGAGGGGCGCGGACTGGCACGGCAAAGCGGTGACGAGTCACCGCACTCCAAACGCGGGGGCGCCGGCCTAAAAAGCGGGGGTTGTCAAGATCAAAAGTATCGTTGGGCGATATTTTGTGTTGGGGGTGGGGTTGTATTTGTGATAAGGTCGGGGCGGTTGTTGCGATCTTTGACATGATATAGGCGTTCCCGGTTCACAGTTCAGGGTTTGGCCCCTCGATGCTCGGGACAGGGGTTCGGGGGAGCGGGATACGACGGCAAGAACGGCAAAGCGGCGACAAGTCGCCGCAGTCCAAAAGAGGAGACGGACGGCGGTCTACGATCGCCGCAGCGGCACGGGCGGTGGCCGGGGGATAAATTGCGACCGAGGATACGACGTGGTCGCTTTCCCGAGGACGGGAATTTCGAAACGAACCCAGTTCTGTACAGGCCGGCGTGGAAACGTTACCGAAACGAACCCAAAAGCGAAGCCAATTGGCAGGACGATGGGACGACCGCAAGCAGAGACGCTTGCGCCACCAACGGAAGGCAGGCGGGCGGGACGTAACGGCGATGCACAGGCGAGACGCACCGTGCAACGGGGCAGCGCGACGGCAAAGCGGCGGCTCCGAACACGACTCGCGAGCGGGCAAGTCGCCGCACTCCAAAGGGCTGGCCTCCACCCCCCCCTGTTTCTGCGAAACGAAGCCAACGGTTTTTTGGTGTTGGAGGATGTGGATGGGATTGAAGGACAGGTTGTTGGAGAAGTTGGGGCGTCGATTTTGCGGTTGGCTTCGTTTGGCTTCGTTTTGGGTGTTGGGGCGCGTTTGAAGGGCCTAGCGGGCTCTCGGCGGGGGTGCGAGGGCACTCGGGGTTGGAGAGAGGCTGGAAGCGGTAGCGGAGACGGGTGGTCAAAAAGACAGTTGCAAAGGGGCGGGAAAAGCCGTAGAAAGACAGGCCATTCGCGCCCGTCCCGACGGCAGGTCGAACCCACAGCCGGCTGGCGGTAGGACACTGCATGTGAGATCAGAAATGGTGAGTTCATTGAGGAAACATAGCTGACCCAAGAGGGTCGACAGGAGGCCGTGGCAATTCAACAATTTGTTCGTGTCAATCAGAGGATTCGCGCCCGCGAAGTGCGGGTGATAGACGACGAGGGAAAACAGCTCGGGGTGCTGTCCATCCAGCAGGCACTGGTGGCCGCGCAGCAGCGGGGGATGGACCTGGTGGAAGTGGCGCCGAACGCGACGCCGCCGGTTTGCCGGATCGTAGATTTCGGGAAGTTCAAGTATGAGCAGGAGAAAAAGGAGCGCGAGGCGCGCAAGCACCAGCACGCGACCAAGCTCAAGGAGATCAAGATCCGGTTGAACATCGACCCGCACGATTACGAGACGAAGCTGAATCACATGCGGGGTTTCCTCGGCGACGGGATGAAGGTGAAGGTGACGATGATGTTGCGGGGCCGCGAGAACGCGCATCCCGAGTACGGCGACCAGATGATGAAGAAGATCATCAGGGACGTGGAAGAACACGGTCGCCCCGAAGTGATGCCGAAACTGATGGGGCGGAGCATCACGATGATGATTTCGCCGTTCCGTGGGGCGGGCAAGAAGGCGGCTGAGGGACAACGCGACAACGAAAAAGACGAATCATAGAAATACGGAATTTCAGGAAGGAAACAAGACATGCCACGTTGGAAATCAGCGAAGACGAAGAAGGCCGCGCGCAAGCGGTTCAAGATCACCGCGACCGGCAAAGTGATGCGCTACGGCGCCGGCAAACGACATTTGCTTGGACACAAATCCTCGAAGCACAAGCGCCGCCTCGGCCTGACCAAGGCCGTCAGCGAGACGCACACGCATCACATCACGGATGTGCTGCCATTCAGCCACCGGGGGTGATGCGAGCGTAATCGTCCAGACCGTTAGGACCGGAAAAACCGTGAAAGCCGGAAGAACCGGAAAAACCGTTAAAATCGTTACAAGGTAATTTCAAGATGCCACGAGCCACCAACGCACCCGCCAGCCAGGCCCGACGCAAACGAATGATTCTCGCCGCGAAAGGCTATCGCGGCTGGCGCAGTAAGAAATTCCGTTACGCCAAGAACGCGGTCTGGCACGGACTGACCTACAGTTTCGCCCATCGCAAGGACAAGAAGGCGGACTATCGCGCGCTGTGGAACCAGCGGATCAACGCCGCCTGTCGCGCGGAAGGGACCACGTACAGCAAGTTCATCGCCGCGCTCAAGAAAGCGAATATCGCGCTCGACCGCAAGAGCCTGTCCGATCTCGCGACGAACGATCCGAAGGCGTTCAGCGCCGTGCTCGCCGCGGTGAAGTGAGCGGACTGTAGCCGCGAGACTTTCTCGCGGGAATCGGCAGTGATCGTATAGGTCCGTCTTGGATGTGGGCGTGCGCGCGGGTTACAGCTTCACCAGCTCCCGCTGCCGCGAAGTGAACCGGCAAATCTTGTCGTAGCCGCAGTTTTTGGCCAGCGCGGCAGCTTTGGAAAAATCCTGGCCGACATCCTGGGGGACATGCGCATCGCTACCGAGGGTGATGGGGACGCCGAGGCGGTGGGCGATGCGGAGGAACTGTTCGCTCGGATAGATTTCCTTGCAGGCCCTGCGCAGGCCGGCCGTGCTGACTTCGATGGCCACGCCTGATTCCGCGACCGCGCGCAGCGCGTCTTCGTACACGGCTGTGAAATCGGTCTTGGGACGGAAGTTGAATTTCTTCGGGAGATCGGGATGGGCGAGGGAATCGAACAGACGCGAGCGCGCGGCTCGTTTCCAGAGATCGAAGTACTCGCGCCAGCGGGCGTCGACGTCCTGCGGCGCCCAGTCCTCCGCGCTGCGGTCGACCGGGAATTCGCCGAGGTAATGGACGCTGCCGAGGAAGAAGTCCCACGGATACATGGCGGCAAGGTCGCGGACCCAGTTTTCGCATCCGGGAATGAAATCGACCTCGAGACCAAGTCTGATGGGCAGTTGCGGAAATTCGGCTCGGGCCTCACGGACCCAGCCGACGTAGGTCTCCAAATCGGACTTCTTCATGTGCCAATCGGTCTCGCGGTCGGCCAACGGGGCATGGTCCGAGCAGCCGATTTCGCCGAGTCCGCGTTCGATGGCGACCCGGGCATAGTCGACGGGCCGGCCGGTGCCGTCGGTCAGCTCGGTGTGCATGTGGTAGTCGATCAGCATCGGGGCGCAGTGTAGCGGTTCCGCTGGCCGACGCAAGGTCGGAACGGCGATCGAGCCGGATGCTGGCAGGACCGGGATTCGCCTCGCGACTTGTCTGGCGGGCGGAGTTCCGGTAGACTGGGCGTCGATGAGGAAACTGCTGCTGCCGATCGTACTGTTTTTGGCCGGCGTGGTTGTGCTGGCGATGGTGGCCTATTGGTACAACCAGAAATACGGGGCGATGGGCGCGGGTCCGGTGCCCGGCTATCGGTGGTAAGGGAACCATGGCACGAATCAGAAAACTGTTGCACACGCGCTATCGCGTGAACGATTTGGAGAAAACGGTGGCGTTTTACCGCGATGTGCTCGGCCTGCAGGAGACGGGCCGGCATAAATCGCCCCGGGGCTCGGAGTTGGTGTTCATGAAAGCTCCCGAGAGCGACGAGGAGATCGAATTGTGCTCGTATCCCGCCGCCGGGCCCGTCCAGGTGCAGGCCGATCTGACCCATCTGGCGTTTGAGGTGGACGATTTGGAGGCGTTCGCGCGGCAATTGGAGAAGCGGGGGGTCAAACTGTCCGACGGCCCGACGAAATCGGGCCTGGGGATGGTCTTTGCGTTTGTCGACGCGCCCGAAGGCTACGAAATCGAACTGATTCAGCGAGCAAAATCGTGAGTATCAAACCGGAACTGATTATTGCGCCGTCGATTCTGGCGGCGGACTTTGGGAATTTTGCGCGGGATGCCAAGCGGACGGAGGAGGGTGGGGGAGACTGGCTGCATTGCGACGTGATGGACGGGCATTTTGTCGCGAACATCACGTTCGGCCCCGACACGATTGCCGCGTTCCGCAAAGCGACCAAGCTGCCGTTGGACGTGCATTTGATGATCGAGCGGCCGGACCTGTACGCCGAGCGGTTTATCGACGCCGGCGCCAGCCACGTGATCGTGCATCTGGAGGCGCAGCATGATGTGGGCAAGACGCTGGCGCTGATTCGCGGACGCGGGAAAGCGGCGGGATTGGCGATCAATCCGGGCACGCCGGTGGACAAGGCGCTGCCGTTCCTGGGCCAGATCGACGAGCTGCTGGTGATGACGGTGAACCCGGGATTTGGCGGGCAGGCGTTTATACCGGACACGCTGCCGAAAATCCGCGCGTTGCGGGCGGCGGCGAAGCAGTTGCCGATCATCGTGGACGGCGGGATCAACCCGGATACGGGCCGGCAGTGCGTGGCGGCCGGGGCGAATGTATTGGTCGCGGGTAATTCATTGTTTCGGCACAAGACGTTGGATTTGCGGGACGCGATTACGGAATTGAGGAAGGCATGCAACTGACGAAGATCAAATTCGGAACGGATGGTTGGCGGGGAGTGATCGCCGAGGATTTCACCTTTGAAAACGTGCGCCGCGTGGCGCAGGCGACGGCGGATTATTGGAACTCGTTGGTGGGAACCAACAAGGCGGCGATTGTCGGGTACGACAACCGGTTCTTGTCGGAGACGTACGCCAAGCTCGTCTGCGAAGTGCTGGCAGCGAACGGCATCAAGGCGTTGTATCCGCCGTCGGCGCCCCCGACACCAGCCGTGTCGTATGCTGTGCGCGACCGCAAGCTGGCCGGCGCGGTCATGATCACCGCCAGCCACAACCCACCGCAGTTCAACGGCTACAAGCTCAAGGCGCATTATGCCGGCCCGGCCGATCCGGACGTCTGTGCGCAGGTGGAAGCGCGGGTGGACCGCTCACCGGTGCGCACGATCAATTTCGACGACGGGGTGAAAAACGGGTCGATTGAAATCTACGATCCGCAGCCGGCGCACGTGGCGGCGGTGAAACGAATTGTCGACCTGAAGAAGATTCGCGCGGCGAAGTTGCCGGTCGTTGTGGATTCGATGTACGGATGCGGCGAACATCTGCTGGAATCGCTGCTGGAGAAATCGGCGTGCAAAGTGCAGACGATCCGCGGCGAACGCGACGCGTTGTTTGGCGGAATCAACCCCGAGCCGATTGGCAAGAACCTCGGCGCGTTGTGCGATGCCGTGAAGAAAGCGCGGGCGCAGATCGGGGTGGCGACCGACGGCGATGCGGACCGGATGGGCGTCGTGGACGACAAGGGCAAATACGTGTCCATTCAACTGGTGTTTGCGATGCTGCTGTTGCACCTGTTGCGCGATCGGGGCGAGAACACGGGTCTGGTCGTGAAATCGGCGAACTGCACGGTGTTGATCGACCGGATTTGCCAGGCGAACGGATTGAGGCTGGCCGAGGTGCCGGTCGGGTTCAAGTACATCTGCGAGAAGATGCGGGAGACGAACGTGCTGATCGGCGGGGAAGAGAGCGGCGGGATCGGATTTCAGGGGCATATTCCCGAGCGGGATGGGATCGTGGCGAACCTGATGTTGCTGGAGATGCTGGCGGTGACGGGAAAGCGGGTCGGCGAGATTGCGCGGGAATTGCAGAAGGAATTTGGCGCGAGCTTCTACGATCGCATTGACATGCATTTCCCGCTGACGAAACGCGAGAAATTCATCGAGACATTGCGGACACAGCCGCCGAAGGAACTACAGGGCGTCCTGCTGGCGCAGATGAAGGATTTCGACGGCGTCAAATACGTCTGCAAGGACGATTCATGGCTGATGTTCCGCGTGTCGGGCACCGAACCGATCATTCGCATTTACAGCGAGGCAGCCACGGAAGCGCGGGTCAAGAAGCTGCTCGAACACGGCCGCGCCTTGGCGGTGAAGACGGCGAAGGCGTGAGCAGTACTTGGGCCGTTCCAAGCAGCGTAGTGGCATGTATCTGGTGAGGGAAGCGGCGGCGGACGACTGTCCGAATGCCGCATTTTGATTTCAAGCGACCTGCCTCGAACCGCACGTTGGAAGGAGCACGTGGACGAATGAACAGGCATGAGTATGACATCGTCGCGGCGATAGGGCTGGTGGAGAGGAATTACGCCGGGTATGCGGACAAGCGGGAGCAGTTCGGCCCGAAGAAGATCGATGCGGCAGCCAGACGCGCCCGTCGCGCCGCGGACTCGGCCCGGACCACAGAGGATTGCATTCGGATTCTGAACAGGTGGATCCGTGTCTTCAAGGACAGGCACCTGTGGGCATTGACGCTGGACAAACAAGGGCGGCCAACAGGCTGTGCCGTCGCAAAGAAAGCCAGCACGTTGCGTCGATCAGCAGCCAAAAGGCCTCTTGAACCGACTGCACTGGCTCTGTCCGATGAAACGTTCGTCATCACTGTTCCAAACTTTGAGCTGCAGCACAAATTCAGGCTCGAGGCATTAACAAAGCGGTACGGTGCGGAGATCAAACGCCGCCCGAATCTCATTATTGATGTGCGCGGCAACAGCGGCGGAGCTGACGCAACGTTCAGTCCGCTGGTCCCATACCTGTACACACAACCTGTGGTGACAGTGGGATTGGACGTGTTGGCGACGAGGGAAAACGCCGATGCCTGGCAGGCGCTCATCACCCCGGTATCGAAAGAAGAGAAAGCGACGCCAGCGGGGCGGCTCCGGGCGATGTGGCTGATTCCGAAACGAGAGAAGCAGGTGCGAGCGTGGGTCACGAAGATTGTGAGGAAGATGCGTGCGGCCCGGGAAGGCACGTTCGTCTCCATGGTCGCCGACTCCCGTGAGTCCTTGCCGAGGGTGCTACCGCTCCCATCCAAAGTCGGGATACTCGTGGATCGCCGGTGTGGCAGCACAACCGAGCAGTTTTTGCTACTGGCCCGCCAAAGCAAGAAGGTGACCTTGTTCGGGCAGCCGACTGCCGGTGTTCTCGATTATTCCAATGTCCGCTTGTTCCCGTTGCCCTCGGGGAATTGCGTCTTGGCCATCGCAACGACGCGTTCCCGCCGCTTGCCGAAAGAGCCGATCGACAATATCGGTATCCAGCCCGACGTGCGGGTTCGGAGCGCCGCCGTACTTCATTCGGCTGGTGACCATGTGATCGACTTCGTAGAGAAGTATCTGGAGCGGAATGCGCCTCGACCCAGGCGGACGAAAACAGCGTAGGTTTCCGTCGCGGTTTCCTGTCAATGGAGGTTAACGGGCGGGGTGCGCACCGGCCTACGCCGGCAGGTCGTGGCCGGTTGTGGTCACAGTAAGTTTCCCGTGCTTGACGCCGTGGGCCGAGATGAGTTCGTCGGCGATCTTTTTTATCAGACTCGCTTTGCCACGCACAACCAACACCTCGAGACAGTTGTGGTGGTCGAGGTGGACGTGAACGGTGGAGACGATAACCTTGAAGTGATCGTGCTGGATGTCGGTCAACGTGGCCTGGACGTGCTGGCGGTGGTGGTCGTAGACGAGCGTGATCGTGCCGGCAATTTCTTTGTTGCCGAGTCTCTGGCGATGTTCGACGAGCCGGTCGCGAATCATATCGGCGATGGCCAGCGAGCGGTTCTTGTACCCTTTCTCGGTGGACATCTGGTCGAGTTGGTTCAGCAACGCTGGCGGCAGCGACACGCTAAAGCGGGCAACAGGTTCGGTTTTCATGGCGCGGCCAATGATTACCGCGTAAATGATCGCGAGACAACGCCAATCATGCGCAGGCGAACAGTTTATCTCTCACGGACTGACAAACTGGGTTCCGTCGTGGTCGGCGTAACGGATGATGACGCCGCTGTCACCCGCGCCGCGATACCAACTGTCACTGGTCAGCGGCGCGTAGGTGGCCAGGCTCTTGGCGCTGGCGGGCCGCGGCCCCGGACTCCACACCACCCAGCGCACGGGACTCGACTTCGGGTCGGTGAAGTACTTGCCGCCGCCCGACATGTCGGTGGGCGCGTTCGACGGGACCCACAGTGCGTAATTGCCTGCCGGGGCGCCGTTGAGCAATTGCGGGCCGGGTGCGGCGTACTTGTAGGTGTGTTGCGGGTTGAAGATGTCCAGCAGGTTCGCCTCCCGTCCGCCGAGGTTGCCGTGGGGGAGATAACCGTCGCGGGCGAGTTCGACCGGAAGCTCACACCAATGGGAGGAGAGATCCGAGTTGCAGTTGACCCGCACGGGCGGGAGTTTGCCGGCGTGGTCGTTGGAATACATCTCCAAGGCTAGGCCGATGTTGTACAACTCACCACGGACGCGGGCCACTTTGGCTTTCTCTCGGGCGCGCGACAGTGACGGCAACAGCAGGCCGGCCAGCACGCCGAGGATGGCAATGACCACCAGCAGTTCGACGAGGGTGAGAGCGGCGCGTGCCCGGCGCTGTGGAGTCGGGCGGATCGCGGAGTTGGTTTGCCGCTGAGGAATCATTCGCCCTCGGTTACTGCACGCGCAGGAGGCGGAAGAATTTCTGTGGCGTCGTGATCGGCCAGACGACGGTGCTTTGCCCGTTGGCGGTCGTCGGCGAGTTCGTTACCGCTGTCCAGTTGGGAGCGGAGAGCGAATCGGAGCACTGCAACTGCCAGTTGCCCAGCGAAGCCGGCCAGGAAAGCACGACCGCGCTGCCCTGCCGCGCGATATTCACGGCGGCTGTGTCCGATGGGGAAACCTCCTGGACGAAGAGTTCGTAGCCGAACATGCCATCCGTGGCCGAACCGGATTCCTGGAGGAAGACGCCGGTGGCGTCGAAGGTATTCGTCGGCGGAGGGCCGATGTCGTAAAGCGGATGGACCAGCGGGAATTGCCGGCCTTCGCCATCGGTGACCGTGCAGAAGCGGGAGCTCCAATCGGAATTGGTGGTCCATCCGTTGGTGGTGACGAGGGTCAGGGCATTGATGCGCACGCGCATGCCCTGCCAGTGCTCGCCCCCCGTGGCACGCGTCGGATCAAAGATGTCGTAATGTCCCATGGCGCTGACGTTGGTGCCGATCACCGAGGACAGGGAAATGACTTCCGCCGCGGGCAGGCCGTAGTTCGAGGTCACGAGCGAGATGGTGAAGTTGTAGGCGGGGTCCGTGTCGTGTTCTTCGTTGATGTTGAACATGCCGCCATAGAACAGCGCCCCGTTGGCTGTGACGGTGACCAAATCACCCTTGTGGAGGGCGCAGCCCGTGCTGGGATCGTAGCTGACGCGCTGGACTTCGGCGGCCCAGGCGTCATTGCTGTAGCTGTCGCTGCCGTCGTGCGGTTCCCACGGCAGGTTGCCGTAATTCTGCGCCATCCAACACTCGATGCCGCCGCGGTCCGGCGAAAGGGCTTGCACGAACACCTGCCACTGGCCGCCCAACTGATAGACTCCGGCCCCATTGTTCCAAGGAATGAAATCGGGCGTCGAATCGAGCATCTCGCCCGGATCCGTCAACAATACGCCCGTGACGGTGAAGGGAAAGGTTCCGTTCCAGGTGCTGACGCCGTTGGAATCGACCGCTTCGAGATTTGTGACCGTTTCGGCGCGGGCCGCGAGGAGGCCCCCGGTCAGGCCGATGCACGCGACCAGACGCGCCGCGCGGATGATCCGCGAGGCAATGCGGGGCCCGGAGATCGCTTGACGTCTGAGGGGTATCAGTGTTACGTTCATAATGAATAGTGTTACCGCCAACAATGAGTGTTACGCAAGAGAAAAATCGTGTGCAGGATCCGCGCGTGGCATTTTTTGACCATCACGCCGCGACGTGGGACGATGACGCGCAGGAGGTGGCCCAAACCCTCGCGCGGCTTGAGTCCTTGCGCGGGCGCCTGGGGCTTCGCCCGGGCCAGGACGTGCTGGAAGCGGGTTGTGGCACGGGTCGGATTACCGGCTGGCTGGTTCAGGTAGTTCACCCGGGGCGCGTGGTCGGGGTGGATTTTTCGCCGGCCATGCTGGCGCGAGCGACGGCGCGCGGTCTGGCCGCTGAGTTCCGCCTGTTGGATATCTGCGCGGAAGCTACCGTGCGCGAAGCGTTCGATGTCGTATTCTGCTTTCATGCTTTCCCGCATTTCCGTGATCCGCTTCGTGCGTTGCGAAGTATTCACGGCTTGCTCAAACCGGGCGGGGAACTGATTGTCTTGCATCTGATAGGCAGCCGAGAGTTGAATGCGTTTCACGCGCGACAGTCTGACCCGGTCTGCCACGACCGCCTGCCCGGCCCGGAGGCGTGGATGGGGATGCTGGCAAACGCCGGCTGGCGGCTTCTGTCGCTGGCGGATGAGCCCGATCTGTTTCTGCTGAGGGCCGCAGCGTAGCTTTCCGTCGCGGTTTCCTGTCAATCAAAATGTGCTGACGGCTTGCCCGTGACGGGCGGCTGGTCTGATCTGAGGGTTGCCGGCGTGGCGAAATGCGGCGACCAACAAAAAGTGGCGGGGAGGACCGGTCGCGGCTTGCAAAATGTCGCGGCACGGGGCATTCTAGCTGATGGAAGGGTCGCCGTGATCGCAGGCACCGAGACAACAACCACCCGGGCCAGGCTCCAGCTCATCTCGGGAAACGGATCGGGTCGCGTGTTTGAATTGACGCAGGAGCGCGTCAATATCGGACGCGATGACGCGAACATCATTTCCATCAGGGACGACACGATCTCATCCCACCACGCATTGCTGGTGCGGATTGGCGGCCACTTCAAGCTGCGCGACCTGATCTCGACGAACGGCACGTATCTCAACGGCGAGCGGACGATGGACGCGATGCTGCGCCACGGGGATCTGCTTCGGTTTGGCGAAGTCGAGATGCGATACGAGGAAATCCAGTCACCCGCGGGGCCGCCACCGCCGGCCGAATCGCCGCTGACGGTGCTGCCGCTGGGCCGGTCCCGATCGATTCCCGTGAGACCGGCTGGTGATCGCCCATTTCGAATTATCGGGGCAGACGGCCGGACCTACGGACCGGTCAACAGTGAGACGCTGAAGCTGTGGATCGCGCAGGGGTTTGCGAATGGCCACACCTGGATGCCGGCGGAATCCCGCGGCAACTGGAAGCAGTTGCAGAACCTTCCCGAGTTCACTGATGCGCTGGTGGCAAACGATCTTCCGACGAATATGCTGGGCACGCCACCGCAAGAGATGTTGTGCGACGAGCCGATCAAGGTCGGGCCGGGCGCCGGGCCGGATGCTCTCGTGGCGGGTCGCGAGCCCGTGCTGGCGGTCAAGCCTCTGGGCGCGCCGCGCAGAAAACGACGACGGACCGCGTCGGTACTGGTTGGCGTGGCAATGTTGGCTGTTGCGGGCGGGGCGGCAGCGGCATGGCGGTACGACCAATGGCCGTTCGACATGCGCGGGCCGTTTCGGCACTACGCGCACGGCGCGGCCGGATTCATATACGTGGACCCGGAGTTCACGGCAGCAGAATCGGCGGAAGACAGCAAGGATTTCGCGGGTTTTCTGAAGGATGCCAAGGAGTTGGTGGCCGATTATCCTGACAACAGCCTGGCGCATTACATTCTTGGCGTGGCCTACGGGAAGATGAATTTCTTTGGCGACGCGGCAACGTGCTTCCAGGATGCCATCAAACTGAAGCCCGACTACGTGGATGCCTGGAACAATCTCGGCTGGGCGTACTCGAAGATGGGCCGATTCACCGACGCGGCGCCGGTCTTCGAGCAACTGGTCAAATTCACGCCGAAGGACGCGCAGGCCTGGAGCAACCTGGGCGGCGCGCGGGCGGGGCAGGGACATGAAAAGGAGGCCATTGTCGCATACCTGATGGCGATCCAGTTGAGGCCGGACTACGCCGATGCGCATTTCAATCTCGGCGTGGCGTATGCCGGCGCGGGCAAGTTTGACGAGGCGGTGAGCTGTTTCCGGCAGGCGCTCAAATATCAGCCGAATTTTCCCGAAGCCTGGTTTAATCTCGGCGTCGTCTCCACCCGCCAGGGCAGCAATGATGAAGCCGCCGTCTACTTCCAGCAGGCCGTCAAATTCCGGCCCGACTACGCCGAGGCTTGGGGCGGCCTGGTGAAGACCTATCTGGCGATGCACGAATCCGAAAAGGCGGGCGAAGCCGCCCGCGAGATGAAACGGCTCGATCCCGCCAAAGCTGAGCAACTGGCTGACGAATTGAGCAGGGAAGAACCGAAGCTGCTCACCGAGGCCGCGCCGGCGGAGGCTCCTCAGGCCGATCCGCCACAAGGCGACGCGGGCACGCAACCACCGCCCCCGGTCCCGCCCGGTCTTCGGTAGCGCGAGGGTCCCCGCTCGCGACCGTTGGTGTTACATCGGCCTCCTCGCCCGCTCCAGCACATTGATTGTTGTTGACCTCTGTCTGACACGCCGCCAGACAGACCACCCTTTCCGCCGAACAACGAGATTTGCCAATTATAGGGATCGATGGGTAGAACGTGACCCCCCTTGGGGTAACGGGGGAAGTATTGGCGATGAAGCGAGCCGAGGTCAAGGCAGCGCCAAGTGGCAACGGC
>Ga0335069_10000105_pt1 | contig 142463 bp, 121 predicted proteins | sample Lox_Sample_11_FD_206714 | JGI IMG/M metagenome (GOLD analysis project Ga0335069, IMG submission 206714) | Soil microbial communities from Loxahatchee National Wildlife Refuge, Florida, United States - Lox_Sample_1.1 | ecosystem: Environmental > Terrestrial > Soil > Wetlands | place: USA... | reverse complement strand
TAGTGCGTCTACCAATTTCGCCACCGCCGCAATTCTCATTCATTCTTTAATAGAGATGGCTGCAAAAATAATGTTTTCCAGCAAACCACATAATCCTTATCCCATACGCCGCATTATTATATAGCTAACACTTTCTTCATCTCAATCCTGAAAGTAGTTCCTTTTCCAGGTTCGGATTGCTTTACAAACAGTTTCCCCCCGTGATATTCTTCAATAATGCGTTTGGATAAACTCAGCCCCAGTCCCCATCCGCGCTTTTTTGTAGTAAATCCCGGTTTGAAAACTTTCCGGATATTGTATTTTGTTATGCCTTTTCCGGTATCGCCTACATCTATAAAAATTTCTTTATCCTGTTGCATGATATCAATATGAATTTCTCCTTTACCTTCCATGGCATCCAATGCGTTTTTTAACAGGTTTTCTATTACCCAGTCAAAAAGTGGGGGCGAGACCATGGTCAATACTTCATTGTTACTATGGGTATCAATACTGAAATGCACTTTGCCCGTAGCCCGCTTCCTGATATAATCGACCATATTTTGTATTTGTGCCACCAGATCCTTTTCTTCCAGTTTTGGTTTACTGCCAATTTTTCCAAAACGGTCGGTCACCAGTTTCAGCCGGCTTACATCTTTCTGAATTTCCGAAACCATTTTCGGATCGGTATCGCTTTCTTTCAATACTTCTACCCATCCTTCTAATGAAGATACCGGGGTGCCCAACTGGTGTGCCGTTTCCTTTGCCATACCTGCCCATAACTGGTTTTGCGTTGCTTTATTTCTTATACTAATGGTATATATCGTGAAAAAAATAAACAGGGCTACGATAAATAACTGCGCCAGGGGATAATATTTTACTTCGTCGAGTAAAATGGTGTGGCCGTAATAATAACGGTTAGCAGTATACACAGGCGTATCCGTGAGTTTGATTTCAATCGGTACATGTTCCGATTTGAATTGTTTTAATTTTTCGTAAAGGTAATGGGTATCGTTTTCTGCTTTAGCGGAATCTAAGTTTACCCAACCGCTGATACTGTCTTTCTCATTCGTCTCAATAATGGGAATGGAATGCTGTTCGTTCCGGATCAAACTCGGCAGCGCCAGGTCGGCCCCATTCATAATGGCCTTACTGGCTGCTACCCATTGTTCTACTTTTTGTCTTTCTTCTCCTGCAATTTTTTTAGCCAGGTATTGCGAATAAAAAATGGTTCCGGTAACAATCGCGATAGCAATAATAGTAATCAGCGATCTCCAGTTGAGGAATGGTTGGATCATGCACCGAATTTATGCAATTATTGGTGTTTGCATGAAAGTGCAGAGATGCTATATTTCCTGTTCCCGAGTATTTCTGCAGCATATTTAAAATGTTCTGGGGCACATCTCTTATTTTTGAAAAAATTATTCCAATAAAAGTGCTTCCGAAAGTAGCCATTGTTATATTAAACTGGAACGGCCGCAATTACCTGCAGCAGTTCCTGCCGTCGGTATTGAGAAGTACATACACCAATAAAGAAGTGATCGTGGCTGATAATGCATCCACCGATGATTCGGTAACGTGGATGCAGCAAAATTTTCCCGATGTAAAAATCATTTCACTTAAAGAAAATCACGGTTTTGCGAAGGGCTATAATGAAGCGCTGGCATTGGTTCAAAGCGACTATTATGTATTGCTGAATTCAGATGTGGAGGTTGATGCCGGGTGGATAGAGCCCGTTATCGAATTGATGGCGGCTGATCATACTATCGGTGCCGCACAACCGAAAATACTTTCTTATACCAACAAGGATATATTTGAATATGCCGGTGCAGCCGGTGGCTGGATGGATTACTTAGGCTATCCTTTCGCCAGGGGCAGGTTGTTTGAAAGCTGTGAGAAAGATAAGGGGCAATATGACAATAACGCAGCCGTGTTCTGGGCCAGCGGCGCTGCTTTGTTTGTGAAAGCCGAACTTTTCCACCAGCTGAAAGGGTTTGACAATTATTTTTTTGCCCACATGGAAGAGATTGATTTTTGCTGGCGTTTGCAGCTTGCCGGTTATAACGTTTATGCCTGCCCGAAATCGAAAGTGTACCATGTCGGGGCCGGCACTTTGCAAAGGGAAAGTCCAAAAAAAACTTTCCTGAATTTCCGGAATAACATGATTATGCTGGCCAAGAACCTGCCATTTGCACAGGCCGCATGGAAAATTCCTTTGAGAATTTTTCTGGATGCCGTTTCAGGGTTTAAATTCCTGTTTTCAAACGGGGCCATTTATTTTTTTGAAGTATTGAAAGCCCACCTGGCTTTTACATACTGGCTGTTGTTCCGGAAAAGTGAAAGCAATTTTCCGCATCATAAAAGCAGGCCATTAAATGGCTGGTGGAAACAAAGTATCGTTTGGCAACATTTTATCAGGGGTAAAAAAACTTTTACGGAAATTGTTAAAAACAAAAACTGATTTTTTCAATCTATACATTATTTTTGCCCTGCAATTTAAAACTATGGAAGAAGTACAAGAATATAATGACCCCAAATTGAAAGATTTCGCTCATAGCTGGGTCAATTCATCGGTGTTCCTTTTTTACCTGCAGGTATTTTGTATTGTTGCTTTTCTGCTTGGCGGTTGTTATGGGTTATACACACATCGTTATAAGGGTAAACCGGAAGTAGAAGTTCCGGGTAATACCTTATATACTCCGCAATACAAATAATCAGTAAAATATTTTTATAAGAAGACTGCAAACCTTATTTTTGCAGTCCCTTAAAAGTTCTTACAGTTACAAAATGCGGAAGTAGCTCAGTTGGTAGAGCGCAACCTTGCCAAGGTTGAGGTCGCGGGTTCGAGCCTCGTCTTCCGCTCCGGCAAAATTCCATTCCTGCTTTACGGATGGAATTTTTTGTTTGGCCCCGGTGGCGGAACTGGTAGACGCGCAGGACTTAAAATCCTGTGACCCGCAACGGTCGTAACGGTTCAACTCCGTTCCGGGGCACTTTCCTGAAAAAATTGAAGCCGGTTAGCAAAAAACAGCTTTTTATTTTTTTGATACCGGCATTTGTTCCCTCATCAGCATCGTTGCGTCGCATTTCGTTCATCTGCTGTGCTGCCATTGTGCTGTTAAAGGGAAATTTTTATTTTTCGTTTAGCTGTTTTCGTAAACCTTTTTCAAATATTCCATTACATTTTTTTCTTCCTCTTCATGGTATTTAAAATTCATGGCATTAGCGGTTTCATGGGCAAACTCGCTGAATAATACAGCCATTTCAAATACAGCCTGCCAGATATTTTCCTTTTCCGCGTCAGGGTAAGTAGATAATATTTTTTTATACAGAGTCCGGTGAAGATGTATCTGCATATTTTTTCCTGCTTTGCCGAATGATACTGAAAAATGGGTTTGCAAACCAATATACCATTCAATCATTTTCATAAACATATTCCGTACAGGGATTTCAAGTATTTCTTTTGCATAGGTAACCTGATTCCGTAATAACCCTTTGGCTACATAAGTGCTTACCCACCAAAATTCATTGCAGCAATCGAGAAACTCTTTTTCTGCAGGCGGTTTTATGAGATAATCCTTTTGGGAAGGTTCAGGCAAATCAGCAAAAAGTTTGTCTTTATCGAGCAACACCATGGTTAAACTGTCTTTCACATAATCACTTTTTATTTTATTAACCGGGAAAAGGGTCAGGTCGATCCTGTTTCCGTCTTTGAACAGCATCAGATATTGAAAAGACGGATCTTTATTTGTTTCCCCGATATCCATCATCTTGGGCACTTGCAGAATAATTCTTTCCCCAAAAATATTTATCCAGTAGTGGTTGTCTAAAAATGAATTGATATGATGAACGAAACACACAATATCGAAATCCCGGAGATGATCTTTTTTTACGTCAGGGTTGGCCCTTGAACCATTCAGTACAACAGCCCTGATGCGTTCGTCGGCTGTGGCGACATGCATAATGAGATCTAATATTTCCTGTTCGGTTCTCATTATATTTTTTACGGTTTAGCTAACCGCAATCATAAATATACCATTTTTCGAAAGCCGGTTTCAGGATAAAAAAATGAAACCGCTTCCAGGTTAATGTGAAGCGGTTCACCATCGAGGACGGGGTTTAATTAATCTATACCCATACTACCTGTTATGTGATAGAGATTTTGGTTTGCTAATGGTAAACACTCTTGATAAGTTAAAGCCAAAACGAATAGCACCTTTGCTCCATTGATCGGTGGTTCCAAGCAGCAGCGCCCTTTCGTTCATTCCCTGGCTGTTTGAGAAATGCAGCTGGAAAACGTGCCCGCCGGTTTCAATATCAAAGCCAATGGAAAGCGGATCGGAATAAGTGCCTTTTTTCAATCCATAGGCTATATAATGATAATCGACCACAAAGGCCACACGCCTGGATAATTTAATTCTTGCCCCAATGCCCAAAGCATACACATCGTTTGATGTAGAAACAGAATCCACAAGGTTTTGGTGTACCATTTCGGGGGTTAGCTGCAAACTGAATGCTTCACTGAACTTCCTGCCAATGATAATGGCATTATAATAATTCAGCCTTGATGTAAAAAAATGAAATTTAAGTGTATCGGAAGGTGGCGCTTTTGTAGGGTCAAGTGTCATTGAGGTTACCAATACTATCGAGAACGGAAATGATCCCGGCCCTTTTGATTGCCACACCGGCCTGAACTTGATGAAACCATCAAGTTCTTTGCCAAGTGTGCTTCTGCCGATACCTACCATAAGGTTTCTTGAAATACCATAATCGAGACCCAGTCGCATTTTTGCTTCATCAAAACCGTAAAAATTACTTACGCCTTCATTCACCAAACCAAAACGGTGGAGGATGCGAAAGTCCAGCACACCTGCCCCTAAAAACTCCATCGACTGTCCGCTGATCACACGCGTTGATTTAAATGCATTGGCAATATATTCTTTATGGGGCCTCTCTTCACCAAGTAACTGCAACAAATCCTGTGTTTGTGCAGGAGCCGCTTTTTGTTGCTGTGCAGGCGCAATACTTGTTTGGTTTTGTACATTCTGTGATGTACTTTTCTGTGCAGGCGCCTGCATATTTTTTGTAGTATCTACTGATGCCTTTTGTTGTACAGCAGGCTTCAATGGCAAACTCTGCCGGGAGCTTTTTTGTGGAGTGCTTTGTGCATTTTTTGTAACTGTTTTTTGCTGCCCTTTCTGCTGCGTTGCCTTTTTTTGCTGCGTTTTTTGCTCTGGGTTTTGATCAGGGTTTTGTTGCCCCCGTACTGTATTCAAAAAGCAAAACAACAGGAAGCCGTATATACCAAGTAGTTTGGAAAATTTCATGTCCGAGCTTGTTATGGTGTTAACTAAGGGTAAATGAGTGTAAACCGATCAGCTTTTTAGCGGATCAAGAGAGCAGTCCACTGAAATTTTGGTTTCGTTGGAAATATTTTCCTTAACCAAGCCAGGAATGCTGATGTTAAAATCTGACAGCATAATAATGAAGTCAGAATTCATCATCAATTTCCCTTTCTCAATGATTATTTTGCCATTAGCTTCTACATCTTTATCCTTTCCGTGCAATGTCATTTTCCCCTTTACTTTCACATCATAAATACCGTCTTTAGCATAGTTGACATTTGAGTTATTCAATATCTGCCCAACAAACTGGCATTTCGGGTATTTATCGCTTTCTACATAATTTTCATTAAAGTGTTCCTGCATCAGGGCTTTTTCAAACTCAAAAGCTTTCATCATTACTGCCATTTGCAGATCGCCGGTTTTCGTATCTATCACTGCAATGGCTGTTCTGTTGGTGGCTTCCACTTTTTCCAGTTTTGCCGAAGCATTGAAATACACTTTACCGGATTTGGTAAAAAATTTGTCTTGAGCGTTTGCTGCCGTCATGGCGCAAACCAGTGTTGTCGCGAAGAGGAAGTTTTTCATAATAAAAATTGTTTAGATATAGATTTTTCGATAAGCTATTTTTTTAAGTATGTACTTATTACACACCGGTTCATCTGGATGTCGGATCCCAATAAGCCTGTTTCATCTTTGTTGTACCCGGTAAAAATTCCTTTTACAGATGTTATTGTTCCTTCTTTGAGTTGCAGGGCTTCGTTCTTTTTGGTAGAATCAATAGCGCAGCGTATTGAAGAAGGATTACCTGTTTCGGCAACTACAACTGTAAAAAAATCCTGATCATCTTTTTCAACTTTTTTTACCGTGCCTTTTACTTCGATGATTTTACCGATATACTTTTTTGTTGCACCGGAATCATTCGTTGCAAATTCGTGCAACAAGTCAGGAGCCCCGATAATAAAATCGGCCTTTTGTGTAACCATGTCCGGGTTGCCCCTGAAAAATTCATAAGTGCCGAAGGCGCCTCCTGTAACAAAGAGGAAAGCAAAAACAATCAGTATAATTTTTTTCCTGCTCATGGGTTTTGTTTTAATTATTAGGTGTTCCGTTACTGATCCAGCAGGTTATTGTCTGAATCTGTGCCGATGTCAGGCTCGATCCCAGCGGCATACGTCCTGCAAGTATGGAAGCCTGCATTTGCGAGGCGGCATTTTTCATTTCGTCGTAAGTGGTCAATGCGCCCGGCCCGTTCGTACTGCCCGATCCGTGGCATCCAGAACCATTGCTGCAACTTGCCGTTATAAGCGGACTTACATCAGTGCTGAAACTATAATTCTGACAGGTGCCCCCGGATGTTTTTGGCGGGGTCAATAATTGTTCCTTGTCGTAATAACAGGCTGACATTCCTACTACCAATGCTAACAGTAATAATTTTATCTTCATAAGAATGGAATTAATTATTTGGCGCTCCTTTATTTATCCAACTGCTGATTGTGCTTAACTGGCACGATGATAATGATGAACCACCAAGTGGCATGGCATTATAACCGGAGGCATGGCTGATATCGCCCCATAGTTTTCCGTTGCTAACCTCTGCAGATACACCGGAATAAGTGGTAAGATCAACTCCACCTGATGGAGAAGAGCCCCCATGACAACCTGTACAATAAGTTTGTAAAATGGGCACAACGGAGTTTGAATAAGTAACATTACTGGTGTCGCAGGATTTTTGCGTGCAACTATTATTCAGTGCACCCTGAGATATCCAGGTTTTTATCAGGTCAAGCTGCGTTGCAGTAACGGCAGGATGCCCTTTTGGTGGCATCTGCCCGCCTGAAATAATGCTAACCAGTTTACTTCCCGTTGGGTTACCTGCCTTTACAATTTTCATAATGCCTGTGTAGGTATTCAAAGTGTATTGTCCGGCATCACCACTGGATTTACCATCGTGGCAACCGGAAGTAGCACAACTTGAATTCAACAACGGAAGAATGGTGTTGGCAAAATAAACAGTGTCTGCACTACAGGAAGAACCGGTATCAACAGGGGGCGGAGGAGGTGGGGGAACAGTAACTACTGTGGTATCACCTGTACCGCTTGTTTTGGGAAATTGAATTTGATGCTGGCAACTAATACTAACGAGAATAATTAAAACGAATAGCGATAGAATCAGATAGGTCACTTTCATAAATCTCGGATTTTTATAGTGTTTGGATTATCAGTTAAAAAATAAAACAGTTTGGTTTGAAACTGTTTTATTTTTTGTACAATAATTTTTAGTCAACATCAATAAATTCATTTGATTGTATATTCCAGAGCTATACAATTCGTACGGTTAGGTGCGTGGGTAAAGAAATAACTGATAGTATTTCTTGTCATAAAACAAGAAAATCCTGAAAACCCCTACGCAAAAAAATATTTTTTTAAAATAATTTATTGAAACCCAATGCGTAATTTTTTATACTAAATTTATCGCCGAAGAAATTATTGATGACCTTAATACTTAAGCCTGGCCGATGTTTTCAGATAATGAAAAAAAACATGAAGAATTTAAAACAGCATTTGAGGCGCATTATAATGCACTTTGTAATTATGCGCTCGGATTTTTAAGCGACAAAAATATAATTGAAGATATTGTTCAGGAAGTTTTTGTAAAGGTGTGGGAGAAGAGACAAGATATTATAGGCTCCCCATCCATACGATATTATTTGTTTACTGCAGTTCGCAATAATTGCCTTTCGCAAATTGAACAAAATAAAAAGGAACAATTTGTGCAAAGCGATCAGGCTGATAAAGAACTGTCCACAATGCCCGATGAAAAGCAGGATGAAAACAATTCTTATTTTCACCTGGTTAAAAGAGCAATGTCTTTGTTACCTCCAAAGTGCAAAGAAGTTTTTTTACTAAGCAGGGTCAGCGGCCTTTCGTATAAAGAAATTGCACAATCGCTCGGGATTTCTATAAAAACAGTGGAAAACCAGATTGGTAAAGCACTCAAAATTTTAAAAAATTTTGTAAAAAGCAATAGACCTCTTGTTCTTTTCTTCGTATTAACATGTTTTCAGTCAATTATTAACAATAACGTAGGGGGTTTTGTAAAAAACCTGTTTTTTTAATAGACATAGTTATGATGAGCAACGAACATATGGAGGAGATTATTTACAGGAGGCTGAATAATGAAGCGACTGCAGATGAAGAAAAAGAGCTTCTGGCGTGGCTGAATGAAAGCCCGGATAACCGTCATGATTACGATGAATTGGAAAGAATATGGAAGGAAAGCGCCAGGCTTGCCTACGATACATATTTTGATAGAACCAAAGCATGGGAAGTGGTTGAAAAAAAAATTTCAACAACTGCCTATGTGAATAACCATACTTCAAAAAAAATACCATTCCACTTTGTGAAAATTGCAGCGTCAATGGTTATACTCATTGCAGCAGCTTCATTGGTTTATTATTATTATCATTCGAATCAGAAAAAGGATGCGCTCATCAGCATAGCGGCTTCGGGGGCAAATAAAAAATTAAGATTACCCGACGGAAGTTTTGTGACGCTGAGACAAGGCAGCAGTATCAGGTATCATGCCAATTTTGGCATGAATAAGCGTGATCTGAATTTATCGGGAGAAGCGTATTTTGAAATTTTGCATAATGAAGCTGCACCTTTTACAATATTTACCCGTAAATGTGTTATTGAAGATATCGGAACTTCCTTTTTTATCAGGTCAACTGATAATGAAGAACGTGTTTTTGTGGAAACAGGAACGGTAAAAGTTACTGACAAATCTGATAGTTCAGTTGCAGTTATTCTTAATAAAAAACAAGCTTCAAAATTTGTTGGCAAAGTATTTGAGACAGACAGTGTCACGGACGATAATTACTTATCTTGGAAAAGCGGTTTGTTGAAGTTCGATAATGTATCTTTAAAAAAGATGGTTGCTGAGCTGAATAATTATTACAAATCAAATATTGTACTATCCGGCGCATTGGAATCAACAGGGGATAGCATTCGAGTAAACCTAAGTTTTGAAGGCAACAGCCTTAACCAGGTACTCGATGAAATACACATGGTAACCGGGTTGACTGTTCAGCAAAGCAAGGATAGTATAGTCATTTTGAACGAAAAATAATATAGCAGGCCGGCTGAATATAATTTTACAGAAACCTTTATCGGCAAATTATCGTCCCGTGAAATAAATTACCATAAACGACATATCCTAATCGCTTGATGAGGCTCTTCATCTTATTAATAGCTAACCTGACCTTCTGTTTGGCAGTGAGGCCTTGTATTGCCCAAAAAAAGGATTTGCTTTCCCGCGCATATCAGCCTGATCAGAAAAAAGCTACAGTTAAATCTTTTCTCAATGATATCAATGCCAAAACTGGGGTTGTTATTGAATTTTCTTCAAATAATATTGATCTTGAAAAAGTCATAGAAACAGATAATAAGCAGAAGTCCATCGGCCAGGTTCTTCAAAAAATACTGGAAGGACAGAAAATCAGGTTGCTTGAAAAAAATAATAAACTCATACTTGCTCCTTCTTCAGAAATCATCAACACAGATGATTTAGTGCCATCTTATGTCGTATATGGTTTTGTAAAAGAGAACGACAGTAAAGAACCGATGATTGATGCAACCATTATGGAATCCGGTAAACAGAAAGCCGTTATTACGAATGCACATGGTTATTTTAGTTTTAGTTTGCCGGAGGGAGATCATGAATTACTGGTCTCTTATGTTGGGTACGCGCAAAAAAAAATTGAACTGTCTCTGCATTCAAATACAAGGCTTGATTTTGAACTTGCCCCCCATGCTATTATGCAGGAGATTTATGTAACTACGGATGATAATCTTAAGAAAAACGGCTCGGACAAAATACCGGATGCCAATGGAGATAACTACAATTATTTTTTAGGCGAAAACGACCCTGTCCGTTCTGCGTATACATTACCCGGGGTTTTAAATGTGTCGCAAAATTTGAGCAGCATGCTGGTTAGGGGAGGAGGGCCTGATGAAAACCTCTTTTTGATGGATGGTACACAGGTGTATAACCCTTCGCATATGCTGGGCGCACTCTCCATAGTTAATCAGACTGCACTGAAAAGTATGCAGTTTTTTAAAAATGATTTCCCTGCAAAATACAGTGGTTCGCTTTCATCTGTAATGGATGTGTATACCAAGGATGGTAATATGAAAACCTGGCAGGGTGAAGCAAATGCCGGCATCCTGTCCGGCTCATTAACAGTGGAAGGGCCGATTGTTAAAAATAAGACTGCGGTGATGGCTTCCTTCAGGCATAGCTGGCCTTCGCCTTTATGGAACCAGTCACAAATTAACATTCAGCCGGATTTTTATGATGTTGATGCCAAGTTAACGCAGCTCATCAATAAAAATAACAAACTGATGCTGAATTTTTACAATGGGCTTGATAAAATCAACCAGACATCCAGTAATACGGATAATCTTCATGAATGGGGCAACACATTAGGTTCTGTAGGTTGGAATCATTTGTTTGGAGCTAAATCTTTTATTAATATTTCTGCTGATTACAGCAAGTATCACAATTTAGGAGGGTATAAATACAGTTTGCTGAATGATGAAGAAGAGACTGTGCAGACGAGATCGTTGGGCACGATGTCTTCCATTGAACATTACAAGGCGAAGCTGCAGGCGGAGATTTATATTACCAATAAAACAAGGTTAAATACAGGGGCTGAATATAAGCATAGTATAGTTAAGCCGTTTGAAACAAAAATCACGCAACACCTCGAAGACAATAAAAGTGGATTTACATCTTTTACCCCACTTGCATTCGATGAAATATCCGGATATGGAGAATTGGAGTGGAAACCCCTGAGCAGGATGGTTATCAGGCCGGGTTTTCATTTGTCTGAATATATGTTTGACAGTTATGCTAATCTTTCTTTTCAGCCCCGCTTTTTCATCAGCTATAAAATAAACCATAAAAATAATCTGTTCGCATCCTATAACCAGATGACGCAATTCCTGCATCTGGTTACTAATCCTTATGTCGGATTAAATGCGGATTTTTGGGTTCCAAGTACAGCTGCTTTATTGCCTGAGCGGAGCGAATCGTACAATCTTGGATATTCATTTAACAACAGGAAAGGATTGCTGTTCTCTGTAACGGGTTATTATAAATCGCTTGTCAACGTTACGAATTACGCCAATGGTGCTACATTATTCATCAATCAAAATAACTGGGAACAGAATATTGAGTCAGGTAAGGGATGGAGTTATGGTGTTGAATCCATATTGCAATGGTCTTCAAACAAAATAGCATTGCATATTTCATATACGTTGTCGTGGAGCTGGAGACAGTTTGCTGATATTAATAACGGGAATAAATTTCCTTACAAATATGATCGCAGGCATGTGTTGAATGCCGGTGCTGTTATTCATATCAGCAAACGATTTGATGTGTCAGGTCTGTGGTCTTTTTCCACAGGGGATGCGGTTTCATTACCAGATTATATTTATCCTGATTATAACGCTGCGCAGCAGGAAACCAATCCTGATGACTTGCTGAAAAATTACCGTTTCCTGTACCAGTTCACCGGTACCAATCAATATCGTGCGGCGAACAATCAGCGACTTGATGCTGCACTAAGCTATCATAGTTTGAACGAAAAAAGATTGCAACTGCTGATCACGGCAGGAGTATATAATATCACCGGTTCACCTGATCAATATTCCTATGACCTGTTAGGCTCATTAACTACCAAGAACATATTGATACAAAATAATATCGTTAACTATATGATGATCCCTTATTTATCTGTTACGCTGAAATTCTGAATATGGCAATTGATAAATTTATATTATTTAATAGATGGAGATACGGTAACATCGTTTTTGATGTTGTCATAATATTTCTGTCTGTATTTATTTTTTCCTGCACAAAAAGCGGTTACAATACTAAAAGTCTTCCTGATAAATTAGTGGTGCTGGCAGAAATAACAGCTGGCGATACGGCAAATATTCCTATTGGCAGTACACTTGCTGCAGGAACTGGGAATACAATCATATTTTCAAAACTGGATAATGTTGATGCAATTATCACCGGGCAGGGTGCGGGTACGCAAACATTATTACTCAATACAACGTCGGATTTTACATCAAACCCGATGGCTGTATATTCAGGCACATCTGTATTTGTTAATAATAATACTTATACCTTATCTGCAACAGATCCTTTGTTAGGAAGTATCGAAGCAACCACTGTTGTACCTGATAGTTTTTCAGCAAAGAAAACGGAAACCGAAACGGATGATCTCAATGGCAAAAAAGTGTTACGTTTTGCATTTACAATCAATGATGCTGCAGCGCAAAAAAATTATTACATATTCGATGCGGTAAAGCAATTGGTAAATACCTTTAAGTATTTTTACTGGCAGGGAACAAGGTATGATTATAATACGCAACAAGGTTATAATTTATACCAGCAGGTACAAAATAACCCTAATGTGGTTTTATATACGGATACCATACTGACGCATCAATATCTTCAGCTAAATGTTTTTACCAGGGATAATAACACGGCAAATGCGGGAATTGGCACTTTAGACAGTGCCTATAGCAGAATTTTTATCACCGACTCGTTATTTAACGGCCATCAGTACGAAACGGAATTTTATATTTCAAGAGATTATTTCAAGGCGGCAGATTCTACTCAGAAGGGTGTTGTACAGGTAAGGGTAAAATCGGTAAGTAAAGAATTGTATGACTACCTCTTTCAATATGAAAGGTATAACCTGAATTTCGGGAATTTTCCTGTTGGTAATTTGTCATCGCCACAAGGTAATATAAAAAACGGCTTTGGTATTTTTGGCGGTTCTGCCAGAAAACAATGGTCATTTTATTACGATTCTTTATAGCTAACCGCGGTATTATTTAGTATAAGCTGTTTGCATAGGTGCCGGTGGTAACAAGGGGACCCAGGCCGAATAAAGTTCTTTCAGTAAACGAGTGCGGCGTAAGAATGTTAAACGATATGCCCGATACAGGGCACAAAAAAATTAATTTGTTGTTGGTTCCAGCTTAGCCAATTCCTCTTCAGAAAAAATCCTCGATTGTATAAAAAACCGGACGCCCAGGGGAATTTCAAGTGAGAAACTGCTTCCACGGCCCGGTGTTACATCCAATATGAGCTGGGTATGTTTCCAATATTCAAACTGATCTTTATTCATATAAAATTTGCAGCCTGCTACATTACCAAGATATACATCGCTGTTGCCGATTTTAAATTCACCTTCTGCAAAACACATGGGTTGCGATCCATCGCAGCAACCGCCGCTTTGATGGAACATCAACGGGCCATGCATTTGTTTTAATTTTTCAATCAGTTCAACTGCTTTGCCGGTTGGTATAACACGTTTTATCATCACCATTTTTTTAAAGATAAAACAGCGGCTTATAGCCGCTGTCTGCCGCTAATGCTGCATTGCCGGTTTTGCCTGCTCTGTTAAAAAAATCCCAGCTTGCTTTTGCTGTATGATATCAGCATATTTTTTGTTTGCCGGTAATGGCTCAGCATCATTTTATGTGTTTCCCGACCAAAGCCTGATTTTTTATAACCTCCGAATGGAGCGTGAGCCGGATAGGCATGATAACAGTTTACCCAAACCCTTCCTGCCTGGATAGCCCTCGGAACCTGGTACATTTCATGGGCATCTCTTGTCCACACACCAGCGCCTAACCCATACAGGGTGTCGTTGGCGATTTGTATTGCTTCCTCGGTAGTTTTGAAAGTGGTAACACAGGTAACAGGCCCAAAAATTTCTTCCTGGAAAACACGCATTTTATTATTTCCTTTCAAAATAGTCGGCTGAATATAATAACCGTGTTCCAAGCCACTGTTTTGATGGTAAGCTTCCCCGCCTGCTAAGACCTGTGCACCTTCCTGCTTGCCGATTTCCAGATAACTGAGAATTTTTTTGTACTGATCTTCAGAAGCCTGTGCGCCCATCATCACTGTTTTATCCAGTGGGCTGCCCATCTTAATGGCTTTGGTGCGTTGAATGACACGGGCCATAAATTTGTCATAAATATTTTCATGTACTAAAATACGGCTTGGACATGTACACACTTCGCCCTGGTTTAATGCAAACATTACAGCACCTTCAACAGCTTTGTCAAAGAAATCATCATCTTCAGAGGCAACAGATTCAAAGAAAATATTCGGGCTTTTACCACCAAGCTCCATGGTAACGGGAATCAGGTTTTCTGATGCATATTGCATGATAAGCCTGCCTGTTGTGGTTTCTCCGGTAAATGCCACTTTTTGTATTCTCGGAGATTGAGCAAGCGGTTTTCCGGCCTCAGGGCCAAAGCCGGTTACCACATTCAATACTCCTGCAGGAAGGATATCCTGTATCAGCTCCATCAGGCATATAATACTGGTTGGCGTTTGTTCTGCGGGTTTCACCACCACGCAGCATCCGGCAGCGAGAGCAGGGGCAATTTTCCATGCAGCCATCAGTAAAGGGAAATTCCAGGGAATGATCTGGCCAACCACACCAATCGGCTCATGAAGATTGATGCTTACTGTTGTTTCATCATGTTCACTGATAGTTCCCTCTTCGCTTCTTATTACCCCTGCGAAGTAGCGGAAATGGTCTATGGTCAATGGCAGATCTGCAGCCATCGTTTCGCGTATTGCTTTTCCATTGTCAATGGTTTCTACTGTTGCGAGGTATTCGAGATTATTTTCGATGATTTGTGCAATCTTCAATAATAGATTACTTCTTGAAGCTGCTGCTGTTTTGCTCCAGCTTGGGAATGCTTGGTGTGCTGCGTCAATAGCTTTTTCAACATCTTTTGCATTGCCGCGTGCTGCTTGAGTGAAAACTTTCCCGTCAACAGGCGAAATGTTGTCAAAATACTCACCGCTTTCAGGAGCAACCCATTCGCCGCCAATAAAATGGTTATATCTTTTTTTAAATGCCGGACGGGCCGCCACATCTGGCTTTGGCGCTGCAATTGTTGTAGTACTCATATGGAAGTTTTTAATCGTTGATGAATACGCTAATTTTTTGAAAAGATTTAATTCTTTTGATGACAATCATACTTTTCTATAGCACGATTGTACCTGTTTTTTTGTAGCTTGCCTGAAGCGGGGTAAACTTGAAGAATATAGTGAAGGGGAATGCTGAAGTGGTTGGAGGTTTTCCTTATCCGATATTCTCTGTTTGATGTTCGGTATTTAAAAAGCAGTAACAAATAATCAACAAGGAGAGGTGAACATTGAAATAAATCGCGGCTTCATTATTCGATGTTCCTTTTTCAGTCTTCCATATTTAAAACGATCGCTGTGCCTGTAAAAAGTTGTTTAAATAAAGTTGATCTTACCCATCCGAAATACCTGCAAACTCTGGTAGAAAACCGGCGCATTTTTAACCTAAAAAACTGCGAGTTGAATATTTTTGAAAGCTACCAGCAGGCATACCGCGTACCACTTACTTTCAATGATTTTGTGGTTACCAGTATGATTAGGGGAAAGAAAATAATGCACCTCTTCAATGAACCGGCCTTCGACTATTTACCCGGAGAAACCGTGATTGTTCCCCCTAACGAAACGATGATTATTGATTTTCCTGAAGCAGAATTTAAAAATCCTGTTCAGTGCGTCGCTCTTGCCGTTGATGCAAAATATGTGAATGATACCATTCAATACCTGGATGAATACTATAACAGCAATAAAGATGAGACCAATAACTGGAAATTGCAGTTTAACCAATATCATTTCTCAAATGATAATGAGATTACGGATGTGATTAATAAAATCATCAGGGTTTGCAGCAGTAGCGATAAAACAAAAAATATTTTTGCCGACCTGAATTTAAAAGAATTGCTGATTCGCCTGATACAAAGCCAACATTTACGTCAGGTGGCTGTGGAAAGTAGCGATTACTCCAATCAAACACGCCTGCATTATATACTAAACTATATACAGGAGCATTTGTCGGAAAAAATTTCTATTAATCTACTTTGCAGAAAAGCATATTTAAGCAGGAATATTTTTTTCAAATGGTTTAAAGAACAGTCAGGAGTCAGCCCGCTGGAATATATCAACAATGAAAGGGTAAAACTTGCTAAACAAATACTTTCAGATCCCAAAAATGATCTTCAGACAGCAAGTCTTCTCAGCGGTTTTAACGATGTGAATTATTTCGTCCGAGTATTTAAAAAAGTTGAAGGCATTACACCTGGTGTGTACCAGGCTTGCGTCAATACATCAAACTGATGGTCACAAGTCAAACTTGATTTTATCAGCAGCAATCAGCGAGGGTACTTTTCTGGCGACGGTATGAATTACAGTTGCTGCTGCAGGTATAGCCTGCGGGCCCGATTTACAAAATATTGAAATAATCTATAATAAACTTGAAATGCTTTCCAAATAAAAAAGTCGTTAACAAAATACCGTTAAAAAACGGTTATTAGTTCCCGTTAAAAGACGGGTTTTAAAAATACCCCTTTCGGAAATATTGTTGGTATGTAAAAAAAGTTCAACTTTATATTAGTTCTCTTTTATATTACTCATAATGCTGAACGATTAATCTTTTCTGTCAGAGAATTACCAAACTATTTTTCCTTAACTATTTCTGTGAGGTGAATCCATAAGCCTCACAGATCTTTAATTCCTGAAATAAAAAGACTGTGCTAACCGCCTTCGCAGTTGTTGACATAGCCAAGGAAGCACACATTAGTCCGCCAAAAATGCATCAACATTAACAGGGGCACGGGATATTTTCATTTCCCGGACTTTACCTGCCTGTAATGAAGTGATAAAAGTCTGGTACTTTTGATTTAAGCAATTTGCCTATCGACAAGGCCAGTGTCAGTACTGCAGCAAATGAAACAATATTGAATAATAGCGTAAAATATTTATTGATGAGAAACGGCTCAAGGCCGATTTTCAACATGAATCTTTGAACCAGGCCGAAGAGGAACATGTTTATTGCAAAAAGGAAAAATGAATATGTTTTGTTTTTTTGCAGGTATTTCACAATCCGGCTATGTATGTGTGCATCTATTAAATTATATACTGCAACCAGGAAAAAGGTGGCTATAACAATTTTCAAAACAATCGCCCATATACTTGTGTATTGAATGTGAATTGTTTCTGCCGCAGCTGCGGTACTGATGATAATTGTTGCCCCGGTTGCCCACATATTCAATGGAACTTTGGGGACGGCAACTTCATGATAACCCATGAAACAACCGAGTAGGTAAAAGGGAAGAAACCTCGGCTGAAAAAAAAGACCGAACCAACTGAATGCGTATGCGGCAATGATAAACAAAAAAACAGCGATAAAAGCAATTTTATTTTTTAGAAAAAAATAGATAATAAAATTAAATGGTATAATAAAAACAAGATTTTGTAAATACCAGAAATTTACTAAGGGTGGATTTTTAAACACATAAACAAAATTTTTTAAGTTGATAGACAACACGGGGCCATACCAATAAGTTGCATGGAAGAACCTGATGAAAATCTCCTTCATGGCATAGTATGCCAGGAAGAAAGTGATGGTCCAGAATACATATGGCACAATTAAACTGCCTACCCTTGCTCTCAGTTTTCCCAGGAAATCGAATTTCTCTTTCGTTCTATAAAAAAAAAGATAACCAGATATTATTGCAAGACATGGCGAGGTCAGTTCGAAAAAGAAACTTACCAGGCTGAAGTCTACTTTCACTCTTGCCATGAATAAATTTATTGCCCAATGGTTAAATAGAATGAGATGAATAATCAGAAACCTGACTTCATCAATATGGTAAAGATTTCTTTTCATACTTTTTTTACAACAGATCACGGTTGCTTTAATTTGAAAATTTGAAGAGACTGTACTACTCTTTTACTTAATAAAAAAATGAGGTGCGATCTTGCAACAGAGGCCTTATAGGAATAGGCTATACCAGAGATAGTAATGAGATAGTATAAAAATATTAATGGCTTACAGATTTAAAGCCATTATGATTTTAAGTTTAGGTTAATTGTTTATAAGCTATTACCGGTTACTGGAAGAAATGTTATCTCAGTTTTATAAAATTGTCAATTCTTGTTATTTCAGCTATTAATAAAAGAATAGAGGGTAGATTTACCTGAAAGTGAAGAAAAAAAGGTATTGCTTCTTATAATAAATAAATTGATGCTGTAAGGTTCTTTATTGTCGAAATGAAAAAGTATGCTTAATTTTTTTGCAATTGTTTTTTTCAGGTTCAGGATGCTTCTGAAAGACGACCTCAGCGCTATCGGCCTGGTAACTTATTTTCTTTCTCTCAATATTTTTACCATTCTCGGCAGTTATAAATACCTGTTTCAACATTCCCATCTCAGTGATGTGCCCATTGCCTATGCATTACTGATAATGATAGCAACCGGGCTTTTTACCAGGTTTGTATTGTTGCAGGGGTTCTTCACCGGAAATATGTTTAAAGAGTTCCGTGAAAACCTGATAGCGAAAACAAAGAAAGGCAGGTGGTTAACAATGATCTATGCTGTTTTGAGTTTTGTACTGATGCTTGCAGTTGTGTAGGGTAGATAGACAAGCCAAAATGAATAGGAAGGAGAACCAATGTTAGCGCACACATTTTTTGCAGATAATTTTAACTCACATGCATACTGCGATTTTATTCATGGCAAAGATTTGCGCAGGCTTATATTATTTGAATAATTTCTCAACAAACAGGTTCAGCACTTCCACAAAAATCAGAACGATAATAATCCATTCAAGAAGGTTGCTGTTCCGGTACTGCATAATGTCTTTAAACAATTCCAGGTTTTCTTTCACTATCCCCAATCCTTCTTCTATATTTTTAAATCTTTCCTGCAAATCAAAAGTACGCTTCAGGCCCTGGTCGATTTTGTTAAGGTTTTCATTTTCCCAGGTTTCTTCCGGCGAATCGAAGATGTAAAGATTTTCAGTAATCCGGTTTTTGAGATAAAGTGTTTTGCCTATATATTTTGTCAGGTTAGGCCCTGATATATCAAGTTTGCCTTTGCGTTCCAGCACCTGGGTGTGATTATTGGTTTCTTCAAGAAGCTTATTGGTCTGTTCCGAATAATAATCGAGCGCTACGGACTGAGATACATTCAGCATAGTCAGGCGCAATACTTCAATATCGGCATTTACAATTTCGATTTTATTATATCCGAATTTATTCTCCTTTGCATCTGTTTCAATTTGAAATTCTTCACTCAAATGTTCCGCAAATAAATTTTTGCAAAAAGGATCAATCAATTGAAGAAACTGCCCGATTTGTGTTTCGTCATAGTTCAAGAAGCAAACAACCCCGTATTTGAATACATAAATAAATTCGTCGTGGCTGGTTTTATAAAACAATTCGTCTGCATCGTTATGATACAACTCGGCTTTAAAAAAAGATTTGAAGGATTTGATATCGATACTGTCAGCTATCTGATATGATAATACCTGTAACATACAAAATGCCTTACTTCGGCTGGTTGATTATTCAATACACAAAGTAAGGCATACTTATTGAACCGCGAAATCAATACAATAAGGCTACAAATTTAATTTGAGCCCGAGAGCAGGGTAGGGTTGAATGGGTACTCCTGTTATTTTAACCGCCGGCACTTTTTCCATTTCCAAAAATGCATTTGCCCTCATTGCTTTTTTATGAAAATGCGAACCAACAACTAAAAGCGGAATACTTCCTAATGAGCAGAGTGTACCAGCGTATATCAGCACTAAACCGGCAACTTGTTTTGAGTTTACATCAACCTGATTATTGTCATTGTATTCTTTGGTGCCTTCGGAAAAAAGAATGATGCCCCCTGTTAGCATGCCAACACCTGAACCCAGCATAATAAATCCTGCTGTTTTCAATTTGCGGCTTTTTTCCATGTAATCGTCATAAGTGTGGATGCGCCTGTAATTGTTTTCGTTAAGGCGTTGACCGAAACTGGTAATAAACATAAGCGTGGCAAGCAAAACGGCAAGAGATTTCTTCATAATTGATTTTTTAAGGTTTATGAAATAAACGCATTTTAAATACAATATATTATAATATTAAATTTTTTCCACCTCTCCAACAACAAAAACGCTTCCGCAAATGATGATGAGGTCTTTTTCCCCGGATTGAGAAAGCGCTTCTTTTAAGGCCTTGTTCACTTCACTGTAATGCATACCCGAAAGGCCGGATTTTTTACCCTTTTCAAATAGTTCGTTTTCAGGCAATGCTCTTGGAATCAGGGCTTTTGTAAAATAATAATGTGCATGCTTAGGCAGTAAATTCAATATTTTTTCTATATCCTTATCTTTTGCGAATCCTATAATTAGATGAAGTTCTTCATGATCCGTTATTTCGATTTGTTTAATGAGTTGTTTAATGCCGTCTTCATTGTGGCAAACATCTAGTACTACCAGCGGCTTTTCATGAATGATTTCCCACCTGCCGTGAAGGCCGGTGAGTTGTTTAACCTGTTTTAATGCTTTTTGGATATCTGTTTCCGTTATACTGAACCCTTTTTGCCTTAGCATGCCTATGGCTTCAAGGGTGGTAACGAGATTTTTAGTTTGATAAAGCCCGGGCAGATCAAGGTGATAATGTTTTTTCTCATTAGTTATTGATGAGGTGACTTCTGCTATGAGTGCATGTTTGCTCATTTCCCAGTCTGCTACAAAATGATGCTGACTGGCAAAGCTCAGTGCGGCATTTTCTTCTTTTGCTTTTTCCCGGAAAATAGCTGCTGTGGCTTCCTGGTATTCTCCTATAACAACAGGCGTGTTTTTTTTAATAATGCCTGCTTTTTCAAAAGCAATTTTTTGCAAGGTATCGCCAAGAATATTCATGTGGTCATAGCTGATGTTGGTGATCACCGAAAGTTCAGGATTAATAATATTGGTGCTGTCTAACCTGCCGCCAAGGCCTACTTCTATAATAGCCATATCCACTTTCTGTTCGGCAAAATAACTGAAAGCCATAGCAACTGTTATCTCGAAGAATGACGGGTTGATGTTTTCGATCAGCTGTTTCATTGTTTCCACAAAGCGAACGACAAAATCTTCGCTTATCCATTCTCCGTTTACTTTTATACGTTCCCGAAAATCTTTTAAGTGAGGTGATGTATACAGCCCTGTTTTATAACCGGCAGTTTGCAGAATGGCGGCCAGCATATGGCTGGTGGACCCTTTTCCATTAGTTCCCCCGACATGTACAGACTTGAATTTCGTGTAAGGATTTCCGTTAGCTTTACACAGAGTTATGGTATTGGTTAACCCTTCTTTCATAGCTGCTGAACCAATACGGCTGAACATCGGGAGGCGCGAAAAAAGATAGTCTATAGTTTGGGTATAATCCATAACCGGCGAAATTATGAAATCCTGGTTGTCGGTAAATAAGAAGATTGTGCAGGAGCAGAATTAAAAATTACCTGCGAGCTTATAAGACCTGTAGTTTTAACAAAATGAGGAATATTTGTTTTCATAGTTGCAGAATAGGATATCGAAAGTACAAGTGAGTGACACAACGATGCCGGGTAAAGTGAAAATGCCTGTTACATAATGATATCAGCACCTGATTCCAACTGCGGATCTTTTTGTTTCTTTTTCAGTTTCATGCCAAATAAAATCCTTGTAACAATAAATGGCCTGATGAAATAATGATAAGCGATGAACACTGACAGGAAGCTGCATAAAGTTAATACCGTCAGTTTCATGAAAGCAGGTAGTTGCCATTGTACAACATAATATCCTAATGCAACTATGATAGTTTGATGAATAATATAAAGGGGATATACCGCCTGGTTGGCATATTGTAAAAAAGAATTTGTGAAGTTCAGGTATCTTTTTACAAAACCTGCTGCCGCCAGGATTATCAGCCATATATGCAAGGCGTTTAATGTACCATAAACAAAGAAGCGATTATTTTTTTGTTTAGGTATATTAAAATTCCACCAATAATTATAAAAGAGCAGGATAATACAAATTGCAGCGAATGATAAAAACAGGAACCTGTATTTTTCGCAGGTAAGCCAGAAACGGTCGCTCGATGCCACCATATAGCCGTAAATTACCAGCGTGAGGGAAAATATAAACAGAAACCAATCGTCGAGCAGGCTTTGCTGTTCGGGGTATTTAAGATATAGTGTATAATAATATACAGCGAGTGGAATGCACATGAATATTGCCACAAACGGGTTTGATAATTTATCGGCGAAATATTCTTTGAACTGCCGTAAGGTTTTTATTTTGAACAAAGCAAATACTGGTAATAAAAGTATACAGTAAACGAAAAGATAGGTTACAAACCACATATGGCTCCAGGTAAGCGTCCCTTCCGGATAAGGTATCATTCGCCATACGGAAGGATAAAAACTAAAGTATGAGCCGGTAACCTGCCCTTTTTGCAAACGTTCGAAGTATACCTGTAAAGGAATTGTAAAGAACATGGCAAAGAGAAGTGGGATCAATAACCTGATTATTCTTTCTCCGGCAAACGCTATAACAGTCCTTTTTTTCAAAGAGAAATGAATACCTGCTCCTGACACAAAAAACAATAACGGTATGCGCCATTGGTGCATCCATCATATTAAACGGCTTAGTGAAACAGAATGATCTTTATTCTTTACTTCCCATCCAAAAATTACAAAAGGCATAGCGCAATGAAAGAAGATGAGTATAAAAAAAGCGAGTACGCGCAGCCAGTCAATAAAATATTTTCGTTCTGTCATGTAGCGTTAGTATTGGGATTTTTCCCTAATACGGCTGAGAAGCATAAAAGTTACAGATATATTAAGTAAAGTATTCTGAACTCACCTGAACTGCACTGCTGTTGCAGGTTGAATTTTCCTGATTATTAATGTGGGTATAATCAGGATAAGCAAACAGATCAACAATGTTCCCGCATCAATTAAAACTACCTGCCACCAGCTTAGTTTAACAATGGCAGTGGAAATAAAATAGGCATCTTCCGGCAGCGTGATAAAACCATAGCGCTGTTGCAGCCAGCATAATAACAATGCAAGCAGGTTGCCTAACAAAATTCCGCTGATGGTAATTACGGAAACATGATATAAAAATATTTTCTGAATGGAGGGGTTTGGAGTACCGATAGCTTTGAGGATGCCGATCATTTGTGTACGGTCGAGTACGAGCACGATGAGACAGGTGACCAGGTTAAGTGTAGCCACAATAATGATAATGATAATGGCAATGGCAATAGTGGTGTTCTGCAGGTCGAGCCAATCGAAAATATACGGGTATACCTGCCTGATAGTTTGGCTGTTCCAGATAGCGGGAAGTTGTTCAACGATCCTGCTGTTCACGCTGTCCAGCCTGTGATAATCCTGAATGAAAATTTCATATCCGCCGATCTGGTTTTCATTCCAGTTGTTCAGGCGTTGTATCATTTTCAGGTCGGCAATAGCAATGAGTTTGTCATAATCTTCAATTCCTGTTTTGAAAAGGCCGGCCACGGTCATTTTACGGACACGGTGTGATCCGTCAGGCTGAATAAAATAAATAAGTAACTTGTCATTGACTTTCAATTTAAGCCTGTTGGCTGTGTATGTGGACAGGTTAATTTCACTGCTATAGCCGCTGTCAGGAAAATGCAGCCATCTTCCTTCCTTCAGAAAGTTATTGATATTACTGAAATCATAATTTTTTTCCACTCCTTTTAACAGCACACCTTCAATACTTTCACTGCCTTTGATAATTGCATTTTTTGTAGCAAAAGCCTGTATGGTTTTTATTTCTTGATTATCCTGGAGCAGTCGAAGAACGGTATCGTTTTTTTCGATGGGCGTCTCTTCCGCAATGGCCGCTTTGCTCGGCTGATAATGCTGCACCCGGATATCGCCCCAAAAACTAAAAACTTTCTGGCTGATGGCATATTGAAAACCGCTGGTAAATGCCACAGTTATAATCATGGCTGCAACACTTATTAATGTGGCCGCAACAGCCAGCCTGATGATAAATGTTAAAAAAGAAGATTGCCGGTTAAAGGCGATACGCTTGGCGATAAAAGATGAAATGTTCACCGGCATGAGAATTTAAGTTTCAAAAATAAGAACTAGTCTTTAACTATGACAGATTTGATTTTTTTGCAACTGTTAAATAATATTTTGAAATAACCATTATCATTTACTCTGTTATTTCAGCCAAGTGAATGAAATAGTTATTTTTGTCAGATGGGGTAATTTAGCTGATTAATATTCAAAACATGAAAACTATACTGCCAAAAAGCTTCTTATTAACCATTCTTCTTTTTTTCTGTTTTGCAGGTGATGCGCAAATGACGGATACCGTTTTTATGCCGAATATAAAAACTCCTCAGCTTTTTGTTTATGGGAACCAACTGGCCTATCCTGTTATGAACCTTAACAGCAGCGATAAGCTTGAATTGCATTTTGATGACTTGGATGCAGATGTGAAAAATTACTATTATACTTTTCAGTTGTGCAATGCAGATTGGACACCTGCGGTGATCAGTGAATTTGATTTTATTAAGGGTTTTACGCAAATACGCATCAGTGAATATAGGTTCTCGTCCATCTCGCTCACTAAGTATACGCATTATCAGGCCATACTGCCCGACCAGAATTGCGTTCCGACAAGATCAGGTAATTATTTGCTTAAGATTTTTCTGAACGGGGATACTTCACAGCTTGCTTTCACCAGAAGGTTTCTCATAGTTGAAAATGCGGTCAATATTGGTGTACAACTGCAACAACCATTAGACCCGGCGTTTTCCCATACGCATCAAAAATTGCAGATTAACGTGAACACCAGGGCGATGAATGTATCAAACCCCTTGCAGCAAATTAAAATAACCGTACTTCAAAATTACCGTTGGGATAATGCCATAGCAAATATTCAGCCTACTTTTTATTCGGGTAATTCCCTTCAGTATAACCGTGATGATGATTTTATTTTTCCGGGTGGAAGGGAGTGGAGATGGATAGACCTGCAGAGCTTCCGTTATCAAAGTGAAAGGGTAGCCCATGCTGTGTATAATAATAATTCGACAGAAATATTTGCCAAACCCGATCTCCCGAGAAACAGCCTGCCTGTGTTTTATTATAAAGACTATAATGGTTTCTTTTTTATACAAACCACCGAAAGTATTAATCCATACTGGCAAACCGATTACGCCACAGTGCATTTCAGTTTTGTGCCTCCGGGTAACCAGCCCTATGCCGGCAAAGATGTGTATATTATTGCTAAGTTTACTGATTACAAGTTTACTGATTCAACAAGAATGAAATTTAATAACGAAAAAGGCGTGTATGAAGTTTCTGCTTTTTTAAAACAAGGTTATTATAATTACTCCTATATAACTATTGACAAAGATGACCCGAAGCAAATTCCTTCATTTGATTTAACGGAAGGATCATACCTGGAAACCGAAAACGATTATGTGGTGCTCATTTATTTTCGTGAACTGGGGGGCAGGGCAGATCAGCTTGCCGGACTAGTAAAAATGAACACACTTTCAGGGCAATAATTTATCTCAATGCCTTTTGTGATCATTCGCAAAAAAACAAAAATATTTTATTGCATTTTTGCAATAGCCTCATCAATAATTCCTATGGCCGATTTTAATTCTTCTCTTGAAATAATTAGCGGAGGGGAGAGCTGCAGCACATTGCCCTGTGAAACTTTGAAGCTTAAACCGTTTTGCAGGCATTGATACATTACCCGTTCGGCCTCGGCAACTGCTTTTTCCTTTGTAGACCTGTTTTTAACCAATTCAATTCCCCAAAGCAAACCTATACCGCGTACATCTCCGATGATTTGATGTTTTTCTTTGAGTTTACTAAGTTCGGCTTTCATGAACAGTTCATCTGCTTCAACTTTTTTCAGGATATTATTTTGCTGTATGAATTCTATCATGCCTAATGCTGCAGCGCAACCCAACGGACTCTTTTCATGTGTGTAATGACCCAAAGAAACATCGGCTGCTATATTGAACTCTTCTTTTGTTATCATTGCTGCAAAAGGGATAACACCTGCTCCGAGCCCTTTTCCCAGGCAAAGGATATCGGGCTCGATTCCATAATGTTCAAAAGCAAACATTTTCCCTGTTCGCCCAAATGCGATAGGAATTTCATCAAGGATTAGCAGCACATTATGTTTTGTACAGATATTTCTTATTTTTTTCCAGTATGCTTTTGAAGGCGCCTGCACATCGGTGTTTCTCACGGTTTCTGCAATAAATGCTCCTATCTGCCCATCCGAAATAATCAACTTTTCCAACGCATCTGCATAATGTTCATCATTACAGTCGGCAAAAATATTTCTATAGTTTACAGGCTGTTCAATATTCAAGGCTTCAGGCGATAAAACCCCCATATGCTTTTTGAATTGTTCCTCACCGCCAATGGCAATGGCGTCCAGAGAAGCTCCGTGAAACGAATCTTTCAGTGAAACCACTTTATGTTTCCCCGTTACTACCCTTGTTAGCTTTAATGCAATGCCAATTGAGCTGGTGCCACCAGGTGTAAAAAGCATACGGGTTAAAGAGGCAGGTAATAAGGAGCGAAGCTTTTGCGCAAATTCAATAGCAACAGGGTTAGTATACCTGCGGGGGCAAAACGGCAGTATATCCATTTGTTGTTTCACCTTTTGTATTACATGGGGATTGCGGTACCCAACCTGGTGTACGTTGTTTCCGTGGAAATCCATATATTTCTTGCCGCCTGCATCTGTAATATAAATGCCATCGCATGATTCTATTGCATCCAGGCATGGGGATGATAGCGACTGGTGGAGAAATAATTCCGCGTCTTCATCAAGCGTTTTCAATATTGCAGGTGGCAGTGCTGAAAGCCATTTTTTTCTGGCTTCTGAAAAATTCACATCGCCTTCAGTCAGTAGTATTGTTTCACTCATAAATAAAAACTGGTTTCAAATATATTTCGGATACATTAATTAATTATTATCAGCTGCTATTTAAATGCAGGATGAAAATCATGCAATGTCTTTCTTAAATATTCACGGTCAATATGGGTATAGATTTCCGTAGTGGTAATACTTTCATGACCCAGCATTTCCTGCACAGCCCGGAGGTTTGCTCCGCCTTCTACCAGGTGTGTGGCAAATGAATGCCTGAATGTGTGCGGCGAAATGGCTTTGGTAATCCCTGCTTTCCTGGCAAGGTCCTTCAATATCAAAAAAATCATGACCCGGGAAAGTTTGCCGCCACGCCGGTTCAGGAAAAGAATATCTTCATTACCCGGCTTAACGGGAATATGTATACGTATATCCTTCCGGTAAATATTGATATACTTGATGGCTGAGGTTCCTATCGGTACCAGCCTTTCTTTATCACCTTTTCCAATTACCCTGATAAAACCAACATCAAGGTACAGGCAGGATATTTTCAGGTTAACCACCTCGCTTACACGCAATCCACAACTGTACATGGTTTCCAGTATTGCCTTATTACGGCCACCTTCGGCGGTACTGAGATCTATCTGTGAAATGATATTTTCTATTTCTTCAAAACTCAATACGTCAGGTAATTTTCTCCTCAATTTTGGCGTTTCGAGCAAAATGCTGGGGTCTTTTTGTACGATGTTTTCAATGGAACAATATTTATAAAACGAGCGGATACCTGAAATGATGCGAGATTGTGAAGTAGCAGTCATCCCCAATTCTCCAATCCATTTAGTGAATTGTTGCAGGTCATTCAGCTCAATGTCTGCCGGAGATTTCGCGCTATGCCTGTCCTGTAAAAAATCTGTCAGCTTATCGATATCGTGTAAATAGGCTTGCACTGAATGGTCAGATAATGATTTTTCCAGTTGCAGGTAAGCCTTGAAACCTTTTTTATACGCATCCCACATGTAGCAAGTTTAAAAGATAATCATCAAATGTTGAAAATTTTCTTTGCATCTTTTCATCTTTGCAGCATATTTGCCTTTTAAGAAATTTTAATGGCAACCGTTAATCTGCGTTCGTTTAAGCAAATGGCAAAGCACCATAAAGGGAGTTTACGAAGATTTTTAACAAAACTCGAAAAAGATCCGCCGCGGGGGTTGGATAAATTGAAGCTTGAAATCGACAAAGAAACCTGGAAACAAACGGATTGTCTTGATTGCGCTAATTGCTGCAAAACCATGTCGCCTACTTACACCAAAAAAGATATAGCCAGGATTGCTGCATTTCTTGGAATGACCGAAAAAGTGTTCAAAGAAAAATGGTTGTATAAAGACAAAACGGGCGATTGGATGAACAAGCGCCAGCCTTGCCAGTTTTTAGACCTGAAGACCAACATGTGTAATATTTATGAAATACGCCCGGCCGACTGTGCAGGTTTTCCTCATCATACCAAAAAGAAAATGGATGATTACATGCATGTATATAAACAGAATATCGAATTCTGTCCTGCAACTTACAGGTGGGTGGAGAAGTTGGAGCAAGCAGTAAGCGGTTAGTGATAAGTTGTGAAAATCTGCTTTTAATATATTTAGCATTTATTACCCGCCATTTATCACTACAATGAAACATCTTCAATGAAAAAATATTCGGCCTTATTGCTCTTCGTTAGCAAGATGGAAAGTACATCAAACTGAATTCTTCTCCATTCCGGATGATGGGCCAGGAATTGTTCCGCTGCATTCATCAGGTTTTCTATTTTCTTTTTGGTTACACTTTCTTCAGGATACCCGAAAGCTTTGTTACGCCTGGCCTTTACCTCAATAAAATGCAGAATATTTGCTTTATGGGCAATTATATCCACTTCATAATGGGAGTATCTCCAGTTGTAATGCAAAATGCCGTAGCCATTTTTTTTAAGCCAGGCTGCAGCAAGCCCTTCCCCTTCTTTTCCCAGGTCATTATGCTTAGCCATCGGATAAGTTTCTTTTGATTATTTTGCAAGCCGGTTAGCGCCTTATTAAAGCTGTAACAACTCAAAATGCAACCTGATAAAAATAAAGTTTTCAAACTGCTTGGCAAAACACATCATTATGCCTGGGGAGGTTTTTCATTTATTCCGGAATTATTGAATATAGCTAATGAGCAGAAAAAACCTTTTGCTGAATATTGGATGGGCGCACACCCTAATGCAAGCGCTGAGATTATTTTAAATGACGGCGCCAAAATAAAGCTGGATGAATATGTCAGGTCGTTTCCTGAACAGACATTAGGCAAAAATGTGATGAACAAATTCGGCAGCCTTCCGTATCTTTTTAAAATACTTGATGTAAAGAACATGCTTTCTATACAGGTGCATCCGTCAAAAACGGATGCAGTAAAGGAATTTGCTGCAGAAAATAAAAAAGGAATTCCTTTAAATGCACCAAACAGAAATTATAAAGATGATAATCATAAGCCGGAGCTTATGCTTGCTCTTGACGGATTCTGGCTGCTTCATGGGTTTAAGCCGGAAAATGAGTTAAAAGCGGTTTTGAAAAAAACCCCTGAATTAAAATTTTTAGTCACGGTTTTTGACCAGGGCGGGTATTATGAACTGTACAGGACAGTAATGGAAATGGATCAGGAGATGGTGAACGAAACTTTGCAACCGCTGCTGGACCGTATTATACCCGAGTATGAAAAAAATGAACTGAAAAAAGAAGATGAAAATTTTTGGGCAGCAAGGGCCGCGTTAACTTATAATGAACCCGGAAGAATTGACCGGGGGATTTTTTCCATTTATCTTTTTAATCTTGTTCATGTAACCAAAGGAGGGGTGGTCTTCCAGGATGCGGGCCTGCCACATGCATATCTTGAAGGGCAAAATGTTGAATTGATGGCAAACTCCGACAATGTGCTGCGTGGCGGATTAACCCCCAAGCATATCGATGTTCATGAATTGTTAAAGCATGTGAAGTTTGAACAAACTATTCCGCAAATTATTCACGAAAAGAAAGAAGGGGAACATATTGTTTTTTATCCCACACCCGCACCTGATTTCAAATTATCAAAAATTGAACTCGGGAAAAATGAAGGGATATTATTGCATTCGGTTTCGGCTGAAATTTATATAGTGATGCAAGGCTCCTTGCAGGTAAAGGAAAACAGTAATGTGTTCAATTGTTCCAAAGGCGTTGCCTTTATCAGTTTCGACAAAGCTGAATTTAATTTATTCACAATAGAAGGAGCTGTTGTGTATAAAGCATCTGTTCCTGTTGAATAGCGCTTGTTTTCTTTGTAGCCAATGTTCTAAAACCTTAATTTTGTAACCTAACATGTACAAGGTATGAAACCGAATAAATCATTCATTTTTTCTCTTGTTTTACTCACTATCGTTGCCGCATTGTACCGGATTATCCCTGGCAGGCCTCTGGGTTTCGCCCCACAAATTGCCATGGCTGTTTTTGCGGGAGCCGTTGTAAAAAATAAAAAATGGGCTTTCGCCCTTCCACTTATTTCAATGGTGGTGTCTGATATTTTGTATCAGGTTTTGTATATAAGCGGGGTCTCATCTATTCAAGGGTTTTATGACGGGCAATTGGTTAATTACCTGCTCTTTTTATTATTGGTACTGATTGGGTTTGCCGTTAAAAAAATAAATCTCATCAATGTTCTTTTAGCTTCCGTAACAGCTCCCACAGTGTATTTTATTTTGTCAAATTTTATGGTGTGGATGGGTTCAGGTGGCTGGGCCAGGCCGAAAACTTTCAGCGGCCTCATGTGGTGTTATTCCGATGCACTTCCTTTTTACCAGGGAAGTATTGAAGCAACGCTGATCTTTAGTGCAATATTTTTCGGAACTTATTTATTAATAAACAAAAAGCAAAATGCAATAGCAACTATTTAAAACTCTTTATTTATCAGAAAGGCCGTATTTCAATTCAATGCGGTTTTTTTATTTTGTAACCGGCTTTAGTAATTCTGTTGATCACCAGTTGCGTCGCACACTTGTACAGCAATAACCCTATGGGCTGTTTTAGTATATATAGCAAAACCAAAATAAGGAGAAGATTTCCAAAGCGAAGAATCCATATCAAATATCGAATAATGGAATTCAAGTTCCCGGCATTTCAACATTCATGATTTCCTTTCCGGCATTGATTAACCTTTTTCATATCATTTTCCATTCTCTGATTCGTACACTTCATCAACCAGTAGGTTTTTTCCATCTGCAGCAGTCGTAGCGAGTTCATCGCAACGGTTATTATGCGGATTATCAGCATGGCCTTTTACCCAAACAAATTTTATTTTATGTTTATCTGCAAGTTCATGATACTGTAACCACAGGTCTTTATTTTTTTTCCCTCCTTTGAAGCCGGTAGCCATCCAGTTTTTTAACCACCCCTTTTCTACTGAATTAACCACGTACTGACTATCGGAATAAATAGTAATATGAAGCCCGTCTTTTTTTAATGCTTCCAGCCCCGCTATTACCGACATTAGTTCCATCCTGTTGTTGGTAGTATACCTGTAACCGGCAGACAATTCTTTTTTTGTACCTCCCCACATCAGAATTGTTCCGTAGCCTCCGGGGCCGGGGTTTCCCCGCGATGCGCCGTCAGTATAAATAATAAGATGAGCTTTGTTCAAAATGAAATGGTAATTGGTAATTAAGAAATCCGGATAAAATTCTTATGATAATCAAACCTGTATTACGCCTGTTTTAAATTCTTTGATATCGGTATTATTGCTTGCTGCTTTCAATCCTTCGGCAATTACCTTTCTTGTATCCATCGGGTCTATAATTGCGTCTATCCATAACCGTGAAGCGGCATAATAAGGTGTAGTTTGTTTGTCATATCTTTCTTTGATTTCATTTAATAATTTATTTTCTTCATCAGCAGTTGGCATTTTGCCTTCCGTCTTTAATGATGCCACCTGTATCTGCAATAATGTTCTGGCAGCCTGCTCGCCCCCCATTACTGCTATTTTTGCAGTAGGCCAGGCATAAATAAAACGCGGGTCGTATGCTTTGCCACACATGGCATAGTTCCCTGCGCCATAGGAATTGCCGATAATGATAGTTATTTTAGGCACTACCGAGTTGGCAACAGCATTCACCATTTTGGCGCCGTCTTTAATAATGCCGGCGTGTTCGCTGCGGCTGCCTACCATAAATCCTGTAACATCCTGCAAAAAAACTAGTGGGATTTTTTTCTGGTTGCAGTTCATGATGAAACGTGCGGCTTTATCGGCACTGTCGTTATAGATTACACCGCCCATCTGCATTTCCCCCTTTTTGCTTTTTATAATTTTTCTCTGGTTAGCAACAATGCCAACCGACCAACCTTCAATGCGTGCATATCCGCACAAAATGGTTTTGCCATAACCTTCCTTGAACTGTTCAAATTCAGATTTGTCGACTAATCTTTCAATAATATCCAGCATGTCGTATGCTTTTGCCGTATCGGCGGGAATAATGCCATATAGGTCTTCTGCTTTTTTCTGTGGTGGTAACGGCGATGTATAGTTGAAAATTTTTCCCCCGGTCTTTCCCAGCTTGCCCATCATGCTTTTAATGTGGTTAAGACATTCCTGTTCTGTTTTGAATTTATAATCTGCAATACCTGAAACCTCGGTATGCGTTACGGCGCCACCCAGCGTTTCATTGTCAACGGCTTCGCCGATCGCTGCTTTTACCAGGTAAGGCCCGGCAAGATAAATTGAACCATTTCCTTCCACCATCAGGGTCTCATCACTCATGATGGGCAGATAGGCGCCGCCGGCTACGCATGCTCCCATAACCGCAGCTATCTGAGTAATACCCATGGCACTCATCAGGGCATTATTCCGAAATATGCGCCCGAAATGTTCTTTATCGGGAAAAATCTCATCCTGCATGGGCAAAAAGACACCAGCGCTGTCAACAAGGTAAATGATGGGCAACCTGTTTTCCATGGCCATTTCCTGCATGCGCAAATTCTTTTTGCCGGTTATCGGGAACCATGCCCCTGCTTTTACTGTTTGGTCATTGGCAACAATTACGCATTGGCGGCCGCTTACATAACCAATACCGGCAACGGTTCCCCCGGCGGGGCACCCACCATATTCATCATACATTTCATATCCTGCAAAAGCACCTATTTCAACGAATGTTGAATCTTTGTCAATGAGATAATGTATTCTTTCGCGGGGAGTAAGTTTATTGCGCTCCCGCTGTTTTTCTATGTATTTCTTTCCACCTCCCAATGCAATTTTATCAAGCCTTGTCCGCATCTGGCTCAGTAACATTCGCATGGCATCTTCGTTCTTGTTAAATTCAAGGTTCATATTCCTGTTTATAATCTGCAATTTAAGAGTTTAACGTTTAAAGTTTCGGGTTGCAGCGGGTTGCCATTAAATTTGCACTCATCATGAATTTCAGCGCTGGCATTAAACCAATAGGCATGATCAGAAAGAAAAGCTGGATAATTTTGGGGATTATTGCTGTTCTTATTAAAATGTTTTCCTTTTTCCCGGATGCTGTTGAACAATATTATTCAACGGGGGTTTATCCTTATATCGTAAAATTTTTGAGAGGACTTTTTGGATGGATACCTTTCAGTATTGGAGATGTTTTTTACGGGGTTATCATCATTTACCTCGTTATTAAATGTATTTCTTTTATTAGGAAACTGTTCAATAAAGCTGTTAACAAAAAATATGCAGTTTCTGTTTTAAGACGAATGGTATTTGTTGTATTGCTGGTGTATGTTGTTTTCAATTTGCTTTGGGGACTGAATTATAACCGCAGGGGAATCGCTTTTCAGCTTCATCTTGATGTACAGAAATATTCTACACAGGAACTTCAAAATGTATTACAAATTATAGTTGAGAAGCTGAACACAATTGATTCCGTATCAAGGTTGCAAAGACAAGAATTAAATTCCAAGTCCATTCTTTTTGCAAAATCTATAAAGGCTTATCAGCAGCTTGCTGTCCGTGACCCTGTTTTCAGGTATGCATCCCCGTCAGTAAAACCTTCCATTTTCAGCTATGCAGGTGATTATCTCGGTTTCACCGGTTATTACAATCCTTTTTCCGGCGAAGCACAGGTAAATACTACTGTTCCGGTGTTTGTTCAGCCTTTTACAACCTGCCATGAAGTGGGGCACCAGCTTGGCTATGCCAAGGAAAACGAAGCTAATTTTGCCGGTTATCTTGCTGCAAAAGCTTCCGGCAATCCGGCATTTCAGTATTCTGTTTATTTTGATTTATACATGTATGCAGCCAAACAATTGTACATGCGGGATTCGACTTTACTTGTGCCGTTGCGTGAAAGCCTGAAACCTGCAATCAGGAAAGATTACCGGGACCTGAGAATTTTTTATAAAAAGTTTGAAAACCCGTTTGAGCCGGTGATTAACAGGCTTTATGGAAATTACCTCAAAGCAAACCAGCAACCGCAGGGCATTATGAGTTATGATGAAGTGATTGCCTGGTTGATTGCTTATTATAAAAAAACCGGGTCAATTTAAAAAATGCACAATTAAAATTTATTCTTCCACATCATGCTTTCTACGGGTTTGTTGATCTGCCCGCTGTATTTTGCATCCTTTTTCTGGTTATACTTAACTTCAATTTCTCCGTCAACCGGGAAATAAATGAGCTGGCCCACAGGCATACCTTTATACACCTTCACTGGCTGTTTCACTGAAATTTCAAGTGTCCAGTTGCCACAAAAACCAACATCCCCTTTTCCTGCAGTGGCATGAATGTCGATGCCCAGGCGGCCAGTAGAAGATTTGCCTTCGAGAAAAGGAACATGGGCATGTGTTTCGGTATACTCTTCCGTTACGCCGAGATAAAAAATATGCGGGTATAAAACAAAACCGTCTTCCGGTATTTCGAAATAATTGATGAGGTTATGTTTTTTTGCATCAAGTATGTGTTCATTATAAGTAGCAAGCCATTTACCCAGGTGCACATCGTAAGAATTACTTCCGAGGCACTCTCTTTTGTAAGGCTCAATCTTTATAGTGCCTTTTTCTATTTCAGCAAGAATTTTTTTATCTGATAAAATCATTTCCTTTTCTGCATTTATTTATTGAATTTGCAAATCGCAGTGCGGCGAATATCGCATTTCACATGTTATCATGCCTTTATTTTATCAACATAATATCAACGAATCTACTAAGCTGGCTATCTGGCATATTCAGGAAGACGAAGGTTTTTTTTTAACAAGGGTGCCTTTACGGCGGGATATTACACATCCTCATAAACGGCTGCAACATCTGGCCGGAAGGTACCTGTTGCCGGCCTTGTTCGAAGATTTTCCGCTGGAAGAAATAATGATTGCAGACACTAGAAAACCATTTTTACCTAATGAAAAATATCATTTTTCCATTTCTCACTGCGGGCAGTTTGCTGCTGCTATTGCCAGCAGTAAAAACAGGGTAGGGGTGGATATTGAAATGATTACACCACGCATTTTGCGTATAGCCCATAAATTCCTGAATAACCTGGAAAAGAATTTTTTTAATGAAGATTATAAAGCTTTTCTTGATCAATGGAACCTGAAAGATAAAGTGTACACAGAATATTTAACACTGATGTGGAGTGCAAAGGAAGCTATTTATAAATGGCATGGAGATGGTGGGGTGGATTTCAGTGAAAACATCCAGTTGCTGAAATTTACTGATATTAACCATGATGAAGAAATAAGCCTTCCTTTTGTTTTTGCTAAAGAAAAAATCATTTCGCTTTCAGTGAATGCAAAATTTTTTGATGAAATGGTATTAGCCTGGGTGATGAGTTAAGAAGTGAAAGTTTATAATAAATAGCTCATGGCACAAATAAAGAAAGGTTGATTAATGACATTTTCCTTACCTTGATATACTAAAACACTGGATATGAAAAACATTTTTTCCATCAAATGCGTAATTGTTCTGTTTTGCATTATTGCGGCTTCTCCTAAAAGTTATTCTCAGTCTGTCAGCTTTGAAGATATCAAAGCTCAAATGATCAAAGACTGGGAAAGGGCAAAAACATACACTGATGAGTACCTGAACACCATGCCTGCTGATAAATATAATTTTAAGGCGGCGCCGGTAGATACTGTCAGGAACTTTGCACAGCAAATGCTTCACCTTGCACAGGGAAATTGCTTCTTGATGTCAAAAGCAACAGGTATGCAGCCCCCTGTATTCGCCGGTGCAAATCTCGAAGGAAGTGCTTCGGCACAATCAAAAGATTCTGTGATGTATTATGTAAATGCGAGTTATGATTTTTGCGCCAATGCTGTTAAAAATACAGATGTAGGCAAATGGGGTGAAAAAGTAAAGATATTCGGGATGGAAACAACAAGGTTTGCTATGATGAACAAAACATTTGAACACCAGACTCATCATCGCGGACAAACTACCATTTATATTCGTGTAGCCGGCATAAAGCCTCCTCAGGAAAAATTGTTCTGATAAAAAGCCTGATTATAAAATTTAATTCAGTTATCCATTAACGTTAAATATTTTTAACAGGCCCTTTAAACCATTTTTTAACTGATAAATGCCACCATATCCATAAAAATGACAGCGTAATTCCTACAAGTATCGGTGCGTAATTTACAGCCAGCCAGGTAAAATTTTTTTTCCAGGGCAATGCATCGGGTTCGAATGGCATAATAAAATAAATGCAAGTGATAATAATTTCAACAAAGGCAATCATATTCATCCACTGATATTTTTTTCCAAGGTTCCAATCACCCGGAGTGAAGTTTTTCCCGGCTTTCCATCTTAGCCAGATTGGAATGAATATAGAAAGATATAATCCGATAGTGCCGATAGAAACAACAGCATAAAAAGCAGTCGGTATGCCCCGGGGGCTTTTCCAGAGTGCAGGTAATGTAATTAGAATTCCTGTTATCGCTGAAGCTAAAACTGCATGTATAGGCACAAGGCTTTTATTTACTTTCGAGAGGCGTTTGTGACCCGGCACAGCCCCATCGCGTGAAAATGCAAACATCATCCTGGAACAGGAAGTGAGGCAGGCTATAGCGCAAAATAATTGCCCGCCTGCTGAGATCAGCAAGACCAGTTTGAACAGTAATGGAGATAATGCATTGGCCAGAATGGCAATTACAGAACCGCTTCCATAGGGATTAACACCGGGATCGAATGAACTGATGATATCAGGTTTTGTTGCGGCGAATAAAAATGCAAGCAAAAGAATATAGCCTCCGACTGCAGAATAAAATATCGATTTCCAGATGCCTTTTGCGGCGGTGAGATGTGCGCCCTTTGTTTCTTCAGAAAGATGAGCAGATGCATCAAAGCCAGTAATGGTATATTGTGTAAGTAAAAAACCTAAAGGCAAAACATAGATCCAGAAGGTGAACCCATTTTTAAATCCGGAATTATTAACCTGTTCGGTAAAAACCCATTTTATGTTTTGATGATGGTCAGGAGTAAAAATGAGAATAGCGATAATGATAGCAGCCCCGAACACGTGCCACCATACTGAAATATTATTAAATACTGCCTGCACATGCGTGTTAAAACAATTCAGTATAGTAATAAATATCATGATCAAAACAAACCAGAAAAATTGTTGCCTGATGGCATCACCACTTAAAAAAGAATTACTGTAACCAGGGAAATAAGAGCCAATAGAAATATTGAGAAAAGTGGCGGCACCGTACACAACGGAGGCTGTTATGGCAAGCAAGCCGATCATATTCAGCCAGCCGGTATAAAAACCCGCTTTTGCTCCGCCAAGTTTTGATGCCCACCAATAAATGCCTCCTGAAGTGGGGTAAGCAGAAGCCAGTTCAGCCATGCAAAGCCCAATCACTAAAATTGATGCGGAAATAAAAGGCCAGCCGATAGAAATAGCAATAGGGCCCCCGTTATTCCATGCCTGTCCGAAAGTGGTAAAACAACCGCTGAGTATGGAAATAGCCGAGAATGAAATTGCAAAATTTGAAAAGCCTGACCAGTTTCTTTTTAACTCCTGCTTATATCCGAGTGCTGCAAGCCTGCGTTCATCATCGGCGATGATCTCTTCCTGAAGGGTTGAGGCTTCTTCCTTTTTCTGCTCCATCTGATAATAATGATTACTTGTTACTCCTGATTTTTTGAGGCTGTTGCCTTCATCAACTTGAATGATCAACACAGAGTCTAATACCGTAAAAAAATATTTTTGTAATAATAAGAAATATTTCAACTAGTTGCTTTAACTTGTACACTGCTTTATTCTCATTGATCATTAAAAATGCAGCCGTCATGAAGTACAATTTCAAAGGAATTGTTTTTTTTAGCGCTTTACTTACAAATGTCATTTTGACAATTAAAACCCAGGCTCAAAACACGGTACAGCTAACCGTCAGGGAAAATGAGCAGCCGGTAACCATCAGCAAATATATTTACGGGCATTTTTCGGAAGATCTCGGAAGGTGCATTTATGATGGGTTCTGGGCCGATTCGTCGATCCCTGTAAAAAAGCAAGACCGTATCAGGCTGGATGTGGTAGAGGCTTTAAAGAAAATTAAAATTCCTGTGCTGCGATGGCCAGGTGGCTGTTTTGCAGACCAGTACCACTGGCGTGATGGGATCGGTCCCAGGCAACAACGTACTAAAACTGTGAATACGACATGGGGGATGGTTACTGATGATAATAGTTTTGGTACGCATGAATTCCTGGAGTTATGCAGTTTGTTAGGCTGCGAACCTTATATCGCAGGTAATGTAGGCACAGGTACACCCAAAGAAATGGAAGACTGGCTTGAATACCTGAATTATAACGGAACAAGTTCACTCACAGAATTGCGCAAAAAAAACGGCAGGGAAAAACCCTGGAATGTTTCTTTTTGGGGAATTGGAAACGAAAGCTGGGGATGTGGCGGCAGCATGACTCCGGAGTACTATTCGAATGAGTATAAACGTTATTCTGAGTTTGCCAAAAGTTATCCCGGTGCCCCGCTTAAACTGATTGCAAGCGGAGCCAATAGCGATGATTATAACTGGACCGATGTGGTGATGAAAAATACCGGGCTTTGGAACGCATGGGGTATTTCCATGCATTATTATACTGTTGTAGGAGATTGGGGCCATAAAGGTTCGGCCACGCATTTTGACGAAAAGGAATATTTTGCCGCTTTGAAAAAATGTTTGCACATAGAAGAACTGATTAACCGTCATTCTGCAATTATGGATGTGTATGACCCGCAAAAGAAAAAAGCATTAGTGGTTGACGAATGGGGTATATGGACTGATGTTGAACCCGGTACAAACCCGGCATTTTTGTACCAGCAAAACAGTCTGCGTGATGCTTTGATTGCTGCAACCAGCCTGAATATTTTCAACAACCATTGTGCAAGGGTGAAAATGGCGAACCTGGCACAAACCGTTAATGTGTTACAGTCGCTGATATTAACAGATAAAGATAAAATGGTGCTTACGCCAACTTATTATGTATTTGACCTGTATAAAGTACACCAGGACGCCATCTGGTTGCCTCTTCAGTTTTCAGGACCAGATTATGCTTTCGAAAACGAAAAAATCCCGGCAATAAATGCTTCTGCATCAAAAGATGGTTCCGGGGCAGTTCATATTTCGATCGTTAATCTTGATCCTTCAAAAACAATTACCATTAAAACCGCTTTTCCGGGAATGAGTTTTAAAAGTGTTTCTGCGCAAATACTCACTTCGGAAAAATTTACAGATGTGAATACATTTGATAAACCAATGAGTGTAAAAACAACTGCATTCAACGGGGCGAAAAAGCAGGCAGATAATCTTATTGTGGAAATGCCTCCGCAATCTGTAGTGGTAGTGGAACTGAAATAAAGAGAAACGAGCAGCGGGCAAAAGCAGGGAAATAGAAGATAAAGTTTTTTCAGCACTCATTTATTATATTTGATTTTGAAGAATAGCTATATGAAAAAAATAAAGTACTCATTCATCATTGCACTCATAATTCTTTCTTCTTGTAACAATAATTCAGAAAAAAAGCAAATGCCCTTAGAAAAAATAAAAGATTCTATAACAAAATCAGATTGGGGCACTGCAGACGGAAAGCAGGTCTATCTGTTTACGCTTACCAATAAACAAGGCGACCAGGTTAAAATATCCAATTATGGCGGAACCATTACTTCCTGGATAAGTACTGACAAAAAAGGTAATAGAACAAGTATTGTGCTGGGCTTTGACAGTTTAGCAGGCTACCTTGCCAAACCACCTTATTTCGGGGCTACCATCGGCAGATATGGTAACCGCATCGCAAACGGAAAATTTAAAATCGGTTCTGCTGAATATACGCTTGCACAGAATAATGGAAAAAATGCTTTACATGGGGGGCTGAAAGGTTTTGACAAAGTAGTTTGGGATGCAGACGCTATTATTGATTCTGTTCCTTCGCTCACCCTGCATTACCTGAGTAAGGACGGTGAAGAAGGCTATCCGGGCAATTTACAGGTAACGGTGAAATTCAATTTTTCTGATGAAAACAAATTGACTATTGAATACAATGCGGAAACTGATAAACCAACACCCGTAAACCTTACCAACCACAGCTATTTTAATTTAACCGGTGATGTAAGCAATACCATTCTGGACCACGAACTGATGATTAACGCTGATCATTATACGCCGGTGGATACCTCCCTGATACCGACCGGAGAAATAAAGGCTGTTGCCGGCTCAGCGTTTGATTTTACCAGGCCTGAAAAAATTGGCGCCAGGATTGACCAGGTAAAAGGAGGTTATGATCATAATTTCGTTCTCAACAGGAAAGACAGTACATTACAACTGGAGGCAACATTGTCGGATGCTTTGAGTGGCAGAAAACTGGAAGTATATACCACAGAACCTGGTATACAGTTTTATTCAGGCAATTTTTTAAACGGGAATTTTAAAACCAGTAGCGGTAAACCGATTAATCAGCATGCGGCTTTATGCCTCGAAACACAACACTTCCCTGATTCGCCGAACGAACCTTTATTCCCTTCTACAATCTTAAAACCCGGGCAAAAATATCATTCTGTTACAGAATATAAATTATCACTCGAATAAATTTTAAAAAGACCAATTAATAAAATGAATATGAAAGTACCGGCAGCGCACTTGTTATTTAATTCCTAAAGAAAGCCGTATTGGTATTCAATTTTGCCGATTAATTCTTTCTGCTTATTATAACAGGTTTCGTTTACCCGCAATCCGGTTGCATTATAATCATATACCCATTTTTGATAGTCAGTGCTTCCTTCAGGAATATAGATCATGGCGATGAGTTGGCTCTTGTCATTATAAGAGAAAATATAATCCGGTAATAAACGCTTTGCCTTTTCATTATAGCGAACAATATCGGTGAGTCGGTTACTGTCATCATAATAATAATAAACCACAGGTAACTCTATATTGTTACGGAAGGCATGCTCTTCCGTAATGTTGCTTTTTTCATCAATCAGAAAACGAATGAAAGTGCTGTCGCTGTTATTTTTTATTTTGGTCATGCCGATGGGTTTGCCGGCCGAATTGTATTTCCAGAGATGTTCTTCTTTATCTGTTCTTCCGCTTTCGGTTTCAGCAGATGTGTTTACAACAGATACAACGTTGCCGGATTCATTGTACGCATACTCAGTAGTACTGATATAGTTCTTTCCGGTGTCAATGGTATTTTGTAACCAACCATTTTCATTATAAAAAGAAGTGAGAAATGTTTCCCTCGAAAAATCTGTTTTGGTATAAGTGGTCATCTTTGAAAAATCTTTCGTCAGGTTTTGCCTGCAGGCAAAACCTTCGGTGGGCTGGCCGTTGCTTTCCAGGCTCGAAATACTCACTGATTTTACTTTATTAATTTTGTACAGTTTCCATTTATTATTAGCCTGTTGGGTAGCAATGATATCCTGGTAATAGTATTGTGCGAAAGATATTCTGCTAAAAAAGAAAATTAGAATAAAAACAGATAGTGATTTCATTTCGGTTTCATTGGTTTTGTAAAGATAAACCCTGTAACAGGAACGATAAAATCGGATATTTCATGTGTTATACAAATTAAAGTACTATTGATTTTATGATAGGGAACAATTATGATTGATATTTTTTCTGTACAAGACCGTGGCGCAAGAATGTTAAACAGGATTATTTCTGCCGGTTCCATAAAATAAAACTACAATATCAACTGGCATCATTTTGTCGGTATATACGCCATTCCAGCTTTAGTTTAATATAGTTTCATAGATGTTCCTTATTTTTAGAAAAAAAACCTTTGTCACATTTAGCTGAAAGGAAAGAGAAAGTCTGTCTGAATTGCAATGCGGAATTATATGGGCGCTATTGTCATAAATGCGGCCAGGAAAACCTGGAACCAAAAGAAACAATATGGCACTTGGTAAACCATTTTTTCCAGGATATTACTCATTTTGATGGCAAATTTTTCAGTACGGTAAAATACCTGCTTACCAAACCCGGGTTTCTTTCAGTGGAGTATGTAAAAGGTAGACGGGCCAGCTACCTGAACCCGATACGCATGTACGTTTTTACCTCCGCCTTTTTTTTCCTGATCTTTTTTTCAATGAGTAATGCTGATAGCATTATGAAATTGAATGAAACCCCGGATAAGAAAGAAGGTATTTCTGACTGGCAGAAACAAAAAGTTAACCTTGAAAAGCAATTGGATAAGGCGAGGAAAGATAAGGATGAGGATAGTGTGGATGTGATAGAGAAATTAGAAATTACTAACGAGAAAATTTCAGCCGCCAAAAGGATTTATGGCGATACCAGTACGAGAAAATTCAGTGAAGCAGAAATGGCACTTTTGATAGTGCGTAAGAATATGGATAGCCTGGAAAATGTTCCTGCTATTGTTCACAAAGCAATGGCGAAACAGGATTCTGCCGGGGCAGACCGTAATTATGGCTTTATTGATTCAGATAAAAAAAAATATGCCAGTCCGGAGGCCTATGATTCTGCAGAAGCAAAACTTTCGCCTGGAAAGAGAGATGGCTGGTTGAAACGGATGATCATCAGAAAACTAATTGCTGTAAATAATGAATTCAAAAAAGATAAGCGCAGTTTTTTTGAGAAAACAAGGGAAAAATTCTTTCACTCCTTTCCTAAAATATTATTTATATCCCTGCCATTCTTTGCATTGATTTTACAATTGGTTTACATCAGAAGGAAACAATTTTATTATACCAGCCACGGCATATTTGCCATACATCTTTATTGCGCCACTTTTCTGCTGTTGCTGGTAATCATACTATTTGCAAAACTTTACAAGGTTACACATTGGGCATGGTTACAACCGGTTGTTGTAGTTATTGAGGTTGGTATTTGGATTTACATACTGGTGTATTTATATAAGGCTATGAGAAAGTTTTATGGCCAGGGCCGTTTTAAAACCATACTAAAATACCTCATCGTCAATTTTCTTGCTTTCATTATTGATATCATTCTTCTTTTGATATTTGTACTGATTTCAGTAATCTCTATTTAACACTATTATATGAGCGATGTTTCCATAGCTTTCGAGCGCCTGGTTAATATTATGGACGATCTCCGGGAAAAATGCCCATGGGACCGGAAGCAAACTATTCAGACCCTGCGCACATTAACCATTGAAGAAATGTATGAGCTGGCAGATTCCATCACCATTGAAAACTGGGATGGTATTAAAGAAGAACTTGGCGACCTCCTGCTGCATATTGTTTTTTATGCAAAAATCGGCAAGGAACAAAACCGCTTTACGCTTGATGAAGTAATCAATAAAATATGCGATAAGCTGATAGTAAGGCATCCTCATATTTATGGAAGTATAAAAGTAAGCAGTGATGAAGAGGTGAAACAAAACTGGGAGAAAATTAAGTTAAAAGAAGGTAAAAAATCAGTATTGGAAGGCGTTCCGGTTTCGCTTCCTGCTACTGTAAAGGCAATCAGGCTACAGGAAAAGGCTGCCCAGGTTAAATTTGAATGGGATAATGTGGAACAGGTTTGGGATAAGGTAGAAGAAGAGATCGGCGAGCTGAAGGATGCCGTTGCTGCAAATGATAAAGTAAAAATAGAAGAGGAATTCGGAGACCTGATTTTTTCTTTAATCAATTACGCACGGTTTTTGCATATTGATGCTGAGAATTCGCTGGAGCTGACGAATAGAAAATTCATTGACAGGTTCACTCAAATGGAAAAGCAGGCACAAATGCAGGGAAAGCAACTTACAGAAATGAGCCTTCATGAAATGGATGGCATCTGGAATTCCATTAAAAAGCAAAACCCCGGGGATTGAAGCCTTTTTTTAAAAACTTTTTGCGAAGAAACTTATACCTGCTTATTACAGCCATTTCATTGCTGGTTGCAGGTTATGGCATAAATTTTTTGTTACGTAGCAATTTTGCTGATAACTACTGGAAAAGCTCGGTACAGGATTTTCTGCAGCAGCGGGAAAAAGATTTTACCGGGCTTACAAAAGATCATAAACTGCTGAATACACTTGCTGACGGCAGTTATACTTCTGCACAACTGTCGCGTTTTGCAGACAAAAAATATACAATACTGCTTTACGAAATTCAAAACGACAGCACGGTATTAAAATTCTGGAACAATCAACAGCTTCTTACGGATGACAGCATTCTGAAAAAAGCAGATGGTAATTACTTTATTACCTTTCCAAACGGACAATATGAGTTGGTTAAACGTACCCTGCACGATGACGACAGGCGATTTGTTGCTATCGGTCTTATGCCGATACGTAAGCAATATTATATCTCGATTACCGGCTTTAAACCTGAATTTGAAAATTACCCTTTTGTAGAAAACAGGTTCAGAATAGTACAGTTCACAACAGGTTTCCCGGTAAAAAACAGTGTTGGACAAGTATTGTTTTATCTTGAAAAGAAAGATAAGGCTCCGGCATATGATGGCAATTGGATATCAAGGGTGCTGGTGCTTATCAGCGTGTTGCTTTTTCTGATAGTGGGACATAATCTTTCGCAGAACATTGCAGAAAATTTTGGTTCGGTTCAAGGCATAGTTTTTTTAATTTCCGTGGTATTACTTGCCCGCGGCATCGTTTATTTTTTTCCCTCATTGCTGAATTTGCGGCAGTTTGAGCTGTTTGATCCTTCAATTTACAGTTCAAGTTTTATTTTAAATTCTCTTGGCGATTTGCTGATCAATTCATTGTTATTGTGCTGGGTAGTACTGTTTATTAAGCAGCAAATAGGCGGTTATACATTCCCGTTGATATACAACAATATTAAAAAGTGGGCTATTATTATTGCTGTTCTTTTGATAATACTGGTAATTACGTTTGTATTTTCAAATACAATTCTGAGTCTTGTTGCCGATGCGAGGATATCTTTTAGTGTTACGAATTTTTTCAGCCTTAAAGTATACAGTTTTATCGGGTTTATAGTGCTGGCAACGTTGGCGCTGAGCTATTTTTTTATCACACAGATATTAATGAACCTGATCAGCCCGCTGGCGAGTGGCAATAATATTACGCTTTATGTTATTCTGGCTTTTTTAGGTCTTTTGCTGCTCACGTTTATGGTGAAGAGCCCGAACCTTGTTTCCCTGGATGTAATTATATTAATGTGGCTGCTGGCTTATATCTGGTTAATGCAGCGAAAACTCTTTTCCAGCCTTAACCTGAGGCTGAATATTTCTGAAGTGTTGTTCTGGCTGTTTATTTTTTCTGCTTCCATTTCTGCAATTATTTTCTTTGAGAATAAAAAAATTGAACTTGACCAGAGAACTTCAAAGGCCGATAGCCTTGCAGAACAGGCAGATCCTTCCAGTGAACGCCTGATGAGCATTGTGCTTGCTTATTTCGACAATGACTTTTTTTATTCAAATTTTTACAGGTTTAAAGATGCTGCTTCCAATGCATTTCTAAAAGACAGCCTGATCAACAGCAGTTACCCCACCTATCGGAAAAAGTACGATATGAAAATATATTCGTACGATACAGCCGAGAAACCGCTTTTCAATGCTCAACCTGTTTCATTCGATACACTGAATACCATTTTCAATATACAGGGAAAGCCTACAGGCATAGATGGTTTGCGCTACTATGAAAAATCATACGACAAGTACACCTACATTTATAAGAAAATTATCAGGAACAACCTGAGTAAAACCTTTGGATATATTTTTATACTTTCTGATCTTAAAAATGATAAAGGAGATGAATTAAGCCCGGAACTTTTTCAGCAGAAAAAAGAATTTTTTCCCGAATATTCACCGGTGTATTCTTACGCTATATACAGTAAAAAAGAATTGATTGACTATAGTAACAACTATCCGTTTCCTTTTTTTCTGAGCGAAGGCCAGGTGCCGAAAGTTGACTATGAGCGTCGGTCGAACGGAACATATGATGAACTTTGGCACAAAGCCAGTAATGATGAAGTTGTGGTAGTGGCTAAAAAGGATAATTCTTTTATCGAGGGTGTTACTTTATTTGCATATCTTTTCAGTGCATTCCTCGTTTTGCTGGCAATTGTTCGCATAGTGGCCATGTTGGTAGCCACAAGGCTTCAACTAAGCCGCATTAAACCTTACTTTCAGGTGAACATTCGTTCACAGATTCATACCACGATTATTTTCATCAGCATATTTTCATTTTTGGTGATTGGTTCGGCAACCATTCTTTTCTTTATTAACCGGTATAAAAGAGATAACGAAATCAAGTTGAGTAGCGCCATCAAAGTAACGGCCAAAGAATTGCAGGATAACACCGCCTCTCCAAACTTTAATGACAGCCTGCATAAGTTTGAGTTTGCATCCAGGGAAGGACTGGAAAACGCAGTGAATAATCTTTCTGAAATACATGGATATGCAATTAATTTATATAGCCTGGAAGGAGACCTGGAAGCTTCGTCTAACCCGTTTGTGTATGACAAGGGGGTGTTGAGCAAAAAAATGGATGCGATTGCATATTATAACCTTCATCAGAGAAATACGGTGGAGTTTTTTAATCAGGAAAAGATGGCAAATATTTCCTACCTGAGTGTTTACTGCCCCATCAGGAACGAAAAAGGAAACGCTTATGCCTATCTGAACATCCCTTCGTTTACCACACAGGATGAATTGAAACAGGAAATATCCAACTTTCTTGTAGCCATCGTAATTTTAAATGCATTTATTTACCTGGTCGCCGGTACTATTGCCCTCATCCTCACTAATCGCATTACGTCTTCTTTTATGTTGATTTCTGAAAAAATGAGGCAGGTTAATCTTGGCAGCACCAATGAACCTGTGGAATGGGGCAGGAACGATGAAATAGGAGGGCTGGTAAAAGAATATAATAAGATGGTGAAAAAACTGGAAGAAAGTGCTGTGGCACTTGGTAAAAGTGAACGTGAAGGTGCTTGGCGTGAAATGGCCAGACAGGTTGCCCATGAAATAAAAAACCCGTTGACACCGATGAAGCTGAGTATCCAATACCTGCAAAAAGCAATCGATAACGATTCGGAGAATGTTAAAGAAATGACTGCAGGTGTTGCAAAAACTTTGGTAGAACAGATAGACCACCTCGCAAAAATTGCGGCTGATTTTTCTCAGTTCGCCAATATTGGTAACCCGAAACTGGAAGTTTTTGATTTGCATGATATGTTGTATTCGCTCTCTTCACTATATGAAACAACAGAAAACCTGTTATTCAAATGGGTACCTGTTCATGAAAGAATAATGTTAAGGGCTGATAAGACCCAATTGAACAGGCTTTTTACTAACCTTCTCCAGAATGCGGTGGAGGCTTGTGAGAACAATGATAAGAAAGTGATAAGTGTAAGCGAAGAATTAAATGATGGGTATATTATAGTAAAAGTATCTGATAACGGTGAAGGCATTCCTGTCCAGACCCGATCAAAAATTTTTACACCTAATTTTACTACGAAATCTTCAGGAACAGGCCTTGGCCTCGCGATGAGTAAAACAATAGTGGAACAGGCTAAAGGAAGAATCTGGTTTGAGACTGAAGAGCAAAAAGGTACTACGTTCTTTGTTGCATTACCGGTTGTGGCTAATGACGAAAAAGCAGAAATAAAAAATTAATATTGGGAAATAAACAGGGCAGTCAAACATTTGCCTGACTATCTTATTTTTTTTGTTTCAGGAATGCTTCAAACTTCAGTAAGCTGAAACTGCTCAGATTCTTTTCTTTCGTAAGCCCTGCTTTTTGGGCTGCAATGGTGCCATATTTCACATCATTATATCCTTCAATAGAATGAGCATCAGGGTCAATTGAAATAAGTACGTTCTTTTTTAAAGCGTGTTTTATCCATCTCCAGTCAATATCAAGCCTGCGGGGATGAGCATTTAATTCTATAGCAACATGGTTAGCAGCACAGGCGTCTATTATTTTTTCATGATTTACGGGATAACCGGGACGGCTTAGTAATAGTCTTCCCGTCATGTGTCCAAGTATAGTAGTATGAGGGTTTTCAATTGCTTTCAGCAAGCGCATCATGGCTTTTTCTTCAGTCATTTTGAGGTTCGAGTGGACCGATGCGATCACCAGGTCAAATGTCGAGAGTATATTGTCAGAATAATCAAGGTTGCCGTCATTAAGGATATCGCATTCGATACTTTTGAAAATCTTAAATGGGGAGAATTTACGGTTAAGTTCATCAATATACTGGTGTTGTTGTTTTATTCTTTCTTCTGTTAGCCCGTTGGCATAAAAAGCGCTTTTGCTATGGTCGCTGATCACAAGGTATTCATATTCCCTTTCTATACATGCCATCGTCATTTCTTCAATGCTGTTTGAGCCGTCACTCCAGTTGCTGTGGCTGTGGATGATTGATTTTATATCGCTGGGCTGAATAATAGCATGTAATGGGCTTTTTCTTGCTTCTTCAATCATGTCAGGGGTTTCCCGTTGATAAGCAGGTATAAAATTGATTTTTACTGATGAAAATATGTCTTCTTCAGAACTTGATTCAGTAGAAGCATTCCAACCCGTTTCTTTTTTCCATGCATGCAGGAAATCATCGCTGCAGCTTGTTTTGAACAATATTGAAAAAAATGATTCATTTGTGCTGAGGTGGAATAATAACTTCATATTCTGGCTTCCTTTAAAAGTCAGCCTGTTATTTTCTTCGTTATAGAGTGTAAATGCCGTACCAGTTAAAAAAGCTTTTAGTTCTTCAGCATTAGCAGTAGTTACCCATTCGGCGAGGTTAATAATTTCTAATTGCCTTCTGAACTCGCCGGTGATTTCAAATTTCCTTTCAGGAAGATTTTCTTTTAGTCTGTTATTGATTAGCTCAATCAATATCTCTGCCTCTGCATATAAATAACTGCCCTGGCTTTGCAGATAAAACTCTATTGACTCGCGGACATTGTTCTGTGTTTTTTCTCCGAAACCTTTGTATAATAACAACCTGTTTTCGTTACAGGCGTATAACAGTTCACCGATCGATTCTATTTCCATTTGCTTCCATACCGTTGCAATTTTTTTAGGGCCCAGACCTTTTATGTTCAACATCTCAATAACTCCGGGAGGCGTTTTCTCCATGTATTCTTTTAATACAGAAAGTTCACCTGTTTGCAAAATGCTCATAATTTTCTTACCGGTAGCCTCCCCAATACCTTTAATGGAAAAAATTTCTTGCTGCGACATTTCAGTTAATTGTTTCGGCAGTTTTTCAATAGTAAAGGCTGCAATGGAATAAGATTTTGTTTTAAAGGAATTTTCACCATGTATGTCCATCAGTTTCGACAAAAGAGAGAACTGGTCGGCGATATAGTAATTGTCTACTGCCATATGGAATCAGTTTCAGGTTTGGTAAATATAACAGGAAATGCAATTTAGCGATTCTGTGTTCACAATTGATGTAGCATGCCTGTTAAAACAAAAGTCCCAAGCCTGAGCCTGGGACTTTGATATTTTCTGCTAAAGAAAAAAACTTATTTCTTCTTTTTTGCAGCTTTTTTCTTAGGAGCTGCTTTCTTTTTAGGAGCTGCTTTTTTCTTAGCTGCTTTTTTAGCTGTTGCCATTTTTTTTGAATTTAAGTGGTTAGTAAATCAATTTACGACAGTAAAAATAAAAACTTCTTTGGAACAACCAAAAAAAATTTTGAAAAATCAGAATTTTTTTTTTATGCAGTTGGTTGCACCGGAAGTACGCTAACAAAAGTTTTATCGCCTTTCCCTTTCTTAAATTCAACAACACCATCGGATAGCGCAAACAATGTAAAGTCTTTTCCAACACCAACATTTTTTCCGGCATGATATTCTGTACCACGTTGGCGAAGAATAATATTGCCTGATAAAGCAGCCTGGCCGCCAAAAATTTTTACACCCAATCGTTTGCTTTGTGAATCGCGTCCGTTCTTCACACTGCCTTCCCCTTTTTTATGTGCCATAATTTGTAATTTTAAAAACTAAAAATTATTTTCTAAAAGCTGAAAAATTAAAGCTATGAACCAAACCTGAATTTTATGCTCCCTTTATATTTTTAGGTTTCAAGCATTGGTCTTACTTATGCTATACTTTCAATTTTGATTTTTGTGTAATGCGTACGGTGACCATGTTTTTTTCTGAAACCTTTTCTTCTTTTCATTTTAAAGGCAATTACTTTGTCGCCTTTTACCTGGCCAATGATTTCAGCTTTAACTTTAGCTTTAACGTTGCTTCCCGCAGAAAGCTTGCCGTCATTGTCAACCAGTAATACATCAGAAAACTCAACTTTATCTCCTTCTTTGCCATCAACATGAGGTACATATAAAGTCTGGTCATTTTTTACAGTGAACTGCTGACCGCCTATTTTTACAACTGCTAACATATATTATTATTTGGGCTGCAAAGGTAGGGGTATTAATTGAAAATGAGAAACCTGAGCTGAAAAAAAATACCGGAAAAATGAATGGAAACAGGCCTAATCTTAAACCTTTTTTAGCTTTTATGGAATGCCAACGTATGTAGATTTCCTATTTTTGCCTCAAGGAACTTTATGAAATTCAAATCTTTTTTAGCAAAACCGTTTGCGGCCTACATATATAAAAGCGTCAGAAAGAGTGCGGTTAGTGCCATAGCCAGCCAGGAGAATATTTTGAAAGAGCTGTTGAAAACAGGCAGTAAAACCATTTTTGGCAAAGAGCATCATTTTGAAGCATTTAAAACATACGACGATTTTAAGAAAAATGTACCGGTGCGTGATTATGAACAGTTCAAAAAATATATTGAGCTAATAAAAGAAGGTAAACACAATGTGTTATGGAAAGGGCTGCCTATTTATTTTGCAAAAACATCGGGTACTGTAAGCGGTGTTAAATATATTCCTATCACAAAGGAATCCATTCCTAACCATATCAACACTGCCAGAAATGCATTGCTCTGCTATATGTCAGAAACCGGTAATACCGATTTTGCAGACAGGAAAATGATTTTTTTATCCGGTTCGCCTGAATTGGAAAGAATAGGAGGGGTACCAACAGGAAGACTGAGTGGAATTGTAAACCATCATGTGCCAAATTATTTGCGCACAAACCAGTTGCCCAGCTATGAAACGAATTGTATTGACGATTGGGAATCCAAGCTGGATAAAATTGTTGAAGAAACAATAAAACAGGATATGTCGCTTATTAGTGGCATACCACCCTGGATGCAGATGTATTTCGACAGGCTGGAACAATTAAGTGGCAAAAAAATAAAAGATCTTTTCCCAAATTTTTCTGTTCTTGTTCATGGAGGCGTAAACTTTGAACCTTACAGGTCAAAGTTGTTGGAAAGCATAGGAAAAAAAATAGATACCATTGAAACCTATCCTGCTTCAGAAGGGTTTTTTGCATTCCAGGATTCACAAAAAGAAGAAGGGCTATTGTTAAATACAGACAGTGGGATATTTTTTGAATTCATTCCGGTTGCAGAAATAGCCAAAGAAAACCCGACACGGTTAAGCCTGAAAGAAGTGAAAACAGGTGAAAATTATGCATTAATCGTGAGTAATAATGCCGGCTTGTGGAGTTATAACATAGGTGACACTGTGAAATTTCTTTCTGTTAACCCATATAAAATAGCTGTAACCGGAAGAGTGAAACATTTTATTTCTGCATTTGGTGAGCATGTGATCAGTGAAGAGGTTGAATTCAGTTTGATGAAAGCTGCAGAAGAAGAAGGGGTGCATATCACGGAATTCACTGTGGCGCCGATGATTCAGCAGACAAAAGGAAAATCATATCACGAATGGTTTGTGGAATTCGGAAACACGCCAGAAGACATCAGGCGTTTCGCAGAAAAAGTGGATATTAACCTTCGGGCAAAAAATATTTATTATGATGATCTCGTAAGTGGTCACATCCTGGAACCGCTAAAAATCAGGCCCGTTCGAAAAAACGGTTTTATTGACTATATGAAATCGGTAGGAAAACTTGGTGGACAGAACAAAGTTCCCCGTCTCAGCAACGACCGAAAGCTTGCCGAGCAACTTGAGAAATATGTTTAATATTTTTTCATGTTAGTGCTTAGCATATTTCCTTACTTTTAAGTTTTTAAATGGTATGCATGGGTAATAATATGCCTGTAAAACGAATTGCAATTTTCGGATCCACCGGCTCAATCGGCAAGCAGGCGCTTGATGTTATTGCTTCACATCCCGATATGTTCGTGCCGGAGATATTGACTGCACAAAATAACGAAGACCTCCTGATTATGCAGGCGCTCAAGTTCAAGCCGAATATTGTAGTAATAGGTAATGAAAAAAAAGGTAATAAAGTAAAACAGGCGCTTGCTACTACTGATACAAAAGTTTTTATCGGGGAACAGGCATTGGAGGAAGTGGCAGCTATGAATTGCTATGATATGATGCTGGCTGCTATTGTTGGTTTTGCCGGGCTGAAACCTACATTGCAGGCCGTCAATAGCGGAAAAGCAATAGCGCTTGCCAACAAAGAAACCCTGGTAGTTGCCGGAGATTATGTGATGAAAAAGGCTGTTGAGAAAAAAGTACCAATCATTCCAGTTGACTCTGAACATTCCGCAATATTTCAATGCCTGATCGGTGAAACGAGAAATAAAATTGAAAAAATTATTCTTACCGCTTCCGGAGGGCCTTTCTTTGGAAAGAAGCCGAATTTCCTGGTGAATGTGAAACGGGACCATGCGCTGCAGCATCCAAACTGGAATATGGGTGCAAAAATTTCTATTGATTCCGCAACATTAATGAACAAAGGGCTTGAGATGATTGAAGCCAAATGGCTGTTTAATTTGAGGCCCGACCAGGTGCAGGTGGTTATTCACCCGCAAAGTATTTTGCATAGTTTGGTGCAATTTGAAGACGGAGCTATCAAAGCGCAAATGGGATTGCCGGATATGCGCCTGCCTATTCAATATGCAATGGCCTTTCCATACCGGATTACGAATAAGTTTCCCCGTTACGATTTCAAAAAACCCAATGTGCTATCATTTGAAGAGCCGGATATCAAAACATTCAGGAACCTCTCTTTAGCCACGGAAGCATTAAATAAGGGAGGCAATCTTCCCTGTGTATTGAATGCAGCTAATGAAATTGCGGTATATGCATTTTTACGTAACCGGATCGGTTTCCTCGACATGACTGATTTGATTGAGCAAACTATGGAACATGTTGCTTTTATTGAACAACCTTCGCTGGAAGAATATTTTGAAAGCGATGCGGAGGCCCGTAATTTTGCCGCTTCTTTAATAAAACTATAAATTTTACGTTTGGTAGCCGTTCAGTAAAATGATCACCGTATTTTGAAATCCTAATTTTTACTATGACTTTATTAGCGATTAACTGGGCAGAAGTCGGAATAAAAGCCGGACAATTTGTTTTATCCATATCTATTATTGTGGTGCTGCATGAGCTTGGCCATTTTTTAACAGCAAAATGGTTCAAGTGCCGTGTCGAAAAGTTTTATCTTTTTTTCAATCCCTGGTTCTCATTATTTAAAAGGCAAATCGGAGAAACAGAATATGGCATTGGCTGGATACCATTTGGTGGTTATGTGAAAATTTCAGGAATGATTGATGAAAGTATGGACAAAGAACAATTGAAACAGCCTGCGCAAGCATGGGAGTTTCGCAGTAAACCTGCATGGCAACGATTAATTATTATGGTGGCGGGTGTGGTTGTTAATCTGATTTTAGGTTTTTTTATTTACAGCCTGATGGCATGGCACTGGGGTGATTCATATATCCCTACTGACAAACTGAAATATGGGATTGCTGCCGATTCACTTGCACAAAGCATCGGATTAAAGGATGGCGACCAGATATTAAATGTAGATGGAAAATATATTGAAAAGTTCAAGTCAATCCCCCTGTATATTATTCTGCATGGTGCAAAAACCATTGAAGTAGAAAGAGAAGGCCAAAAAGTTACAGTTAATGTTCCTGATGATTTTGCAAGAACTGTGGTAAGCCGTAAGGATATCGGTTTTATTGATGTGCGTTTTCCTTTTGAGGGAATTGATACGGTTGCCAAAAGCAGCGCGGCAGATTCGGCCGGCTTACTCAAAGGCGATAAAATAGTTTCAGTAAATGGGGTGACTGTTCCTTTTTACAGTGGCTTCAGGACCGAAATCAAAAAGAACCGGGGAAAACAAGTGGCGCTTGTGGTGGTGCGTGGAAAAGACACGCTTCAAAAGACAGCAAGCCTGGCCACGGGTGTACTGGGCATCTATCCGGTTTCTCCAAAGGATTCCGGTTATGAAATAAAAAATATCCAATACAATTTTGCAGAATCAATTCCTGCCGGACTAAAAAAAAGCAAGGAAACATTGCAATCTTACTGGTTGCAGTTAAAATTAATTTTTACTCATAAAGTAGATACCCAGGAGTCTCTTGGTAGTGTAATCAGTTTTGGAAAACTGTTTGCCCCGGTTTGGGACTGGCAAAGCTTTTGGGGGCTTACTGCATTCTTCTCCCTGATACTGAGCTTGCTGAATATTTTGCCCATACCTGCGCTGGATGGAGGCCACGCCTTATTTGTGTTATATGAAATGATATCAGGAAGAAAACCCGGTGATAAGTTTATTGAGTATGCACAAATGGCGGGCATGGTTTTATTATTAAGCGTAATGGTGTATGCCCTGGGGCTGGATATTTTCAGGTTGTTTAAGTAGTGGCGAACATGAGAAATGAAATGTTAAAGAGAAGATGAATTGAATGGTTATAGTGGAAGAGTGCGACGCAAAGATCTTTAATAATACTGGTATCGCCAGGCAAATAAAAAAATAAACTTTAAGTTATTGTAGTTGTTTTATAAGCGGGAAAGGGTATTGGCATATGTTAATAAAAGTTTTCATTATAGATGAAACTTGAAAATAAGGAACTCAAACTATAAATGGGGGTGCCCGGTTTTGACAGCATAGGTCTTTGAAAGTGTAAGCATGTCGTGCGTTGGATAATTAGCACGTTAATCTGAATATTCAAACATGTAAATGGCAATACTCAGTATGCCATGGCTGCCTAATCAGTGATTAAGTAGTCATTAGGGCCGCGTTGAGCCGGTTGTTCTGTTACCACGCTCCGCCGCCGACTCAAAAACAAATACAGGATGCTGCTGCAGAAGGCTGTGACTGCAGCAAAAGACCATACAGCTAAGCAACAGATTGGTTAGTCCGTTTCCTGTTTGTTGCCGACAAATAATAAAGGAATAAGCATGTAGAAAGCTTTTGGAGAATGTGTTTGGACAGGGGTTCGATTCCCCTCACCTCCACCTGGTTAATGATTGCGGGGAAATTTTATAAATTTCCCCTTTCTTTTTATGTCGGGGTTCATTTCCTTCTTCAAAAATAATTTTTTGCAAAATGAATAATAGCACGGACAAAATAAAAATACTTGTTATTGGATGTGGTAATATGGGTGCATCGCATGCCACAGCTTATCACAATATGAAAGAATTCAGTATCTGCGGTTTGGTAAGCACCGGCGCAAGCAAAAAAGTGCTGAATGAAAAACTCGGCGGGAAATATGATTTGTATGATGATTTTGAAAAAGCATTGGCGGTAACAAAACCAGATGCCGTGTGCATTTCAACATATCCTGACACGCATGAAGCGTATGCAATAAAAGCATTTGAAAACGGTTGCCATGTTTTTATTGAGAAGCCATTGGCAGATTCTGTTGCAGGTTCGGAGCGTGTGGCCGCGGCAGCAAAAGCATCCGAAAAAAAATTGGTGATCGGTTATATTCTTCGGCATCATCCGTCCTGGCAAAAATTTGTAGAAGTTGCACAACAAATGGGAAAACCATTGGTGATGCGCATGAACTTAAATCAGCAAAGCCAGGGTTATATGTGGGATGTTCACCGCAACCTGATGAAAAGCCTCAGCCCGATTGTTGATTGCGGCGTTCATTATATTGATGTGATGTGCCAGATGGTGCGTTCAAAACCTGTGCAAGTAAATGCCATTGGTGCGAGGCTTACCAATGATATTCCTGAGGGCAATTATAATTACGGGCAATTGCAAATACAATTTGAAGATGGCTCCGTGGGCTGGTATGAAGCAGGCTGGGGGCCGATGATTAGCGAGACCGCTTTTTTTATAAAAGATGTGATTGGCCCGAAAGGTTCTGTTTCTATTGTGGCGAAAGAAGCAGGCGGAAAAGGAAAATCAGATTCGGTGGAAGCGCACACACAAACGGAAAGTATACGCATTCATCATGCAGCTATTGATAGCGAAAATAAATTCACCAAAGCGGATGAGTGGATCAATTTAAAAGATGAACCCAACCACCAGGAATTATGTGATCGTGAACAATTATATTTTTTAAATGCCATTAAAAATGATGTTGACCTTACTGATCATATCCAGGATGCTGTAAACAGTTTGCGCATTGCATTTGCATGTGATGCATCTGTGAGAAGCAAAAAGCCGGTGATGCTTTAGGTTTTTAAAAAATTATCAGCCCAGGATCACGCCATTATTTCTTTGATGCGTTCCCCTTTGCCATCTGGTGTTGTATAGAATGGCCTTTTTTCTATTTCATATTGTGTATCTGGTGGAATGCCCAGCGCATGATAAATAGTCTGATGTATCTGATCGATCTTCACCGGTGATTCTATTGTTTTGCAAGGCCGCTCATCTGCTGTTTTGCCATATACAAACCCTTTTTTAATACCGCCACCAAACATCAGTATCGAACATCCGTCTGTAAAATGACGGTGCATACCATAAAATTTCATATCGGATACAACATTGGGTTGGTCCACCTGTTCTTTCACCGTTGCACCCGGCCTTCCTTCTACCATCATATCCCTGCTGAATTCACTGGCGAGTATAATCATCGTGCGGTTTAAATGGCCACTCTTGTCTAAGTCTTTCACAAGCTGCGCTACGGGGCCATCGATCATTTTTTTCATGTCTACCATTCTCGTATGTCCATTCTCGTGCGTATCGAATCCTTTGAATGGTTCGTATTCTGTAGTGACACTGATAAAGCGTGCGCCTTGCTGAGTAAGCCTTCGTGCTAACAAACATCCGAGCCCAAATCGGCCAGTGTTATAAATATCATATATCTCTTTTGGTTCGAGGCTGAGGTCAAATGCTTTTGCTTCCGGTGAATTGAGCAGCATATATGCTTGCTCCATAGAACGCCTTAGGGATTCTTTCTGATAATCGCTTCCAAATTCTCCCATCGGGCTTTTACTTATCAGTGAATCATATAACTGATTGCGGCGCTCGAAACGTTTTGCATCCATGCCAACCGGAGGCCGAGCACACTCTAATCCCTGCGATGGATCCGGAATCATAAATGGCCCGTATTCATTTCCTAAAAACCCGGCAGTATGAAATGCTTTTAATTCTTCTGCTTCACCAACACTAAACCTCTGACCGATATCTATGAATGCAGGAATGACTGGATTCTTCGGCCCTAATTGATTTGCTATCCACGCACCGATATGTGGCGCTGCAACAGTTTGTGGTGGTTCATAACAAGTGTGCCAGTGATATTGATGACGGGAATGAAGAATAAAACCCATGTCTGCAGCAACGTAAGATCGTATCAATGTTCCTTTATCCATAACACTTCCGATCGACTGCAGGCCTTCGGAAAATTTAATGCCATCGAGAGCCGTTGGGAAAGAAGGGAAGGTGCTAAGCACACGGTTGCTCTCCATTCCTTTTTGAAAAGGTGCATACGCTTTGGGGTCGAAGGTTTCGGTATGCGCCATGCCACCTGCCATCCAAAGAAGTATAACAGTGTCTGCTGTAGCTTCAATTTTTTTTGAACGTCCACAACTTGTCAGCAAACTTGCGACAGGCGCACCTGCTGCCAACGCTGCAAGCGTGGCAGCACTTGATTTTTTTAAAAAATCCCTTCTGTTCCAATTTTTATTCATACCCTTAATTTATAAAACTTATTTGAAAGATTGCTGCTCTTTTAAAACAACAATTGAAATTCCGGGTGCATGGCCATCGCCCAGATAAAGTCCTGTATGTTGTTTTCTGTTGGTTCATTACCTAATGCAAGTAATGCAGTTTTTTCTTCCGCTGCATTTGGTAACCGTCCCAAAGTATTTCTATACATATTTTCAACCATCTTTTTTGGGTCGGGGTATTTTTTCTTCCATTTCGCTGCTGCTTGTTTTATTACGGCATTAAACTGTGCACCATTCGTGAGTTCAAGTGCCTGTAGCAAATTTGCATTAGATGAACGGCTTGTAGTAACTGTTTCGCGGTTAGGCCTTCCAAGCGCGGTAAGAAACGGATCATTTTTTACTAATGACGCCCTGGGGAAAGGAATAGTCCCTTTGATCTCTTTCGGCAGCAAATTATAAACAATCATACTATCGCCATATACCGGTTGAATGGCCTCACTAACTGCATCTGCAAATTGTTCGGCGGTTAGCCGCTTGCGCAACATCCCTGCAAACTTAAATCCCGGCGCACTAATAAGCCCTGCATCTTTTACAGCTACAGAAGGCAATTGATATGTTTTTGAAATAGCGATTTCATAGATGAGTTTTTTAATATCGCACCCATTCGCAACAAAATTGTAAGCGAGCCAATCCAACAAATCCTGGCTCCATGGTTTGTTATCCATTGCATCAACAGGCTCCACAATTCCTCGGCCCATCAGTTGTGCCCAAATACGGTTTACCAGTGTGCGGTATAATCGTCCGTCGCGTGGCTGTACCAAACTGTCTGCAAGTTCTTTTAACCGTTCCGATTTGCTTGCAGATGAATTTATTTGTCCTAATTGTTTGTACAATATTTGTCGGCCTGCGAATTTTCCCGTCGGTTTATCACAGCGGTTAATTTCAAGAAGGCTATCGGAAAATATATTTGCAAAAGCATACGACTGATCAAGTTTCCAATCGCTGATAAAACTATCATGGCATGATGCGCATTTCAAATTCAAACCCATAAAAACCTGCGACACATTTTGCGCTGCCTGCATTTCCGTTCGCTGGCTTGCATTTACAACGCCCCGCCATTCTATGCCGCGGATGAAGCCGAGCGAACTACTATCAGGGCTTATCAATTCTTTTACAAACTCATTATAAGGTTTGTTATTTCGGATTGAAGTGTAAAGCCATTTAGTAATATCAGACCTTCCATTTGTGATGTATCCGGTTCCGGTATAATCGTTTCGCAAAGCGTCGTTCCAAAACGTTAACCAGTGTTGCGCATAATCATCGTTTCGTGCCAACAGTGAATTAACAAGACGTGCTCTTTTTTCCGGATGTTTGTCATTGATAAATGCATCAACACTATCTGCCGGAGGCAAAAGCCCAATCACATCAAGATACACCCTGCGGATATATAAACGGTCATTTACCGGTGTTCCCCATTTAATATTGTTTTTTTCGAAGTATGCATTTACAAAACGGTCAATCGGATTGGTAAGGTCTCCGGTGGCTTGAGGGATTTCCGGATTTCTTGGCTCGAGTTCTGCCTGACGGTATAAACTTTTTTCAGGGCCGGTTGGCCATGGCGCTCCCTGGCGTATCCAGTAAGACAAGACCTGAATTTCGTTTAAGGATAACCGTTGGCCTTTTGAAGGCATCACATCTTTATCGTTTGCAGGTAAACTTACGCGGCGTATCAATTCACTTTTTTCAGGCCTGCCGGGAGTAAAAACAGATCCGTTTTTTCCACCCTTGAAAATACCTTCTTTGGAATCCAATCGAAGGTCGCCTTTCATTTTTAATGGGCCGTGACAACTATAACAATGATGTGCAAAAACGGTACGCACTTGTATGTTCAAATCCTGTAACTGCGATTCGGAAAGCGGCGTTTTTTGGCTTGCTAAAATAAAATCCGGCAGGTTATCTTCTTCGCCTGTATTTGTTGCAGCTACTGCACTGTTATCGGAGAAAGCGCTGCTGAGATAATCCTCGCCGTGGGTTAATTCTGCACCGTAATGTCCCGCAACAGTTACACCAAGCACTGTTGCAAACAACATCAGGTACTGAATTTTCCTTGAACCTTTCTGATAACAATATGCTGTAACAATTGCAAAAGCCATAGTCGCAATTCCAATCCATTGATGAATAGATAGAATACTGCTTCCGTAGCTATCCGTTTTTGATAGGACAAGCCCAAACACAACAGATAGTATGGAAGACAATGCCCCTGTAAATACAAGCACTTTTGTAGCAGCAAAAAAATTGCGGGCATTACTTTTCCATGCGATGAATTCAAACAATAATGCCGCATATAACAAGCCTATCGGAAAATGCACGATCATGGGATGAAGCCTTCCGAGGAACGTAAGGAACCCCGAACTATTTGCCTTTACGGGTTGATTTTCTTTTGCCAGCACTTCATTGATCAGGCCGGTGGCAAGTAGCAACAAAAAAACTTTTCCTGAAAAAATAATTGCTTTTACAAAAGGTGATTTAGTTTTCAAAAAATGAAGATTATTCAATGCGTTGTAATTGTAAATATGTTTGTAACAATATTACAGGAAAAAAATGATTTTGATATAGAGGAAATAATTGTAAAAGTTCACCTTTTTTTATCCTTTCTTTCTTCCCGTAAATATTTTGTTTGGGTCTCTATTTTTAAATCCAATTTGCCAGATCATACAGCTGGTTAAGTATCGGATTCAGTTGTTGGAAAGAAAAATACTGTTAACTTAGGTATAACATTTTTTTTTTATAATTTAAGTTATTCAACGATTAGTATAATTCATCCATGCCATGAGAGGTTTAATGATGGAATACCAGCTTACGCTTCCTACAATTTTCAGAAGAGCGGAGACTTTATTTGGGGAAAAGGAAATCGTTAGCCGCCTTCCTGATAAAAGCATTTATCGTTATACCTATAAGGATTTTGCCAAACGGACAAAGAAGTTAGCTTCTGCGCTTTATCAGTTGGGTATTCGCAAGGGAGACCGTGTTGCTACTCTTTGCTGGAATCATTATCAACACCTCGAAGCTTACTTCGCCATCCCTTGCATGGGGGCAATTGTGCATCCGCTTAATCTTCGTCTAAGTCCTGAAGATCTTGCGTATATTGTTAATCACGCTGAAGATAAAATTATTATTATTGATCAGGTGCTTTTGCCTTTGTTTGAAAAATTTAAGCCTGATGTTCATCTTTCCAAAGTAATTGTCATTACGCAAACTATAGAACCTCTGCAGAATGGTTATTTGAAGTATGAAGAAGTTATAGCCAGTGGCCATGAATCATTATTCGAGCCATTTGAAGGAGATGAATATTCTGCTGCTTTTATGTGTTACACCTCGGGAACGACAGGAAAACCCAAAGGGATTTTATATTCACACCGTTCGATCATGCTCCATGCAATGGCATTCATGTTAAGCTGCAGTGGCGGCGGCATCACGGAGCGTGATATAGTTTTGCCTGTTGTTCCAATGTTTCATGCCAGCGCCTGGGGTTTTCCTTATTGTTGCGCTTTCGCGGGAGCAACACAGGTTTTTCCCGGGCCACACCTGGATGCAGAAAGCCTTCTCCATCTTTTCGAAACCGAAAAAGTAACGATGACCGGTGGGGTGCCAACTGTGATGCTGAATATCCTGAATAAATTAGACAGCGACCCGAATAGATATACACTTTTTCTGAGAACGATAGTAATTGGCGGTTCATCTGCCCCACGTTTTTTAGTCAAATCATTTGATGAACGTTATGGGATAAAAGTACTTCATTCATGGGGCATGACTGAGTTGTCTCCGCTTGGAAGTACGGCTGTGCTTACCAGTAAATTAGAGAAAGCTTCCAAGGAAGATCAATATGACCACGCCATGAAGCAAGGGCTACCTGTTCCTTTTGTGGAGATCCGTGGAAGAAATGAGTTCGGATTGATTCCCTGGGACGGAACGACGATGGGTGAACTGGAGGTGCGAGGGCCTTGGGTGATTGCTGCATATTATGGTGACAAGGAACATGGAGAAAAGTTTACATCCGATGGCTGGCTCAGAACCGGTGATATTGTGACTATCACTAAAGATGGATACATAGAAATAAAAGACCGGAGCAAAGACCTCATCAAATCCGGCGGAGAGTGGATAAGTTCAGTAGCGCTTGAAAATTCTTTGATGGGCCACCCTTCAGTATTGGAGGCTGCTGTGATTGCTGTTCCCGATGAAAAATGGATAGAGCGCCCATTTGCCTATATCGTGTTGAAAGAAGGAAAGGCTACTTCACCAGATGAACTTAAAGAATTTCTTGCTGATAAGTTTGCGAAATTCTGGATTCCTGACGGATATGCTATCATTGATGCTATACCAAAAACCTCTGTAGGCAAATTTTTGAAATCTGCACTAAGGGATAGATATGCCAGTGAAAAATAGATGCGTCATGCATCAGTCGTTAATGGCCTGGTACACTAAAGGTTTAAATGCTTTATCCGTATCAGCAACATGAGGCCCCCACATTTGCCGGTATATCAGTACAATCATGTCTTCTTTAGGGTCTACCCAATATGAGGTTGAAAATACACCGCCCCATGCATAAGTGCCTGCCTGACTGGGCCCGAGCCTGCTTCCCTTTTCAGTAATAATGGAAAATCCGAAGCCAAATTTATTTTCAGTTTTAACACCAAGGTCAACGAACAGGTCGCCGATCTGGTTCATGGTCATCATTCGCACAGTGTTTCGTGCTAATAAACGAACTCCATTATACGTTCCTCCATTCAACAGCATTTGCAGAAAAACAGCATAGTCTTGAATAGTTGAAACCAACCCACCGCCACCAGAAAAATAGCCGGTTTTCTGAAGAGGGTAACTCATGTCCAGAAATCCACCAAAAACCTTGTTTGTTTTTTTTATTGCCCCGGTAGAATCCTGCTGAAAAAAATTCACCAGCCTTGGGCCTTTTGCTAATGGCAGATTGAAATACGTATCCTGCATTCCAAGTGGTTGAAATATCCTCTTTATAAAAAAATCTTCGAGTGACATACCTGACCATATCTCGATCAAATACCCCAGCACATCATGGTTTAGTCCATATTTCCATTGTTCACCGGGTTGAAAAAAAAGCGGCAGTGTACCTAAGCGATTCATCGCATCGGAAAGTGTTTGATCTCTTACACCAACACCTCCGGTCATATAATTTTTTGCATATATGGCAATCTCTGCTGGCGTGCCGATTGCCGGATATCCGAGTCCAGAAGTATGTGTGAGCAGATCACGAATGGTAATGGGTCGTTTAGCCGGAATGGTTGTGTATGTAGTGTCTTTGGGATTGAATGAACTCAGCACTACTTCATTGGTAAAAGACGGGATGTACTTTGAAACAGGATCGTCTAATGAAAATTTTCCTTCTTCCCACAATATCATTGCAGCTACTGTAGTAATTGCTTTTGTTTGCGAAGCGATGCGGAAAATCCCTTTTTTATCGAGAGGCGATTTTGTATCAGGATCATTATAACCATGCGCCTTATAAAAAACAATTTTACCATGACGTGCAATCAGAACCACGGAACCATTCACCCATTTCTTTTTTACCCAATCTTCCATGCCAGCATCAAGCCGGGCCAGGCGTGCGGAAGAAAACCCTCCGGCTTCGGGTGCTGCATTAACAAGAATTTTTGATTGCGTATAAGCAAGGCATGCAACGGAGATTAATGCAAAGAATATCATTAGTGATCTCATATAGTGGTTCATAAATTTTAGTTTGGGTATTAAAAATATAAAAATAATTGAGGAAGAGCCGATTTATTGTTTATGATTTTTTTGTTAGATTTACTGTATTCATATTTAGAATTATTAATCTGTTTGAAATCTTTACATGATGCGATTAAAGGGGAAAATTGCTTTGATCACCGGGGGAGCCAATGGAATTGGCCTTGCTACCACCGAACGTTTTGCTAAAGAAGGAGCAAAAATTATTTTGTGGGATGTTTCAGATAAAGGAAATAATGTGGCAACGCGATTAAAAAAAGAAAACTATGAAGTTGTTTTTAAAAAAGTCTCGGTATCAAATAAGCAAGAAGTGCAAAAAGCGGTTGCGCAAGCTCGTGAGCATTTTGGCCGCATAGATATATTAATCAACAATGCCGGTATTACCAAAGACAGGACTTTGCTTAAAATGTCAAAGGAAGAATGGGATGATGTAATTGCGGTAAACCTGACCGGGGTTTTCAATTGCACACAAGCTGTGGCCCCGATTATGAAAGAGCAAAATTACGGCCGTATTGTTTCGGCGTCTTCCAATGTAGCCATCCGGGGGAATTTTGGACAAACCAATTATGTCGCCACTAAATCAGCTATTATCGGGATGACAAAAGTATGGGCAATGGAACTCGGTCGTTATGGAATAACGGCGAACTGTATTGCTCCTGGTTTTATCCATACTGCCATGACAGATCTTATGCCTGAAGAAGTGCGCAAGGAAAGTATACCTCACATCCCGCTCGGGCATTGGGGAGTGCCTGAAGATATTGCGAACGGTTATCTGTATTTAGCTTCTGATGAAGCATCTTTTGTTAGTGGAATTTGTTTGACTATCGATGGTGGGGCTGCGCGATGATATAGTTTGTTTTCTCTTTAATAATTAAACAATATATTTTCCAACCTATCTGTGCTGCTGTTTAATTTTCTAACTTCAAATCTGCTGTCAATTTTCCGGATGAAACAAAAAATAAAGTAGCTGACAAAGCACTTATTATTAAAATAATTGATAATGCCCAACGCAGAGATTCATTGCCCAGAGCGGGTTTCAGCAGGTCACTGATGATGCCGACCACCAATGGCCCGAAACCCAGGCCGACAAGATTAATAATAAGAAAAAAAATCGCGGAGGTGAGTGCACGCATCGAAGCAGGCACAAGGCTGTGCGCAACAGAGATAGCTGGCCCCAGGTACATGCTCTGCAAAGAGGCACACAATCCTAAACAGGCCAGAGAAAAAAAAGTGTTATGAAGAAATATGGCTCCGGCCGCGAACGGAATAAGGCTAATAATTGCATAAGCCGGAATTTTCAGATATAAGCGTTTATCCTTCTTGCCGAAATGATCAGTGAGTAAACCGCCGGCAAAAGATGCTATGCCTCCGCCAAGTCCATAAATAAGACCCAGTAATGCGCCCACTTCTGAATTCTTCATACCATGAAGCCTTTGCAGGAAAGAAGGCGCCCAATTAAGGAGGCCGTAAATGCAAAAAACATTCAAAGCCGATGCTAATGCCAGGTAAGCAAAAGTTTTGCTTGAATACAGGAGCTTTAATACCTCGCTAAAAGAATGAGGCCTTTTTATTGGAGTCGTATTTGGGTCGGTTGCTCCCTTTTGGGGCTCTTTCACCGTGGTATAAAATAATAAAGAAAAAATAATTCCGGGTATACCTACTGCAAAAAATGCAGTTCGCCATCCAAGATGCTGGTTCAAATATCCTCCTGTTAAAAACCCCACTAATACCCCAAAGTAAATGCCTGCAGAGTAGATGGAAAGTGCTGTAGATCTTTTTTCAGGAGGAAAATAGTCTGAAATGATTGCATGAGCCGGGGGGCTTCCTCCAGCCTCACCAACCCCTACGCCGATTCTTGCTGTTAGCAGTTGAAAGAAATTCCGTGCCATTCCTGAAAGCGCTGTCATCATACTCCATAAACACAACGAAAAAACCACTATATTTCTTCTGTTGCCTTTGTCTGCAAGGCGGGCGATTGGAATTCCGAGAATAACATAAAAAACTGCGAATGTAAATCCGGAAAGCAAACCAAGTTGGGTATCGGACAGATGCAATTTTTTTTTTATCGATTCCTGAAGAATAACCAACAGTTGGCGGTCTATAAAATTGAATACATATACCAGGGTCAGCATCAGCAGAACATAATTCTTATAATTGTTTTTGATTTCCGGATTGTTGAAGGTTGTATTTATATGCATAGACATAAATTTACCTTAACTATTTTTAATAATTTCAAAGAAATTAGGTTTCAAATTGGAGTACACCTTTACCTTAAAAATGGGTTAAAAATCAGTTGTAGAAACATGGGCGGTTTTAATAACTGTTACTTGAGAAAAATGATATATTTATTGGTAAGCATTTGTATAATATTACCAATCGGGTGCTAAGTTCTGATCTGTTTCGAGCTTTGATTGTGTAACTATGTATACACAATCAAACAACTCAACTTGCTGAAAAAATGTTTAGTGGGTATCTTTATCCCTATAATCATTTGTATGCCACGTTTATTTTTATGTATAGTTTTCTTTATTCTGTGTTACCCCTGTATGAGCCAGGGGCTTTCCGATAAAGCGAATGTATTTGTTAATTCGCTGAATGAAACCCAGCGATTGAAAACTGTTTACCCCTTCGATACTGCTGAAAGGTACCGTTTCAATTATGTGCCATTAGATGATCGGAAAGGGATTTCAGTAAATGAGCTTAATAATACCCAACGTTCTGCATTATGGGAATTATTAAAATGCTGCATCAATGATGAAACTGTAAAAAAAGTGTATGCAGTAATGGAATTGGAAAATGTGTTGAAAGAATTGGAGCATCATCCGTTGAACGATCATTACCGTGACCCGGGAAAATATTTTATTACCATTTTCGGTATACCTTCTGCTAAAACCATCTGGGGGTGGCGTTTCGAAGGGCATCATGTTTCATTCCATTTTTCTGCTGATAAAAATGAACTGGTGGCAGGCACGCCTGCGTTTTTGGGGAGCAATCCGGCTGTAGTTACAGGTGGCCCGCTGAAAGGGCGCGAGGTATTGAAAGATGAAACAGAAAAAGCGTTTGCATTTTTGCATGTACTTACCAATGATGAATTAAAAAAAACGTTGATTGATTCTGTTGCTCCTGCTGAAATCATTACAAGCAACAGCCGGAAGGCTATGATAGGTAATCCTGCCGGGATAAAATACGATCAGTTGTCGCCTGTTGCACAGCAATTACTGCTAAACCTTGTGGATATATATATTCATCGTTACACAAAACTATTTGCAGATTCTATGCTGAAAGAAATGCAAACTGCAGGTTTAGGGAACCTGAGGTTTGCCTGGTGCGGTGCTACTGATCACATGCCGGGTAAACCTTATTACTACCGGATACAGGGGCCAACAATTATTATTGAATTTGATAACACTCAGAATAATGCTAATCATATTCATACTGTGGTGAGAGACCTGAATTCAGATTTCGGCGGAGACATGTTGCTGGAGCATTACCATCAAAGCCATTAATGTTATTTCTTTTTCAGGCGGGGCCCGTGTAGTTTTTTATTAAAAACTGGGATGCTAATACGGCAACAGCAAAGAAAACCCCGGGTTGATGCAGAAGTATATTTAGCCTCAACATTCCGGTTTTCTACCGATACCTTAATAATGCGGTGCCTTGATGTATTTAATTTTCCTGTAAATTTTTTTATGTACAGGAAAATTCACTATCTGGTTGCCCTGATTGTTACATCTTTATTCCTTCTTATTTGCTTGTCATCTTCTGCCCAGGTAATCGTTAGCCATCAAACGGTTGGGTTGAGCCGGGATGCGGTTGCAATACAAAACGGCACAATGACGTATGACGAAAATGCAAAAACATGGTATTATGCTTATCGTGATTCGGTGTCTATACATGTGCTATTGAAAATACATGATATCGTGCAACAACGAAAAATTGTTATGAACGGCATGGAATTGTGGGTAGGTACGAAAGGAAAAAAAAATAAAACGACAGGTATCGAGTTCCCACTTAGCTATGACGAAAAAAGCACATCAGAATTTGTACAGACAGCTGATCAATCAGACCGTTTTGGGAAATTATCAGCTATGCTTGCTTCAAAATCGGAAATGAAGCTGGTTGGGTTTAATCAACATGTTAATGGCATGCGGAATATAAATGATACTTCCGGCCCATCAGCATGGGCCTGTATTTTAAATGATACGTTGATCTATGTTGCTTGTATTCCGTTTAAAGCTTTTGATAAAATAGTTTCACCGGGTTCATCTGTTATTATCGGTATTGTTGAAAAAGGGATGATGCCCATGGGCGCTGCTGGGGCAGGTATGCCTGGAGATATGGAAGGCGGGGGCCCTCCGGGTTCTGGGGTTGACGGCCCGCCTTCCGATGATGGTCAGGGTGGCGCTAACACGCAGGGGCCACCTCCGGGGGAGCCGCCACCAAATGAAGAGACTATGCAACGCATTTTTCAAGACAGCATAATATGGTTCAAAATAAATTAGTACTGGAGTAATAAAACAAATTAACAGAGCGGTTAGGGCCTCGTCTGATAACAAAGGGCGCATTTTTTATTCATGCGCCCTTTAAAAACTGATTTTGAATTTCAGGCTTTCATTTTATTCGGCAGTAGTAAAAAATTCAATTTTAGGTGCGCCAATTACACCTGCCTCAGTCATTAATTTTTTTAATTCCGGGTCGCTCAATCTTGCTTTTGCTTTTGTCATATCCGTAATGTCGAATACAATATGAACTATGCTGGAATCCTCCATATCCCGGGCCAGGGCTACATCCACTAATCCGAAGGATGCCCTCTTAGCTGTACCTTCAGTAATATCAAAAACTTTCAGCCATGCATCGAAGTCTTTTACTTTATGCGTTATAAGTACCCATTGTTTTTCTTTTGAATCAGGATTGAACCTGATAACATGATAATAATAAATATCAGGTTTTGACACGACACCATTTTTTTTCATCACCTCCTTCAGTCTTGGATCATTAGCGAAAGCCTTTGCCTTTGCAATATCCGCAGCCTGTAATACGATGTTGAGATGATTGGGATTATCTACCCGTCTTCCTATTACCATTAGCTCCAGGCCGCTTGCTTTGCGTGCAGTGGAATCATTGTCAAAACCAGGCTTCCATTTTTCATAACTCTTAACGATATGATTAACTTCCACCACATCAAATGGTTTGAATTCAGGCGCTTTGGGTTTTTCCGCTGCGGCTTTTGTGCTGTCGGCCGCAGGTGCTTTTGTGCTGTCTGTTGTAGTAGTTTTGCTGTTTTGGTCATTGCAGCTCATTAATACGAGCATCACCAATACAGAAATGGCTGAAATCGTCTTTTTCATTTTTAATGATGATTTTTTGTTGAACCTACTCTTTTCGGTTTTCGGCTTACCCGTTCCTATCTATGATTTCAGACGATATCGTAATAAGCAAACGATTATATTCGACATAACTTACAATGATTATTAAAACTATCAAACTAACCAGGGCTGTTTTTATAGCTTAATTGAAAAGGAGAAGGTTATTGCTGAATAAAGTATTCACGAGGATTCGATTTCTAAGTTCATTTATCACAAGAACATTGTAAGGACAGAAGGATAATATTATTTAAATAAATATAATGATTATATTTTAAATGGACTCTTGAGCTTGAATTATTTTGTGGACCTGTTTTGCAGGTACGCGTTTTGATAATAAAGGGTAAAACAGTTTTTCTGAAATTAATGATTCTTTAATTTCTGCATTGACGACTTTATAAGTAATTTACCTGACGAACTTTTATCTGCACTAATTTTATAAATGTAAATTAGCAGAGGCTTTCAAAGAACGACAACAGATATCTTTTTATAATTGCTAATAAATTTTCTGCAATCAGGACGGTACAGGATAGTGATAAACTTTGCAGGGATTACATTTGAACGAATTATTTATTAAAACGATTGGCTATGCACCAAAACCTCAACTCTAAATTAATATGTATTGTCGCCTGCACGCTTTTTCTATTCTCTGTCAGTTGCAACAATGTAAAAAATAATGAATCAGGAAATGCAGTTTCTTCTGATCCAAAGATTGCCGCGCTGAAATTACCAGCGGATTTTCATGCAGACCATTTATATAGCCCCGGCATCCACGACCAGGGCTCGTGGGTTGCAATGACATTTGATGATAAAGGAAGAATGATTGCCTCTGACCAATATGGAAATTTATACCGGTTAACCATTCCGCCGATCGGTTCAGATACCGCTCAAAATAAAATTAAGGTTGATTCGATTGTGCTTCAACTTCCCGATACATCTAAAAGTGCGAGAAGGATTGGTTATGCACATGGACTGTTGTATGCTTTCAACAGTCTTTACGTAATGGTGAATGATGAAGGTGACACTGCTCACTCAAAACCAAGCGGACTGTATCGTTTGCAGGATACCAACGGAGATGATCAATATGATAAGATCACTTTATTAAAAAGATTAGAAGGTGATGGGGAGCATGGCCCGCATAGCATCGTGCTTGCACCCGATGGAAAATCGTTGTACATCATCGCAGGAAATTTTACGAAGATCCCAAAGATGGATAATTATACTGCGCCACCTGTTTGGCAGATTGATAATTTGCTTCCCCTGATTCGTGATCCGAACGGACATGATAATTCTGTGAATACTCACGGAGGATGGATCGCACAAATCGATTCAATGGGAGCGAATTTTAATCTGATCAGTGCAGGTTTTCGTAATCCATTTGATCTTGCATTTAATGAATCAGGAGATATGTTCACATTTGATTCCGATATGGAATGGGATTTTGGGACTCCTTGGTATAGGCCGATCCGCATATGCCATGTTCCGAGCGGTGGAGAATTTGGATGGCGCCCTGGTACAGATAAATGGTCGCCTTCTTTCCCAGATAATTTACCGCAATTATTAAACATCGGGCAAGGTTCACCAACAAGTGTATTCAGTGGGATCAATTCACATTTTCCTGAAAAATATCGTCGATCAATTTTTGCTTTCGACTGGAGTTTCGGAATTGTTTATGCAATTCATCCGCAAGCAGAAGGTGCAGGTTACAAAGCAACCGCAGAAGAATTTGTTTCAGGTTCCCCATTGCCATTAACAGATGGAATGATTGGCCCTGATGGTGCTTTATATTTCTTAACTGGTGGCCGCCGCCTCGAATCAGATTTATATCGCGTATATTACCAGGATAACAAACAGGACACAGAAAAATTATCGACACCTGATCTAACAGAAATTCAAAAGCTTCGCAGGAAATTAGAAACGTATCATACCTCGCCAAAACCAGATGCTGTTGCTTTTGCGTGGCCTTATTTAAAAAATGATGACCGCTTTATCCGTTATGCAGCAAGAATTGCTATCGAACATCAACCGATAAATGAGTGGAAAGAAAAAGCAGTGAATGAAAAAGATCCCGTTACTCTTATACAGGCGTCCATAGCATTGGCAAGAGAAGGCGGAAAAGATGAAAAAGAAAACGTATTGAAAGCGCTTAGTGCGATTGATTTTTCAAAACTCAGTGAACCGCAGCAACTGGATTTGTTACGTGCGATAGAATTAGTATTGTACCGATTTGGATTACCCAATGCACCAGTTAAATCACAGGTGATCGCATATCTCGATGCACAATATCCTTCAAAGTCAAACATGTTGAACCGTTCACTGAGCAAGGAATTGATTTTTTTAGATGCGCCTGATGCGGTAGAAAAAACAATGGCATTGATGGCAACTGCAAAAGATGATGTGGATGAACAAAAATCATTCACACAATCCTCCGATCTCATTATGCGCAACCCGCAATATGGAATGGATATCGCAGGCATGCTGTCAGATGTTCCGCCGCAACAACAAACTTATTATGCAGTTGCATTAAGCGAAGCAAAAAACGGATGGACACCGGAGCTTCGTGAAAAATATTTTCAGTGGTTTTATAAAGCATTCGGATATAAAGGCGGCCATAGTTTTATAGGCTTTATTGACCTTGCACGGAAAAATGCATTAAAGAATGTTCCGAAAGATAAGTTTGCTTACTTCAATACAATTTCCGGCGATTCCATTGTTACCCGTGCACACATGGGGCTCGCAGCAAATGCTGTTCAGCCAAAAGGGCCGGGCAAAGACTGGGAAGTGGATACTGCAATGGCACTGTTGAAAGATGGATTGAGCAACCGAAATTTTGCGCAAGGCAAGGCAATGTTTGCAGCATGCCTGTGCAGCACCTGTCATACCATGCGCGGCGAAGGCGGAACAATCGGACCAGACCTAACGCAGTTGGGTACACGCTTTTCTTATAAGGACATGTTGGTTGCGATTGTTGACCCGAGCAAAACTATTTCAGACCAGTTTGCTGCAAAAGTTTTTTATCTGAAAGATGGAAGTTCTGTCATCGGAAGATTGATGAATGAGGATGCAGATAAATATTATATCTCGCAGAACCCTTTTGCACCGCAATCGCTTCGCGAGATTGCAAAGAAGGATGTCTTACGGACACGGTTATCCGAAATTTCTGTAATGCTTCCCGGATTAATAAATCGTTTGAATGCAGAAGAACTGAAAGACCTGTTGGCCTACCTGAAGGCAGGCGGCAATCCGCAGGATTCTATTTTCTCTGCAAAAAAATAATTGCGATATGCCCTTGCAAACACTTCCCGATTGGGATGGAAAAATTTCCAATCACGCACAGGTTGGCGGAATTGAAACTTCCGTGCTGGATAATGGTGCGGGCAGAGGCACCCGCATTGCATGGATAAATACGGGTACTGGTCTCCGTTATAAGGTGCTCATTGACCGTGCGATGGATATTGCAGATGCGTTTTTTAACCAATATAGCCTGGTTTGGTTGAGCCATTCAGGTATCACATCGCCACAACCATTTTCTGATAAAGGGATTGATTGGTTGCGTACATTCGGTGGTGGATTACTCACTACCTGCGGGCTTTCGCATGTTGGTGGCCCGGAAAAAGATGCGTATGGCGAACGCGGGCTTCATGGTGAAATCAGCAATACACCTGCAGAAATTATTTCCATCATTCAACCCGATCCTGCAAACGGAAAATTGGACATGAGCATTACCGGTGTTATCAGGAGCTCAGTTATTTTCGGCCCTTGTTTTGAATTGAGAAGAACCATTTCTGGGAAGATTGGAAGCGCATCCATCACCATTCATGATGAAGTGTTCAACCGAGGTAATACTGCTGCTCCGCACATGTTATTATATCATTGTAATTTCGGATGGCCGCTTGTTGATGAAGAAACGGATATACTTTGGAAAGGAGAATGGAAACCGCGTTTCGAAAAACCGGATAATATCATTTTCACTGAGAAAAATAATTTCCGGAAATGCCTTCCGCCGATAAAAGAGCATTCAGGCAATGGAGAAGAAGTTGGTATTATTGATATCGATTCCGATGCGGAAGGAAAATGTGTGTGTGGTTTGTACAATTCAAAAATCAACCTGGCACTTTCGATGCGGTTCCATAAAAAGCAATTGCCATGGTTGGTCAACTGGCAACATTGGGGTAAAGGGGAATACGTGACAGGCATCGAACCAAGCACGCATCCATTAAACGGACAAGCAAAAGCAAGGGAAGAAAAAACACTTTTGTTTATTCCTCCGGGAGAAAAAAGAAATTACGACCTTGAAATAGAAATATTATCAGATACGGGAAGAATAAAACATTTCCTGAAAGAATTTGATACTGAATGGTGAACCGTCAATGGGGAACGGTGAATAGTGAGTTGTGAATCGTGAATGACCAATAGTTCGTAAATTAATTTTATATTTCATTATTCACCATTGACCATTCACGTTTCTGACGATCGCTTAAATAAAAACTTCAACACGCCAATGGAAAAACAACAACTCGCAAAAAAAGCTTTAGAGCAAGGCAATGGGATTTTACGTTTGTCGCCAACATGGGTGCCACGGTCATTTTGCATTCCCGGGCGACGAATCAAACTTCACCAGGATGATTATTATGCATTAGGTGGCATACGTGGTGGCATTGACGAACGCTGGTTATCATCAACAACACCTGCAGACAACGGCCCCTTAACAAGCAAGAATGAAGGTTTGAGCCATATTGTTTATAAAGATGGAAATACAATAACGCAAATTGTTTTGAGAGAGGCCATCAGTGAATTGGGAAGTGAAATAATTGGTTCAAGATTATGGAATGAATACAAAGCATGGCCAATGTATTCGAAATTTTTTGATAACCTCGGGCCGTTGCCACATCATGTGCATCATCGTGATGAACATGCAAAACTTACAGGACAATTAGGAAAACCGGAAGCATATTATTTCCCGCCGCAACTGAATAATCATGGAGGAGATTTTCCGTATACGTTTTTTGGATTTAACCCCGGAACAACAAAAGATGAAGTGCTGGAATGCTTGAAAAATTTCAGCAAAGGCGATAATAAGATCACAAATATTTCACACGCGCATCGCCTGGAACCGGGCACAGGTTGGGATGTGCCGCCGGGAATATTGCATGCGCCGGGAAGTTTATGTACGTATGAGCCGCAAAAAGCTTCAGATGTTTTTGCGATGTACCAATCATTGGTGAACAATGTCATCATCCCTGAAGAACTGCTTTGGAAAAATACACCGCCGGATAAAATCGGCAACTATGAACATTTGCTGGAAGTGATAGATTGGGAGCCGAATGTTGATACACACTTTGCGCAAAATCATTTCATGCGTCCGAAGCCAGTTAAGAATGAAGAAGAGATGCAACAAGATGGTTATTCGGATAAATGGATCTGTTATAAAAACGCTGCGTACAGCGCAAAAGAATTAACTGTATTTCCGGGACAAACAGTAACGATTAAGGATGCAGCAGCTTATGGAATGATCATGATGCAAGGGCATGGCAAGATGGGCGTGTGGGATATTGAAACTCCATCATCAATACATTTCGGGCAGCTTACACACGATGAATATTTTGTTTCTGAAAAAGCCGCAATGGAAGGAGTGAAAATCGTGAACGAATCAAAAACAGATCCGATTGTGATGCTCAAACATTTTGGGCCAGGCAATCCGGATTTAGTTTTATAATTTAACTTGATAGGTTGTTACAAAATGATTCTTGCCTATTATAAATCGATCAGAGAACAAATGTCCATCATCACAGTAGTACAAAAGTTTAATCGAAGCTTCTTCCGAAAACGGGCTGTACATCATTTTCAGATCGCCTTTTTTGGTTCTTTTTGGCGAAGCAAAAAAGAACAGAAAACATTGATGAATTAAATTGCTGAAGAAAATTTTTATCTAAATGATGATGAAAATAAAATTTGAAAATTATTAATTCAATTTTAATCTAACGATATGCAAGCAAACAATTATCCAAAACTCCACAACGCAACATGGCCCGGCGTTGTAGGAAAAGGCGATGGTTCAGAACCCTGTATTTCCCTCGACACATTATTAACGCTCACTGCAAATGCAGAAGTGGATGGAGTAAAATTCGATGGCATCGACATTGGCTTGTTCGATGTGCATTTTAATATTGATGATTCTGATGATGGTATAAAAAAACTTGCTGATAAAATTTCAGCGCTCAATTTAGAAATCGGAAGTATAGTTGCTCCGATCTGGCCCCCTGCCGGTGGTTCTGCAATGGGAACACGCGAAGCCAGAAACCAATTCGTTGAACAAGTACGCAAGAGTTGCCGCTTCGGAAAAAAATTGCGTGAGCTTGGTATTCGCCCGAATGGAATTGTGCGGATAGATTCGGCAACAAATCCTGAATCATGGTCTGCTGATCCGGTGAATAATACAAAATTGATTGCTCAAACTTTTCGTGAAGCATGTGATGTCGCCGCTGATTACGGAGAGAAGCTCGCAGCGGAAGGGGAAATCTGTTGGGGCGGAATGCACAGTTGGAAAGCGATGATCGATACGCTCGAAGCAGTTGGCCGGCCTAATATAGGTTTCCAGGCTGATATGGCGCACACGCTGCTTTATCTTCTTGGATATAATAGTCCTGAAGATAGGTTGCTGCCGGAAAATTTTGATTGGAACGATCGCGAAACATTAGATAAGGCGTTTAAAAAAATGACAAATGCACTTCGTCCATGGACAATAGATTTTCACGTTGCACAAAATGACGGGACAGTTTTCGGGTCTGGTGCACACGATAAAACAGGCCGCCATTGCCAGCCAAAAGACCCGAATGGAAAATTAAATATCGCTCATGATGCTGGTTATTGGCTTCGCGATGAAAACGGTAACCTTACGAAAGCGTTTAGGCATATCTGTTGGGATGGCTGCATGTTCCCGAATGCGGTGATGGAAAAACAACAGACATGGAATGATATATTGGCAGCGATGATCAGTGTAAGAAATGCACACGGATGGTACGAAGCGGAGTGAGTAGTGAATGGTGAATTGATAATGGATAATTGACAATGCATGAAATTTCGACTAGCTCCGGGTTTTAACCCATAGAAAAAATTAAAACATTCACAACATGAAAGAAAAAAAACAACTGCGCATTGGATTGATTGGAATCGGTTTTATGGGCAGGACACATACAAACGGATATAAACGAGTTGGGGATTTTTTCCCTGCTTTGGAATATCGCCCGGTATTAAAAGCGGTTTGTGCACGTAATGCAGAAAAACTAAAAGCATTTGCAGAACAATGGGGATATGAATCCACAGAAACAGACTGGAAAAAAATAATTGAACGTGATGATATTGATGCGGTAGATATCTGCACGCCGAATGATTTTCATGCTGAGATCGCGATTGCTGCTGCAGCTGCAGGTAAAATGATTCTTTGTGAAAAACCTCTTGCCAGAAATCTTGCAGAATCACAAACCATGGTGGATGCGATTGAAAAAGCCGGAGTAAAAAATACGGTATGGTATAATTATCGCCGCTTGCCTGCAGTTACTCTCGCAAAAAAAATAGTTGACTCAGGAAAACTTGGACGGATATTTCATTACCGTGCAAATTTTTTACAAGATTGGACGATCAACGCAAACCTTCCTCAAGGTGGTGAAGGTTTATGGAGAATGGATGCGGCAGTTGCAGGTTCAGGCGTGCTTGGCGATTTGCTTTCGCATTGTATTGATACAGCCATGTGGATGAATGGTGGTATTAAAGATGTTACGGCAATGACGGAAACTTTTGTGAAAGAACGCATGCACCAACTCACAGGCAAAGTGCAGGAAGTTACGATCGATGATGCGTGTTCTTTCATTTGTCATTTTAATAATGGCTCATTGGGATTGTTTGAATCCACCCGATATGCACGTGGGCACAAAGCGCTTTATACATTTGAGATCAATGGTGCGAATGCTTCTATACGTTGGGATTTGCATGACCTCAATCGTCTCGAATATTTTGATAATGCTGATGAATCGAACGTAAAAGGATGGCGTTCCATACATGTTACAGACGGAGATCAACCGTACATGGATAAATGGTGGGTGCCCGGGCTTGGCATTGGTTATGAACATTCATTCGTGCACCAGGTTGCAGATTTTTTGAAAGCTTTAGAAACCGGCGAACCCTGTTCACCAACTTTTGTGGAAGCACATCAAACGCAAAAAGTTTGTGATGCGGTGCAACAATCTGCCAAATCCGGAACGTGGAAAAATACAGGAGTTGAAAATTAAATACAGGGAGACATTGAGCACTCAATATTCAATAATCAATTTTCAAATGAATACAGTTGAGTATTTTCAAGATGCAAAATTTTAAAAATGTATTTTACCTGAGTGTTGCATATTGAATGTTGAGTGTTGAATGTTTTTTTGTACGAATAATTTGTATTTACAAAAACCAAATCAATAAAAATGCTAAAGAATAATTTCTTCAAAATCCTCGCAGCAATGGTCGGATTTACGATATGCACTGTTTTTGCAACAAGTTGTAACAATTCAACTACAAACAATGCAGATGCTTCGGCAACAAAAACGGACAGCACGGATAAAGATGGCTTCACGCAAATCTTTGACGGCAAAACTTTTAATGGTTGGGAAGGCGATACCAGTGTTTGGAGAATTGACAGCGGCAGTTTTATTGGCGAAGTAACGCCAACCAAACAAATCAAAACAAATACATTTCTTATCTGGCGTGCACAAAAGCCTTCCGATTTTGAATTCAAAGCTGAATACAGGATTAGCGCCGGTGGAAATAGTGGCGTACAATACCGTAGTGAAGAATTAAAAGATATTCCTTTTGCAGTGAAAGGTTACCAGGCAGATATAGATGGGGCAAATCAATATACAGGACAGAATTATGAAGAACGCAGTAGAGGATTTTTAGCAATGCGTGGACAGAAAGCAAAATTGGAAACAAACCAGAAACCGATCATTATTGATTCTGTTGGGAATTCCGATTCATTAAAAGCGCATATCAAAGTAAACGACTGGAATGAAATTTATATCGTTGCCAAGGGAAACGATATGAAACATTATATCAACGGGATATTAATGAGCGAAACAATTGACAATGATACCGTCAACCGCAAATTTGAAGGTATAATCGGTTTGCAGGTACATGTTTTGCCGGAAATGAAAGTGGAATACCGGAATATCAGGTATAAAAAGGATTGAGCTGTTGTATGATAAATTTTTACTCAAATAACAAAAATGCATAAGGCGTTTACTTGCTCAGGCTACGTCACATCATTCTTTATGTATAATTGAAATTTGTCGCTTACCCGTTTTAATACACATATGGTTATTACATAAGCTATAGGTAAATTGCTTTCGGTTATGCCTATACGGGTTATCTGAGAAAAGCAGCAATTCGCCGAAACTTTCTCAAAAAATGATATAGCTTCTTGTTCATTTTTTTTAAATTGTACTCTAATACATCTACTCACAGGCGAAATAAATTGTATGCGCCTTATATTATTTTGCTTTCTGCTGTGGTTGCAAATTCCTGTTTTTGCCCAGTCAAAATATCTTTTTCAGCATCTAACTGTAGAAGATGGTTTGATGCCTGCTGCTAAGGTCAGCACTTTCCAGGACTCAGAAGGTTACTACTGGTTCGCCTCTGCCACTGCATTACAAAGGTTTGACGGAAAAGATTTTATTACTTATAAATACAATTTTAAAAATAAAAGGGCCTATGAAACAAACTGGTCGGTAAAACCAATTGAGGATAAAGAAAAAAATATCTGGGTAAGGGGTTCTGAAGGAATTTTGATTCTTAAAAGAAATGAGCGCAGGTTGGAGAGATTATACATGGGTGATGCGGCAGACAGCAACTATAGCAATGTATGCAATGTCTTTAAAGATGCAAAGAAAAACATGTGGATTATCAGCAGCAGAAATATTTTCCGGTATGATTACACATCCGGGAAACCTGTTTTTGTAGAAACTATGGATGAAGATTTCAGGCATACCGTATACGACAAAAGAAGAAACGGGTTCTGGATTATACTCGATAAATTACCCCATGAGATGGTTTATTTTGATTGCAACTTGCAAAAGTTCAGAAAAGTGCCTGATGTAAACCTGCTAAACTTATTCGGTCATGATAACCCCATTTCTCTTTTTAAAATTGATGCCGATAACAACTTATGGATATCCAACTATATCGGCGATTTGTGCATGTATAACCCTGATAATGGAAAAATCATATATTACAACATCCTTCACAACAGGCATAAAGGCAAAACAAATTTGCCAAACTCAGCGGTTTTTGATTTGACAGATGATGGGAATGCAATTTGGTTTACTTCGGATTTTTATACAGGCATAATCAGGTTCGACAAAAGAATGCATAGTTTTTCTTTTATTCAAAAAGACAACGGTTCTGAATATGGCCTGCATTATGAAAGTGAAGGATATGATATTTTTTTAGACAATGAAAAAAATATTTGGGTAAATACAGACATGGGTATGAATATCTTCAACCCCGGTATGCATCAATTTAGATATTTAAATATTAAAACCGATACATCGGTTTCTGATTTCAGCTCAAATATTACTTCGTTTTTTGAAAGCAGTAATAAAGAAATATGGATAACTACATGGGGTGCGGGGGTTTTCCGCTTCGACAGCAATTTCAATCTCATCAGGCATTATACGAATCAAAAAAATAATATTTACTCTTTAGGCGAGCCGTTGAATAAAACCTGGTCAGTAGCGGAAGACAGCCGGGGGAGAATATGGGTTGGATGCCAGTATGCCATGCTTTCCGTTTTAAATACTTCTACCGGGCAATTCAAAAATAAATATGTGCCTGAATTTGAAAAAAAGACAATTATGTCAATAGCCAAAGACAAAAGAAATAATTTTTGGTTTGGACTGCATAGCGGATTTTTAGGAAAGTGGGATGTGGAGAGTGATAAATTTTTTCTTTATAAAAATTTATATAAGAACGAAGAGAAAAATAATCATGCCATCGACGGTCTTTGTGTTGACAATGCAAATAACATTTGGGTGTCTACAGGAAACGATCGGCTCATTCGTTTTGATCCTGATATGAAAGATGTTGCCGAAACGGCATTTGCAGGGGTTCACGTACTGTCATTTTCTATAGTTAATGATTCGCTCATCATCGGGGGTAGTCTCGGGCAAGGTCTTTTTATTTATAATATGAAAACAAAAGGCAAACGATTTTTTAATACGGATCAGGGCCTTTCTTCAAATGTGGTTTATGGAGTACTTGCGCACAACGAACATGATTTATGGATATTGACAAATGAAGGCATCGAAAGGCTGGATATGGTTTCCTGGAAATTTACTAAATACGGAATTGAAGATGGTATTAAAGACTTTAGTTTTGACCGGGCTTTTTATAAACTTCAAAACGGTGCTATGCTGATTGCGGCAAATTCCGGCATTATCTGTTTTAATCCGGATAATATTAGTCAGAAAATACCGCCTAAAAATGTTTCTATTACAGCAATCAGGATTTCTCAAAACGATATTTCGGTTGATTCTGTAATGCAGCTTGGCAGGTTGTATCTCGTCCATACACAAAATTCGATTGCCATCGATTTTGGTTCCTTGTCATTTATTGGGAGAAAAAATTTTGAATATTATTACAAATTAGATGGAGCAGATAAAGATTGGGTGGCTGCCGGAAAACAGCGGTCAGTGATGTATGCAAACCTGAACCCGGGAAAATATGTGTTCAAGGTAAAATCAAGAAACAGGGATGGAATTGAATCAGCAGGCATTACCGCCCTTATAATTGTTGTCAGTTCTGCATGGTGGCAGACCTGGTGGACTTATTCACTTTGGGCTATCTTAACAGTGCTGATTATTTATTTTGTATACAATTATAGAAAAGCAAATAAAGCGGAGCTTTCAAAAATGCGCCAGAAAATTGCAAGCGACTTGCATGATGACATCGGCTCTACTTTAAATAGTATTTCAGTGTATAGTGAAATTGCCGGTAGGCAATTAAAGGAAAATACAGCCGCTACAAAAGACTTGCTGGATAAAATAGGTATTGTGTCGCGAAATATGATTGATAATATGAATGATATTGTTTGGGCAATAAGCCCTAAAAACGATCATTTTGAAAAAATTATTCAGCGGATGCAATATTTTGCGGGTGAAATTTTATCAGGAAAAAACATATTGCTTCAGTTTAGTATTGATGAAAAAGTGAAAGGAATTAATCTTGCCATGGAGAAAAGGAAAAATTTTTATCTCATTTTTAAAGAGGCAATTAATAATACATATAAATATTCCATGTGCCGGACAGTGAATGTGGTACTGGCATTTGAGCAGGAAAAGCTGATCATGATTATCACTGATGATGGTTGTGGTTTTGATGCAGAACAAAAAAATAACCGGGGTAACGGATTGAGAAATATGAACGACCGGGCTAAAGAAATAGGCGCAACGTTGCTTATAAAAAGCTGGCAAGCAAAAGGCACAAGGTTGGAATTGTCGCTTCCATTTAAGTAAGAGGCGCTACATATCCATGTAGCCGAATCATTTAAAACGAATGCATTTTTGCAATAATGGAAAAGAATATCAGAGTTGCTGTTTTCGAAGATAATTATTTATTACGTGATAGTTATTATCAATTGATAAATGGCACTATAGGCTTTTCCTGTGTTGGCGCATTTGATAATGCAAACGATTTGATTTTTAAACTGAAGCGCTGCGAACCTGAAGTGGTGTTGATGGATATTGATATGCCCGGCGTTAACGGAATTGAAGCGGTAGCACTGATTACGCAGCATTTTCCGGGCACTCATGTGATTATGCAAACCGTTTTTGAAGATGATGATAAAATTTTCAATGCAATACAAAACGGAGCAGAAGGGTATATTCTGAAAAAAACACCACCGGCAAAAATGCTCGAATCCATTCAGGAAGTTTATTCCGGCGGAGCCCCAATGACGCCGGCTATTGCAGCCAAGACTCTTGAGCTGTTCCGGTCGAAAATAAAATTTACTGCGAATAAAAATGAAAATCAGCTTAGTGAAAGGCAAAAGGAAATTTTGGACAGTATTGTTTCCGGCATGAGTTATAAAATGATCGCTGAGAAATTTTCGATATCTATTGATACAGTAAGGTATCATGTGAAAAATATTTATGAAATTCTCCAGGTGCATTCCCGTTTTGAATTAATGAATAAAAAAGGCAGATGATCTTTTTTGTTCGCTTTTTGAAACTACATTTTGATGTAGTGAGTATAATTTTTACAGTCCTCAACTTTGTAATTATCGTGTTGAGGAGGGATTAATGGGAAAATTAGTTTCAATCGTTTAAATTTCTGTCGCAGTTTAAAAATCAGGTATTCCTTGTATGGGGTTTCAATACAAATACATAATTGTGGATGATGATGAGCTGAGCAGGATTTCGGTGGAAGCAGAAGCGTCAAAATTCAGTTTTCTGTCTAAGACCGGAAGTTGTTCTAATGCTATTGAGGCAATGGAGTTGGTGTCACGTTGTAACCCCGATATCATTTTTGCAGATGTTGAAATGCCTGAAATATCGGGTATTGATTTTATTAAAGCTGTTTCCGGGAAAAAAATTGTACCGGTATTCATTACCTCGCATCCCGAATTTGCCCTCGAAGGTTATGAACTCGAAGCCTTCGATTATTTGTTGAAACCATTGAGTGAGCAACGCTTTGAACGGTGCGCATTAAGGCTTCGTGATTTTTTTGAGTTAAAACAGAATGCGTATGCATTTACTAAAGAACTGGAATCAAATCGTATTGTTATCAAGCAAGGGTATGATAAGTATAAAATTGACCTGTCGGAAGTATTGTATCTCGAAGCCATGAAAGATTATACCAAGATTGTTACTGTAAAAAAAAATTATCTGGTGCTGGAAACTATTACCGGAATGCAGAATAAGCTTCCGAAAGAAAAGTTTTTAAGAATTCACAGAAGTTATGTGGTCAATCAGGATAAAATTGAAGCAGTAAAAACCGGTATCATTATTATCGGCATGTATGAACTTCCTATTGGCAAAATGTATAAAGATATTTTGCAAAAACACTTTATTAACAGATAAGTATGCGCGTAGAAAACCTGCTTATTGTAACCGTATTTTCTTTGTCAGTTAGTATAGTATTCCAGGCTTCCGGCCAGCCGCCCGATTTGTCGCAATTTCGTAGTAAACAAGATACAATCAGGAACTGGATATCTTATTGCGAGTCATTTCGCATCAACAGTAATGGGGCCAGAAATAATTATGCAACAATGGAAGCAGCGGCATTGAAAGGAGTGGAACTGGCTGGTGGCAACGATGCGTACAACCGTTCACGTTTTTTCTTTTATGCAGGCTTTGGTGCCTATTATCAGGTAAAATTTGACAGCGCCCAGTACTATTTTTATCAGTCATTATATGAAGCTCAGAAAGCAAAATCTGCTGAACTGATAGCTGATGCATGTGTGGCGCTTATTCCTGTGGATTTTCAACTTAGGCAGCAAGATAAAGTGGATAGCTGTAAAAATATACTTCAGTTAATTATTGATACTTCAAAAAATGAAAAGATTTTGCAGGACGGGTATTCTGCTATGGGCAGTTATTATCAGCAAAAGTCTTACTACAGTACTGCGCAGGATTATCTTTTAAAAAGCGTAGAACTGCGAAAAAAGAAAATTGACACTACAACTGATGTAAGGCTAAAAGCTGATTATGCGATTCAATGCTATCTGTTGGCCAAACAATACCAGAATACTGACGTACTGGAAAAAAGCCTTGCCATTCTGAAGGAGGGAAGGCGATATGCAAACGCTTCTCCGTTGGTAGGTATCAGGTTTCTCAGCGCTTTTACTGAAGTGTATTCGCTGTTGGGGAATATTGATTCGGCCCTTGCATATGAAAAAAAACTGGAAGCTGCAACGCAAAACAGCCCAATTGTTCCTTCTGAAATGGTTTCTGCAAGTATGAATATCGCTCAATATTATCTTGACAAAAATTTACCCCGTCAAGCACTTCCTTTTATAAACAAGGCAGATAGCTTATCGGCAAAAAGCAAATCCCCGATCCTGATTTACCAGTCGCAAATGATCAGCGGCAGGTATTATGAACAAACAGGTGAACCGGTTAAGGCGATTTCATTGTTTACACAATCATTACCGGTTGCCCGGCAAATCAGCAGGGAACAATATGCGGATATATTGAAGTATTTGGCGTTGGCGGAAAAAAAATCAGGTAATTTAAAGGAAGCACTGAACGTTTATGAGCAATATATTTCATTTTCAGATTCCCTCACCAAGGAAAAAATCTCAAGAAATTTTGCAGACCAGGAGACGCGTTATCAAACCACTCAGAAAGAACAACGTATTGCTTCACTGGACAAAGAGAACCGTTTGAATGTACTGGAACTTCAAAATGCTTCCCGTACAAAATTATTGTTGATTATCGGGCTAAGTGCATTGGGGACAATTTCATTGTTGCTGTATTTTATTTATCGGAATAAAGAAAAGAATAATAGGCTGCTTAATGACAGAAATAACCGGCTTGATGCATTAAATCAGGAACTATCAGTGGCCAACGACACCAAGGCAAAATTGTTTGGAATCATCAGCCATGACCTAAGATCGCCGGTCAGCCAGATTGTTCAGTGGTTGAAGCTTCAAAAGGCAAAACCTGAATTGATTAATGGGGAGGCTTTTAAAAAGTACGAAGAAAAATTAAAAACTGCTTCAGAGAACCTGCTTGAAGTTATGGAAGATGTTTTGTTATGGAGTAAAAGCCAGATGCAGTATTTCAAACCGCAAATTGTGCCTGTAAACATTTCAGAAACAATGGCAAAAGAGATCAATTTTATGCAGCCCCGGTTAATGGAAAAAAATATACTGATACGAAATAATGTTAACCCTGATTTTATCAGAAATACGGATGAGAATTTTGTAACGGTCATTTTCCGCAACCTCCTGCAGAATGCAATTAAGTATAGTGATGAAGGAAGTGAAATTTTAATTTCAAATAATAATAACAGCCTGTCTGTAGTTAACCCGGCAGATCCGGGCACAGCGGATATGCTGAATGCATCACTTCAAAATAAGCAAATAAGCAGCAAAAGCTCAGGCCTTGGGCTTCAAATTGTAAAGGACCTGGCTTCCCCCATTCATGTGCAAATATCTTTTTCTCAGCAAGAAAGCAAACTGCTGTCTGCTACGCTGACTTGGGATCATTAGATTTAGATTTTCAGCGATTACAATTTTACTTTCGTCGGTTTCTTTCTACAGGCTGTTGTTATACCGGGCATATTTGTGTATAAATTTTTACTAAAGCTATTGTGATTGGTTTGTATATCAGGTACGTATAATATTTAGCTTTTTAATAATTAAAACTATTCAGGATGAAACATTCTTACTTATTTTTTGCATCCGCTATGGTTATTGTTCTCCTTTATGCATGTGGGAGCAACGGTGCTAATAATGTTAATGCCGATAAAAGCAATGCTATAGCCTCGGTTAATTCCAATTTTTCCTGCACTATTGATGGTGTTCATGTTAGTGGTGGAGAAACCGGCGAGCTGCAGTTATCTAATACTGCTTTTCATTATACCGGGAATAATGGAACCAGTAAATTCCTTCTGTTCGATTTGTTATCAGAAAAAAAGGGTGACGATTTTTATACTATGCGGTTTTACATTCCGGAAAAAGTGGGGCCGGTTTTAATAAATGAAAAAACAGAGGATGATTGCGGCTGCTATATCCGGCTTGATTTTAATCTCAGAAGTGCAGACAATTTCGCGATATACAATATTAAAGAAGTAAATGTTAAAATAGATAAGATAACAGCTTCGGGAGTTTCGGGAACATTTTCCGGAACATTCAAACTGAGCGATGACTCCCGCAACAAACCCTACAAGAGTGAGATCAGTGTTTCTGATGGCAAATTTGATATTCCATTCTCAACGGGAAATTTAAGGCCGATTTAATTTGTAACTCATAAATGCATGTATATGCAAATGCATTCAACTTTATTTTCTGCTATGCGTGCCGTGTTATACTTTATTCGTGCAGCAACAGTTCCGCGACTCAAAATACACATGAAGGAACGCCTTCATCATTTTAATTCCAGGCATATCAAAAACTGATTTTAAATTAAATGAAATGAAATCATGAAAAACATTATTATCATATCAATCTTTTGCCTGCTTACAGCAACAGCATGCAGCCATTCATCCGGCAAAGGCAGTAGCACAACCTCGAATAGTAACCCGGCAGCTGTATTAACAGCTTCGCAGGATACTGATGTTGCCAGCTTTTACTGCAAGCTGGATGGAAAAGAAATTTCCGGAAAAGGAACAGATCAGAACATCAATGCGGCCTTCCGGTTGACCGGTGATGATAAAGGAAAAATATCTTTTCGTCTTTCAAACCTGGATAACATCGGTGAAAAACTGGAGTTTGAAGTTCCCGGAAAAATTGGTACAACTACCATTACTGCAACACCAACAAGTAGCGTCGCTGGATATATTACTGATGATGCAGTTAATTATGTAGATGATCCCCTAACTGTTACCATTACTTCTATCAATGATGTTCGGGTGTCAGGAACTTTTTCAGGAACATACACTTTGTCCGGGTCAGGCAATGGGAAATCAAAGCAAAAAATCCAGGTAACAGATGGAAGATTCGATATACCATTTTCTACATCTGCTGACTGGAAAAAACTTTATAACGCTGAATAAAGCAATCATTAATGTTGACTATAAAAAATCATATCGTTTTGTGTGCATTTGTAATGATTGTATTTACCATTGCTTCCTGCAACAGTAGCAGCCATCAAAATAAACCTGCGGCAGATTCTGATCAATCAATAAATAAAGTAGCAGATACATCTTTTAATAAATCCGAAAACGCAGCAACAAAAATTGACAGCTCGCTTTCTCAGTTAAGCTCAATAGCGAAGCTTTTAGATACGAATAAAACAAGCCTTCCGGCAAATGATACTTCTGTTTTGTATCACGACCCACTGCCCGATAATTATATTATTCCGGTAACTGGTAATGGAAATGATTTGTTGTATCAATATTATGGGGGCTCTATTTTCAAACAACAAAAAAACGGGGTTGCATTTTCACTGGCGGCCACGAAAAGGCAAACGAAGCAATGGAATGTGTTGTTCAAAGGTTTTGGAAAACTTGCAGCAGTCGGAGTGGAAGCTCATTATTCATTTTTATTGAATGATACATACACACGAACCATTATCAATAATGACCACCAGGTTTATACGGAAGAAAAAGCAAAAGAAATTATTGATGAACCTAATTATAAAGTAACCGGAATTACCGTAACAAAGGCAGGTGAAGAAAAGCTGCACGGGTTTAACTGTGTGCATGCAAAAATAACCGGCACTTCTGTTTTCATGCATCAAACCATGAAGATTGATATGGACATCTGGCGCAGCATGGAGCCACCCGGCGCTGCTTTGCTGGAAAGTTCTGTTCAAACCATTATTTCTCCGTTTACAACAGAAATGGAGAATAAGCTGCAACAGATGAATTGTAAAGGAGCTATTATTAAAGCAGTGATGCATGATGCCGATTCGCAAGTGACGAAAGAGTTGTACAGTATCGCCAGGAAAGATATTCCCGATTCGGTTTTCAGTGTACCGGCCGGTTATAAAGAAGATAAAACTACTGAGCTGTATTTTTTAATGAAATAATAAACAAATCATTATACTCAAAATTAATAACATGAAAAAATTTATTGCAGGAATAATGATTCTTGTAACTATAGTTGTAATGTCATGCAACAGTTCATCTGGCTCTGCAAATAATGCTGTTACAAAGCAGGATAATAAATCGAATGCAGATATTGGGAACGCCGAGAATTTTTATTGCAAAATTGATGCTAAAGAATTTTCTGCGAACAGTGGCAACAACACGGCCAATGCAGTTATCAAAACAAGCCCGGGTGTTATCAATTTCGTATTGGTAACTATCACTTCTTCGGATGCATCCGGAGTAAAGGGAACATTTTCAGGAACATTGAGGAATGAAAAAGATGATAAAGATGTAACGGTAACTGATGGAAGATTTGATTTGCCTTACTCATCTTATTCGCAGAAGTAATTTCTTAAATCCTCATCTGGCATTCAGTAAAATAAACATTCAATAATCATTCATTAAAAAATTATGAACAAACTATTTATTATGATTTTGTATTGCATGGTAATAATATCATGTGGTAATTCATCCGGTGCTGCTGCTAATTCTACATCTACAGAAAATGATAAGACGGCAAACACGACAACTTCTGCAAACTCTTCAAATGGCGACAAAGGCACTATTACCTGCTCCATTGATGGTGTATCTAAAACCTTTAAAGTGGCTCAAAGTTTTTTTGAAATCTCTCTGGGTGTTGATCCCAATGGCCCGAAAGATGGAATAGAAGTATTGGACGGCGATATTAAAAAAGAAGGATTTCAATTCGAATTTAAAAAAAGCGGCACGACAAAAATTAAAAGCGATGCAAGCGGCGATTTGAATTGTATCATTAATTATTATAACCCGCAAGGTGCTACATATACTGCGAATGATGCAACCATCACGGTTACCTCATACAGCCAAAATCATATAACCGGCACATTCGCCGGAAAGTTCAACAGGTATAATGGTGGCAATGCCAATCCGCAGCATATTGAAATAACGGACGGAAAATTTGATTTGCAGCGGAGGTAATAATGATAAAAGTAGCGTCTTAAGTTTTTTGCAAATAGCCATCGTACTTTTTTGAAATAAATTAATATATAATTAATCCTTGTCTTGTTAATGCCATAGCTGGTTTGAGGTGTCAGGGTCAAATATTATCCATGTAAGTATGGCTGAAATTTTCATGACAATACAGGCTCTTGAAATTGGTTTATCCGGGATGACCGAATTTCCTTCGTCGGTTTTCAGTATATGTTCATCGGTTTGTTTTCAATAATCGTTTCTGCCGGTATCATCTTTGGATAAATAAAGTGGCAAACAACTAAATCAGTTTTTATGAACCTTTCAAAAATATTCGGGCTTGTTCCTGTACAAGTATTTACAGTAATAAAAAAAGCAAATGCTATTATGAACATAAAACCCATTTTTGCAGTATCTTTTTTATGCTTTTTAGTAATAGTTATTCCGTCTTGCAAAAAAAGTAACGGAACCAATAATACGGGTGGGGGCACAGATTCAGCATCCACTATTTACACTACCACACTTGCAGGGGGTAATAGTACCAACGGTACATTTGATTTTGGGCCAACGGGAGTTACCGTTGATGCACAGGGGAACGTTTACGCTGCCATCCCGACAGGTTCTTATATCGCTAAGATAACGCCATCTGGCGTTGTTTCGACTTTTGCCGGGTCGGATGGAAACCCCGGTTGTGAACCCGGCACAGGAACATCAGCAACGTTTACAGATCCTTCTGCACTTTGTATTGATGCACAGGGGAACATTTATGTAGCCGATTATATGTGCGATATAAAAAGGATATCGCCTTCGGGAGTTTCAACCAAATTTTCCAGCAGTGATGTATACAATAATGTAATTATTGCACCCCAGGCGATTTGTATTGACGCAAACGGAAACATATACAGCGCTAACCAACTTGGTGAAGAAGGAATTGCTAAAACCACTCCGGGTGGGGTAGTTTCAAGATTTGCCGGAAGTGATACGGCAGGATACCAGGATGGCCCTGTTGCCATAGCTAAATTTAATGGACTGGGTATTACTGGCCTTTGTGCTGATGCCAACGGAAATATTTATGTAGCAGATCCCCCAAGAATCAGAAAAATATCAAACGGTCAGGTCACAACCGTTGCAGGAAATGCCAACAATGGTTTTACTAACGGAAAAGGTACTACCGCTACTTTTGGCGGTGCGATGGGCCTTTGTATAGGGCCGGATGGAAATATATATATCGCCGATGTGTATAATAATATGATCAGAAAAATGACACCTGATGGAACAGTAACTACTGTTTCGGGAACAGCTGATGCGGGTTTCAAAGATGGTGACCCCAAAGTGGCACAGTTTAACCAGCCTTCGAACCTTTGCTTTGATGCGCAGGGTAATTTATATGTGGCGGATTATGGAAATAAAATGATCAGGAAAATTACTTTCCCAAAATAAATAACGATCAACACATTTTTTTCATTCCACACTTTACTTTCAAATTACAAAAATTATGAAAAAGGTTTTATGTTTTGTTATTGTTTTGTCATCCGTCCATTTTATGACACAGGCTCAGGAGAAATCAACGTACAAAAGCGCCATTGGGTTGCGCATCGGCGATGGGTATTACGACCTGGCATCGCTTTCTTTCAAAACATTTTTAGGCAGCCCACTTGCGCTGGAAGCGAATATCGGGTTTCGGGATTATGGTATTATCGGTTACAACTGGTTCAACCTTTCCGGTTCATTAAGCCTCCAATACCATGTTAAAATAAGTGCGGTGCCCGGGTTACAATGGTTTGTTGGCGGAGGGGCAACCGCATTCAATACTTTCTCCAGTTATTCCTATTACAGGGGATTTGGCCTGGGCGTTTTCCCGACTGCAGGGGCGGATTATAAATTTTCTAAGATACCACTGGATGTTTCTGCAGATATCAGGCCTACCATTGGAATTATTAAACCTTATGCGTATTACGATGATTTTTATCTGGCGAATGTGGGGGTATCCGCACGGTATACATTTAAATAATAGTGTACCGATGTTTTTTCAGGAGGTATTGTATGAGTTCAATAATTTATTCCCGATTTAAAAGCCAATAAATTCATAATGGCAGGCTTCAAAAAATCAATATTGACAAAATGGTTGTTCCTCTTACTTGCAATACTTTTTTTTCTGTTTGCATTGGTTCTTCTTTTCAGTTTTTACAAATAATTAGTTGAACATAAAACACAAAATATGAGAAGGATAAGGTTTTTGTTTCGAATATTTCTGTTTACCACCACGGTTGCCTGCACAGGCGCTGCCGGAAGGGATTCGACCGGCCAATCAGAGGGGGTTTCAACTGAAGGCACGGTGGGTGATATGTACTATGAATACAGGTTGTCGACCACCGGCGATATACAGATTAACAGCAGCACAAAAATGTACATTTCATCATCCGGCAAAACCAGAGTCGAAACTTCTATGACAAAAAATGTAACAGGAGATAAACCCCTGTCTTTTGTTCTTATTGGAACCAGCAACAAACCAAACGAAAGCATTTTGATTGATGATGAAAATAAAACATATACCATTAATCATTTTAACAGGGACAGCATGCCTAATCCCGGAAAAATACAATCTACAGTCACCCGGATCGGTGAGGAGAAGATACTGGGATATAACTGCGTACATGCAAGGGTTGTTTCAAATAAAAATCTGGGGGGCTTTTTCAAAATTACCGACACGCTTGACATCTGGCGAAGCAATGATGTTCCTATACAGGACCAGTTTAAAAACCTCATGAAAAATTTTGAATCGAAAACAGGAAATTTTATGTATTCCAATGAAGTAGTTGATCAGCTTAAAAAAATGGGTTGTGACGGATTTATGGTGAAAATGGAAATCAGGTCAAAAAGATCGAAAACAGAAGAAGAATTGGTGAGAGCAGAACATAAAAGCTTTCCTGCAAGTATGTTTGAGATACCGGCAGGATATAAAGAAGATAAAAATGGGCTTTTTTAATGCATACCAGTTATAAACAATTTCATTATTAATTAAATTCTAAAACAGCTTTTATGAGAAAAATTATTTCCCTCATGTTGTTTCTTTCAACTGCACTGGCTATAATTTCATTTAAGCCATCACCAAAAACTATTGTAGGGCATTGGCGCATTACGTACAAAAGCGGTACAATAGCAACCGTTGATTTTATGGCAGACGGTTCGTTTTTAACAAAAATCCCGTCTGAAAATTTTGCAGTTGGCGGTAAATACAAATTGTCAAAAAGCGTTCTTAGCATCAGCGATACGTCGTGCAATGCTGATTATTGGGGAACGTACAAAATTGCCTTTCACGGCAATGATTCCATTTATTCGGAAGTAATTGCCGATACCTGTTCCGGACGGAAGGCGGCTGCACATAAAGTAACACTCGTCAGATACAAGTAAGCAGGTAATACCCCTATGATGAAAAAAGAACAGCTCCTTAAATAAGGAGCTGTTTTGATTTCTGGTGATTTTAATTTTGTGATGCTTAAGGGGTATAAAACTATTTATTTAACGTATTGTGATAAAAGTTACAAATCTGAATTAAAAATTAAAATAATTTTACAGAAAATTGTTTATATGAAAAAAAATATGGGAAATGCTGACCGGATCATCAGATTACTTGTGGCAGCGGTAATTGCTGTATTATATTTTACCAAAGTGATCAGCGGCACAGCAGGAATAATATTACTGGTAATTGCCGGTGTATTTATACTTACAAGCCTGGTAAGTTTTTGTCCGCTTTATACTTTGTTTGGCCTGAATACCTGTGCCACAAAAAAATCATAGTTATGTACGTAAAACTATTTCTAATCGCCGCTTTATCAGCGGGGCTGGTTATGTCTTGCGAAAGCAGGGCACAGAACAGCAATCTTTCAGTTGACGAATTTGAAAAAGCAATTGCTGAAAAAAATATTCAGTTGTTGGATGTAAGAACGCGGGAAGAATACCTGACGGATCACCTTAAAAATACACTATGGGCCGATTGGAATGACAGAAACGAGTTTATGTCGAGGGTAAAGGCATTGGATAAAAGTAAACCTGTGTATACTTATTGTCTGAGCGGCGCCAGAAGTAGCGCAGCCACAGAATGGTTAAGGAAGCAGGGTTTCATTGCATATAATATGTCGGGTGGCATTAGCGCATGGAAAAGGGCCGGCAAACCTGTTGAAGGCTTTAAAGAAGTAAAACAGATTACCATGCAGGAATATCTTGCGCAGATACCTGCTGATAAAACTGTGTTAGTTGATTTCAGTGCAGTCTGGTGTCCGCCATGTAAGGTAATGGCACCGGTGGTGGAATCGTTGGTGAAGCAGCATGGTTCCGACTTTGTGCTGCTAAAAATGGATGGGGCTGCACAAACGGATATTTGCAGGGAACTGACGATTGAAGCTTTTCCCACATTTATTATCTATAAAAAAGGGAAAGAAGTGTGGCGCAAGCAAGGTATTGTTGAGGCAAAGGAGTTTGTTTCACATTTTTAATATAACAGTAACCCGGGCGATGTGATATGAAAAAATTCTTGTACAATAATATTTTTTTGATTGCAGGTATCATTACGGGAGGTATAGCGGGATACTTTTATTGGCGCCAGGTTGGATATAGCAGCGGAACCTGTTTGATTACCTCAAAACCCCTTAACAGCACGGTTTATGGTGCACTAATGGGAGCGTTGCTGTTGAATATTTTCAAAAGTAATAGGAAAAAAGCGCATAAAATATCATGCTGAAAAGGCAGTATATGTAACCGGAGGACAAAAATAAATTCGGGAATAATAGAAGGAACTGAAATGGTCAGTTCCTTTTTATTAATAACGTAAATGCTTATCTGAAAAAATACAACTCGTATAAAATAGGTTTATTACCGGTTTAAGGCGGACTGTTCGCATATTTATTCATAAAGCATATCCTCTGAGGTTTACGAGGGGAAAATGGCTAAATTAAGAGGCGTTTCCCGTGAAAATGCCGCCAGACGGGCATTATACGCAAAAACTTTGGATTTTCAGAGGGAAATTTCAGGCTATGTTCACAATTTCTGAACAGTTTATTTTGGCGGCACAGTTAAACATCACTATTTTTAGCAGGTTATAATTATTAATAATTTACTAACGATTTAATTCTAACCACCATGGCTAAAGCAAAAAAAGCGGCAAAAAAAGCTGCTAAAAAAGCGCCCGCAAAAAAGGCCGCTAAGAAAGCTGCAAAAAAATCCCCCGCAAAAAAGGCTGCTAAAAAAGCGCCAAAAAAGAAATCGGCAAGAAAACCTAATGCGGCTTTCATGAAACCGCTTACTCCAAGCGCATCACTGGCGGAGGTAGTTGGTGCAAAACCGTTACCTCGCACAGAAGTGATCAAAAAGATATGGGACCATATCAAAAAGAATGGCTTACAGGACAGCAAAAACAAACGAATGATTAACGCTGATGCAAAACTGAAAACTGTTTTCGGAAAAGCACAGGTATCTATGTTTGAGCTAGCCAAAATAGTGAATAATCACTTGAAATAAGCCGTTAGCTAAAGTGTTGAACAAATTAAATGCCTTAACAGATGAATTGCTGTTAGGGCATTTCAATTTATCAACTGCCAGCACATTTCTTAGATTAAGCAAAAAACTTATTCACCAACTTCATGCAAAAGCAAAAGGGGAAGATTGATATTATTAACGAAATACTGGAAGAATGCATCCTGGTATACCCGGTATCATCGTTTATTATCAGCCTTTACCAGCGTTACCAACTGATGGGAAGCCTGAGTAAAAAACAGTTACAGGGGCTGTATGGTAAAGCTTCCAAAATAAAAGGTCTCCCTCCCGGGAAATTGGCTACGCTCGAAGCCATTATTAAACGCATGCCTACACGCTACAAGTCAGCATTGCCGGATGCCAAACCACTTTTTGAAAAAAATGAGGAGGCGGGTAAAATGATCAGTGACATACTGTCGAAATTTCCAGGTCACAAACAGGTGCTTTTTCTCAAAACAAAATTTGACAATAATGAACCGCTTTCAATAGCCGATATAGATGATCTGAAGCGATTTAAAAAATCGGTTGAAAAAAAAGTATAACTTTTTTATTCACATATTTTCCAATTAATGTACTCAGTAAAAGTTTTTGGACCGGAAAAATAAGAAATCAGGAAAATATTGACAGAGACTAAAACAAATTCCCTATTTTCGATAAACCACTTGATTCGTAGAATTAGACTCTTATCTCCGTAGAAAATCTATAGCCATTTTACAAACTATGTAATATAGCGTTTTAATAATCATCATTATTGCATTGATGAAATGTAAAATGTATAAGCTATTTGGAACTTATGTGAGATGTTTATTAAACTACATAAGATCAAATCATAACAGATTTTTGTCAGTTCTAAATCTATTATCAGTAAAATAAGGGTTATTCATGAAACAGGTTAAAGTAACAAAAAACGAGTTGAAAGAAGGTACAATATTTTTCATTGCGGCAATTGTAATAGTAGTGATTTTAGGATTGCTGGATTCAATGGGGATGCTCTGATTTTGCAATTATTATTTAACTACCGGGGTATATTATTGCAGCAGGTTAATCATCATTTTCCCATCAATTTATTATTTTATACAGGCCTGCATTTGGGTTTCATGAGTACAACAAATCAAACGCCTTGATTACTTTCATTTTCCTAATTGATAACTATCATTAACTTTTTCCGCATTTCTTTTTTTCTTTAATGATTCATTAGTTAATATCAAAAGCAAAGCCTGCGCCTGTTACTGTAATTGTATTTGGCCTGCCCGGTTTCGGGAAATGCTATTTTGCGGTGCAGCTGGCGAAGGAAATTAACGCTATGTTTATCAGCAGTGACAGGGTTGGCATCAGATATAAATTTGAGGAAAAAATATGCAATATTTCTTGTTTGGGTTTTATCGGAATAAATGCAGACGAAAACTTAATCAAAGAAAGATTATCGGAAAACGAATGGACAACGATGCGGATTTTGAAGTGTATAAAATGATTAAACAACAATGGCAACAAATTCCCTACGAATATTTGAAAATCAAACCATCGGGTTACAATATTGGTGAAATACTGAAACTGGCCCTATTATATAGTCAGCAGAAATGCCAATAAAATGACAAATAAGGAAATTGATAAGCTCATCGTTGCAGGCAACTTCCCTGAAGCCGGTTGTAAACCGGAATTAATAGAAACCCACATATCATGGGTGATTTTATGCGAGAATTATGTATATAAAATTAAAAAGCCGGTCTTTTATCATTTTATTGATTTTTCCACAATAGGAAAAAGAAAATACTATTGCGATAGAGAGGTTAGCCTGAACAAAAGATTGGCAAATGATATATATATTGATGTAGTACCTGTAAAAAACGGCTCTGGGAAATTATTTGTCGGTGATGATGTAGGCGAAGTTGTAGATTATGCGGTGCGCATGCGGAAGCTAGACAGGCAAACGCAGATGGATTATTTGCTGCGAAACGGCGGAATTACCATTACCGATATGGAATTGCTTGCCAAAAAAATTATTGCTTTTCATAATAGTACTGAAATTATATTTCAGAAAGATGTCCTGGATATCCGACAAAAATTTAATGATCTTGGATTTGAAAAAGATTTTTTGCAGCGCCATTTTGGCCTTGAAGCGGAGGCATTAATTATACATGCTGTAGATGTATCGGATTACTATCTCAGGAATAATCAAGCGCTGCTTACGACCAGGCTGTACGAAGGTTTTTTTCGGGATTGTCATGGAGACCTGCATGCAAAAAATATTTTTTTAGTACCAGGTTCCCCGCAATTTTTTGATTGTATTGAATTCAATGATGACTATCGCCAGGTTGATGTACTTAATGAAATTGCATTTCTTTGTATGGATCTTGATGCTTTCGGACGAGAAGATCTCGCAGATTATTTCCTGAAGTACTATAATAAGCTGTTCCCTGTTATGAGGAATAAAGACGAAAAAATGCTTTTTTTTTATTATAAAAGCTACAGGGCTAATATTATGGCTAAGATAAATAGCCTGCGCGCAAAAAGTACAGAAAATGAGATGTTGCAGAAACCCCTATTAAAGGAAGCAAAGAAATATCTTGAACTGATGAATCGTTATCTGAAAATGATAGAGTAAGCCTGACGATAAACCTCATTCATTCCACTGATTTTTATCATTTACTCCGACCCGATCGGAAAATAAATTCGTAATCACTAATTGCATCGAATAACAGCGAATGAGTTTTTATTCACCTGTAAGTTGTAAAAAAAATATTTTTTTTATGCGCTCAACTACTTGTAATCTTGAAAACAAGCCATGTCGTATTGATTACGAAAAAACACCTATCGCCAGTGGTATGCTTTATCACGGAACGGTTTTCCAGGACCACATTCTTGAATTTTTTTTTGTTATTTTTAAAAATGATGACCCTGTAATGTTTTCTCCGTTAAAAGTCCCGGACAATAAAAGAGATGCCATAATCAATGCCGTAGTAAGTGCTGATACGCACAACATCGACTCCATGGTTTTATAGCAATATATACGGCCGTTTTGTTATCTGTATGTGTTAAGACCGGTTATGCTGTATGAAAAATTCATAGAATTTCATTAGCACAAAACCGATGGCATTTTTTAAAGGCTGATAATAAAATGCCACAATCAGTACGATGATGAGCAGGCTTGCAATTAAATGGAGACCTAACCTGTTAATATGATTTTCGATGTTTTCCATAATCAATATTTAAGACGGTTCTTTTTTAAAGGTCAACAATGGCGTCTTTGTATTAAACGATAACAGTTCTGCATTGCTCGGAAAAAAAATTTTTTTAAATAAGCTTCTTTTCTGGTCGGTGAACATAATCATTATAGAAGGTTTTAAAAATTCCATCTGCAATTCAAGATCTTTGTGCAGGGGGTGAGTTAGATTAGTTGGAGTAATCATTAATGAAAAATCAATTTTATTCCTTCGCAACCATTTTTTTTCCGGTAGTTCATTACTTATCGGGGCATCTCCCGGCCATGATACATGAAGCATCTTTACTCCTGCATGCAGTGGCCTGGCAAAGGCAAGCACTTTTTTAATTTCTATTCCGGGTTTTGCAAAATCAGTGGCATATAATAAAGTTTTTATCACACTTCTCCTGTAATTTTTAGGTATTGCAATTACAGGCACTGGCGAATTGGAAATAAGATTGCCCGTATGCGTGCCGAATAGTTTTTTAAATCTGCCGGCTCCTCTTGTGCCTATGCAGATAAAACTTATATCTCCACGTTGCCTGCAATAATCCATTATACTGATATCAGGAGAAACGCCGTGTAATGCTATGCAGCTATATTTTGGGATAGATAGATTGGACGATCGTACCGTTTTTTTCACAAATTGTTCAAGTTTATCCTGGTAAAACTTTTTTTCATTGCTGATTGATTTCTCAAAATCTTCACCTGTTAATTGCGGTATCCTGATTATATGAAATACATAAACAAAAATCAGCTCAATTTTCTGTTGGGAAGACCATTGCAAGGCAAACCTTATTCCGGTTTTTGAATTTCCTGAAAAATCAGTAGGTACCAAAACTTTGATCACTGACATGATTTTTGAATTAGATTTAAGCGTATTTATTAACTGTGAAATTAAGCCTGCATCTGTGCAATGATAGTGATCAACATCATCCGGGTTAATGATGGTAATAGGGGCCATATATCAGGAATTGGTCTATTTTGTTAGTATAAATATGATTTTGTATTAAACATGATTGAAGAAAAGAACCAGGGGATAGAAAGTGCAGATATTTTGCCGTTACGGAAACAGTTTGGGAAAAACGTTTTCAAAGCTGAACGCGATAAAGGGATTTTATTTATTATCAAAGATGTAGCTAAAGAACCCATGTTCCTGCTTCTGTTCGGCGCATGTACGCTCTATTTTATCGTGGGAGAAAAGAATGAAGGTTTTCTAATGCTTGCGGCAATGGTTTTTGTAGCCGCTATTTCCATATATCAGGAAATAAAAAGTTCGAGGGCATTGGCTGCGTTGAGACAATATGTTCAACCAAAAATTATAGTAATTCGGGATAAGAGAGAACAATTGATTTTTTCTGAAGACTTGCTGCCCGGCGATTTAATGATATTGGAAGAAGGGAACAGAATACCTGCTGATGCTGTTATAATCCGTTCAAACGATTTGTCTGTTAATGAATCAGTGATCACAGGAGAGTCAATGCCTGTTGAAAAAAGCAGCGCTGAAAATGCCAACCAGCTTTTCCAGGGAACCACAATTAATTCGGGCAAATGTTATGCAAAAGTTACTGCTATCGGGAATACAACCACACTTGGAAAACTCGGTAAATCTATCAATACGATAACTTCATCGAAAACCCTATTACAGGATCAGATTGCCCGGTTTGTAAAAATTATGGCTACTGCCGGTTTTGCGGCTTTTGCGTTGATCTGGTTGATAAATTATTTGCATAGTAAAGATATTATTCAGAGCCTTTTACTCGGACTTACACTGATTATGGCTGCAGTGCCTGAAGAAATACCCGTGGCTTTTTCATCTTTTATGGCATTGGGGGCGTCGCATATGGCAAAGCGGGGAATTATTACCCGGCAACCTCAGACTATTGAAAACCTTGGCGCCGTAAGTGTAATTTGTCTTGACAAGACGGGAACCATCACTGAAAATAAAATGCAGGTAAAGCAGATTTATGATTTCGGTACAGATCAACTTGAAGAACTGAATGATGAAAAGCATTTGAAAAATTTCAGTGTTTTGAAGTTTGCACGGCTTGCCAGTGAATTAGAACCATTTGATGAGATGGAAAGAGCCATTGTTGAAGCATACCGCAATCATTTGGGGTCCGATGGAGAAAATTTTTTTATGGTGCATGAATATCCGCTAAGTGGTCAACCTCCCATGATGACGCACGTATATACTTTGGGTGAAACAACATGGATTGCTGCAAAAGGCGCGCCTGAGCGGATTTTGAGAATATCAGGCCTGGATAATATTGAATTGAAAAAGATAAATAAAATAGTTCAGCAAATGGCTTCTGCAGGTTATCGAGTACTTGGTGTATGCAGTGCGATGGATCATACAGGACCGTATCCTGATGAGCAGGATAGCTTCAACTGGAATTTTGAAGGCCTTCTTGCGTTGTACGACAGGCCCAAAAAAAATGTGGTTGATGTGTTCAGGAAATGGTACGATGCCGGTATCAGTATAAAACTGGTAACCGGAGATTATGCGGAAACAGCAATGAATATTGCCAGGCAGGTAGGAATGAAAAATTATTCAAGATATATAACAGGCGAAGAAGTAATGCGGTTAACGGATAATGAACTTAAGCAGGTTATGAAAGATATTGACATTTATGCACGTACTTTTCCTGATGCGAAGCTCAAAATTGTGGACATACTGAAAGCAAACGGAAATATTGTGGCCATGACCGGAGATGGCGTTAATGACGGGCCTGCACTCAAATCTTCCCATATAGGTATTGCTATGGGAAGTAAAGGAACTGAAATTGCCAAAGAAGCGGCTGACCTGATCATCACTGATGATAACCTGGAAAAAATAACTGACGCCATCCTGCAGGGAAGAAAAATTTACAGCAACCTGAAGAAAGCTATCCGGTATATTATTTCGATACACATACCGATTATATCTACAGCTTCTTTGCCGCTTTTATTGGGCTGGAAATATCCAAATATATTTACGCCGATACATATTATTTTTTTAGAACTGATTATGGGGCCTACCTGTTCAGTGTTTTATGAACGAGAGCCTGTAGAAGGGAATATCATGCATAAAAAACCGAGGCCGCGCAAACAGAACATGTTTTCTGCTAAAGAATTGCTCATCAGTTTTGTACAAGGCTTTGTTATTGCAACCGGTATTTTATCTGTGTATTTTTATTTTATGCAAAAAAATTATTCGATTGAATATGTGAGGACGATGGTTTTTACCACGCTTTTACTAAGCAATATTTTTCTCACTTTTGTGAACCGTTCTTTTCATGAAACAATTAATAAGACTATCGTGTATAAAAATTCACTGGTGCCATATGTGCTCCTGCTTTCTGTCGGGTTTCTTGCTTTGATTTATTTTATTCACCCGGTGCGAACAGTTTTTGAATTAACCGATATCGGCATAAATAATTATCTTGTTTGTTTGGGCATAAGTGCCGTTTGCACAGGCTGGTTCGAAGGGTATAAATGGTTTTCAGGGTTTGTATGGCACAAAAATTAATGCCGGCTATATGATGATGTTGCATTATGGCCAGTTCTGATTATAATTTTGTTTGATTATAAGGATACATCTATCGGTAATCAATTATATTGCTGAAGTATGCCTCGCAAAAACAAATTGAGGTTTAATCAATATACTGCTATAAATCATGTCAGGCTGGTAAAAAGCGGCAATGAATTTTTTGATGCGCTATTATCGATGATTGATGCTGCAACAGAAAGTATACACCTGCAAACTTATATCTATGCTTCGGATGTAACAGGAAGATTGGTAGCAGCTGCACTTAAAAAAGCAGTTGACCGTAATGTGGCTGTTTATCTTCTGGCAGATGGGTATGCTTCCCAATCAATTGCAAAATCGTTTGTAAATGATCTTAAGAAATCTGGTATCCAGTTCCGTTTTTTTGCCCCGATTTTTAAAAGTAAATATTTTTATTTCGGCCGCAGGCTTCATCATAAAGTTGCCGTAACTGATGGAAGATTTGCGCTGGTGGGAGGCATAAATATAGCAGACAAATACAATGACATGGCCGGAGCCCCTGCCTGGCTTGACTTTGCATTATATGTGGAAGGAGAGATTGCTAAAGAGCTTTGCGTGCTTTGCTGGAAAACATGGTATGGTTTTCCATTGAAAATGGAATTGACTCCATGTGAAAAAAAAGAAATTTTTTTTAATATTCCTGCTGTGCAGAGAAGCCTGGTGAAAATGTGCCGTAATGATTGGGTGAGGAGAAAAAATGAAATTTCAAAAACTTATGTTACGATGCTGCATAATGCGCAAAAGCATGTAATTATTTTATGCAGCTATTTTCTACCAGGTAAAATAATTCGTAAACAAATGGAGCAGGCTGTAAAACGTGGGGTTGTGATTAAAGTAATCGCGGCCGGGCGTTCGGATGTTACGTTAGCCAAACTTGCTGAACGCTGGTTATATGATTGGCTCCTGAGAAACCGTATTGAATTATATGAATACCAGAAAAATATTCTGCATGGGAAAATTGCTGTATCGGATGATGAATGGATGACGATTGGCTCCTATAATCTCAACGATATCAGCGCCTATGCCAGTATTGAGTTAAACCTCGATGTAAGGGATAGTACATTCTCCACACAGGTAAGGGGAACTCTTGAAAAAATTATTGAAGAAAATTGTGTACGTATTACCAAAGAGCATCATACAGAAACCAAAAATATTTTCAAACAATTTATACGATGGTGTTCTTACAGGATTTTCAGGGCAGTTTTTTATTTGTTTACATTTTATTTCAAACATCAGCATTAATTACCTTTTATACGCTGCCATAAAGATTTTGCAGTTGACCAGTTCCATTTTTCAAACCTTCCCCGCTGTACAACCAGTTTATTGCTTTTGGGGAATTGCAAATAATAATGAAACACAAACTCTTCATGTGGATTCTCCCAACCTACTACCTGGCCAAACCTCAGGTCGTTGAAAATTAAAGTATCGTTACGTTTCTCTACAGTATAAAACTGCTGTGAAAAGCGAATGAGTTTCGGAAGGTCTTCACCAGGTTGAACAGCTTTTAATAATGAATCATTTCTCGGGAAATATTGAAAGTTGATTTTTTCTGCTTTGTCAAACACTGAACGGAAGCCCACGTAGTAACCGCTGTCATTTCCCGTTACCACATACCATAGCCAGTTTTGCAAAGGGGCAGGAGTTGTAAAATATCTTTCATCAGGCAATTGTTCTTTTTTTATGATTCTCCTGATGGTTGAATCGGTTTCTATTTTATTAAAACAGCAATATGAAAGATAAACGAACGGGATAATCACCCCAAACTTCCACCAGAATGTACGTTTGTTGCTATGGCTGCTCAGGAATATCAAAATAAAGCACGCGATTCCGGGCCATACAGAGAAGAAGGGGTCAGCGACGTAAATACAGTTAAAAGAATAACGCGCATGACTGAAAGGCTCAAGCCATCCTACCCCGTAATTATTAAACCCGTCAATGAACAGATGGAGGAAAACTTCTGTAATAAAAAAAAATATCCAGTTTCGGAATGCAATATTATGCGGACGATGAATTTTATCAGCCGATAAGGCAAATACGGGAACAATTAATAAACCAAATAAGACAGAATGCGTGAAACCGCGGTGAGCTAACAGGTTTTCAGGAGTGTTTAGCCAGAAGGAAGCGACAAAATCAATATCTGGGATGCTTTGTGCCAGTGCGCCCCAGATCATTGCTCTTTTCCCAAACCCTTTTTCAAAAAAAGCTTCACCAATACAGGCGCCCAATGCAATGTGAGTAAGCGAATCCATTTTTATTATACAAAATTACCGTCAGAAAAGCTTATGATTTATTATTTATAAGGCTCGCTTGTCTTTTTCTTATTATTACTGTGAATACCCAGCAACATATAAAGCGGGCAATTGCCAATAAACCCGGTAACTGCAAGAATACCGGCTATAACCACTAATATGGTTCCGGGAATACCCTTTAGGCTGAGGTCTTCGAACCATAATATTAAAAGCGTTCCTGCCATTATTACCCTTATAATTCTATCGGTATTGCTCATATTCGTTTTCATGACAAAGTAGTTAGAATTTAAATTGCAGATCAAGTGTTTTTTCTTTTTATCAAATAATTAAACCTGAATCTGTATTCATAAATATGAACTTCGCCAATAGATAATAATAAAAAAATGATAATTGTCAATTCATGTACTGATTTTTTTATCTGATTAATACCTGATCGTAATCAGTTAGACGATTGAGAAAAGTCATAGATTTTAAAAAACACCGGGATTAACTTGCTTTCAATAGTAAGTAATCGTGAGGGAATTTATAGTATGATAACTATATAAAATTGATCAGGAGTACGGAGTGTAAGATAAAATGGTTTTCCAGGCCATTTGATTGAAAAAAAACCGGATTGTATGGGTGTTCCGAAATTATTTTGTCAGAGTTGTACTATGCCGATTGATAATTTATCTGATCGTGGTACTGAAAAAGACGGATCTAAAAGCAGTGCGTATTGCAAGTATTGTTATCAACAAGGAAATTTCACGGATCCGCATATGTCGATGGAGAAAATGGAAGCCATTGTGAAAACCCAAATGGGAAACCTGCATTTGCCGGCAAGCATTATTCAAAGGTCAGTTGATATGCTGCCACATCTCCGACGGTGGCAGAAGGAAAAGGTATCGTAAATATGCGACAGGTAAATAAAATACCTAAGCAACTGCTATAAAGAAGCTCGTTTATGTTGGTTCTTTCTTCCCGCTGCATTTTTGCGGCGGGTTTTTTTTTTGACTTTATTTCAGATTGCACAAAAGCGGTTCATATCATTTTAAAATTTTGCTCATAGCATAACTTTCTATTGAGGATAATCAGTGAAAGTTTTGACTGGTATCATAATGCTGGCATAAAAATCAATTTAACTTCAATGGTCAAAAAAAATGTTTATGAAAAAGATACCGGACGAAGAAGAAAGACAACTGATGAAAGAAGCTGTAGTGCCTACTGTTTCTATAATACTCCCTTTTGAACCCAAAATGTCTCTGAAAACGGAATTGGATTATAAGCTTAAGGTATACGTGAAAAACATTGAAAAAGAATTGTATGGCAATTATCCGGCTGAGAAAGTAGAAGAAGTTATGGAACGGTTGCAGTACATTGTTCATCATCTTAATTATAATACACACAAAAAAAGCATTGCCATATTTGCTTCTCCTGTTGTGGGAAAAGTATTTTACCTTGATGTGCCGGTTGAAGAAAAAATTGCGATCGATGCGACTTTTGAAATCCGCGACTTGATTTATAATAAAAAACAAATAAGAGAGTTCCTGGTGCTCGTTTTAAGCGCTAAATCTTCCAGGATGTACCTTTCGGGCAATTCAAAATTTCAGCTAATTAAGTCGAATATTCCCGATACGAGTTATGCATATGAAAGAGATATGCCGGAAAGGGTTCCTCATTTTGATGATCCGCATGCAGTAAAAGAAATTCAGGCTGATAAATTCCTGCTTCACATGGATCAGGGCCTTTCGCAAATTCTTAAAGCATATCCCTTGCCTGTTTTTATAATGGGTGCTGAAAAAATAATCGGTCATTTTAAAAAAATTACTGATAACGAAAAAAATATAATTGGTTATATACACGGGAACTACGAAGAACGCACCGATGATGAATTGCAAAGCCTGATTCAGCCGTATATCGCAGATTGGACAGATATAAAGCAAAGAGACATATTGAAACGGATTGCTGAAGCTAAAGATGAAAGCAAACTGGCTTCCGGTATTAAGGAAGTGTTTGATGCGGCTTCTCATAAAAACTGCCGGCTTCTGATTTTGGAAAAAGATTTCAGGTATCCTCTGCACAAAGCAGGAGTAGGTGAGAGAAGCGTGATGACAGAGGCCGTTCATTCATTTTATATTCATGATGTAGTGGGGGATGTAATTGAAAAAGTACTTGATAACGGAGGTGATGTTGAGTTGGTGGATAAAGACCTTCTGAAGAATGAAGGACACATTGTTCTTATAAAATATTATTAATTTATATACTGCTAAAAATAAAATTATGAAAAAGATTGTAGCGCCCACTGATTATTCAACTACTTCAGTCAACGCGGTAAATTATGCTGCCGATCTTGCATGTGCGGTGAATGCAGATTTAACAATCATACATGTATTTACCATACCGGTAACTTATGGCGAAGTCCCTGTGCAGGAATTTAGTGCTAAAGAAATTTTTGAAGGCGCTGAGGAAAGTATGAATATACTCAGAAAAAAAATTGTTGCACGTGTAGGTGAAAAAATAAAAATACATACTGAACTGATTGAGGGTGATGTTGTGGTCAGTATTAAAGATTATTGTAAATCGGTTCAGCCATATGCAGTGGTTATGGGTTCTGAAAGCGGTAATGCATATGAAAGATTTTTATTCGGGGCAAAAACTGTATCAGCCATGAAAAGGCTTTCTTGGCCATTACTTGTTGTACCCCCGGAGGCCAAATTTGAAAGTATTCAGAAAATCGGGCTTGCATGTGACTTAAAAGAAGTGATTGGCTCGACCCCCGTTGATGAAATAAAAAATCTTGTTAATGAGTTTAAAGCTGAATTGCATATTCTTCATGTCGATACCAAACACCCGGGATCTTTTAAAGCGGAAACAATTACGGAATCAGGCTGGTTGCAGGAAATGCTTTCTGGCTTAAAGCCACAATATGATTTTATCGAAGGGGATGATGTGGAAGAAGAGATCAACAGGTTTGCTGAAAAAAATAAGCTCGATTTACTTATCGTGATTCCTAAAAAGCGTCATTTTGTAGATAAAATATTCCAGCACAGTCATTCAAAGCGCCTGGTATTGCATACGCATGTTCCTGTTATGGCTGTTCATGAATAAAATTGAAGTGGAACAAAACGGGGTTTTGCGAGATACAAAATTGGGGGAAAATGTGCCCCATTGCTATTTCGTTAAGCAAAAAGCATTGATCAAAAGGGGACGTACCCAAAAATTTTGAACGTTCACCCTTTAAGCAAGGATAGAGGACATATTTGATTTGTTTTCTGAAGCTGAGCGAGTAGCGGTGGCGAACATTACAAAAGCAAGTGCTGTGATGAACATATTTTGAATAATGAAGCGTCAGTAGGAACAGTTGATGCAAGAGCCAGGGGATAAGCTCAAAAATTTCTTTCTTGTTAAAAGCTTTAAAGTGGGAAATATCCGCGGCTCTCTGGCTTCAATAATATTTTAAAGTTAACCTGTATTTTAGTTATATTTAATCTGCATTATTCATTTCATATTAGGGTTATTTTGATTTTTTAATTGAGAAAATTGACCGGATGCTTTTGCATACAATGCAATTTTCAGCTCTGTTCATTTATTTTAGCCATAGTTAGCCGTGAATGCAAATTCAGGTCCCTGCTTTTCAGAATAAACATAAAATGGTTATAATTTTTGAGTCTAGCTAATCAGCAATCTATTATAGTTCATATCTCGCCTTAAAATTTTACTGATGAAAATTTCAAATTTCTACCATATTTGTTTTTTCACTTTAATGATGATGTTCATACAAGTAAATGCACAACCATTGAAAGTGGGGGTTGCTGGGCTTAATCATGATCATGCTCTGGGTTTGATGGGCCAATATAAAAGAGGTGAAGTCAATATAATTGGTATCGCAGAACCTGATGCGCAATTGGCCGAAAAATATAAAAAGCGGTTTCAGCTGCCGGAATCCATTTTTTATAAATCAGTTGATGAAATGCTGCAGCATATAAAGCCAGATGCTGTTCTTGCATACAACGCCATTGCCGATCACCTTGCGGTAGTTGCTGCCTGTGCTCCGAAAGGAATATCTGTAATGGTAGAAAAGCCTCTGGCTACAACAGTTGAAGACGCAAATAAAATGGCAGTACTTGCAAATAAATATCATATTAAAGTGTTGACTAATTATGAAACTACATGGTACCCGAGTAATCAACAGATTTATAAGATGGTTAATGAAGAAAACATAACCGGCCATATCAGAAAGATGATTGTACACATGGGTCACCAGGGACCGAAAGAAATAGGATGCAGCAAAGAATTCCTGTCCTGGCTTACTGATCCTGTTAAAAATGGGGGCGGTGCTTTGATTGATTTTGGATGCTATGGTGCCAACCTGATGACCTGGATGATGAAGAATAAAGAGCCTTTGTCTGTAACTGCGATTACCAAACATATTAAGCCGGAGGCCTATCCTTTTGTAGATGATGATGCAACTATATTGCTGGAATATCCGGATGCGACAGGCATCATTGAAGCCTCGTGGAACTGGACGTTCGGCATTAAGGACTTAGAAGTGTTCGGTGAAAAATCCTATCTGCATGCATTGAATGCGAATACACTTCAAAGAAGGGACACTGTTGACTATTATAACCTGTCTGTTCAAAAAGCAGTTTATAGCGATAACCTAACTTATCTTGCTGATGTGTTGCGGGGTAAAATTCAGCCTGATAATGATTTGTCTTCTCTTGATAATAATCTGATAGTGGTCAGGATACTGTCTGCGGCAAGAGAGTCAGCCAGAACGGGTAGAACAATCCTTTTGAATAAAAAATAGTATTTTTTTATTCTTCTTTATTGTTGCCCCTGTCAAAAAATGAAATAATATGATTATTTATGCTGTTTAAATAACCACTCCAGCATTTGGTCATCGTTGTAAGCACCGAGCCATGAAAAATGTCCGACTTCAGGGTACTGTGTGAATCCGGGATGTGCACCTGCTTTACTTAATGCCTGTAACATACTGCTTGCGAAAGCAGGGTTTACTGCAGGATCTTCGGCACCTTGGAAAATCCATATAGGTATATGTGCAATGGATGCGGCTTTAGAAACATCTCCCCCGCCGCATACCGGAACTGCAGCTGCAAACAAATGAGGATATCTTTCAATAGCATCATAAGTTCCGAAACCGCCCATAGAAAGACCGGTAATATAAATACGATTGGTATCAACAGGCATTGTTTTTTCGAGTTGATGAATAAGTTCAATTACCAATAACATTGGCTTGGCGGGGGAGGCCTGGAGAAAAATTTCTGTACTGTTTTTTTCTCTTGAAAAATTTGACCAGCTCATTTTTTCAGGGCATTGAGGGGCTATTACAATAGCAGGGTGCAGCATCATGTTGCGGTCGCTGGCAAAACTGGTTACGCCCCATTTTAACTGGGCTTCATTGTCATTGCCACGTTCACCGGAGCCATGCAGGAAAATTATAAGCGGGTACCTGCGCATAGTATCTGCATCAGGGAAAAGCAGCCTGTAGTTTAATGTATCACCCTTTTCGTTAGTGTATTTATTAATACTAAAACGTGATGATGACTGGCTGAAAACACATTGCATATTTCCACAGAAAAAAATAACTGCAAGTGCAAACAAAAATTTCATTGATTTCATTTTTTTGGTTTTAAAGTTGAATATTATTTTGCACGACAACCTCAGTTTTTTATTTTGAATTAGTATGCTCCTGACTTTTGATTTAGAAATTTATTATTGGGCTGGTAAATCAATAATAAAACTGGCACCTTTGCCTGCACCACTTTCAGCTTTTATTTCTCCTCCGTGGGCTTTGATAATATCGTAACTTAAGCTTAAACCAAGCCCGGTGCCCTGGCCCGTCGGCTTCGTTGTAAAAAAAGGATGAAATATTTTGTCGATCACATTTTGGGCTATCCCGTTACCGTTATCATTAACGGTTATGGTTACCCGGTTCCCGTTTTTTTTAGAGCTTACAAGAACGATGGGTTCATAGTGGCTGTCTGAAGATTTTAATTTTTCATTAACTGCGTAAAAAGCATTATTTACAAGGTTCAGGATCACTCTGCCGACGTCTTGCGGAACAATATTTATTTTGCCAATATTATTATCAAAGTTGGTTTCAAACTTTACATTGAAAGATTTCTCCTTTGCGCGAAGGCCGTGATAGGCAAGTCTGATGTATTCGTCAATCAGGGCATTAATATCTGTAAGCTCTTTCTGCCCGGTGCTGGTACGGGAATGTTGCAACATTCCTTTCACGATTGCATCAGCACGTTTCCCATGAAAATTTATTTTTTCAAGATTCTGCTGAATATCTTTTGCTATTGATTGCGCTTCTTGAATGTTACCGTGAGACAACTCTTCATTCATCTCGGAAATGAGTTCATTACTCACTTCGGAAAAATTATTTACAAAATTCAAGGGGTTTTTGATTTCATGTGCAATGCCTGCTGTTAGTTCACCGAGTGAAGCCATTTTCTCCGAATGTATCAATTGCGCCTGAGTCGATTTCAGGTTAACAAGCGTTTCCTGTAATTCCTGTTTTTGCCTGGTGAGTTCCGCTGTTCTTTCCGCTACCTGCATTTCCAGTTGATCTTTTAAAGAAATGATTGCTTTCTTCTTTTCTTCTTCCACTTTTGTTTTCAGCTTTTCTTTTTCGAGTGCCTTTCGCTGCTTGTTAATAATAATAGCCATGGCTACCATATAAATTATGGAAAAAGTAGTTGCAGTTTCCAGAAAATCCCGCCATGCGGTATAATGGTTCTCGTCCGCAAGTTTAGTGATATCTGTAAAAAGCGATAGAATTACATAAGGAGCTATTGCGAATAGCACCTGGCGCGCAGGTGCAAGTTCTTTTTCAGTATACAACACGTAGACCATGTACAGCATTAACAGGTGCGAAAACCACTCTGTAACTCCCCTGGATTTTGAAATAGTCAGTTCAACGATTAATAAACCGATAGCAGCATAAAAAATGTATGTAAAAATCCTGTCCCACTTGGGAAGTTTTATTGCCATATTCAGCGACTTCCGGAGGTATTGTACAATGCCTATAATAATTAGCAGGTCGAAAAACATACTTAATGCTTTGGAAAAAAGTTTCAGTTATCAAGTTAATGAGTTTTTCGTTTATAACACTATCTTTCCTGTTATTCCTACTCAGGCAGCCTTATACAACAACTTACAAGTTAATTTCATGATGGAATATGACCGTTTATAATAATTTAAGAAGAGAAAATGATTTATGCTGTTTACGGTTTAATTTTATTCATCAATTGCAGTTATGAAAAATTTTATTATAATTACCTTCCTGGTATCTGATTTTTTGTGCGCCTGCTCACAATCGTCAAAACATATGGATTTTGAAAAGTATGAACCTCAATCGACCTTGGTAGTACCCGGACATATTATTAACCGTGCAAAATTCCCTTTTATAGACGTTCACAATCATCAGTGGGATGTTCCTGATCAGAACCTCCAGGAATTATTCACGGCAATGGACAACCTGAATATGACAGTAATGATCAACCTCAGTGGTAAAGGTTATAAGCGGTCTCTTGGCCGTAACGGGGATTTTGATGTAAACAGCAATGATTATCTTGTAAAGAGCACACAGCATATTGCACAGGTGAATCCAAAACGTTTAAAACTTTTTACAAATATTTCTTTTGCAGGTTTTGGTGAAAAGGGCTGGACTGAAAAAACTGTAAAGGAACTGGTGGAGGATGTTCAGGCGGGTGCTTGCGGGCTTAAAATTTATAAAGACCTTGGGTTGGATTTTAAAGACGAGCATAATCGTTTTATCCGTATCGATGACCCAAGGTTGGATCCTATTTGGGACAAATGTGGTGAACTTCATATGCCTGTACTGATCCATTCGGCAGACCCGAAAAGTTTTTGGGATCCGGTGAATGAAAATAATGAACGCTGGCTGGAAGTAACTACACATCCTGACAGAAGTTATTATAATAAAGGGCTTCCGCCCTGGGATACATTGATTGCAGAGCAACACCGTGTTTTTCGAAAGCATCCTCACACAATTTTTATAGCAGCGCATTTTGGCTGGCTTGCCAATGACCTTCATGCGCTTGACAGTTTACTTACTTTATTGCCGAATGTATACGTTGAATTCGGGGCGATCATAGCTGAAATAGGCAGGCAACCGGTTACTGCCAAAGCCTTTTTTGAAAAATACCAGGACAGGATTTTGTTCGGAAAAGATAGCTGGGTGCCATCAGAATATGCTACTTATTTTCGCGTGCTGGAAACGAAGGATGAATATTTTCCCTATCATAAAAAATACCATGCTTTCTGGAGGATGTATGGCCTTGGTCTGAGTGATGAGATATTAAAGAAAATCTATTATAAAAATGCTTTAAGCATTATACCAGGTATTGACAAAAAAGATTTCCCTGATTAATGGTGGCTTTTGTAGCCTTTCGGCTCGCCGGCAAGTCTGATAAAACGCTTTGCAAAATATTTTATCATTATAGACAATGGCAGACTGCTTTTGTTTTGCACGCAAATGTTAGTATTCCTTTTAATGCGCAATATTGAATACCATTATCTTCGTTCAAATAAAATAATGATATGAAAAATATAATTATAACAGGAGCTAACGGCAATTTGGGTACAGCTACTGTAAAAAAATTCCTCGATTCAGGGTATCGTGTTATTGCAGTTGATGGTAAGGATGATCATCTCTTATTTGCAAAAAGCAACACAAATTTTGAATTTCATTCAATTAATCTTGTTGACGAAAATGAGACAGGGCTTTTTGTGCAATCAGTTATTCAAAAAAACCTACGTGTTGATGGTGCATTAATGCTGGTGGGAGGTTTTGCCATGGGTAAGGTAATCGAAACAACGGGAACGGATATCCAAAAACAATTTTCACTCAATTTTGATACAGCATATTTTTTAGCGCGGCCATTAATTGGGCATATGCAACAAAACGGATATGGAAGGCTCGTTTTTATCGGGGCCAGGCCGGCTATTAATCCGGCTCAGGGAAAAGATGTGATTGCTTATGCTTTGGCAAAATCTTTATTGTTCAGGCTAGTAGAATTTATAAACGAAGAAAATAAGGGAAAGAATATCACAGCTTCAGTTGTGGTGCCGAGTACCATTGACACGGTAATAAACAGGAAAAGCATGCCGGATGCCAATCCGGATAATTGGGTGAAACCCGAACAGCTTGCAGAAGTGCTGGAATTTATTTGCAGTGAAAAGGGAAACGCTGTGCGGGAAGCGGTTTACAAAGTGTATAACAATGCCTGATGAATGTTGCAAACAGATACATTTCCTGCTACCGGAGGTGTATGTATTTGCGATTTACCGGCTGCTTGTTTATTTTAATCAACCTTTTCAGGATTTTTTACCTCCATTCATGCAATGGTAGATTAATACCGAATTATCCGGATTTTATTAAAACAGGGCACCTCTGATTTTTGTAGCCGGCATCTTTTCTTGAAATTCGCAGAAATAAATTTAACAGGGTGAATACCTATATCTCAATATTGCGCGGGATTAATGTAAGTGGCAGCAAAGTGATTAAAATGGATTTGTTGAAAAAGATTTTTAAAGATGCCGGGTTCAAAAATGTGCAAACCTATATTCAAAGCGGTAATGTAATTTTTCAATCAAAGAAGAGTGCAATTGAAGACCTGCAGAAAAAAATAGCAAATGAAATATTCCTGCAAACAAAATTTGAAGTTCCCGTTCTGGTACTTGAGCCGCATGAACTAAAGGAAACACTGGATAATAATCCATTTTTGACAGCCCGCAGGGAAGATATTCAGTTTTTGCATGTTACTTTTTTATCAGGAACCCCATTGATGGAAAATATTCGGAAAGTGAAAGGAGATTATTTAACTGACGAATTCATTTTTAAAGGGAAAAATATTTATTTGTACTGTCCAAACGGTTACGGCCGGACTAAACTCAATAATAATTTCTTCGAAAATAAATTAAAGTTAACCGCTACTACCAGAAACTGGAAAACAATCATCGAATTGGTTAATATTGCAGAAGGCTTACAATAACATTTAAAATTTTATTATGATACAGGAATTATTGTTACGTCTTTTCGAAAGAGATATAAATAAGTTGATGACGGAAGTAAAATCTTATACCAATGAAACGGCTTTATGGGAAATTACAGAAGGTATTTCCAATAGCGGCGGCAATCTTTGTTTACACCTGGTAGGTAACCTGAAACATTTTGTTGGCAAAACCCTGGGTAATATTCCTTATGAGCGTGAACGCGAAAAAGAGTTTTCTGAAAAAAACATACCCAGGCAGGTACTGCTTAAAAGTATTGAAGAAACCCTGGTTTGCGTAACTGAGACACTGAATAAACTGACAGACGGGGATTTGAATAAAATTTATCCTGTACATGTTTTTGGATACGAAATGACTACGGGTTATTTCCTGGTTCATCTTTATGGGCATTTGGATTATCATCTTGGCCAGATTAATTATCACAGAAGAATATTGAATGGATAAAGTTGTTGCAGGTAAGTAAAATTCTTTTCTAAGATTCAAAACATTAGCCCATGGATGATGATAAAAAAATAGTTTTTAAAAATAAACTCAAACATGCATGCAGGCAATTAATTGAAGAAAGAATTGATGTGGATAAACGGGCAATTGAATCTGCACGTGAAATTTGCAACCAGGAAGAAAAAAGTACTGTGGGCGACAAATATGAAACAGCCAGATCCATGGGGCAATTAGAGCAGGATATGTATGCAAGACAGCTTGCAGAAAACCTTAAGGAGCTTGCGATATTGCAGGCTATTGATGTAAACAATCTCTGCAATGAAGTTTCGTCAGGTAGTTTTATTCAATGCAACAATATTTCATTTTTTATAGCGGCAGGATTAGGCAAACGAACAATTGATGGAAAAACAATATTATTTCTTTCACCCAACGCACCTCTTGCAAAATTATTGTTGCATAAACGGGCAGGTGATACGTTTATCTTCAATAAAGTAAACATGATTATATCAGAAGTATTTTGAAATGTCAGGTCAAATTCCTCATCGCCTTAATAATACCTTGTCATCCTGCAATTTTAATTCCTCGCCGGTTAATGCAAAACACAAATTTTGAAGCTGGTGAACAGATTTTACATCATGGAGGTTGCCTTTGTCGGAAAAATGAAGAAAATATTTGTCGTATCTTTTCACCACAGTAATATATTGGTGTAAATCCCATCTCATTTCATAATCTTTGGCATTAGAAAACTTCCTCATCCATTCCTCAGTTAAAAGTATAGGTTCAATGGATTTGTATAATTCGGGATTGGCTTTGAACCACAAAAAATGATCGAGTTTCAACTGCAATTCTACTGAGTTTACAGGCGAAATATCGGGATAAAATGCACCATTGATAGTAAGTGGGCCTTTTATAAAATTCCCGATTCTTAGTTCATTCAAGGGGATCATAGTCTTTTCATATTTAAAATACGGCAAAGGGAATTCCTGATAAGGCGGGAACAGTTTAGTAGAGGGACGGGGTGAAGAATGTTATTATTCAGGTGCAAAATAATGGAATAATATTTTACATAAAGCAAAAATTTATAAAAAATGAAAATATACCTTTTAAACTGGTTTTAAGGGGCAGTTGCGGATAAGCAGGAAAACCTGGTCACCGGTAAAAACTTTCAGCTGGCTGTTCATCACGATTAAAATAAAAATCAGGTTTTGATTTTTTCTGAAACCTGAACTGTTATCTGAATAATCCAGTACATATTATAAGGAAACCGGAATCAGGAATGATATAATTTTGCGGGTTAAAAACCGAAACATATGGAAGTGAAAGAGATCATAATTATTGGTGGCGGGTTTGCAGGCATTAACCTTGCTTTGAAATTATCAGGAAATAGCCATTATCATGTTACAATGGTTGACAGAAATAATTACAATTTTTTCCCACCGCTTTTGTACCAGGTGGCAACGGGTTTTCTTGAATCCTCAAATATATGTTATCCGTTCAGGAAGCTTTTCCAGGGAAAACAGAATATCAGTTTCAGGATGGGTGAGTTTGAAAGAGTAATACCTGAAGAAAATAAAATTATTCTTTCAAACGGAGAATTAAAATATGATTACCTGGTTTTTGCAACAGGTACCGAAACCAATTTTTTTGGAATGGAAAATGTAAAAACGCATGCTATTCCCATGAAAACGGTAAACGATGCTTTGGAAATGCGCAACCATTTTTTACAAAAGATGGAGAAAGCCACGATCAGTTCCGATATGGCAGAACGAAAAAAATTATTGAACATTGTGGTTGCCGGTGGCGGACCGACTGGTGTTGAAGTGTCGGGTATGCTTGCTGAAATGGAAAAAAATATTTTAAAGAAGGACTATCCGGAGTTGAAGCAATGGGATGGTAATATTTACCTGATTGATGCTGGAAAAGCAGTGCTTTCGCCTATGAGTGAAAAATCTCAAAAAGAAACATACAAAGATCTGTCTGAGTTAGGTGTTGTTATTAAGCTCAACTGTCATGTTAAGGATTATGTAAATGATATGGTTTATCTTGATAATGGTGAAACCATTGAAACAAAAACGCTGATCTGGGCAGCGGGAGTAACATCGCAGACATTTGAAGGCATTGCCAAAGAAAGTTATGGCAGGGGTAGAAGACTGATTGTGGATGGATTGAATAAAGTAGCTGGTACTGAAAATATTTATGCGATTGGTGATACCTGTATTCAAATTTCTGATAATAATTTTCCAGAAGGTCACCCGCAACTGGCGCAGGTTGCTATTCAACAAGCAAAAAACCTGGCAAATAATTTCATGGCAATGGCAAACGGCAAATCTATGCAACCATTCAGCTATAATGATAAAGGCAGCCTTGCTATTATAGGAAGGAACAAGGCTGTTGCCGATTTGCCAAGTAAACTTCATTTCAGCGGTTTTATCGCCTGGTTTCTTTGGGTTTTTGTGCATCTTATTTCGCTGATCGATTATCGTAATCGTGTAAAGACCTTTTATAATTGGATGATTGCCTATTTCACCAAAGACCAATCTTTGCGAATGATCATCAGGCCGTCGGAGAAGGAGTGAAATACAGAATATAAAGCAGGAACTATAATAGGTTTGCTTTAAGCTTGCTGCCCGCAGTTTTTTAATTCTTCATAGCTTATATTTTATGCTTCTGCTTCGGTTTGCGTTTCGCAGCTTTTCACTACATTTATTACATGGAATATACAGCATCTTCGCAACGTTATTCATCCATGGAATACCGCCGTTGCGGCAACAGCGGCTTAAAACTTTCCGCACTTTCACTCGGGCTTTGGCACAACTTCGGTTATGTGGACCCGTTAGCCAATTGCCGTGCTATTTTATTGAAGGCATTCGACAGCGGCATTACGCATTTTGATTTAGCAAATAATTACGGCCAACCGGCCGGATCGGCAGAAGAAAATTTTGGTCGAATATTGAAACGTGATCTTCATCCGTATCGTGATGAAATGATCATTTCCTCGAAAGCAGGTTATTACATGTGGCCAGGGCCCTATGGTGAATGGGGCTCAAAAAAATATTTAATAGCCAGCCTTGATCAGAGCCTGAAAAGAATGGGTGTGGATTATGTAGACATATTTTATCATCACCGCCCCGATCCGGATACAGCACTTGAAGAAACAATGGGTGCATTGGATCTTATAGTACGCCAGGGTAAGGCGTTGTATATAGGTATATCCAATTACCAGGCTGAAGAAGCAGCAAAAGCTTTTTCAATTTTAAAAAATTTAGGAACACCATGCCTGATTCATCAACCCAAATATTCTATGTTCGTTCGCTGGGTGGAGAAAGATTTATTGTCGTTGCTGGCAAAGGAAGCTGTAGGCTGCATTCCGTTTTCCCCGCTTGCGCAAGGGCTCCTTACCAATAAATACCTGAAAGGGGTTCCCGAAGGTTCACGTGTTGCGCGAAAACTGGAGAATGGAGCTATGAATGAAGATGCCATTACAAGGGATTCAATAAACAAAGCGCAGCAACTGGCAAACCTGGCTGATAAACGCGGACAAAGTCTTGCCCAGATGGCGCTGGCTTGGATATTAAAAGACAACAGGATTACATCTGTTCTTATAGGTGCCAGCAAACCTGAGCAGGTAACCGATTCCATACAATGCCTGCGCAATTATCACTTCACCGATGAAGAGTTAAATAAGATTGATCAAATATTAGGGGCACAAAAAATATAATAATCAGTTGTGTTTTTGATATTTTTTTTATTTTAACTAAAAAAAATTTTCAAATCATAATTTTTAGTTGGTGGTGAAGAATTTTTTTTTGTGTTGATTTTTTCACCTTATCTTCATTTCAGAAACACTTTTTATTATTCTTGACCTAAACATTTCTGTTAAACCAAAATCTATTTTTATGAGACGAATCCTTCTCCGAAGTTCTTAAAATTTCAAACTTTTCTTTTACCTCAGATTCTGCACTTTTCTTACTGTCTTCAATTCACGTTGAAGCATATCTGATTTCGTGTTTTACTATTAAGGCTTCCTGATTAGCACTTGCATTTCTTGCATGGTGATATTGTATTGTATTAACCAACAGGACAATTGAAAAATATACGTATGAAAATAGCTCCTATGCTTACAAGAATTTATACACTCTCATTGTTGTTTTTTGCAGGTGTCACTGCTCACGCGCAGAACCCCCAGCTGTTCCATTTGCGAAACTCAAAGGGATTGCTGGAACAGACATCGGCCTTTCAGGATTCACCATATCGGTTGCTGCGTTTTCAAACCGATTATAATCCGACAAGCTGGGGTGAATTCAGTCATATGAACAGTCATTTGCGTTTGTCGTTAGGGAATACTTTCGATGTGTATACGAATAATCTTTTTCGCATGAGTATTGATTCGGCAGGAAGGTTTCGTTTTGCAGGGCTGTCTAATAACAATGTACAGAACCGGTTTTTAGTTGCCGACACCAATGGTTATTTATTTTATCGCGACATTTCTTCTATAACAGGCAACTCATGGCTCCAGGGTGGCAACAGTTTTGGAACAACTGGGGTACTGGGAACTCTGGATAATAACCACCTTGACTTTTATACTAATAATACCCAACAGTTACGGTTGACAAATTCGGGAAATTTATTGTTGGGTACAACTAATGATAATGCACGTAAACTTCAAGTTGTAGGAGCGGCGTGGATAGGAAATAGTACCAATAGCGGAGGAATTCTTCTCAATCCTGTGCAGTCTATAAATACTGAAAAAATTATTATCGGAGGGCTTATAAACCCGGGTGATGGGCAAAACAGTATAATATCGGTTCAGGAAAGTGACGCTGTTACCCCGGCAGGTTTAATAGTAGCTCGTAATGGATATCTTGGATTGGGTGTATCCGGTGCTAATCCTCTAACAGGTTGGGTGGTAGCAAACCCTCCGCTGGGAATTTTTCCTGGTGGAATTGTAAACGTAAGAACCAATGATTTTACTTTTGGAACAGCGCCGGGCCCCTATAATTCATCAAGGGTTGTTCTTGGAGTGTCGAATATAAATGAATGGCTAAATGGTAGCTCCGGGCCTACTGTATACCCTACACGTCAGAATTATTATTATTTCGAATCTCAACTTCAGACGCCTTATGATACTTCAATGGTTAGGGCGCCCTTTAAATTTGGTGGAAGAGAATTACACTTTATGACAGGGAACGTAATTGATGCCGAAGCAGGCATGTTTTCTACCCCGGGCAATTTTATTTTGGGGACTACAAACGACAACCTCATTGGCAAACTGCAAGTGCATGGTCAGGAAACTATCGACAGCCTCTACGATGGCACTGCTTCGGATTCGGTAGTAGTTTGGAACAGTACAACTAAAGCTTTAAAGAAAATTTCTCAGGCAAATTTTTTAAGTAATGGCGGGGGTAGTGGCCTTGCGTGGTTACAGGGCGGTAACAGTTTTGGATCAACAGGCGTACTGGGAACGATGGATAATCAAAACCTGGTATTTAAAGCCAATGGCCTGCAATCTGGCTTAATTGATGTAGTAAATTTCAACACAGCCTTTGGACAGTTAGCTCTTTTTTCCAACACCACAGGCGTATTTAATACTGCAGTGGGTCGCGGTGCATTAGCGTATAGCGTAACGGGAAGTAATAACACGGCAGTAGGGATATATGCGCTGGTTAATAATGCAGGAGGAAGTTATAATAATGCCTTTGGCCGGCAAACACTTGGCAATAACACAACTGGTATTTTCAATACTGCTGACGGGTATCAGAACATGTTCAATAACTCTACAGGAAGCAACAATGCTTCGTTTGGGTTTCAGTCTTTGTATAGCAATACTACCGGTTCCAATAATACTACCAGTGGTTATACTACTGGATTTAATATCACTACGGGAAACAATAATACTTTGATTGGTTCAGCAACGGGGATGGGATTGACTGTTGGTAATAATAATACCATTTTAGGAGCGAATGTAACAGGTTTGCCAAACGCATTGAACAATAATATCATTATTGCTGACGGACAAGGCAACCGCCGGATTAATATTGATTCTACCGGAAAAGTAGGCATCGGTACCATTTCTCCAACAGCCCAACTCCACACAACCGGCACCGTTCGTTTTGCTGGTTTAACAAGTGACAGCACAAAAAACCGCTTTCTGGTAAGCGATAGCTCAGGTAACTTGTATTATAGAAACCTAACCGGTTTTAGTGGCAACTCTTCTGCAAATTTTGCAGCAACAGGAGGCGACCAGTTGGCAACAACAGACAGGTATTTTAATACATCAAACCATAATTTTACTTTCGATAGTGCAGGCAATTTTAGAATAACAAACTTAAATGGGGAGTTTTCTGTCAATACAACGGATACTTATGACAGTGTAGTTACTACCATATCAGCTAATCCGTATTCACGAGGTGCCATTAATATATCTTCTCATTCAAACAACTTTGCCAATAGGATACAACTTGATGATTTTAGCTCCGGTGTTAGTGCAGGTGCAGGTCTTTTATTTCATAACGATATAGGTCATGCTTTTCAACTTTATTTTGGAAGCTCAACCAATGGGTTTCAGCCAGATGGTACTGTGATCAGAAATGTGTACGGCCAGGCCGGGATGAGGTTTACTACAGATGCAGGCAGATTCAGTTTTCAGCCACACCCGTTAACTTATTCGTTTGATTCTTCCGGAATTGTTTTCTGGATAGATTCTGCAGGTATTATGCTCACCCAAAGGCCTTATGTTGCGCTTGACACTACTAATTACAAATTGCCAGTTTATGGCCCCGATGGAAGGTTTTATACTACCAACTGGCCTGTGTTTGGTAATAGCAACGGGGGCACAGTAACCAATGTTGGTTCCGGCTATGGGTTAACAGGAGGGCCAATAGTTACAACGGGAACAATCTCGGCTGATACGACAAAACTTATACCTTATACAGATACATTGAAATCCGGAGGAATGGCAACACAGACTTATGTATTAAATCATGGCGCTAATGCTTCAAACGGATTGACTTTACTAAATAACAATATAACATTAGGAGGAACATTAAATAGCAATACTGTTATCAATACTACAGCTAATTACGGGCTTACATTGACCGGAAATTCCTCATCACCTACATTGCAGGTAACAAATACATCTTCTGGTACAGCTGTCAATATAAATTCTACAAGTGGCATTGCCCTTAATGCTACCGGGAATATATATGGTGTTTTAGGTTCAGGTAGCAGTGTCGCAGGTGTTGGTGGGATTTCGGATGGCTCATTCGGTGGAATTTACGGACAGTCTTCGATCGGCAGGCCAGGATTATTTAATTTAATATCTCCTGCAGATAGCAATTCTGGTTTACCTGTAATTGAGTTATGGAGGCAAATTGTTCAAGGCCATATCCCTTCGAATGGCATAGGCGGATCTATCGATTTTAAAACATCAAGTTCGTCCTATTCGCTTCAAGTTTCATCCAGGATTTTATCTAAATGGACTGATGTTAATGATGCAACTAGAACGGGTCAACTGGAATTTTGGACAACTAATTCAGGGGCTTCAGCACGAAAAGCTGCAATTGCCGGTAACGGTAATATAACATTTGACAGTTACCCAAATACACGCAATGATGGCAGTACTTCTTCCGCTTTATATGTTGATGCAAGTGGAAATCTGAAATATGGGCCTATATCTGGGGTAGGTGGGAGTGGAACGGTAACAAATGTAGCAACTACAAATGGTTACGGCATTACTTCATCTGTTGTCAACCCCGGTACAACACCAAACATTACCATAGGTATTGATACCACTAAACTGGTTCCTTATACCGATACACTGAAGTCGAACGGGATGGCTTCAAAAACGTTTGTATCCAGTCAGGGTTATTTGAAAGCTGCCGTAACAAGTGTGGCTACCGGTTATGGATTAACCGGCGGTACAATAACCGGAACAGGTACTGTTGTTGCAGATACCACTAAACTGGTTCCTTATACCGATACTGCAAAAGCTGGCGGCATAGCCACACAAACTTACGTACTCAGTCATGCAGGAACCGGCACTGTTACCAATGTAAGCACCACAAATGGATATGCAGTTACATCCTCCATCAGCAATCCGGGAACAACACCAAACATTACCATAGGTATTGATACCACTAAACTGGTTCCTTACACCGATACACTGAAGTCGAATGGGATGGCTTCAAAAACGTTTGTATCCAGTCAGGGTTATTTGAAAGCCGCCGTAACAAGTGTGGCTACCGGTTATGGATTAACCGGCGGTACGATAACCGGAACAGGTACTGTTGTTGCAGATACTACTAAACTGGTTCCTTACACTGATACTGCAAAAGCTGGCGGCATAGCTACACAATCTTATGTAAACAGTCACAATTACTGGACACTCAACGGCACCAACCTGTATAAGAACAGCGGTACCAATACAGGTGTTGGAACCACGGCACCTTTATCAACTTTGGATGTTGCCGGCAGTGTTGCAGGGAACATGGTAACGGTTTCTGCAAACTACACCGTGCTTGCCACTGACTATACGATTTATGTAACAAATGGAGCTACCGCAGTTACCATAACATTGCCTGCAGCCAGCGGAGCAACAAGAAGGATATACAATATTGCCAGGGGCACCAGTAGTACCGGAACCATTACCATTGCAACAGCCGGTGGCAGTGTTGAAGCATTAAGCGGCACCCTGGGTACAACAACAACGGTAGCAGCGCTCGGTTCATACGGTTCAAAAATTACATTCCAGAGTAATGGGACTAATTATGTGCGGATTGGCAACTGATCTTAAGTAAACATTAAACCCGTATTGAATGCCATGTTATGAAAAAAGGATATTGTTATTGATCATGTTAGTTACAACATTGTTTAATATCTGTTTTGGGCAATCAAGAATTGTCGCTGCTCCTGCAGTTATTTTATGTTTTTGCTTTTGTATCAGCAGTATGCTTTCTTATGCACAGCAACATGACATCAAAAGAGATTCTTCTGCTTTTTATTCAATGTTACCGGTTCCCCAGCAAAAAGATTCTTTCGATACAAAATTTGACTCTGCTTTTTTAAGATCTAAAATTCCTCCACAGTTCTTTTTTAATCACAAAGAAGATTCAGTGCTCCTTTACGGAACAAAATCGAGAATAGTGAATGACCTGAAAAAAGCTGTTTCCGTTAGCTTAGATAATAAAGTATCAAAAGCGCCATTCTTAAAATCAAATGGAGGGTTTATAAGTTACCGTTACGATTACCGTTCAACAGTTGATACACCTTTTATCTATAATCATCTTGCCCAGCATAACATAATTGGTAATCTTGGTTTAACTATCGCTAATAAAATCCCAGTTCGCATAAACCTGTTTGTGCGCAGGAGCAATTCGGATTATTTCAAAGATATTACCGATGTACAGGTAGCATTTGACCCTGTTGCATATCGGAACCTGCTAAGTCAGAATCTCAGGAATAAATTAATGAGTGAGGCAGAAAATATCAAAGACACAATGTCCGGACAATTAGGAGAAATCAGGCATTTGCAGTCCGTTAATCTGCACAACTGGTTGAATAACCCCCTTACAAAAGAAAGGTTAGTGAACGCACAGGAAATCCTGAATATCAGGGAGAAATCTTTTGATCCCAAAAAATCGGACAGCGCCAATAATACAACCGCCGATTCTGCACAAAAAGAAGCTAGGCATTTTATCGAATTGTATGAAAAAACACTTGTCAAATATCATAAGGTAACGCATGAAGCAGATTCATTACTCGGCAAGTACAAAGCTTCACTTGAACGATACAGGCAATTTCAACAATTGCTGAAAGGACAAATGCCTGCCGGGGCGGCGTATAATGAATGGAAAAAGAAATTAGATACTACGGCTTCCTCCCAAATTCCCATTTCTTCAAAAGACCGTTTTTTGTTGGGTGTAAGAAATTTTGGCTTAGGAAGAAGTGTGCTTGATTATTCTGAACTTACTGTGAAAAACATCAGCATCAATGGGTTTAATTTAGAGTATAGTTCCAGGTATTATTTTGCAGTTGCTGCGGGTTTGGTTGATTTCCGCTTCAGGGATTTTGTAATTCCTGCAACCGCACAACAAACACATCAATATGTATACCTGGCAAGGGTGGGGATTGGAAGGCCTGACAGGAGTTTTGTTATTCTGACGGCATATCATGGCAAGAAGCAATTATTTTTTTCTGCAAATTCTACCAGCCAGTTAAGCTCAATACTGATTACCGGGTTTAGCCTGGAAACAAAATGGCAATTGACACAAAACATTTTTGCAACTGCAGAGGCTGCACAATCGTTTTCCCCCAATTATCAAACTATTCCTGTTGGGGAGATGCCAAAATGGAGCCTGGGCGATAAAACCAATAAAGCCTATGCATTAAAATTTGCATCTTATTTTCCAGCTACTGCCACCAGGATAGATGGAATGTACCGTTTTATTGGTGCCAATTTTCAGGCTTTCAACAGTTTTCAAACCAATTCTCAAACTACCTCCTGGTATGTTAAGGCGGAGCAAAGTGTTTTTAACCGAAAGTTAAAGCTGAGCGCCAGTTTGAGGACCAATGACTTTTCGAACCCTTATATTCTTCAAAATTATAAATCAAATACTGTTTTTAAAAGCCTGTCTGCCACATTCAGGTCTAAAGGCTTGCCCGTAATCACAGTAGGATACATGCCTATTTCGCAATTGACGATGGTAGGTAGCCAACTTGCAGAAAGTCAGTTTCAAACATTTAATACAAGCATCAGCCATATATATAAAATAGGACAGCAGCGGCTGTCAACATCAGTTGTGTTTACAAAATTTTATAACAGCAATTCCGATACTGGTTTTATCTATTATAACTCATCCAACTTGTATGTGATGCATAGTTTACTCTTTAATCATTTCACAGCCGGGCTTGCCATTTCACACAGTCAAAATGCAAATTATAACTACAATGTAATGGAAGAGAATTTTAACCTGCAGTTTTTTAAAAGAAGCAGTATTGGATTCGGCATTAAAATAAATAACCTGTATACCGTGGAAACGAGATTAGGGGGTTATGTTAATGCAAGTATTACTGTGGGAAGGAAAGACGTAATATACCTGCGGCTCGAAGATGGTTACCTGCCGGGTAATGGAAACCGGCTGGTGTTAAATGCTATGGGGAGCATTTCTTATACCAAATCAATAAGGTAAGCAGTATTTTGATTTGATAATATTTATCTGATATGAAGAAAGTATTTTTTGTTTTTGGCTTATTATGTACGATATGTCTTACGCAGGCGCAGGTGGTCATCAACCCGCAGTTGCCCGAACTTGGTATAGTACTGAAAAGCCAGCTTTGGAGCGGGGTGGTCATCAACACTTCCGGGAATGACATGAATATCCAGATACAGGTTCTTTTAACAGATGCAAACAATAATCAGCGGATCCTTTCCGGTTCTACAAAAATAATTACACTTCCGAAAGGCATAACCCAACTTACTGCGAGCGAAGTAGCCCCTGTAACATATAATATATTAAGTACCGATTACAATATAGATGCAAATCCTGATGGTTTTTTGCCTGTTGGCCGTTTTAATATTTGTTATTCTGTATTAAAAACGATAGAAACCGGTACTTTTTCTATTGCTGAAGAGTGTGAAACATTCACTGTTGAGCCGATTGCTCCACCACAGTTGGTATACCCCTCAGACAGCGATACTCTTGAAATACCAAGGCCTTTATTCCAATGGTTACCACCTCAACCGGTAAGTTTGTTTAATAACCTGACGTACGACTTCAGTTTGGTGGAAGTGCAAAAAATGCAAAGCAGTGGCGAAGCAATTCAACAAAACATACCCTTGCATGCCCAGCAAGATTTGAATATTACCAGCCTTCAATATCCGGTATCACTGCCCGAACTGGATACAGGAAAACTATATGCCTGGCGAATTACTGCACGAAGTGGCGGTTCTCCTGTTTCGGAAAGTGAAACATGGACGTTTAAGATTATCAATCACAAATTACCTGCAAAAAAATATGTGATGGGTTACTATGCAAAGTTGTACGATTACAATGATGCGCGGTTTGTGATTTGCGATGGCAATCTCAAAATGGAGTATCAGAACCAGTATAATGATAAAAACGCGGAGTTCAGGATCTATGATATCACCACGTCAAAACGGAGAGAACTGAAAACAGATTCTTCTGATCTGCAACTGAAGTTTGGGCCGAATTTGCTGCAATTGAATTTATCAGGATCAGGATTGTTATCAGATAACCATATTTATTTATTCGAGTTAACCAATTCTAAAAACGAGCATTGGTATCTGAAGTTTGAATTCAAAAAATAAAAATTGATTGTAGGTTAATTATAAAACAGATTAAGCATGATTATCAGGAGTTGTTACAGGTGTCGGAAAATAATAGCCTGGTTTTTTTATTTTCTTTTCAGTGCTGAATTATTCTTACCTGCACATGCTTTGGCGTATGTTCACTATGGTTATTCACGGGAAAGGGCATACGTAAATAACAATTTTCCGGAAAATAAAGGTTCCTACTTATTTCCTGAAAGCAAAAATGATTTTCATAAAAATAATGACCAAACAAATGCGCCTAAATCAGCTTTGAATAACAAGGGAGCAAGGTCCGTCATATCAGCAAAAGAGCTGAGCCGGCTAACTGCTAATAACATAGGAGGGCCTTCACAACCTGAAATGCAGCAATTTCAGTCGGTGAATTCAAATAATATGGTTGATTTGTTCTCAGGGGATTTTTCTTATAACATTCCTTTAATGGATGTAGGCGGTTATCCCGTGAATTTGTCATACCGCAGCGGTATTTCAATGGATCAGGAAGCAAGTTGGGTTGGGCTCGGATGGAATATTAATCCAGGTACGATTACCCGAAATATGCGTGGGTTACCGGATGATTTCAGCAGCCAGGATTCAGTAACAAAAATTTCCGGCATAAAGACAAATAAAACTATTGGGGTAAATACCGGGTTGGATGTAGGCGTGGAAGTTGACGGCTTCCCGATAAGCGGCAGCATCGGTTTTGATCTGGGAATATTTCACAACAACTATAAAGGATGGGGAATTGAAAACGGGATGAACGCAAGCATAAATGCTGGAGCAGGTTCATCGGGTTCTTTGTCAGGAGGATTGTCATTGTCGAATAATTCGCAAAACGGATTAACAATAACTCCATCTTTATCAATTGGGGTCAATCAGAGAGAAACAGATGAGCATTCTGGTTATGGAGGAAGTCTTTCATTATCGTTACCATATAATTCTAGAAGTGGTTTGAAATCCTTGCAGATGTCGGTCGGTGTCAGAGAAAACGAGGCGGATGCAAAAAATCAAAAAGGGCAAGGTGAGGGCGAGAATAATTATAGCGGATCTTTTGGTGGTTCATTGATAACATTTGCATCTCCTTCTTTTACTCCTACCATTACGATGCCGCTGTCAAGCGTACAATTTACGTTTACGGCTAAAGTCGGAGGGGCAATTACTGTTGTACATCCGAACTTTTCTCTTTCAGGATATGTATCAAAACAGGGAATAGCGCCAGCGGATACTTTGTTGTCGCTGCCCGCTTATGGATACCTGCATTACCAGGATGGCGCGGAAAACCCAACGAGCGCATTACTTGATTTTAATCGCGAAAAAGAATTGGTGTATCGTGACAAACCTCCGGTACCGCATATTGCTTTGCCTGTTTATACTTACGATGCCTTTTCCATTACCGGTGAAGGAACAGGAGGTATGTTCAGAGCCTACCGGGGAGATATCGGTTTTGTTCATGATCATACCATGCGCACCAAAGATGTTTCAGGAAGGGCAAGTGTAGATATTGGTTTGGGAGATGACGTTCATGCAGGTGTAGACCTGAATTATACCAGGGCGTATACCCAAAACGGGCCTTGGTTCAATGAAAATACTTTAACCAATGTCATCAACTTCAAAAGTGATTCTTCCGATTATGAAGCGGTATATTTCAGAAACCCCGGGGAGAAATCGATCAATGATAAAAATTTTTATAAATCAATTGGTGGGGATGATGTTGTAACCGTTGCTCTTTCCCAACCCGGAACAAGTAGTTCAAGTATACTGGCCACTCATAACTTATCTGTCTATCATAATCAGAAGTTTACCGGTCAGATTCCGCTTAATAGCCAGAACACTGTAAAACATCAGCGCGATAAAAGAACACAGGTGATTTCGTATTTGACTGCTGAAGAAGCAAGTACAGTAGGCCTTTCGAAGTATATCGAAAACTACGCGGTTAATAAATTTGGATTAAGCACTTGTATTGCCGCAACTGCGAATTCGATTGAAGGTTCAGGCACCGGGCTTATAGCAGATTTTTTTATAAATAAAAATTTTAAGGGCACACCAATTTCCACGGCAGGTGATAGCATCTCGTATTGTTGGGCAAATACGCAGTACTCAACACGGCTGGGTTATAATCTCACATGTAAGTTATGGCCTCCGGCCAATACATACCAAAATCAAATTTCTGTGAGATGGACTGGTCAAATAAAAGCTCCGGTTACCGGCACTTACACTTTCGCTACAGCAAGTGATGATGGAGTAAAATTCTGGCTTGATGATTCACTTTTGCTAAAGCGATACAATGATCATCCCGAAACGATTGACAGCGTTAAAGTAAATCTTGTTCAAGGGCAGTTCTATAATATCAAATTAGAATATTACAATAATAATGGCCCCGGTATTATTCAATTATTATGGAGATATCCGGGACAAGCCTTACAGGCAGTTCCTGTTTCTTATTTGTATCCTCCTCCTTCGCCCACTATTACAGTTAACGATACACTTATTCTGGAAAGAAGGGTGAACAGTTTCAGGAAATCAAACCATATTTCAGAAATTGATGTGTTGAATAATGATGGCAGAAGATATGTTTATGGCATACCTGTGTATAACCTAAAACAAAAAGAAGCCACATTTGCTGTGAATGGTACGGCTAACGGAAACCAGGTTGAAGGTATTGTAGGTTACCAGGATGGTGTTGATAATACAGCCGGCAATAACAGACAAGGTAAGGATTGGTATTTCAACAGTGAACAAACCCCGGCTTATGCGCATTCATTTTTGCTTACAGGAATTTTATCTTCCGATTATGTGGACATTACAGGCGATGGAATTACCGATGATGATCTTGGCGATGCAGTGAAAATCGATTATTCAAAAGTAAGTGGTATTGACAACCCATATAAATGGCGTGCTCCCTATGCTTACGACAGCATCAATAAATCAAAAGGGTTGAGCACAGCAACTTTTAACCCGGGATTGAGAACCTATTCCAGAGATGATAAGGGTAATTATGTATATGGCGAAAAAGAACTATGGTATTTACATTCTGTTCAGTCAAAAACGATGATAGCCACTTTCGTGTTGCAAAACAGGAATGATTTATTCGCCATTGATGAAGCAGGAAATAAATATGCAGACGGATCAGCTAAATGTTTGAAAGAAATAGATCTCTATAATAAAGCGGACTTGCTGAAAAACGGTACAAAAGCAAAACCGGTGAAAGTGGTTCACTTCGAATATGACTATGAATTATGTCCAGGGGTTAATAAGCCGGTTAATTCATCAGGTAAACTTACGCTGAAAAAAGTTTGGTTTACCTATAACGGTAATGATAAAGGCAAACAAAATCCTTACGTTTTCTATTATCATCCCAATAATCCATCCTATAATATAAAATCATACGACCGTTGGGGGAATTATAAAGACCCATTGCAAAATCCGGGATCCACTGCAGGTAATTTAATCACCAATGCGGAATATCCTTATTCATTGCAGGATAGTTCGCTTGCTGCTTATAATGCAGGGGCATGGGCTCTTGATTCTATTTACCTGCCTTCCGGGGGGTCTGTGAAAGTGGATTTTGAAAGTGATGATTATTCATATGTTCAAAATAAGCGGGCATCGCAGCTATTTAAAATATTGGGATTAGGATCTGCTGCATCGCCTGGTAATTCTTCCAGCCAGCTTTACTCAACTGTTGTTGGTGTTGATGGGGCGCAAATCACCACTGATAATCTTTATGTTTTTCTATCGGTGCCTACAGCAGTAAAAAATAAAACCGATCTCTATCAAAAATATCTGGCAGGCATAAAAAAATTATATTTTAAATTATTCGTACGAATGCCTGATGACCAGTGGGGTACAGGCTCGGAATATGTTCCTGTATATGCAAACTTTGATCACAGTAATGGTTATGGGTTAATTGATCAGCATACGATCTGGATCAAGATCACCGGTATCAATCTCGATGGTACCGAAGGAGGATCATATAGCCCCCTGGCAACAGCTGCGATTCAGTTCTTAAGATTAAATCTGCCTTCAAAAGCATACCCGGGTTCGGAAGTAGGGGATGATATTGATCTTACTGCTGCTGTAAAAATGATTTTTTCCCTGGCTGATAACATAAAAAATGCATTTACCAAATTCGATGTTACAGCAAGAAATAACAATTGGGCAAAACTGATCGATACCAGCAGAAGTTTTGTAAGGCTTGACAATCCCAACTATAAAAAATATGGAGGTGGCCATCGTGTAAAACGCGTAACCATTTACGATAACTGGGATAAAATGACCGGGCAAAGACCAGCCAAATACGGACAAGAGTATGCCTATACCACGCAACAGGAAGTGAATGGCGATACGATAACCATTAGCAGTGGCGTTGCAAGTTACGAGCCCGGTTTAGGGGGCGATGAAAACCCATTTCATCAGCCAATAGAATATCTGGAAGATGCAACGCCGTTAGGCCCTACTACAATGGCTTATTCGGAAGAGCCGTTGGGCGAATCTTTTTTCCCTTCGGCAAGTGTTGGGTATAGCCAGGTTACTGTAAGAACGATCAATTATAAAAAAGCGAAATCTTCAACAGGTTATGATGTTACCAGGTTTTATACCTCGTACGATTTTCCAACATATACAGACAGGACAGTTTTAGATAATGATACCAAAAAGAGATATAAACCCGGTCTTGCAAATTTCCTGCGCATTAACGCAAAGTATTATCTCACTATGTCGCAGGGCTTTAAAGTAGAACTGAATGACATGAACGGGAAAATGAGATCCCAGGCTTCTTATCCGGAAAATGACCCTAAGAACCCGGTGACCTATACAGAGAATATTTATAAAGTTGTTGATCCGAATGCGAGCGACAAAGTGCTGTCCAATACTGTTATGGCAATGAACCCGGACGGTTCCATTGATACGTCGGCACTGATTGGTAAAGATGCAGAATTGATGATGGATATGAGAGAGCAGCAATCCGTTACCAATGGTAATAACATTAGTGTGAATACTGATTTGTTTTCCATTCCTTTTATACCACCTCTTTTTCTGTTGCCTTCATTAATAAATCTTGCCCAAAGGGAAGAAAATAGATTCAGATCTGCGGCTACTGTAAAAATTATTCAGCGTTATGGCATTTTGGACAGCGTGGTTCATATTGACAAAGGAAGCAAGGTAACTACCAAAGACGTAATGTACGATGCGGAGACTGGTGATGTGATATTGACCAGAACACAGAATGAGTTCAATGATCCCGTATATAATTTTATTTACCCCGCCCATTGGGCTTATGATGGGATGGGCCTTGCCTATAAAAATATTAATGTTATACTGAACAATATAACATTTAAAAAAGGAAAAATAGTTGGCGGCTTGACAGTTCCTGATAGTACATTATTCAGCAGCGGCGACGAGTTGTTGGTTGGAGGCAGACAAAAAACAGGTGATGGGGCTACTGCATGCAAAGGATTGATTGCCACTTTTCCAAACTACAATAAAATATGGGCTGTTGACTCCAGTGTGTACTCGGGAGGCGCAAAAAGTATTTATTTTATTGATGCAGATGGCGGCCCATATACGGAAGACAGTGCCAGTGTAAAAATTATTCGTTCAGGCAGAAGGAATATAAATAGTTCAGTCGGCTCTGTTACTACGCTAGTCAATCCATTGGTGTATGATGCAGTGAACCAAAAATATAGCCTGGTATTGAATACTATTTCAAAAGTGATCAGTGCAAAAGCAACTGAATTTAAGCAAAGCTGGAAAGTGGACGATATCCACAAACAAAAAACACTCACCCAAATTAATTGCCCGCAGCCTCCAAATAATTGCTATGATACCATTGCAGCCAATTATCAAATTGGAGGGGATTCTATTTGTTTCTCTCCTTCAACTAACCCTGCGTATAGTTTGTATGCTTTTGTTTACGGATCAACACAAGACGCCATCGGGCATGAAATTGAAGATACCGTGAGTCCGGGATTCTGGACCAGTTATAATATCCAAACAAATCAGACGAATACAAATTTAGGAAGATTGAACAATACCGGAGTCTGGATATGTAATGGATGCAACAACGGAGCATGCGCTCCACAAAATCAATGGATAGGTTTTACCGAACAAGTATACGCACCAGTATCAGATACATTTTTTATTGGAATGGGGGGAGATAATCAGGTTGAAGTTGATACTAATGGAACTGCTTTTATTCAACTATTGGAACATAATAATCCTGATAATAATTGGGTCGGATGGCCATTTCAAATATGGCATCTTTATCCGATATACCTGACAAAAGGGTATCACAATTTTACTTTTCAGGGTTGGAATGAAGACTCCAGGACTCCAGCAAGTTTCGGGGCCGAAATTTATCATTTAGCCAGAAACCAGATTGATACGGCAAGCAGTTCTACAGTATTGAACAGCGTTATCTTTTCTACCAGGGATTTACCTAATTCTTCCGGCGGCAGCTATTCATGCCCGATTAATTCAGGATATTATCTTGATTCAACTTCGTCGAGCCAGTTTACATTGGCCCTGTCATCAGGGCCCGGGGGGCCATATACTTATTTCTGCAAGAAGCAAATTCCTTGCCCTATCAAATGCGACACGATATACTCAACATCCTGTTACAGTGCTGTTACTGACACTACACTCAATCCGTATTCTACTGGTATTTTAGGCAACTGGAGGGCTTATAAAAATTATACTTATTACGGCAGGCGTGCCGAATCAGACCCAACAACGGCAACAGATATACGTAGAAACGGCACATTTAAGGAGTATAGTCCTTTTTGGAATTTTTCCTTCAACAGGCCGTTACAACCGTCATATGACACTACACGATGGGTATGGAACAGCCAGATGACTTTGTTCAGTAAAAAGGGACTGGAAATTGAAAATGTTGATCCGTTAGGAAGGTACAACTGTGGTTTATACGGGTATAATTTTAGTTTGCCGACGGCTGTTGTACAAAATGCGAAATACCGTGAATCGGCATTTGAAGGTTTTGAAGATTATGGCTACGGCACGCAAGGCTGCAACACCGCATGCCCTGTAGGCAGGCACTTTGATTTTACTTCCTATTCGGCAAAAATCACTTCACAACAAAGTCATACAGGCAAATACAGTTTGCAGCTCAATCAGGGTGAAGATGTCGGGGTAAGTTTCGGTGTAACAACAGGAGCGCAGGATTCGGCAAATGCCCAACTGGCAATACATACTTTTTTTGATACCTGCTTCCATCAAACGGTGTTGGACAGTGTAAAAGCACCGAATAATATTTTATTGCCTGCATTTACCCCATTCAAAGGAAGGTTAATGGTGTTAAGTGTTTGGGTAAAAGAAAATCAACCCTGCAATTGTTCTTCATATATCAATAACCAGGTAATTGTGGCTTTTTCAGGGAGTTCTTCCCCGGCTATAACGTTTACGCCTACCGGAAATATCATTGACGGATGGCAGCGATACGAAAACGTGTTCATGATTCCTTCAGATGCAGGCGGATTAACAGTTGACCTGAAAGCTACCGGATCAGTAACAGTGTATTTTGATGATTTGAGAATTGAGCCGTTTAAGTCAAACATGAAATCGTTTGTGTACAACCCGGTAAACCTACGGCTGATGGCTGAGCTGGACGAAAACAATTATGCAACGCTCTATGAATACGACGACGATGGCACATTAATACGTGTGAAGAAAGAAACGGAGCGTGGTATTATGACTATTAAAGAAACAAGAAGTGCATTGATTAAGCAGTAATCTGTATTAAAGAAAAATTTTGATGAAAAGAGTTTTAATCATATTGGTTTCAGGAATAATTTTTATTCCATCGTTTGCGCAAAATGATGCCAAGGAAAAAGCGCTGGCTGCTTTGAAGAAATTGTCTGATAAATACAAATCCAGCCCTTACCTGAGTTTTGATATGACCTACCGGTATGCTGATAACGATCGGCCTGGAAAATATCTTGACTCACTGAAAGGCAGTTTTATGCTGAATGAGGAAGAATATATTTATGATCTGGACAACACCGAAATGATTAATACCAAAAATTATTCGATCACTTTATTCAAAGAAGATAAAATCATGTACCTGAAAAAAACTTCGGGAGAAGTTCCGGCAGCAAACCCGGTGCTGATGCTCGATAGTTTTTTTCAGCATAACCGGAACATGGAATGCGCAATATCTGATGCTGACGGGGATGAAAAAATAACATTGATGTTTCAGCCCGGGTTGAGTTACAGGAAAATGGAATATTACATTAACAGGAAAACCGGTTATATCGAAAAAGCAATTTGCGTGGTAGATGCTAAACAGATGTATGACCCTGCAGTGCAGAATAATGTGCATCCTGTAGCAACGGAATCCATTATTGAAGTTTTTTTCGGCCATTACCAAACGGGACAGTTTGGTAAAGATGCTTTTGATACCTCAAAATATTTTAAGAAAGAGGGCGACGAATATGTGGCTGTTGCCCCTTATAATGCTTACAAAATATTTCTGGGTACACCTAACTTATAATGAACTTATAGATGAAAAAGGCAATTTTTCTTAAATGTATGCTATTGGCTTTATATGCGCAGTTGCTGCCTGCAATAAAGTCATTGGCGGGGATCGGCCAACCTGTTATACTAATGCAGGCGCTTGACGGAAGCCAAAACCAGATACAAAAAGATTCATCAAGAACGGTAGTTGACGATAAATTTAATGATGCATCATCCGCTACACTTATTAAACCTTATGTCATACAAAACATTATCACATTCAAAATAAATGAGGCTTCTGTTTATTATCTGCAAACGGCATTTACCGCATCTGTTCGACTTGAACTGGTTGAAACAATGGAAGACGGAACCGTTCAGACTGTTGATACTACACTTTCGGTCAATTATGATTCTTCAAAGACCTATACAAACAGAAGCTCGTATGTTTTTAAAAACGCATACCAGGTTCAAATGACGGTTTTGCAGGTGTCTACCAATGCCGGCTGGAACGTTTGGAATGCTTTGATGATTACAAATGAAATACAAAGCTATCCGTTTTACCAGTTTTCCTGCACTGATAATGCTATTCAATCCATTTCTCCATCCATTCAACTGGATTCATCAACCAATGCTGATGAACTGCCCGTAACCTGGGGCAATATAATCCCGGCAGACCAATACGACCTGGAATGGGCCTATATTGATTCCAGTGCTTATGTAAACGGAGTGTATAATAATCCATCCACAAATCAATTGGATCCTTCTTTGATTTTTGCGAACAATGCCAGCCGGGTAACTGTTACAGGCACCGGTTATAATATACCCCTGTTTTATGATGGCGCCGGCTATCTTTTTTATAGGGTAAGATCTGTTCAGGTTGAAGCAAATGGTTCTTTGTGGCAGTCCAACTGGAGTTCTGATTATATAGCCTCTGGAGGATTAGGGCAATTCTATTTTAAAGGGCATCAGCGAAACCTGAACTGGCAGGCTACTACCACATTCGCTGAAGAAGGGAAACGCAAAACTGTTGTTCAATACTATGATGGAAGTTTACACGGAAGACAAACTGTGACAAAAGACAATACCACCGATACCACAATAGTTGCGGAAACTTTTTATGATTACCAGGGACGCCCGGCCATCCAGGTAATGCCTACTCCTACATTGAATACCATTATTCAATATGCGCAGAATTTCAATGTAGATATAAACGGGAATGCTTATAATGTTTCCGATTTCGACAGCCTTGATGACCCTTCTGCATATTGTTCCCTCAATGCAACAGCAATGGGCTCTGTGAGTGGGGCTTCACAATACTATTCTCCAAATAACCCTCAGAAAACATTCAGCTATAACCAGTTTATCCCTGATGCAAAAAATTATCCTTTTACACAGGTTGAATATACAAGAGATAATACAGGAAGAATCAGCCGCCAGGGTGGGGTAGGGCCCGGTTATCAGTTAGGTAGCGGGCATGAAACAAAGTATTATTACGGAACACCAAACCAAAGAGAACTCGATGCTTTATTTGGCACTGAAGTAGGTGATCATTCTCATTACTTCAAAACAATGGTGCGCGATGCAAATGGTCAATACAGCGTTAGCTATGCAGACATGCATGGCAGGACCATTGCTACTGCGCTGGCTGGGGAGGCCCCTTCCGGATTAGATAAACTTTCGTCAAATGTGCTGCAATCAGTAACAGAAAACCTTTCAGATTCAAACAGCAATGTTGTAAAAGATTTGTCAATGGAAAGCCAGAAAGGTTTATTGGTTTCCAATGACGGTTATTATCAGTTCAATTACAAATTGGACCCACAGTCGCTGCAGATGCCGGGATGCGACAGTAACCAGGTTTGTTATGATTGTTTATATAATCTCGAAATATCCTTGTCTGATGATTGCAGCAATCAGCAGTTTGGAGGACAGCCTTTTGATACTACTATCCATAATTTTTCATTAGCGAATATTGATACAGCATGTTCCCCTTCAGGTTTTTCATTTTCATTTTCCAAATATCTCAATTCGGGCAGTTACACAGTTACAAAAAGGTTGTCTATCAGTTCAACAGGAGCAGCTTATTACAGGGACAGCATTTTTGTAAAGAAAAACACCTGCACTTCATTACAAACACTAACTGCTCAGCAGGCTATATTAATTGCAAATTCTAATGTGAGTTGTGCCCCGAGTTGCCAGGGCTGCCGCGACAGCCTGGGAACTTATCAGCAATTTCATGATAAATTTTTAACCAGGGCAGGTATAGACCAGAACGATAGCGCTACTTACAGTGCTATGATACAACAGGCTTACCAGGAAGCATTGAATAATTGTAATATCCTTTGTAATGCCAGCTCTGAAGTGGATGATATCAGGAACCAGATGTTGCTGGATATGACGCCGCCCTCAGGTCAATATGCTAATCCGGACAGTTCACAAAATAAATATTCTATTTTCTTTCCGGTTGTGCTTCCAGATAAAGACACGGTGCCTTATTATCAAACTATTACCAATTACACTGATGACTTCGGTAACCCGGATATGGTGTACGATGAATCCACAAACACTTTCGTGGCGCCACAGGATTTAGATTCAGCTTCGTTCATACAAAAATTCAAACTATCATGGGCTGAAGCATTATTGCCCCATCACCCCGAATATTGCAAGCTGCAGCAATTACAAGATCTTAATCCGAGTTTTGTTTGGGACAGAAGGTTTGAAGCAGTTGATAGTTATGATACTGCTATAAAATACGGATATCTAAATCCGACGGGATTAGCTACTTCAAATAATGGAACATCTTTAAGTAAATATAATGCAACCGGGCAGGCTGATCCGGATTCGTTGACATTTCTTACCAGTTATTCATCTGTACTCAATCAGTTTAACAGTGAGTTACGGTATTATGATACGCTCAAAGATAATTCCGGGACACATTACGTGTCCATCTGGGCAGCGGCTTCGGCATCAGTTAAATGTGGTAACAAAGACACTTCATATACCAAATCATGCATTGCGCAATACCTTAATTCCAATAATCATTGGGGCGATGACAGCGCTTTCACGGCAAGCATGTGCCCGGGTGACCTTGACATGGCCTGGAGAAGTTTCAGGCAAATGTACCTTGATCTGAAAAGAAAGCTGATTAATGCCCAAATAAATCAAAGCTGCAAGCCCACGGCCGACCAGCTGTTGCAGCAAGGTTTTCAGCCCCATTTTACTGATGCCGGGGAACTGATAGCTGCTTCAAGTTCCGGGGTCACTTCTTCTACATCTTCCGGCCAAGACATACAACAACAAAAAGACTCTCTGAATAATTTTTACGCTTCTAACTGTAATGCTTATGCGACGTATTGGTTCAGCCAGTTGAAAACCTGTAACCAGTACGATACGAATGACATCAAGAATACGATCATCCCGCAACTCGTAGCCGTATGTGAAGCCGGTTCTGATGTAAACCACCCTTATGGCGCAAGTTCTGTTGCACCGGGCAGCAGTAATCAATATAAGAGTTTTGAAGAAGTGATGGATGCCTATAACAAAAGCCACGGTTACGCGGATACTCTGCCATGTAATGCTTATGTAATTACTTCTCCAAAACCTTATGACCAGCAATTAATATATTCCAATAAAACAGTGTACACCACAACGCCTGACACTTGTGATTGTAACCAGATTGGTTCGGTATACAAAAACTACCAGGCTGTTGCATTTCATTATACATCATTTTCCGATTACCTGAAAAAGCAATTCCAAACCGATATCTCCGATTCAGTACTTACTCAATTGCTGAATGCTTGTAATAATACCGGAGATAACACCTGTAATTATTTGCATACCCCCATTGCATTGCCTCCGGTATTGCAATGTTCTGCCGGAAGCGTTTGTGTAAGCTGTTTCCAGGTCAATTCGGTAAACGCGCAATTTGTTGCGAAGTACCCGAATATTGTTCCTGTTATTAATCCGGCTCCTTTTGATTCCGTTCAGTTGCGCAAGAACCAGTTGTATGAAGCTTTCATGAATTATCACCTTGGTTTCAGCAAACATGTATGGGAATATCTTTCTTTCCTGTCAAGTTGTGGCAGCCAGTCATTTGGTGCAGATACCGTTGGATCCGGTATAAGTGGTGATGACACATTGATATCAATAAAGAAACAATTTATTAATTATGTACACAACAGCTTCAATAATACTGTTTGTGCCGATACTTCCACCTGGCGGGTATATCAAAATCAAAATTTCTCTAACGATGATTATACGGTAACAAGCATACCGAATAATACCGGGGTGCCTTCTTATTCTATATTTAACAATGGGTCTGCTAAATTACCTGCCGGATATCCTTCAGTAAATTATATCTCTTACGTTCATCAGACGGATACCATTTGCCTGACGGGCAAATACACTGCTGAGGCCAGAATAAGGTTTAATTCAACTGTAACAGATACCGTTCACCGGATGATCGGTTACTTCGACAGCCGTAGCGACACACTTGCCAACTTCTTCTTCCAGCCGAACAATCCTGATTCCCCTGATACTAACTGGCGAATTGCGCATTGGGATATGAGTGCAAGCGGAGCGCTGATTAAAATAAACAAACTGGGCATAGTGTTCCCTAATGCTGTGGGCAATACCGGTGAAATTGATTGGGTAAGGCTGAAAGATGAAAACGGAAATATTATTTTGTTTGAAGACTTTAATTCATTCCAGCAATTCGCTTCGCCGGTTTCCGGTTATCAATGTTCACCTGCAGGAAACAACAGGATGGTATGCTCAACCTGCGAAACAGCATTCCAACAGTATTATAATGCAGTTCAGCATACCAATCTTACCTATGCGCAGATACAACAGGTCTATCAGCAACAAGGGTTAACATTGGATGCCTGCCCGCTGGCAGATGCAGGCCTCACGCTATGCGGCACGGCGACACCTGTTTTCTCTCCCGTGCTCAGTTCTGATTCGGTAAGCAGTTGTATGGACTCAGCCTATTTTGCGGTGAGTAAAGCTACCGAGCTGTATAATTTTTATGCCGATTCCTTGCTGGGGAATTTTGACAGCGCTTATCGGGCAAAATGCATGCAGGCTTATAAGTATGAAAGCTTTACCGTAACGCACCAGGTGAATGAATACCATTACACGTTATATTATTACGACCAGGGTGGAAATCTTGTTAAAACCGTTCCTCCTGAAGGTGTACACGCCGACCGGGATTCGTTATGGCTGGACAGTGTGGCCACAGCACGTGCTTCCGGCGATGTCAAAGTGCCGCCGCATGGTTTGCTTACGCAATACCGGTATAATACGCTGAACCAGGTAGTCGCCCAGCTCACACCCGACATAACATCACAAAGTAATTTCTGGTACGACCGTTTGGGCAGGCTGGTGATATCGCAAAATGCAAAACAAAGAACGGTGAGCAGCACGGAACAGGGAAGATGGTATAGCTATACGTTGTACGATTCACTGGGACGTATAACCGAAGTTGGGCAAATTGCCAATGCCGGCGTTCAGGCAATGAATGATACTATCAGCAGGGATGAAGGCCAGCTGGCTGCATGGATACAAAATGCTGCGGCCAATAAAATGCAGATCACGCAAACAGTGTATGATGTGGCATACAACGGCACTGGCTGGCAGAATGTATCCTCTCCACCAGTAATTCAGCGCAACCTGCGCAACCGTGTTTCCTATACTAGTTTCACTGTCGGCAACAATCCCGCAAATTATAATGCAGCATCTTTCTACACTTATGATGCCCATGGAAATGTGGATACCCTGGTGCAGGATTACGGGAACCGGGTTGCTGATGCTTCTGTAAGTAATGCCATGAATATAGCCGGAAGCCAGTTCAAACGCATTGTTTATCAGTATGACCTGGTTAGTGGAAAAGTGAACACAGTGGCTTATCAGCCCAATCAGCCCGATCAGTTCTATCATCGCTATACTTATGATGCAGAGAACAGGCTCATAAAAGTAGAAACGAGCGTTGATTCCATTCACTGGGACCAGGATGCCCATTACGATTACTACCGCCACGGGCCGCTTGCCCGCACTTTGCTTGGTGAACAACAGGTGCAGGGGCTCGACTATGCATATACGTTACAAGGTTGGTTGAAAGGCATTAATAGCAGCAACCTGAACCCGAATTTTGATATGGGGAATGACGGAGTCTCCGGAAGCGCCAACCAGTATGTGGCCCGTGATGCATATGGCATCAGCCTGAATTATTTTACAGGTGATTATGCCAACATCAACGTTACGGCTGTTCCCTTCCCGGGATTCAGTTCATCATTCCAGAACACTGCTGACTACAAGCCGCTATATAATGGCAATATCAGCGCCATGATTACCAATATCGGTAAGCTAACTATTCCGGGAGGCGGCACTGGTGCTATGTTATACAATTATACTTACGACCAGCTGAACCGCATAACAGCCATGGATGTGTTCACGGGCCTCGATTCAGCCAGCAATAACTGGAACAACAATTTAACTGCAAAACAGGATTATAAAGAACGCGTTGCTTATGATGCGAACGGAAATATATTGACTTACCTGCGTAACGGTTATGGAAGCAACCTCTCGATGGACAATCTTACGTATAACTATAACCGTGATGGCAGCGGCAACCTGCTGAATAATAAACTGAATTACATTCATGATGCGGTGCCGGATGCAGACAACTATACTGCAGACCTCAAATCGCAGCAGCCGGACAACTACACTTACGATTCCATCGGCAATTTAATTACGGATATACGTGACAGTGTTACCGATGTGGAATGGAATGTGTACGGTAAAATTACCAGCGTTACCAAACAAAACGGAACACTAATTACCTATAATTACGACGCGGCGGGAAACAGGATAGGCAAAACCGTTACTCCTTCGGGCGGAAGTGCAACCACCACCTGGTATGTGCGTGATGCCAGCGGCAATGTGATGAGCATTTACAGCTTCACAGACAGCCTGCGGATGACAGAGCAGGATGTGTATGGCAGTAGCAGGCTGGCCGTGCTGAACACCAACGTGAACATGCAGCGTGTGGTAACAACAGCCACTATTTACAGCAGTTACCGTGGCTTTAAAAACTATGAGCTCAGCAACCATTTGGGCAATGTGCTGGTAACAGTGACCGACAAGAAAATAGGCGTACCTTTAGCAGGCAATAGTTCTTTGATAGATTACTTCCATGCAGATGTTGTCAGCGCCAATGATTACTATCCGTTCGGGATGCAAATACCCGGCCGCTCCGCTTCATCCGGAAGCGGCTACAGGTATGGGTTTAATGGGAAAGAGAAGAGCGATGAGATTAACGGCAGTGGTGTGGATTATGAT
>Ga0335069_10000103_pt1 | contig 144799 bp, 115 predicted proteins | sample Lox_Sample_11_FD_206714 | JGI IMG/M metagenome (GOLD analysis project Ga0335069, IMG submission 206714) | Soil microbial communities from Loxahatchee National Wildlife Refuge, Florida, United States - Lox_Sample_1.1 | ecosystem: Environmental > Terrestrial > Soil > Wetlands | place: USA... | reverse complement strand
GCCTTGGTGCTTCTGAATCTCGCCATCTTTCTTGGCACGCATTCCCGCATGCAGCAGGAGCAGGATTCACCCAAACGGACGGAAGCCCGCGCCCACATCATCATCCTTGCCGCCACCCGCCCCGACCTCACTATGCCGCCCGATGTTCAGGCGATGGTTGACACCTTCAAAAAGGAAAACCCCGGCCTTTGGAAGGAAGCCCAATCGCCCACCCGCGAGGTTGCAGACGCCTGGGAAGCCCGCATCCGCCTCATGGATGACTCTTCGAATTTCCAGACGGAGATGGATTCTCTCTGCGCCCAATTCGTGGAATCCAACCAAACCTCCCTCATCGAAGAATACGGATTTATCCCTGCGCACCCGAAACCCCTTTCGTATCTAACCGCGAACTTCCTCCACGCAGGCTGGCTTCACCTCATCGGCAACCTCTGGTTCCTTTGGCTGGCGGGCTGCATTCTGGAAGATACTTGGGGTCGTGTCATATATCCCATCTTTTATCTGGTCGCTGGGGCCGCGGCCATGCAGTTCCATGCCTGGCTGAATCCCGCGAGCACCATTCCCGCCATTGGTGCTTCTGGTGCCATTGCCGGCGTGATGGGAGCATTCTTAGTCCGATTCCCCACCACCAAGATCGAAGTCGCGGTTGTTCTGGGCTTCCGAAGCCTTGCCAATCTTGCCATGGGCAAAGGTCTTCGCTTCAAGGCCGCCGCTTACTGGTTGTTGCCCATGTGGCTCCTTTCGGAAGTTCTCTCGGGCATGATCTTTGGGCAAAGCTCGGGCGTGGCCCATTGGGCGCACGTCGGCGGTTTCGTCTTCGGTGGCTTGTTCGCTCTCGGCTTGCGCCATTCGGGTTTGGAGCACGAAGCCAATAGAGCCATCGAAGCAAAAGTCACTTGGTCTGCCGATGAGCATCTTGTGAGCGCTAGCGAACTCATGGAACAAGGCAAACTAGACGAGGCCATCGCCGCTCTTCACCGCCAACTGGCCGTCAAGCCGGATTCCGCGGAAGCCTGCGCGCTCCTCGGTCAACTCTACTGGCGAAAAAATGACCTCCCAGCATACAAAGATGCAGTTATCAAGACCTGCCAACTCCATCTGAAAGCGCAAGACGTCGACGCGGCTCTTCAGGACTACGAAGAGTTCACAAACTCTGGCGGCGACATCCTTCCCGCCGCAGTGTGGCTCGAACTCTGTCGCGCTCTCGAAGCCAGGCAAGATCTCGAGCGGGCGGTCACTGAATATTCCCGGCTCGCCAGCGCGCACCCGACGGAGAAGCAGTCTATCCTCGCGCTCTTGGCTGCCGGTCGCCTTTCTCTAAAGCGACTCAATCGCCCTGCAGAGGCGTTGAAATACTATGAAGCTGCGGCAGCATCCAAGGTTCCCCATCTCGATTGGGAGACGAACATCCAGGCCGGCATTAGTGATGCAAAGAAGGCGCTGCAGACAGTGCCTGTCTGATTCAACAGGCCATCGCCGCACTAACCGTAAAACTCTATTTTAATGGTTATTGTCGATCCGAACCTAAGATTGCGCGACTGCTCGAATCGGTATCGTTATCCCTGACGCTGCCGAGGCATCTGACGCCGCCAGCATATGGCAGCGTCCATCGAAAATTCCGCCCGGGTCAATCACCATGCAAGGCGAGTGCACTTCTCCGGTCACCACTCCTTTGGCCTGGATCTCCACCCGGCCACGCGCGAAAATTACGCCGTCGAAGTGGCCGGCAATTACCACCCGGTTCCCCTCGATCTGTCCCTCGACTTTGGCATTCTCTCCCAGGATGACTGTCTGCTCGGAGATGATGTTTCCCTTCACGTGCCCGTCGATGCGAAACGTTCCGGTCAGCGTCAGAGTTCCTTCCAGTGACACACCTTGATCAATGAATCCCGTCCACTCTTCATTCAGTCTGTTCTTTGATGTACCGGGCCACTTCCACGCCATGAAATTTCCCCCAGCGGTTTTTCCGTACCAAGACGCTTTAGAGCGTACCTATCCAATGTAGCGTCACTCGCGAAGAAGTCAACGCCGCTGCTGTGCAAAGTTGTCGAAGGAATTCCTGCTCGAACGTCCAGTCCGAAATTCTGCGGTGCGTTACTTCATCAGTCGATCGTAGATGCCCATCAATTGCGCATCGTCGTAATACTCAAGCACCAGTTGTCCCGGACGAAGACGCGTCTTCTCTCTCAAGTGGATTTTTGTCCCCAGATGCCGCTGCAACTCGTCCAGCGCTTCGCGAATATTTGGATCGATGGCGGTTTCCGTTGCCATCCGAGCGCTGCGTGCTCTCCGTGATCCCAGTCGTTCGATCTGCCGCACCGTCAATCCGCCACGCGCTGCTCGCTTTGCATAACGCATACGCAAGCTAGGTTCCGCAACTCCCAGCAGCGCGCGTCCGTGGCCGGCGCTTAACTTCCCCTCTTCAATCCAGTCTTGAATATTTGGCTCCAGTTTCAGCAAGCGGATCGCGTTTGCAACGGTTGCACGGTCTTTGCCCGTTCGTTCGGCTACCGCTTCCTGCGTCAGTTGAAACTCATCCATCAAACGCTCAAACGCGCGCGCCGCTTCCATCGCGTTCAAATCTTCGCGCTGGATGTTTTCCACCAGCGTCATCTCCAGCGCCAACTCGTCGGGTACCTCGCGGATGATACTGGACACCTTCGTCAGCCCGGCCTTTTGAGCCGCACGCCAGCGGCGCTCACCGGCGATCAACTCATAGCGCCTGCCGATGGGCCGCACGACGATGGGCTGAATGATGCCGCTAGCCTGGATAGAGCGTGCCAATTCGTCCAGTGCCTCTTCGCGGAATCGTGTGCGTGGCTGGTAGGGACTCGGATCAATCAGGTCAATGTCGATCTGCAGGGGGCCTGCGGGCGCGCCTGTTCCCGTTCCTATGGCAACCGTGGGGTGGGCCGCTCCTGCTGGGGCACCCGTCGCAGGCGTTCCCACTGGCACTGACGATGGTGCAACCGTGCTCTGCGGCTCAGGCTCCCGAATGAGCGCTCCGAGCCCCCGTCCCAAGGCGTTTCTCGGCATTGGCTATAACCTCCTGTGCGAGCTGTGTATACCCCTCAGCCCCCTTGCTGTGTATATCGTAGAAAATAATAGGCTTACCAAAACTCGGCGCTTCGGCGAGCCGGACGTTACGAGGAATCAAGCTCTGGAACACCTGGCTGCCAAAAAAACTGCGCAAATCGGTGGCTACTTGCCGCGAAAGGCTTGTTCTTTCGTCGTACATCGTCAACAAAATGCCCTCAATTTCGAGGCTGGGGTTAAGGGTACGCCGGATTCGCATCAGCGTATCCAGCAACTCCGAAACTCCTTCCAAGGCCAGATATTCGCACTGGATCGGAATCAGCACCGCATCGGCTGCAACCAAAGCGTTCAATGTAAGCAAATCCAGGGCAGGAGGGCAATCCAGCACTATAAACTTATAGTCTTTGCGCACAGGCTGCAGGAAAGTCTGCAATTTATATTCACGACTTTCAGCCAGGACTAATTCAACGGCAGCGCCAGCCAGATTCTTATCGGCGGGAATCACATCCAACCCATCAACTTGCGATTTTTGGACGATGCGGTCGAACGGTTCTCCCATAATTAAGGCGTGATAGACCGTTCTGCGCGAAGGATCTTTCGGAAATCCGATGGCAGCCGATGCGTTGGCCTGAGAATCGCAATCGACGAGCAAAGTATGCTGATCCGCGGCAGCCAAACAGGCTGCCAGGTTTACCGCTGTCGTCGTTTTCCCAACTCCACCTTTTTGATTAGCAACGGCTATGATGCGGGCCAAGACGTTCCCCCAAACCAGCGAAAAATAGCAAAGTCTCGGCGGGGATGCAAGGCAATTCCCATGGAGCACCGTTCGAATACTGGATTTCCTGTTGGAATCCTGTTTGTTCCACGTGGAACATGTCTTTCGAACGCACAGAAAACAGTTTAGTTAAAGGGACTCTTCTTGCAGAATCGTTCGAAATGCACTTCATTGTTTCACGTGGAACATCCGAACTCCACGATCCATTACGCTGGTGTTCCACGTGAAACATAAAGTCAAATGGCACTGAAATCTTGAATCGGCCCACTCCAGTCAAATGCACTTCATGATTTCAGCTTTTCCATTTGTTTCACGTGGAACGATTCACCGACTGGAGATAGAGAGGAATTAAGGGCAGTTTATAGTCAGAATCGTGAAAATATCTTGATACCTGTGGAAAACTCGCGTATTTGTCGTCAGGCCGACATTTGCTTCTTTACGCCCACAAGAATATAACGCTGGAGCGATTTCGGGATCAGAACCGGCTCTCGCCAATCCCACATCTTCGACTTCCGGGCCTCATCCAGATCCCGGCCTCCGATCCACAGCGCAACTTGACCTGCGCTCACCTGAGGTGAAGCCGCCCATTCCAGGAAGGGCACAAACTCCCCGACCGCCCTCGAGCAAACGACATCAAGCGGCGCCACCTCCTCTCCAAGTTCCTCATACCGGCTGATCATGACTCGCGCGTTGCCTAGTTCGAGCTCGCGAGTCACCTCCGCCAAAAAAGTCCCTTTCTTGATATTGGATTCGATAAGTGTCAGGTCTAGATCGGGTCTGGCAATTTTCAGTGGAATTCCGGGAAGTCCCGCACCGGATCCAATGTCGGCGAGCCGACCTTTCTCTAAAGGAATTGCCGTGGCGCCAAACATGGATTCGCAGATATGACGATATAGTATCTCCAGCGGATCGCGAATCGCCGTTAAATTCAGCTTCTCATTCCAGCGCCGCAGAATGCTCATATATTGTTGAATTAAAACAACTTGCCGTGAATCGCAAGAAATCTGAAATTCTGTCAGCGCGCGCTTGATGATCTCGTCCGAAATCGGTTTCTCGATACCTATTGACATAGTAATAAACACCCGTGTTTATCGAATTTCGCCAACCGAATCACTTCTCCGACCGGCATGAAGATACTTCGGTGCCGCAACGCCAGCGGCCAAATCCAATCCCGCGTGCCACATCATCACAGGCACAAGACTCGCAAACCAAAGCCGCCCCAACGCCAGGACAATCCCCAGGACACCTGTGCTGATGATTCCGCCCCGGCCCTGATACGCATGGGCGAAACCAAACAACACGGAGGACAGTATCACTACCGACCACAGCGGCACCTTCGCGCCCAGCAATGCGGCCATCACGAATCCACGATAGATGAACTCCTCACAAACTCCCGCGGTTATGGCCAGCGCCGAATAGGGAAGGTACTCGATTAAGCCCCCCGGCAAAAGCCGTTCGGCCAGTTTCCGCAACAGCTCCGGCGCCGCGCCTTCCATCTTCCCAATTCGCCGCAAATTCAGCCATTGCAACCCGCCGATTAGGACCGCTCCACCAATTCCCCCTGCAAGCAACCCAACCCAGTTCTTTGAACCCAGTCCGAGCTGCTCTAGCAACAATCCTCGCGCAAAAGCGCGCCACGCCACCACTCCGCAAAGCAGCCACTGAAAAGCGATCGTCGCCGCATAGAGCGCCAACTTTTCTTTAGTATCAACGGCCGGCAGCGCCAGCAACTTCTTCAGTCGCATGTGGCCCCGCCAGGGAATCACCGCGCCCAGAAATAGCAAGATCAGCCAGAAGTCCCAAGGCATTACGCGATAAGAACATTTTCCCTTACTCCGGTGCAAGTTGTCCTGAAGGTCGGGTTTCCATCGATGGCCAGCAAGATTTTCCAGCCCCCGCTATAATCAAAGCGCAGCACAGTGAGGTGTGGCTTGACCGAATCCGTGAAGCTTACGGCCATGGTCAAGGCAGCGGGTTGAGCGGCCAAGCTGAGTCCCGGGACTCTGGACTCAATTCTTCGCCATCTCCCAACGCCGGATGACCCGAACGTGCTCGTTGGCTTCAACACCAACGACGACGCCGGGGTGTATCTACTCAACGACGATCTCGCCCTTGTGCAGACGGTCGATTTCTTTACGCCCATCGTCGACGATCCTTTTACCTTCGGCCAGATAGCTGCCGCCAATTCCCTGAGCGACGTCTACGCCATGGGAGGAAAACCCGTCTCGGCTCTCTCCATTGTTGGCTTTCCGGATAAAGGCGATCCCAAAATCCTCGAACAGATCATCCGTGGCGGCCTCGACAAAATGGCGGAAGCCGGCTGCACCGTGATCGGCGGCCACTCCATCCGCAACGACGATATTCAATTCGGTTATTCAGTAACGGGAAGTATCCATCCGAAGAAAATTTGGAAAAATGTCGGCGCGGAGACAAATGATGTAATTTTTCTGACGAAGCCACTGGGCACAGGTCTGATTTCCACGGCACTCAAGCGCGAACGCGCCAGCAAAGCCAGCCTCGACGCAGCCATCGCTTCCATGTCGTACTTAAATCGTGCCGCTGCCGAGGCCCTTCACGAACTCAGTGCAAAATTTCCGTCCGGCATTCATGCTGTCACCGACGTCACGGGTTTCGGATTGCTCGGCCACGCACGGGAGATGGCCCTTGGCGAGCCGCAAAAGGGAATTCCTGCCGTCACGATCGAAATCCAGCATACGGCTGTTCCCGCGCTTCCCGGCGCCCTCGAAGCCGCGCGCCTTGGCATGATCCCCGGAGGACTCAACAACAATCGCGATTTCTTCGGCGACTGCGTGCATTTTGCGGAGTCTGTCCCCGAAGAAATTCGCGCCTTGCTCTTCGATCCGCAAACCTCGGGTGGCCTGCTCGTCGCTCTGGCCCCCGAAGCTGCCAGGGACGCTCTACAACTTTTGGAACAGCACAAGATCGCCGCTGCAAAAATTGGCCGCGCCATTCTCAAAAGCAACGCTCTTCTTTCTGTCCTATAACTCCGGGGCCAATTTCAAATTCATGGACACCATCACACACGGCATTGCGGGCGCCCTTATCGCAAAAGCTGTGTTCAACGGGGAAGACGCATTCGCATTTGAACCAATCGACAAAGGCCGGGTCATTACTTGGTCCGTCATGCTCGGCTCGATTTTCCCGGATTCCGATGTCCTCCGCGAGTTTCTGTCTAAAGACCCGATGCTCATCGTCACCTGGCATCGCAGCATCACGCATTCACTGGTTTGTCTTCCGATCTGGGTGCTCTTGCTCGCCGGGCTCACGCGCTGGATTTGCCGCTGGCGCAACTGGAATGGCCCTTCGTTCTTCGCTCTCTGCGGCCTCTGGGCCATCGGCATTCTCAGTCACATTTTTCTCGACCTCGTCACCGCGTTCGGCACCATGATCTGGTCGCCTCTCGCCTGGTCGCGCCCTGCCTGGGATATCCTGTTCATCGTCGACTTCAGCTTCGCCGGAATTCTCCTCATTCCTCAATTTTTGGCTTGGGCCTATGAAGATCCCGAGCATTTTCGCCGCCGCGTGCTGCTGATGTGGTTGATTTTCGCGCCTGCCCCTTTCATCATTTCCAAAATTGCTGCAATTGTCGGCGCGCCGACATCCAACAGCGCCATCATCGTCGCCACGGTTCTTTTTACCGCGCTCTTTCTCGCTCCCGCTGTGCGCGGTTGGGGACTTCGCGTACCGTACGCCTTCTGGAACCGCATCGGCCTTATGCTGGCCAGTGCTTATCTTTGCGCTGCTGCATTCGCGCATCAGCAAGCCTTGCTTCGCATGCAGCAATTTGCCGCCTCGCAAAATCTGGAAGCGCAGAGCATCGCCGCGCTGCCCTATCCTCCCTCGCTTTGGCGTTGGGATGGGCTCCTGCTCGCCCCCCGCGGCGTCTACGAAATCCGCATGGACTTGAGCGACTCCCTGTTTTCGAATTCCTCATCCTCGCCAATCGAGCATAGCTACTACCCCGATGCGCCGGACAATCCTTTCATTGAAAAAGCTCGCAGTCTGCCCAACGTTCGAAAGTTTCTATGGTTTGCGCGTTTCCCGGTCACGCGTTTTCACAAGGAAGGTTCAGAGGCTGTCGTCGAAATCGTAGACGTGCGCTTCCCGCAGATTCGCCGCGACCGCGCACCTTCGTTCGAATATCAGGTGCGCTTCTCCGCCAGCGGCGAAGTCCTTTCCCAAGGCTGGCTCAAAAAGTAGGCGCGCCTTCTGAGTTGGGTCGCGGCTTCCACCCTTGTGACGTCTGAATTGTCATTGAATCAGAACTTCCAGGCAGGATCGAACCCTAAGGACGAAGCCAAGCTCCCGCATTCCAAATCTACTTCTTCACCGGATGAATCACCACCTGCCGCTCTTCTCCGGTGCCAACGCTTTCCGTCCGCACGCCCGGAACGTCCTTCAACGCCAGGTGCACAATCCGCCGCTCCCGCGACGACATCGGGTTCAAATGAAACGGCTGGCGCGAAGCCTCCACACGCTCGGCTGCCACCCGCGCCGTCATGCGCAACTCCTCAAATCGCACCGCCCGGTAGCCGCCGCAATCCAGGTGAATCTTCTCGTGAAACGCCGGCTCCAGCCGCAGCGCTCGGAATGCCAGATGCTCCAAAGCCTTCAACACCTCGCCGCCGCGCGCGGTCAGGATCTCCTTATCCTGCCCATCCAGATCGGCAAAGACTTCCGCCTGGCCTTCTTCCGCTCCGCTTGCAGCCTCCGCCGCCCGTACCGTCACCTTTAGGTCCAGCCCGCTCGCTTTCACCATCGTCTGCAGAAACTCCTGCAGAGCGTCCGCTGCTGCGGCGCGATCCAACTTTCCATCGCGTATCAGTTCTTTGGTCATTTTCTTCTCGGCCGGTCCAACAACCCGGCTGTGTTTCCTGCGGCGGCACGCGCCGCATTTTGCCCTACTTCTTGGCGCGGGTGGGCTTGGCCGGGGCGGGGAGGGGATGCGTGCGGTTGAGATACCACTGTTGCACAACGCCAACCAGGCCGCTCGTCAAAATATACACCGCCAGACCGCTCGGATAGGGAATTATGAAGAAAATTCCCGACATGGCGATCGGCATGATTTTCATCATCTGCGCCTGCTGGGGGTCCGTCGTCGTAATCGGCGTCATCTTGGACGACAGATACATCGAAAGCCCCATCAGAAGCGGCAGAATAAAATAGGGATCTTTCGCCGAAAGGTCCGTGATCCACCCAAACCAGGGCGCGTGCCGCAGCTCAATCGTGCCCTGCAAGGCGCGGTACAATCCAAGCCAGATCGGCATCTGCAAGAGCTGCGGGATGCAGCCGCCCACCGGATTGATGCCTTCCCGCGAATAAACCGCCATCACCTCTTTGTTCATCTCCGCCTTACGCGGGTCGTTCATCTTGTATTTCTTGTAGCGGTCCTGGATCTGCTTGATTTCCGGCGCCACGCGCTGCATCTTCATCGTGGTCTTGTAGCTGGAAATCCGCAGCGGGAACAAAACCATGTTAATGATCAGCGTCAGCACCACGATGCTCCATCCCCAATTCGGGATGTAGTTGTGCAGCCACTTCAAGCCGTGGAACAGCGGATCGGAAATAAATTCCCACCAGCCGAAATTCACCAGCGCGTGCAGCGGCGGCTGCATTTTCTTCAGCAAGTCGTAGTCTTTCGGTCCAACAAACACGCGCAGCTTCATCGGCGATGCGGAAGTCGCCGTGGCTATTTGGGGAATCGGTTCCGACTGGTCTTTTCCATCAACCTTTACAACGTGCCAGCCTTTCCAATAACGCGCCATCAGCGGCGCGGGATCCGTCAACGAAGGCAGAAACGCCGCCGCAAAATAGCGGTCCTCAATGCCTGTCCAGCCCTTTCCGCCCTGCCAGATGTTTCCGATCTCGCTCAGGTTCTTGAGTTTTTTGTGAGGAAGGGTGTCCAGCTTCCCGCCTTCGCTCGTGAACACGTATTCGGTCTCCACCGGAATCGGATTTGTCACCGTCAAATCGCCGAATCCGCCCAGCCACGCCAAGCCCGCCCTCACCGGGCTGCCGTTGTTCGTGACACTGGTCTCCACGTCCGCGGTGTAGGAATCGTCGAAGTGAAACTTCTTCACCACCTGCAGGTGTCCATCGCTCCATGTGAACGTCAAATCCGCCGGCGCCTTCAACGTAGTGGAATCGCCCGAAATCTTGTATAAGCCGGAATTCGCCAGCGTCCCAAGTTGCGGATCGTCAAACACCAGCGCCATCGGCCAGCTGTTGGTCTCCGACGAAGCCTGCGGGTGCACCACGTCCAGCACCTGCGGCGGCTTCGAGTCATCCTTGTACTTCTTCAGTTGCCAGCTCTTTACCACCGCGCCGCGGTTGGAAAATTCCACGCGATAAAGCTCGTTTTCCACCACGACGGTGCGCTCTTGCGAATCCGAGGTTACGCTGACATTGGGCTGGATCGCCGCGGAAACCGTGGAAGGCGTGCTGGCGGGACTTGGCGCATTGGCGTTGGCAGGATTCCCCGGAGTGGCCGGCGCGGTTTGCGCTGCCTGATTCTGGTTCGGCGGATTCACTGCCGGCTTCGGCCCGAAATATTTCGCCCACAGCAGAATCACCACCATGGACAGCAGGGAAGCCACCAGGATTCGCAATTCAGGCGAGAACTTGTCTTTCGGCCCCACCACCGATGGCAACTGGTTTTTCGGTTCCAGGCTCACGGCCGCACCTCGTGCCTGCCGTCCATCCACTCAGCATTCGCTCGCATCTCTTCGCTTCTCTCCGGAACCGGGTCATATCCAAATTTTCCTGAAAACGGATGGCACCGCAGCAACCGCCGCAAACCAAGCCAGCCGCCGCGCATAACGCCAAACCGCTCGATCGCCTCATAGGCATAGCGCGAACACGTCGGATGAAACCGGCAGGTGCCGGCAAACCACGGCGACACAATTGACTTGTAAAAACTCAGGCAGGCCAGCGCCACCCGCACGGCAGGGGTCGGAGCTTCAGCTCCGACATAAGAGGAATGGCTGATTGGGGCTTTAGCCCCTGAGGAATTGGTTTCCTCTGGATGGTTCATAGGAGAGAGTTGACTCATGGAATAAGACGGCGCGGGAGTCACAGACCTTTCACCAGCCGCAGAAAATCCGCCGCCAGCGCCGGCAGCGGTGCCGTGGCCACACTGCTCTTCGGGTGAATCACGATGTCCCATCCCGTGGGTATCTCCTGCCGGTGGCAGCGGACAATCTCCCGCATACGCCTGCGCATGCGGTTGCGCACCACCGCGCCGCCCAAGGCCTTCTTGATGCTGAACCCGAAGCGGCTCACCGGTTGTCCGCTGGCTCGAACGAAAACACTGAAGTGGGAACTCGAGCGGCGCTTCCCGGCGCGGTACACCTCGTCAAACTCGCTCTTCCGCACCAGCCGCGCTTCGCGAGGAAATCTCTGGCCCGCCACATGAACCTCTGTCATCCCGAATCCCGCGCTGTTTGCGGGGTGAGGGATCTGCTTCTCTCCGCTACCGCTACTCGGGCGTCAGGCGATGGCGGCCCTTCTTGCGGCGCGCCGCAAGCACTTTGCGGCCTCCGACGGTCTTCATGCGCACGCGAAATCCATGGGTCTTGGCGCGGCGGCGTTTCCGCGGTTGATATGTACGCTTTGGCAAAGCATTTCCCCCTTAACTCAAAAATTGTCCCGGAATCGTTCCGGATTCCGCTCCGGAAAACCCCGCACTCCATCGCGTGGACGGCCTTCTGCCGCCGGTTCACTTCCCGATCCGCGTTGGCTCTGGGTCTTCCCTGCTCCAGCCTGTCTGCCCATGAATGGACAGCATTCGGAATTATCTAGTGTACTTGCCGCCCAACCACCGGGTCAACAAAACACCGGGTATGGTTACAGAGGGAAAGTGAACACGTGTTCTTGGAACTTATGCTTGCGCTACAAGTTCGGCGTCACGCTTGACGGCGCCATGAACTGACGGCCTTCAGCAACTGAGGCGTTCTTTCCACTTTGAGATCAAGAATCAACTTTTCGTATTTGTTCCGGTAAGGCTTTGACATCTGGTTGGCAAGGAAGGATTCAAACGTCTCGCGCCACACTTCGTAGACGAGAAGTTGCTCAGGATCTTGAATATCCTCCATAACGGTCGCGCTTAGGAAAGTATCTTCATCCCTGATTCGATCGAACAGCTCAATCAGATGGTCTCGAAGTGCATTCCTCAAGCTCTTCTCTACGCGCAGCCTTACGACTAAGACCATTTCTTCCGTCATAGTTGTCCCCCTTCCTCGGGAAAAGAGTTTTCCTAGGTCTTACTTGAAGAGACAGAACTCCAACGAGGTTGCTCAACTTACCGCAGCAAAACGCTAAGGCGCCATCTTTCACTGGCGATCGAATTTTTCAAGCCGCAGGCCGCTGTTCCGCCCGTTCGCCTTCTGCGATAGACTATCGCTCGCTCACTCCAGTGTTGTTGTTTCGGCTTCAAGGAGTCCGAAGACTTGGAGTCGGCAAAGACCAACGAACTTTCCTGACCGCTCCCTTTCCCTGAGTCTTAGTCGTGGAGGCCGTGCATGTCCTTCCCAACGCTTTTCCTTCGATCTTTTCTCGGCGTACTTCTTCTCTGGATAACCTCCGTGCCCGCCGTCGCGCAGACAAACGCTTCTTCCCCTGCGCCGACCGATTCCCTGGGCTACAACTTGCCTCCGGAAAACATCCTGTCCGTCATGCGCGCGCCTTCTCCGCCCGAGCCGCGCGTCAGCCCGGCGCATGACACCATGCTCCTCGTCTCCTGGCAGGAATATCCCTCCATCACTCGCGTGGCCACGCCGTTTCTGCGCCTCGCCGGCGCCCGCGTCGAGCCCAAAAATCACAGCAAGCACGATACGCCCGGCGGCTACGGCATCACTCCCTGCGCCACAGGCTTTGCGCTGGTGCGCGTCTCCGATGGCAAGCAGACGAACGTCGCGCTTCCGGCCGGCGCGTGTCCCGGCAACCCCGTCTGGGCCGCTGACGGGAAGCGCTTCGCCTTCGTCAACATCGCCTCCGATTCCGTGCAGCTCTGGATTGGCGACCCCGCCACCGGAGCCGTGAAACAAGTTCCCGGTGTCCATCTCAACCCCATGTTTAATGAAGAAATGAAATGGATGCCGGATCAGAAAACCCTTCTCGTAAAGCTCGTGCCAAAATCCAACGACGCGCCACCGCAAGAGCAGAATGCACTCTCTGGCCCGGGCATCCAGGAATCCACCGGGCAAAAAGGCCAAAGCAGCACCTACGAAGCGCGCGACACGCTCAGCAGCGCACACGACGAGGACCTGTTCGATTATTTCGCTCTCTCCCAACTCGCTTTCGTCGATTCCGCCACGCTCGCCGTCACGCCGTTCGGAAAGCCCGCGAATTACGAATCCATCGATCCGGCTCCGGACGGGCGCCACATCCTCGTGACCGCGATTCACAAGCCCTACTCCTACGTCGTGACCTACGACCGCTTTCCCAAAGAAGTGCAGGTCTGGGACACCTCCGACCGCGCGAACATCGCGGTTCACACCGTTGCTTCGCTCCCTCTGGCGGATCGCGTTCCCATTCACGGCGTTCCCACAGGGCCGCGCGATTTTTCCTGGCGCGCCACGGAGCCCGCAACGCTCCTTTGGGCCGAAGCTCTCGACGGCGGCGATTGGAACGTCAGCGTCCCTCAGCGAGACAAAATTCTCCTGCAGAAAGCGCCTTTCACTTCTCCCGCCGTGGAAATCGGGCGCACCGAACAGCGCTACGTCGGCCTTGACTGGAGCGAACAACCCAGCGTCGCCCTTTTGGGTGAATACGACGAAAACCGCCATTGGGTGCGCACTTTCATCGCCGATGTTGATCATCCTCAAACGAAACCTCGCCTGCTTTGGGACTTGTCCGAGGATGACCACTACAAAAACCCTGGCGATCCCGTCCACCGACAACTGCCGAATGGCAGTTGGGTCATCCGCCAGGACGCCGATTCCATTTTCCTTTCCGGAGACGGCTCTTCGCCCGATGGCGATCGCCCCTTTCTCGATCAACTCGATCTCAAAACGCTAAAGTCAAAGCGTCTCTTCCGCAGCGACAAGAATTGCCTCGAGCGTTTCCTTTCTTTCACCGGGCCCACCGCGAATACTTTTCTCACCTGGCATCAATCTCCAACCGATCCGCCGAACGCCTTTACGCGCACCCTCGGACCCGCCCACGACGCGCCAGACGGCGAAGCAATCTTCGCTTCCACCGCTGTGGCATTGACCCACATCCCGGACCCCACTCCCGAAGTGCGCGCCATCAAAAAGCGCCTTGTTACCTACAAGCGCGATGACGGCTTGGATTTATCCTTCACTCTCTATACCCCACCGGGCTATCAGGAAGGCACGCGGCTCCCCACCATTCTCTATGCCTATCCGCTGGACTATGCGCAGGCTTCGACCGCCAGCCAGGTTGTCGGCTCCCAGGAAACCTTCACGCGTTTGTGGGAGTATCGCCTGCTCCTGCTCGCCGGTTATGCCGTCATTGACCGCGCTTCGTTTCCCATCGTTGGCGATCCCAAGAAAGCCTACGATACTTACCTTGAGCAACTCGTCGCCGATGCTAAGGCCGCTGTAGAAGAAGGTGTGCGTCTTGGCGTGGTCGATCGCAACCGCGTCGGCGTCACCGGGCACAGCCACGGCGCCCTGATGACCGTAAATCTTCTGGCGCATTCCGATCTATTTCGCGCCGGCGTTGCCACCAGTGGTTCCTACAACAAAACCCTCACCCCTTTTGGCTTCCAAAGCGAGCGGCGCTCCGTTTGGGAAGCCACGGATGTCTACTTGAAGGTCTCGCCATTCTTCTCGGCGGACAAATTGAAGACACCGCTTCTCATCATGCACGGCAGCGAGGACGCCAACCCCGGCACCACTCCCTTGCAGGCCATAAAGCTGTACGAGGCCGTCCGAGGCAACGGCGGCACCGTCCGCCTGGTTATGCTCCCGCACGAACCCCACTGGTACACCGCATTGGAGTCCAATGAGCAGGAGGTCTACGAGATGCTCCGCTGGTTCGACACCTACGTGAAGAACGCGCCTCCGCGCTAAACAAGACAAAGGAGTTGGTAGCCAACCGATTGACGTGCCTTGGAATGGCTATATTTTCGCGCGAGGGAAAAGCGCACTATTGAGAGGCTTGTTCCAGCCAGCGCTCCAGCAAGGCGCGTTCGTTGCTATTCATATCCAGGAACTCCGCGCCAGAACCTATGTTGGGCGTTGAATAAATGATGCGGCTATTGGTCTGGAGCGTTTCTGCGCCGGCTGTGATGCGCAATTGCACCAGTGTCTCTGGCGGGAATGGATTCATCATATCCAGATAACACCCGGTCAGGCTCAACTCGCTGACCCGGGAACTTACGCGCAATGTGGTTCGCGGCTCCTGCACTTCGGCCTGCGCCGAGAAAAAATATCGTTTCGCTCTCCGTCGTTCTTCCACCGGAAATCCTTCCTGGGGACTCGCATCTCGGCTCATCCTATTGCAAACCCTTGTAAGAATCTATACCTGCCGCTCCCCTTACAGGTGCTGTGCAATGTCGGGCGCGAGCCACTATAATCCTGCGCATCTTTCGGCCTAATCAACTTTCCGGAGAATCCCATGTCCTTGTGCCACCGATGTTTCGTCATCTTACTCCTAGCAGCCGCGCCGCTATTTGCGGCCGACCAACCAATCGCATTTTCTCCCCTGGCATTTGAGATCACCTTTTCCAAGGAACTCTCGGCGACGCCAGTGGACGGCCACATCCTGCTGATTATCTCCAGGGACGCTAACCAGGAGCCGCGCTTCGGAGTCGGCGAAGGTTTCGAATCGCAGCAGGCTTTTGGCGTGGATGTGGACACCTGGCAACCCGGCACCCCCGCCCGCGTAAACGGCACAACGCTTGGCTACCCGCTCGTCTCACTGAATGAACTCGAACCCGGCGACTACTACGTCCAGGCCGTGCTCAACGTCTATGAGAGTTTTCACCTCGGCAATGGCAAAACCGTGAAGCTGCCTCCGGATCGCGGTGAAGGCCAGCACTGGCAGACCAAGCCAGGAAACTTCCTCAGCAAAGTGCAGAAGTTGCATCTTGATCCCCAAACGTCGGGTGTCATCCGCATCGCCTTCGATCACAAAGTTCCACCACTCGAGCAGGAACTCGCCGATGTCGAGACCCTGCTTGACTGGCGTCCCATCACGCAGCCCGACAAAGCCGAGGATAACCAGTGGGTGAAGCATGTCCGGATTCAAAGCGAACTGCTCACCAAATTCTGGGGACGCCCCACGGAAATCAGCGCTGTGGTTCTCGTGCCGGACGGCTGGGAGGAACATCCCGGCGCACATTACCCGGTGCTCATCTCGGAAGACCACTATCACCGCCACTATTTTCCTAGCTTCCGTACGACGCCACCCGATATGAGCCTTCTGGACAAACCGAAAATCGGTGAAGAAGGAGTTCTGGGCTGGACGCGCGGCCGCAACGCCGAACTCGAGTTACAGCAATCAGGATGGAAGATGTACCAGGATTGGACCAGCGGCCGCCTCCCGCGTGTCCTGATCGTGATGCCGCAGCACGCGAATCCGTATTTCGATGATTCTTACGCAGTGAACTCCGCGAATCTCGGCCCTTACGGCGATGCCATCATGCATGAGCTGTTGCCCGCCATCGAAAAGCAATTCCGCGGCATTGGGCAGGGCTGGGCGCGCGCTGTCTTCGGCGGTTCCACCGGCGGCTGGGAAGCGCTCGGCCAACAGGTCTTCTATCCCGACGACATCAACGGCGCCTGGGTCGGTTGTCCCGATCCAATTGATTTTCGCGCCTACGGCACCGTGAACATATACGAAGACAAATCCGCCTATTTCCGCGAAGGGCCGTTCGGAAAAGTGCCGCTGCCGGAAAAGCGCAAAACCAACGGTATTCTCGATTCCACTGTCGAGCAGGAAAATCGCTACGAGCTTGTCCTCGGTACCCACAGCCGCTCCGGCGAACAATGGGACATCTGGCAGGCCGTCTTTAGCCCCATGGGCGAAGACGGATACCCCAAAGAGATTTGGGATAAACGCGACGGCCGGATCGACAAGTCCGTCGCCGAATATTGGCGCGAGCACGCCGACCTGAGCTACATCATGAAGCGCGACTGGGCGACACTTGGCCCGAAGCTCGCCGGCAAACTGCACTTTGCCGTCGGTGACATGGACACCTGGTATCTCAACAACGCCGTGCATCTAACCGAATCGGTCCTCACCGATCCCAAGCTCACACCTGCCGCCAACGCGACGTTTGACTACGGTCCGCTGCAACCGCACTGCTATCAAGGCGTGCGTCTCGACGCCCCGCGCCAGGAGCGCCTGAATTTTTATCAGGAAATGATCTGGCGCATGGCCAAACACATCGAAGACACCGCCCCCGCGGGCGCCGACACGAAAGGCTGGAAGTATTAGCGGCGAAACTTTAAAAATAAAAAGCGGGGCGCCACAGCAGCGCCCCGCCGTTGCCGATCAATCGAGAAGGCGATTATTTCAAGGTGATCGGCACGCTCTGGCAGTTATTCGCCGTATTGCTCTCTTGTACGGTGTTGTAGGCGTTCGCACACGCCGTGATTGCGTAGCTTCCTTTCAGATAGCTCGGCAGCGTGAACGAGGGCGCTGTCGTGACCGTTGTCGTGGAGCTGGCATTCGGGGCAAGCATGGGAACGTTGCGGTTGCCCAGATACATCCACTTGAGGTTTGCGATCTGCCCTTGGGAATTGAGGGTGGATACGTAGTAGGCAGTGCTGGTGGTTACCGCTGCGGGGGCCGTGCCAATGTTCTGGGTAGTGTCGAACACTTGGATCTTCGACCCGACGGGCATCGGCGAGGCTGGTGTAAAGCTCAGTGAGCCTGCGGGAATCGTGAGATCTGGCAGGATACTGATTGGCGTTCCGGCGGGAGCGCCGAAGTACGTGCAGTCGTTCGCGTAGTTGGTCTCGGTCACGGTCTGATAGGCGTTGGCGCATGCCAACACGTAATAGCTTCCGGTCAAAGTAGCAGGAAGCGTTACAGTGATTGTGGCGCTATTGCCAGGCCCCGGGGTCACCGAGTTGACGTTACGGTTGCCGATTAACATCCACTTATGGATGGCTGGAGGTGGCGTCAAAGAAGTTGGTGACAGGTAGTAGTTGGTTGTGCTCGCACCAGCAACGGTTTGTCCCGTATTGGTCACGGTGTCTGTTATTGCAAGCTGGACCACGGTACCGGAGACAACCAGCGAAGCCGAGGAGAAGGTCTCCACCAAATCGATTCCTACCGTCGTGCCAACGGTGAGGGTCCCAGCGACAAAGGTCGCATTGTAGTTGCTCCACGGACCAGCATTGGCCGTTGCCACGATGCTGTAGAAGCCCGCAACATAGGGATAAGTTACCGCCACTGGCGGAGTCGTCAAAGTAGACACCACGTAGTTCACGCTCAACTGATCCGAACCCACGAGCCCCGCAAAGGTGCTGCTGAACGTTGGCGCTGGGTCGGTCGTCAACATGGAGATGTTCTTGACCGTTACGGTCAACGGAGCAACTCCGACAGTGATATTCGCACTGGCCCCTTCCTGTCCATAAGCAACTGGATCGGCCGGCGTGAAGTAGGCATTGAGTGTTGTCGGACCTGGGGTGAGAACTGTCGAAGCCCCTGGAATATAGTTGAAAGTTCCCGGGACCACTTGGTTGGTTGTTGGGTCGGTCGCCACGGCATTCAACTGTTTTGGCCCTAGAGCCGTTCCGTAGACAACGGGCGCGGGATTCCAGGTGATGTTTGGGCTCTGCTGCATCACACCCGTTCCGGTCACGTTTACCGTCAGAGGAGCGTTCATAGCGTCGCTCAGGAACTGGAACTGGGCATTGAACGTCCCAGCCGATTTCGGTGTGAACGTTATGGTTACATAGCAGTAGCTATAGGAAGTAATTTGAGTGGGATCGTTTGATGGACCTATGTTTCTGCAATTGCTGTCGTTGAAAGCGAAGCTTCCGCTCGGATCGGTCAAGTTCAATCCGTTGTAGTGAATGGCGAAACTTCCGCTCGCTCCAAAGCGAATGGTTCCAGTTGTCCCTTGGACTCCTACTGCTGCTCTCGGCATCACCAATTGCGATTGGCTGGGGACGGAAACCAAAACGTAGGTATGGACGCCTAGTCCTGCCAGTGGAACGTCCAGGACCAGATCGTTTGGGCCCGTTCCCGGCTGAGTAATTTCCAGCGTAGCGCGACGCGCGTTATGCAACGCTGGAGCAAAATTCAGTGTGACTGTGCAGCTTGCCGGCGGTAGGGTGACTGGCAAAACACTGGGGCAGTCATTGGTCTGAGTGAATTCCTGGTCCGTGTTTTGCGTGAAAAAATCCACGCGACGGGTAGCACCATTGGCGCCGTCCGCAATGATCAGATTTCCAGCGCCATCGGTGATCGCTGCCTGCGGCATATTCAGCTGCGTCAGAGCCGCCAGAGTGTCTCCGTTGTAACCCGCGACGCCCGTACCGGCAATCGTGGAAATAAGTCCGGTGTCAACATTCACTTTGCGGACGACACTGTCGCCGCCGATGATGAACACGTTTCTGAGAAAATCAACCGTAAGTGCGCGAGGAGCAGGGATGCCGACTGAGTTAGCCGGTACCCAATCACCGTCATAGGTGGTATTTCCGTTGCCGGCAAAGGTGCTGATAATGCCGGTGATCGGATCCACGGCGCGCACACGGTTGTTGCCCGTGTCTGCTATATACAAGGTTCCGAGTTCGTCAAAGATGATGCCGCTTGGGTGGTTCAAACTGGCTTTGCTCGCAAGATCACCGTCTCCACCGAATCCGCAGACGCCATTGCCGGCCACTGCATGGATATAGCCATTTACATCCACGCGCCGAATGCGGCAGTTATCGTAGTCTGAGATATAAGTGTCGCCGGTCGTCGTAAAGCGACCGATTCCCAAAATAGTTCCAAGTCTGGCGTTGACCGCAAGCCCTTCATCTCCACAAGGATCAGTAGAATCCGTGCACCGTAGCCCGTTACCTGCGATTGTGCTGATCGTTGGTGGATTTGGAAGAGAGTAAGGCGAGGTTACTTTGCGGATGCGGAAATCGCCTGTATCCGCGATGTAGAGAGCCGCCCACCCATCCCGTCCAAAAGCTTGCGGACCGTTGAGCTGAGCCAGTGTTGCAGGGCCTCCATCTCCGCACGCCGAGGTTGGATTGCTGCACGCTACCCCCGTGCCTGCGTATAGTTTTACGGTTTGCGTCATTGAATCATATAGGAGGACGAGATTGTTATCGCGATCACCTATAAAAAATGTTTCATTACCCCCGCTCATTAATGCCGAAGGGTACTTCAGTAGCACCGAAGTAGCCGGTGCAGGAAGCAGTTGTGGACTCATCGCAGGGTCGATGCCGGAGGGGTTTCCAGCAATCGTGTTCAGGAAGCCGGCCTGTGATTGCTCGCCCCGGATGGAAATGCTGTTGATGGAAAGCGGAACATTGGCAGAGTTGGAGAGTGTGACTGTGGAAGTCGAAGAATTACCTACGTAGGTAAATGGAAAGTAGGGCGGATTCGGAATGACCGTCACTTGCTGCGCCCAGCCTGCCGACACGGAAAACAGGAAAACAACAATGAAAAATAACGCAACATTGAGATGAGCCATCAGCGCGGAGCGATTCTGCGAGGCCGTATTACTACTAGTTCGCATATCTACCTCCAGGAGTCGGTTCGAATGGTTGGTTTACTACCTGGGCCGATGTATTGAGTTGTTTGACGATACTTGCCTTGGGTCGGGTAGGGTTCGAATCTTTTCGGACTCTGCCATTGAAGTCCTGTCTATATGATTTGAGTCAGGATTGCAGTGATTTCCGCTACGAGTCTGTGTTTCGCAGGAGCGCTACCTTTGTGTCCTGTGTTACAGGACACGAAGAAGCCCGACCCCACGAAGTTTTCGTCTTACTTGCGACCCGGCTTGTGACCAGGTTTGAGGTAAGATACTGGTTGTATGAGCGTGATCGACGAAGTTCTTGCTTCGAACGAAGTTTATGCGCGCACTCACGAATTGCGGAAACTGACTCCGCGCCCGGAACGCAAACTGGCCGTTCTCACCTGTATGGACACCCGGCTGCAGATTGTCACGCTGGGTCTTAAAGGCCAGGACGCGCACGTCATTCGCAACGCGGGCGGAATCGTCACCGACGATTCCCTGCGCTCCCTGCTGGTTTCTCACTACCTGCTGGGAACCGAAGAATTTATGGTAATCAACCATACCGACTGCGGCTTGATGCAAACCACCGAAGAGGACTTGCGTAACCGCATTCAGAACCAGGCGGGCACTGCGGCAATTGCTCCACCCTTTTTCTATGCCTTCCGGGATATCGAGCAAAATGTGCGTCACCAGTTGCAGAAATTGCGCACGCATCCCTGGATTCCCAAGAAAGTCGCCATTCGCGGTTTTGTTTACGATGTGAGCAGCGGCTTGCTGCGCGAAGTAAAAGAATAAAAAGCGCCCCGCTTCGTTTTACGAAGTCACCAGCAGGATTGCCATTCCATCATGGCGTTTGGCGCTCACCGTTTGCAGCACTGTTCCTGAAACCCTCTTCTCCTTCGACGCGATTTCCGCAAATCGCCGCACGCCCTGAACATCCACATCTTGGCTGTCTGCGTTGAGCACCGCGCCATCGCGAACCACATTGTCGGCGATGATCACGCTGCCGGGCCGCGCCAGCTTTAGCGCCCATTCGAAATATTCCGCCATGTTGGATTTGTTGGCGTCAATAAAGACCAGATCGAAAGGCCCGTGCCCCTCCGCTGCAAGCTGCGGCAGCAGATCCAGCGCTTTTCCAAGCCGTAATTCGATTTTGTCCGTCACCCCGGCTTGCATCCAGTTCCGGCGGGCCACTTCGGCGTGTTTTGGGCTGATCTCCAGCGTGATAACGCGCCCGCCCTCCGGAAGTGCGCGGGCCAGCCAGATCGTGCTGTAGCCCCCTAGCGTGCCGATTTCCAAAATATTTCGCGCTCTCATCATGCGGGCCAGCAGATGCAGAAATTTACCCTGTGCCGGTGTGACCTGAATTGGCGGCAAGTCCGCCGCCGTGGATAACTCAACAGCCGCCTGCAACGCAGCGTCTTCCCGCACCAGCAAATCGCCAAAATATTGATCCACCGCATCCCAGAGTTTTTCCGCCATGATTCCCTCAAAAGCGCTCAAAAGCGCCAGCCGTAACCCGTTGTGAATTGAATGGTGTGCCGCAGTTTTCCGCCGCCGGTCGGTTGTGGAGTTCCGTCCACAGTAACGTCTTTAGTCCCAAAATAAATGTGCGTATCGCCGGCTTCGAACCGCAAGGTGCTGCGTTCAGAGGGATAAAATTCCACGATGCCACCCAGATCGAGCACGAAATTGGTGGACCGATCGTAACCATAAGTGCCACTCGAGGAAACGCTGCTCAACGCATCGGAATAGCTGTGAAAGCCCGGCCGCACTTTACCGAAGATTCCAAAATGATTGCGGCGAATGCCGCCCTTCAGCCCGAACAGCCCCTGCAGAATCGTCCCGCCATCATGCGGGCCGGAGGAGTCTGTCCCCTTCGGAAAATAGACCAGGTCGCCATCGAGATAGAAGACGTGATAAAAGCGGTAGGAAGCATAACCTCCAAAACCCGGTTCGGTGGTCACGCCATCGCTCGGCCCTTCGCGAGTTATCATCATCGTGGAAAATAGCGGACCAAACTCCCATTTCCCGGCAACGTTTCTTTCTTTCTCATTCTCAACCAATGCTCCCGGGCGGTACGCCACGCCAAAACTCAAGCGCGTTGTGTCGTCGATCTGTCCGAGGATCAAGCTCTTGCCGCCACCAGGAAGATAGGCCGTGGAATTTGGCACGCGATAAGGATTGCCTTCAATGTCCGCGCGCAGCACCCAACGGGGCGATGCATAGTATTCCAGTCCGCCGCCAATATTCATGGCGAAATGCGTTTCTGGACGGGTGCTGAAGCCGCTGCTTGAATTCGGGTTGCCATACAAAACGTCGGTGAAATGGAAAAAGCCCGGCCGCACCAGACCGAACACCGAGACTCGGCGAGTCTGCACCACTTTGGCCCGGATGCCAAAAGCCCCCTGCACCGTCTGTCCGCCCTGGATGCTGATCAGCGGCCTTAGATTTTGCGGGAAAAAATCCACCTGTGCTTCCAAAGCAAGGCGCCGGTTGAGGTTCCAATCGAATCGTCCGCCAAAGCCCGAATAGTTCGCCGCTCCCAGATCCGCGGTGGTTAAGCGAACCAGGGAATATTCCCCGCCAAACTCAAAGCGCGTGTAGTCGGTCTGGGCGGAAACGCCGGGGGCTCCCAGAAGGAAGAGCAAGAGAACACAAATACTTCCCACCATGCAGCGAATCGTCACAAAACCATTCCTTGGGATGAAATCGTGCGCAGCATCGCGCCGCATTCAGGATAGCGTTTTTTTTCTTTTTCCACCGCGTTCCGTTGGATGCGCTTCTCAGGCCGCGGGATGGGCTGCGCGGTATTCGTCGTAGGCGGCCAGATAGCGGTCCACGTCCTGGCGCAGCAGATAGTAAGGTGTCGAGAGCCGCACTTTGTGAGGCGCCGCCCCGCGAATGCGGATCTTTTTCTCTTTCCACATCCAATACTCCATGTCCGGCATCTTGTTCGGCGCCACCGTCACGGTGGCAATGGCACAGCGCAAAGCCGGGTCCGGCGAAGTCCAGGAAGCCGCGCCCCGCTTGGTCATTTCTTTCAGGATGTAATCGGCCATCTGCCGGTGGCGCTTCTCGATGCGGTCCATGCCGATCTGATTGGCAAGTTCGATGGAAGCCCGCAAGCCGCAAAGCACAGGCACGTTGGAACTGCCGATGCGCTGGAACCGCTCTGCATGAAGTTTCGGATCATCCCAGCCTTCGGTGGCAATCGTGTTCCACAAACGGTCCATCACTTCCTCGCGCACATACAGAAACCCGCATCCTTTGGGTGCTTGCAGCCATTTGTGCGGGCTGGCGGTGTATAAGTCGCAGCCAATCTCCGAAATATTCAGTTTCATCATGCCGGGAACATGAGCCCCGTCCACGGCTGAAAGAATGCCCATCGAACGGGCCAGCGCGCACAATTCTTTCGCTGGAAGCACGGTTCCCGTTGTCGTCGCAATGTGACTGAAAAACAGTACTCGGGTGCGCGGCGTGATGCCGTCGGCAAAAAGATTCAAGACAGTCGCCGCATCCGGAACGGGTTTCGGCAACGCCACTTTCTTCACCACAATGCCGTACCGCCTCGCCTTCAGGTTCCAGGGGTGCTCCCCGCCGGGATGCTCCTGATCCGTCATCAACACCTCATCGCCCGCTTTCAAGTCCAACCCATTGGCAATGTAGTTGTTCGCCTCGGTGGCGTTGCGCGTCAGTGCGATTTCGTCGCGCTTGCAGCCAACGAACGCGGCTAGCGGATCGCGGAATTCGTTCCACGCCGCGTACCCCCAGATCGGATAATCCTCGGGATCGGTTTGTGCCATGCGCTCGGCGTCTCCGTATCCCTCGATGACCGCGCGCAGCACCGGCGCCGGCGAAGAGCCCACCGTGCCGTTATTCAGGTATACCTCGTCGCGCGAGATCAGGAATTGACGGCGCAGTTCGGACCAATACGCTTCTTCATTCGTTTCATAAAGCGAGCGATCCGGGAGTTTTTCTGGAATTCCCGCCAGCAGATCGCTGCTGTTGGAAGCCCACGAAAGCGCCGGGGCCGCGCCTGCAGCGGCCATCAACGAAGAAAGAAAATTGCGCCGGTCCTGCATAAACACCACCTCCACCCAACTCTCGGGGATTCTATCTCCACTTGGCCCCGGCCGGAGGATTTTCGTGCGCAGGGTTGCAGTCCACAGGCAAAGTGAATAACGTACGAAGGCAATCTTCTGCCTGATGGGGGAATTCGAATGAAAATGTCCGCCATACGTTTGGCGATTCTGGCGAGTTTCTGCGTGTGCTGTGCCGGAATGAACGTAGCCCAACAATCCAAACCCGCCTCAACACCGGTAAAAGCGGGAAAGGATGCCCTCTTCGCGGTCCAACAGTTCGAGCAAGCAGCGATTTCACCCGACGGCAAGCGCGTGGCCTGGGTCGAGATCCGCACGGATAGCAAGGGCAGTCCGACTGGCAAGAAGGACATTTATATTGCCGCTTCCACCGGCACGGCCAATCCCGTAAAGCTTACGGCTGGGCTGCCGTCGTCGTACTACAATGAAGGCGGCGTGGCCTGGTCGCCGGATGGCAAACGCATTGCGTTTCTCTCCGACGCTGTGAAGAGTGGCCAGGTGCAACTTTACATTTCCAGTCTCAACGGCTCTCCGGCTCAAAAGCTCACTAGCGTCAAAGGATTCTTGCAGGGTGCGAAGTGGTCGCCCGATGGGAAAGTCATCGCTGTTCTTTTCTCGGAAAACGCCCCGCGAGCCGCGGGCCCTCTCGTCGCGGAGACTCCGGAAACCGGTGAAATCAAGGACGCCTTCTTCGAGCAGCGCCTCGCCATTGTGGATCTCGCTTCCGGCAAGCTTCGCCAGGTCACGCCCGCGGACACGTATATCTACGACTACGATTGGGCGCCGGACAGCAAAACGATTGTGCTGACAGCAGCCAAGGGGAATGGCGACAACAATTGGTGGGTCGCGGAGCTCTACTCGCTCGATACCGCCGCCGGGCAGATGCAATCCATCTATAAACCCAAGCTCCAGATTTCGAGGCCCGTCGTTTCACCCGACGGGAAGTATGTCGCTTTCATTGAAGGCCTCATGAGCGACGAAGATTCCGTGGGCGGAGATGCGTTTCTGCTGCCGCTTGCCGGCGGCACGCCGCGTAACCTTACGCCAGACCGCCAGGCGTCCGCTTCGGTGCTCACCTGGACCACTAGCGGCAAGCTGATCGACCAGGAAAATATCCAAGGTGACTCCGGCATTTCGCAGATCGATCCGGTCAGCGGCCACATCGACACTTACCGCACGCGGGAGTTGCTCACCCTGGGCTATTGGGGTACCAGTGTTTCTCTCAGCGCGGATGGTTCCACGGCGGCCTTTATTCGGAGTTCCTTTAGCGCGCCTCCGGAAATCTGGGCGGGGCCCATGGGCAAATGGAATCAGATCACCAGGAAGAATGCCGATATAAAGCCACCGTGGGGCGAGGCCAAAAGCTTGGGCTGGAGGAGCGATGGCTTTGACGTCCAGGGCTGGTTGATCTATCCCGCGGATTTCGACGCGGCAAAAAGATATCCGATGGTCATCTGCGTTCATGGAGGGCCAAGCTTCGGCGTACAAACCAGTTGGCCAAGCGCCTTCGAATATCAGATGGCACTGCCTGCACACGGATATTTCCTGTTTTTGCCGAATCCGCGCGGAAGTTTTGGCCAGGGGGAGGCCTTCACGCAGGCTAACGTAAAGGACTTCGGTTATGGAGACTGGCGCGACATTCTGGCCGGTGCAGACGCGGCGATTAGCGCGGCGCCCATTGATCCGCAACGCCTGGGCCTCACAGGCTGGAGCTACGGCGGCTACATGACGATGTGGGGCGTTACGCAAACCGACCGTTTCAAAGCCGCTATGGCCGGCGCGGGCATCGCCAACTGGTCCAGCTACTATGGCGAAAACAAAATCGACCAGTGGATGATTCCCTTTTTTGGCAAATCCGTTTACGAAGATCCCGAAGTCTATGCGCGCAGCGCGCCGCTAACGTTCATCAAGAATGTGAAAACGCCCACACTGATCCTTGTGGGCGACAGCGATGGCGAATGTCCCACGCCACAGTCCTACGAGTTCTGGCACGCCCTGAAAACACTCGGCGTCAAAACCGAGCTGGTGGTTTACGAGCACGAGGGGCACATGTTTGGAAAGCCAGAACATCTTCGTGACGTCATGAATCGCACCGTCGCCTGGTTCGATGAATTTCTAAAATAGACAAATCAAGGCTTGGTTGCGTCACCGGAAATTTTACGAACGCTTGCCAAGGATTTGGCGACCTCTTCCACGGCATCCTTGTTCTGCGCAACCAGGATAAAGCTGACCGCGTAACCTTTCATTCTTGTACAGTAAATCTTTTCGAAAATGGTCTTATTGGCCACTTCCATCGTCAGGTCCTGGCGGTAAAAATCAATTCCATCCAGTGACTCTTCAACCGGTTCGCCTTCGTAGTGCACATGCAGCTGGCTGCTTGCCAATACTTGCTCCAGATTCAGAATGTAGTCCTTTCCTGTCTGGATACCGGGCGCAAACGACACATTTTCCGCCAGCACTTGAACCGATCGATTTGTTTTGCCCGGGGTTCCCAAAGGGAATTCAAAAATAGTTAGGAGGTGGTACGTACGCTTGCCGGCTCTTTCCAGCATCTTTCTCTTCTCTTCGTTGTCACCCGCCATTATATCTCTTCCGGCTTCCATCAGCGCTTTTTCCGTCTCCTCGCCATGCACCGTCCAGCCCTGCGGCATGGTATAGACGAAGCCGAAAAATTCATTCCGATAGACGCCGTCCGTCACTTTGCCATTGTCGGGATGTCCCTCTTCACCGGAACCTTGGGGATCGCGCGCGGATTTGGCAGGCTTCCCGAAGGTGGCATCGGCAATCTCCACGTTGGGAAAGATCTCTTCCATGACGATTCGCATTCCCATGGAGTTCGACGCCATGCGCATTTTTGTCGGAATTCTAATCTGTGGACCCGCTACCATCTGATATTCCTCGAGGTAGGTGGTTTTGGTTTCTTCCGGGGTAGCCCCGAATTCCTTGAGGCCGGCCTCCAGACCCGTTTCTTTGTCGAAATAGAGTTCCAGCTTCGTCCCGTCGTTTCTCACAGCCGCCAAAACATAAACGCGCAGACTGTTGAAATCGTCCTGGCGATCCACTTTCAACGAAGTGTATTGTTTCTTGCGGTCCAGTTCGGAATAGAAATTGGCGTCGCGCCGCATGTCCTCAAGAGGTTTCCCTTCCAGCGAGCGAAGGCCATCCTTGGAATCATCCTGCCATCCCGTCTTGCCGTCGAACGCGCGGCAAAAAAAGAGGCCGTTGCTTAACTTGAGGCAATCCGATTCCTTATCGGGTGCCTTCGAATAAATATCCAGGGTTCCGCTGAGGCCGGCGGGATCCATGGAAACGGATGCCTTCATGTGCATGGAGGTCAATTTTAGCCATGCGTCTCGCCCGCCAGTGGCGGTCAGCGATCTCTGGAACACTTCATCGACGCTGGGCAATTTTTCCGGGCGCTGGGGAGTGGGGCGCGTTGGAGCAGCCAAGGCGGCTGCGCAGGGGAAGAGGAAAACGGCAACCAGCAGCGACTTCCATATCTTACGTTCTCGCGTCATGGCGGTGCTCCCGGTTTAGGAGACTTGTGCTGCCCAGTATCAGGAATTGCTCCCAGAAAAGCAAAATGCTGGACGGTTGGCGTAATATGGCGGAGTACACAAAGGTGAGTTTGGCCCGATTCTGCATGGGAAGGTAACGCTAGTTGGCTGGTCCTTTGATGAATAGGTCCTTCGGTGCTTGGACAATTTGTGTTGCAGTGGCGCTCCTTGTCTGCGTGAACCCTTTGCAGGGGCAAACTCCGTTTGGCTCTTTGCGCGGCACAGTGCTCGATACCAGCGGCGCCGCGATTCCGGCTGCGGAGATCACGGTTCGCAACGCCGCGCGCTCTTTTCAACGCACCCTGCGATCGGATGCGCGCGGAGAATTCCGCCTGGAGGCTTTGTCTCCGGATGCCTACGAAATTACGGCGATCGCCAGGGGGTTCGCACGGGCTCAGGCGGATGTCGTCGTTGCGGTGAGTTCCACGCGAGAGGTCACCATAACCCTGCATCCCGCGGCAACGAAAGAAACGATTGCAGTAGATGGGAATAACTCGATTACCACAGCGCCGCTCGATACCTCCAGCGCCGTGCATCAAGCCGTCATCTATCATCAGGACCTGGAAACGATTCCCCTGGCGGCGCGGAGCTTTGCCAACATCGCTTATATTGCCCCCGGCACCGAACCCGTCGAACCTTCCGATCCCACCAAGGCGCGCATCACTGCCGTCTCCACCGGTGGAAGCTCCGGCTTGAATAATGAAGTCTCCGTGGATGGCGGAGACAACTCCGACGATTACATCGGGGGCTTTCTCCAGAATTTTTCTCCCGATGCGCTGCAGGAATTCGCGTTTCGCACTGCGCAGATGGATGCAGACACCGGACGTACGACGGCAGGCTCCGCGGTCATCACCACGCGCGCGGGCACCAATGAATGGCATGGGGACTTCTCGTTCTACGGTCGCGCTTCTGCCCTCAATGCGCGGTTCCCGATTGATAATCCAGCACCCGACCCCAAGCAGCCTTTTTCGCGGCAAAACTACGTCGGCACGCTGGGCGGCCCCATCATCAAAAATCGCTTGTGGCTTTTCACCGCGCTGGAATACGTGCACGAAGACGCCAGCATCGCTTACAGCCCCGCCAGCCAGGAACAGTTCACGGCGTTGTCGCAGTTGGCCGCGGACGGTTTAATTCCCGGCGTTTCTAGTATCAATGTACCGGCCAGCGTACCTGTTCCGTTCCGCGACTATCTCTTCACCGGCCGACTCGATTGGCAGCAATCCGACCAGTCTCACTGGTTTCTGCGCGGTTCGCTGGACACCTACACGCAGCATAATGCACTGGTTCAGCAGGGCGCTCTCCCGTCCACCGGAGTGACCTCGCACAACAACTATTTCAGCATTGTCCTGGGCCAGCAGCAGAGCTTTTCGCCCGACTGGTATGGCTCCCTGGTCCTGAACGCCAACGGCCTGCATCTGACGCAGACGCGAAACCAGACGCAGGGTTTCGCGCTGGCGTTTCCGTTTACCACCACCTCCAGCACGATCACCGGTTTTGAAACGTTCGGCGACAACCAATTCGTCACGGGCATTGCGGCGTTTCCCGTCTTGCGCAATCAGCAGAAATATCAATTTCGCTACGACGTAACTCACGTCGTTGGCCGCCACTCGATTCGCTTCGGCGTCAATTTCATTCATGAGCCGGTTCTAAGCGGAGCGCTGACCTCGAATGCGGAGACGCTGCTGAAGTACCCGCAAGACCCCGCCTACTATGCAGCCAATCCCAGCGCCTTCTATGCCAGTCGTGATTGTGCGGGCACGATTCCCGATGGAATCGACTGCGCTGCAAATCCCGCCACCGACGGAGGCTTTTCGCAGAATGTGCAGCGCCTTGGGTTGTACGCGGAAGATTCCTGGCGCGTTCACCCATGGCTGACGGTCAATTACGGCCTGCGCTACGACACGACGTTTGGCTTGTTCCTCGCCTCGGGGCGCGACCAGAGCTTCAATCCAGCGCTTTCCACCGGTCTGGTCAGTGGCATCCCACACGATTATCGGAAAGCGTTTGCACCGCGCCTGGGAGTCGCATGGTCCGTCGGAGGCTCGCAAAAAACGGTAATCCGCGCGGGCGTCGGGCTTTACTACAACGATCTCGCGCAGAACGGTTGGGTCACCGCGTTTCAGTCCGTGAATAACGGCACTGTCAGCGGCGCATATCCCGCGCCTCCGGCGGCGCTGATCGATCCCAGCTACCACACGCCCTATGCGCTGCATGCCACCATGGGAATTCAGCACATGCTTTCGGCGAACTGGCTGATCAGCGCCGACTACACGCATGAAACCGGCATGCACGCCTATCGCAACTATGGATACGACGCAGCGAATGTTTTTCGTAGCGACAACCGCTCCGCCTACGACGGCCTGTCATTGCGCCTGCAAGGGAATGTTGCCCGGCGCGCCCACTTCACGGCGCATTACACGCTTTCCAAAGCGCAGACCTGGGGTTGTGTACTGGGTGAGCTATTCGACTACGTCAACGGGGTGTGCGACCCGCAAAATGCCTTCGCGCCGGGCGACTACGGTCCGTCGGGCGAAGACGTACGCCACCGCTTTGTCCTCGTCGGCCGGTTCGACATCCCGGGCGGCTTTGCGCTGGCCACGCTCGCGCAAGCCGAAAGTGCGCGGCCCTTCACGCTCACAACACCCGTGGGCACGCGCGCCGTTGTAAACGGCGTCGAAACGACGCTCGATCAACTTCGCGGCGCTCCTTACGTTCAGGTGGACTTGCGCGTCAGCCGACCCTTCACGTTTCATGATCGCTTCTCACTGACGCCATTCGCGGAGTTCTTCAACCTCTTTAACCGTAACAACCCTGGCGCCAATTATGTGACCGACATTTCCGCGTTGCCAATTCCAGTCAACAATCTCGCCAATGCCACGGCCTTTTGTCCCACCCCTGCCTGTAACGTGCCCATCACCAGTCTCAACCAGTTGCGCACACCCGCCGGCGCCCTGGGCGATTTCTTCGGCCCCGGCACAACGGTTGGCATACCCTTCGCCGCGCAACTCGGCATCAAACTGGCTTTCTGATGTAAATTGCGCAACTCGACGGAGTGACTCATGTTGACGCGACCCCGCTGGCTGCTGCATCTCGAAGGCGCTTCCATCTTATGCCTGTCCGTGTATTTTTATGGCGCTGGTCACCTGTCCTGGAAGCTGTTCGTGTTGCTCTTTCTCGCTCCTGACCTCTTCATGCTTGGATATTTGCTGGATGTGAAGTGGGGATCGGCCCTCTACAACCTCGCCCACACCTTGACTTTGCCGATCGTGCTTCTCCTCGTTGGCTATTTTCGAGAAATGCCGCAACTTGTCCCTTATGCCCTGATCTGGTCGGCGCACATCGGGTTTGATCGCATGCTGGGCTTCGGCCTGAAATATCCCACACAATTCAAGGACACTCAGCTGCAACACGTTTGACCCACGTCGGGATCCACCCCAGGCATGTACTTCGCCGCTCAATTCGACATCAGACGTGCTTTCTAAGCGGGATCTCCCCTCTCTGTTATAACGATGGTATATTCCCTAAAAGATTCATTTGTTGCCCTACCGTGGAGGCCCGCCCGTGCATCGTTCTGCCCGCTTGCTCTTGCTGAGTCTGATCGCCTTCCTTCCTGCCGCTGCCCAGGAATCTTCCGATCCGGTCGCGCAAGCGCTGGCGCAGGGAGATCTTTTTGAGTCCAAGCGCAAATATGAGCTGGCGCTGGAGGCTTACCGCAAGGCGGATAAGCTTTCGCATCATTCCTGCGCCCAGTGTTACCTGAAGATGTCGAATATCGAGCGCAGGGCGGGAGATTTTTCTTCCGCACTCGACGACACGAAACGCGCGATCAAGGCCGCGGGGGACAACAAAACAGTGGCTGTACAGGCTTATCTGGCACGCGCCGCTCTGCTGGCAGCGATGGCTGGAAAACCCACCGACAAGAAACTCAAAGAAGCCGAAGAAGATATCCGTCAGGCGCTGGCCCTGGATCCCAGCATTCCGGTGATTCACTACGACCTCGGCATGGTGCTTCTGAAGCAGGAGCGCGACGCGGAGGGCATCGCTGAGCTGAATCTCTTTCTGAATTCACCCCACGCTGATCCGGGCGATATGGCCGACGCCCGCCGTACAATCGCGAACCCCGTCCGGGCGCGCACCCCCTTCGCTCCGCAGTTTTCCTTCACCACCCTGGAGAAGCAACAGATCTCCACCGCAAACCTGCGGGGGAAAGTGGTCCTGCTGGATTTTTGGGGCACGTGGTGCCCGCCTTGCCGCGAATCCGTGCCTATTCTCCGAGATCTCAACAAGCGATTTTCCAGCAAGGGATTCCAACTGATCGGGGTCAGTTCGGATGACGATGAGGACGTTTGGAAGACCTTCATCGCGGCGCAGAAAATGGACTGGTCCGAATATATCGACCTCTCGGGAACAGTTCAGGAAAGCTTCAAGATTGAGTCTTTTCCCACCTACATCGTGCTGGACAAAGATGGCGTGATCCGTTTTCGTCAATCAGGCTTGGGTCCAAACACGGCGGGCGATCTCGAAGACGCCATCAGCAAGGCGCTAAAGCGCGATTCCGATCCAAAATTGGCGGCCGCGGCAGCGGCGGAGGTCGCCGAGCTTCCCAAGCCTCGCGGAGAACAGCCCACGGTTCAGAAGGTCATTGTCACTCACGTTCAGGTGATGACTCCTCCGGCACAGGAATCGTCGGAACAACGCGAAGAGCGCCCGATCGAGCATGTTCCCCTTGGTGGAATCGAGGATTGGACCGTTTCCGGGAATTCCTATAAAAACAGAGCGCTGGGCATGACGTTTGATTTCCCACCGGATTGGATCGCCGCGAAACCCGACGTTCTGAAACCAATCAATGAACAAGCTACCGCAAGCGCGCAGGCTATCGTTCAGCAGCACCCGGAGCTTGGCGAACGGGTGAAGGTGATGGCCCCTACCCTCGTTTTCTACGCTTCCCGAAAAGGCGCCGGTGACGGCAAACGCATTGAGATTCCTTCCATCCGCATCACCGCATTGCCAACTCCCGTCCAGACGCTGACACTGGACAGTTTTCAACAAACCGTGACGCAAATGGCTGGAGCGAGCTCGATGCAAATTGCCGTGCCGCCGGCGGAATTCCGCGTGGACGATCATCTGTTTTTTCGTGCGGATTTGACCCGCGCCACGGGAGCACGCTATTACACGTCATTCGTGCAGACGCACGCGGGAAAGTACTTTCTGAACATCGAACTATTTGCGTACTCGGCGGAAGAACTGCAACGCGTCGCCTCTTGCCTCCAGGCGATTTCCATTTCTGAGGAGTAGCGGGGCGCCACAATTATTTCTCCATAAAGCTGCAGAACCCGGGTTTTCCCGCTAAAATGAAATGTGGGGAATCGGCGCGGCTCGCAAGAAATGCCAAATCGGATGATGCCCCAACCCTTGGAATCCCATGTTTGAAAACCTGACAGAACGCCTGCAACGAACATTCAAGAACCTGCGCGGACAAGGAAAGCTCTCCGAAGAGCACCTGGACGCGGCCCTGGTGGAAATTCGCGAAGCCTTGCTCGAAGGCGACGTTGCCGTTTCTGTAGCTGACGAGCTCCTTGCCAACATCCGCTCAAAAGCGCTTGGCACCGAAGTCATGCTGCAGCTTTCTCCGGACCAGCAGGTCGTCAAAATTGTCCGTGACGAACTGCTGAATCTCCTCGGCAAACATGCCAAGCCGCTTTTTGCCTCGCGTCCGCCTTCGGTCTGGATGATCGTCGGCCTGCAGGGTTCCGGCAAGACCACCACTACGGGCAAGCTCGCCAAATGGCTTTCGCAGCATGGCCACCGGCCCATCGTGGTTTCCACCGACGTCTACCGCCCCGCGGCGCGCGAACAGCTTGCCCAAGTCGCCAAGTCCGTCGGCATTTCCGTTTGGCCCGGCGCCGGTACGGACAAGCCGCTTGAAATTGTGCGCGGCGCCATCAAGGAAGCCAAGCTTTCCGCCAGCGACGTCATCATCGTGGATACCGCCGGCCGCCTGCACATTGACGACGATCTGATGAACGAGCTCTCCACGCTCAAGAAAGAGCTGCAGCCCACCGAAATTCTCTTCATCGCGGACGCCATGATCGGCCAGGACGCTGTCCGTTCCGCCGGTGAATTTCACAAGCGCCTCGGCCTCACCGGCGTGATCCTCACGAAACTCGACGGCGACGCCCGCGGTGGCGCGGCGCTTTCCATCAGCAAGGTTTCCGGAGCGCCGGTAAAGTTCGTGGGCCTTGGCGAAAAGTATGACGCCCTTGAAGGCTTTTACCCCGAGCGCATCGTATCCCGCGTTCTTGGCATGGGCGACATCATGTCGCTCATCGAAAAGGCCGAATCGGCCTTCGACCGCAAGACCGCCCTGGAACTCGAGCGCAAGCTGCGCAAGGAAGAGTTCACGCTGGAAGATTTTCGCGACCAGCTCAAGCAGATCCGCAAGATGGGTCCGCTCGATCAATTGGTGGACATGCTGCCCAAGGTCGGTCCCTTGCAAAATCTGCCGAAAGACGCCTCGGTGGACGAAAAGAAACTCAAGCAGGTGGAGGCTATCATCAACTCGATGACCAACGAGGAGCGCCGCGACCACAACGTGATTGACGGAAAGCGCCGCAAACGCATCGCCAAGGGCAGCGGCACCACGGTGCAGGACGTCAATCAGGTCATCAAGCAATACCTGCAGATGCGCACCATGATGAAGCAGTATGGCGCACTCGCTGCCCGCTCCCGTATGAAAGGCCTCGGCAAACTGGCGGGGCTTGGATAGAAATTACTTCATAAGTTTTATTTCAAATAGGAATCTGCAATTTGCAGTGCAAGTTTCGCTGGGTCCAGGTCTGTGCGATTGCAGAGGATTACGATCGTCAGGTGTTCCGCGGTGAAGCGTTCGATCACGGTGCGGAATCCCATCGTGCTGCCGCTGTGCCACATGCGTGCGTGCCCTTCGTAAGGATCCAGAAACCAGCCAAAGCCATAGGAGACCGGTTTACCCGGTGCCAGATTGTCGTCATCCGCTTCCGCAGGCCAGTGAGGCTCGCTGCCATCGGCTAGCTTCGCTGACGTCAGCGCAGACTGCATCTCTTGTGCCGGAAGCAGCGTGTGATTTTCCAGGGCATTGTCCCACTTGGCGAGATCCTCCACGTTGGAGTAGATGCCGCCGTCCCCCAATGTAGCGGAAGTCGAGCTTTGATCCGTTACCGCGAATTTGCCCTGCTCCAGGCTGTGCCCGTAGGCGCGGTTCCGAACTTCGTTTTTCCCCTTCACGTAGACCAGCGTGTTCTTCATCCCCAGCGGCCCGAAAATCCGCTGCTGCAGAAATTCGCCATACGACATGCCGGACACTTTTGCCGCAATCAGTCCTAACACCACGTAGCCGGAATTGCTGTACGCCCAACTGCTCCCCGGCGCGAACTTCCCTTTCGTTTCCTTTTCCAGCAACGCTAGAACCTCGTCATCCTGAATTTGGTGTTCGGGTGTCCAGCGAACGCCGTGCGCCTTCTCTTCCCGCTCCATCAGCTCCTCGTAGTCGGGCAAGCCACTGGTGTGCGTCAACAAGTGCCGGACGGTGATGGGTTTCCCATAAGCCGGAAACGAAGGGAAGATTTCTGTCAGCGAGGTGTCGTTACGCAGTTTGCCCTCATGCACCAGCAGCATGATCCCCATGGCCGTGAACTGTTTGGTGAACGACGCCAGCCGAAAGTTTGTTTCGGGCGTAATTGCTTCGCTGGAACCAAGCTTTCGCACGCCGAAACCCTTCCCCAACAAAATCTTCCCGTCTTTCTTTACAAGAACCGCCAAGCCTGGTTCGCCCGGATGAATCAGTTCCGCGATCTTTCCATCCGCGCTTTGCGGGGCTGATTCCGGACGTGCCTGACTATTGAGCGATTCCGTCAAAGTCAACGCAACCACTATATATATCAGCACTTTATAGAGAATCATCGCGCCCCCCTCCCGTAACCGCTGCAGCTTGCCACCAGCAACATCGTTCATCTTCGGGTAACACGCGTGAGATACTTTTACGCGCCACTTTGGGAGTGTACATGGCCCGCGTTTCCCTGGATGATCCACGACTTTACCTTAACCGCCACGTGCAGTGGATGGCCTTCAATCAGCGCGTCTTGCAGGAAGCACAAGACCGCAGCAACCCCCTCCTCGAGCGCGTCAAGTTCCTCGCTATCACCGCCAACAATCTCGACGAGTTCGTGGAAATCCGCGTCTCTGGCTTCCTGCAAAAAATTGAGCACGGCTCGCGTGATGTGAGCCCCAGCGGCCACACGCCAGCCGAAGAGCTGGACCTGGTCACCGCCGCCATGCAGAGCTTTGTACGCGACCAGTACAAGTGCTGGAACGACGAACTGCTGCCCGCCCTGGCGAAACATCAGATCCGTGTGCTGTCCGTGGATCAACTCAGCCCCAAGGCCGCGCAAGTCGCGAAATCGTTCTATGACACGCGCGTCTATCCGATGCTGACGCCCATCACCGTCGACCCCACCCACCCGTTTCCCCACGTGCTCAACAAGGCTTTGTGCATCGCGTTCCTTCTGCGCCGGAAGCGCCGGCCCGCGGAAAAACCGGTGTTCGGGGTGGTGACCGTGCCGCGGGCCCTGCCCAGGTTACTCCGCTTGCCCACCGCGAACGGCGGCATCCATTTCGTCTTTTTGCAGGACATCATTTCGGTCTACGCCCAGAAGCTCTACCGGGGCTACGACATCCTGGCTTCCGCGCCGTTCCGCATCACGCGCAACAGCAATTTGTACCTGGAAGAAGAGGAAGCGCGGACGCTGATGGAAGCGGTGGATTCTCAGGTCGCGCAGCGCCGCAAGGGTGACGCCGTGCGCATGGAAATTGAGGCCGGCGCCCATCCGGAAATCGTCGACCACCTGGTTTCCACGTTTGAACTGCATGATTCGCTGGTGTTTCGGGTGAACGGTCCGGTCAATCTGCAGCGGTTGTTCCAGTTATACGACGAAACGCCGCGCCCCGATTTGAAGTACGGTAAATTTGTGCCGCGCCAGATTCAGATCGGTCATGATGCGGATTCGCTGTTTGAAACTCTGCGCCGGCAGGACATTCTCCTGCACCATCCGTATGACTGCTACGATCCGGTGGTTCATTTTTTACAGACAGCGGCGCACGATCCGCGTGTCCTCTCCATGAAGCAGACCCTCTACCGGACGAATTCCGATTCCCCGATTGCACGCGCGCTTCTGGAAGCGGCGGGCAAAAAAGAAGTCACCGTTGTCGTGGAATTGAAGGCCAGCTTTGATGAAGCGACGAATATCCGGTGGGCGCGCAGTTTTGAAGATGCCGGCGTACAGGTCTTTCACGGCCTGGTGGGATTGAAAACCCACGCCAAACTGGCGCTGATTGTGCGCCAGGACCCGGACGGCAAGATTCGCCGCTATGCGCATCTCGGTACGGGAAATTACAACCCCTCCACCGCGCGGTTCTATAGCGACCTCAGCCTGCTTACCAGTGACGCGGCCATTACCTCGGCGATGAGCGATGTTTTTAACTACCTCACGGCCTATGCTGAAAAACCGAATTACAAACCGTTGCTGGTTGCACCCAAGGACGTGGCCAAGGGTTGTATTGCATTAATCGAGCGCGAAGTGCGCCATGCACGCCGGGGGCGTCCGGCGCGCATCATCGCCAAGTGCAACGCGATTGTCGATCAGGCCATGGTGCGGGCGCTCTATCGTGCCTCACAGGCCGGCGTGGAGATCGACCTTATCGTTCGCGGCCAGTGCACTCTGGTGCCGGGCCTCCGGGGTATCAGCAATCGCATCCGCGTGCGCAGCATCGTTGGGCGCTTTCTCGAGCACAGCCGCATCTTCTATTTTGAGAATGGCGGCAAGCCGGATATTTACCTGGGCAGTGCCGACTGGATGCCGCGCAATTTGTACGAACGCGTTGAAGTTCTCTTCCCTCTGAAGGATGAACTTCTGCGCCAGCGCATTTGCAACGAAATTCTTCCAGCCTATCTTGCGGATAACCTCAAGGCGCGCGTGCTGGGATCCGACGGCAAGTATGAATACGTGAAGCGGGCCAAAAATACCAAAGGATTCAGCGTTCAGGAACACCTGATGAACCTGGCCCACGCCGACCTTAACGGTTCCGGCATGGCCCGCGAAATGGCCGCCAAGGCTGCCTATACTAGAGGTACGGAAGGAGCCGCCCCCTCATCCCCCGCGGTGCCCGCCGAAGAAGTCCAGGATTCCTCGAATGCGACCGTATGACCTTGTGGTGATCGGCTCAGGTCCCGGCGGCCAGCGCGCCGCCATTCAGGCCGCCAAAATCGGTAAGTCCGTTGCCGTGGTGGAAAGGCAGACCATGGTGGGCGGCGTCTGCATCAACACCGGCACCATTCCCAGCAAGACGATGCGCGAAGCGGTGCTGCACCTTTCCGGCTTCTACGATCAGGCGTTTTACGGCGCGAATTACCACATGAAAGATAACGTCACCATGAGTGACCTCAACTTTCGTGTGAATCGCGTCATCGAAAACGAAGCCGCGGTGCTGCAAGACCAGTTGCGCCGCAACGGCATTGAGCTTTTCCATGGCACGGCTTCGTTCACTGACCCGCACCATCTTCGCGTAGAAAACAGCACCGGCTTCAGCGAGCTGGAAGCCGCGTTCGTGGTGATTGCCACGGGCACCAAGCCGGCGGCCAATGACAAGGTGCCCATCAACGGGCGCAACATTATCAACAGCGACCAGATCCTGACCATGCCCGTTGTGCCGCGCACCATGATCGTGGTGGGCGGCGGCGTTATCGGCGTCGAGTACGCCTGCATGTGGGCCACGCTGGGCGTCCGCGTGATCATCGTCGAAAAGCGCCCGCGCCTTCTGGAGTTTGCCGATGCCGAAATGGTCGAGGCGCTCAGCTATCACATGCGCGATCGCCGGGCCACGATGCGGCTCAATGAAGAAGTAGAAAGCGTCGAAGAGCTGCCAGACGGGAAGGTCGCCGCCAATCTGGGCAGCAACAAACGCATCGTCGGAGACGCGCTTCTCTATGCCGTGGGGCGCCAGGGAAACGTCAACAAGCTGAATCTCCCCGCAGCGGGAATCGAAGCCGACGATCGCGGCCGCATCAAGGTGGACAAAGACTTTCGCACCACCCAGCCGCACATTTTTGCCGTGGGCGACGTCATTGGTTTCCCGAGCCTGGCATCCGTTTCCATGGAACAAGGGCGCATCGCCGCGGCGCGAGCGTTCGGTTTGACCATGGAATCAGATCCCGCCGGATATCCCTACGGCATTTACACCATCCCCCAGATTTCCTTCATTGGAAAAACCGAGGAGCAACTGACCGAGAGCGATGTCCCGTACGAAGTAGGCGTGGCCTATTACCGCGAAATTGCGCGCGGCCAGATCTCCGGCCACACCGATGGCCGCCTGAAACTTCTCTTCCACCGCGAAACCCTGGAACTCCTCGGCGTCCACATCTTCGGAGAAAACGCCGCGGAACTCCTGCACATCGGCCAGGCGGTGCTCCTGCTCAAGGGCAAGATGACCTACTTTATCAACACCGTTTTCAACTACCCCACCCTTGCGGAATGCTATAAAGCCGCTGCCTTCAACGGCCTCAACCGCTTATCGTAGTTTCCGTAAAGAGCCTGTGCTACCGCGTCGGCGAAGTCTCTTGAGTCTCGGGCGCTTCTTTCGGTGTTTCCACCCGCTCCCGATCGTCCACCCAGAACAGCAAGTAGTTGCTGAAGTTCTGGCGCCGGTGAATCCGGTGGGCATTGAAGTCCAGATACGTTTCCGAGGACTGCGGCAGCCAAAGCACCAGGTTTTTCTTTTTGAAGGGCACGGGGCCGTAGGCGATATCCTGATGTTCGGCGTACAAGCGCAGGTCAGGCACTTGATTCACCAGGTCGCTCTCCATTCGCAATATCTGCGAGGTCTCCGTGGAGATCCACGCGCGCCCCTTGATGCCCACTCGATAATACTTGGTACCTAGCCGGTAACTCCGCAGCCGCGACGGCCGGTTCGATTTTTGTTGAAAGCGAATTTGCCACACCGGCTGGTCGCCGATGTGCGCCAGCCCTTCGCACTGAAAATCAAAATCCTCCACATAGTTCGGATGGAAGACAAATACCAGCGCCACGGTTCCCAGCGTGGCCACATGTTCGGGGAAAATCTCGCGGGAATCGCTCCCGTCGCGATATTCCGAAACGTCGAAAATTCCCGCTTTCACTTCGTGGATCATCACCATGTATTCAAACGTAAAATCTTCGTTGCGCACCGCCAACCCAAACTCGTTCAGTGATTCGTGGTGGAGACGCTCGGTCGCTGTAAACTTGTCCAGATTGTCCACCATCTCCAGCACACGCTTGCCGGCCTGATGAATCACTTGCGCCGCGGGGCAAGCGACTTTCTGTTCGGCTGGCGGAATGCCGTCGTCCACATTCGGCGGAATCCAGCGGGGATGATCGGTCAATGGGTTGTCGGTCGGCATGGGCAAGCTGGGCGCCAACGGCAGTGTCCCCACCTCCGCTAAATTCCTTGCCGGCGCAGCATCCGTGGGCCCCAGCGAAACTGCCTCGGCCTTTGCAGAGCCCCCCGCCGGTTGGAAGCCAGCAGGTCGTTCGCTTCTTTTGCCTGCTCATGCGTCGGATTTGATTTCAGCAACTCTTCCAGGACCTGATTGGAGCGCTCGTAGTTACCGCTGGCAGCTAGAGCTTGTGCCAGCGTCAGCCGAGCCCCTTTGGCTTCGGACTTGCCCACCTGTAGCGCATGCTCCGCATGTTGGATTGCCTCTGCGTATGCATGTTGCCGCAGGTCTACGGCCGCCAGCAGTTGTTCGGCCCGCCAAGTATTCGGGTCGGCCTTGAGCGCTTTTTCCAGATAGCTCTTGGCAGAGGGAAAATTCCCTTCCTGCAGATCGAGTTCCCCGAGAGCGGTGTAGGCGCGGACATACTGGTAACGGTTTGCGGCATTTTCAAAATACTGCCTGGCGGTAACTGTATCGCCCGTCATGGCAGCGGTCACGCCCAACAGATAGTTCACATCCGGCTGATTGGGGGCGGTCTTGGCGGCAACCAGGAAATGCTTGCGAGCCTCGTCAACTCGTTCCGCTTGCAGCGCACGAAGGCCCGCCGTGAGCTCTTTTTGCTCTTTCATAGTGAGCTGCGGAGTGGCGGGCGGGCCGGCGGCAGCTGAAGAGCTTCCACTTCCTACCATTAGGTCCAAGTTGCGCGTTTCCCCAGGTAGCTGTAACGATAGATTTGTTGTTGTTGCGGGAAGGCCGTGAATCTCCACGGACAACTCGTAGTCGTCGTTGGGCACGGCCCGAAATACGGCCCGGCCGTTTTCAGTAATCGTGGTGCCACGCAACTCGCCGGACACGGATCGCAACGTAACTTTGGCAGGTTCTGTAAGCAACGCGTTTTTGGCGTCGCGCAGTGTGACAACCAAGTCGGCGGTCCCGTGGACATTGTCTGAGGTTATGCCATGCTGCCCAGGTGCCGTGGAAGGTTTTTGCGCAAAGGCAGGAGACGGCAGAGGCGCGAAGCTACTCACGCCTGCCAAAAGCAAGAGCGAACTGGCCAACCACTTCACGGATACTTCCCCGTTTCCACTCTGCACCCCGAACCAGCCCGGTCTGGCTCGAAAGGGCAAAAACTTAGGCCGCTAGTGTTGCCGACGGTGGCGCGGAAAGCAACTACATAACAGTTGACATCCGGAAATTCAGCCAAACCCGCAAGGCCGGGCGGTTTCGGACTGGAAGCCCTAAGGCTTCGATTGCTGAGGGGCGCAAAGTCACGCTAGAATAAGAGTCTCGACTATGGAGGTCGTATTTAAGTGTTAACGATTCGTTTGGCCAGAATTGGCAAGAAAAAGAAGCCGTTTTACCGCGTCGTCGTCATCGAACGGACGCGTGCCCGCGACGGGCGTGTGCGCGAAGCCATCGGCACCTATGATCCGCTGAAGAAGCCCGCGGAAATCAAGTTGGATTCCGATCGCATCAAGTATTGGCTGGGCGTGGGGGCACAGCCCAGTGATACGGTTCGGAGTTTCATCAAGCAGCAAAAAATAGCGTAGTTCAGCGTTTTTGCGGCTGAGCTCTCTAGCTTCTGTCCAGGTCATGGCTTGTCCGCTTCCCCTCTTACGGATGGAGAGGGTAGGCATGCACAACTACGTCAAATGGACAGGATAGCGGGGGGCTCGATGAAAGAACTTGTTGAGGAAATCGCCAAGGCGCTGGTGGATCATCCGGAAGGCGTGCAGGTGAAAGCGGTCGAAGGCACCCAGGTAACCGTCCTGGAGCTCCGTGTTCATCCCGAAGACCTCGGCAAGGTGATCGGCCGGCAAGGGCGCACCGCCAAGGCCATCCGCACGCTTCTTGGGGCCGCGGGGATGAAACTCCACAAGCGCTTCACGCTGGAAATCCTCGAGGATTGAGCGCATCCATCACAAAGCAGGATTGGGTTCTGATCGCCCGTATTCTTCGCCCGCGCGGCAACAAGGGCGAAGTGCTGGCGGAGCTCTTCACCGATTTTCCCGCGAGGCTCTCTTCCCTTTCGAAAATTTATTTGCGCGGCAGCGCGGCCGAACCACAGGCCGTGGAGCTGAAGAATTTCTGGGTGGACCGCAACCATCCGGAGACCGGCATTTTTCATTTTGCGGGCTGCGCTTCGATTGACGACGCCGAAAAGCTTCGGGGCCGCGAGATTCTGCTTCCGATCGCGGATCGCGTGGAGCTTCCCGCCGGCAAATATTTCGTCAGCGACCTTATCGGCTGCGCGGTTTTTGAAACTCCCGTCGTGGCGAAAAAACTCACTTCACCTGCTTGTGAAATGGCGGACGCGCCGCGCGTCGTGGGCACCGTGCAGGATGTTTTCTTTCCCGGGGAAGGCACGCCGGGCACGCCCCTGCTGCAAGTGCAAACCTCGAAAGGCGAACTGCTGCTTCCGCTTGCGGAAGATATTTGCCAGCACATCGATGTCGCCGCCCGTCGCATTGATGTTACCCTTCCCGAAGGGCTCAGCGATCTGAACGCCTCTGAATAATCCCGTGCGATTTGACCTGATTACCATTTTTCCGGAGTTTTTTGCGGGGCCGCTCGACTACGGCATCGTGCGCCGCGCTAAGGAAGCCGGCATCGTGCAGATTCACGTGCAGGATCTGCGCGAATTCACTAAGGATCGGCACAAAACCGTGGACGACCGCCCATTTGGCGGCGGCGAAGGCATGGTGCTCAAGCCGGAGCCGCTATTCGAAGCCGTCGAGAAGTTAATCGAGCAATCCATGGGCAGCGCCTCGGAAAAAGCCATGCCTCCGGCTGGCACCGCGATAGTGCTTTTGTCTGCGGCCGGGAACCTGTTCACGCAGGAAACCGCGCGCCGCTTTGCTAAGCTGGATCGCATTGTTTTCCTCTGCGGCCGCTACGAAGGCGTGGACGAGCGCGTTGCCGAACACCTGGCCACCGACGAAATCGCCGTCGGCGACTACGTCCTGAGCGGCGGCGAACTCCCTGCGGCCCTCATTCTCGACGCCGTCACCCGCCTCTTGCCGGGCGCTCTAGGCAACGAGGCTTCCACAGAAAATGAATCGTTTTCAGGCAGTGGCGGGTGGCGCGTGGCGAGTGGGGAGCAAGCGAAAGCGCAGAGTCCAAATCTGCTGCTGGACTATCCTCATTACACAAGACCCGCTGAATTTCGAGGCTGGAAAGTCCCGGAAGTGCTGATCGGCGGCAACCACGCCGAAGTGGCCAAATGGCGCAAGCAGCAGGCCGAAGGCAAAACCCGCCGAAACCGCCCGGATTTGCTCCCGGAAATGGGCTAGGCAAAGCGTAAAAATTTGTTTATAATTGGTGTTTGCCTTAGAAGTGCTGGCCCCGCCTGAGTGGGTCTGCAGGGAATATAGAAAAATGATTCCGGTTATTCAGAAGTTGCACGAAGCACAATTGCGCAAAGATCTTCCCGATTTCCGCCCCGGCGACACCATCAAGGTGAACGTCCGCCTGCTGGAAGGCGAAGGCGAAAAGGTCAAGGAACGCATCCAGACCTTTGAAGGTGTGGTGATCTCCAAGAAGGGCCGCGCCAGCAGCGCCAGCTTCACCGTCCGCCGCGTCAGCTTCGGCGTGGGCATTGAGCGCATCTTCCCGCTGCACTCGCCCTCGATCGCTTCGATTGACGTCGTTGGCAAGGGCAACGTCCGCCGCTCGCGCCTCTATTACCTCCGCAACCTGCGCGGCAAGGCCGCCCGCATCAAGCGCGCCGCCCGCGAAGAAGCCCCCGCAGAAACAGCCTCCGCCAAGGCGTAGTTTCTCCCCCAACAAAAATATCTCCAGGGACAGGCTCTGCCTGTCCCTTTTTTGTTTTTGAGTGCTAAAATTCCTGCCGAACTCTCACCTATGGCGCGACTCTGCTCTTCCCGTTTCGAGCAAGCGGCGCGGCGGCTGGGCTGGACCCGCATCGCGGGCCTGGACGAAGCCGGGCGCGGCGCATTGTTTGGCCCCGTGGCGGCCGCGGCGGTAATGTTCCCCCCGGAAGTGTTCGTCAAAAGACCAAAGAAGCTCGCGGACTTGAACGACTCCAAGAAGCTCACGCCCGAGCGGCGCTCGGAACTGGCGCCCTTGATCAAGGAATATGCCATTGCCTGGGCCGTGGCCGAAGTTGATGCGCAGCGGATTGATGCCTGGAACATTTACCAGGCCAGCCGCCAGGCCATGCAGGCTGCCCTCGAACAGCTCTCCACCCAGCCTGACTACCTCTTGATCGACGCTATGCAACTCGACGTGCTGATCGAGCAGAAATCGCTCATCAAGGGAGACGCGCGCAGCGTCTCCATTGCTGCCGCTTCCATCCTCGCCAAGACCCACCGCGACGCCCGCATGGAGGAATGGGACGTTGTCTACCCGCAATACGGGCTCGCACGCCATAAAGGCTACGCCACGGCCGACCATCTGGAGGCGCTCCGCCTCCATGGCGCGACGCCGCTGCATCGCCATTCGTTCGCGCCGGTGCGGGATGCGGGCTGCTGGGCGGTGGGCGCGGTGCAAGAATCTCTTCCACTGGAAATCTGGCCCCACGGCTCCTGAAATTGCATTCGCTATTTCTTCGCCAAAAGTATCCTATCAGCCACGGGGATAACTGCCTGTCTACACCGGCCCGCGGTTTCGTTGACGCACCCCAAGTGGGGGCGTAGCGTGAACAGGTAGGGTTGCGTGGTTCCAGTACCGGCAACTCAACTGAGGGGGAAACGCCGGCGGCTTCGGTGTGGGGAAGCTGTCGCCTTCGCGCATGGCGTACAACAAGAGCAAATACGTCGAATCCGCACAAAAGCTGCTGAACCAGGGCAAAGTCGCTCAGGCCATCGCGGAATACCAGCAGATTTTGAAGTACGAGCCGCGGGACCAGGTCACGCTGATGACCATCGGCGAGCTCTACATCCGTCAGGGCGAAACACTCCAGGCCATTGAATATTTTGAACGTCTCGCGCAGCTCTTCGTCAGCGACGGATTTCTGACCAAGGCCATCGCGGTCTACAAACGGATTTCGAAGCTCGCGCCGGAAGAGATCCGGCCGCTGGAAAAACTCGCCGACCTCTACGTGCAGCAAGGCGTAATGAGCGAGGCGCGGCCGCTGTTCCTGCAACTGGCGGAGCTCCACCTGAAAAACGGCAAGCAGGCGGAAGCGATCAGTCTGCTGAAGAAATTGCTGTTGGCGGAGCCGGACAACCTGCGAATTCAGGTGCGCTTGGCAGATTTGTATCACGCCATGGGACAGCCGGACGCGGCGCTGGAAGGATATGTATCGGCATCGCAGCGCGCCCTGGCGCGCGGTGATCAGGCTGAATGCGAGCGGCTCGCGGACAAAGCCCTGCAAATCAATCCGAAGCAACTGGACGCGCTGATCATCAAAGCACGTTGCCATTCTTCCGTCGGCAACGTCGCGCAAGCTGCGGAAATTCTGCAGCGCGTGCCGGACCTCGAAAAGGGCGGCGAGCCCGCCGAGCTTCTGCTGGACCTCTACTTGAAGTCCTCGAAGTGGGAAGAGGCCACCGGACTGGCACAGAAGATTCATTCCAGCGACGAAAAGAATTTCTCGGCCATGCAGAAAGTCGCGGAAACGCTGCTCGAGTCCGGGCAGACCGACCGCGCCATGAGCCTGCTCTCTCAGATTCGCATCCCGATGATTGACGCGGGCGAGCACGAAGCCGTCGCTCACCTGCTGCAGTCTCTCGCCGACCGTATGCCTGGAAGACTGGAGCCGCTGGAATGGCTCGTGGATACCTTCGGCCGCACCAGCGACTCATTCCGCTTGCCGGATGCCCTGGCGCATCTGGGAGACGCGTTGGCGGCGGGTGGCAAGCTGGACCGCGCCAAGCAGGTCTTCGAACAGTTGGTGGACCGCGACCCCGAGAACGAATCCGCCAAGCGCAAGCTGAATGACGTCCTGCGCAAGATGGGAGCCAAGACCCCCGAACCACAGCCGATTCCGGAACCCGCGGAACTCACCGAATCGCTGCAGGCTGAAATTCCCAAAACCCCGGCTGCCAAAGTACGAGCCGGCATGCAGGCGGAAGAAGCGCCAAGCGTCGCTGCGCAGGCGGCCGCGCCGGATGCGCCGTCGATTGCAGAGCAGGAACTCGATGAGGACACCCAGAAGTTCATCGCGCAATCCCTGACCGATGTTGACCTCTTCGCCAGCTACGGGCTCACGCAAAAAGCGATTGGCCTGCTGGAAGCCATTTTGCGGCGTGCGCCGATGCACACGCCTACGCTCGAAAAACTGCTCGATTTTGTCCTGGGCGCCGGAGACGACCGCCGGACCGCGGAACTTGCGGCGCAACTCGAACACATTCATGGAAGCCGCCGCGATACCCGAAGCGCCGAACGCTTTGGCGAACTGCGGCGGCGTTTCCAGCGCGCCGCTGGCTTGAGCGACGAGGAGATCGCGGCCGCCGTTGACGCCGCAATGCCGCAGGCGGTGGAGACGCAGCCTGTGGGACACGTGGAAGAGATCCCGGTCGCGGAAGTTTCCGTGGAAGAAGTGCCGGAAGCCGTTCCAGAATTGGCGGCGGCACCCGTGGAAGCTGCGCCGGTGGAAGTGTTGAGCGTGCCGGAAGCGTCCGTGGAATTGCCGGAACTTGAAATCGCGCCTGCGCCGGTGGAAGAAGCCGCAGCGCCTGCTCACGCCGCGCCGCAGGAAGAGGAAGTCGACCTCTCCGACGAATGGGCTTCCCTGCTGGAAGAGGCAAAGGAGCCGGTGCCGCAGGCCGCCGAACCGGTCCAAGCAGAACCCGCACCGGCCGAAGACGAAGACTTGGCAAGTTCCTTTCTCGAACAGGCGATCTCGGCACAGAACAACGCCGCGAAAACTCCTCCACCCGCTGCCCACATACCCGAGGAGTTACCGGAATTCGAAATTTCAGCGGACGCTCCCGCGGAGAATGAAACCAGCCTCGCCGATATTTCCGCGGAACTGCCGGTTGCAGAAGGAGCTGCCACGGCTCCGCGAGCGGCAACGCCCGAGCCGGGAGGAGCGCGCCAGGAGCTGTTGCCCGAAGAGGAGCTCACCGAGCTGCCTCTGCCCGAGCACGCATCCGTGGCTTCCGAAGGACCCGAGCCAACGTTGGATTTACCCCCAGCAGTTCCCGTTCCTCCAACGGCGGCGGAACCCGCTATTGAACTGGACCAGGATTTCGAACTCGTGCTGGAACCGGAACCGGTGGTTCCTGCGCACGAAATGCTTTCGCAGATTCCTCCCGCCAGTTTGAGCGAGGCGAAGCACGACAAAATTCCGACGGAAGCAGCGGCATCGGCTCCGGCGGCCAGCACTTTTTCCAGCGATGATTTCCTCTCCGACCTGGCGAAGGAAATGGGAGAACTGGGGATTGGCGATTTGCAGCCATCCACCCCGCAGGCTGTCGAAGAAGCCAAACCACCTGTCCCTGTTGCGGCGCCCCTAGCCGCCGAAGCAGGACCCCTGAAGGATGTATTCGACGAATTCCGTGCGGAACTCGGCGAAATGGGTGCGGAAGACGAAGATCTGGAGACGCACTACAATCTCGGCATCGCTTTCCGCGAAATGGGCCTCCTCGAAGAAGCCATCGGCGAGTTCCAGAAAGTGGCCAAGGCCGGCGACAACGGCAAGGTATTCCGGTACGCCATGCAGTGCTGCACGCTGCTGGGTCTGGCGTTCATGGAAAAGGGGCAACCCGCCATTGCCGCCATCTGGTACGAGCGCGCACTGCAGACGCCCGGCATGGACACGGAAAGTAAACTGGCATTGCGGTATGATTTGGGAGTGGCCCAGGAGTCGGCCGGCGATCTGGATGCGGCGCTCAAAAGCTTCTCTCAGGTTTACGCGATCAATATTGATTACCGCGACGTTGCGGATCGCATCCATTCTCTGCAGAAGCCGGCTCGCTGAGTTCCACACAAACCACCCCTAGGGCTCACGGGTTCCAATGAATCGAATTTTGCGCGCGATGATGGTCGTGTTGCTGTTTGAACTGGGTGCATTGCTCCTGTATCTGCCTTGGTCGGCGTTCTGGGAGCAGAACTACTTCCTGAGCCATTATCCGTGGTTGATGCCCTTAATGCTGCACCCGGCGACCCGGGGAATCGTCAGCGGCATCGGCGTGCTGGATATTTTTGTTGGATTCGGTTTCTTCAATTCGCGCCCCTTGCCCGCCCGTGTACCCCCTTCTTCCAATTCGTAAGCCGCTGCTCTGCTTTGTGACCGACCGCCGGGGCTTGTCGAACGATCCGGTGCAAGCCAAAAAATTCCTGTTGGACAAAATCGAACAGGCAGCCCGCGCTGGCGTGGATTGGATTCAGTTGCGCGAAAAAGATCTTTCCGGACGTGAGCTTGGGGAACTGACGGAAGGGGCCGTGCATAGAATTGGCACCGTCTGCCGGCTTTTAGTGAATGACCGGCTGGATATCGCGCTCGTTGACGGGGCAGCCGGAGTCCATTTGGGCGAAAGCAGCTTGCCGTTAGTCGAAGCGAAACGCCTGGCGAATAAACGTCGCATGAGCGGCAATTTTGTTGTCGGAGCTTCCGTCCATTCGCTGCAAGCTGCACAGCAAGCGGAAAGAGACGGCGCGGATTATTTGATTTTTGGCCCAGTCTTCGCCACTCCGTCGAAAGCCAGTTTTGGGGCTCCGCAGGGATTGACAAAACTCCGCGAGAATTGCAAAACGATAAAGATTCCGGTGATAGCGATTGGTGGTATCACCGCCGATAATTTCGGTGAATGCCTACAAGCGGGAGCATCCGGAATTGCCGCGATCCGTTTATTTCAAGAAGCCGAGGATCTTCCCGCCCTTGTTTCCCGGTTGCGGGGCACTGACTGAAGCGGCCTTTCACTTCATCAGTCTTCTTAACAGGCGGATTTGTCCCGCGTGATACACGTCATGAAAAGCGACGCCATAGAGTGTAGGAAGCAGTTTCCTCGCCCGAGGCGACTTCAGCGTATGGCGAACCGCGAGCATCAAGGCACGATGCTCTTGCTCAAGCAAGGCCAGATCCTTCCGCCAGTCTGTTTCGCCGGCTTTTCCTTTTTCCGGGCGTGGAAAGAAATTGCTACCTTCCAACGTGAACGAGCCGCGCTTTCCGCCATCGATACGGCGGCGCGCGACGTATTTCCAGTAAGCCGCGTGAAGAGTGAGCTCCCAGATATTGTGGCGGCCCGGGCCCGGACGCCAGGCCGCTTGCTTTGCGGTCACTCCTTTGAGCGACTGGCGCAAATTGGGACCGTGCCAGGTTTTCTTGGAATATCCTTCAGCGAGCAGCGCCAGAAGCAGCGCGTCGGTTTTCATCGGGTTCTCCGATCATGTATCACTGATTTACTGCGGTTGACGAGGGCGCGTCGTGACGCCACCCGGGATTCCCAAAGATGTAACGAAGCTTGTTGGCCCAGCCCGGTGCATTCCAAGCGTCCCGGAACATCTGTATCCACTCGTGAAATGCAATGCGAACTGGGTTGAAGGTATTAATGTTGTGGGTGAGGCCAAAGCGCGGCGGATCGGCCGGATTCTCCGGTTCGAAGGTGCCGAAAAGTTTGTCCCAGATGATCAATGTGCCGCCATGATTGCGGTCAATGTAACTGGGATTTGAACCGTGGTGCACGCGATGATGCGAAGGCGTATTCAGTACCCCTTCGAGGGGACCCATCGAGCGCACCAGCTCCGTGTGAATCCAGAATTGATAAAGCAGGCTGATAGCCTTCATGGTCATGATCATCACCGGGGCAAAGCCGATAATGGGCAGCCACATCCAGAAGACAAAGCTGCAGAAGCTGCCGGTCCACGTCTGGCGCAAGGCCGTGGAGAGGTTGTAGCGCTGCGACGAGTGATGCACGACGTGAGAGGCCCAGAAGAAGCGGCACTCGTGGCTCACGCGATGAAACCAGTAATAGCTGAATTCATCGCCAAAGAAGAGCAGGAGCCACGCCCACCATTGAAAACCGATCGAGAAAAGCGCAAAGCGGTGAAGGTAGGTTAAGACGGAAAACTGAATGGCCTTGGCGACCAGGTCCACGATGACGTTGCCGATGCCCATGGTGATGCTTGCGGCGGCATCCTTGAACTCATAAATGTCGCGCTTCAGGAAGGCGCCGGCGAGAGCTTCCGCAATCAGAAGCAGGACAAAGGCCGGAATCGCCAATGTGATCAGATCAGGCATTGCGCGCAACCCCATTTTACACCTTGGCAACGGGCGCCGCATGAGGCGGTCGGCAACACAGAATCAAGAGAACTAGCGATTGTCTTCGGTGCGCTGTTCGACCGGCGCGTTGGCGCTGGTGGGGCGAGACTTCTTGTTTTGGTAGAGGCGACGGTCCGCGGCCTCCAGCAGGTCGGCTCCGGCGGGGCCATCATCGGGATAAACGGAAAGGCCGATGCTGACCGAAAGTGCGGGTGGACCGGCATGCGAACGAAGGCGCTCCCGAATCCGATCGGCAACGTTCTGGGCGCGCTCGGCGTCCGCTTCGAGCAGCAGGATGGCGAACTCGTCGCCTCCGAAGCGCGCCGCCACGTCCGTCCCCCGGCAATGATCTTTCATCACACCGGCCAGCCGCTGGAGAGCGTTGTTGCCAGCCAAGTGGCCCAAGCGGTCGTTGATCAATTTCAGATCGTCCAGGTCCAGCAGTAGGAGCGAAAACGGATGTCCCGTGCGGCCGGTGCGCCGCACTTCCTGCTCCAGGCTGTCCACAAACTCGCGATAGTTGGCCAGGCCCGTGAGTCCATCGTGTGTGGCGCGATACTGGATCTCCATTTCACACTTTCTGCGTTCCGTGACGTCCAGCGCCATGCCCATACATCCGATTATCTTTCCCTCAGAGTCCCTGTAAGGCTCAATGTGCAGGTCATAGAAATGATTGTGAGCGGCATACTCGAATCGCGAAGAAGTTCCACGAAGCGCCAGAAAGTGCTGCTTCACGGGCGACTGGCTGGCTTCCGCGACTCCCAGGAATTCCTGAACGGACTGTCCGAGCTCGGTCGATTCGAGCGCGGCAAGCGGGCGGGATTTGCTACACCAATATGATGTGAGCTTCAGACCGCGATCGGTGGTCCAAAACGCGAGAGGCAGCTTTTCCGATAAAAATTGCAGCAGCGTTTTCGCGGAGTCCGCCTGCCCACAGGAACCGCGCGGCGTGGCATCGACAAGCGGTAGGGCGGCCATAGAAGCGAAGTTCCTTGCCGAGATGTACTCGGCGGGTCGCGATGTGAATTCACAAGCGACACGAAAAGGAAACCCATTCGCAAGAGGGAGAAGCGAGGCGGGCAAAGGCAAAAACGTTCGAACTACAACGAGCTCAGGATAGCACTAAACGTGGATGGCCGAAAAACAGGATATCGAAAGAGATACTAGTCGCCTGAGATGCAATATTAGTGCGCCTTTTGCGCGGCGTTTACGGCCTCGGTGAGAATCAGAGCCAGACGAATCCCCGCTTGCGCCACGCGTTTTTCCACCAAGGGTGCCGCTGCTTTCTGATATTTCTCGTCCACGGTAAAGTGCATCTGCAGCAGGCGTTCGCCGACATTGTTGTCATCGGAGCAGGAACGCACTTCCACGGGCGTCTCCACCGCATCTTTCGGGTGCAACTTACCGTAGGCCAGCGATTCCGCGAGATTGTGGCTTTCCCAAGTCCAACGATCCATATGGACGCCCGCTTTCTGCCAGCTTCCAAGGTTTCTACGAAATTTCTTCTCCAGTTCGTCGGCGAAGGTCTGCGGATCCGCACCATTCATATCGTGTTCCAGAATGCTTGTGTCCCAGATGGAGTGCAGATTCGGCGAATACGAATGGTTGTGTTTCTGGGGCGAGGTTCCCAGGAAACTTACCGGAACGCAGTTGCCGCCCTGGTCGTTGTTCGTGCTGGCGTGCAGCGGCATATGCAAATCACCGACGAAATGGACGATATAGCGAAGGGCCTCGGCCCGGAGGTTCGGCTCGGCGTGTGGGTTTTCCAGAATGGCCAGCTGTTCGGAGATGGCGCGAGTGACACAGCCGGAGTCACCACAATAGGTATCAAGTGGCCGTTGCGGTGCGTGACGCGGGATATCAATGTAATGCCAAGGCCCATTCTTGCGTGTGTTGCGAACGTCGTCGGGCCATGTTGAAGCGTCGGCAAGGAGGCTGCCCGCGAAGTTGCCGCAATAACGCTTAAGTTGTGGATCGGCTGGGTTGTCTTGCAACAGCGCTTCGAGATACTGGCGGGCTTCCGGTGTGAGATGCCGCTCGGCAATCAGGGCGACAATCTGATGGCCTTTACAGCCCCAGGCGAACGCGGAACCTGCGAGAACCGACGTGCACCATAAGGCCAGACACAGAGCTCTGAACCCGAGCGAGAGCAAGCGAAAAGCCACGTAGGATTCCTCAGTTTTTTGAAAAATGGAAACGGGCCATCAGGCGCTTAGCCAGCGCGCCACCGGCTTCCACGTTTCCGTGTGATCGCAAATCACGCGCAAGGCCGCCGTTAGGGGGATCGCGAGGATTAGCCCCATGCCGCCCCACACCCAGCCCCAGAAGAGCAGCGCCACGGTGATGGCCACGGCATTCAGACGCACCTGGCGGCCCACCAACTGCGGCGCAACCAGGTTTTGCGCCACCACATGAATTCCCGTCAGGACAGCGGCGATGACGGCGAAGTGGCTGACGGATTTCCACTTAACGATGGCCAGCATAAAACCCGGAAACCAGGCCAGCACCGCGCCGAGGTATGGAACCATGTTCAGCAACCCGGAAGCCATGCCGGCGAGCACCGGATAATCGAGTCCCAGGATCATAAAAAAGATGCTGCTGAGCGCGATCACCACCAGCGTGACCACGGACATCCCGATCAGATAGTCGCGCAGCACATCTCGCAGGTCTTCCAGGGTTTCCTTTACCTGAGTGCGCCGGTTGACGGGAAACAGTTGCAGCGTGCCGTGCCAGACCTCGCGCTTTTCCGCGAGCATGAAAAATACCAGAAACGGAACGAAAGTGCCTTCCAGCACCAGGGCATAGAGCGAACCAATTCCACGCACGATCAGATTGTGTACTGCGCTGGCATCACCGCTGGCAGCAGGTGTTTTCGCTGGCGGACCGGCGCTGGTGATATCGGTAACGCCGCTCTCAATTCCACTGATCCTGCCCTGCACGCTGCTGGTGGCGCTGCGCAGGATGCCCCGGTATTTCGGCCAGTCGGCGGCAAAATCGGAAGCGCGCAGCCAGAGCGTATAGCCCGCGGCCACCAACACGAGAATCAGGAGCACCACCAGAATCAGCGCTCCGATGGTGCGCGGTACGCGGAGACGCTCCAGGAATTCCACCGCGGGATCGAGAAAATAAGCGATCAATACGGAGAGAAGCAAGGTAATGACCACGCCCGCCGCGTAGTAGAAAAACAAAAGGAGAATGGCTGCCGCGACCAGCCGCAAGCTGAAATTCGATCCCGAGATTCGGAAAACTGTAGTCTGCGGCGTTTCCGTGGTGGACACGGTTCACCTCTTCCCAGACAAAGTAGCACATTCAGCATGAATCCCCAGGGGGCGACGGGGTTTGCCCCGAAATACTAACAAAAATTCACGAAGTACGGTTGAGTTTGCCGCGAGACGTGCTCTAGGCCGGAATATAACGCTGCATATGCTAGACTGCGGCGGGGTTTCGGAAAAGGCAGACGCGAAAATGGCGAAAGAGCTTTTTGGCACGGACGGTATGCGGGGCGTTCCCGGAACGCCGCCACTCGATGATGCGACGCTGTTCGCCACCGGAGAGGGTCTCGGCGAGTTTCTCGGGAAAGAGTTTCATTCCGCGCATGTGCTGATCGGGATGGACACGCGCGAATCGGGTCCGCACATCGCGCAATTGCTGACGGCGGGCTTGCAGGCCGCTGGAGCCAGCGTCGAATTTGCCGGCGTGATTACGACGCCCGGGGTGGCGTGCCTGGTGCGGGAGAACGACTTTCAAGCGGGAGTGGTGATTTCCGCGTCGCACAATCCGTATCACGACAATGGCGTGAAGCTGTTTTCGCACGCGGGAATGAAATTCCCCGATGCGGTGGAAGAACAACTCGAAGGGGAGATATTGCGGTTGCGCGGCGTTGCGGTGCCTGCGCGGCGGCCAGGGTTGCCGGCCAACCACGCGCTTCATGTGGAATATCTGGATTTCCTGCGCGGCCGCGTGGTTCCGGGAGCGAATCTTTCCGGAATGTGCATCGTGCTGGATTGTGCGAATGGCGCTGCCTATCAATTGGGACCAGAGCTTTTCCGCAGCCTGGGCGCCGACGTGGTGGCCTTGGGCGTGGAACCCGACGGCCGGAACATCAATGCGGGCTGCGGCTCTTTGCACTTGGAGGGGCTGCAGAAACGCGTACGGGCCGAAGAAGCGGAACTTGGCGTGGCGTTCGACGGCGATGCCGATCGCGCTTTGTTTGTCTGCGCCAACGGCCAAATCGTGAATGGTGACGGAGTCCTGCTGGTGCTCGGCCGTTACCTGAAGTCACAGAATCAGCTCAAGAACAATCGCGTCGTGGCCACCTCTATGTCGAATCTTGGGTTGGAGCGGATTCTGGAGAGCGAAGGGATCTCGCTGGCGCGGGCCGCCGTGGGTGACCGGTACGTGCTCGAGGAGATGCTCAAGTCTGGGAACAATCTGGGCGGCGAGCAATCCGGGCACATCATTTTTCTCGACGATAGCCCCGCCGGCGATGGCTTGCTTACGGCGGTCAAAGTGGCTTCGCTGGTTGCGCTGCGGGGTCCGCTGGAAATGCTGGTGGCCGGACTGAAGGACTATCCGCAGATCATCGTCAACGTCAAGGTAAAGTCAAAACCGAGCATGGATTCGCTGCCGGGTGTTTCGCGGGCGCTCAACCAGGCGCAGAAGTCCTTAGGAGCGAATGGCCGCGTGGTGGTCCGCTATTCGGGGACAGAACCCCTCGCCCGCGTCATGGTGGAGGCAGAACACCAGGAGGATGTAGAGCATTACTCTGACCTAATTGCCAATGCCCTGCGCACCGCAATCGGGGCATAAGCGGCATTTTCGTGGTTGCAAGAAATAGCCGGGCCTCCGTTCTAAGCAGGACGCCAGAGGAGGCCGACTCATGAACCCCATATTCTCTTCGATATTCAACTGGTTTCAGAAACTTCCGCCTGTCCGACGAACGCTACTCACGATCCTCGTACTCTGCTCCGGTTTATTGCTGCTTTCATGGATAAGCCGGCCTGGAGCGGGTGTGGTCCCACGACATGAACCTGTCGCCAGCACCTACGGCCCGCCACCCGAAAACCAACCCATCGACGCGGAGCTAAAGAAGCAATGGGAGAACATGAAAAGCACGCCCAAGGAATCTTTGGCCGTGCCTTTGCCACAAGCCGCTTCGAGCGGCATGGTGGATTGGACGGGCAGAGCCACGGAGAGCCCCGCACCCTACATTGCTCATGCGGCGGAAGTGGCCGTGGCAACGAAGGAGTTCAAGAAATCACGTGTGAGTCTGGAAGAGATTCTCGACCGGCACCATGCTTATGCGACGAAACTCCGCATGGTGGGTCAGCCTTCCGGCAGCACACTGATGGCAACGCTGCGCGTACCTTCCACGGAGTTCTCAGCTACCGTGGATGACCTGAAGCTGCTGGGAAGCGTGGAACGCGAGGAACAAACCGCGGATGAGATCACCGCCCAGCGCGCCGACCTGGAAGCGCGGCTGCGCAATGCGCAAAATACCCTGGCTAAGCTGAAAGAAATGCTGCAGCAGGGATGGAAGGCAGGCGATCCGGCCGAGATCCAGAGGCAGCTTACCAGCGTGAACGCGGAAATCTCGCGGTTGCAGTCAGAAAAAACGGCCACGGATCATCGCGTGCTGTTCTCACAGGTTCTGTTTTCTCTGCGGGAGGAGATCGTTCCGCCGGCGGAAAGCTTCGGGAGCCAGTTCCGCGCGGCAGCAATGGCGGGCCTTTCCGACGGTCTGAGTCTGCTCTCGGCAATTCTATTTTTCGTCCTGAGCCGCGGTCCGGCGATTCTGCTTTGGGTAGTGCTGCTCTATTTTCCGTCCCGCTGGTTGTGGAGGAAATGGCACAATCTCCCGGGAAGGGACCTGGATACCCAAAGTGCTTAGTTCTGGCGAGGCCGGGAATTCCCAAACTCTGTAGGAACTTGGGAGTCGTTCTGTGAGAATTTGTAGATTCCCGGCCAGCCGCCAGAAGAATTACCCCGCTGCTCAAAGGCAAGTGATTAGTTATCAGTAAGTTGAATTCAGGCAACGATTCTTAGTCTGGTGGCAAGACGCTTGCATCTACAGTAGTTAATTCATGAGATTGGCTTCCCGGGGTGGCCGGACCTCAACCTCGACTGAGAGTCCGGTTATTGGGGGGTCGAATCAATAAGAGGGGGCTTGCACCGGCCCCCTTTTTTATTTGTACTCACTTGTGGTTCCCACCTGATCGACGATAAGTTCCCGTTGAAAGATGAGATCTGGCTGGACGAAGAACGCCTCCCTACCGGGCCCCAAAAAAGTGAGCGGCCGGTGGGGGTGCCGGCCGCTCTGGCGTGGGGGATGGAGGGTACTTAGCTGGAAGATCGGTTAGTCCTTCGGAGGAACTGGCTGTTCCACTGCGCTCGCCAGCAGCAGAACAACGCACAGGAGCAAGATCGTTACGATCAATTCCGCCCCTCCAGGATTCGAACCAAACTCCCAACCACACCGTGATTCTGCCGGTGGCCTCCGGCTGTGTCTCTAGGCCCGTCGGTTCAATTGAAGTGGTACTTGGCTGCAGGACTTTTGGTACGAGTGGTTTGGTACCTTTTGCCAGTGGGTTTTTGCGCCACGTTGGGAGGAAATATGCAGTTGGTGATGCAGGTGGTCGACGCTGGCGTGTGCGGTACGGTATCCTGTCCAAACCATGCATGATCTGAGCTATTTCCGTGACCACTTGGACGTCTTCGCCGACATGGCGAAACGTCGCAACATGACCCTCGACCTCGACGCTTTTCGAGCTCTGGACAAGGAACGCCGTGAGCTGATCACCGCCAACGAGCAACGCAAGTCTCAGCGCAATAAGGCCAGCGATGAAATCGCGCGGCTGAAGAAGGAAAAGCAGAACGCCGACGGATTGATCGCGGAGATGAAGCAGCTTTCCGAACTCATCAAACAGACAGATGTGAAAGTGGATGAACTGGACGCGCGGCAGAAGGAAGTGCTGCTCACGTTGCCGAACATCCCGCATTCCAGCGTGCCTTACGGTAAGGGCGCGGAAGGCAACCAGGAAGTGCGCCGCTGGGGCGCGCCCCCAAAGTTTAATTTTCAGCCCAAACCACATTGGGAAGTGGGAGAACGCGCGGGAATCCTGGATTTGGAAGCCGCCGCGCGCATTACCGGCGCGCGTTTTGCCGTCTACAAAAGCTGGGGAGCGCGGCTGGAGCGCGCATTGGCGAATTTCTTTCTTGATGTGCATACGAGGGAGCACGGATACACCGAGATCCTGCCCCCATTCCTGGTGAATACTGCCTCGTTGATGGGTGCGGGCCAACTGCCAAAATTTGCCGCCGATTTGTTCAAGCTGGAGGGCACGGACTTCTGGCTGACACCGACTTCCGAAGTGGAACTGCACAACTTGCATCGCGACGCGACCCTAAGCGAGGAACAACTGCCGATATGCGTTACCGCATGGACCGCTTGTTTCCGTTCGGAGGCCGGCGCTGCGGGAAAAGATACGCGCGGCATTTTGCGGCAGCACCAGTTTCAGAAGGTGGAGCTGTTTAAATTCGCGCATCCAGACAAGAGTTACGAAGAGCATGAGGCTTTGGTGCGCAATGCGGAGACCATTCTGCAAAAACTCGGATTGCACTACCGCACGGTGCTGCTCTGCACGGGTGACATGGGATTTGCTTCGGCGAAGACCTACGACCTGGAAGTCTGGCTGCCATCGAGTAACGAATTCCGCGAAATTTCGTCATGTTCCAATTGCGAAGCCTTTCAGGCGCGGCGCGCCGGCATTCGGTTTAAGCCCAAGGCCGGCGGCAAAAGCGACTTTGTGCATACGCTGAACGGCTCCGGGTTGGCCGTGGGTCGTACCTGGATCGCCATCGTGGAGAATTACCAGCAGGCCGACGGGTCCATTGTGATACCGGAAGTACTGAGGCCCTACATGGGAATTGACCGGATTCCCGCGCTGAACTAGGGGTTGGCTCTAGGACCTCCGGAAGGTCCGCAAGTTACTGAATAATAATGGTTTATGCGAATTGGAGGGCCGGAATCCCGCCCCTCTTTGCCCTTGCAACTTCTTGAATCTACACATTTTCGTTTGACGCCCCGTTTTTCCCTGCATACACTCGCCTCAACGCAAATTTGGGCCGTTTCACCGCCAAGCCTGAGGCTGCGTCTACTAACTTCATGACTTTTATTGGCCGTATTCTCCGCTTTCTTTTTTGGGTCCTGATTGTCTCGTGGAGCCTTTCTTTGCTCCGCCGATTCTTGGGCAGCGTGCTGTCGCCTGGCGCCCGCACCAACGAGCCAATCGACCTGCCCGGCAATACTGTCGCACGCAAGTTGGTGCGCGATCCGGTTTGTGGAATGCATATCGCGGAGAATCTGGCTTTGATGGAACGCAGCGGCGGCGGGAGCGTGTACTTCTGCTCGCAAGAATGCCGCAATAAGTTTCTGGGCGAGCCGAAGAAATTCGCGGCGAACGCCTGAGGTATTTGTAGCAGGAGTTTAGTTCGGGCCAGAAGTTGGCAAGAAGTTTGAGATGTACCGAGGAAAGGACCGAAGCTGATGGCCACGGTTGCCAAACCACCCGTTACAACCAGACCAACGGGCGCTCCACCGATGGTGCCGCGGATTGCTCCGCGGGAAGAACTAAATCCGTTTCGCATCGCGCAAATTCAGTTTGATATGGCCGCCGAGGTGCTGAAACTCGATCCTGGCCTTCGCCAGGTCTTGCGCACGCCGAAACGTATTCTGGAAGTGTCGTTGCCCACCAAGATGGACAACGGGCAAGTGAAGGTGATGACCGGCTTCCGCGTGCAACACAACCTATCGCGGGGTCCCGGCAAGGGCGGCATCCGCTACCATCCCGGCGTGACCCTGGACGAAGTAAAGGCGCTGGCGGCGTGGATGACGTGGAAGACGGCGGTGGTGAACGTGCCGTTTGGCGGCGCCAAGGGCGGCATTATCTGCGACCCGAAGCGCATGTCCAAGAGCGAACTGGAGCGGATGACGCGGCGCTTCGCCAGCGAAATTTTGCCGCTGATCGGTCCGGATCAGGACATTCCCGCGCCGGACGTCTATACCGACTCGCAGACCATGGCCTGGATCATGGACACGTACTCCATGATGGTGGGCCACACTGTCCCGGGCGTGGTGACCGGCAAACCCATTTCGATTGGTGGGTCGCTGGGCCGCGCGGAAGCCACCGCACAGGGCCTTGTTTATGTGGTCGAAGAGGCTTGCAAAGTAAAGAAGATTTCCCTGCGTGGGGCCACGGTTGCCATTCAAGGCTTTGGCAACGCTGGTGCCACGGCGGCGCGGCTGCTGGCGGACAAGAAGGCCAAGATCATCGCACTGAGCGATACGCGCGGGGGTGTCACCAATTCGCGCGGCATTGATCCCATCAAGGCCATTCGCTACAAGGAGCGCTCCGGGACGGTGGTGGGCATGCCGGGAGCTTCACGCATTTCTAACGACGACCTGCTGACCATGAAGTGCGACATTCTGGTGCCGGCGGCCCTGGAAAACGTCATCACTCTGCAAAATGCCGAAGCCGTGAAAGCGCGCATCGTGGCCGAAGCGGCGAACGGGCCCACCACTCCGCACGCCGACGAAATTCTGGCGCGCCGCGGCATCACCGTGTTGCCGGACATTCTGGCAAATGCGGGCGGCGTGACGGTGAGCTACTTCGAATGGGTGCAGAATCAGGAAGGGCTGCTCTGGGATTCGGACGAAGTGAACGTGCGGCTGCAGAAGATAATGTCGCGAGCGTTCCACGACATGCTGGAAGCCATGCGTAAGCACCATGTACCGCCGCGTGCCGCGGCGATGGCCGTCGCTGTCGGGCGCGTAGCGGAAGCGACGCTGGTGCGCGGCCTGTTCCCCTAAGACGTTTTAAACGATTCTTAGCGGTCGGAGACGGACCACTGCGATGACAAAGGAAAATCCCTGGCGCCCTTGCGGCGCAATCTTGGTGGTGTATTTTCTCGTCAAGCTTGCGGCAGTGCCTTGCAGCGCGCAATCGGCCGGCGCGAAACCGATTTCGGCGAAGATCACTCCGGCGGAAGAGAAAGCGGAGGCGAACCTTGCAGCCGCGCGGACCAATCCCCTGCAGCTCCGGAATTTTCTGCTCGGTTTGCCGAAAGGAACGGATCTGCACTATCACCTGACGGGTGGCGTTTACGCGGAGAGTTTCATTCGCAACGGAGTGGCGGACGGTCTTTGCGTGAATGTGAAAGATTCTGCATTCGTGAAGTGTCCGGCCGACGTGAGCGCCGCAGGGGACTGCCCCGCGAACTGGAAAAGCGAAGCAATCGTCCCGGCCAAAACGGCGCTTTGCCAGCAGACGCTCTACGACCAACTGGTGAACGCGTTTTCCATGCGAGGTTTCGTGCCCTATGGGAGCTATACTGGCCACGATCACTTTTTTGAGGCGTTCGCGAAGTTTGGCGCTGTGAGTCTTTCCCATGAAGCGGAATGGGTGGACGAGGTTGCCGCCCGGGCAGCCGCGCAAAACGAGCAGTACATGGAGTTGATAGAGACTCCAGACTTTTCGAAAGCGGCGCAGGTCGCAAGTGAAGTGCCTTGGGTGGACGATTTGGCCAAGCTGCGCGATGCCTATCTGGCGCATGGAATCCTGGAAAACGCAAAGGCCAACGTGGAGACGTTCCGGGAGAGCGAGAGGAAACGCCGGGAAACGGAGCACTGCGGGCAACCGGACGCGCTGGCCGCCTGCAAGGTGGATACGCGGTTTCTCTGGCAGGTCTTGCGCGGCAAACCGAAAGAGCTGGTCTTCGCACAAGCTCTTGTGGCCTTTGAGTCGGCGCAAATGGACCCGGAGCGGATTGTCGGTATCGATTTTGTCCAGCCTGAGGACGGCTACATCACCCGGCGGGATTTTAATCTGCACATGAAAATGGTCAAGTACCTGCATCAGGTCTATCCGGCGGTGCATATCTCGTTGCATGCCGGTGAGATAACCTATGGCGAGGTGCCGTCCGAAGATTTGTGCTGCCACATCCGCAAAGCCGTGGAAGCAGGCACGGAACGCATTGGCCACGGTGTGGACGTGATGTACGAAGAGCATCCCCATCCATTGATGCGCGAACTGGCCGCGAAGCACATCATGGTAGAGATTAACCTGACGAGTAACGACGTAATCCTCGGCGTGAGCGGGAAAAATCATCCATTCCCGCTGTACCGGCAGTTTGGAGTCCCGGTGTCGCTCTCCTCGGACGACGAAGGCGTTTCGCGCATCGATCTGACGAACGAATACGTGCGCGCAGTCTCCACCTACGGACTCCATTATGTGGACCTGAAAAAGCTGGCCCGCACCGGGATGGAACACGCCTTTCTCCCTGGCCAAAGCTTGTGGGCGGAGCGCGATGAGTTCTCGCGAACTGTCAACGCCTGCGCCAAGGATTCCTTGGGAGCAGAAAAGCCTTCCACTGCGTGCGGCGAATTTCTTGGCCAGAGCGAAAAAGCTGCCCAGCAATGGGAACTCGAGCGGCGATTCAACCAATTCGAAGCCGGACTTTAACACGCACCATAAGCTCCGAGAGCCACCTTACTTAAATCCGTTGAATGGCACACTCTCCCTAGAAAATTTCCTTGCGGAGAAAATTCAAGGCGCGTACATTCGCAGATGCCGGGCGTTTTCCGGGGCGGAGCGTCCAAACTTCGCCGCGCGAGAAACGTGACCGGCTATTTTCTTCACCGAGCGAGGCAAAGACACACCAACATGAGCCATCTCCACGGGCAGGGAATCGCCGCGCCTCCGGTTCTGCTGACCATCGCGGGATTTGATCCAAGTTGTGGCGCGGGTGTGGGAGCGGACCTGAAGACGTTTGCGGCCTACGGCTGCTATGGCGTGGCCGCGATCACTTCCCTGACGGTGCAGAGTACGCAAGGCGTTGAGGCAGTACACAACACGCCAAGCGCGGAATTGCGGGAGCAACTGGAAGTGCTGGTGAAGGATTGCGACATTGCCGCCGTAAAGATCGGCATGTTGGGCAACCGGGGCAACGCTGTTGTGGTAGGTGAGTTTCTGGACGCGCACAAATTCGCCCATGTGGTGCATGATCCGGTGATGAAATCCTCCAGCGGCACGGAGTTGCTGGACGCCGGCGGCACAAAATACCTGGCGACGGAGCTCCTGAAACGCTCCAGCGTGATCACGCCCAACGTGCCGGAGGCTGAGGTCTTAAGCGGCTTGACGATCAAGGATGTGGGGGACATGGAGGCGGCGGCGCGGAAAATCGCGGAAATGGGAGCGCAAGCGGTCATTGTCAAGGGCGGGCACATGGATAAGGTTGTGGATGTGCTATTCGACGGGAAGGACGTTCACCATTTGGGTGGCGACCGCGTGAAGATCGACAACACGCATGGCACCGGCTGCACCTTCGCCTCGGCAATCGCGGCGCAGTTGGCTGCGGGGAGATCCCTCTTGGAAGCCACGACCCTGGCCAAGGCCTACGTGATGAAGGCCATCGAAAAAGCTTATCCCGTCGGCAAAGGAAGAATTCCGCTCGACCATTTCTACCGCATGAAGATCGAGCCGATGACGCGGGGAACGCACGAACTGCCGACGCACGGGCTGCACCCGGCAGCCGAAGCAGGAGCGCACTGAGATTCGATGGAATGCTGAAACCCTCTTACCCGCCCTCGGGGAGCTGGAGGATGGATGCAGAAAATCTTTCGCTGCAAGGAGTGCCAGCGCGGGATGAGAGTGGTGGGTTCGACCGGACTGGGAAAAGAAATTGAGCGCCCGGTCCTCTGCCCCTACTGCAAAAAGAAAAACAAGGTGAAGTGGCCACGCGGCGACACCTTCAACGTGCAGCGCGTCGGAACTCGCTAGAGGCAGAGCTTACGGCACGCGCAACCTTACCAACCACCACCTCCTCCGCCTCCCCCTCCTCCTCCTGAACCGCCGCCACCACCTCCACTCGAACCCGGAGCCGAAGACGCGGAAGAAATCGCGCTCGTCAGCGAACTTCCAAACGAAGAGGCGAAGCTTGCCCCGCTGAAGGAGTTCCACGAAGCGCCTGAATAGAAGGACGGAGCGTAAGCAGAACCTGAATCTCCCGGCGCGTTGCTGGCGCGGGCCAGCACGCCGGAGAACTTTTGGGACCAGGCCTGCTCGACGTCAAGCGCCAGTGCGTAGGGCAGGAACTTCTCAAAGGTCTGCGGAGTTTGCTCCGGAGGCATGGCGCGATTCAGGCGGTCGCCATCCACCGCTCCCAGAAACATCTTGAAGCCCTCCACTTGGTCCATCAGGCGGCGCCCGGCAAACGTGGGAGCCTTCATCAGGTGGACGAAAACGCCGTGCAGGATACCGGTGGCGACGAGAAAGAAACCGAAGGGCAGCGAAGTGAGCATACCAAGCAGGAATAAGAAAAATGATTCCATAAGTAGAAAAGGAATGGCGAAGAGGCTTAAAAAGATCGCTTTGCCGACACCGATGATTGATTCGCTGCGCTGGGTCAGGACTTCCCGCCAGGCAGCGATGATATTCAACAGCATGGCAGAGAGGCCGATGGTCCACATCGTGAGCCAGAAGCAGATGAAGATGCCGCCGATCGTCTGCGGGCTACCCAAAGTGAGGAGATAGGAAAGCGCAATCAGCACGGAAAGAACAAAGGCGGGGATGAGGTATTTTGAGTTGGTAACGAAATAGGTCTTCTCTTCCGCGGTTTTCAGCCATTTCTTGACGGCCAGCATTGCCGCGCGAAGGATGGCGTGATTTTCCTGCCTCAGCACGAGCTGATCCTGGAATTGGAATACCGCCCAGGCGATCTGTCGCTCGTCGTCCGTCAGCAATCTTTCCGTCGCGCCCGGGCGCCGCGTGAGCGTATAGGTGCCGGCAATCTCGGAAATTTTCAGATAGCCGCGCACGGCCATATCAAGAATCGCGGCCGAGAACGCTTTTTTGTCGAAGCCCATGCGCATCAGGTAACGCATCGCGGAAGGGGAAAGATTCGAGGGCGGCTGGTAGATGGCCATGATGACGCCGCGCGCCGGGTCCCGGCCTTCGGCAGACCAGGCGATCAGGTAATAGAGAAGCGTGACGAGAAAGCCGGAAATCAGCAGCAGCGCGCCGCGGTTGTCGTGGAAGAAATATTCCAGCTTTTCAGAGGAGGTCGGCTCCGCGACAAAACCCTTAGGCCACATCAGCAGGACGCTTAAGCCGTTGTGAGGGAGTAGGATCTGGGTGGCAGCGAACGCAAAAGCGCCGTTTTCCGCGGCGCTCGTGAGCTTTGTTTCCCGCGACCCTTGGGGACCCGTGAAACCCGCAAGCGTCACCTGTTCAGCGGGAATCTTCTCGGGCTGATGTACCCTGGCGCTGGCGTGGTCAATGGTGAAATCCCAACCGTTGCCCGTGACATTCCAGAAAAGTTCATCGTGGTCCTTATAGAAGCCAAGCTGACGGTTCGTGCTGTAGGTGATGGTGTAGACGTGTTTTCCGTTAGGAACGAACGCTTTGGGATCGCCGAGATAAATGCGTTTGCCATTGAATTGATCCTGCACGCGGAAAATTTCCGGCCGCGCATCGCGCGTGGCGGAGAGCATCTCAAAGCCGACGACGTAACGCGTGCCATAGGGATCCTTGTACGTCGTCGGGAAGTCGCGATAGATGCCGTGACGAATTTGTCTGCCAGCGCTGTAGGCAGTGATGGTTTCGGTGACTAGCAGGGAGTTGTCGTCCTGCAGCGTGACGTCACTTTGAAAGTCGAGGATGTGCTCGTAGGGCTGCTGCGCGCCGGGAGTCACGTGAGCCAGACACAAAAAGAGCACGAAGAGGAGCAGGATGGTTGTAAGCCGCCGCATAGGATTGCCTGCTTTTAGTGTATCGGGGAGAAAGGCGCATGTGGGGCCAAGGCGCCAGAATAGCAATTGCAAATAGGTGACGTCGGGACGGACTGGCATTGCGATCGTGTGCGTTAAGAAAGCCGGTTTAAAAGGCCAGCGTTACAGAGAAGAAGGACGGGATGAAGAGTCAGGCGCGATAGGCGAATTTTCCGGCCACAATGGTGGCTACCGGCCCGCCTTTGAAGCTGTGGCCGTCGAACGGTGAGTTGCGGGATTTGCTGGCCGTTTCCTTTACGTTGTAAGTCCAGGGACGATCCAGAGAAAAAATTGTGATGTCGGCGGGTTCACCGGTGGCGAGTCTCCGCTGTTTGCCCAGGACGCGGGCTGGGCCCGTAGTGAAGAGTTCCACCATACGCATCAGCGGGATGCGGTTCGTGTGCACGAGTTGTTCGAGAGTCAAGCCGATGGCAGTCTCGAAGCCAAGAATGCCGAAGGGCGCTTTATCGAACTCGACATCCTTTATGGCGGGTTCGTGGGGGGCGTGATCGGTGGCAATGGCGTCCACGGTGCCGTCGGCAAGCCCGGCGAGCAGGACGTCGCGATCCTCACGCGAGGCCAGCGGCGGGTTCATCTTGAAGCGCGAATCGTAAGTGACGTCCTCGTCGGTCAGGGTGAAATGGTGGGGCGTGACTTCGCAGGTGACGCGCAGGCCATTTTTCTTCGCGAAGCGGACTTGTTCGAGCGAAGCCTTTGCGGATAGATGCGCAATGTGCAGCCGCGCGCCGGTAAGCTCGGCGATCTGGACATCGCGCGCCACGCAGACCGATTCCGCGGCGGCGGGCATCCCGGGAAGCCCAAGGCGCGTGGAGGCGATGCCTTCACGCATCACTGCGCCAGCGGCCAAAGAAACATCTTCGGCATGTTCAATCACAAGAAGGTCGAGGCTCCGGCAATAATCCATGATTTGCCGCGCAAGCTTGGCGGTGGCAATGGGCTTCCCGTCGTCGGAGACGGCGACAATCCCGGCTTCCCGCATGGCTGCGATTTCAGAGATCGCTTCGCCCTTGCTGCCCACGCTGGCGGCGCCGATGGGCCAAACGCGGACGTGGCCGTGCGCCTTGGCTCGATCCACGATAAAACGCGTGATGGAAGCGTTGTCGTTCACCGGCTTGGTGTTGGGCATGCAGCAGACAGCGGTGAAACCGCCGCGCGCCGCGGCGCGGGTTCCGGTCTCGATGGTTTCGGAATTTTCCTGGCCCGGCTCGCGCAGGTGAACGTGCATATCAATAAAGCCGGGAGCAACAATCAGGTCGGTGGCGTCGAAAAGCTCAGCGCCATTCGCGCGGGAGATCGTGCCCGGCGCTGCGATTTCGGCAATTGTCTCGCCATCAAGCAGGATGTCGCGGACGGCGTCGGTATTCGATGCAGGATCGAGGACGCGTCCATTCTTAATCAGAAGCATGCGCGGATTCCTTGGGTTTAGCTTCGGGTTTCCCTTCGAGCGCAGGATGAGTGCCCTCGTCTGCGCCGACCATCAAGAGATACAGAATGGCCATGCGCGTGGCGACGCCATTGGTGACTTGTTCGAGCACCGCTGATTGCGGGCCATCGGCGACTTCCGGAGTGATTTCCATGCCACGGTTGATAGGGCCAGGATGCAGGATCAACGCGCCGGGCTTGGCAAGTTTCATGCGTTCGGTGTTGAGTTGGTAGAGAAGAATGTAGTCGTTTTGCGAAAGGGAGGGTTCGTGAAGGCGCTCGGTCTGTACGCGCAGGACGATGATCACGTCGGCATCTTCCAGCGCTTCTTCCACCCGGTATACGCAGCGGACCGGTGTGCCCGGCGGGCCGATTTTCTCGAGTTCCCGCGGAACCCACATCGCCGGACCGCACAGCGTGAAGCGGCAGCCGAATTTACCAAGCAAGTGGATATTAGAGCGCGCCACCCGCGAGTGGGAAATATCTCCAAGTATGGTGACGTTGAGGTTGTTCAGGTGTCCAAGGCGATCGCGTATGGTCAGCGCATCGAGCAGGCCTTGCGAAGGATGTTCGTGCGTGCCATCGCCGGCATTGACCACCGGTATTTCCAGATGGCGTGCGACAAAATCCGCGGCGCCCGAAGACGAATGCCGCATGACGAAGCAGTCCGGCTTCATTGCGTTGAGGTTGTTTGCCGTGTCGAGCAGCGTTTCGCCTTTTTTCAGGCTGGACGCTTCGGCTTGCAGGTTCATCGTATCCGCGCCGAGGCGCGATGCGGCCGTGGCGAAACTCAGACGCGTACGCGTGGAATTTTCAAAAAACGCCAGAACCACGGTTTTGCCGCGCAGCGTGGCCAGTTTCTTCAGGGGGTGCCGCTGGATCTCCTGAAAAGGCTTGGCCTGATCCAGAATAAAGGTGAGTTCGTCCGCGGAGAGCGGCTCGAGAGCCAGGAGGTCGCGAAAGCGATAGGTCAAAATTTACGCTCGATTGTGCGCGAGGAGCGCGCGCCTCGTCTGCGAAACCATTTTACGCGATGCGGGGAAGGACGCAAATAGTGGATAACTGCTGGGAAGAGCGGCGAGCGGGAGGCCGCGAGCAGCGAAAAGGGTGCATTGAAACTAGCGGGGATGTGAAGGTACCAGGGAAACTAATCAACGCGATCGACGAGAACGACACGCTCTTCGCTGTCGATTTCACTGAGGCGAACTTCTATGATTTCCGTATCGCTGGTTTGCACCGTACGCCCGACATATTGCGCTTCGATGGGCATCTCGCGATGGCCGCGGTCGATCAGCACACAAAGGGAAACGCGCTTGGGGCGCCCCAGGTCGAAAAGGCCGTTCATGGCGGCGCGAATGGTGCGGCCGGTGTAGAGGACGTCGTCTACCAGCACCAGGTCCATGCTGTCCACGCCGAAGGTGATGTTCGAGGATTGCAGCACGGCCTGCGGCGCGACCTTCGAGAGGTCGTCGCGATACAGCGTAATATCCAGTGTGCCCACCGGAACATCCACGCCGTCAATACCGCGCATGGCTCGCGCAATCCGCTCCGCCAGGGGCACGCCGCGCCGGCGGATGCCGATGAGCGCCAGGCTGCGCGTCCCGCCGCTTTTTTCGACGATCTGGTGCGCCAGGCGCTGGAGCGTGCGGTCGATTTCCGCCGCGGACATTAACTGTGATTTTTCGACGATTCGCATATTCGCGTAATGCTAGCACAACTCGGGAATAGAAAAAGTGCCCGTCGAATCTGAAAGGGGATTCACGCGGGGCAAACGGTGGGCGTGCTAGACTTTTTCCGGAATGTTGAGGGAGACGGTTATGTGGCTGAGAAACGCGCGAAATTCAGTCGTGGCCAGAACATTGGTACTTTTGGCAATGGGCGCTTTGTTATGGACAGGTGCTGCCGGGCAGGTGACCAAAACATCCCCCGTTAAAAAGGCCGAAAAGCCCGCACAGCCCAAGCTGATTGTGTTGATTGTCGTCGATCAGATGCGTGCGGATTACGTGGATAAATTCCGCGGCCAGTGGAGTGGCGGGCTGAAGCGCCTGGTGGCCGAAGGCGCATGGTTCCGCGCCGCGGCTTATCCCTATGCCGCAACTGAAACGTGCGTGGGACACTCGACGATTTCGACGGGTTCGCTCCCCGGAAGTCACGGAATGATTGCCAACACCTGGTGGGATCGCGAGCAGCAGAAAACCGTAACCTGCACGGCGGACCCCAATGTGAAGAACATTGCGTATGCCGGAGGCACCACCAAGGGCGGTGATTCCGCATGGAGGATGCAAATACCATCGTTTGCCGAGGAACTGAAGTTTCAGACAACCGGAGGCACGCGCATCGTCACTCTTTCCGCCAAGGCTCGCGCGGCAATCACGATGGCCGGACATAAGGGGGACGCCGTCACGTGGATGGACTCCTCCGGCGCGTTAGTCACCTCATCTGCTTTTGAAAGCGCTCCATTCGTGGAGGAGTTTGCGGAGAAACATCCTATCGCGGCAGATTATGGGAAGACGTGGTCGCTCTCTCTTCCCCAAACGGCGTATCTCTACGATGACCCGGCCATCGGTGCCCGAATTCCGGAGGGATGGGCGCCGGCTTTCCCACACCCCCTGCGCGGCAAGGAAGGCGGCGCAGCGCCGGATGCGGCGTACTTCGAGCAGTGGGCGATGAGCCCGTTCGAGGATGAGTACCTGACCAAGCTGGCAGAATCCGCGGTGGATTCTCTTGGCCTGGGAAAGGGCAAAGCCACCGACTTTCTGGCGATTGGCTACTCCACGCTGGATCATGCGGGCCACGCATTCGGGCCGCGCAGTTGGGAGGTGCAGGACATTCTGGTGCGTCTGGACAAGGAGTTGGGCGAGCTGTTCGCTCAACTGGATAAGAAAGTGGGAGCCGGCAATTACGTTGTCGCGCTGAGCGCCGATCACGGCGTTGCCCCGATTCCCGCGGATATGCAAAAAACGGGCGTAGACGCGGAAGTACTGAATCTGCCTGAATTGCAGGAGCGAATCGAAAAGGCTCTCGAGACATTCAATTACACGCGGCCCGCCGTGGCGCGCATCAGCGGGAATGAAGTCTATTTTTCCGAAGGCACCTACAGCAGGCTGAAGGGCGATCCGGCGGCGATGAAAGCGGTGCTCGATACGATCGCCACTACAGCCGGGGTCGCCTCCGTTTATCGTGCCGAGGACTTGAGCAATGGCACCACGCCTATTTCGCCACTACGCCGGGCGGCGGTGCTCAGCTATTTTGCCGGGCGCAGCGGAGACCTCTTCGTCTTGCAGAAGCCCTACTGGTTGACCGATAACTCCACGGACGGCAAGAAGGCGCAAACCGGAACCGGGCACGGAACGCCCTATTATTACGACCAGCGTGTGCCCGTGATTTTGATGGGCTATGGAATTCAACCGGGAGAGTATTTTGAGCCGATTACTCCGGCGGATATAGCGCCGACCTTCGCGGCCCTGACCGGGATCACCCTTTCTACCCGGGATGGCAGGGTGCTCTCGGAAGCCTTGAAAAAGGCGGAAAAGAAGTAGAGCCTCCTCCCAAGGACCATAACCAGATATCCACAAAACTTCCACTGCCCATTGGTTGGGTCACAGACCCAGCTTGGGCGCTTCATGTTATCCTCCCGACCAGTGAATCCTACGGATCGCGTTGACCTCAGTGTACGGGTTGGCGCCCTGCGCCTTTCAAATCCTGTCATTGCCGCCAGCGGAACCTTTGGGTACGGCTTGGAATTTGCCCATCTCGTGGACCTGAACCGCCTGGGCGGCTTGGTCACCAAGGGCATCTCCAAAATGCCAATTGAGGGGGCGCCCGCTCCAAGACTTTGCGAAACCCCCTCCGGAATGCTCAATGCCGTAGGTTTGCAAAACGTGGGAGTCGAGGCATTTGTCCGGGACAAACTGCCGCTGTTGCGGAAATACAACACTCACGTCATCGTCAACGTCTTCGGCTACTGCCTGGAGGAATACATCGAGGTCATTCAGAGGTTGGAGGATGCCGAAGGTATCTCAGCTTACGAGCTAAATATTTCCTGCCCAAACGTAAAAAAGGGAGGTATGCAGTTCGGAAGTGACCCAGCATTGGTCGAAGAGGTTGTGCAATCTGCCAGGAAGGCGGCCCAGAAGCGCCCCCTCTGGGTGAAGTTGATGCCTTTGGTTACGGATATTGGCCGGATCGGCCTGGCCGCCGAGGCCGGAGGGGCGGATGCGCTGACCGTCGCAAATACGTATCCCGCTATGGCCATTGATTTTAGGACGCAGAAGTCGCGACTCGGAAATCTGACAGGCGGACTTTCCGGCCCGGCGATCAAACCCATCACGCTGCGGCTGGTCTGGGAGACTAGCAAAGCGGTGAAGATCCCGGTGGTTGGTCTGGGAGGCGTCGAAACGGCTGAGGATGTGCTTGAGTATATAAGTGTGGGCGCGTCCGCCGTACAGGTAGGGACGGCCAGTTTTTCTGACCCGAGGGCCAGTGAGCAGATTGTGCGACATTTGAAGAGCGTTCTATTTGACGCTAACATGTTTACTTTCAATGAGTTAATTGGCAAGTTCAAGGCAGAAAATGGTTGACATAATGCGGTTTTTCTGATACACTTTTCTAGTATTTGTAGTAAAAAGAACACACTATGAGACGACCACTCTTTGTAGCATGGGCCGCGATTCGCTGGGTGCCGTTGATGTTCCTGATCGCACCCGCAATGGAAGCACCCCTTGTGGCTTTGAAGAGCGAGCCGGTAAAGCCAATCAAGGTATGGACCGGAAACGCCAGTTGGTATGGGCCGGAGTTCAACGGCAAGAAAACGGCCAACGGCGAGCACTTCAACTCCGAGTCCCTAACCGCCGCACACCCCAACCTCCCCTTCGGTTCCTGGGTCCGGGTGGTGAACACCCGAAATGGCAAGTTTGAAGTTGTGCGCATTAATGACCGGGGTCCCTATCAAGAGGGACGCGAAATTGATGTATCCTATCGCGTAGCCCGGAAGATCGGCTTGATTCACTCGGGAGTCAGCCAGGTGCGGCTGGAGTTGATGCAACTGCCGCCCAGGCACGCCCGTAGCGACGACAGCCAAAACTATACTTTCGGGCGCGTCCCCGACCTTGACCTTTGACGCCCATCCACGCAGCAGCCTGATCGTAGCGCTCGATTTTGATTCCCTTTCCACCGCGCTGAAATTTGCCGAAAAGGTCGCCGATCTGGTCGGCATGTTCAAGATCGGCAGCCAGCTTTTCACCACGGCCGGGCCCGAGGCCGTCCGGCAGGTGGCAAAGCTGAATGCGGACATCTTCCTCGACCTGAAATATCACGACATTCCAAACACAGTTGCCGGTGCGGTTCTGGCCGCGGCCGCTTTGCCGCGAGTGCAGCTCCTGAACGTGCATGCGCTGGGCGGAACCGCGATGATGCAGGCCGCCGCCCAAGCCGTAAGCGCCGGCGTGCCCATGGGTGCGGACCGCACGCGACTGCTGGCGGTAACTCTCCTAACCAGCATGGATGCGAAAACCGTGCGGGAAGTGGGAGTTGGCGGGCCGCCTAAAACACGAGTGCTGAAACTTGCGAAGCTCTCGCAAAAAGCGGGCGTGGACGGCGTCGTCGCTTCCGTGCAGGAAGCGAAAGCCATCCGCAAAGCGTGCGGACGCGAATTCCTAATCGTGACGCCCGGAGTCCGTCCCAAAACAGCCGAGCTGAAAAAAGACGATCAGGCGCGCACTGCGACGCCGCGTGAGGCCATCCGCGCGGGTGCGGATTTCATTGTTGTGGGACGGCCGATCCTGGCCGCGGCCGATCCGCGTGCCGCAGCCCAGGAAATCGTGGACGAAATCGCTGCCGCCAAGTCGTGAACACTTCCGCAGTAACTCCCTCTCATGAGTGATGCTAAGAAAAGCGTAATCGTGGGCACCGCCGGGCATATTGATCACGGGAAGTCCACGTTGATTGAGGCGCTGACGGGCACGCATCCCGACCGGCTAGAAGAGGAAAAGCGCCGCGGCATCACCATTGATCTTGGCTTTGCCTTTCTGGAAGAAGATGGCATGCGCTACGGCTTCGTGGATGTGCCCGGGCACGAGCGCTTCGTGAAAAACATGCTGGCGGGCGCTTCGGGCATTGACCTGGTGTTGCTGGTGATTGCCGCCGACGAAGCCATCAAGCCGCAAACCCGCGAGCACTTCGACATTTGCCGTCTGCTGGGCGTGCAGCGCGGCGTGATTGCCCTGACAAAGTGTGATTTGGGGGATGCGGATACGCGGGAACTCGCCCGGCTGGAAATTGAGGATTTCGTCAAAGGAACATTCCTTGCCACCGCGCCCATCGTGGAGCTGAGCGCAAAAACGAAGCAAGGCCTGACGGAATTGAAAGCAGCGCTGCGCCAGGCCGCGCAGGAAGTGAAGTCGAAGGACACGGCACGCTATTTCCGGTTGCCGGTTGATCGTTCGTTCGCGGTAAAGGGATTTGGCACGGTTGTCACGGGCACGCTCTTTTCCGGTCACGTAAACGTTGGCGACGAAGTTGAATTCCTGCCGGCGGGAAGACTCCTTCGCGTTCGCGGCTTGCAGACGGGCGGCCGCGGCGTGGAACGCGCGGAAGCAGGGCAACGCACAGCCATTAACCTGGCAGGCATTGAGCACACTGCCGTGCAACGCGGAACGGTGCTCTCCGCGAAAGGCAAGCTGCGCGCCACACGCCGCCTGGATGTCCGTCTGGAACTGCTGCCGGGCGCTCCTGTGCTGAAAAATCGTGCGCGGGTGCACTTTCACAGTGGAACGCTCGAGACCGTCGGCGAGATTCATCTTCTAGGCGCACAAGAGTTGACCCCGGGCGGAACTGCGCTTGCCCAACTTCGCCTGCAGGATGAAGCAGTTTTGTTGCGGGGAGACCGCTTCATCGTGCGACAGTTTTCGCCGGTTGTAACGATTGGCGGTGGCGTTGTGCTGGATCCGCTGGCCCGGCGCTTTTCGGCCAAAGACATGGGACGCGCGGCCTTTCTCGAAAAACTCGAGGCTGGCTCTCGCGAAGACATCCTGCGAGCCATGGTGGAGCGCAATATTCTTGGCGTGACCGCGGAAGATGTAATTGTCCGCACCGGCTGGGTGATGGAGGAAGTGCAAGAGGCGGCCAAGAGCCTGGCGCAGAAGCAATCGGTTCGAGGCGTTGCGAACGAGCCGCTCATTCTGTTGAGCGAAGCGCGCTTTGCCGAGATTTCCAAGCAACTTCTGGCCCGCGTGGAGCGCTTCCATAAAGAAAATCCACTGCTGCCGGGAGTCACGCGCGAAGAGCTGAAAACCGGCCTGGGACGCCGTGTGCGGCCGGAGAGCTTTGCGGCCGCGCTGCAGCTTCTGACGGAACAAAAAAAGCTGGCGCTGCAAGGCGAGTTCGTGAAAAAAGCGGGCGCCGAAATTACGCTGACACCCGAAGAGCTCCGCGCCCGCGACCAGATCGTGCAGGCTTTCTCCAAAGCGGGGCTGGCCGTGCCCTCCGTGAACGAAGTGCTTGCTCAATTGAAGATCGAGAAGGCGCGCTCCGAAAAGCTGCTGCAAATCCTGCTGCGGGAAAAAGTGCTGGTGCGTGTCTCGGCCGAGCTGATTTTTCATCAGGCGGCGCTAGAAGGTCTGACCGCGCTGCTGGCGCAGTATAAGAAAACAAAAGGCGAAAGGATTGGCGTGCCTGCGTTCAAAGAGCTAACAGGCATTACCCGCAAATACGCCATTCCGCTGCTGGAGCACCTGGACCGGCAGAGGTTGACGCGCCGGGCAGGCGACGAGCGTGTTATTCTTTAAGGGCTCACTAGAATAAGGTTCCGGCCTGAAATTATTCCCATCATGCGCGAATGTCGGAAGCCGGGACGCCAAAGGGCGGAGGTAGTTCATGGGTGAATTTAGTATTTTTCACTGGCTGATTGTGCTGGCAGTGGTTCTGATTTTCTTTGGCGGCCGCCGTATACCTGAAGTGATGAAGGGCCTGGGCGAGGGCATTCGCAGCTTCAAGGATGGCATGTCCGGCGGAGCCGCAACGGCTACAGCCACTGCGCCGGCACCGGTGACCTCGTCTCCCACGGGTGTGACTGCGAAGCCCGGAAAAGGGCAGGTTGCCTTGAGTTGGGGCGCCAGCGCGGGCGCGAGCAGCTACAACGTAAAACGTTCGAGCACCAGCGGCGGTCCTTATGCCCTGATTGCTTCAACCGGCGCAACGAGCTACAGCGATGAAGGATTGGCGCTGGGCACCTATTTCTACGTGGTATCTGCCGTGGGCATGAGTGGAGAGAGTATGAACTCCGTGGAAGTCACCGGAGTACCTCTCTGATCCGCTGCTTTACAAAGGCCTCGGTCTATCCGGCGTAACCACCCGTGTGTTTCCCGAGCATTGGGAAAATTATTTCCTCCCTCGAAACTCCTGTCCTTCGGGCCAGTAGAGGCTGCGCAACTTTTTCGCGAGACTCGGGTATAACCGAGTACCCAGGGTAGTAGTCGAGGCAGCAACCATAAGGAGAATAAGGTCATGAGCGTGAAGATCTCGAAGTGGACGATTTTGCCCGCAGCGGTGCTCTTGCTGGGCACGGTGGCGATGGCGCAGGACAGCGGCACCTCAAGCACTTCCGGCAGCACCCCGAGCACCACTCCGGCGCAGCCGACCGTTGGCCAGCGCAAGGAGAATCAACAGGACCGCATCGCGCAAGGCGTGAAGAGCGGCCAGTTGACCGCCGGTGAAACCGCCAACCTGGAAACCAAGGAAGCGGCCATCAACGGCGAGACGAAAGCGGACCGCGCGGCCAATGGTGGGAAGCTGACGTCGGCGGAGAAAACGCAGATCAACCAGCAGCAGAACCAGCTTTCCAAGCAAATTTACAACGACAAGCACAACGCCAACACCGCGCACTATGGCAATAACGAAGTCGGCCAGCGCCGTGAAAATCAGCAAGACCGCATCGCGCAGGGTATCAAGAGCGGCCAACTGACGGCTGGCGAAACCGCCAAGCTGGAAAACCAGCAGAAGGGCATCAACCAGCAAGTGAAGGCCGATCGCCAGGCGAATGGCGGCAAATTGACGCAAGGCGAAAAGCAGCAGATCAACAAGGAACAGAACGCGGCTTCGAAGAACATCTACAACAAGAAGCACAACGCCAACACGCAGCACCCGAAGAAGTAAGCGCAGTTTGCAAGAACAGATCCAAGAAAGCGCTCCGGCCATGGCCGGGGCGCTTTTCTTTTCTGTAGGGGCACGATAAATCGTGCCCTCTTTGTGTCCCAAATTATTGAATCATTACACTAGGAGTCCTTAATCCAACCGAGAGATTGTAGCTCGGTGACGACGCGCGAGAGAGGCAAGCCGACCACGTTGAAGTAGCAGCCCTCGATGCGCGGGATAAAGCGTCCCGCCAGGCCTTGAATCGCGTAGGCGCCAGCCTTGTCGTAAGGCTCTTCGGTGCTCAGATAGGCAGCCATTTCCTCTGCGGTGATCGGCCGGAAATGGACTAGCGTCGATTCCATGAACTCGCGGCGCTCGGCATCGGGGAGCCGCACCAGCGCCACACCGGTCAGCACGGCGTGCGTGCGGCCGGAAAGCTGCTCCAGCATGTGTTGCGCATCTTCGATGGAGCGAGGCTTGCCGAGGGCTTTGTTGTCCAGCACGACTTCGGTGTCCGCCGCGATGACAATGGCGGGACCCACGGCGCGTGCGGCGGCAAGATCGGCTTTGGCCTTCGCCAGGCGAAGCACAAGAGTTTCTGGGGATTCCTCGGGCAGCGGCGTCTCATCCACCGCCGAGGAAAGCACGGTGAACGCCAGGCCAGCATTCCGTAAAATTTCCGCGCGCCGCGGCGAAGTCGAGGCCAGAATGAGTTTCATAGCGGATCCGTGGACAGAATACTATACGGGCTCCGGCACCATAGCTGTTCATTCGTTCAGGCGTGAAAGCCAATCTCAAGTTCAGGCAAGCTGAACGACTCTTGAGTTTCCTCCCCGGTTACGTCTACCATGCGGAACGCACATGCCATCTCTGCTATCCGCGTTTGTATCCACACTAGTTGTCACTCCCCCCGCTTCTACTCCAGTAATGAACCGAATTCTATTTCCAGTCGCCGTCGTTTGCGCCATTCTCGCCGGCATCCGCAAGAAGGAAGAGATCGGCGGCTGGCTCTTTTACTTTTATTACTGGATCTTTGCGATGTTGTTCATTTACGTGCGAGATGTGGCTTTGAATTGGCGCGCATTTGTCAATTTGCAGCTAAGTTCGCCTGCTGCTCGCCCGGCGCTGTATCTCGCGGCCTTTCCAAGGCTCGCGGCACTATTTGTCGTTCTGGGCGTGGCTTTAGGTTTGCTTCGCGCGCGAAACGAGGAATGGCTGGAACGGTTGAGGATGGCGCTTCTGGTGGCGGGCATCGTAAGCGCCGCGTCAGTGTGGATTGATGCCGGGTATTTTCCCGATTCTGTGAGGAATAACGCGGCAAGACTCCTGGGCATGGTGCTCTGGCTCGCTTATTTTCATATGTCTCAGCGAGTCCGCGCGGTTTTTGTCGTCCATAATTGGCAAGGCCAATTTGATGGAACCGGCGTAGGGCCAAAAGGTCCATTCCTGAGTGACCCTAGATAACCACGGACTCCTGGTATTCGCCGTAGACGTGGCGGAGGGTGTCGGAGATCTCGCCGACGGTGGTGTAAGCCTCGACGGCGGCGAGAATGGCGGGAAGCAGATTCTCGGTAGTGCGGGCGCGGCGTTCGAGTTCACCTAACGCCGCGGCGCTTTTGGCTGCGTCGCGTCTGGCCCGCAGAGCCCGCAGACGCTCCACCTGGCTGCGCTCGATTTCGGCGTCAATCCGCAGCGTGGGGATGGTGCGCTCTTCGCTGGCGACGAAATCGTTCACGCCCACGACAATCTGGTCTTTGGTTTCAACGGCGCGCTGGAACTCGTAAGCAGCGCGCTGAATTTCCGTTTGCACAAAACCCGTTTCAATCGCCTTGATCATGCCCCCCATGGCGTCAATTTTTGCCAGATAAACCTGGGCCTGCTCTTCGATCTTGTTGGTGAGCGCTTCGATGGCATAGGAGCCGGCGACCGGGTCGATGGTGTTGGTGACGCCGGTTTCGTTGGCGACAATCTGCTGCGTACGTAGCGCGATGAGCGCGGATTCTTCGGTGGGCAGCGCGAGGGCTTCGTCCATGGAATTGGTGTGCAGAGACTGGCAGCCGCCGAGAACCGCGGCGAGCGCCTGGATGGCCACGCGCACAATGTTGTTCTCCGGTTGCTGCGCCGTGAGCGAAGAGCCGGCCGTCTGCGCGTGAAAACGCAGCAGCAGTGAGCGCGGGTCCTGCGCATGGAATCGATCGCGCATGATTTTCGCCCATAGGCGGCGCGCGGCGCGGAACTTGGCAATCTCTTCCAGCAGATCGTTGTGCGCGTTGAAGAAAAACGAGAGTTGCGGCGCGAACTCATCGATGGGTAGCCCCGCGCGAAGTGCAGCTTCCACATAAGCGATGCCGTCAGCCAGGGTGAAAGCGACTTCCTGCACCGCGGTCGAGCCAGCTTCACGGATGTGATAACCGGAGATGGAGATGGTGTTCCACTTGGGCAGCGCCTCGCGGCACCACGCAAAAATATCGGTGACGATGCGCATGGCGTGCGGCACGGGATAGATGTACGTGCCGCGCGCGATGTATTCCTTCAGGATGTCGTTCTGAATCGTGCCGGAAAGTTTCTTCAGGTCCGCGCCCTGCTTTTTCGCTACCGCAACGTAAAGACACAGCAGAATCGCCGCCGTGGCGTTGATGGTCATCGAAGTGGAAATTTGTTCAAGCGGTATCTGATCGAACAGCAACTCCATATCCTCGAGCGAATCGATGGCCACGCCGACTTTTCCGACTTCGCCCATCGCGAGCGGGTGGTCGGAATCCATGCCGATCTGCGTGGGCAGATCGAAGGCGACCGAGAGCCCCATTTGTCCTTTGCCAAGCAAGTAGCGGTAGCGTTTGTTCGATTCCGCGGCGGAGCCAAAGCCCGCGTACTGCCGCATTGTCCAGAAGCGGCCGCGAAACATGGTCGGATGGATGCCGCGGGTGAAGGGAAATTCGCCGGGATAGCCGAGCGCGTCGTCCGGATTCCAGCCATCCAAGGAGTCTTGGGTGTAGAGGCGTTCGATCGGCAGGCCGGAAAGCGTGGTGAATTGGGATTTGCGCTCGGTTGCCGGAGTGCTCTTGGATTTGGAATCGGACATGCCAGGCTTCTAGTTGAACTTGGCGGACTGAAGTCCGCCGCTATATTGACTATAGCTGGCGGGCGCGGCGAAAGGAACTGATGGCGAAGAAAATAAAGAGCGCGGCCACGGCGACGGAAACCGCTACCAGCCAGTGCGCGACGTCACGCGTCCAGGCGCGAAACGCGGAGTTGAGCCAGCCGAAAGCCAAGACCGCAAAGACCGCGCCGGTTACCTCGTGAAACACCTGCCGGATGGTCCGCCACAAGCGCCGGAATCCGCGCAATTCGCCCGCCGGGGCCGCACTTTGCGTTCGAGAAGCCATCGGAGGCATCTTAACCCAGTCCGTCAAGAAGCTGACTTTTGCCGCCGTCCAAAAGGACAGGTAACGCCATGAACAAATTGAGGACACCCTGCAGAAGGCATCTTGTATCGCTTGCAACGAAGTCCTAGAATCAGGTGAGAAGTACTGGGGAGCCAGCCTTGCAACTCGACGATCACCTGAAAAACCTGTTGCGTGAACTGGGTCATGCGATCAACGACACGGTTTCGGAATCCGAGCGCATCACCGGCGCCATTGCCGGAGTGCGCGCCCACGGCTACGACATCGTGCTGAAGCTCGACGCCACCATCGGTTTGGCCAAGCGGGACGGCCAGAACGAAGATAGCCCGCGCATCACCACGCAAGACCGTCGTTTCCTGGAATCGCTGCGCATCCAGGTGGATCAGGAGTCCATGGAGCAGGAGCCGGAGAAAAAGGCGGTGCCGCGGCTCAGCATGACGCCCCAGGACGTACGATTTTTGAAGTCGCTCCGCATCGCCACCGACGACATCGAATAATGAAAAGGATTTTCCAATTCGCGGGACTCGGCATTGTGCTGTTTGGCATGATGGGGGTTTCGCGCGCCTCTGCCCAGGACCCGGTCGTCACGCCGATCATCGTCAGCGAAGTCGCGCCGATCGTGGTCAATGCCGTGAAGCCAAAGCCAAAAGCCAATGGCCTGGTCAAATTTGAAGGCTACGTGATGCACGCCAATCGCGGGCAGATCACCGTGAAGGCCATCGGTAACGATATGTCCATACAATCCTTCACGCTGAGCCCGGCGGCCGCCGACAAGATGCAGCAGATCGTGGACAAGGGCGGCTACCAGTATGGCGACAAGATCAAGCTCGAATACGATCCTCAGAATATGCAAGTGATGAAGTTCAAGGGGAAGCCCTCGAAATCCCTCTGACCCGGGGGGTGAACATGTTGCGCCCGCCTGCGGTAGCCGGCCAGTTTTATCCGTCCGATCCACGTGAACTTACGCGCCTGATCCAGAAATTTACGCAACCGGAGGACGGAGCGGAAAAACGGCGCGTTCGTGCGTGCCTGGTTCCTCATGCCGGATACGTTTATTCCGGAGGAGTTGCCGGAGCCGTCTTTTCCCGGATTCATCTGCCGAAGAAAATGATTGTGGTGGGTGTGCGCCATTCGCCGCCCGGTGCGGACCTGGCGATTCTCTCCGAGGGCGCCTGGCGCACTCCTCTCGGCGATGCTCCGCTGGATGAAGCACTCGCGCAAAAATTGAAGGCGCACTGCCCGGGACTCCGTGAAGACAGCGTCGCGCACCGGCGCGAGCATTCGCTCGAAGTGGAGATTCCTTTTCTGCAGGTGCTTGATCCGGGTTTCCGCTTTGCGCCGGTCGCCGTGGGAACGTTGCGACCCTCCGACCTGCGAGAACTCGGATTGGCGCTGGGGCGCGTGCTTCAAGAGAGCGAAGAAGAGATCCTGATTGTGACCTCGTCCGACATGAACCACTACGAGAACGACGAAGTCACCCGGGCTAAAGACGCGAAGGCCATCGAGAGAATGAAGGTCCTGGACGCCCAGGGTTTGTATGAAACCTGCCGTGAAGAACGAATTTCGATGTGCGGCTTGGGTCCAGCGGTCGCGATGCTGACGGCAATGAAAGAGATTGGAGCGGAGCGCGGCGAGTTGCTCCGCTATGCGACTTCGGGCGAGGTCAGCGGCGACTACGATGCCGTGGTGGGCTATGCCGGCATGGTTTTCTACTGAAGCCGCCAGCCGCTATTTAGGAATTCCAGCAATAAAAACGGCCCGCGAAGTATTGCGGGCCGCTGTGCTAAGAATCATTGAGTTTAATCTAGTGCGGATGAGCGCCGCCGCCGCCGCTACCGCCGCCCGACGGATGTGAACCGGACCCGGAACTTGATCCTCCAAAGGATGGATGCGAACCCGACGAACTGCCCCCTCCCCAGCTTGCCGTGCCGGGGGACCCGCCGCTACGCGCTGGAGCAGGAACTGCCGGAGCACGTGGTGGCGCAGGCGGAGCACCAATGCGCGCCGAGGAAGGCACAGCAGGAACGCCGGGTTTCGCCGGCGTATGAACAGCAGTTGGGCCGTGAACGACTCCTCCGTTAACCACCGGGTGTGTTCCACTGGCTTGCTGTAACGATGCTTCGTGAATCTCTTTCTGCTGTTCCGCGCTGAGATTCCCGCTGTTGACGTAGCGGTGTTCGACCGGATCGTACAGGATCGAGGACTCGCGGCCGAAGTTCACGACGCGATTCCCCCCGGTTGGGCCGGAAAGAACCGTGCGCGAAACGCGTGTCGGCGCGCTGCTCGAAGTCAGACTCGAGGAAAGCACGGCAGTCGGCGCGTGAGACATCACGGACCAACTCTTCGGGTCGGCCGCGATCGTATTGTGGGCCACCTGCAAATTCTGCACGCTGTAAATTCCCTGGCTCAGATTCTGAGCCGTTTTCCCCGGCTTGTCTCCCGGATGCAGCGGCACAATTCCCAACGTCCCGCCGTTGTGAACCCAGACCGCTGTCACCGGGTGATAGTGTCCCGGGCCGTAATAGCCGCCAAACCCCACCGGCGCCCATACCCATCCATAGACCGGAGAAAAGAGCCAACCTCCATAGTGGTAAGGCAGCCAGCCCCACGGCGCGTAGCCAATAAACGAGTACCCAATGGAAGCATCGTTGTACCAGTAGCCATAGTCGAACGGCGACCAGCCCAAGCCCACTCCGAACGGCCGCCAGCAGTAACCATAGCCCGCCATGGGAAACCAGGAGCCGTAGGTATACAGGTCGCCGAACCCTGCCGTGTATCCCGGCGAGCTTACGTATTTATTGGAATAGTTAGTGGCGGTGGAAACGCTGTCAATGCGTCCGGAAACCCAGTGATCGAAATCGTCCAGGTCCGAGGCGCGCCCCATCACCTGGTTGTCCGGATCATTTGTATGGACCGAGAGCGACTGATCTTTCGAAAGCGGAGTGCTCTGTTTGTCGCGCAATACATTCACGCGCCCTTGCTCGACGTTGACGGTGCTGCCATCGTCAAAATTGTCCAGCCGGAATCGGGCGCGCGTTGTGGCCTCCACGGTAAAGTCGCCTCCCGTCAGGCTGAAATAATCGCCGTTGGCGGGGTTCACGTAACTGGTCGCCGCTCCTTGGCGCAAAACCAGCCGCGTGATCCGCGCGCCATCCCGCAACGAGAGATCGTAGAACTCGATGACGGTATTAGAGGCCAGAAAAAGCATGGCGCCGCTTTCGAATTCAACTTCGGCGCGCCCGTTATCGGTGGCCAGCACAAAGCCCTGGCGAATCGGCAGGTTCAGCGGGGCGGCCTGCCAATCGGCTTTGGCATCGCTAAGGGGGTCATCATGGAAGGTTGTTGCGAAGCGCACATCCCCTTGCACCAGGCTCAAGCGCACAATGCGCGCATGGCTGTTATCGGCAAAGGCCAAGGGGGAGACACTGGCCACGAGCAAGAGCCCACTGAGCATGAGGAAAAGATGGCGTTTCATGGCAAACCTCGGCGCGGGGCGTAAGTCTATAGAGTTAGACGATACCGCAGTTCCCCGCGTTGCGTGGAAGAAATAAAGAGTCATACAGCGCAGGTAACGCTGAGAGGTGGGTCCGGCCAGGACAAGTATTAGAAACACAACTGGCAGCCATAAGAAATTTCGATTGGCAAGTCATTGACAGTAGAGCGCTTATCCGGTTAACTTGTCGGGCGTAGAATCTTCCACATGTGTCGCTAGTTCCACATTTGCCGATTTCTCTCCCTGCGGCTCCTTCCGGGATGTGCCTGCAGTACAATGCATGCAACTGCCAGTAGAGTTCGCGGGGATTCAGAAGTAGCCATTATTTCTTGGGGGTGGGGAATGCAGAAAGCCGTCCGAGTACTTCTATTGCTGGTTTCCATTTTGGGATTTGGCTGGGGAGCGCGCGCCTTCGCGCAGGGCGGAGCTACGGGGGCGATCAGCGGCACCGTCGTGGACCTGAATGGCGGAACGATCGCCGGCGCGGACGTGCAGATCATTAACACGGCGACGGATGGGCTGACTCGCCGTCTGACCACAGGGCCGGACGGAAGCTTTGAGGCGACGTTGTTGCCGCCCGCGAAGTACTACGTGGTGGTCAACAAGTCCGGCTTCGCGGAAGCCAAAGCCTCTGACATCGAAGTGCGCATTACGGAAACCACGCGCATGACGATTTCGTTGAAGCCCGGCACGGTCACCGAAAAGGTGATCATTTCGGCGGAAGTTGCAACCGTCGAAACCACCAATGCCACCACAGGGCAATCCATCAGTTCCAATACCGTGCGCAGCCTTCCGCTAGCCACGCAGAACTTCCAGCAGTTGCTGACGCTTTCCGCCGGGGCGCAAAGCGACCTGAACAACTCCACGCAACTTGGCCGCGGCGACGTGCGCATCATCGTGAACGGCCAGCGCGAAGACAATAACAACTACCTGATCGAAGGCATCAGCGCCACTGACTACAACGTGGCCGAGCTGACCAATACGCCGCTGCCGAACGCCGACGTGATCCAGGAATTCAAAGTACAGACGTCCCTCTACGACGCCAGCCAGGGCCGCAACGGCGGCGGCAACATCAACGCCATTCTGAAATCTGGCACGCGCCAGTATCACGGCGACGCCTACGAATTTTTCCGCAATGACGCGCTCAACGCCAACGACTTTTTCTTGAACCGCCAGGGTTCAGCGCGGCCCGTTCTGAAACAAAACATTTTTGGCGGCAGCCTCGGGGGGCCGGTGGTCAAGGAAAAGCTCGGCTACTTCTTCATCAATTACCAAGGCACGCGGCAGCGCAGCGGCCTTTCGCCGGGCACGTTCATCAGCACGGACATTCCGTCGCTGCCGGAGGTTCGCGATGCTGCAACCCTGGCGTCTACGTTCAGCAACCCGGCACAAGGCATGTGTCCCGCGCTGAATATCGACCCCGCGCAAATCGATCCGGTTGTGCTTAATCTTCTGAACGCCCAGGGAACACAGTTCGGTGGCGATGCGCAGGGCCATCTGATTCCGAGCGTGGGTACGAGTCCGGGGATCTCTTACGTTCAGTCTTCTGATCCGACGCGGCCTGGGTTCTGCCAGCCGACGGTAAATCTTGCTCCACTGGCGGTCAGCAAACCGGGCAAATATACCGACGACCAGTTCACCACGAACTGGGATCGGGAATTCAACGGCGGCTCGGACAAGATAAGCGCCCGCTTTTTTTACTCGAACAACGAAACCTTTGAACCATTTGGCGCCGGCGGCTTGCAAGCCTCCCTCGGCGGCAGCATCGCGGCCACCGATTTGAACTTCCCCTACACGCTGCCGGTGCGCGACCGCTTCTTCGGTTTCAGCGAAACACACTTGTTCAGCCCCACGGTTGTGAACGAAGCGCGCTTTGGCATCGTGCACATCAATAACGCCGCGATCAACTCGCAGCCGGCAGGAGCAACGATTAACGGCCAGCCTTTCAACGTGGACACTCTCGGCATCAACCGGCCGATGAGCAACATCACCAGCAGCATGTATAAGTTCACCTTTACGAGTACTGGCTTCCAGATCGGGCCCACCCCGCAAGCCGATACTTCCAACATTCAAAACAATTACAACGTTGTGGACACGCTCTCCTGGGTGCACGGCGCGCACATCTTTCGCTTTGGCGGAGAGATGACGTTTGTGAATCTGGACAAGCTGTTTCCTCAGACCTTTAACGGCCAGATTTTCCTTGCCAACACGGCAAGTAACGGGCCATTAGGCGCGACCTTTCCCACCACCGATTGGCAGAACTTTCTGGTGGGCGCGCCGCAGTTCAGCTTCGGTGGTGGCGGCGTTTACAACCACCATTACAAGCAGAACGACTACGCTGTTTTCGTACAGGACGATTGGAAAGTCACCAAAGACCTGACACTGAACCTCGGCCTGCGCACGGAAATCATGGGCGCGTGGATTGATGGCGAGTGCCACATCGGCAACGTGCAGTCCAGCCTGACGCTTGAAGGCCAGAACCCGTTTGTCTATCCGGGCTGCGTCAACTACCTCGGCGTTTCCGGATTCACCGGCGATGCCAAGGCATCGACGTTCAACAACAACTACGCCACCGGCCTCGGCCCGCGCATCGGCCTCGCCTACGATGTTTTTGGCAAGCATAAGACGACCGTTCGTGCGGGCTACGGCATCTACTACGTTCGCGAAGACGTTGGCGCGGTGGATCAATTGTCGTTCCAGACTCCGTTTCTGCCGATCGTATTCGCCGGCAGTGCTCCGCTGGGATTGACGAACTTCTTTGCGCCCTGCGCGGCGTCGAACCCAGCGCCGTACAGCCCGTACTGCGACCCCGTGACCGGTCTGAATCCTCCGGGCGGGGGCAATCCTAACGCTCTGCCGGCCGCTGGCGTGTTGAGTAACGCGTTCTTACCGTGCCTCTCGGTACTGCAAGGATTCGTCTCGAACAAGTACGGTTCGCCGACCATGGATTCCACCCAGACCCCCGTCTACGCAAACCAGGCCGGTTGCAACGGAATTGGCTCGGTGGGCGACTTCGCTCTGGAAGTGCCGCGGAGCTTCAAGGTCCCCAGCACCCAGCAGTGGAACCTGACTATCCAGCGGGACCTGGGCAAGCAATGGGTATTGGAAGTGGGCTACGTGGGCACGCACGCCGTGCATCTGCGGCAGACGAGCGACGCTATTCAGTCTCTCAACGCGACAACGACGAATCCGGTCAAGGTTACTGATGTGAACGGCGTAAGCTACGAGATCACTGCGAACACGCTCTCGAACGCCGTCGCGCGCACGCCTACCCCGGGCCTCAACGGATACGCGGGTTACCAGATCTTTGCCAATAACGCGTATTCCCACTACCACGCGCTGCAAGCGACGGTCTCTCGCCGCTGGGCAGCCGGCTACATACAGGCGGCTTATACCTATTCCAAGTCCACCGACGCCACTTCGACCGGGAATACCGCTTTCAACACCGCGTATGGCGATCAAAGCAACATCAACGCCTCACGTGGACTTTCCGACTTCGACCGCCCGCATCGACTGACCATCAGCTACGTCTATGACCTGCCGTTCTACCGGAATGGTGAGGGTTGGAAGAAGGCTGTCCTAGGAGGATGGGGCGTCAGCGGCGTCACGATCTTCCAGTCCGGAACACCTTTCTCGATCTATGACTCCGGGTCTGCGACTGCCTTTCTTGGAGCGGGCAGTACACCCTTGCTCCCAGGAGAACTCGCCGCGGGTGGCAGCATCGGCGACGGCTATACACATGGAAGCGTGAAGGATCGCCTCGACGGGTACGTGAACTTCAACAATTTCACCACAGTGCCCGTGCTGGCAGCAAACCAAACGGCTTGCAGTACCGACAGCAACTACTGCGTAAGCGGATTCGGCAATCTTGGCCGCAATATCTACCGTGGACCGTTCCAGCAGAACTGGGACTTCTCCATCCTTAAGAATATCCGTCTCACGGAGCGCCAGTCGCTGCGCTTCACCACGGATTTCTTCAACATCTGGAACCACGCCAACTTTGCCAATCCGATTTCGACGGACGTGGAAAGTCCCGGAAACTTCGGCGTGATCGCCAGCACCAAGGGCGTGCCACGGCTAATTCAGTTCTCGCTGCGCTACGCTTTCTAGCTTTCTGCTTATTTCCAACCAAAATGGGGCGCGGCAGCTTGCGCCCCATTTTTTTCGAGCGGACTTTCACCGTCCGCAAAGTGATATGATTTTCCGGTTATGGCTAAAATTGCATCGCGGATTTCTCAACTGACTGGTGAAGGCGCGCTCGCCGTCTTCACGCGCGCCAAGGAACTTGAAAAAGAGGGGCGCTCGATCATCCACCTGGAATTGGGCGAGCCGGATTTCCATCCCGCGGCCCCGGTAGTGGATGCCGTGCGCGCCGCCGTCACCGATGGGCGGGACCGCTATGTGGCCACGCGTGGCATTCCGCCGCTGCGTGCGGCGATTGCCGAATATTTGGGACGCACGCGCCATTTAAAGGTTGAAGCAGAGCAGGTACTCGTCGCTCCCGGCTGCAAGATGGCCCTGGCGCTGGCTATGATGGCGCTGATCGAAGCCGGCGACGAAGTGCTTTATCCCGATCCGAGTTTTCCGATTTATCCCTCGTTCACCCGCGGCCTCGGAGCCAAGGCGGTTTCCTACGCGTTGCGCGAAGGGAACAAATTTCAGCCGGATCTGAAGGAAATCGCGGCGAAGATTACTCCAAAAACGAAGTTGCTGATCTTCAATTCACCGAACAATCCCACCGGAACTGTTTTCACGGAAGAAATTACCACGGGTATCGCGGAACTCACCAAAAAACACGATCTCTGGGTGATCACGGACGAGATCTACGCGCGCATCCTCTTTGGCGGTGAGTACAAATCCATCTGGGCGCTGCCGGGCATGCCGGAGCGCACCGTGATCATTGACGGCTTCTCGAAGTCCTTTGCCATGACCGGATGGCGGCTTGGCTATGCGGTGGCGCAGAAGCACCTGATTGACGCTCTGGACATGTTGGTACTGAACACGTTCACCTGCACGGCGGAATTTTCCCAGGTGGCGGCCATTGAAGCGCTGAAGGATTCCACGAATGCCGTACCGGCGATGGTGGAGGAGTATCGCAAGCGCCGCGATCTTTTTGTCGAAAAACTGAATCGCATCCCGGGCTTCCGTTGCCAGTCGCCCGACGGCGCCTTTTATGCGTGGGTGAATATTGAAGAGACGGGCCTGCCCGCTGCGGAAGTGCAGCGCTTGCTGCTGGAAGAGGTCGGCGTCGCTGGTATCGCTGGAGCCGCATTTGGCGCCGAAGGGGAAAAATATCTGCGCTTTTCTCTGGTAAGCGCTACGCATCTGTTGGAAGAGGCGCTGGAACGCATTGCGCGGGTAGCCAAACGTTGGGGTAAAGTCGCTGCGGCCCGCTAACAGCCAGGCATTTTGTAAATTTGCGGTTTCAAACAGCACAGCTAGGAATAGCTGTGCTACATCGGAAGGTGCAATTTGAACAAGCAGCGGTGGTGCCAGGCAGGTATCGCAATTCTCCTCAGTGTGGGTCTCGCGCCGTTGGCCCCCGGCCAGGCGAAACCGTATCCCTCGGGCGACGTCCAGAAAACCTATGAGCGGCTGCTGAAGGAAATCGAGAAGATTCCGATGTACGACAATCACGCGCATCCCGGCTACGCCGACGACAGCGACGTGGATGCCATGGCCTCGCCACCGGACGAGACGGCCATGTTTCGGCTGCGCGACGACAATCCGGAGTTCGTCGCTGGCGCGAAAGCTCTCTTCGGCTATCCCTACGACGATCTCAAGCCGGAACATGCAAAATGGCTCGCCGACAAAAAAGCCGCGGCGGAAAGAGCAGGTGGCACTGCCTACTTCGATCAACTTCTCGACAAACTGAACGTGGACATCTGCCTTGCCAACCGCGCCATGATGCCTTCCTACCTCGACACCAAGCGCTATCACTGGGTGTTCTTCGGCGATTCTTTTTTCTATCCCTTCGATAACCACGATCAAGCCGCGATTTCGCCCGACATGGGCGTGTACGTGCCGATCCAGGAGAAAATGCTTTCCCGCTGGAAGAAGCAGGAAAGCGTGGAGGGTTTGCCCGCGGACTTGGCGGGTTACGTGAGCTTCGTCGAAAAGACCATGGAAGACAATCAAAAGAGGGGCGGCGTAGCCATCAAGTTCGAAGCTGCCTATTTCCGTTCCCTCCATTTCGGCGATCCATCGCGTGAGGCCGCGGAGGCGATTTACAACAAGTATCGCGCCGGCGGCGTTCCCACGCGCGAAGAGTACCGCACCTTTCAGGACTACATCTTTCGCCGTATGGTGGATCAGGCCGGAAAGTTACATCTGCCGATGCACTTCCACAGTTGCGTTGGCATCGGTGATTATTTCAGCCTGCACAACGGCAATGTGTTGAACCTGGAAAATGTGGTGCGCGACGCGCGCTACAAAAACGTAACCTTTGTGCTGGTACACGGCGGATGGCCCTACGAACGCGAGGCGGCGCTGCTGACCGCGGTAAAAAACGTGTACCTGGATACTTCCTATCAGACGGAGATGCTTTACCCCTCGCAGTTTAAAGAGGTGATCAAACAACTCCTCACTCTCTTTCCGGACAAGATGATGTACGGCTCGGATGCCTTCCCGTTTAACGATGCGCTAGGCGCTGAAGAGAGCATGTGGCTGGCGGCGCGCACCACGCGCACGGGTCTTGCTGCCGCGCTCGCGGAACTTGTGAGCGAAGGCGCATTCAGCGAAACCAGGGCACTGGCACTGGCGCGGAACTATCTGCACGACAATGCGGCGCGTCTTTATGGAGACAAGAAGCTATGAGCGAACTCAAATACATTCCGTGGAACCAGGTGGAACGCGAAAAACTCAACGACCTGATCGATCGCCAGATGGTGGTCGGCGACAAACTTATGCTGGCACATGTGTATTTGAAGAAAGGCGCGCACGTGCCCAGGCATCATCATCACAACGAGCAGGTAACGTACATCCTGGAAGGCGCGCTGAAATTCGCGATTGACGGAAAAGAGATTGTCGTGCGCGCCGGCGAAGTGCTCTGCATCCCTTCGAACATGCCCCACGAGGCCTGGGCGCTCGAGGATACTCTGGACCTGGACGTTTTCGATCCGCCACGCGAAGACTGGCTGAACAAAACTGACGTGTACCTGCGCAAAGACGTTCCGATGCGCTAGCCGGGCCGGATTTTAATAGACCTCGTGGCTGGCAGGCTCAGGTTGCACCTTGCCATTCACAACCGATAGCCGGTAGTTATCCCCTTCTTTACTGTTCCACGAATTCAGATTGAAGGATTGTCCCGCCAGGGATTTGTGAACCTGCACATTCTTAAAAGTCAGTGGAGATTTGCGCGCGCATTTCTCGGGGTGTTGCGTGGAACTCAGAAAATAGACCGGACCTCCAACGATCCTCGCATTGCCATCGGGCTCCAGCAGTACGGCGGCGTCTTCCTCCACGGCAATGGCGCGAACGTCCGCTGCCCAGTTGTCCTGCAAAATGCGGGCCATGAAAACCAGTAAACGGCCAAGACGATCGCGCTTTACGAAATGCGTGTCCGTGATCGTGCCGGCCAGCGGCGGAATCTTCAGGAAATCGCGCGCAAGGGTCACTTTGTTGCCGTAAGGATCGCTGAGCGCTTCGGGCGAATGAATTGTGTCGATGATGGACGCAAAAGAAAATTCACCGAGCACCGCCAACCCGGCGCTAGAGCCCCCAATTGGTTTTCCCTGCGCGATGTGGCGGTTCAGCGCGTCTTCCACGGGGGTGTCCTGCCAAAAGCGCACGTAATTGGATTGATCGCCGCCAGCAAGGAAGATGGTCTCCGCCTGATCAATAATCTGCACCACTTTGGGATCGTCGGAATCCTCGCGGTTTGCGAAAACGATTGTGGCCACGGAATTTAGTGGACACACCGCTTTGATCTCTTTGTTCACCTTCTGTGCGTAGTCGTCTTCTGTATCCGCGCGCAGGATCAGGAAGTCTCCGCCATTGGCACGCTCGCAGAGAAATTTAAAAGCTTCATCCTGTTTGGAACCGCCACCCATCAGCGCGATTCCTCCACGGGCTTGCACTGTGCTGTCAGATGGGTTTCCTTCCCGGAAATATCTCCATTTCGGATCGTCGGCCGAAGCGCCGGGTGACCAGCACGCCAAAATGAAAATCCCGGCAAAAAGGGAACGCCCCATTCTAGAGAAAAGAAGCATCCGCCGAGTATACGGTGAGATGAGCAAACGCAAAATGTATTTCTGTTTAGTCTTGCTTCGTCCGAACTATTTGCGATGCAACTCTTTCGGAATCTTCGTTGACTTCGCTTATTTCCTCGCACATACTGCGTTGCAATCGGAGCCATAGGGGCACGGGGTGTCAAATGTTTTCGTATCTTTTCTTCTGCTATCTCTGCCGGCGCGACCATATTAGTGAGCAGGTGTCGACCGGGTCCCGCGAAGCTGGTCTCTAATTCCGTCCAATGCGCGTCATATTTTCCCGTTTTTGAAGGTTTCTAGAGTTTGTTATTGATTTGACTTCAAATGCCGTGGGGGGGCCATGAAATATCGTTACGCGCTCATTCTTGCAGTGTTGATATCGCTCACTCTTGCAGTGGGAAGTTTCGCGCAAACCAACCGCGGGCGGATCAGCGGTCAGGTTACGGATTCTTCCGGCGGTGCGATTGTCGGCGCCAAGGTAACAATCGAAAACCTGGGCACGCACGTCGAACGTACGCTTACCACAAACAGTGCGGGCGAATATCTGGCTCTGGATATCGAGCCGGGCTTCTATTCGGTCAAGATCGAAGCGGCAGGTTTCAAAACTGTCCTCCGCGAACGCGTTCAAGTGGAAGTCGGCAACGACATCAAGCTTGATTTCAAGTTGCTGCCCGGCGCGGTCACCGAAACCGTCGAAGTCTCAGAGCTGGCTCCCCTGACGGAAACATCGAACGCCGTCCTTAGCGGCGTGCTCTCCAATCAGGCCATTAACGAATTGCCCGTCCAGGGGCGCGACTTTCAGAATCTTCTTAATTTGCATCCTGGAGTCCAACGAACTGCCGGCGGCGGATTTCATTCCACTACCTCGAATGGACTCCGGCCAGACGATAACAACTACATTATCGACGGCGCGAACAATAACGATGCTTATTGGGGAGAGACCGTAGTAAACGACGCTGGAATTTCGGGAACCCCCGCGAGCACGCTGCCTCTCGACGCCATCCAGGAATTCAACACGCAGGAGCAACCTCAGGCGGACTTTGGGGCAAAGCCCGGTGTGGTCGTGAATATTGGCATCAAGTCCGGAACCGACCAGGTTCATGGTACGGCGTACTACTTCAATCGAAACGCCGCCACCGACGCGCGCAACTACTTCAATCCAGCGGGTGAGCCGCTGTCAGCGGTCTCTTTGCACCAATTCGGGGCGTCTATTGGCGGCCCCATCATCAAAAATAAATGGTTCTATTTTGCGAATTATGAGGGAGTGCGGAGCAAAGTCGGCGTGCCCCAAGTGAACTATACGCCGGCGACGGTTTCGCTCGCAACACCAGATATGCCGGCGGGCGATCCGGACAACAGCATTGTAGATGCAATGCATGCGCTCGGGTGCGACACGACGCCAACCAATTGCAATCAACTGAGCTTGAACCTGCTGCAATATTTTCCCAAGAATCCGGGATTCACCGCGAGCACTTCCGATCCGACGGCGATCAATTACAATTTCAACAATCTCAATCGCGCTGACAACCTGGTTTTCAAGAGCGATTATCATTTGAGCGAACATCACACGATCACCGGACGCTACATTTACGCCAACTCAGAACAGACGGAAGAGGACGGCACGCAACTTGCCGCGCAATGGCTTTCTCATGCGGCTCCCATTACCCAGGTTTTCGGAGTGGACTGGGTGTGGACTCCAAACTCACGATGGTCCAACACCGCGCGATTCAGCTACAACTATTTCTACGAGAAAATTGCCCCAGCGGATGCAAATAAGAGTGCGGAAAGCTATGGCCTCAACACCGGAGTCACGGATCCCCGACTGGGCGGTTTTCCAACAATCTATCCGAGCTATAACTGTTGCAACGCGCTGGGCGGGGTAAGTAGTTGGCCGGCCTACACAGCGCCCAGCCATACGCAGAATTATTCCGACACGGCTTCCGTGACCTGGGGCAAGAATACGCTGCGATTTGGTGGAGTGTTTACCGATGGCGGTGTGGACTTTTACCGGGCTCGCTATGGTAGAGGACTGGTTTACTTTGACGACCTGGAAAGTTATTTACAGGGGATTCCTTCCAGCAGTGGGGCCTGGAACTTCCTCTACGGAGATCCCGGGCGCGACGTCAGCATGAAATCGTGGGGTTTGTTTGCCCAAGACGACTACCGCATCACACGGCGAGTAACCTTGAACCTGGGGCTTCGCTACGACGTTGTTTATCCCATCAAGGACAGCAAGGACCGGCTGGCGAATTACGTGCCTTCTGAAGGAATCGTGCAGGTGGGTCATGGTATCAGCCAGCCCTACAACACGAAATACAACAACATCTCCCCGCGTCTCGGCATTGCCTGGGATGTTTTCGGTACGGGCCGCACCGTGGTCCGATCCGGCTTTGGCATGATTTTCGTACAGCCCTCCATCCGAACGTTTATGTTCAGCAGTGGAGGCTTACAACTCAATCCCAGCGGCTCTCCCGGTGTTACTCCGGGAAATGGCAACATCACTTCCTTCCTGGTGACGAATGGAGATGCTTCGCAATTGAATTGGAGCGTGGCGGGTCCGATCTTTCCCACTCTAGATCAGATTGGGGGCGGATGCAGTGCCTCCTTCCCGTGCGACATTTTCGCCGTGGATCAGCACATCAGCACGCCCTACGTGTTGAATTGGAACGTAAATGTGCAACAGGAACTAACTCCGGGCACGGTGCTGCAGGTGGCCTATGTCGCGAATCACGGAGTCAAACTCTATAGCACCGTGGACATAAACCAGTCCGATCCTTCCTCGGTGGAGAGCTGCTATAACGATGGTGGCGATTACGGCGCATGCCAGCAGGCCGCAAAGCCCCTGACCGCAAGTTGTCCTCCTCCGGTTGGATATGGAACTGGTTCTGGCCCCTGTTATCCGTTTATTCGATTCTTGAACTATCTTGGCAACCAGTCTTCCTCCACATACAACAGCCTCCAGATTACGCTCACGCGGCGGCCGACCAGGGGTCTCTATCTCCTGGCTGGATACACATTCGGACACGCCATTGATACGGCGGGAAATACGAACAACCTTGGGTATGTCCCGCAGAACAGCTTGGATTACCGGGCCGAAAGAGGCAATGGAGATTACGACATTCGTCACCGTTTCACGCTCTCGGCTGTATACGACCTTCCCTCCCGAAAATCCTTCGCACAAATGCTCGAAGGCTGGCAATTGACCAGCATCTTCATGGTCGAAACTGGGCCCCCGGTCTTGCTATACGACAATACCAGCGACGATCTTTCAGGAACGGGTGAAGGTCGCGGCAACGGGAGCAACGAACGATGGAACATTCTGGGCGATCCCGGCGGCTTGAAATGGTCGCGGACAGATCCGATCCCCAGCTTTGATGCAAGCGATCCGCATTGCCAGGCGGCGGCGAACACCCCCGCGCTTCAAGAGGCCTTGGATTACATAGGCTATTGTTACTACCAGAATGGCACGACGCTTTATCCGCAAGCGTTCTACACGTTCGGAAACATGGGCCGCAACATCATGCGTGGACCTGGGTTTGTGAATTGGGATGCGTCGGTCTCTAAGATGTGGAATTTTGGCGAAAAGCTGAAACTCCAGTTCCGAGCCGAGGCATTTAATCTGTTGAATCACCCGAATTTTTCGCCGGCGTCAATCGGTGGAGAACTTGGGCGGCCTAGTTCGGTGGGCATTGTGAACTACACGCCGGACGTCGAAGCTTCCAATCCGGTGGTGGGTTCCGGCGGATCGCGGCACCTACAGTTTGGATTGAAGTTGATCTGGTAATTCGGGACCAAGACAAATAAGACGGGCGAGGTTAACAACCCTCGCCCGTTTTGTTTTGGATTCGTTAACGGCTGGCTACCAGATTTTGCAGGCCTGGTCGCGCACCATCGGGTCGCCCTTCTTGCAGCCAAAGGCTTTGGCGAACGCTTCCATGTTCGAAATGGGTCCATTACCCCGGAAGCGCGGCAACGGATGCGGGTCGGTGTTGGTTTGCAGGCGAGCCGCTTCCGGCCGCTGGTTGGCGCCCCACACCTGCGCCCAGCCGAGGAAAAAGCGCTGCTCCGGTGTGAACCCGTCAATGTCCGGCGGCCGCTTGCCTTCGATGGATTTTTCGTACGCCGCATAAGCGATGGCCAGGCCGCCGAGGTCGCCGATGCTTTCACCCAGCACGAGTTTGCCGTTCTGGTGCAGTCCGGGTTCGACTTCGTAGCCGTTGAACTGCTGCACGATGCAGTCGCCCCGTTGGTCGAAATTCTTGCGGTCGTCGTCGGTCCACCAGTTGTTCAAATTGCCCTTGCCGTCGAATTTCGATCCCTGGTCGTCAAAGCCGTGGCTGATTTCGTGGCCGATCACCGCGCCGATGCCTCCGTAGTTCACCGCGTCGTCGGCTTTCGGATCGTAAAAGGGAGGCTGCAGGATGCCGGCGGGGAAAACAATTTCATTGAAGGTTGCGTTGTAATACGCATTCACCGTCGGCGGCGTCATGCCCCATTCGGAGCGGTCCACCGGCTTGCCGATCTGCGCCAATTCGCGTGCCTGTTCAAATTCTTCGGCGTGGCGCAAGTTGTCCAGGTAAAGTCCTCGATTGATGGACAGCTTTGCATAGTCGCGCCACTTGTCCGGATAGCCGATTTTGATGGTGAAAGCTTCCAGCTTCGTCAGCGCTTGCTTCTTGGTTTCGGGTCCCATCCATTCCAGCGCCGGAATGTCCGAGCGCAGCGCGGCGATGAGGTTATTGACCATTTCTTTGGCGCGCGCTTTGGCTGCCGGTGGAAAATATTTCCGCACGTAGACTTCGCCCAGCGCCTCACCCAGCCCCAGATTCGTGGACTGCACGCAACGTTTCCAGCGCGGCTGCAATTCCTTCGCGCCTGAAAGCTGCTTGCTGTAGAAATTGAAGTTTTCCTGCACGAAAGTGTCGGAAAGCGCCGGCGCCGCTTTGTGAATCACATGCCAGCGCAGATAAGTCTTCCAGTCGGCCAGCGGCGTGGCCGAAAGCTGATGGTTTACCTCTTTGAAAAAGTCCGGCTGCCCGACGTTGATCGCGGACACGTCGCTTAAGCCGATGGCGTGGAAATAGCTTTCCCAAGGCCAGTCCGGAGTGAGTGCCTTGATTTGTGCCAGGTCCATCTTGTTGTAGTTTTTTTCCGGGTCGCGAAGTTCCACGCGGGTGCGCGACGCCTTGGCCAGCAGGGTTTCCAGCGTCATCACCGTCTGCGCTTCGGCCGCGGCCTTGTCGGGCGCGTCGCCCGCCAGTTCGAACATTTTGCCGACATGCTTTACATAGCCCTCGCGGAGTTCCTTGGAATGATCGTCGTCGCGCAGGTAATAATCCCGATCGGGCATTCCGAGCCCGCCTTGATGCGCTATTCCAATCATCTGCGAGCTGTTCTTGAAATCTGGCGTCGAACCGAACGCAAAAATCACGTAATCGCTTTCACGGTGGAGCTTCGCGATTTCGGCGTCCAGTCCTTTGCGGTCCTGAATTGCGTCGATCGCCGCGAAGTCCGCACTCAATGGCTTCGCTCCCGCCGCTTCGATGGCGGACGTATCCATGCAGCTCGCGTAAAAATCGCCGATCTTCTGATCGTTGGTGCCGGCGGCGGGATGCGCATCAGCGGCGGCTTCCAGGATCGTGCGCATCGCAGTCAGATTGTTGTCGCGCAACTGGGTAAAGGTCCCCCAGTTGGAGTACTCGGCGGGTATCGGATTCGCTTTCATCCAGCCGCCCATCGCGAATTCATAAAAGTTCTCACAGGGCTTGCAGGTGCGGTCGAGGTTATTCAGTGAGAATCCCCAGTTCGTATCCGCGCGAGCGGGTATTACGGCAGAAAAAATCAATGCCACACCGGCGCAGAGCACCGCGCAGACGAAAGCAGTTGCCAATAGACGGTTCCATTTCATGGTTGACCCCTGAGTTAGATCGGATTCAGCGGAAGGAGCATGAGCTAGCCCAAAAAGTGTAGCAGAAGGTCCCTTGAGAGCGCAGCTGTGGCAAATCTATTCGGCGGAGGCGCACTCCACGGGCTGCCCGCCGAGTACCTCAGTGAGCGCATGTGGCGCGATTTGCACCAGGAAACCCCGGTTGCCTCCATTGATGAAAATCGCAGGCAGCTCCAGTATCGTGCGCTCCACGTAAACCGGCAGGGATTTGCGCGTGCCGAACGGCGACGTGCCGCCCACCTGGTAGCCCGTGTGGCGCAGCGCAACTTCCGGCTTGCACGGCTCCACGCGTTTCACGCCGATCTGGCGGGCCAGATTCTTCAAGCTTACTTGCCGGTCGCCGTGCATCAGGATGATCAGTGGCTTGGCGTCCTGGTCCTGCATCACCAGCGTCTTCACCACCGCGTGCTCGTTGACGCCAAGCTGCCTGGCAGATTCGGAGGTGCCGCCGCGCTCCACGTAGTCATAAAGATGCTCGGTGAACGCGACACCGTGTTCGCGGAGAAACGTTGTGGCCGGGGTCTCCTGCGCATGTTCCCGGTGTGTCATGCGGGAGAGATTCTGCTAACCGGCTTATTTTCCTGCCGGAAGGCGCCCGTTTGCGTATTTCGCAATATCCACATTTTGCCAGTCCCCGCGCATGATTCCTTCGCGAATTTGCGCGGGACTCTTGCCCTTGTGGGTTTGCTCGTAACTGTAAAATGCTTCCTTCTGGCAGATTTCGCAGCCCGTGGCATGGCGGGTTACGTAACAATCGAGCAGACTCCCATGACCCTGGCTGCGATCGCAATGGCAGTAGCAAGGCTCTTGGTAGAGGACTTTCTTGATCCGCCCGGCGACCGCATACGCGTTCGAAGTTGGAATCTCAGAAAAGAGGGACGCATCCATCGTCGGCGGCAAGGCATCTTGCGGTGGCTTGGCGTGGAAGGCGGGCGTCGGCTCGTCGGCGGCCTGCGCGTTGTGGTCCATGCCCTGCATCTGCTGATGCGGCGACGCGGCGAATTGCGGAAGAACCAGTAGCCCCGCCGCTGCAGCCAAAAGCATTGCCACCAGCACGACTTTTCCGAGCGATTTCATAAGACCATCTCCCATCAAACTCTTTCCACTCTACGGTGGTATCGCCGGAATTTCCAGCGAAGTGCCGCAAACCGCATCAAGGCAAAAACAGCGCACCGATGCGCACCGGGGCTAGTGTTGTGGTATCCAAAATGCGATCGCCGTTCAGATTGTCAAGCTGGCTGTTGACGATGAAATAAAACTGGTCGCCTCGGATTGCACCTGTGGTCGGCAGGGTCGTAAAGGCCGAACGGTTTTCGAGGACCGTAGTTTTTGTGACGCGCAGGAGATCGCCCGAAAGCTGAAAAGCGGCGATCCGGGGCGAGCCGATGCCGTTTTGAACGGCGATGAGGGAACCCTTGTAAAAGTATAGCCCATCGGCGCCGGCCAGCGTGCTGGAAGCGCCGGGGGAAATCTCCACCGATTGGCCGCTTTTTACTTCGTAGCGTTGCACGCCAAACTGGTCCGCGATGAACAGGTATTGCTGGTTATCGCTCACCGTGATGCCGTTGGGTTGGAACATTGGGCGGCTCAAAGAGAGGGCCCGAAAACTCTTGTCTTTGGGATCGAACCGGAAAACCTGGTTGCCGGCTGTGTCTGTCACATAGATGCTTCCATCGCGGAGCACCACCAGGTCGTTAAAGCCGTGTTGCCCTTCATCGGGTAAGGAGAAGCGGCCAAGCAGGGTGCCGCTTTTGTCGAAGTGCAGCAATTCCGTTTTGCCGTTATCCAGCCACGACGCGCTCCACACAGAGCCGTCCGTCGGTTCCATGCGAATCCCCAGCGTGGGAAGCAGGTTATAGTGGTCACCGGCAACGAAGTCGGTAAAGCGGGCAGGCGCGGAGCGCGGGATGCGCAGGATTTTCTTCAAATGCAGGCTGCTTAAATAAAACACATCCAGATCGGGATCATAGGCCATCCCTTCCGGCATCAGGTCCTTTTCCGGGATTACAAAGGCAAGTTTCGCGTTGCTGACTTCCGGAAAATCCTTGTGAGCGATGCCTGTCAACCGCTGGAAGTCCGGCGAAAACTTCATTCCCCGAAAGACCGGATCGCCCGTTGGATCAAAACCTTCCTTGGCGGCAATGCACTCTTTTAATTTGGCGATGGCTTCATGCGGTTCTTGCAGCAGCGCATGCGTTTGCGCTAGAAAATAAAGCACAGAGGCACGGTCTGGCGTTTTGCCGAGGAGAGATTCCCCCAGAGCTTGCTGTTTATGCAGCTCGGTCTCGTCCGTGGTGATCTGGGCGAAAACCGGAAGTGCCCATCCGCCGAGGCAAAGCAACAGAGTCACGCCGGAGAGGAAGCGGTATAGGGCACGTGAGCGTAGTGGCATTTTCGACTCCGGATCGGATTAGACGGCGGCGCTTCGGGAGCGTGAGGAGGCGTGCCACACGCTGAGGCGCCCCGGATCGACAGAGCCGAATCGCCCATCCGTTCCGGTTGGCTCCGGAGCGGTCCAGCGCCAGATCGCCGCGCCGAGCAGGCCAGCATTCTGGCAGCGTGATAATGCGGCCTCCATCGCATAGTCCGGATGTTTTGCATCGTGCGCCGGGAGTTCACCCAGCCATAAAGCCTGATCGAGCGAAGGAACCGCGGCGAGCTGCCGGACTAACTCGGTTTCGGCGTTCTTGCCTTCCGTTGGGTAGCAATGCGCCTGATAAAAATCCAGCCCAATTTCTGTCCAGGCGCGCACCCATTCGAACCGCGCGGAGCCCAGCGTCACCGGAACACCGGCAAACTCGTGGATGGCCGCTGCGATTTCTCCGGCAAACGCGCGGAAGTCCGCGAAATGCATCCTTGCTTTGGGAATCTGGTGGAATTCGCGGATGGCCCATTCCGGTTCATTCGCGATTTCCCAGGCAAAGAGCGACGGATGCCGCTGGAATTCACAAAAGAGGGGGATCAGCACGCGATGCAAAAACGCCTCGCGTCCGGCCGCAAAATGCATCACTTGTTCGTGAGGATGAAGGTGCTTCTCTCCGGAGCGCTCTTGCAGCCACGGGTAATCCAGCAACGAAAAGCAAATCTGCAAATCGAACTGCCGAGCCAGCTCCAGCGCGGACTGCACATCCGCAAATAAGAAGGGGTCTGGACGCCGCGGAACTCCTTTTTCGGAAACGAAGCCGCCGCGCCCATCGGCAAACAAAAACCACCGGACCACGCGCACTCCGCAATCCCGGATGCGCGCGAACTCCGCGCCCAGAGCGGTGCGATTTTGTGGTTGCGAAATTCCGTGATGTCCGTCGAGCGTCTCCCCAAAGTCCTGCCCATAGTGGTGCCAGGGATAGTTCACGCCGAGGTGAAAGGAGGGAGTGTTCATGATGAAACAGCCGAACTGCGAGACGCAATCAACGAATTGGAACTGGCTTAGCGAACGAAACCGGCGTAGCTGCTTCAAATCGCCCCGCCAGGTGCTTTTCGCGCAGGTGTTTCTGCACGCGGCGCCCCCAGGAGCGCACAAATGTGTAGTTGAGCGCTCCGCCGATTGCCGAGCTCGCCAGCGGAATGAGCCGACCCACCCATTTTTCCGCACTCTCTTCTCCAATGCGAACCGCCAGGCGCCCGGCGACGCGCGGGGCCAATTTTTCCGCCAGTTGCTTTTCCGCAAAGTCTTTGCCTAGATCGATTCCCGCCGCACCGGCAGCCGCCAGCCACATCTGGACGCGCCTCTCTGAATCGTCCTCTATAAATCCATAGAGCAGGCAAAGCCGCTGGATCAATCGCAGCGTGATGATGGTCAGCAGGCTGGCGTCCGGCAAGACAGTGATCATGCCACCCAGTCCGAAGCCAGCGCCCTGCGCCAGCGCCACGCGTTGCGCGTCTTGAATGAGGCGCTGCGCAATCGCGTCAATCTGTTCGATCGGAACGTCCCGCATGCGTGCAAAGTTAGGGATCCACAGGTTGTGCTTGTCCGCCAAAGATTGGCGAAACTCCTCCGGGTCTATTTCGACGGAGCGCAAGCCTCTCAAGACGCCGAGACGTATAAACCGGCCCATGGTCCGGCGCGGGAGCGACTTTGGTAACTTCCCCATAGCCTTAAGCATCCTATGCCGGTTGGAAGCGGTCAAGAGTGGGCGGGTTGTCAGGCCGGAAGGCTGGGGTATTGACCAGCCGGAAGCAAAAGAACCCGAGTCCTACTTGACGCAAAGGCGAATTTGAGTAAACTGCGGTTTTCCTTATGGCGACTGCAATCCAATATCTGCCGGTTGAGATCACTGTGGACCTGGAGTATCCGCAGCGCGAAGCCGCGTTTTTTTACGGCCTTTTCCTGCGCGGCCACTCCGCTGAAAAACTACGCCGGGATATCGAGGTTCCTCCTGCGGTACTAGCTAAGTGGCATCGGGAGGCGGAGCGGGAACCCCAACTGAGAAGCGTTTTCTCCCGCATGCTGGAATACCGGCGCCACGTACTGGCCATTTTTGATTCTCTGGTCGATTCCGAAGAGCAGAACCACCGGGTTCAGTAGCCCCCCCTTCCTCGGTTTTCTATTGATTCTCCGTTTCTTCAGGCAACGCAAGCCGCGCCTCGCTTCGTCTAACCAGCATCGGGCAATAACTGTCTTTAAATGAATGAGATTCCGATTTGACGGCGCTGGTCGAGGGGTTTAGAATTCAGAAGCTGTAAAGGTGTGTCCATGGCTATGATGTTTCGGAAAGTATCCGCCATTTTGACTGCGGTTACCCTGCTCGCTCTCCCGCTCGCCGGGCAGCAGCCTCAAGCGCAGGCTCCCGCCCCCGCTGCGGTTCCTCCCGCAAATCAAAAGCTCACCAAAGAACAAAAAGAGCGGATGAAGAAGACTTACAAGGAGTTGGACAACTCCTTCAAGACGTGGTTGAACGAAGACGTCACCTATATTATCTCGCCGGAAGAACGCTCGGCCTTTCTGCAATTGCAGACCAACGAAGAGCGCGAGCAGTTTATCGAACAGTTCTGGCTGCGCCGCAGCAGCAATCCGGACATGCCGGGTGACGACTATAAGGAAGAGCATTACCGCCGAATTGCCTACGCCAACGAGCACTTTGCTTCCGGTATTCCTGGGTGGAAGACGGACCGTGGCCGCATTTACATCATTTGGGGTGCGCCCGACGAAATCGAGTCTCACCCCACCGGCGGTACCTATGACCGTCCGATGGACGAGGGCGGCGGCGAAACCACCACGTATCCTTGGGAGCGCTGGCGCTACCGGTATCTCGAGGGTATTCAGGAAAACGTCGAACTGGAATTCGTGGATCCCAGCGGTACCGGTGAATATCACCTGACCATGGACCCCTCCGAAAAAGACGCGTTGACCAACGTACCTGGCGCGGGCTTGAGCTTGATGGAGCAAATGGGCCTTGCTTCCAAGACGGACCGCTTTACGCGCTCCGACGGCACCCATCTTCCGACGGCGCTCGGCGGCCAGCCCGCCAGCATGAACGAATTCACCCGTCTGGATCTTTATGCCAAGGTGCAGCGGCCGCCCGATGTGAAGTATAAGGACCTGGAAGCGCTGGTCACCTCGCGCATGGTGCGCGATGATCTGAAGTTCAATTACCGCACGGATTTCCTCAAAGTCACCAACGACACCGTACTGGTGCCAGTCACCGTGCAACTCCCTAACAATCAGTTGCAGTTTAAGAACAAGGACGGCGTTTACACCGCGGAACTCAATATTTTCGGCCGCGTGAGCACGCTGACCGGGCGCATCGTGCAGACTTTCGAGGATCCCCTCACGCGCGATTATCCGGAATCGCTGTACAAGCTCTCCCAGAAACAGTCCTCCATTTATCAGAAGGCCCTGCCGCTTCGTCCGGGACTCTATCGCTTGGACTTGGTTGTGAAGGACGTCAACAGCGGAAACGTAGGCGCCGTGAATTCCCGCCTGGCCGTTCCGCGTTACGAAGATGAAAAGCTCGACGCCAGCTCGCTCATCCTCGCTGACCAGATCGAACACGTTCCGGCCAAGCAGATTGGCACCGGCCAGTTCGTCCTGGGTTCGTCAAAGGTCCGCCCGCGGCTGGATGGCGACTTTACCACCGCGGACAAGCTCGGCATCTACCTGCAGATTTACAATCTGAAAGGCGACGAAAAGACCCACAAAAATAACGCCAGCTTTGTCTTTACCATCAAGAAGGGCAACGAGCCCGTATCCAATATGCAATTCAAGCTTACCTCCGCCGACCTCAAGGAAACCGGCGATCAGGTCACCATTGAGAGATTATTACCGCTGGCGTCGTTAGCGCCCGGGAAGTATACTCTCGAGATTAACGCGACAGATTTGTTGGCGAATGCCACCATCTCCCGTTCGGCCGAATTCAGCGTGCGTAACCCGGCTGAGCAGAAGACGGCGTCCAACGTTGCACCAGGGAGGTAGTCGGGTGAAGCGCAGTTCGCTTCTCTATCTGGCGGTGTTCTTGGCCGGCACTCTGGGTGTGACTTGCGGCGCCGGACAAGTTGCGGCGCAAAGTTCCCTCAAACTCACCCCGAAACTTGGTAGCCTCTCCGGCCTGGTACGCGATTCCAGCGGCATCCCGCAACTCGGCGCTTCGGTTGTGATCATTCCGGAAACGCCGGGGGTTGGCGCTTCCTACGAATTCCTCACGAATACGCAAGGATCGTTCGGCAGCGAGAAGGTTGCGCCCGGCGCGTATACGGTTCGCGTCACACTTGCCGGCTTCCTTCCCTTCATTCAACGGCACATTCAGATCTCCCCCAGCCTCACCACCACGGTTCGCGTGCAGCTCGAGACCATGTTCGCCTCGATCGAACAACTCCGCCGCGCACCATCGGCCAGCGCTGCCGAGCCCGACGATTGGAAGTGGGTGCTGCGTTCGGCACCCGGGCTGCGTCCCATTTTGCAGTGGGACGAAAGCGATGCGACACCCTCTGCCATCGTGGTCGAACAGAATGTGCATCGTCCCCTGGGCTTGGTGGCTCTAACCGATGGCGCGCGCCGGCCGGGCTCCATTTCCAACGTAGCGGCCGCCCCGAGCACGGCTTTCGCCTACGACCAGCGCATGGGCGGCAACAATCGCATGATTTTTGCCGGACAGATTACTCCGGACGATGACTCCCCTTCCGGCGGAATCGCAACGATCTGGCTGCCGACGGGGTCTGCCGAGACGGGTCCTTCCAGCACGATGGTGCTGCGCGAAGCAAGAATGGGCTCCAGTGGTTTGACTTTTCGAGGCGTGCGGCTGAATCAGGCTGAAACGCTGGCCTTGGGTGACCGGTTCGTCGTTCGCGCGGACGGCGAGTACGTGCTGGTGGGATTGGGCGCCCCTGCTTCGAATTTGCACGCCAATGTGAAATTGGAAACTCGGCTCAGCCAGAATTGGTACGTAGACACGATTTACGCCGCTTTGCCCAACGGCACTGCTCCCCATGATTCTCTAAGTGACGCATGGCTGACTGCGGAGTCTCCCAGCGTTCTCGCGGACGCTTTGAACCAGTTGGATACCTTCCCGGCGCTTCTTATTCGCCGCGGGCATCCCGTCCTGGAGAGTGGCCGGCACGAGGAAGTCGCAGCGGAGCGCAAAATGGGCGCCCGCGGCATTTTCCAGATTGCGGCCTTTCATGATGACAACAGCCACATCGCCCTGTTCGCGCGCGGCAATGGTTTGCCGGCGGAAGAGTTTTTCCAGGATTTCTTTTCGAAGGGATTTGCGTACGATGGCGGCGCAGCCAGCGATTGGGGAGGCCGCGTTGCTCTGCGCCAGAGAATCAACGAAGATCTGGAGTTCACCGCGATCTACGCTTTCTCTGGAGCGCTGGTTCCCGTGGCCGAAATTGATGGCGGGTTACGCGAAGGGCTCCGCGATGCCCAGCGGCAATCGGCCACGGCGCAGGTCAGCGCGCGCATCCCGCAGAGCGGCACGCACTTGACGGTCGGCTATAAATGGATCAATGGGCAGGCTGTGTCGCGAGTTGACCCTTATGGGGAGGCGGAATATCAGTCTAGCCCTTATCTGAACGTGGGCATCCGGCAACCTCTGCCGCGTATTCTCTTCGGACGTTGGGAAGCCAACGCTGAATGCGACAACCTTCTCGCCCAGGGATATGTGCCGGTGAACACGAGGGACGGCCAAATGCTCCTAGTCCCGGCCTTCCGCAGTTTCCGCGGGGGACTTAGCCTGCAATTCTAGCCCTGATAGTGTCCTCTGGAAAGCCGTATCCGGCCTACTAGAAATTGGATACTCCCCATTCCGTCCCCGTGAAGCAACCATAAGATGTTTATTTACATCTAGATGTAGCTGTACGAGTCTACAGAAGATTGGAAGATGAGTTGCAGCTATTTTCCGTACAATCAGGTGTGGGCGATTTTCGATAGGTGATGCGACAAAAACTCCGCGTCCGGGTAGGGGCAATGGTGCTGGCGTTGGCGACGCTGGCTGCCATTATCTTCTCCTGGTACAACTTCGTGCAGCGTTCTCGCTACGAAGTGGTGGATGACGGCGTTGCCTGGACCGATGGCCCCTCGGGGGTGGTGGCTTGGAAGGTCACCCCGGATTCGCCTGCCTCGGTGGCGGGCATCCGCTCCGGCGACTTGTTGCTTGCCATCAACGATGTGTCCGTGCCTCGCGCTGCGCAGGTTGCCCGCCGGTTGTATCGCGCCGGGCAGTGGAGCCTGCTGCGCTACAAGCTGGAGCGTAACGGCGAAGAGTTTGAAACCCGCCTGATCACCACACCGCCTCATAAACCGCTCAGCGTCGAAAATTATTTGCGCGTTGTCGGTCTTCTTTATCTTTTTATCGGATTGTTCATTTTTGTGCGCCGGTGGAACGCTCCGCGCGCCGTGCACTTCTACGTCTTCTGCCTGGTTTCATTCATCCTGTATTCCTTCCAGTACAGCGGAAAGCTGGACCCATTTGATCTGGAAGTCTATTGGTCCAGCGTGGTCGCCCGCCTGCTCGCGCCTGCTCTGCTGGTGCATTTCTCTCTGGTATTTCCGGAGCGGCCGCTATCCTCGCGCAAGTCATTCCTGAAGTTTGCGGCCGTATATGCCGCGCCTTTGGCGCTGATGGTGACGCACATTCTGGCGGCGGTGAATGCGGTTGGATTCGTGCCGACCACCCGCGCTCGCGTGACGCTCGATCAGCTTGAGCTTGCGTATCTCGGCCTGTACTTCCTCCTGGCCGGACTCATTTTCAATTTGAGCTACCGCAGCACGCGTTCCGGCGTGCTGCGCCAGCAGCTCAAGTGGCTCACTGGCGGAACGCTGGCGGGCAGCTTGCCTTTCACGGTTTTCTACATCCTGCCCTACGTTTTCGACGCCGCCACCCAGTCCTGGATGCAGTTCTCTGCGCTCAGCCTCGTGCTGATCCCGCTCTGTTTCGGCTACGCCATCATCCGCTACAGATTGATGGACGTGGACATCATTTTCAAACGCGGCTTGGCCTATACCACGGCCACTGCGGCTGTGGCGGCCGTCTATTTCGGACTCCTTGCGCTGATTGCCGAGATCTTTCACCAGCAGGCTACCGGCTTCGTCAGCGGCATGATTGCGATTGTGGTGGCGGCGTTTTTGTTCCAGCCATTTCGCGACGGCATCCAGGGACGCCTGGACCGTTTCTTCTACCGCGACCGGCTCGACTATCGCCGCACGCTCATCGAATTCGGCCGCACGCTTACCAACGAAGTGCGCCTGGAACCCATGCTGGGTTCGGTGATGGACCGCGTCTCGCAAACACTCTTGGTGGATCGCCTGGCCATCTTCGTCGAAGATCCGCGGAATCCCGGGGAAATGCGCCTGGCGCGTTCCATGGGTGTGCGTCTCAGTGAAAAACTGGACCTCAGTTTCCTGAAATCGGGCAAGCCAGAGTTCGCCACGAATACTATTTTCTTTGAGTCGGCGCGCAACGTCCCGGACGCTAGCGAATCCGTGCGCCGCGCCATCGAGCAACTCGACCTCAACTACTACATTCCTTGTCGTATCCGCGAACATACCGTCGCGTTCCTTGGGCTCGGCAAGACCGTGGACGGAGATTTCCTCTCGAGCGACGACGTCGAACTCGTGCAAACCATCGCCGGCTACCTGGCCATCGCGCTCGATAACTCTCAGCTCTACACCTCTCTCGAACAGAAAGCCTTCGAAGTTGCCCGCCTCAAAGACTTCAGCGAAAACATTGTGGAATCGCTCAACGTCGGCGTTCTTGCCGTGGACCTCTACGGCACCGTCGAGGCCTGGAACAGCCGCATGGAGCAACTCTTCCAGGTTTCGCGCGCGGATGCGGTGGGTCAGCCCTTGGCGGCCCTCCTGCCTGCGGATCTCGTACAGGAAATTTCCAATCGTGGCGAAGGCGAGCAGGTCACCGGAATCTATAAGCAACGCCTGCAACACCAGGGGCGCTCGATGGTGCTCAACGTTTCCATCACTCCACTAGTCAGCAAATCCGGCGAACGCATCGGGCGGCTGCTGTTGTTTGACGACGTGACCCAAAGGGAACAAATGGAAGAGCAGATGTCGCAGACCGAGAAGCTCACATCGCTCGGCCTGCTCGCCGCCGGTGTGGCGCACGAAGTGAACACGCCGCTGGCGGTGATTTCCAACTACATCCAGATGCTGGCGCGACAGATGCCGGAAGGCGATCCGCGGCAGGCGATTATCGAGAAAATCGTAAAACAGACGTTTCGCGCCAGCGAAATCGTCAACAACCTGCTGAATTTTTCGCGCACCGGCCCCAGCGCGCTGGCGGACGTGGACGTTAACCGTGTCGTGGAAGAAACGCTGTCGCTCGTAGCGCATCCGCTGAAGACTTCTCAAATCCAGGTGGTAAAACATCTGACGGACGGCATTCCTCCCGTTCGCGGCTCCGCCAACAAATTGCAGCAGGTATTTCTGAATCTATTTCTGAATGCGCGCGACGCCATGCCGACCGGCGGAATTCTGGAAGTGCGTACCGCGGCGCACAATGGCAGCGTCGAAATTGAAGTCGCGGACACGGGCAACGGAATCCCCCGCGATCACATCCACAAGATATTCGATCCATTCTTTACGACGAAGACCGGAGGGCGCGGCACGGGTCTTGGCTTGTCGGTGAGTTACGGGATTATTAAGGAACACGCCGGAAAGATTGACGTGCGCTCCACGCCGGGCCGCGGCACATCCTTCCACGTAGAGTTTCCGGCCGTGAGGAACGCAGTCCATGCCTAAGGGATCCATACTCGTTATCGACGACGAATCGGAAATTCGTGAGGGGCTGGAGCTCTTGCTGCGGACCGAAGGCTACCAGGTGTCCAGCGCGGAAACCGGTCAGTCGGGATTGTCTCGTCTGGGGGAGCAGCCGTTTGATCTGCTCCTGCTCGACGTGAGTCTGCCAGATCGTAACGGCATCGAAATGCTGAAAGAGGTTCGCAAACAGGACCCCGGTCTGCCGATCGTCCTGATTACCGCCTACGGCTCCATTGAAATGGCGCGCGCGGCGTTCAAGAGCGGCGCAATGGACTACATCACCAAGCCGTGGTCCAACGATGAATTGCTGGCGCAAGTCGCACAGGCGGTGGAAGCGCACCGTTTGCGCGAGGAAAACTTGCAACTCAAGCGCGCGCTGAAGCAGCGCTTTAATTTCCCGAACATTATCGGCAAGAGCGACAAAATGCTGACGCTGTTCGACCTCGTCGCGCAGGTCGGCCCGTCGCGTTCCACGGTGCTCATCAGCGGCGAAAGCGGCACCGGCAAGGAACTCATTGCCAAGGCCATTCACTCTGCTTCGCCACGCGCCGATCGCGCCTTTGTCCCCGTGAACACCGGTTCCATCCCGGTCGATCTTCTCGAATCGCAGCTGTTCGGCCACGTCAAGGGCGCATTCACCAGCGCTGTCGCTTCGAAAAAAGGTCTTTTTGAAGTGGCCGACCAGGGCACCATTTTCTTCGATGAAATCGCCACCGTCAGTCCGGAAACGCAGGCCAAGCTCCTGCGCGTCATCCAGGAACGCGAATTCATGCGTCTGGGCGGTACCGAGCAGATCAAGGTGGACGTACGCATCGTGGCCGCCTCCAATATCGATCTTCTTTCCCTGGTTAAAGAAGGCCGTTTCCGCGAGGATCTTTATCATCGGCTCAACGTCATCCATCTGCACCTGCCGGCCCTTCGCGAACGTCGGGAAGACATTCCCATGCTGCTTGCGCATTTCCTGGAACACTTCTGTCAGGAGAACACCAAGCCGCTGCGCCAGTTCACTCCGGCCGCGATGAAGCTTTTAATGGATTACGACTGGCCGGGCAACGTCCGCGAACTGGAAAACGTCGTGGAACGCGCCGTGGTGCTCTCCACGCAGGAGCGCGTGGATGTGGACCTGCTCCCGGAAGCTCTACGCGGCAAGGAAATTGTCCGCGGCGTCCGCCTGCAGCTTTCGGAATTTCTGCCGCCACTTCCCGGTGAACCCGGCGCACGCACTGCCGCCGACCATCCGAACCCGTCGCTCTTCCAAATCATTGATGAAGTCGAACGCCGCATCATTGTGGATATGCTGGAGCGCACCGGTTGGAACCAGACGGAAGCTGCCGAGCGTTTCCTGATTCCGCTTTCTACGCTGAACCAGAAGATCAAACGCCTCGGCATCGACGTGCGGCGGCGCGGCCGTGTAGACGAAGGCCAGATCGCGCTGCAGGGGAAGTAAACTGTTCCATTTTGGAACGATTTTTCTTTGCTCCATTTTGACTTTATCCTTGCTTCTACTGTCCTCTCTAGGCACAGTTATTTTCGATGATTCTGCGCCTCTCCGACTCCCTCTCTAGGGCGTTGCTCCTTTTTGGAGCTCTTGTGCTTGCCCTTTGGCTTGTTTTCTTTGGCGTGCGTTCGGGCATCGCTGGAAAAGTGTCCGAAGGGGAGACGAGTAAAGACCTGAATTGGGCTACGCGTCTCGAACCGCGGAATCCGGAATATTGGTACCGCCTCGGCCACTTTCAGCAATTTAATCTCGAACAACCGGATGTGACGCTATCGATCGAGTCTTATCACAAGGCAGTCCAGCTGGATCCAGGCTATACCGACGCGTGGCTCGACCTGGGCACGGCGTACGAATTAAACGGAGACATGGCCGCGGCAAGCGATGCTTTTCAACATGCCAAGAAGTCCTATCCCGCTTCGGCGGACGTGGCCTGGCGCTATGGGAATTTTCTGCTGCGCCGGAGTGATTTCAAGCCCGCGCTGCAGGAGCTGAAATTCACGCTGCAATCGGATCCCCGGCGCTCCGGCGCGGCATTCTCGCGCGTTTACCGGGCGGACCCGGACGTCAACGCGATTCTGAATGATCTTTTGCCGGACATACCCTCAGCCTACGTGGATGCCATTGCCGAAGCAGTCGATTCCCAGCAACTCGCGGTAGCGCAAACCATGTGGAACCGGCTGTTGGCCATGAAGCCGCGCTTGCAAATGACGGATTTCGACAAACTGGTCGCCGCGCTGCTGGCCAACGGAGACTACGACGCCGCGCGCCGCGTTTGGGATCAAGGCACCTCCACCATGAATTTTCCCCCGCTGATCCAGCCGCAGGGATCAGTGCTTTGGGATCCAAGCTTCGAATCCGGAATCAACCGTCAAGTCTTTTCTTGGAATTACCTTCCCCTGGATCAGGGCGTGCACACCGCGCTCGATCCCAGCGAGAAACTCTCCGGCAACCAGTCCTTGCGATTGACTTTTGATGGCGAACATAACCCCAGCGCGGACATTGCCTGCGCCTTGGGTATCGTTACCCCCGGCCTGAAGTACCTTTTTTCCGCCTGGGTCAAGACCAAGAACCTCGCGGGTGACGAAGGGGTTCGCTTTCATATCGTTGCGGTGGGCACTTCGAGAGTTCCTGTTACCTCCACCAAGGAAACCCACGGGACGTCGCCGTGGACTTTTGTCGAAGAACAATGGACCGCCGCTCCGGGCGTGCACCGCGTGTCCATTTGCATCAGCCGCGAACCCAGCACCAATGCGGATGTGCGCATCTCCGGCGACGCCTGGGTGGATGACGTCACCATGGTCCCCGAAGTTTCGGAGCATCACCGGCCATGAGGGCTTTGCGTGTCGGAATCTGCGCCTTGCTGACGTTTGCCGTGCTGGCATTCGGTGGAGTCGAGGAATGGGCACAAGCCGTCCTCGCAGCAGGTTTCTCGATTCTCCTTGTACTTTGGGCCATGCGCGTCTATTCCTGGCATCAGGAACAAATCATTCTTTCCCCGCTTTTGTTTCCGCTGCTGGCTTTCGGGCTGGTTGTGATCGTTCAGCTGCTCTTTGGGAAGACCGCCTCAAATTATGACACGCGCATGCAGCTTCAATTGCTGCTTCTCTATGTGATTCTGCTGCTTCTTTTGCCGCAGGCATTTTATCGCATGAATCACTGGCGATTGTTGTTGTGGTTTCTGATGTCCCTGAGCTTTTTCGTCTCGGTTTTTGGAATCCTGCAGCAGCTGACTTTTAATGGCAAGCTCTACTGGGTTCGCGTTCTGCGCTACGGCGGATATCCCTTCGGGCCATATGTAAACCGGAATCACTTTGCGGGCTTTGCGGAACTCTTGATTCCTGTGGCGCTGGTTCCGCTAGTGCTGGGGAAAGTGCGGAGAGAGCGTCTGTTCCTGGTCAGTCTCTTTGCTTTGATTCCCATCGTAGCTTTGTTCCTTTCCGCGTCGCGCGGCGGAATTATCAGCTTTGTCGTCGAATTGGTCATTCTATTTGCCTTGTTGCTGGTCCGGCGCATTCGCAGCCGGTACATGCTGGCGGGAGGCATTCTGGTTCTTTGTGCCATTCTGGCCGTCTCCTGGCTGGGTATGCAACAGGTGATTGAACGGTTCACCAATCCCCAGGCCCTGGAAGTCACCATAGGCAAGCGCGCTTCCATGCGGCTGGACACCTGGCACATTTTCCTGGATCACCCATATCTCGGTACTGGATTGGGTACCTTGCAGATGGTTTTTCCGCCCTACGAAACGCTTTACGATGGAAAAGTCGTCAACCACAGCCATAACGACTACCTTGAGACTCTCGCGGATACAGGTATTGCCGGTGGCTTATGCTGCGCGTGGTTTCTAGTTGTGCTGTTTGTGGAGTCCATTCGCGGTTTGAAGGAGCTTGGGCAATCGTTTGGAGCGGCGCTAAATCTGTCCGGGTTGGTGGGGTGTTGCGGCTTATTGGTGCACAGTTTAGTGGATTTTAATCTGCACATTCCGGCAAATGCGATGCTATTCTTTGTATCAGCCCACCTGGCCACGGCTCGCTTGCAGACGACAGCTTCCAGTGCGCAAGATGCAGCCCCGCCCCGTATACGAAAGAGAAAACAAGAGGTCACCTAAAGTGTTCCGAATGTATAATAGGCTCGGGGGGTTATCCATCTAAATGGTCCCATTCACCATTATGGGGCGCCACTATCTTTTTCTCTTGGCTGCGATCGCATGCCTTGCTTGCGCGGCCTTGCCCTTGGGCGCCCAGGAGAACATCGCCGTTGGCGAGACTCCCCAACAGGTCAACGACCGGATTCACACACTCACGATGGGCGTGCATCGAGGCGCATCCGTTGATTATGTGATTGGTGACGGAGATCTGATTGAAGTCACGGTGTTTGATGTTCCAGAGCTCTCCAAGGATTTGCGCGTCAGCCAATCCGGCACGGTGAATATTCCTCTGGTTCCCGTCCGCCTGCAGGTCACGGGGCTTACCGAGCTTCAGGCGGAGCAAAAAATCGCGGAAGTTCTGGAAGCAAATGGACTCGTAACGCACGCCGAAGTCAGCGTCAATGTCAAAGAGCATCGCAGCCGGCCCATCACCATTGTGGGCGCCGTATTACACCCAATGGTCTATCAGGCTGACCATGAAGTAACGTTGCTGGAAGTTCTGGCCGAAGCTGGGGGTATTGCGCCCGACGCCGGCGATACCATCATCGTTACTCGCACGCGTTCCACTGCATTTACGGAGATTCCCAGTTCGACTCCAGCCAATTCGCCAGGGGCTGCGGCTCCCGGTTCGGGTGAGCCTCCTCCCTTGGATTCTCCGGCGCCAACGTCCGCGGTTCCTCCAATCGGCACGGTCAAACCAGAAGGCACGGCTCCAGCCTTCCCTTCTGCCACGGACATGGCCCAAGCCAACTCTTCTGTTGCTGCGTCCTCCGGCAAGGCAGTTACGGACGTCCCCGGCACTGGCGCCACGACTATCAGCATCAATCTTAACGACTTACTGGAAACGGGCGACACCCGCAACAACATCCAGCTGCAAGCTGGAGATGTCGTTACGGTTCCGCACGCCGGTATTATCTATGTTCTCGGAGCGGTTGGGCGCCCTGGTGGATTCGTCGTTGCCAACGACCGAACGCAACTCACGACACTGAAGATTCTTTCCCTGGCGGGCGGAGTTAGCAACATCGCCAAGCTCGACCGTGCGGTGATTATTCGCAAAGATGACACCGGTAAACAGACGGAGACCCAGATTGATCTCAAGAAAGTGATGAACCGTCAAGCCGAAGACATCACGATGCACGCCAGCGATGTGCTTTATGTCCCGGATGACAAAACCAAAGCGGCCTTGTTAAAGGCGGCGGAAATCGGCTTGGCTATCGGAACCGCGGTGGCCGTTTTCCGGCTCGCCTATCACTAAGAACGGATCATGACTGACGAAAACAAATTGATTCCGCGCGAGCCCGGCAACAACGGCAAGGTCGAGGTGCTTTCCAGCTCGAAACACATGCCAACGCTCGACCTCTCGCCCCGCGAGCCTCATCTCTATGATTACCTGCTGATTCTCCGCAAGCATCAGTGGCTGATTCTGGCTTTCTTGCTCACCGTGGTAACCATCGTCAGCATTGCTACGCTCCGCATGCGTCCGGTTTATATCGCCAAAGCTACCATCGAAATCGAACGCGAGAACTCCAATTTTCTTCCGTTCCAGGGCGCGGACAGCTACGACTACATGTTGGACATGGACAACTACATCGAGACCCAGGCGAAGGTACTCACCAGCGAGACCCTGGCGTTGCAGACCATCCGTAACAGCGGCCTGGCCGGAAATCCCGAATTCTCCAATGGCGGCACGCCCTCGGAAGCGATCGCCAGCGGCACTCTCGCCAATCAGAAGCGTCCGCCGGAAGTGGCCGCCTTTTTGGGCAGCCTTAGCGTAAGGCGCGTACCGCAAAGCCACTTGATGGAAGTGAGCTACGAATCCACGGACCCCGTATTTGCGGCGAGGATTCTCAACGCTCATCTAGAGAACTACAAGTCGCAGAACATCCAGAGCCGTTACGAATCCACGCTGGAAGCCACGCGCTTTTTGACCAATCAGCTCAACGAACTGAAGCTGACCGTCAAGCAATCGGAAGACGCGCGCATCAACTACGAGCGACAGAACCAGATCTGGAGCGTCGACGACAAATCCAATATCACCACCGAACGCCTAGCCGATCTGGATAAACAACTCACCGAAGCCCAGGCGGAAACGCTGAAAAAGCAGGCCCTCTACGAATATGCGAAAGCCGGAGACGTGGAAGCCGTTCCGGAAGTACGCGCGGACAGCCTTCTCCAGGATTTGCAGAGACACCGCTCCGAGCTTTCCGTGCAGTTCACCGAAGCCGTCAACCAGTACGGTCCGAATTTTCCAAAGGTTCTGCGCATCCAGAGCCAGTTGAAGGAAATCGACGACCAGATCGCCAAGGAGAACAAAGCGATCATTCTCCAACTGGAAAGCGACTATCGCGAAGCCAAGCAAAAAGAAGAACTCATCCGCCAGGCTTTGGAGCAGCAAAAGGCCGAAACCAACAACATGGCCGAGAAGTTGGTGCAATACAACATCCTCAAGCGCGAATCCGAAGCCGACAAGTCGCTCTATGAAGGATTGCTGACCAAGCTCAAGGAAGCGGGTATTTCCGAGGGATTGAAGTCCTCGAATATCCGCGTAGTGGACCCGGCCATGATTCCCTCCTATCCTTCGCGGCCGGCAAAGGCGCGCAATATTGCCCTCGCTTTTCTTGTGGGACTGGTGGGCGGAATCGGTCTTGCCCTTCTGCGCGAATATTTGGACAACACCGTCAAGACACCGGATGACGTGGAAATGCTGGCCCGCCTGCCCAGTCTGGCGGTAGTCCCCGCTTTCGGGGGGAGCTCCCCAAGCAAGCGGCGAATGGGTTTCTTTGGCGGTGATTCGAAAAATGGCCACGAAAAGCGCATTGAGCTGGTCGCGCAGCATTTGCCCAAGTCGCAAATGTCGGAAGCGTTCCGCGCGCTTCGCACGGCCCTGCTGCTTTCGCAACCCGAACATCCTCCGCAAGTGATTCTGGTGACCAGCGCTTTGCCTCGCGAAGGCAAGACCACCGCGGCAGCGAACCTCGCGGTGACCCTGGCGCAGTTGGGCGATAAGACTGTCCTCGTGGATGCCGACTTGCGCAAACCGGGCGTCGGACGTTTGCTGAATCTCGGCAGCGGCAAATATGCCGGCTTAAGCTCCTATTTGGCGGGTGTTTCGAGTCTTGATCTCGTCACTGTGCCGCATCCCGCCATTCCCAATCTGGCAGCCATCCCAACCGGGCCACTGCCCCCGAATCCCGCAGACTTGCTCTCTTCTCACAAGCTCTCGGACGCCATCGCCGAGTTGCGCACCAAATACAAGTTCATCGTCATCGACTCGCCGCCTATCATGGCCGCCACCGACGCTGTCATCCTGTCTGTGCAGGCGGATGGCGTGCTCCTGGTTGTCCGCTCGGGTGAAACCCCGAAGGAAGCTTTTACGCGGACGCGCGATCTGCTCACCAGCGTCAAGAGCCGCCTGCTGGGCGTCGTTCTGAACGCCGTGGATGCCAGCGCGCCCGACTACTACTATTCCTACCGCTACTACCCCTATTCGTACGGCTATGGTCCCCAGGAAGCCCTGGACATGGGTCAGGAAGAGCTGCCCGCCCACGTCCCCAGCCGGCCTACGGAAGCGGACGACTCGGACAAACTCTAGGAGGCTGCTTGCGATATCTGATTACCGGCGGCGCTGGATTCATCGGCTCTCACCTCGCGGAACGTTTACTGGAAAAAGGCGATCGGGTCGTGTTGCTCGATAACCTTTCCACCGGCAGCATGGAAAACATCCGTCACCTGAAAGGTTCGGATCGTCTCGAATATCATCTGGACGGGATCGAAAACCGTCAATTGCTCGCGGAGCTCGTGGACGATGCCGATGTGATCGTGCATCTGGCCGCCGCCGTCGGCGTCAAGCTGATTGTTGAAAGTCCGGTGCGCACGATTGAAACCAATGTCAACGGTACACAGCTGATCTTGGAGGCCGCCAGCAAGAAGAAGAAATTGGTTTTGATCGCTTCCACTTCAGAAGTCTACGGCAAGAACATCAACGTGCCGTTCCGTGAAGATTCCGACCTGGTGCTCGGCGCCACAACCAAAGGCCGCTGGAGCTACGCGGCTTCCAAGGCGCTGGACGAGTTTCTGGCGCTTTCCTACTGGAAAGAGAAGAAGCAGCCGGTTATCGTGGTGCGCTTCTTTAATACTGTGGGGCCACGGCAGACCGGGCGTTACGGCATGGTGCTCCCCAATTTTGTGAAACAAGCCTTGGACAATGCCCCCATTGAAGTTTACGGAAACGGCCAGCAGTCGCGCTGTTTCTGCGACGTGCGCGATACCGTGGAAGCTTTATTGCGCTTGATGCCTTTGGATCGCGCCATCGGCGAAGTCATCAACATTGGAAATACCGAAGAAGTCACCATCGAGAACCTGGCCAAAATGGTCAAGCAGCGAACCGGGAGTTCTTCCGCTATTCAGTTTGTGCCTTATGACAAGGCCTACGAGCCCGGCTTTGAGGATATGATGCGGCGCGTGCCTTCCATCGAAAAGCTCCATGCGCTCGTCGGTTTTCGTCCTCAGACCAGCCTTTCCGAGATTATTGACCGCGTATCCGCCTACTTCCGCCAGAAAGAAGGGCTGCTCTCCGGCGCGGCCGCTGCCCGCCGCTCGGTTGGCTAGCGACTCTTAATTCCTGTCCGGGTAATTGATAGTTGGTCAATTACTGAATATGATACAATGGCGCTACTGGATTCAGGTCCGTGCGGCCCAATATTCCAGGTCAGGTTCTGGTTGCTCAAATTGCCATGGAAACCGCGTTTCCATTGAAAGTGGTTGCTGCCTCTTTGAAGAGTGAGCTCCAGGTTCGGCCAGCCGTCCTGGAGCGGTTGCTCCTGGCGCTGTTCCTCCTCTCCCTGCCCTTTAGCAATCCCTGGGTTCGTGGAGATGGCGTCGGCTATTATGCCTATGCGCGCGCCCCCCTGATCGAACACAGCCTCGACTTTACGCACGACTACCAATCCGCCAATGAGAGCTTCCGCGAGGGCCGCCTGGATGAAAACGGCCTGCCTCGCTCGGCATTTCGCACACCCACCGGCCACTTGGACAACCACTTCACCGTTGGTCCAGCCATGCTCTGGTCACCGTTTCTTCTTTCGGCGCATGCGGGTGTGTTGCTGGCCCGCGGCCTCGGCGCCAGCGTCTCAGCGGACGGGTTTTCCGGTCCCTACCGCTACGCTATGGCACTGGGCACGGCTGTTTATGGCTTTCTCGGCCTGCTGCTGTCCTTCCGCCTCGCCAGCAAGTACGTGCAACCCCTTTGGGCATTTATCGCGACCCTGGCGATCTGGGGTGCCAGCTCGCTGCCGGTCTATATGTATTTCAATCCTTCCTGGTCGCATGCCCATTCGGCGTTTGCGGTCGCTTTATTCCTCTGGTATTGGGACCGCACACGGGATCAGCGCTCCACAGGGCAGTGGGTCGCACTGGCGCTAATCGCCAGCCTCATGCTCAACGTCTACTACGCTAACCTGATGGTGGTTTCGGTTCTGTTGGTCGAAGCATTTTGGAAGTATGCGGAAATCTCTCGCACGCAAACTGCTTCGGCAAAAGAGATCCGGTCATTGCTCGCGCAGCAATTGCTCTTCGGCGTGGTCGTATGCATCGGCCTGCTGCCAACGTTCCTTTCGCGTTCCATCGTTTACGGCGGGCCGCTCGAGACCGGCTACGTCTCCATCCGCGATTTTCTCTGGAGTTCGCCGAAATTCTTTGATGTTCTTTTTTCTGCCAATCACGGTCTGCTTTCCTGGACTCCTGTCGTAGTGCTCTGTTTTCCCGGGCTCATCCTGATGGCGCGGCGCTTGCCCCGCCTGGGAGTCCCCTTGATAACGGCAGCCGTCGTGTTCTATCTGTTCTTCACGCTCTATCCGGATTGGGCGGGAATCTCCTCTTACGGGAACCGTTTCTTTATTTCGCTCACGGCCATCTTTATCCTGGGACTCGCCGCTGGGCTCGAGTGGCTCGCGACGCAATTCGCGGCGCAGCGCAGAGCCGTCATTTTGTCGGTGGGAGTTCTGGCTTGCCTTGTCCTGTGGAATTTTGGGCTCATCTATCAATGGGGTACCCACCTGATCCCCGCCCGCGGGCCGATCTCCTTTTCGCAGGCGGCCTACAACCAGGTCCACATTGTGCCGCAGCAGTTGAGCTCCCACCTGCGGTCCTATTTTTTCCAGCGTAGCGACCTGATGCGGCAGATCGAACAAAAAGACGTGGAGCAGATGCGTAAGAACGCCGATCCTTGATCGCCTTTCGCAACCTGCGGCCATCCGGTGCTTCTCGCTCGTGCCGGTTCGTCTGAATCTGATAATCTGAGAGGCGCAGCTCTGGTAAAGGGGATTTCTCGTTTAAACATGGTGTCGGTAACTTCCAACCCTTCCGTTGCAGGCGCGTTGGAACCGCGTGGGCCGTCGCAGGCGACGCTGCGCATCGAACCTCCCCGCCGATGGCTCGAACTCCGTTTGGGCGAGTTGTGGCTCTCCCGGGAACTCCTCTATTTCCTCGTCTGGCGCGACGTCAAAATCCGTTACAAACAGACGGCCATTGGCATCTCCTGGGTGATCATTCAACCCCTGCTCACCATGCTAGTGGCCACGCTCTTTTTTGGGAAACTCGCCAAGCTGCCCTCGCAAGGGCTCCCCTATTCCGTCTTTGTCTTTGCCGCCATTGTGCCCTGGACCTATTTTTCCGCGGCCCTCGCCAATGTCACCGCGGTCATGGTGGAAAACCAGCGCGTCATCACCAAGGTATATTTCCCCCGGCTTATTCTGCCCGTTTCCGCGGCGCTTTCCGGATTGGTGGATTTCAGCATCGGCTTCGCCGTGATGCTGGTTTTCACCTTTGCGCATCATATTCGCCCGTCCTGGACGCTCCTGCTCCTGCCTTTGTTCCTCCTGCTGGCCGTACTCACCGTTCTCGGGATTGGCCTTTGGCTTTCTGCGCTGAATGCCCTGTACCGTGACGTCAAATATCTCACGCCGTTCCTTCTCCAGTTCTGGATGCTGGCCTCGCCGGTCTATTATTCGAGTTCTTTGGTGCCGGAGCGCTACCGCTGGGTCTACGGCCTGAATCCCATGGCCGGTGTCATCGACGGTTTTCGCTGGGGACTTACCGGCACGGGACATCCGCCGACGAGCAGCCTGCTTGCTTCGGGGGTCATTGTGTTCCTCTCTGTCTTGGGCGGCCTCTTCTTTTTTAACCGCATGGAAGGCAGCATCGCCGATCGCGTATGAGCGCCATCGCCATCCAGACGCAGGGGCTCGGCAAGCGCTACCGGCGAGGAGCGCTGGCCTCTGGACTGCTGCGAGACACCTTGGCGCGAGCCATCCGGTCTCCCTGGAGCTTGCTTCGTCATAGTCCGGCGCCGACGTTCTGGGCGCTGAAGGACGTATCGCTGGAGGTAAGCCCCGGAGAGGTGCTTGGTTTGATTGGGCGAAACGGCTCCGGAAAAACTACCCTGCTCAAAGTTCTTTCCCGGATCACTCGACCCACCGAGGGCTGGGCGGAAATTCATGGCCGTGTGGGCAGCCTGCTCGAAGTCGGTACGGGCTTCCACCCTGAGTTGACGGGACGCGAGAACGCTTACCTGAGCGGAGCGATTCTCGGCATGAGCAAACGGGAAATTACCCGGAAATTCGATGAAATTGTTGGCTTCGCGGAACTCGAGCAATTCATCGATACTCCGGTGAAACACTACTCCAGCGGCATGTACGTTCGCCTGGCGTTTGCGGTCGCTGCGCATCTGGAGCCCGAAATTCTCCTGGTAGATGAGGTTCTGGCGGTCGGCGACATCCGCTTTCAGAAAAAATGCCTGGGGAAAATGGGGGATGTTGCCCGCGCGGGCCGCACGGTGATTTTGGTCAGCCACCAGCTAAACCAGATCCGCAGGTTGTGCGATCGAACGGTTTGGGTGGATTCCGGCTCCATTCGCCAAACCGGTCCGACCGCCGAAGTTGTCAGCGCCTACGAAGAAGCCATGACTGCCGGCGGCGCGGAAAACATTCGGCCGGTCGATGGCGCCGCGCAGTTTCTCAGTTGGAAACTGGCAGGTGAAAACCGGGCCGCCGATCACATTTTGCCGACGGAAGGCGAAACCTGCGTCAGTTTTCTCCTGCGCGTGAATCAGCGATTGCACAGTGTTCACCACGGAATCGGACTCTATGACCAGGACCGCCATCTCCTCTGGGGAAATGCGCTGGATGGAGTCACTCTCGACCTTGGTTTGCACGAGTTTCGATATACGATTCCCACTCTTCCTCTGCGCCCCGGCGTCTACTCCTGGCGTGTTGCTCTGTACGATGCGGGCGTGCGCATCGACGATTGGGAGTGCGTGCCACAGATGCACGTCGTGACCATTCCCGTCACGCATTACCGGGATGAATCCGCCGGTTTCCTGAACATTCCCTCCAAGCTGGACATTGTCCCCGCAAACTCCGCGAAATGAATGCAGCGTCTTCATCGCCTGAAAAAATCACGGTCTATATCCCTGCGTACAACGTCGCGGAGTTCCTTGCGCCCTGCATCGAAGGACTTCTGGCCCAGAGCCTTCCTCCGGACGAAATCCTGGTGATTGACGATGGTTCGCGCGATGCTTCCGCGGAAATTGCCGCGAAATATGCCCGGGTGACCTTGATTCGGCACGAGGGCAACAAGGGTTTAGCCGCCGCCCGCAACACCGCCATGCGCGCTGCGCGTAATGAGATGGTGGCTTCCCTCGATGCCGATTGTATTCCCGCGCCGGATTGGTTGTCGCGGCTCGCCGCTTCCTTGCATGATTCTTCCGTTGTTGGCGCCGGAGGAAAATTGATCGAGGGCATCCAGAAAAGCCTGGCGGACCGTTGGCGCGCTGTGCACATGGCGCAGCATTGGGGGAATGAAGGAATCCGCAATCCTCGTTTTCTTTTTGGCTGCAACAATCTCTTTCGCAAGTCCGCGGTTCTTGCCATTGGCGCTTACAACGAATCCATGCGCACCAACGGTGAGGATGTCGATTTATGCCAGCGCCTGCGGGAAAAGGGATGGAATTTATCCTATGTTCCTTCGGCCCGAGTCACACATCTTCGTCACGACACCGCGCGGTCGATTCTCGAGGCAAAATGGCGCTGGTGGCGATTTGGTGTGAACGCATATGCCGGCGGTGTGCGTCTGCGCTCCGTGGTTGGCCACGCAATCCATGTCCATTTCCGCTACAATTTCCTGGAGCCATTTCTTGCGGATCTTCAGGCGCGCCGCTTCAATCTGGCAGCCTTCGACTTTCTGGTACTCGTCTATTTCCCGTGGCGGGACTTGCGCTTGTGGCGCGAGCAGAGAAAAAAGCCGCAATCCTAGCGGCTCGCGAAAGGAAAGCTTCCTTGCACATTCTGGTAACCGGAGGATGTGGCTTCATCGGTTCGCACGTGGCGCTCCATCTGCGAGAACAGGGCCATCGAGTGTCCGTGGTGGATAATCTGGTCCGCCGGGGCAGCGAACAGAACATCCCGGAACTCACGCGCCACGGAGTCGCGTTTTTTCACGGCGATGTTCGCAACCCCGAGGACCTGGCTAACCTTCCCGCCGGCTGCGAATTGATCTGTGACGCCAGCGCACAGCCCTCTGTTGTGATCGGCTACTCCAACCCGCTTTTCGACATTACCAACAACGGCCTGGGCGCCATTCATATTCTCGAATACGCGCGCACGCGGCGCATCCCCATGATTTTCTGGAGCAGCAACCGTGTCTACGGTGCGGACCGTTTGAACGCTCTGCCGCGCCGCGAAACACCCACGCGCCTCGAGTATGACGTGGATGCCTGGGAGCGGCTTCCCGAAGGACAGCGCCCCGCTGGGTTCCATCCGCTGCATGGCATTTCGGAAGAGTTCAGTATTGATGGTGGCCAGCGCAGTATCTACGGTCTCAGCAAGCTCATCGCCGACGCCGCCTGCCAGGAATATGCACATGCTTACGACCTGCCGATTGTTGTGAATCGCTTCGGTGTCATTTCCGGCCAGGGGCAATTCGGCCATGCGGAGCAGGGCTGGCTCGTGTGGTGGGCGGTTGCGCACTGGTTTCAGTTGCCTCTCACGTATTTCGGTTGGCAGGGGAAACAGGTTCGCGACATTCTTTTTGTCGAAGACATGCTCGAGCTACTGGATCTTCAAATTAAACAAATTGCGCGTTTCCGCGGGGAGACATTCAACCTGGGCGGCGGACGCGAGAACTCCATCTCTCTTCGGGAGGCAACCAAATCCATGCAGGAAATTTCCTCGCGTTCCACATCTATCCTGGAAGAGGAAAAGGCTCGTCGGGGCGATATCGCGCTTTATTGGACGGACAATCGCAAGGCCGCGCGTGAATTGGGCTGGCAACCGCGCACGAATTTGTCCGCCGGTATCGAGCGCATCTTCGAATGGATTTGTAAAAATGAAGCGGACCTTCGTTTCCGCTATCTTTCGGCCGGGTAAAGGTTCAGTTCCCGTCGCGGTGCTAACATGGAGTGTCGCTAAATCCCGTAGCTGGAGAAAGTGTACGTATATCTGGTATCGCTAAACATGAAACGGCTTCGGCTATGGCAATAAACAAAATATTGGTCACAGGTTCCAGCGGCCTGATCGGTTCAGAAGCGGTGAAGCATTTTGATGCCAAAGGCTGTGAAGTCATTGGCGTGGACAACAACATGCGCCGCGAATTCTTTGGCGAACCTGGCGACACCAGCTGGAATCTCGAGCGCCTCCGCACTGCCACAAAGAATTTCAAGCACTATAACGCGGATATTCGCGACCGGCTGGCGCTGGAGGAACTCTTTCGCGCGCACCGCTTCGACCTGATCGTCCATTGCGCCGCGCAGCCCTCTCACGACAAAGCCCGTGATATCCCCATCCTCGACTTTGAGGTGAACGCGCTCGGCACCGTCAACCTGTTGGAGGCCACCCGCCTCCACTGCCCGGAAGCCGTCTTTGTTTTTCTCAGCACCAACAAGGTCTATGGCGACGCGCCGAACGAAATACCCCTGAAAGAGCTGGAGACCCGCTGGGAATACGCGCGCCCGGAGGATTACAACGGAATTGACGAAACCTGCCGCCTGGACCGCACGCTCCATTCGCTCTTTGGCGCTTCCAAAGCCTCCGCCGATTTGATGGCGCAGGAGTACGGCCGATATTTTGGAATGAAAGTGGGCGTTTTTCGCGGCGGCTGCCTGACCGGCCCATCGCACTCTGGCGTGGAGCTTCACGGTTTTCTTTCGTACCTGGTCAAAACAACGCTGAGCGGCGGCACCTATACCGTTTTTGGCTACAAGGGCAAGCAAGTCCGCGACAACATCCACAGCCACGACGTGGTGCGGGCGATTGAAGAGTTTGCCGCCAACCCGCGTCCCGGGGAAGTCTATAACCTTGGCGGCGGCCGCCAAAACAGCGTCTCCATGCTCGAGGCCATCGCGAAAATCGAGCAGTTAAGCGGCAGAAAGTTGAACTGGAAATATGTGGATGAGAATCGCAAGGGCGATCACATCTGCTACATCTCCAACCTCGCCAAACTCCGCTCCCACTACCCGAATTGGTCCATCACCATCAGTCTCGACCAAACCCTCCAGGAGATTGTTGCCAACCAGACCCGACGCATGGCCGATGCTTCATGACCCTTTACGCTAAGTGTTATAGATCTGTGGACATCTCTTCTAATAAATCTGACACGACATATTGAATTATTTCGAGTCCCGCGCTTTTTGCGGGATGTGGAATCGGCTGTGCAGCTGTGCCACTTGGCCCTGGAAGGCTCATAATAGAGCCAGATGTTGCCTTTGTCTTTTTGAGTGGGTTGCGGTAGCTTCTAGCAGAGAACGAAATGAATTCCGAAACTCCAACGAAAAACCCGCTTTCCCGCTTCCTCCGCGCATTGCCGGGCTGGGTTATAAATCTCTGGATCAGCTTCGTTCTGATCGCCTTTTTCGTGATTCGGATCTTGGGTTCCAGCACGGGCCGTCGCATCCTCTCTGCCCTTGGCATTCGGTACGGTGAATGAGATTCCTGCCGGCGATTCTAGCGAACCTCCTCATTCTGTTTGCGATTCTTGGAACAGGTAGCCTGGTTGGTCCTCTTTTGCCGGATCATCTTCCGCGCACGGACCGCTTTACAGCAAAAATGTTGGCTGGAATTGGCCTGCTCGGAACATTGATTTTCCTCTTTGGGCAAATTGCGTTTACACCCAGGGTTCTTGGAGCTCTATTGGTGGTCCCCGCGATGGCCGGCGTGTTCCGCGTCTATAGAGTTGTTCGTGGCTCCGTGGATCTTCTGCAAGTGTCTCGTCCGCCAGTCATACCGGCGTGCGTTATCGGCCTGGTCATGGCGGTCACGGCGCTGGGCGGCTTGGCGGAGCCCGTTGGCGACATCAAAATGGATGCCATTGCCTACCACTATCTCGGCCCCCATGTTTGGCTGCGCGACGCGGTCATTCATGTTCTACCGGACGAATGCCATGCCTCGTTCCCCGCCATCGTCGAGACCCTTTATGGCTCGCTCATTGCCATCGGCGGCACGCGCGCTCCCGAACTTTTTGCGGTTGTGGCCTTCGGGCTTCTGCTTCTTGTCTCCTATGGATTTGCGATCCGCCTGGGACTCGATGTTCCGGGAGCTTGGTGGGCCACGGCCCTGATTGCCACCATGCCCGTGGTCTACCGGGGTTCCTATGGCGGATTCGTTGACGCGATTTTTTCCAGTTTCATTCTGTTGTCGCTGCGATTTGCCCTCGATGCTCGAAAGTACACGGACTACATCTTGTCGGGTCTCTTTGTTGGATTCGCTATGGGAACCAAATACACGGGACTTCCGGCCTTGGTCTTGATCCTGACGGTAGCGCTGGTTATCGTCGCGCTGCGTCAGTCAGCGTCACCGGGAGCGCTCCATTTCCGGCTCTTCCTTCTTGCGGCCACTGCCATTTTGATTGCCTCTCCCTGGTACCTCCGCAATTGGGTTGTCCTCGGCAGCCCAATTTACCCACCCCCGCCCGCGCTTCTCCGCATTTTCCATATCCGGTATATGTCTCCGGAAGCGATCGACGCCCTCGCTGCGCTGATTCGCAAAGAAGGAATCGGCATGGGCCACACCCTGCCCAGCTTCCTGCTCTTGCCCTTTCATTTCACGTTTCACCCCGCCAACTTCTTGAATGGACCGGGCGGCGTAGGCATTACTTTGTTGGCGCTGGCCCCTTTTGGGCTGCTGCTGCGCTTACGCGATCCGTTTGTCGGCATGCTGTTTCTCTTTAGCTTCGCGGAAGTGGCCGGATGGTTTGTTACCGAGCAGGAGGCACGATTCTTGATTCACGTGTACATCTTGCTGGCCATTTTCGCCATCTATGGCTGGCGCTATGCCCAAGAAAAATCGCCGCGCCTGGGTTCACTGCTTGCCGGCGCCACCGTCGCTGTTTCCATTCTGTATGGACTGGCGATGATTGTTCCAGCACGGGCCGCGGATCTGCGCGCCGTCTTTTCACCACGCTTTGAGGAGCAGCGGAAATCCCGGGAAATTCCTTATCGAGAAAGCTTTGATTACCTCAATGCTGACCCCACGGTGAAAAAGGTGTTAGTTCTTGAGCCGCGGGTGCCGACGTTCTACCTGAACAAGAACTACCTGAAGCCAATCGGGCGCTTTGGAGAACAAACGGTTCCGGAGGCCAACGATTTTGCAAAGCTTGCCCCGAGGCTGACCGCCTATGGCATCACCCACGTCCTCGATGTTCGTCTGGATGACGAAACGCTTCACATTGACTTCCGCGTTCCGCCGGGACAGCCAAGCTTGCGGCTCGTTTTCGAGCAGCCGGGCCAGCGCGTGTATGCAGTTGAGCCTTTTGCTGGAAAAGACGGAGTCGGATCGAATTAGCCGGACTATAGCGACGTTACTCTCCAGCCGCCGCCTTCTTCATGTTGACAAGAAAAAGTCTTCTTGTTGGATCCACACCTACTGCCATAACTGAATATTTTTCGTGACTTAGGTATTCGGCCAACCATGTATTGCCGTAGCCTGGGTCCTCCCCGTACATCAGGAATACGGGATGCGTGGAGGCAAATTCCGAAAAGTCCTGGAGCTGCATCGGCATGTATTGATTCAGAAGCTTGACGTTCCTGTCGAAAGTGTCGGCTCCCTGGTATCGGATCTCTTTTTCTTCATCCGTCAGATAGTACAGCCGGTGCCAAAGAGGATCGTGCACATAGTAGGCAAAAGGCACGTAGATCATGCCGTTGGCCACCACAATCGGGAGCTGTGAGTCGCTGTAGCCGGAATCGCGTAGGAAAGTCTCGAGCCCCGGGGCGGGAGTCTCCAGGTGAAGCGAACGCGCGGATTCCCAGAACTTGAATTCGCGAAATCCCACGTTGAGAAGAAGGAAGACAATGAATAGTGCAACGCCCAGGGGCCGTAGATAGGGCACAATCATTCCCACCGCGAGACAAACCCCCAGCAGCGCGCTGATCGTATACGTGTCCCTCATCCCGGCATGCATCAGAGTCACCATGATCCATCCGATTGCGGGCAGGATCAGCAGCCCCAGCACCATCGTTCCCTCAGCAAGTTGCAAGTCGCGAGGCTTGGCAGTCTCACCCCAATCCTCTCTCTCTTGCCGTAAAGTGAGAAAAATCGTGGCCAGAAAGCATAGACCCACGATGGCGGTGCCGTATGCGGAATCGGTCAGAAAGTACGCTCCGTACGTTGCCGCAATAGCGCGGAAACCATAGTGTTGAAAGAAGTGCGCGCCGAAGTGTTCTCTTACATGCAAAAGCAAGGACCAGGAAAACGCCAAGGGCAGCGGTCCGAGAACGATAGCCAGCCAAACGCCCCAGCGAAACCTGTGAGTCCTGAAAAATACCACCGCTTCCGCCAGTCCAAACGGCACGAACGCGAACAAACTGTAGTGGTGAAAGGACTCCGCGAGCATCAGGCTCAGCGCCAGCAGGACCCTCCATACAGGAGCAGAAGCACGTTGGTAGCAGACCAGTGCAAGCGAGATGCAGGCGACGACCAGGCTGTAAGCACGCGCCTCTCGGGCGTACTGCTCAAACAGGACTGTGCTCAGGAGAAGAAACGAAGCAATCAATGCCGCCAGATTGCCACTGCGTTTCTTGACGTAGACAAATATGCAGATGAGTGTGCAAGGAAAGGCAAGAATGGCGGGTAATCGGGACGCGATGTGTTCGTTGGCCGTGACCCCGCGCGCGGCTCGTTCAGCTACGTAGAATCCGATCGGGTGTGCGTCCACCGCGCTCGCCAGGGCATCCCATACCGCGCGCAGGTTCGGCCGGCTGGCAACCGCCAGCGTGCACAACTCGTCAAACCAGAAAGTTCTGAGTGCAGCGCCAACGATTGATCGGATAAGCGCGTAGCCGGCGAGCAATGCCAGCAGGAAATACGCATTCTTCTCGAGCCACTCTCTTGCTTGCAGCAACGGCTTATCGATGGCCGTCTGCGCAGTCATCTGTGAACTTTCCATCCCTTATGATCCCAGCAATTCTCACGCGTTTTGAGAGCGCCCGGCAGTGCGCGCGATGACTGGCGTAGTCGCGTTGGGTCTCTTCGCAGAATCCCGCATGTCTTCGCTCATTGCCCCTGTAAATGAAGAGGGATAATAGCGCACCAGATAAGTGGTCGCAACAATCAAGGGGGTGAAAGGCCCTCCGTTGGCAGGAAGCCTCGCACCGCTCAGCTTCCGCACCGCTTTCCAAATGGCGTACACTAAAAATGCGCACCCGGGCGGGCCTGCGCGCTCTTGATGGCGAAACCCTTTTTCAGCGTACTGATCGATACCTGCAATCACCAGCGCTTTATTGACGAAGCGGTCCAAAGCGTCTTGTCACAGGATTTCCCCGCTTCCGATCGCGAGATCATCGTCGTGGACGATGGCTCCACGGACCACACGCCGGAGCTTCTCCGGAAATACGAGCCGCAAATCCGTCTTTTACGGAAGCAAAACGGCGGTCAGGGTAGCGCCTTTAATCTTGCCGTTCCCGAATGCCGGGGCGAGGTGGTCGCCTTCCTCGATGGGGATGACTGGTGGGCATCGGGCAAATTAACTGCGCTCGCGTCTGCTTTCTCCGGTCGCCCGGAGGTCGGCCTCGTTGGCCACAGCATCACGGAAGTCCTTCGCGATGGAACCCAGCGCCGCGAGTTGGTGAGGGACGACCCTGAATTTCAGATCAATTCCATCGCTGGGGCCCGGACGTTTCTTCTTCGAAAAAGTTTCCTCGGCACCAGCCGCATGGCCTTCCGCAGGGAACTTCTGGAACGCCTTGGACCCGTGCCGGAATCGCTCGTCATTCAAGCCGATGAATATCTTTTCACCCTGGGCGCGGTGTTTTCGCAAGTCCTGCTTTTGCGTGAGCCACTGACCTTTTATCGGCTGCACGGACAAAACCTGTTTCAGGTCAGCGACGGCCAGGAAGCCTCGCTCCGGCGGAAGCAAGCCGTTTTGCTGGCGCTGGCGGAAGCCCTGCGCGTGCGCCTCTCCAGGGAAAATGTCTCTCCCGAAATTTGCCGCATCCTCGTGGAGGCCCTGCGAACCGAAGCCGATGTCATCCGGCTTTCTCTCGGGGAAGGCTCACCTCTCGATACCTTTCGCACCGAGCTTCGCGCCTATGACCAGAGCCATGGGCACGCTTCCACTGGCCGCCGCACCCTGAAGATCCTTAGCCTGCTTCCCGCATTGTTGCTGCCTCCTCGCCAATACACCTCGCTCAAGCGGAAGCTGGTGTCGAGCTTCCTCTACAAGCGTACTCGCGAGAAAATGATTCCCATGCATCAGCCCGATCATGTGGATCGCACCGGGAACTGGAACGCTTGATGGATGTTCCGCTGACCGCAGCCACCACGCCTCTGCGCATCCTGATGTCCGCCAGCGTCCCGCGCCGCCGCGAAGGCGGAGTGGCCGCCATCATCTACAATCTTGGGCATGAGCTGGAACGCAGAGGGCACGCCATCAGCTACGTTTTCAAGGAAGATCTATTTGGCGATGAGATAATTTCCAATCGCTTTAACGAGCTGGCCTTTTCCAATCGGCTCTATCGTTATGTAGCCAAGGATCCCAGCCGCTTTTCCGTCGTCAATCTGCATGCTCCCTCGGGCCTCCTCTATGGAGTCCGGAAACGCTGGCTTGGCTTCCGCAACCTGCCGCCTTATGTAATGACTTTGCACGGCCTGGAAGAACGCCGTATTCATGTGCAAAGCCGCGAAGAGAAAAAAGGCCGCGCCTGGAATTTTAAGCTGCGCAACCGCCTGTGGCACCGCTACTACACGTTCCCTCTCTATCGTGGCGCCATCCGAACCTGCGATGGCGCGCACGCCTACAGCCGCGATGTCTGGAATGTACTGAATCTCAACTACAACCTGGACCCGGACCGCGCTCGCTATATCCCCAGCGGTATCGAACAGCGTTTTTTTCTTCCGCGCCGCTATGAAAACTCCGGACCTCTTAAACTTCTTTATGTCGGCACCTGGCTCGATCAGCGGGGCATTTTTTATCTCCGCGATGCCCTGGAAGCGCTTTCCCAAAAATTGCCGGGCATCACCATGACCTTTGCCGGTTGCCATGTTCCGCCGGAAGTGATCCACCAGTTCTTCGGGCCGAAACTCGGTTCCACTGCCATGGTTCATCCCACGGTACCCTCCGGCCAGATCCACGAACTCTTTGCGTCCCACGACGTTTTCCTGTTTCCCTCGCTGATGGAGGGGCTCCCAGGCGTTTTGTTGGAAGCCATGGCTTCGGGAATGCCCGTAATTACGGCGGAAACCTGCGGTATGCCGGACATCGTGGAAGATGGATTCAATGGACTGCTCGTGCCACCTGCAGACGCCAAAGCGATTGAAGAAGCCGTCTTGCGCCTGGCGGCTTCCCCGGACCTTCGCCAGCGTCTCGGCCAGTCAGCCCAGCAAACCATGTCACGGTATACTTGGGAGCGCTCCGCCATCCTATTGGAAAATTTGTTTCGCCACGTTATCGCATTAGAAGGCAAAGCGTCGGCATGATTACGCTCGGACTCAACTATTCGCAGATGCACGACTCCTCGGCTTGCCTGGTCAAGGACGGCGAACTCCTTTTCGCCGTTGCCGAGGAGCGCATCAGCCGCGTAAAGCACGACGCGCGCTTCCCGGCGCTGGCCATTCAGGCGTGTCTCGATTTTGCGAAGATCACTGCCGCGCAAGTGGACGAAGTGTGTGTGGGCTGGCAGCACCCTGGCGCGACGTTTCGCAAGGATCTCAGCCTCTACGCCACAGGGCGCTGGCCTGTTTCTTATCTCAATGTCCTCAACTCCTCCCGCCACTTCGCCAGTATGGGGCACCAGCATGGTGGCGAAAATCCCTTCCGGCGTCAATTTGGTCCCACGAAGGCGCGTTACCGTTTTGTGGACCACCACCTGGCCCACGCGCTTAGCACCTATTCGTATTCTGGTTTTGACGATTCCGCCGTTGTGGTGATGGACGGCCGCGGCGCCTGGGAGGCCACTTCCATCTGGCGCGGCAGCAAAGGCCGTGTGGAACATATCCTTACGATCCCGTGGCCCAATTCACTCGGATTGTTCTACGCGCAATTCACCGGTTTCCTTGGCTTCACCCCGAACGCCGACGAGTGGAAAGTGATGGGGCTTGCACCGTACGGCCAACCGGGGGTGGATTTGCGCATGTTCCTGGAAGCGGAAGGCGCCCCGTATAACGTGCACGTGAATCGCCTGGTCGGCAACGGCAGCGGTCCATATTCCAATTTTCCATTGTCGCTGGGCAAACCCCGTGAGCCCGAAAGCGAGATCAGTGACCTGCACAAGAACATCGCCTTTGCCGTGCAGGATCTTTGCGAGCAAGCCGTCTTCAGCGTCGTTCGCATGGCGCTGCAAAAAACGGGCAGCAAGAATCTATGCCTTGCTGGAGGAGTCGCTCTCAATTCCAAAGCCAATGGAAAATTGGCCGCTTCCGGCTTGATCGAAAAACTCTTTGTGCAACCCGCCGCTTCCGACGACGGCGTCGCCCTCGGTGCCGCGCTGGCTCCTTTTCTTGACGGCGGCAATCGCCTGCCCATCCGCGAGATGCGCCATGCTTATCTGGGCCCATCGTTCGACGATGCGGCGATCGAAACGGCGTTGAAAACCTATAAAATCCGCGCTTCGCGCCTTTCGGACCCCGCCGCAACGGCCGCCGATCTATTGTCCCAGGGGAAAATTCTCGGCTGGTATCAGGGCCGCATGGAGTTTGGCCCTCGCGCGCTTGGCGGCCGCTCCATTATTGCCGATCCGCGCGATCCCGAAATGAATGCTAAAGTGAATAACGCCGTGAAATTCCGCGAATGGTGGCGCCCCTTTGCTCCTTCCTTCAAGAAAGAAGCCGCCCCGGAATTCCTCGAATCCGCTTACGATTCACCCTTCATGATCCTTACGGCGCAGGTCCGCCCGGAAAAACGCAGTGTGATCCCTTCGGTAACTCATGTAGACGGCAGCGCACGCCCGCAAACCGTCGAAAAAGAGATCAATCCGCTTTACTACCGCCTGATTGACGAATTCGGCAAACGCACCGGCGTTCCGGTGATCATGAATACTTCGTTCAACCTGCGTGGCGAAGCCATAGTCAACACGCCAACCGATGCCATTCGCACTTTTTTCAGTTCCGGCATGGACGCGCTGGTCCTCGGCGGCTTCCTCGTGGAGAAATAACATGGCGGAGCCGAACACCCGCCTCGCCAACCTGTTGTTGCGTTACGCCGCGCCGCTTTCTGGTTTGCGCCGCGTGCCGGTCCTCGGCGATCTTCTCAGTTGGACCAGCCGGAAACTCGTGCCGCGCGAATCGCTGGTCTGGGTCCAGATTCAAGTTGGCCCCTCCAAAGGCCTTTGGATGCGCCTGAATCCGCGCACCGGCCAGAATGTGCAAAAAGGCATCGGCGAACCGGAAGTACAACAAGCCCTGGTGGACCACCTCCGTCCTGGAATGACGTTTTACGACCTCGGCGCAAATATCGGATTCTTTTCTTTGATGGCCGCCCGCCTGGTCGGCCCGCAAGGCCGCGTAATTTCCTTCGAAGCCGATCCAGAAATCGCAGCGCGACTCCGCGAAAATCTCTCGCGCAATCAATTCAGCCATGCACAAGTGGTGCAAAAAGCCGTTTGGTCAGAAACCAAAACCGTCTCTTTTGCACGCGTCGATCCCGGCACTTCCCCTGACCGCGGTTTGGGCCATGTCTCTGCCAGCGCTTCGGATTCTGGTGTTATCGCGGTAGAAGCAATTTCCTTGGATCAATTTGTCGCGGCGAATCCTGCGCCCGATTTCCTGAAGTGCGACGTCGAAGGCGCCGAAGCAGCCGTATTCCAGGGCGCGACTCAACTGCTGTCCCAAGAACGCCCGATTCTTCTCGTGGAAATGCACAGTCCCGAGAATCAAAAAATGCTGCTCAAGCAGTTTGCCGGCTATGGCTATCAATGCAGCCAACTTGACGAAACCCACGTGCTCGCCCTTCCCCAATGACGCTTCCCGTCATCGCGCTTCTTGGCCGCAAGGACGAACCCACCGACGCCGTCGAAGAATACTGCCGTTATCTGGCAAGCGCCTTGCACGCGCATGAAATTGACATGCAGATTCGCCGCGTCCCCTGGGAAAAGCACGGCTGGCGCGAATCGCTCAAGGTCTTGAAACTCATGGCGGCCGACTGGCGCGGCAAATGGGTCATCCTGCAATACACCGCGCTTGCCTGGTCCTCCCGGGGTTTTCCCCTCCGCTTCCTTCGCGTGCTCGAAATCCTGAAAGCTGCTGGAGCGCGCGTCGGTGTTGTCTTCCACGACGTGGAACCCTTTCCCGGATCGCGATTGACGGATCTAGTTCGCCGCCGTGTCCAAGTCCACGTCATGCGCCGTGCACTGAAGGCTGCAGACCTGGCGGTCTTAACTGTGCCGTTGTATAAGCTCTCATGGCTCCCGTTTACACCTATAAACGCTGTTTATACGGACCCGTTTGCTCCTTCAAGAAGCAAAATCTCCCTCGATACCTTTGACCGCCATGGACTGAAGAGTTCAAGCGAAGGACGGAAAGAGATTGAGGCGCGAAACGGTGCAACTGATAATCCATCTCCGCTGCAACGCAAATGTCATTTTCTTCCTGTCGGGCCGAACCTTCCGATAACAGAAAGGCAGGCGCCCCATGCGTCTCAGTGCGGAATTCCTGTAATCGGGGTTTTCAGTATTACCGGCGGTGAAACCGGCAGCCAGGAAACGCAAACGATCATCGTCGCTACTCGATCAGCATCGGAAAAGCTGGGAAGACTACGTCTCGCTGTCTTTGGAAGAAATGCCGAAAGTCGCGAGCACGCACTTAAAGATGGCTTGCAGGGAGCAGAGATTGATCTATCCGTTGAAGGAGTGTTGACCCAGGAAGAAATCGTCCAGCGCATTCGATCCTGCGATGTTCTTTTATTCGTTCGTGGTGGAATCTCCACGCGCCGAAGCAGCGCTATTGCAGGAATATCGTGTGGTGTGCCGATGGTCGCTTTTGTTGGACCAGAAACTTCCTGGCCATTTCAGGATTGTGGTGTCGTATTAGTCTCTCCGGCGAATCTCGGAGAACTCGTGGACGGTTTGATATACGTCTTGTCTGATGCAAAGTTCCGTGAAGGAATGGCACTTGCCAACAAAATCGCTTACGAAGAGCACTTCGCTTGGACCACTATCGCTGCACGATTTGCTTCTCTGTTGAAAGGGCAGAAAACAAATGGGAAAGCTGTCGATACGTGACCATTCTTTAGCGGCACAGTGTTTCGATCAGCAACTCTTTCTTCTCTTCCGCGAGCCGGCTCAGCGGATCGAGCGATGCGACGTAGCCGCCTAGAGCCGCGGCGGTCAGCGCCACAAACAAGATCGTTGGCAGCCACGGGTTTCCCGTCCACCGCCCCGCGAACAGCACAATCGTTGCAATGCCTCCAACCAGAATCTGCACGCCGAACGCCGCCCACACGGCAATTCCGGAATTCCGCTGCCCTTTCATCTTTCCGATCTCCATCTTCTTGGGAAAGCTGATTGCCGACCAATTCGCAATCGTCAACTGTCCTGCAACGGCAAAAACCGCCGCCATCACCGTCGAAGAAAACAGAGGGAATCCGGGGAATCCAGTCCTCCAGATCAAAACGGCCAGCGAAAGCGCAAGTTCCGCGCACACCAGCGCCACGAGGAATATATTTTTCCCGATCAGGATTTCCCGCATCCGCACCGGCGCTAAAAAGTAGGTTTGTATTCCGTGCCCTTCGTACGCAAACGAGTTATACGCCGGCGAAAGCAGGATCAGGATCAGATACGCCATAATTCCCGGGAAAAACGCTTGTGGCGAAAAGGTATGTATCTTCATGGAGGAATTCGCGCCGGCAAATTGCATGGAGAAGAAAATCACCATCACTGGCGGCAGTATCAGCTGCAGTACCGTGAAACCGTTTCTCGTCAGATAATGAAATTCCTTTTGTATCACTCCGAGGATGGAAGGTCGCAGCAAGCTCGGACCTTCTGCCCCGGAGAAAACGCGGCGCGCCGCCCGTTTGCGCAATGTGGGCGCGGTTCCTTCGCTCAGCTCTTCGCCCAGATACTGCATCCGGTAGCGTTGCCCGAGCAGCAAACTCGCGGCCGCCAGCCAAAGAACCAGGCCGGCAAGGCCTAGCAACTGGCCCGCGGGGTCCATGTGAATGGTCGAAGCAACGAAGTTCCCGGCTAAAGAGCCCGGCAACCAGGAAATATAGGGAAGGACTTGAAGCACGGGCGGAGGTCCATGTCCTTCGCCCCAGCGCTGGAACGCCGGATTCAAAAAATTCAGAGACACCATGGAGAGCACAAACAGCCCAACCAGGAATTCCCGCACGCGCCGGTTGGCCAGCAGTCTTTCCATCCAGGAACCAATCAGCCGTTCCAGCGTCACGTTCAGCAGCACAAACAGCAAACAAGCCAAAAGCATTGCGGGGAGCAGTGCAATCTGCACCTTCATCACCCCGGCAATCATGGCCGCAACCCAGCAAACCGCGGCGACGGCCGCAAAGTCCGCGAACCCGTAACCCAGCCCCAGGATGTAGAAGGCCCGCAAACTTAAAGGAAACCGCAGCAGATTGCGGAAACTGAAGTTGGCCCCAAAGCCCGCCACGAAAATCGGCACAATCTGCCACCAGATAAAAATGGCCCAGAAGAGCAAGGACATCCATTCCGGCTGATGGCGCCGCAGGAAGGCGATTGTTCCGGCATAGAACGCGAGTGCCAGACCCAGAATCAGCAGGCTGCTGAAGATTCCCGCGATCACAATGCCAACCAGGTCCCAGCGCGTATTCTTGCGCCGCATGCTGTTCTTCAGCATCATCCAGCGCAAGCCGCCAATCAGGCGCAATTGCTCCCAAACGCCCGGCAGTTGGGCTAGGTCAGCCAAGAGAGTTCCTCCAGCCGCGATTGCTCGCCGCCGCTCTGCCCCACAATCGAAAGGAAAATCTGCTCGAGCGTCTTCTTTTCTCCTTCCGCGCCGGCGATCCCTGTCCGCAACTCTTCCAGCGAGCCTTGGGCCACCAGCCGGCCCTGGTGAATGATGGCCACGTGGCTGCACAGGCGTTCCACGATTTCCAGCACATGCGAAGTCAGAAAAATCGTGACGCCGCGTTCGGTCATGCGCGCCAGCAGCGCCTTCAGCGCCCCGGCCGCCAGCGCATCCACGCCTTCAAACGGCTCGTCCAAAAATAATATGCGCGGGCGGTGAATCACGGCCGCCGCCAGCGCGATTTTCTTCTGCATGCCGTGCGAATAGTCCACGATCAGCGTCTTTTCCCGGTCGGCAAGCTGCATGAAGTCCAGCAACTCCTCTGTTCGCCTCTCCGTGGTTGCGCGATCCAGGCCGTACATCCGTCCCACAAACTGTAAATACTCGCGCCCGGTCAGGCGTTCAAACAGGCCCATGCCTTCCGGTACCACGCCGATCTGGCGTTTAACTTCCGTCAGGTTGCTTTGGAAATCGAGGCCGAGAAGTTCCATCCGGCCGGACGTCGGCGCCAGCAGGCCGGTCAGCATTTTAATGGTGGTGGACTTTCCGGCGCCATTGGGGCCCAGGAAGCCGAAGAATTGTCCCGCGTTCACCCGCAGGTTCACAGAATCCACCGCCGTGAGGGAACCAAAGCGGCGGGTAAGCTGCTCCGTCCGAATCGCGATTTCACTCATTTTCCCGGCCTTTTGCCGGCACACGTCCGGCAACACCACCACTATGAATCAGTACGCATCGCGCAGCCAGAAATTTCATCGCGCGGACCGGCCGCGGCTTCTAACCTTGTTTACTGGAGACTGGAGCAGGGCTCGGCGGAATATTCTTGCCTGTGGGCAGCGCAGCCAACACCGCTGGCAACTCCACGCGAAACACCGCGCCGCCATTTTGCCCGTTGTAGCACAGGATTTTTCCACCGTGCTCCTGCACGATTCCGTAACAAATGCTCAAGCCAAGCCCCGTTCCTTTCCCGACGGGCTTGGTCGTGTAAAACGGATCGAACACCCGATGCGGTTCCTTGATGCCCGGCCCCGTATCGGAAAAGAGAATCACCACACTGCCGCGGTCGCGCATCGTTTTGATCGTCAGTACCCCGCCGCCTTTTTCGGCCATCGCGTCCAGGCCGTTGTTTACAATGTTAAAAAAGACCTGCATCAGCTGGTTTTGATCACCCCGCACCCCGGGCAAAACCGATTCCAGCTGCGTCTCAATCCGTGAACCGTCGCTATGCAGATCCAGGGCGCGCAACTGCACGGCATTCGCAATCACGGAATTGATGTCCAGCAACGTCCTCTCGGTCGGCACTTGCCGCGCAAAACTAAGCAAATTCTGCACCAGGCTGCGCGTCCGCCGTGCTTGTTCGCGAATTTTCCCCGCGGTTACCCGTGCCCGGTCCGGCAGCTCTGGATCATCCGCCAGCAAATCGGAATAGCCCAAAATCGCCGTTAGCGGATTGTTGATTTCATGCGCCGCTCCGGCGGCCAGTTGTCCCAGCGAAATCAGTTTTTCAGATTGCACCATCTGCGCCTGCAGCCGCTGCAGATTCTCGATAGAGGACTCCGATTTGGCCAGCAGTCTGGCGCGATCCCGATCGGCAAGATGCGTCCGCAAGAACACGAGCAAGACCAGCGGAACCGCCGCAAGCAGCGTCACCGTCAGCCGAAAATCTCGAATGGCCGGGGAAGACCGCTCCAAGTACATGGCGTACAGAGCGAACAACGGCAACGACAGCACCGCTGCCATCGCGAACCGCGCGGCCCAGGCGTGGCTCCCGGCCACGCGCTCCGGGTCGCTGTAGGCTTCTCCATCCGAGGGCAAATCGAGTTCCTGGCGACTCTGAAAAGCTACGAAGCCCGCAAGGCCATAGAGGAAGAACACCGTCAGAAGCGGGAGATCGTAGAGGCTCCCGGTGTAGTAAGCACTGCGGCCGATGGCTACATTCGTAGTCAGCGAACTCAGCATGTACAAGGCGGAGGCCGCGAAGAGGCACGCGTAGAGCTTTCGCCAGGCATTTTTCGTCTGGAGCCAGAAGATGCCGAAGCCTGCAACGACGACCATCTGTTGAATCGTATTCAACAGGTTGTAGGCGTAGCTGTAAATTTCACTGGACTTGGTCACGTACATCCATGGCAGCACGAAAAAGGAATAGACAAAGGTCCACCACGTGAGAAGCAGCGCAAAATCCAGATAGCCCAATCCCAGACGCAGCTCTCCGCGTTTCAAATGAGGGCGCAGCGCCAGCGCGGCGATCAGCGGGATGCCCCGGAGGAAGAAAATAATGTCGCCCGCAAAGGGATCGGGCACATCTCGCCGCAAGTAGACTTCGTAATAGGTCCACTCAAATTGCCCAGCCATCCACATCGCGCAGCTCAGCGCCAGCAACATCCAGAAAATGTTGCGCCGCCAGTGCGGCGTGCCGGCGTTGATCAGCAATCCGGCGTTGGCGATTAACGGAACGAAGCACTGCACGATGTCGCCGAACGCAGTCAGCGATGGGCCCTGCTTTAAATAGAAGGACGTCCCGGCATAGATGCCCAGGAAGACGAGCCAGGCCCCCACGAGCCAGGCGATTCTGCGGGCTTCCGACATAGAGGTATCAATCTTCTATTTTATCGGGGAAAAATGCGGCTCGCCGCGATCTTCGGCAGAAGCTTGGCGAAAGGATTACCCGACGCCGGCGGTTTGTTCTTGAAGAGGTTTCAGGCAGCGGCTTCGAGCAGTTTCTTGAAGTCCAGAATCGCCTGAATCACGGTTTCCTCACCGCTGGAGGTGTTCAGCATCAAATGATAGAGCGCCCGCGTTGGCCACTCTACCTTGAAGTATTTGTGGATGAATTCCATGCGTTCGTGATCCACGGTATCTACACAATGCTGGGCTTCCGTTTCCGTCTTTCCCCGCGTCATGATTCGCCGCACTTTATCCTCGCGGTTTGCATAGAGGAAAACGCGGAGGGTGTCAGGCCGGTTTTCCAGAAAATGCTGCGATCCTCTCCCTACAATCACGCAATTTCCCTTCTCGGCCGCGTGCACCACCACTTTTTGCGTCAACTGGAGAATGCTTTCGCTGTCCACCAGATTCAGCTTGTGAGCGTTGATGCTGCCTTCATAACTGCCTCGCAGGAAGGATTTGAAGAGCCGGTAGTAAAGTGGATCGGTTTTTTCCTCGCGCACTTCGACGATCGCCTTCGGGCAGTTTGCCAATCGCGCAATCTCCTCGGTCAACTGCTGGTCCCAGAGTTTCCAGCCCAGCCGGTCTGCCAGTTTGTGCGCGATTTCCCCGCCGCCGCACCCGTACTCGCGTTCGATTGTCACGATTCTAATCATTCCTGCTCACCCATTCCGGCTCTCTTCATTCGGCGACCACGTGTCCGCCGCCCGGGTCATTTTTCTTCAAAATGAATGACAGCACGAACATGATGGCGGCCAACACAGCCAGGAGCATAAATGTGTCCATGTAGGCCAGCGTTGTGGCTTGCGCCTGCACCGCTCCGTAAACCCGCGCGTACGCCTGGCCTCGCGCTTCGTGCGCACCGAGTCCCCCACGATTCAATTGTGCCGTAAGGCCGCTAAGTGTATTGCTAAGGTTGAAGTTTCCCTCTCGCACGTAATCCACTAGGATTTGCTGATGATATTGGGCACGCCGGGCCAGCATGGTGGTCACCAGGGATGTGCCGACACTGCTCCCCATGTTCCGCATGAAGTTGATGATGCCCGCAACCGCATTGTTTTTATCCGGCGGAATACCGATGTACGCCACCAAGGTAATCGGCACGAAGAGAAAGCCAAGTCCAATCACTTGTGTGATGCGCAGCCATGCCGCGAACGCGAAGCTGATGTCCAGATCAATCCGGTGCGCGGAATAGAACATCGCCAGCGCCAGGCTGAACCACCCGATCGCGATCAGTCGCCTCGCCTGAAGCTTTGTCGTGAGCTGACCTGTCAGAGGCTGCTCAAAGAGCAAAACCAATCCGCCGGCGGAAAGCGCCAGACCCGCCAGTTGCGACGTATAGCCCAGCAAGGTCTGCAAAAACTGCGGCATCATTACCAGGCTGCTGAAGAGCATCACACCCAGAATGAACAACATGAGGCTGGCACTGGCGAAGTTGAAGTTCTTGAACATTTTCACATCAACAATCGGTGCCTTGTGAAACCACTCCCAAATGACCAACCCAACCAGACATACCACGGCAATCACGGTCAGCGTGGTAATGAATTGTGATCCGAACCAGTCGTCTTCCTGCCCCTTGTCGAGCAAAACCTGTAACGAACCAATGCCTAACGTAAGCAGAGCGATGCCAATGTAATCGAGTTTTACGCCGGCATTTTTTAGCCGGTTGAGATACGGCGGGTCTTCCACGAATCGCCGCACCAGAAGCCACGTCAAAATGCCCACAGGCAGGTTAATGAAGAAAATCCAGCGCCACGAATAGTTGAAGGTGATCCAACCGCCCAGGGTCGGGCCAATCGTGGGGGCAGACACAGCCGTAATTCCATACAGTGCAAACGCCAGGCCGCGTTGATGCGGCGGAAACGTGTCGGCAAGGATGGCTTGCGCCATCGGCTGTAAACCGCCTCCCCCCGCGCCTTGCAGGATGCGAAATAGCAGCAGCATCCCCAGGCTAGGAGCCACGCCGCAAAGCAGGGAACTTACCGTGAAAATTCCCAGGCAGGCCATGAAGAAGCGCTTGCGCCCGAAAGTCGTGGCCAGCCAGCCGCTAATGGGCAGAACGATTGCGTTCGAAACCAGATATGACGTCAGAACCCAGGTGCTTTGGTCGTAACTCGCCCCCAGGTTGCCCGCCATATAGGGCAGTGCCACGTTGGCGATACTCGTATCGAGCACCTCCATGAACGCCGCCAGAGCCACAACCACAGCGATCAGCCACGGATTGTAGCGCGGCCGCCAGACCTCCTGATCGAGTGTGAGCGTCGCTGAACTCATCGCAAATAAACGTCCGGCACCACGTTCATGCCTGGACGCAGTTCCAAATCTTTGTTTTCTCCCTGCTCCAGCACGATCTTTACCGGGACCCGCTGCACGATCTTCACGTAGTTGCCCGTGGCATTTTCCGGCGGCAGCAGGCTGAAGAGTGGACCCGTAGCGCCAGCGATGCTGTCTACGTGGCCTTTGAAGGTTTTTCCGCTGGAGTCCACGTGGATTTCCGCTTTCTGGCCGACCTTCATCTTGCGCAACTGTGTTTCCTTGAAATTCGCGGTAATCCACACCTCTTTCAGCGGCACGATCGTGAGCAACTGTTGGCCGGGCTGTACGTTCAATCCCACAACCACGGTCTTGTTCACTTCGCCGCTGACCGGCGCCACAACTCTCGTGTATTGCAGATTCAGCTCCGCCTGTTGCAGTGCCGCCCGCTTCTCCTCCACATCCGCGATCGCCGCGCGCGCCTTCGCTCGTGTCGAAGACACCTGCTGCGGTCCAGTCTCCGCCGATTGGTGGTTGGCCTGGGCTTCCCGCAAACGGCTGCGCGCCTGCTGTACCGCCTGCTGTGCCGCCGCTTCGTTCGCTTGTGCGGCTGCTATGGACGCCGTGCTCGATCTGGCCGCTGCCAGCGCCTGATCGTAGACCTGCTCGGCTACTTCCTTCTGATCCACCAGCAGTTTGTAGCGCTGCAGGTCGTCCTGCGCCTTTACGTCCACGGCTTGCGCCTGTTCGAGCTGCGCGTGCGCGGCCGCCAGTTGCTTCTCAGACGCGGTTATGCCGGCGGCGGCGTTCTCCACATCAGAGGCGGTGAATGTCAACTGACTCTCGGTGCTGATCGAGGTGATCGGCACGGTGATATTCAGCGCCTGTGCATTGGCTTCGGCATTCGCCAGATTGGCCCTTGCCTGTGCCACCGCCACCTCATAGTCCGTCGGGTCGATCTCCACCAGCACGCTGCCTTTTTCCACGTACTGGTTGTCCTCAACATTCACTTTTACGACGTATCCAGAAATCCGCGCGCTCACTGGAGAGAGGTGCACGTCCACCTGGGCGTCGTCGGTCGATTCGTAGCTGCTGAAATATCGCCAAAGAAAAAATCCACCAACGAGCAGCACGACGGTGCCGCCGGCCAGAAACATCCGCATCCGGTCCTTCTTCGGGTTATAAGGCCGGAGCGGCGGCTTCGCGTCTTGCGACACAGGGAAATCCGGCGCTTCTTCCGAAGCGCCTCCGGACTTCGCCGGGGATTTGCTGTCAGCGTCCATGTTCAGTTTCCTTTGAAGAAGTTCTTCACGCCGTCTTCGGCCATCCCGAGAGACCTCGCGAGCGAAATCTTGGCGAAATTAAAGTTGTAGAGGCTGCTGATGTACTGCTCATGGGCGCTGGCCACGGCCTCCTGCGACTGCACCACTTCCACGCTGTCCGTCACGCCGGCGCGGAAGCGGTCCCGGGACTGCCGCAACGTCTCTTCGGCCAGGTCGATGTTGCTGCGCGCAACTTCCACCAGCTCCGCTGCCGACTGAATGTTCAGCAGCGCTGTCCGCACATCCGCGTCAACCTGCGCGCGGAGGTTGTCCAGGCGCTCCCGGCTTTCCTCCAGCCGCGCATCCGCTTGCAGGATTGCCGCGTGGACACTGTTACCCTGAAAAATCGGAATGCTCAGCGTTCCCCGGACGTCGTAGACGGTTGTGGCTGTCGAGGGATGACTCCCGGCAGTGCCGTAGTTGGCATCAAAAGAAAGGCTTGGAAAGTAGCCTGCCACCGCGCCTTTGCGAGACAATTCCGCGGCCCGCACATCGGATTGCGCCGCCTGGTAATCCGCGCGAGAACCGTAAGCTTGCCGCAGCGCATCTTCCACGCTCATCCCGTCGAACGCCTTGAACGGAGATTTATCGGCGAGATCGAATTCCTGGCCGGGCGCCAGTCCGATCACGCGGCCTATCGTCAATTTCTGAATCGCAAAGTTATTTCTGGCTTGGATCAGTTGCTGTTGCCGGGTTTGCAATTCCACCTTGGCGCGCAATGCATCAATCGCCGGGGACGTCCCGGCCTTCACTTGATCTTCGGCTTGGTTATAAAGAGTCTGCGCGGTATTTACTTGTGCCTCGGCCGTGGCAATGCGCGCCTCATCGGCAATTCCTTGCAGGTAGGTATAACCCACCGCAAGCACCACCAGATCACGCGCGTCTTTGTAGCTGTATTCCGCCGCTTTGAGGGATTGCTTTGCCGCGCGCGCGTTGTTGATCAATTTCCAGTCAAACAGCGACTGCGAAATATTCAATCGCGCATCCAAATAAGAAAACGGGCCCACCGACACCGGCAAGCTGAACCCCGGTACACTCGCAAAACCCAGTTCACCCAGATTGATCTTGGAGTCCGCAACGTACGGGTTTGCGGTCACCTGCGGCAGTAGGGCGCTTAGCTGTTGCCAGCGCTCTCCGCGAGCCGCGCGAATATCGGAGTTGGAAAGCAGCGCGCCGAGATTCTGTTTGAGCCCGCGCTCAATCGCGTTTTGAAGAGAAAGCGGCAGGACGCCAGGAACGGCCGCCGATGGCGTGCTTCCAGAAAAAGGGCTCACGCCTTGCGTTCCAGGTATAGGTTGTCCGGGGCTGGACGGCCCACTCGTTTGCGCAAACGCCACCGCTCCGCTGAGAAACGCTCCGGCCAGCAGGAACGTACAGCGCAACACACACCGAACATCGCGCCCCAAGAGAGCCTCCTTGACCTGGAACCCTCCGTTTGCGATGGCGCTTAAGGACCAGCATCCTAATCCGAGCGCGTCTTTCCGACAACCGCAAAATGAACGAACGGACGGCCTGGGCAAAACACCCACAGCAGACGCAATTGGTCCTACCGAGGTTTCGCGCTTTGGATGTTAGGAATTCTTGCGAAGATACAACGAAATGCGGAGCGCGGCGCAATGGAATGGCGGAGGAGGAGGGATTCGAACCCCCGAGACCCTTTCGAGCCTAACGGTTTTCAAGACCGCCGGTTTCAACCGCTCACCCACTCCTCCGTTTCTAATTCTAGCGTACTCTGTGGGTTAGCTGGCAATTTGCTACAGTCGGGATTCGAACTGCTGCATTGTGGTGCACACTGTAGCAGAATTGTAGCAGCGCCCTCTAGTTTTCGCACTGCAAGTGCTTTAGAACCGAGACTTGAATGGGTATAGCGCATCGTGACAGTCACCGTCGAATGGCCCAGTAACTCTTTGACTGTCATGATGTCGACCCCCCGGTCGAGAAGGCGTGAGGCAAAGGTGTGCCGCAGCGTGTGCCACGTCACTCCCGTGATCTCCGCCTTTTCACAAGCCTGTTGCAGTCCGGCATCGAGATCAACGAAACGCTCGCCGGTTTTCTGGTTGTAGAAGACGTATTCGTTCTTCCTCCCCAGGGCCCAGAAATCAAGAATGCGGCGTACCGGTTTGTTGATCGGCACGACGCGCACTTTCTGGGTTTTCCCGGCAAACACGTTGATCAACCCTTTCTCGAAGTCCACGTTCTGCCAGCGGAGAGAGAAAATCTCCCCGATGCGGCATCCCGTATTCAGGGCGTAAATCACGATGTCCTGAATAGCAGGCGTCGCATGTTTCAGCAGCCTGGTTTCCTCCTCCGGGTGCAGCACCCGAAAACCCAGTGTGACCTCCTGAAAGAACTTGACCTTCCGGAGCGGGTTCAGGCCTGCGTACAGATCCCAGTTGATAGCGAGATTGAACATATGCTTGAGCAGGGCCAGTTCGCGGTTGACCGTCGAACCGGATACCTGTTTGCGCCGGTGAAGTTTATATCCCT